>JGI12316J15310_10000017_pt1 | contig 396063 bp, 382 predicted proteins | sample MarCyaLeptolynsp_FD_15310 | JGI IMG/M metagenome (IMG submission 15310) | reverse complement strand
ATACAAGAACAGCGCCCATGAGGGCGAAATTGACAATGGCTGAAATCGCGGACCCGGATAAAACAGCGGGCGTGCGCGATCGGCGTCCCAATCTGGTGTTTTTCATCGTCCTGCTGGTGATGTTTGCGATCCTTGTTTCGCTTGGCAATTGGCAGTTGCGTCGCCTGGCGTGGAAAGAGGGCCTGATCGAGACAATCGAGCAGCGCATCCGGCAGGATCCAGCCGATCTGGAAACGGTGCTCGCCACCTGGCGGGATACCGGTGATGTCGAATACTATCCGGTTCGCCTCACCGGCAGCTTTCGACATGACGCAGAACAACACTTTCTCGCCACCCACAAGGGACAGTCCGGCTGGTATCTCTATACGCCGCTGGAAAGGGCCGATGGCGCGGTTGTGATTGTCAATCGCGGTTTCGTGCCCTTCGATTACAAGGACGCCTCGGCGCGGCCGTGGCAACCAATCGAGGGCTCAGTCTCCATTTCCGGCCTGGCCCGTAATCCTTTGTTCGAAAAGCCCGGCTGGGTGGTGCCCGAAAACACGCCGGCTGACACCACTTGGTACTGGAAGGATTTTGCCGGCATGGCCGAAACCATGGGCGTTGAAGGCGACCGCCTCGTGCCGTTCTTTGTCGATGTTTCGGCCACGGACAACCAGCCCGCAAGCGGCCCGATCCCGGGTGTAACGCGGATCGCCCTGCCAAATAGCCATCTTGAATATGCTGTCACCTGGTTTGGATTGGCGGCGGCTCTGGTTGTCACCGCGGCATTTGTTGTCTGGCGCGGCCTGAGGCGGCCGAAACCCTCGAAATGACCGGGATTTTGTTTCAATTCGGGACCTTTGCAATTAGAACATGGGCAAGACGCAGCGCAACGGAATCAGATCGATGACAAAACATGTCCGGCCACCTCTTACGATCAGGCTTTGTGGTCCGCGCGGCTTCTGCGCCGGTGTGGACCGCGCCATTCAAATCGTCGTGCTTGCGCTGAAGAAATACGGCGCACCGGTCTATGTGCGCCATGAGATCGTACACAATCGCTATGTCGTCGAGGGGCTTGAGGCCAAGGGCGCGGTTTTCGTCGAGGAGTTGCATGAAATCCCGCAGGAGCATCGTAGCCAGCCGGTCATCTTTTCTGCACACGGTGTTCCGCAATCGGTGCCGCAGGATGCGCGGGACCGCAACCTGTTTTTTCTGGATGCAACCTGCCCGCTTGTATCGAAGGTTCACAAGCAGGCCATGCGGCATCAGCGGCTCGGCAGGCACGTTATCCTGATCGGCCATGCCGGCCACCCTGAGGTCATCGGCACGATGGGCCAGTTGCCGAAGGGTGCCATTAGCCTGATCGAGACGGTGGAGGAGGCGCAGAGCTATCGTCCGGATGATCCCGACAATCTTGGCTTCGTTACCCAGACAACGCTCTCCGTCGAAGACACGGCTGAGGTGATCGAAGCGCTGAAGAAACGCTTTCCGAAAATCTCCGCTCCGGCCGCTGAGTCCATTTGCTACGCCACAACGAACCGGCAACAGGCCGTGAAGGCTGCGGCGCCTGGCTGTGACCTCTTTCTGGTCGTCGGTGCGCCGAATTCCTCCAATTCCAAGCGCCTGGTTGAAGTCGCCAGCCGTGCCGGTGCCGCCAGGGCGCAGCTCGTCCAGAATGTCTCGGAAATCAATTGGGACAACATCGTTCCTGGGCGCACGCACACGCTGGGCCTGTCGGCCGGCGCATCGGCGCCGGAAATCATCGTCGATCAGATTATCGAAGCGTTTGCCGACCGCTTCGATGTTTCGGTGGAACTGGCTGAAACCACGGCGGAAGACGAGAATTTCCTCGTCATGCGGGATTTGCGCGATGTCGAACTGACCGCGTCCGACATGGCCTTCGTCAACGGCGAACCGGCTGAACACGCCGCAGGCTGAAGCGGACGGAGAGGGAATCCCTTGGCGGTTTACACCGACATATCCGAGGCCGAGTTGCGGGCCTTCCTTGCACCCTACGAGGTTGGGGACCTGCTGTCCTACAAGGGCATTGCAGAAGGTGTCGAAAACTCCAATTTCCTGATCCACACCAGCCAGGACTCCTTCATTCTGACCCTCTATGAAAAGCGGGTAGACAAAGGGGATTTGCCGTTTTTTCTGGGTCTCATGGAGCATTTGGCGCAAAAGGGGCTTTCCTGTCCCATTCCCGTTCACCCGGGCAAGGGATCTGCTCTCGGAGAACTGGCCGGCCGCCCGGCCGCACTGATTACCTTTCTGGAGGGCATGTGGCCGCGCCGGCCGGTGCCGCATCATTGCACGGCATTGGGCAAGGCCATGGCCCGTTTTCATCTGGCGGGCCGCGACTTCGGCTTGCGGCGTGCAAATGCCTTGTCGGTGGCCGCCTGGCGGCCGTTGTGGGATTCGTGTGCGCCCAGGGCCGATCAGGTGCAGGAGGGCCTTGCCAGCGAAATTGAAGCCGAACTGACCGCCCTGGAAGATCGTTGGCCCGCCGATCTTCCTGCCGGTGTGATCCACGCCGACCTGTTTCCAGACAATGTGTTTTTCCTCGGCGAGCAGCTATCCGGACTGATCGACTTCTATTTCGCCTGCAATGACATGTTTGCCTACGATCTGGCAATCTGCCTGAATGCCTGGTGCTTTGAAAGAGACGGATCTTTCAACGCGACAAAAGCCGTTGCATTGCTTGGCGGATACGAGTCAGTCCGACCACTGGAAACCACCGAGAAGGGTGCGCTGCCGATGCTGGCGCGAGGGGCATCGCTTCGCTTCTTTTTGACACGTCTGTATGACTGGCTGACCGTCCCGGACGGAGCAATGGTGGTCAAAAAGGATCCGTTGGAATTCCTGTGCTACAGCCGCTTTCACCGAACGGTCGATACAATAGGCGGATATGGATATGATCCGGCGGCACCGGTGGAAAGAGCTGAATGAAACATGTCGACATCTTCACTGACGGTGCCTGTTCGGGCAATCCCGGGCCCGGTGGCTGGGGTGCCATTCTGCGATATGGCACGATTGAACGGGAACTGTCGGGCGGCGAGGCCGATACAACCAACAACCGCATGGAGTTAACCGCTGCAATCCGAGCGCTCGAAGCCTTGAAGGAGCCCTGTGCGGTCGATCTCTATACAGATTCCTCCTATGTCAAGGACGGCATTGGCGGTTGGATCGAGGGCTGGAAACGCAACGGCTGGAAAACCGCTTCAAAAAAGCCGGTCAAGAATGCCGAATTGTGGCAGCAACTCGAACAGGCCCGCGATCGCCATGACGTCACCTGGCACTGGGTCAAGGGACATGCCGGCCATCCCGAAAACGAACGGGCGGACGAACTCGCCCGCCTTGCCATGGAGCCCTACAAGACGGGCACGCGTTCCAATGAGGCGCCTTAAAGCTGTTCCAGGATGGTTTCGGCACCGGCAATCACGGCTTCGCCGGGCTTGTCTCCCGAATTGATCCTGGTGACGATGCCATCTTCGACGATCATGGAATAGCGGTCGGAGCGTACGCCAAGGGTTGCGACGGACAGATCGACATCCATCCCGATTGCTTTGCTGAAGGCGGCATCCCAATCCGACAGATAGCGGATTTTTCCCTCGCCGCCGGTCGCATCGGCCCAGGCACTCATGATGAAGCCGTCATTGACAGCAAGCACGACAATGTCATCGACACCCTTGGCGAGGATCGCATCGCGGTGCTGAAGATAGCCGGGCACATGCGTGTTGGTGCAGGTTCCGGTAAAGGCGCCTGGCACGGCAAACAGTACAACCTTCTTGCCGGCAAAGATGTCAGATGTGGTTACGTCGTTCATTCCGCCGGAATCGCATTCTTTCAAAGTCAACTCAGGCAGTTTGTCACCAATGGAAATCGTCAATGTCTGATCCTCTCAACAGGTCGGCGGGGCCGCGTTTTTGAAAACACTTCAGGTTAAAGGCGCCGATCCGTTGCGGGCGCCGTCATCTGGGAACTTAGGCACTTTTGTGCCCGTGTCGAGCCGTCGGCGGTCAATAATCGTCAGGGAACCTTCGAAACAGTTTCCATGCTGCGTGTCGACGAGGTGACGAGGATTTGTAGTTCCGTTCCAGACAGCGATGTGTCAGCCGGCGCATCAATCACGGAGATGTTGAAGTTCGATATGCCGTCATTGCCGCCGATACGCTCGGGAATATCGAAGTACCAGCCTGACGGTGCCGTCAGGAACAGGTCGAGGTCGGTCATCGACTCTGGATGGGCAATCGACATCGACAGGGCCCGGTCCTGCACAGAAAAGGTTACTTCCCTGATGCTGATGTCATGGCCGGCCTGTTCCGGGATTTGGCTATAGGCTCTGTCGACCATCCTCTGCTCGAAACTGTTGGCTTTGGCATCGGGATCGACCGTCAGCGAGAAACTGTTCTGTACAGGAATACAGATGGTTTTACAGATGCCGAGGAAAACCTGTGCCTCCAGCACGCTTGCAGCACCAGCCTTGTCTTGTGTCAATGTCAGGGGAAAGGCGACCGGATAGGTATAACCGGCCCACACCGAATAGCCGTCATCGACCCTTTCGGGTGGCGGAAAGTCCAGCCGCAACTGTTCGATATTGGTGCTTCCCTCGAAATTGACCGACGGTGGAATGCCGGCATCCCCCGGGTCGCGCCAATAGGTCTTCCAGCCGGGAAGCAGGTCAACGTCCAGTATGGCGCGAATAATCCCGTCGGAGGAGGGGGGGAGCGCCGTTATGCGGATCCGGCCACCCTCGGTTTCCACCCACGCGCTCGAAACCGCATGGCCATCGGCCGTCACCATGAGGCATCCGGCGGCAGCCATCAGCGCAAGGTGCGGCAGGCGCCAGGGTCGGAGCGTTTTGAGGAGCTGTGTCATCCTGTCTCATTAGCCTGTCACCGATCACGGTTCCAGTCACGTCCGTTCATGTCGACATCATATTCCGGTGAACCGGATAGTCGGTTCGAAAACGCCGATGAAATCAGGTTCGCCCGCCGTTCAGTGAAGCAATTAACCGGCCTGTCGATTGGCGCATGCCGGCGGTTCCATCGGCAGGCGTCTTGTTCTAAACTGTATGCATGGATGTTTTGCGCGAAAGTCTGCTGGGTGATGGTGATCGGGGCTGCCTCGATGGCCAGTTTCTGCTCGCCATGCCGGGGCTGGACGACAGCAATTTTTCCCGCACGGTGATCTATATCTGTGCCCATACCAGCGACGGTGCCATCGGCTTCATCCTCAACCGGTCGAAATCGATCTCGTTTGGCGAATTGATGGTGCAATTGGAGCTCATCGAGGCCGATCAGCTCGGCAGCCTGCCGGAAAAGGCAAGGGAGATGAGCGTCCAGTGCGGCGGGCCGGTTGATGCCGGCAGGGGGTTCGTTCTCCATTCCGACGATTACAACAGCGAGTCGACGCTGCCGGTTTCCGACGACCTGCGTCTGACCGCCACGGTGGATATCCTGCGGGCCATCACCGAGGGCAAGGGACCGTCAAAGGCGACCATGATGCTGGGCTATTCCGGCTGGGATGCCGGGCAACTGGAACATGAAGTCAGTGCCAATGGTTGGCTAACTTGTCCCTCCATCGACGATATCATCTTCGATGATGACTATGATGCCAAATATGCACGCGCCTTTGCGTCCATGGGCATCGATCCGGCCATGCTGTCCAGCGAATGCGGTCAGGCCTGATCTAGACCGTTTCTCGTTTTGTCGGAAACGAGACAACGGTGCCGGCCCTTGATTGTGTCGATACATTCAGGCTTTGCCGATTCCGCCAAAACCTTAAGCGTACTATTCCTGTCTTCACATCAGCGGGAAATGTTCCCGCAGCAATTTGAGAACGGCCGCTGAACTGATCGGCGGACCGAAAAGGAAGCTTTGTGCATAATCGCATCCAAGCTCCGCCAGTTCTTCCGCATCCTCTTCCGTTTCGATCCCTTCCGCGACGATGGTCATTCCCAGATCTCGGGCCATGGCAATGATCGACCGCAAAAGCACCAGTTGCTTTTCTCCGGTGTCGCGGACCAGCGACTGATCGATCTTGATGGTGTCGAAGGGGAACCGCGTGAGGTAGGACAAGGATGATTGGCCGGTCCCGAAATCGTCCAGCGCCAGCTGAATGCCGAGATCCTTGAGACGGGCGAGGACCCGCGCAGCCTGTTCCGGATTGTGCATGACAACGGATTCAGTGAGTTCAAGTTTGAGATTCTGCTCCTTGAACCCGGTTTTGGTCAGGACACCGCGGATATCATTGTAAAGGTCGTTTCGCAGCAATTGCGCGCTTGACAGATTGACCGACATGAAAATCGGAATCTGGCCGAGGGTGCGGTACCAGGATGCGATGTCTTCACACGACTGTTCCAGCGCATGCATGCCAAGCTGGTTGATCAGGTCCGATGTTTCGGCAATCGGAATGAATTCCGATGGCGGTATATTGCCCTTTCGTGGATGTTCCCAGCGCATCAGCGCTTCAAATCCGGCAATTTCCGCCGTTTCAATGTCGACGATCGGCTGGTAGACCATCGCGATTTCATTGCGTTCGAGCGCCCGGCGCAGGTCGGACTCGATTTGCAGCTTGTCTGCGCCGGCTGAACGGAACGCCGGCCGGAAGGGCTCGATCCTGTTTCCGCCAACCCGCTTGGCCTGGTACATGGCAAGCTCGGCATCCTTGATGAGCTCGAGCGGCGAGGCCATTTCGTCAACCCAGGTGACCAGGCCGACGGATGCCGTCAGGATGATCTCCTGCTGGCCGAAATTGATCGGCACCATGATGGCGCGCGAAATGCCCTCGGCAAAGGCTGCGACCTTCGCCGGTTCCTGCTCCGACAGCAGGATCAGCCCGAACTGGTCGCCGCTGATCCGCGCCAGCGTGTCCTGCGGCTTCAGCAGGCGTTTGAGCCGTCGGGCAATGGTCAGCAGGATGGTGTCGCCGGCCGAGATTCCAAGCTCGTCATTGACCTGTTTGAAACGATCGATGTCGATCGCAAAAATGGTCGGCCGAACCGTTTCCTCGGCGCTGGCAAGGGCGATGATGGCATCCAGCCGGTCGACAAAAAGCTCGCGGTTCGGCAGCCCTGTCAAATTGTCATGCACTGCATCGTGCAGAAGGCGTTCTTCCGAGCTTTTCTGTTCGGTGACATCGATCAGCGTGCCAACGCAGCGGATCACCTCGCCGTCGGATCCGACGACCGGACGGGCCCGCAGCGTCAGCCAGTGATAGTGACCATCCTCCGCACGGATGCGAAACTGATGATTGATCCGGCCGCGGCGGTGCTCCAGCACCACGTCGAGCGTCGTGCGGAACCGGTCGCGGTCATCGGGATGGATGCGCGGCACCCAGTTTCGCGCCGGTCCGAAAAGGCTTCCCGGTGACATGCCAAGCTGCCGGGAGACATCGGGCATTGTAACGATGCGATCACGTGGCACGTCCCAATCCCAGACAATGTCGCCCGATCCCGTCAGAGCGAGCGACTGGCGCTCCAGATCGCTGAACAGGCCATTATGATGTGCGCCACCTGCAAAGGCGTGCTGCATGACCGTAAAGCCGATCAGCAGCACGATCAGCACCAGCCCCCCGCCGAGCGCCGGTTGAACAATATCGTTGGCCAATTGCCCGGTGACCGTCAGCCATGCGCCAAACAGCCAGCAGATGATCAGAACCCAGGTGGGGATCAGCATGATGGCCCGGTCGAAGCGGTTGACCCCGAGATAGGCGATCAGGCCGGTTCCGGCGATCACGGTCAGGGCAAAGGAGAAGCGGGCGATGCCGGTGGCAATAGACGGGTCATAGATCGCGACGCCTGACAATATGGCCAGCCCGACGATCCAGGCGAGCGTGGCGAAGCTCAAATTGGTGTGCCAACGATTGAGATTCAGATAGGTGAAGAGGAAAATCACAAGGCCGGCCGCGAGTGTGATTTCCGTGCCGGCCCGCCAGATGCGCTCGTCGGTCGGGGTGGTCGCCACGAGTTTCGACAAAAACCCGAAATCGACACAGATATAGGCCAGAACGGCCCAGGCGAGCGCTGCCGTCGCCGGTAGAACGGAGGTGCCTTTCACCACAAACAGGATGGTCAGAAAGACGGCCAGCAGGCCGGCAATACCGAGGACAATGCCCTTGTACAGCGTGAACGAGTTGATCGTATCCTTGTACGCCTCGGGCTCCCACAGATAGATTTGTGGCAGGTCGGGTGACGAGAGCTCCGCCACGAATGTGATGATGGCACCGGGGTTCAGCGTTATCAAAAACACGTCCGCCTCGTCGCTCGGCAGGCGATCAAGGGCAAAACCCTCGCTCGGTGTGATCGACACGATGCGCTCCGACCCGAGATCCGGCCAGAACAGGCCGGAGCTGACCAGCCGGAAATGCGGCGCGACGATCAGCCGGTCCAGTTGTTCGTCGGAAACATTGGCCAGAGCGAACACGGCCCAGTCTCCCGTGTGGCTGGGTGAGGTCGCGCGCACTTCGATGCGGCGCACGATTCCGTCGGCATCGGGCGCTGTCGAGGTCTGAAACGCGCTGCCGCGCTGCTGATTGACCTCGGTTGTTCCCGTCAGATCAAGCGCCGTATCGTCGCGAGAGATCTTGACCGGTTCGGCCGAAAGACCCGGTACCGCGGTGATCACAAGAGTCAGCACGGTCAACAGACACAGCAGGACAGGCCAGGCGGATATGCTCTTCAAACGGATATGCTCATGCATGCATTCAGGCCCTGTTGCCGGTCGTATCGCCGCTGATTGGGCCATCGTCCTTAAGCAACGCAAAAAGGTGGTGATCCCGCCATTCTCCATTGATTTTCAAGTAGCCTCTCAGATAGCCTTCATATTGAAAATTGGCCTTTTCAAGGAGCCGGAGGGAACGTTTGTTTTCCGGAATACAGGCAGCTTCAATTCTGTGCAACCTCAAGGTCCCGAAGATATAGGGGATCGCGGCCTTCAACCCGTCAAGCATCAGCCCTTTTCCAGCCGCATGCTCTGCCATCCAGTAGCCGATCATGCAACTCTCTGAGGCCGCCCGGCGAATGTTGCTGATGCTCAGGCCACCGACCAACTGATCATCATGGGCTGTGAAGAGAAACAGCGGCACGGTGTTGCCTTCGGAATAGTCCTGCTCGTAGCGGCCGATCCGGCGGTAAAAGGCGCGGCGCGTCAGATCGTTTGGTGGCCAGGTCGGTTCCCAGGGTTCCAGAAACTTCCGGCTGTCTTCGCGTACCTGTGCCCAGTTTCGGTAGTCGCGGCGCAACGGAAAGCGCAAGTAAACACGGTTGCCCTGCAGATGGGGGGTGCCGTCACGCCGCGAAAGAAGCCTAAGGGCAGACATTGTCTACCCTGCTGCGGCCTGACGCGCCTGGTTGCCGGCCAGATCAGCCGAGATATCGGCAAGCGGCTTCAATGTGTCCAATGGGCCGACTGCGGACAATGTGACGGGTGTGTCGAAAAACAGCCGACCGGACAAGTCCGTCAGTCGCTGCGGCGTGATGTTTGCCAGTCGGTCCATCAGTTCCTCATTGGGTATGGGCCGGCCGTAGAGAAGCATCTGCCGGGCGATCTGGCTGGCGCGCGCAGCCGGACTCTCATGGGCCATCAGCAGTCCGGCTCTGAACTGCGCGCGGGCGCGTTCGATCTCGCTGGGGTCGACATAGTCGGCCACCTTGCGCAATTCGTCGACAATGACCGGGATCAGCTCCGGGATGTCTTCCTGGCCGGTTGCCGCGTGAACGCCGAAAATGCCGGTATCAGAGAAGCCCCAGTGCATGGCGTAGACCGAATAACACAGTCCGCGATGTTCCCGAACCTCCTGGAACAGACGCGACGACATGCCGCCGCCGAGCACATTCGCCAATATCTGGGATGCATAAAAATCCCGGGCGTGGTAGGCGCGACCTTCAAATCCAATCAGCAGTTGCACGTCCATCAGGTCGCGCCGTTCCCGGTAGTCGCCGCCCGTATAGCGGGCGGCTGCGGGTGGTTCCACATCGTCGCTGCCATTCGGCACGTCCTTGAACCGCTCTTCCACCAAACGGACCAGCGCATCGTGCCCGATGGCGCCAGCCGCCACGATGATCATTTTGTCGGCGGTGTAGTTGCGCGTCAGATAATGCCGGATCTGATCCGGTGTGAACGACTGCACCGTATCGGGTGTGCCTAAAATTGGCCGGCCAATCGTCTGGTCACGAAAGGCTGTCGCCGAAAACTTGTCGAAGACCACGTCATCGGGCGTGTCCATTGCGGCACCGATTTCCTGCAGGATAACGTGTTTTTCCCGCGTCAGTTCCGCATCGTCCAGCACTGAATTAGTCAAGATGTCCGCCAGCATATCGACGGCCAGTGGAACGTCGTCGCGCAGGATACGGGCGTAGTAGGAGGTTGTCTCCACCGATGTGGCGGCGTTGACCTCGCCACCGACATTTTCGATTTCCTCGGCAATCTGGCGGGCCGTGCGCCGATGGGTGCCCTTGAATGCCATGTGTTCCAGCAGATGTGCGATACCGTGCTCTCCGGTGCGCTCGTCGCGCGATCCGGATTTGATCCAGACCCCGAGCGCGACACTCTCCAGATGGGCCATGGATTCGGTAACCACGGTCAACCCGCTGTCCAGGCGGGTACACTCAACTGTCATGGTGATGTCCGATTGCTACTGTGCAGCGCGTGCATTTCGGGCAATGTAGGACTCGACGCTGTCGAGCTCAGGCTGCAATACATCAAATGTCTCCTCCCGATGCATCAGATCAGAGAGCCATGATGGAAGGGCCGGGTCAATACCGCAAGCCGATTTTACCGCCGCAGGGAACTTGGCCGGGTGCGCTGTGGCCAGGATAACCATCGGGGATTTCGGCTTTTCGAAGCGCTTTGCGGCGTGCACGGCGGTGGCCGTATGCGGATCGAGCAGATAGCCGCTTTCAGCCAGCGTATCGCGGATGGTTGCCGCGGCCTGTTTCTGTGTCGTCCTGGCGGCTGTGAAATCCCGTTTGATGGTTTTCAATGTATGCCCATCGATCGTGAAATTGCCCGATTGCGCCAGACCCGACATACAATCCCGAACGACCGACGCGTCGCGGCCGCCGGCCTCAAACAGCAGCCTTTCGAAATTGGACGAGATCTGGATATCCATGGATGGTGAGCTTGTTGCGACGACCGCCCGCGTCTCGTAGCGTCCGGTTCGCAGGGCGCGGGCCAGAATGTCGTTGTCATTGGTGGCAATCACCAGCCTGTCGATCGGCAGGCCCATTTGCCCGGCGCAATAACCGGCGAAAATGTCGCCGAAATTGCCTGTCGGCACGGTGAAGGAAACCTTGCGGTCCGGTGCGCCGAGTGTGAGAGCGCTGGTGAAATAGTAGACGATCTGGGCCATGATCCGGGCCCAGTTGATCGAATTGACGCCGGAAAGCCTGACCTGGTTGCGAAACGCCGTGTGGTTGAACATGGCTTTGACCAGGTTCTGGCAATCGTCGAAATTCCCCTCGATCGCCATGGCGCGGACATTCGCGGCACCGGAGGTGGTCATCTGGCGCTGTTGCACCGGCGAGACACGATTGTGCGGAAACAGGATGAAAAGATCGCTGTTTAGCCGCCCTGCAAAGGCATCGATGGCTGCGCCTCCGGTGTCGCCGGAAGTGGCGCCCACAATCGTTGCCCGCTGGCCACTGCGCTGCAGCGCATGGTCCATCAGGCGCGCCAGCAGCTGCATGGCGACGTCCTTGAACGCCAGTGTCGGGCCGTGAAACAGCTCCATGATGAAACTGTTGGCATTCGATTGAACCAGCGGGACAACCGCCGGATGCCGAAATTGTGCGTAGGCTTCGTCGATCATCGACCGGAAATCGGCTTCCGGAATGTCGTTTTCGACAAACGGCAGCAGCACCCGGAAGGCTATCTCCTGGTAGGGTTTCCCCCTCAGGGCGCGAATGTCCTTTTTGGTCAAGGTCGGCCATTCGGCGGGAAGATAGAGGCCGCCATCATGGGCGAGCCCCGTCAACAGCGCATCGCTGAACCCCAGAGCAGGGGCGACACCCCTCGTCGAGATGTAATGCACGGCCATATCCTGTATGAATTGCGGCAAAGTTGTTGAGCGAAAAGACCGCGCTGGTATAGAACATCGATAAGTCTCGTGAAAGACCCGAGTTTCGGATACCACAAAATGGTCCAGCTTGGTGTTTATGGCGAGGCGATCATGAGACTTGTAAGGGACGGGGCATCGTGTCGGTAAAAGCAGTTCGGGTAGTCGCCGCAATCTCCTTGGCCGCGTTGATCGCGGGATGTAATTCTTCAAGCGGGCTTGGAGGGCTCAATCTCGGCGGCGGCTCACAGGCCAACAGCCAACAGGGCGTCGACCAGAAGCTCGGAACGAAGGTCGTGCAGGGGGTTTGTCCGCAGGTTCAATTGCGCGAAGGCACGGCTTATCTGCGCAAATATGCGCGCGGCGGTCAGGATGATCCCGAAAAGATCACGTTTCAGGCGGCAATTGCCGATACCACCCGGCAATGCTCCATTACAGGCGATCAGATGACGATCAACGTCCTCGTCGCCGGCCGCGCTGCGGCCGGACCGGCGGGGTCGTCAGGATCGATCAAGATGCCGATCCGCGTGGCCGTGGTTGAAAACGGCACCAATCGCGTCGTCTATTCCGAACTGACCCAGTTCGAAACGACATTGCCGCCCGGCAATCCGACGGCACAGTTTCTGTTCAACAAGCCGGATGTCAACATCCCCATCGTCGACTCGCGCTCGGTCAAGGTGTTTGTCGGCTTCGACGAGGGGCCGCCGAAGCGCGGCTGAGCGGACTCAAACGCGGAAACACATCAGGATCGGTTTGAAAATCGATGATGGTTTTCAAACGCTTGCCATGGTTTGCCGACTCAAAAACCGAAAAGTCCGGCCCGTATCCTAACCGGCCGGCCTGAAAGGTTTTCCGAGGGAAGCCGGGAAATGCAGGGTCATCATCTGGCGGTTTCGCGAGATGATGACCAGCACGACAATCGTCGCCGCATAGGGCAGGGATGACAGAACTTCCGACGGCACGGCAACTCCGAGGGCCTGGCCCTGCAGTTGCAGGATGGTCATACCGCCAAACAGCCAGGCTCCCAATATGACCCGCAACGGCCGCCAGGTCGCAAAGACCACCAGGGCAAGGGCAATCCAGCCTCGCCCGGCCGTCATCTCTTCGACCCACAGAGGCGTATAGGCAATCGACAGATAGGCACCGCCAATGCCGGCCATGGCGCCACCGAAGGCGACCGTGAGATAGCGGATGGCAATTACCGGATAGCCGATAGCATGGGCCGACTGCGGCGATTCACCGATCGTCCTGACGATCAGACCGCCCTTGGTCCTGTAGAGGAACCAACTGATGAGGCCGAACAGGATGAAGGACAAGTACACCAGCGGATCATATTGAAACAACAGCGGTCCAATCACGGGAATGTCCGCAAGCAGCGGAATGTGCCATTCGTCCAGGGCAGTCGTGGGCGTGCTGCCGAAATCGCGTCCGATGAAGGCGGACACGCCCGAGCCGAATATGGCCAGCGCCAACCCGGCGGCATATTGGTTGGTCATGAATGTCAAAACCAGAACGCCGAACAGCAGGGCCGATGCTGCACCGGCCAGCGCCGCAAAAATGATGGCCGGGACCACCGGTAAACCGGAGAACACGCACAGCACAGCGATGGCCGCACCAATCAGCATCATGCCCTCGATGCCCAGATTGAGAACACCGGATTTTTCAACCACCAGCTCGCCCAGCGCCGCGAAAATGAGCGGCGTCGCCGCAATGATGGTCCCGGTGACAATGGCGATGAAAAGCTCCATCAATGGGCCCTCCGGATGATGCGGATCCGATAGAAGATCAGAAAATCCGCCGCCAGCAGGAAGAACAGCAACAGGCCCTGAAAGATTCGGGTCAGTGCGGCCGGCAATCCGAGGTCCATTTGCACGCCTTCGCCGCCGATATAGAGCAGGGACAGCAGCAGGCCGCCCAGCACGATACCGAACGCGTGCAGCCGACCGATAAAGGCGACGATGATGGCGGCAAACCCGTAACCCGGTGAAATCTGCGCCGACAACTGGCCGAGCGGGCCGGCGGCCTCTGCCATTCCGGCAATTCCGGCCACGGCTCCGCTGATCAAAAGGCCCATCCAGACGGAGGATGACTGTTTGAAACCGGCATAGCGCGCCGCCATCGGTGCAGCGCCGCCGACCGACATCTTGTAGCCGAGAAAACTTCGCTCGGTGAAAAGCCACATGGCAAGCACTGCCACAACCGTCAGGAAAACCGAAGTGTTGACACGATAGGCGTAGTCAAAGGGGGCAAACATTGCCTCGACGGGCAGCAGGGCGGTTTGCGGATAGTTGAAGCCGTCCGGATCGCGCCATGGCCCATGCACGAGATAGGACAGCAGAAACGATGCGATATAGGTCAGCATCAGGGTAACGAGGATCTCGTTGGTGTTCATGCGGGCGCGCAGAAAGGCCGCGATAGCCGCCCAGGCCATGCCGGCGATCATGCCCGCAAGAACCATGACCGGAAGCAGCAGGCCGGCAGGCACGGGAACAAACAGTCCGACGCCGGTTGCCGCGATGGCCCCAACGACCAACTGCCCTTCCGCACCGATGTTCCACACATTGGCTCTGAAGCCGATCGCCAGTCCACAACCAATCAGGATCAGCGGCGATGCTTTCAGGATCCACTCCGACAAGCCGTTCATGGTGCTGAGCGGAGAGATGAAAAACGCATAAAGCGTGTCGATCGGATCGTGTCCGAGAAAGGCGAACAACAGCGAACCGGCAACCAGAGTCAGCACTGTTGCGACGACCGGTGCGGCAAACCGCATGACGGGCGAGGGCTGACTTCTCCGCTCAATCTGAAGGCGCATGGTCGTTCGATCCGTTGGTGTTCTTGTCAAGACCGGTCATCAGCAGGCCAACGCTTTCCATGGTCATTTCGCTGCGCATGAGCGCACCGGACAGGCGCCCACCGGCGATCACATGCAGCCGGTCGCAGATCTCGAACAGCTCTTCGAGTTCCTCCGATATGATCAGCACCGCCACTCCGGCACGGCTGAGGTCGATCAATGTCTGGCGGATGAAGGCGGCCGCGCCGACATCCACTCCCCAGGTTGGTTGCGCCACCAGAAGGACCTTGGGGTGCAGTTCGATCTCCCGGCCGACGATGAATTTCTGCAGATTGCCCCCCGAAAGGCTTTGCGCAATGGTTGAAGGCCCGGTCGCCTTGACGTCGAATCGCTTAATGATTTTTTCCGCGAACTGGCGTGCCTTGCGCCGGTTCAAGAGGCCATGGGCGACCATGCCCTCGCGATGGGCCGTCAGAGCGGCGTTGTCGCCAAGATCATGCGTGGGGACGGCGCCGCGTCCCAGCCTCTCCTCGGGGACGAATGCCAGGCCGAGGGTCCGCCTGTCACCGGCGGATTTGCCGCCGGTCGGTGTTCCGCAAAGGCGGATGGCATTCGGTGAATGGTCATTGCGTTCCCCGCTGATCAGCGAGATCAACTCTGCCTGTCCATTGCCGGCAACACCGGCAATGCCGACGATCTCGCCACCATGGACGTTCAGGTTGATGTCTTTCAGGTCGACACCGAAAACATCCGCGGCGCCGGCCGACAGCGCCGATATCGACAGGACCGGCTCGGCGCCGGGGATGGAGGGATCAAGATGCGTTTCGGGAATATCGGATCCGACCATCATCCGCGCCAGTTCGGCGGAGCTGCTTTCCTTTGGATTTGCAGTGCCGGTCACCTTGCCGTTGCGCAGCACCGTTGCAACGTCGCAAAGCTCCTGAACTTCATCCAGCTTGTGACTGATGTATAAGATGCTGCAGCCTTCGGATGCCAGATGCCGGAGCGTGTCGAACAGTTTGCGAACCGCCTGCGGGGTCAGGACCGAGGTCGGTTCATCGAGGATCAGCAGTTTCGGGTTTTGCATCAGGCAACGGACGATCTCGACCCGCTGGCGCTCACCAACCGAAAGATGATGAACCAGCCGGCGTGGATCGAGCGGCAGGCCGTACCGCTCGGAAACGTCCTTGACCCTGCGCGATAGGGCAGCGATGTCAAATTTTTCGCGCACCGAAAGGGCGATGTTTTCCACCACCGAAACCGATTCAAACAGTGCGAAATGCTGATAGACCATTTCGATGCCCAGCGACCGGGACAGCGAGGGGCTGTGCGTCCCGATCACCTCGCCGTCGCATAGAATGTCGCCGTCATCGGCGTGGGTGGCGCCATAGATGATCTTCATCAGGGTGCTTTTGCCGGCACCGTTTTCGCCCAGAATGGCGTGAATTTCCCCGGGCTTGACGGTTAGCGAGATACCGTCATTGGCGACAACGCCCGGATAGCGCTTGCAGATATTGCGCAGCTCGAGTCGCGCTACCATGGTTCCCCCAAGAGACAAATTGGTCGCACCTATTCCGGGTGGGCCGCCGCTAACCGTTCATGCGGCGGCCTCCCATCCGGTTAAAAGGTCATGGACCGGGCCTCAGCCCAGATTGCCGATCACACCATCGACGAACCAGTTGAAACCGCGGATCTCTCCATCCGGCATGATGCTGCCCGACGCGACACGGACATTGCCGTCCTGATCCTTGATTTCGCCGGCGTAGGGGTGAAGCTTTCCGGTAGCGATGTCGTTCTGCGCCTGATCGAGTTTTGACTGTACATCGGCCGGAATGGCAGAATTGTAGGGTGCCATCGCCACTACGCCTTCGGCAAAGCCCTGCCAGCGTTCCTCGGACGTCCAGGTTCCCGCCGCAACGGCTTTTGCCGCGCCCACATAAACGCTGTTCCAGTTCAGCATGAAGGCGGTCAGTTGATGATCCGGGGCGAATTGGCTCATGTCGCTGGCATAGCCGATGGCCCAGGCATCCTTTTCACCGGCCACCTGAACGCCGGTCGCCGTATCGGTCATCGAGCAGACGACGTCGCATCCTTGTGAAATCAGCGTATTGGCGGCCTCCTTTTCCTTGCCCGGATCGAACCAGGAATTGAGGAAGATGACAGAGCAGGTCGTGTCCGGATTGACACTTTGCGCACCCAGCAGAAGCGCATTTGCCGGTCCGACGATATCCGGGATCGGAAACCCGCCGATAAAGCCGATTTTTGCCGTTTTGGACATGTGACCGGCCGCAACTCCGGCGACATAGGTTCCTTCGTAATATTTGGCTTCGAAGGTTCCCAGGTTCTTCAGGTGTTTGATGCCCGAGCAATGTTCGAAAGCGACATTCGGAAACCGCGGTGCGACCTTCTGCATGGGCGTACCATGGGAAAAACTCGTCCCGAAAACCAGCTGATTGCCGTCAGCGGCCAGCTCCCGGAACACACGCTCGGCATCCTGCGGCTTGAAGATATTGTCGATCACGGTCGTCTCGACCTTGTCACCGAATTCGGTCCGGATCGCTTCAACGCCAAGACTGTGCTGCTTCGTCCAGCCGATTTCGGAAACCGGAGAGACATAGACGGCGCCGACTTTCAGCACATCCTGCGCGTTTGCCGGCATGGCTATCCCGCCGGTTGCAAGGGCGGCGCCTGCGGCCGCGGAAGATTTGAGAAATTGGCGTCTGGTCGATGGTAGAACTGTCATGGTGCACTCCCTCAAGTTGGCTTCTTGCCCCGGAATTTCCCGGTTGTCGTTATGGTTTCACTGGTGGTGATTGTGCGGTTCCGGACCCTCAGGTTCCAGTCGCCGCTAAACAATTTGGTTCTTTGTCCCCTGTTAAATCGGGCTGCAGGGCATCCTTGAGCGCAATGGTCGGATATTGCGATGTGTCAAGAACATATCCGCGAACCACATGTCGATGGTGGGCGTCGATGAGATCCATGGCCTGCTTGACCCGGCCGCGTTCGAGCAAATTGATGATTTTGGTGTGTTCGTTGAGCAGATTGCAGTAGTCGAAGCGGCTGGTGTAGAGCGATCTCAAGAGGTAGGTGCGCTGAACCACCTGGGCGTGAATGTCCTGCAGCAACCGGTTGCCGGCAAGCGCAATGAACATGGTGTGGAAGCCCTGACCCAGCTCGTCGGCAAGCTGGTGGTCGCCCCTGTCGATCGCATCGCTCTGCAGCGCCACATGGGCCTTCAGCTTGTCCCAGCCAGCTGCATCCAACCGCTCGGAAAGCTGCATGGCGACGCCCTGTTCAAGCAGGGTGAGCGTGTCATAGATCTCCAAGGCTTCCTGAAGGCTCGGTTTGCTGACGAACGCACCGCGATTGCGTTCGATGGTCACCAGTCCATCGGTGCCAAGGCGGATCAGCGCTTGCCGGACCACGATCCGGCTGACACCGAAAATCTCGGCCAGTTCCCGTTCCCCGAGCTTGGTGCCGGGTATCAGCCGTTGTTCGAGTATGGCCGTCTTCAGCGTTTCGGAAATTTGCTCCGACAGATTGCTCATTCGGATGATCGGTCTCCGCGCAAAATCGAAGTCTCAACCTTTCATGTTGGCTATCAATCATCAACCATTGAGTATCAAGATTTGATTGATTGTGTTTCAATCAAATCTATATTGGTATCCAATCCAGCGCTGTTACTGTCGACGAAAAAGACGCGAGGCGGAGCCATCGCGATGATTGAAGCTTGGGGAGAGCCTTGAATTGGACATCGCCACTATCGACCGAAGCATCGACATTGACCCGGCGCTCATCAACGATTGGCACGTCGTGGCGGATCTTTCATCACTGAACTCGGGGCAACCCTTTGAAACGCGTCTGCTCGGCACCGATCTGCTGATAGAGGCCTCCGCGGATGCGGTGCAGATCGAGCGCAGAGACGATGGCAGCGCTGTGCATTCGTCAAAAAAATATGGATTTCTCTGGGCGTGTCTCGGCGAACCCGGCCGTGACATTCTGCATGTTCCGGAAGCCCATGAAGCAGACCGGTACATTGTCACCGGCGGATCGATTGCGGTCAGCGTTTCCGGGCTGCGCGCGGTCGAGAACTTCCTGGATATGGGGCATTTTCCATTTGTCCACACCGGCTGGCTTGGCGAGGAGCCCCATACGGAGGTTCCCCCCTACAAAGTGGAAATAACCGATGAGGACGAGGTGCTGGCGACGCAGTGCCGGTTTTTCCAGCCGGTTGCCTCACCCACGGCCTCTGGCGGGATCATGGCCGACTATGAATACAAGGTTTCTCGTCCCTACACGGTTGCCCTCTACAAGACCAATCCGGTTCAGCCGAACCGCATGGACTACATTGCACTGTTCGTTCAGCCGGTCGACGAGGAAAACTGCATCGCCCATCCATTGCTGTGTTATCTCAAGGACAACACCAATGAAGCCGAACTGCGCTGGTTCATGCAACTGATCTTCGCCCAGGACAAGCCGATCCTGGAAAACCAGCTTCCCAAGCGCCTGCCGCTGGACCCGCGGGCGGAAACGCCGATCCGCGCCGATGCCAGCTCTGTCTACTACCGCCGCTGGCTGCGCCGGCATAACATCACCTATGGCGCCATCGCAGCATCGCAATGACACCGATCGAACCCGTGTGCCCGCCGACAAAACCAGTGGAAACAACATGACCAAATGCTCGGACCGGACAATTCTCAATCTTTGGTACGCCATTGGTGCAACGGACGAAGTAACACCGGGTGTCGTGAGCGAAACGGTTCTGCTCGAGGAAGACCTTTTCTACACACTGGACACGGACGGCGCTCCGAAGGTCTGGCGGCGCGATGCAAGGTGGCCTGTCGGTGCGGCAGTCGACATGTCCGACCTGCCGGACAGCCTGCCGGTCAAATGTGCCTATGGCTATATCTGGACCTGTCTTGGCGAGCCGTCGACGGACATCTTTCCTATCGAAGAATATGAGGAGCCGGATCGCCGCAACCTCAACGCCGCATCGATCGGTGTCAATGTATCCGCCCCCCGGGCAATCGAGAACTTCCTCGATATGGGCCATTTCCCCTATGTCCACACGAATATTCTCGGTGTCGAACCGCACACCGAGGTCAAGGAATACGACGTCGAGATTTCGGAAAGCCGCGATGAGATTCTTGCAACCCGGTGCCGGTTCTATCAGCCCATGGCGTCCACTGCGTCTTCGGGCGGTGCCGATGTCGAATATGTTTACCGCGTTCCGCATCCCTACTGTTCCGTTCTGTATAAATCCAGCGGACAGGACCCGCGGCGTATGGATGTCATCGCGTTGTTTCTGCAGCCCATCAACCAGGAACGCGTCCGCGCGCATATGCTGTTGAGCATGCTTGACGACGCCAATGAGGAGCGTGTGATGCGCCGTTTCCAGCAGACCATCTTCGGGCAGGACAAGCCGATCCTGGAGAATCAGTATCCCAAGAAGCTGCCGCTGGATCCGCGCGCCGAAACACCGATTCGCGCCGACAAATCGGCCATCGCCTATCGCCGCTGGTTGAGCAGCAAGGGGGTCACCTACGGCGTGATTCCGGCGGCCAGCTGAAGATTGACAGACCAAAAATGAAATCGGGGAACACCATGCTGGAATCGGCACAACATCGCTGGCATCCGATCGCCTCGTCAGAGGACCTGGAGTATCGCCACACATTTCACGGTCAGTTGCTTGGCCGCGAATTCGCCGTCTGGCGCGCCGATGACGGCAACGTCAATGTCTGGGAAAATCGTTGCCTGCACCGCGGTGTCCGCCTGTCGATCGGAATCAATGACGGTACGGAACTCACCTGCCAATACCATGGCTGGCGCTACGCCAACCGGACGGCCGGCTGTACCTACATTCCGGCCCATCCGGCCGACTCCCCGGCGCGAACCATCTGCAACCGCACCTATCCGGCGGTCGAGCGATGCGGCCTTGTCTGGTCAGGCGAAGCGCCGGAGGGGGACCTGCCGGTTGCCGAGCAATTTGCCGACAGCAACATATTGCCCCTTAGGCCGATTCCGGTCGATGCCACCGTACAGACCGTCCTGAACCAGCTGGCGTCCTATCATTTCCAGCCAGGCGATGCGCTGGACAGGGAGGACGCCACGGTTAGCGTCGAGACTAGAGATGATTTGAGCGTCGTTCTGCTTTCTGCCTCGGGTGAAAGCAAAACGCATGCTGTCTTTTTCCTGCAGCCGGTCGATTCCGACCGGACCGTCATCCGCGGTGTTCTTGACTGTGCACCCGCGCCGGACTCCCTGCTGGATGTCCTGCGGCATCACAACGAACGCCTGTCGGCGCTGCGCGACCGCTGTGAGGCGGAGGCGGCCCAGCATCCGCGACCGGAGAAACTTCACCCACCCATCCAGCCGGTATCGGAGGAACTGGCTGGAATGCCGGAGCGAAGCAGCACCGGCCGCAAGGCGGAATTGCGGACAAGGGTTGCGCGAAAGTGGCGTGCTGCCGAGGGCATAGCGGGGTTTGAACTTGTTTCGACCGGTGAACAATTGCCGACCTTCCAGCCCGGCGCCCATATTGACGTTCATCTTCCCAACGGCCTGGTGCGGCAATATTCCGTCACCAACGGTCCGGGGGAAACCCAGTCCTACAAGATCGGTGTCAAACGGGAACCCGATTCAGCCGGCGGGTCGCAATGCCTGCATGACGATGTGCGGGAAGGGGATGTGCTGGCCATTTCGGAGCCTCGCAACAATTTTCCGCTGCGCCGCGATGCGATCAAGACTCTGTTGATTGCCGGTGGAATTGGCGTCACTCCGATCCTGTCCATGGCCAGGGCCCTGCACCACTCGGGGCTTGAATTCGAACTTCACTATTTTGCTCAAGACAAGGATCATCTCGCCTTTGCGGATGTGCTGAAAACATTGGGCGACAGCCTGCACACCCATCTGGGTCTTGGCCCGGAGGAGACCGGTCGGTGCCTTGAGGGCCTGCTGTCCGGTTACCAGCCGGCGATGCATCTTTATGTCTGCGGCCCCGGGCCGATGCTGGAGGCGACCCGTCGGACGGCGGACCGGATGGGCTGGCCCGATCCGGCCGTGCATTTTGAGTATTTCAAGAACACCCGGGAGATCGATGACAGTTCGAGTTTCGAGGTCGCCCTGTCCCGGTCGGTCATGACCCTTCAGGTTCCGGCGGGAAAGACCATCATGGAGGTTTTACGCGATAATGGTGTCAGCGTTCCCAGTTCGTGCGAGCAGGGCGCCTGCGGGACCTGCATCGCGACCGTGCTCGAAGGTGAACCGGACCATCAGGACGTCTATCTCAGCGAAACCGAAAAACAGCGCGGCGATTGCATCATGACCTGTGTTTCAAGGGCGAAGTCCGCCCGACTCGTGCTCGATATTTGAGGCCGACCGATGATTAAGCTTTACGACTATGAACTCTCGGGAAACTGCTACAAGCTGCGCCTGCTGATGAATATGCTCGGCGTCAAATACGAAGCCATCCCGGTGGACTTTTATCCCGGCCGGGAGCACAAATCCGACTGGTTCCTCAAAATCAATCCGCTCGGACAGCTACCGGTTCTCGTCGATGACGGGTTGGTGCTGCGCGATGCCCAGGCGATTCTCGTCTATCTGGCGGCGAAATATGATTCGACCGGCAAATGGTATCCGGTCGATGACGCGGCCATGCTGGGCGATATCGGCCAGTGGCTTGCATTCGCCGATGGCATTACCGCGACGTCTTCGGCCGCCCGTCTGCATGAGGGTCTGTTTTACGATTTTGACATTGAGGCCTGCCGCAAGGGTGCGCACCGTCTGTTTCGCATACTCGATGAGCATTTGTGGTTCGCGGAAAAGCAGGGACAGGACTGGATCTGTCCCGCTGCACATCCCACGATCGCCGAAATCGCCTGTTTTCCCTATGTCATCCTGTCGGAGGAGGGGGGAATCTCCCGCCAGGATTATCCGGCCATCCGGCGATGGTGCGATCGGGTCAAGCGTATTCCCGGATTCATTGTCATGTCCGGTGTCTTTCCGGCCGGACCGGCTGGCGACAGGCTGGCCGACCGGCCGGCTGCGTAATCTGCAAGGGCGGCAAGTAGTTTACTCACAGATCATGTGCAGACCAGTTCGCCATCGCCTCAACGACGGCCGGCAGGTCGACATGCCGGTTGATAACGGTCTCGGCACCGGCCTCCGTCAGCCGGTCGGCATGTGACGGAAAGGTGTGGGAAGCGCCGGTAAAGCCGACGACCCGCATGCCTGCGGCAAGAGCCCCTTCGACACCATGCACCGAATCCTCCAGAACAATTGTCCTGGCCGGGTCGGCACCCATCGACTTGACCGCATGATGGAAAATATCCGGCGCCGGCTTGGTCGGCATGTCCGGCTGGTCCTTTGCCGAGAAGATGTGTGGCGTGAACAATTCGTAGGTGCCGGCGCGCATCAGCATGGATTTGATCCGCCTCGACGATGAATTGGAGCAGATGCAGCGCGCAAGGTCAAGGCGGGCGACAGCCTGCGCGACCCCGGGGATGCCTTTGACGCTGCGCGCCAGTTTCTCGTCAAGCAGTTTTTCCGTGCTGTCAAGCAGGCTCGCCTGAAGCGGAACATCGGCTTCCTTTTCGACCGTCAGCAGCATGTCCTTCCAGCTCATCCCGGCAAAGCGTTCCGCCACGCCGGCCGCATCGATGGGATAGCCGGCTTCGGTCAGCAGTTTTGCTTCTACCTGCGCGGCGATGATTTCGGAATCGACGAGCACCCCGTCGCAATCGAAGATGATGAGGTCGAAGCCTGCCATTAAGGGTTCCTGCAAAGTGTGGAAAGAGCTGGTGAGCGGCCAATACACCAATGCGGTGGTCGAGACAACGGCACCCTTGTCGTACGCAATGATCCAGCGTTTTCGAATTGGTAACCATATTGGGTAACCATGTCGCCAGTTGTGTAAGCGTTTTGCGAGTATCTGATGTCTGTACTTCCCCTGGCCGACTTGAAATGCGCACCCGCGCATGCCTCGACCCATCTCAATACGATCATCAAGGGTGACTGTGTCGCGGCGCTGGAAGCGTTGCCGGAAAACTCGGTCGACGTGATTTTCGCGGACCCACCCTACAATCTGCAGCTGGGCGGTGATTTGCACCGCCCTGATCATTCAAAGGTCGATGCGGTCGACAATGATTGGGACCAGTTCGAGTCCTTTCGGGCCTATGATGCCTTCACCCGAGCCTGGCTGCTGGCCTGCCGACGCGTCCTCAAGCCCGCCGGAACAATTTGGGTCATCGGCTCCTACCACAATATTTTCCGGGTCGGAGCGGTTTTGCAGGACCTCAATTTCTGGATCTTGAACGACGTCATCTGGCGCAAGACAAACCCGATGCCGAATTTTCGCGGGCGCCGCTTTCAGAACGCCCATGAAACCATGATCTGGGCAAGCCTCGGTCAGAACGCAAAGGGTTATACTTTCAATTATGAAGCCATGAAAGCGGCCAATGAGGATGTTCAGATGCGATCCGATTGGCTGTTTCCGATCTGCAGTGGCGGCGAGCGCCTGAAGGGCGAGGACGGCAAGAAAGCACACCCGACGCAAAAACCGGAAGCCCTGCTGGCGCGGGTGCTAATGTCATCGTCGAAGCCTGGCGATGTGGTGCTGGATCCGTTTTTCGGGTCGGGAACCACGGGTGCCGTCGCCAAGCGGCTGGGGCGGGATTTTGTCGGGATCGAGCGGGAGCAAAGCTACATCGACGCCGCAACCAGCCGGATTGCCGATGTAACCCCGCTGGGCAAGACCGAATTGACGGTTCTGACCGGCAAGAAGGCCGAGCCGCGGGTGGCGTTCAACGTGCTGCTCGATTCGGGGCTACTGGCGCCGGGGACGACGCTGCATTCGGCAAAGCGTCGCCACAGCGCCGTCGTCCGCGCCGATGGCACGCTGGCCAACAATGAACACAGCGGATCGATCCATCGCGTCGGCGCGCTCGTCCAGGGACTGGACGCCTGCAATGGCTGGACGTTCTGGCACTTTGAACGCGACGGAGCGCTGCAGCCGATCGACGAGCTGCGCAAGATCGTACGCCGGGAAATAGCGACGGCCGGCGCCTGATCCCGGCTACGGGTTGGCTGCCGCCAACGTCATCAGATTGGCGGTGAGTTGCGAGATGATTGAACCTTCCGTGCTCGTAAAGGTCCCATTGGTCATGGCAACGACCACGATGTCGTCGATGGGATCGATGCGGATATGCGCCAGGGCGGCCTGCTGGCGTCCCCTTTTTGATACGGCTGCCAGGGTCCCGTCGGCCGCAAAAGTCACGTTCCAGCCCGCGCCGTAGCCGCCGTTTGCGGTCGAACCGGACCACATCTGGCTGCGCACGGATGCGGGGAAATACCGGTTGCGCAGCAGGGCGTCACCGAACCGCGCATAGTCCACGGCTGAAGCTTCAAGGCCGCCCCCGGCCCATTTCCAACTGTCGTTTTCGAATTCCGCCGCCGTGACCGGCCGATAGCCGCCGCTTGAATTTCGCTCATAGAGTTTGACCAGTTCCCCGTCGGAGTCGGGGCCCGAACGCGTCTCGGCCCGCATGGTGCGGAGCGTCGTATCCTTGCCGCTTGTGATATATCTGCGCAGCAGCATCGGGAAGTCTTCCTTGCCTTTGATCTCCATCGCGGCGGCGGCAATTGTATATCCATGCGTGCTGTATTTGTTGGTATTGCCTGGTGTGCAGGGGCTGTATATCGCATCATTGGACGCCAGCACGCCATTTTGCTTGTCGGTCAGCACCGCCTGGGCGGACGCATATTGCGTCTGGTCGCTGGCCTCGTCGCCCGGGACATCGCTGTAATTGCCGATGCAGCCATTGTTTTGCAGCAGATCCAGTACCGTGTGCCGGTGATTGCTGCCGAGTCCGTCGATGATGGAATCGGTTCGTTCGCCCAGGTCGATGACGCCGGCATTCTGCATGGCGTATCCGAGCGCTCCGGTAACTGACTTGGCCAGGGAAGCGATGCGATAGATCGAGCCGCCATGGGCGTTAATCTCCTTTTCCGCATCGGCAAACCCGCGCCCGCCGCGGAAGATGACCTTGCCGTTCGAGACAATGGCTGCCGACACGCCCGGTACCGCCAGATTGCCGGCAAACTCAAGCAGCGTTCTTTCTGCATCCTTGCGGCCGGGCCAGTCGAGGCGATCGCCGTTTTCCCGCCATACCGCGGCATAGCGTGTTCCCCGGCCATTGGCCGCCGGACATTGTTCGATATCGATGACCCGCATGCCCTGATCGCTCAGTCGGCGCCAGCGGTTGCGCAGCTCATTGGCGGTCATGCCCCGGGATGCGCCCCATCCGCGCCCCGGCGTGTTCTTTTCCCAGATGGCGGCATAGGTCAGCTTGCCCTTGCGGGTGTAGCAATCAAGGTCGGCCACCCGATATCCCTGATCGCGAAAGGTCTTGAATTTCTCGCCATAGGTCTTCGGGGTCATATCGCGCAGTTCAACCCAGTCCTGGCGCGGCTTGTTTTCAACCCAGATGACCGAATAGAGCATCTTGCCATTGGCTTCGACGGCATCGATGTCGATCGGTTTGTGGGTCTTTTTCTTTTCCGCGAAGATTTGACTGAACTTGGCGCTCGACATGTTGCGGTTGGAGCTCCATTTCAGACCCTCCCTGTTTTCGACCATGACCAGCGCATAGCGCAGCTTGCCGCCGACGATATCCATATCCTGGTCGATGGGTCGATATCCCTTCGCGCTGTAGGTTTTCCAGTGCTCGCCGAATTTCTTGCTGGTCAGGTTGCGAAAACTGACCCATTTGCGGCCGTCGGCATTTCTTTGCCAGACTCCGGCATAGCGCGCGCCGTTGGCCTGGAACGTATCGACATCGATCGGAAAGTAGCCGCGTTCCTTGTAGGATTTCCAGGCGTCCGCATAGGCTTTATCAGTCAGGCCGTAACGAAAAACCCATCCCACATTGTCCGGATCGTGAATATCCGCTGCCCATGAAGGTCCGGCAGACAGCAACAGCGCCGCGGTCCCGACGACAACACCCAGACCCAAAATCCGCTTGATCACCGTTTTCCATCCTCTGATTGCAGGCACCTTCAGGGCGCCGGTAGAAAGAGAAAACATAGGAATTCGCGAATTCGGGCGCATGACGCAATTGCGCTATGCGGACCGAACTCCGCCCGCCATCGTCATCATCTTCGCGATCCGTCAACGATCAGCGACTGCTGGGTTCATGTGTCTTGAAGGGCGACAGGCGCTGATGAATTGTCCTGACGAAATCGGTTTGATCGCGTGCACCCGATTTCGACAGCAGCGCCCGCATCTGGTTGCGGACCGTGTGTCGGCTCAAACCCATTCGATCCGCAAATTCGTACAGAGACTGTCCCCGGACAATGGCGCCGGCCAGTTTGGCTTCAGCGGGTGTGGCGCCGAATGACCGCGCGATGCTTTCGACGCCGACATCGCCGTTCAGGCCGCCACGGCCGGCGATCACAATCGCGCCGGCCACTGGATCCGACCAGACATTTTCGGGAAAGATTTGTAAACCGGATTCGGGAAAAATATGGGCATAAAGGGTGCACCGCATCAGATGTCCGGTGTCAATACTCAGCGGTGGCGGAAGATCCTGTATCGAGGTGCTGCGGATTGCGCCGACGGCTTTGACGAGGTGATGACCGATCACCGGATCCGCGGAGCCGAGCCCGCCATTAGGCTGAAGGGAAATTTGCTTCGATCTCTCCAGCAGATCAGTCGCGGCGTGATTGAAGAAGCCGGCACGGCCGCTTCGGTGAATGAGAACGATGGCATGCCGGCTGGCGTTCAGATGGTCCGGCGTCGATCCGTTGCCATCGCTCAGAGCCGACGAAATGTCGACGCAGCGCAGCATGTGGGGCGAAAGGGCGCGCATGATCTCGATCATTTTGGGCAGTTCGGTATCGACGGTTCGCGCTTTCGCCGAGGCGGCGATGGACACGAATTTGTGGGCCGATCGATGGCAGATCATGGCCGGACCGGCGATTGCATCGTCCTGGTGGCGCAGCCAGTCATTGTAGAATTCGGTCTTGACCAGCTCACGCCGCGATAGCGCCCAGTCCGACACACCGACGAATCCGGGCTGCACCCGCAGGTTCATCGCCATCCAAGGATTGACGGAACCGTAATGCTCCCCATACGAGCGAAGATGCACTGGATCGATATTGCCGCCGGTCAGACCGAGACTTTCATTAGAGTTTGCCGCGTGTCCGAACATCAGCACCGGAGCATTGAGGGCGTGGCTCAGCCTGTCGCAAAAGGTCGACCATTCGCCCCGCTTGGTCGCTGCGGTATACAAGCTCGATAGCAGATCTTCCGAAAGCAAATTGTCGTCCATCGTCGTGCCCGCCCTCCGGGAACAGTTATTTGTCGGTCGATCGGCAATTCCGGGACCGCCCGGCCGCAGATGATAAACAATCGAGCTTCCTGTGAACACCGCGTGGCCGGCATAGCGCATCTGCGTCATGACCGGGGCCTCCGGTTGCGTTAGGCACGATGCCTTGATCCGGAGAGGGGCGAGCATGAATACCACCAGAACCGCCTGCGTGATGATCCCCGTACTGTTTGCAGCCGGCGGCACATCGGCCCTGGCGGCATCGGATGTCGAATGCGCGCAATATGCCGAGACGACCGTCGCCCAGCACGCGGACAATCTGAAGCTCGGATGCGGATATTCCGGGTTGCGCTGGCACGACAACAAGCTCGGCCATTTCGTGTTCTGCAAGGCAGTCGACAAAAATACGATCGACGCTGAAATTCAGGTGAGGGCGGCTATGCTGAAGCAATGCGCGCCGGATGCAGCTGAAGACCCGCAGCCACGAGACGAGGCGCAAGCCGAGCAACTGCCGGATGATGACGAACCGCCGGCCCCGGAAGATGATGGCGATGAACCGCTCGAACTGGAGCCGAACGACCTGCCCGATGTGGAGGAAGGGGCGGATGATGAGGGATTCATCGAGGAAGGCTAAGAGGGTTTGATCCTAAAGCGCGAAGCCAAAGCCGGCCAGATCGCTGCGAAGCTTGTTCGGGCCGGTAAACTGCACTGCGTTCCAGCCCGCAATCCGGGCGCCTTCGACATTGGCGGGGCTGTCATCGATGAACAGCGTTGCTGCCGGTGTCAGGCCGAATTGCGCAACATGGCTGTCATAGATCGCGCGTTCGGGTTTCAAAAGGCCGACTTCTGCTGACACCGTCACGCCGCGTGTTTCACTGAGAAACGAAAACCGTTCACCGGCTTCCTTCAAGGTGTCGGCAGCGAAGTTCGTCAGCATCGTGACATCGTGATCCTGCGCGATCAGCGTGCGCATGATGTCGACGGTGTCGTCATAGGCATAGGGTACCATTTCGTGCCAATTCTGGCGGAAGGCCCGGATCGATTGCTCGTGGTCGGGATGAGCGGCGATCAGCAGATCCTCGGCCTCACGCCAGCCGCGGCCCCGATCCTGTTCGATGTTCCATTCATGCGTGCACACATGGTCGAAAAACCAGCGCCGCTTGGCGTCATCCGGCAATATCCGCCGGTACGGGATTTCCGGATCGTAATGCAGAAGAACTTTGCCGATATCAAAGACGATATGTTCGATATGTGCGGACATCAGATTGTCGGTCCCTTGGGGCTCTGGCGCACCTTGAAAGCTGTATCGATGGCCGCCGCGATGGCTTTTTTCATGACGGTTGGCAAGGCTTCGCCTGAAAGGTCTTTTTGAGGGGCCCACCAGCCTTCGGTCGTCGGCTCGCGTGATGCAACATCCGCGCGGTAGACGTCAAGACGCAGCTCGAAATGGGTGAACACATGGGCAATCGAACCGGCGCTGCGCCATTCGGCTTCAAACGGTGCGTGTTCCGGTCCAAGACCGCCATCCTGGCGCGCCGTCCAGCCGCTGTTCGGAACCTCGCTCATCCCCGCCAGCAGGCCCTTTTCTTCGCGCCGACGCAGCAGAACCGCCCCGTCGGGCGCGACAGCCACATAGGCGGCACCGCGCCGAACGGGCTTTTGCCGTTTCGGTGGTTTGACCGGGTAGCGTTCCGGATCGCCCTCGTGAAAGGCCTTGCACCCCGCATTGATCGGACACAGGCTGCAGGCCGGGCGCTTCGGCGTGCAGATCGTTGCCCCGAGATCCATCATGGCCTGGGCAAAATCGCCGGGGCGGTCGCCCGGCGTGAGATCGGCCATGAAGGCGCGAATCCGTGGTTTGACCGACCGAACCGGCTCATCGATCATTTCAAAGCGTGAAATGACCCGCTCGATATTGCCGTCCACGACCGCGGCATGGCGATCGAAGGCGATGGCGGCGATGGCGGCGGCTGTGTAATCGCCGATGCCCGGCAGGGTTTTCAGCGTTTCCTCGGTATCGGGAAACCGTCCGCCATGATCGCTGACGACAATATCCGCACATTTTTTCAGATTGCGTGCACGGGAGTAATAACCCAGGCCGGCCCAGGCTTTCATGATGTCATCCACCGGTGCGCCGGCGAGTGCTGCAACATTGGGCCATTCTTGCAGGAAGGATTGAAAATAGGGCTTGACCGCCTGAACGGTGGTCTGTTGCAGCATGATTTCTGACAACCAGACATGGTAAGGATCGGCACGCTTCCCCGCCGCTTGCTCGCCAGGTGTTGTTCGCCATGGCAAATCACGATGATGCCGGTCATACCAGTCAAGAAGGGCTTCGGTTGCCAATTTGCTCATCGCGTCGGTTCGGGCCTGTGAAGATTGCCGGGCTGGGAATCCCCTTGTAAACTGTCGGGGCGCCGTGGCAACTCGCGGCGGTGATCTAAAAAGGCATAACCCGCATGGCCGGTCGAAAAGGTGTGGTTCAGATAAGCGAGATCGCCAATTCGGTTCTCGACCCGGTTCTGGCCCGGCGCGCCGGTATCAACACCACTCTGCTGGGCATGTGGGATGATATCGTCGGCCCGGACTTTGCCGCCTGTACCCGCCCGGAAAAGATCAAATGGCCGCGTCGGGCCAGCCAGGACGAGGGTTTTGAACCGGGAACGCTGACAATCGCCTGTGAAGGCGCGCGGGCATTGTTTCTGGCGCATACACAGGATCAACTGATCCAGCGCCTGAACAGCGTGTTCGGGTTTCCCGCCATTGACCGCGTGAAAATCGTTCAAAAGCCGGTTTCCAGCAGCAAGGGGCGCATCAACAAAGTCCCCGACCTGCCGCCTGCCGATAAAAAGCGGCTTGTGGACATGGTCTCGAAAATCGATGACCCGAAGCTTCGGGACGCACTGACGCGCCTTGGATCAGGTGTGCTGGGCGGGACAAGGGGCCACAGATAACGCTCTTGTGAAAATCCGGCGCGCAAAACAGTTGTTCCGCCACAATTGTGGCTATAACACAAGAGCAGAATTTTGACCGCAGCGAGCAGACCGCAAAGAAAGGGTTGTCATATGCTTTTGACCTCCAATTCCGTATTCAAAGCCGTGCCCAAACTGGCTGGCGGCGTGGCCCTTGCCGTCCTGCTGGCAGCCTGCAGTGACAGCGGCAGCGATTCCACGAAACTGTCAAATGCCGAAAATGAAGGGACGGCCACCGAAGTTCAGATCGATCCGGTTACCACCGCCGCCGTCGATGTTCCGACCGCCGATGGTGATGTCGATATGGACGAAGTCATGAAGGCCGGCCCGCTGAAGGAAATGTATCTGGGTGATGCCGATGCGCCGGTCAAGATCGTCGAGTACATGTCGATGACCTGTCCGCATTGTGCGGCCTTCCACAATGATACGTTCAAGCAGATCGTCACCGACTATGTGGATACCGGCAAGGTGCAGTTTATCCTGCGCGAATTTCCCTTCGATCCGCGCGCCACGGCGGCCATCATGCTGGCGCGCTGCGCGCCTGAGGACAAGTTCTTCCCGATGGTCGACGTGTTCATGCAACAGCAGAGTGTCTGGGCGCGGGCTGAGGATGCCCGTCAGGCATTGCTGGACATTTCGAAACTTGCGGGTTTTACACAGGAGACCTTTGAAGCCTGCTTGACGAACCAGAAGCTTGTAGACGATGTGAATGCTGTTAGAACAAAGGCGGCGGAACAGTTTGGGGTGAATTCCACGCCCACCTTTCTGATTAACGGAAAGCGGTATTCGGGGAACATGTCTGTTGAACGGATGTCGGCACTTATCGATAGCATGCTTTGACACCGGCCACATAAACGGGGTGGCCGGGAGGCGAAGTATGTCCGGCCCCGTCACGAGACCCCGCAAGCCCTCCGACAGGACATGGAGGCGCGGCGCATGAGATTTACCAAGCTGCGTCTGCTGGGCTTCAAATCATTTGTCGAACCTACTGAATTCTATATAGAAAAGGGCCTGACGGGCATCGTCGGGCCGAATGGTTGCGGGAAGTCCAACCTGGTGGAAGCCATGCGTTGGGTGATGGGCGAGAACTCCTATAAAAACATGCGGGCGTCCGGCATGGACGACGTGATCTTTTCCGGATCCGGAAGCCGGCCGGCCCGTAATACGGCTGAAGTCGGACTGTGCCTCGACAACAGTGATCGCACGGCGCCGGCCGCGTTCAACGACGATGATGAGGTGCAGATTTCGCGGCGAATCGAGCGCGAATCGGGGTCCGTTTACCGAATCAACGGCAAGGAAGCCCGTGCGAAGGATGTGCAATTGCTGTTTGCCGATGCCTCGACGGGGGCCCGCTCGCCGTCGATGGTGGGGCAGGGACGCATCGGCGAACTCATTCAGGCAAAGCCCCAGGCACGCCGCCAACTCCTTGAAGAGGCGGCCGGCATATCCGGCTTGCATTCGCGCCGCCATGAGGCCGAGCTTCGGCTGCGAGCTGCCGAAACCAATCTTGAGCGCCTCGATGACGTGATTTCGGAACTGGAGGGCCAGATCGACAGCCTGCGACGGCAGTCGCGTCAGGCCAATCGGTTCAAGAAGATCTCGGCGGAAATCCGGCAGGCCGAGGCGACCTTGCTCCACATTCGCTGGGCGGAAGCCAAATCGGCAGAAGCGGAGGCCGAGTCGACGCTTTCAACTGCCACGGCGGCTGTTGCCGAACGGGCGCAATCGCAGATGGAGGCAGCCAAACAGCAGGCCGTTTCGGCGCACAAATTGCCGGAGCTGCGGGAGAACGAGGCCAAGGCGGCCGCGGCACTGCAGCGGCTGCAGATCGCCCGCGCTCAAATCGAGGAGGAGGCAGAGCGCATTGCCGGGCGCAAATCCGAGCTTGAAAGGCGGTTGGCGCAACTCACCGAGGATATCTCCCGGGAGCAGCAGATGATCGCCGATAATGCCGGCATCATGGACCGGCTGGAGCAGGAAGAAACCGGGCTACGCGGGGAATTGGCGACCAGCGACGAGGGCGCCGCCCGAACACAGTCGGACTTTGAACAGGCTCAGACCAAACTGACGGAGAGCGAAACGGCTCTCGGCAAAGTGACCGAAGAACGCGCCGAGGCAGCTGCCGCGCGAAGCCAGCTTGAGCGCACAATTCGCGACTTTCAGGATCGCAAGGCCCGGCTTGACCGACAGATCGCAGACGCGCAAGGGGAGTTGGCGCAGATCGCGGATCGGATCTCCGCTCTGCCGGATCCGGTTGAGAAGAAGGCGGCGTTGGAGGTCGCCGAGGACGCGGTGGCAAGGCTTGAAGCCGCACTGAGCGAAACCGAGGAAAAAATCGAGACGGAACGGCGCAACGAGGTTACGCTCCGCCAGCCGGTGCAGGATGCCCGCTCGAATCTGAACCGCATCGAAACGGAAGCCCGGACGATCTCCAACATTCTCAATGCCGGATCGAAAGGGGATCTGTTCCCGGCTGTTGTCGAACAGATCAAGGTCGAGCGTGGCTATGAAGCCGCCCTTGGCGCCGCGCTGGGCGATGATCTCGACCAGCCCGATGATCCTGCGTCACCGGCCCATTGGACTGCGGTGGAGGGGCACGGCAACGATCCTCAATTGCCGGACGGACTGGACCGGTTGTCAGATCATGTCGAGGCCCCGCATGCGCTGGCCCGCCGTCTGGCGCAGATCGCAGTTGTTGGATCGGCAGAGGAGGGTGTGCGTCGGCGCGCCGAACTAGCCGCCGGCCAGCGGCTGGTCAGCCGGGATGGCGCCCTGTGGCGATGGGACGGATTCACGGCCGGCGCGGATGCGCCAACCGCGGCAGCGCAACGTCTGGCACAAAAGAACCGGCTTGCCGAACTCGATGCCGAGGCCGTCGATGCGACAAAGCAATTGCGGGCAGCCGAAGCGGTTCTGAAGAAAAATGAGGATCTGCTGACGGTTTTGAGCGACCAGCAGCGCGAAGCGAAGGATTTGATGCGGGACGCCCAGCGGGGTCTTGCCGACGCGCGTGAGGCGCATGCGGCAGCCGAAAAGGCCTCCGGTCAGTTTGCCAGCCGCCGTGCCGTCTTGACCGAATCTCTCAGCCAATTGCAGATTCAGTTGCAGGAGGCAAACGAACAGGCGCAGGAGGCCGAGATTGGATTGCAGACGGCTCCCGCGCTGCCCGAACTCGACGAAAAGCTGCAACGAATGACGGCGGAGGTCGCCACGGATCGCGGACTGCTGGCGGAAGCACGGGCGAAGCACGAAGGATTGCAACGCGAAAACGAGGCGCGCCAGAGGCGACTTGCAGCGATTGCCGATGAGCGTCAGAGCTGGACGCAGCGGGCGACGAATGCCCAGACCCATATCGCGACCCTGCAGGAGCGTCATGCCGAAGCCAGAGGCGAAACCGAGAAGCTCGCCGATGCACCTGACGATATCGATGAGCGTCGCCGAAAGCTGATGAACGAACTGTCGCTGGCCGAAGCGAACCGCAAGCACGCAGCGGATGTACTTGTTTCGGCGGAAGACAGTCAGCGCGAATTGGACGGTGCGGCCAATGCGGCGGTCGAAGCGTTGTCGCAAAGCCGTGAGTTGCGGGGACGCGCCGAGGAAAGGCTCAATGCTGCCAAGGAGCGGCGGTCGGCGGCGGAGGCAAGGATTCGCGAGGCGCTCAATTGTGCACCGCATGAGGCCATGCGGCATACCGGCCTGGAACCGCAGCAGTCTTTGCCCAATCCCGAGCAGACGGATCGTCGTCTGGAGCGCCTGAAAGTCGAACGGGAGCGTCTGGGTGCCGTGAACCTTCGTGCCGAAGAGGAGCAAAAGGAGCTTTCCGAACGGCTGGAATCCATACTGGTTGAGCGCGAGGATGTGATCGAGGCCATCGGCAAACTGCGACAGGCCATTCAGAATCTCAACCGTGAGGGGCGCGAGCGTCTTCTCAATGCCTTTACGGTGGTCAACGAACAGTTTCAGCGCCTCTTCACCCACCTGTTCGGTGGCGGCACGGCGGAACTGCAATTGATTGAATCGGATGATCCGCTGAATGCGGGCCTGGAGATTCTTGCCCGGCCACCAGGCAAAAAGCCGCAGACAATGACATTGCTGTCGGGCGGTGAGCAGGCATTGACCGCCATGGCGCTGATCTTTGCGGTGTTTTTGACCAATCCGGCGCCGATTTGCGTTCTCGATGAGGTCGACGCACCGCTTGATGACCACAATGTCGAACGGTTTTGCAATCTGATGGACGAGATGTCGGCCTCGACGGAAACCCGATTCGTCATCATCACCCACAATCCGATTACGATGGCCCGTATGAACCGCCTGTTCGGTGTAACCATGGCGGAGCGCGGTGTCTCGCAACTGGTCTCTGTCGACCTTGAAACCGCCGAAGAGCTTCGGGACGCGGGGTAAGAGCCCGCCGCACAGGCGTAATTTCGATTTCTGAAGAAATTCAATCGATAATATCCGTCTGTGCCTCTTTTGTCCTATGGCCTTGCACCGGCCGATTCGGCTATGGGAACGGCTGAGCCGATCCGCTTCATGCTCGGCTCTGGTGCGCTTGGAGGGAAGAATGTCCCAGTGGGTCTACACATTTGGAGACGGGCAGGCCGAAGGCAGTGCGCGGGATCGCAACCTGCTCGGCGGCAAAGGCGCCAATCTGGCTGAGATGTGCAATCTCGGGCTTCCGGTGCCGCCGGGGATGACGATCACGACCGAGGTGTGCAACTGGCATTATTCCAACGGCCGGTCCTATCCGTCGGATCTCGAAAGCCAGGTGAAAGCAGCACTGGAGCATATCGGTAGACTGGCCGGGCGAGATTTCGGCGATGATGAAAAACCGCTCCTGCTTTCCGTACGCTCCGGCGCCCGGGCCTCGATGCCCGGCATGATGGACACCGTCCTCAATCTGGGACTGAATGACAAATCGGTTCTGGCCCTGGCAAAGGACGCCGGCGACCGGCGTTTTGCCTATGACAGCTATCGGCGGTTCATCCAGATGTATGGCGACGTTGTGATGGGGCTCGACAACGAGGTGTTTGAAGAGATTCTGGAAGATCAGAAAGCAGCTTACGGGCATGAGCTCGACACCCACATGTCCGCCGATGAATGGACGACGGTTATCGACCGCTACAAACAGGTTTTGGAAGAGGAACTCGGTCGGCAATTTCCGCAGGACCCCAATGAGCAACTCTGGGGAGCCATCGGCGCGGTGTTTTCGAGCTGGATGAATGCGCGCGCCATTACCTATCGAAAGCTGCACGATATCCCGGCGCAATGGGGAACGGCGGTCAATATTCAGGCCATGGTATTCGGCAATCTCGGTGACAGTTCCGCTACTGGAGTGGCCTTCACCCGAAATCCCTCGACGGGCGACAATGCTCTTTATGGCGAGTTTCTGGTCAACGCTCAGGGCGAGGATGTGGTCGCCGGCATCAGGACGCCGCAAAACATCACCGAGCAGGCCCGCATCGAGGCCGGTTCCGACAGACCATCGCTTGAAAAGCTGATGCCGGACGCCTTTGGAGAATTTCTCGGCATCTGTGAGCGGCTTGAGACCCACTATCTGGATATGCAAGATCTGGAATTCACCATCGAGCGCGGCAAGCTCTGGATGCTGCAGACGCGTAGCGGAAAACGCACTGCCAAGGCTGCCCTGAAGATCGCCGTCGACATGGCGGATGCGGGTCTCATCAGCCGCGAGGATGCCGTGCGGCGGATCGATCCGGCGTCGTTGGACCAATTGCTGCATCCGACCATCGACCCGCGTGTTGCGCGCGATGTCATCGGCTCCGGATTGCCCGCATCGCCGGGCGCGGCGACGGGTCAGATCGTCTTCACTTCGGAGGATGCGGTCGAGCTGAACGAAGCCGGGCAAAAGGCCATTCTCGTGCGAGTGGAAACCAGCCCGGAAGATATTCACGGAATGCATGCGGCCGAGGGCATTTTGACGACCCGCGGTGGCATGACCAGCCACGCTGCCGTCGTGGCGCGCGGCATGGGCACACCCTGTGTGTCCGGTGCCGGCGGTTTGCGGGTCGACATGCACTCGCAAACGCTGCTGACCATGTCCGGGCGTCTGAGCAAGGGCGACGTCATCACCGTGGATGGCTCCACCGGGCAGGTCCTCAAGGGGGCGGTTGCCATGCTGCAGCCGGAACTGTCTGGCGATTTCGGGCGCATCATGGAATGGGCCGACGCGGCGCGGCGCATGCGGGTGCGAACCAATGCGGACACCCCTTCCGACGCGCGCGCGGCCCGTAGTTTCGGCGCCGAAGGCATCGGCCTGTGCAGAACCGAGCATATGTTTTTCGACGGTGAACGAATCATCGCCATGCGCGAAATGATCCTGTCCGACAATGAGGACGGTCGGCGCGCCGCACTGACAAAATTGCTGCCCATGCAGCGTTCCGACTTCACCGAACTGTTCGAGATCATGCACGGCACCCCGGTGACGATCCGCCTTCTTGATCCGCCTCTGCACGAGTTCCTGCCCAAGACGGCGGAAGAAATTGCCGAGGTCGCACAATCGATGGGAGTAGCGGTCGAACAATTGCGCGAGCGCACCGAGGCGCTTCATGAGTTCAATCCAATGCTCGGGCACCGCGGTTGCCGGTTGGCGGTTTCCTATCCCGAGATTGCCGAAATGCAGGCACGCGCCATTTTCGAAGCGGCCATTGAGGCAGCGCGATCAACCGGCGCGCCTGTGGTTCCGGAGGTCATGATCCCGCTTGTCGGAATGATGGAGGAATTGCGTTTCGTGAAGGCTCGCATCGATGCCGTAGCCGAAGCGGTCATGGCTGAGGCGGAGCAGCAGATCGATTATCTTGTCGGCACCATGATCGAGCTGCCACGTGCCGCCATCAGGGCGCACAAGATTGCTGAAGCGGCGGAGTTCTTCTCCTTTGGAACAAACGATCTGACACAAACGACGTTCGGTATTTCACGCGATGATGCATCGGCGTTTCTGACGACCTACCAGCAAAAGGGCATTATCGAACGCGATCCGTTCGTGTCGCTTGATATTGAGGGCGTTGGCGAACTGGTACGGCTGGCGGTCGACAAGGGCCGCACCACGCGCAACGACATCAAGCTGGGCATCTGCGGTGAACATGGTGGCGATCCGTCATCGATCCATTTTTGTGAAGAAATAGGACTGGATTACGTGTCCTGTTCGCCGTTTCGGGTTCCGATTGCACGCCTTGCCGCCGCGCAGGCGGCACTCGGTTCCAAATCCTGACCAGAATGCTTTGAAGAAACAACGGTTAACACCATTGTCTCGTTTCTGACGAAACAGGAAGTGCTCTGGTCAATCGAGCCAGTGCGGATCCGGTTCGGGCAGCGGTATGGCGTCGATCAGCGCCTGCGTGTAGGGCTGTTGTGGCTCGTCGAAAACCGATTGTGTCGTGCCCTTTTCGATGATGACCCCGTTATGCATGACGATGACCTGTTCGCACAGCCGCCGAATAACCGACAGGTCATGGCTGATAAAGGCGATTGTCAGGCCAAGTTCCTTGCAAAGCCGTTCGAGCAAGGTGAGGATCTGCGCCTGGGTTGAAACATCGAGACCCGAGACGATTTCGTCGGCCAGAACAAAGCTGGGGGAGAGGGCCAGTGCTCTGGCAATGCCGACACGCTGGCGTTGCCCGCCGGAAATTTCATGACGGTAACGTTTGGCGAAGCTTTGCGGCAATCCGACCTTGTCGAGCGCGTCACTGACCCGCCCGTCGATATTGTCGGTCAGCCCGTATTGCCGCAGAGGCGCGGCGATGATGCTTGCAATCGTCCGTCGTGGATTGAGGGAGGACATCGGATCCTGAAAGATCATCTGAAGATTGCGCCGGTGCGGCCGCAACTCGGCTTCGCCAAGGTGGGTGATGTCAAGCCCGTCGAAAACAATCTTGCCTTCCGTCGGCTCCAGAAGCCGGACCATGGCGCGGCCAAGCGTCGATTTCCCGGAGCCCGACTCTCCGACAATTCCCGTCACCATTTTTCGCGGCACCTGTAAATCGATCCCCTTGAGGATCTCGATCTTCGGTGCCGCGCCGAAGACCGGCTTTCGGGCCATGTCCGGAAGAGACAGCTTCAGGCCGCTGATGGTGAAAAGATCATCCGCCATGCAGGGCCATCCAGTCTTTGTCAGCGGCCTCGACCGCTTTCGCCAGATCGGTCAGAACAGACTGATCGACCGGCAGAAGACTTGCTTCAGGATCCGTATATCGCGGTGTTGCGGCCAGAAGCGCCCGCGTATAGGGATGCTGCGGATTGGAGAAGAGTTCTTCGACGGAAGCCTGCTCGACCACCATTCCGCCGAAAAGAATGGTAACGTTCTGGCTGATCTTGGCAACGACGCCGAGATCATGGGTGACGAACAGGATCGCAGTCTTGTGCAGCCGCTGCATCTCCGCAATCAGACGCAGGATCTGTTTTTGCACCGTGACGTCAAGGGCAGTCGTCGGCTCATCTGCGATGATCAGCTTTGGCTCCGCCGCGAAGGCAGCAGCGATCAGCACCCGTTGCCGCATGCCGCCTGACAATTCGTGCGGATAGGCGCGCAACACGCGCTCTCCGTCGCGAATGTGAACTTCATCCAGAAGCGTGCGGACGCGCTCATCGGCCCGCGACCGGTCCCATCCCAGAATTTTGACAAGACGATCCGTCATCTGGGGCCCGATGCGGCGGGACGGATTGAGCGCCGTCAAGGGATCCTGCGGGATGAGGGCGATGCTCGCGGCCACCGCCTGACGGCGCTTCGAGGCGGGGAGCCGCCCGAGATCGGTGCCCTGCAGCCAGATATCGCCTTCAACGATCTTGACGCTGACCGGCAACACGCCCAGCACCGCTTTGCTCAGCATGCTCTTGCCGGCGCCGCTCTCGCCGACGAGTGCCCGGACTTCCCCCGACGCAACCGAAAGATCCACCGAGCGCAGCAGTCGCTGGCCGGTGGGCAGCGTGGCGCTGAGATTGGTGATCGTGAGACAATCGGTCATCGTAGCACCGGATCAAAACGCTGTTTCAAACCTTCACCAAGCTGGCTGAAGGACAGGACGGTCAGGAACAGTGCGACCAGTGGGAACACCAAGACCCACCAAGCCTGATGGATTGAAAGACGGCCTTCCGCGATGATGCCACCCCAGGTCGGATCGTCCGTTGCGACGGAAAGATTGACGAATGACAGGATGGCCTCGACGATGATGGCGATGCCCATTTCAAGCGAAAGAAGGGCAATGATCGACGGCAGGACATTGGGCAGCACTTCGTCGATCATGGTTTTGATGCGCCCGAAGCCTGCGATGCGGGCGCTTTCGACATAGTCCATGCGCGCCTGGACCATCGCTTCGGCGCGTATGACCCGGCAGAACCGTGTCCAGTCGATCACCGCGATCGCGATGATGACGGAATGCAGCCCGGTGCCGAGAACGGCCACGAGCAAGATGGCGAACAGAACGGGCGGAAACGACATCCAGATGTCGACAATGCGGGAAATGATCCGGTCGGCCCATCCGCCGAAATAGCCGGCAACAATGCCAAGGGTGGAACCGACGAGACAGGCGGCGAGGGCTGCTGCAAAGGCAACCATGAAGGCAATGCGCGCGCCGTGGACTAGCCTGGACAGAAGATCACGGCCGAGGCTGTCCGTGCCGAGCCAGAAGCCGGGCTCGGCGCCCTCGATCCAGAAGGGCGGCAGGCGGCCGTAAAGAAGGTCTTGCGCCAGTGGGTCATGCGGTGCGATCCAGGGGGCGAGCAGAGCAGCGACCAGGGTCAGGACGATCCAGCCGCCGGCGAGCCATAGCCGCAGATTGGGTTTTTTGGTGCGGTGCCGGATATCAGCCATGACGCAGCCTTGGATTGAGCAGCGCATAGCTCAGATCGACCGCCAGATTGATCAGGATGAACAGCAGGGCAAAGACCAGCACGATTCCCTGAATGAGGGGCAGATCACGGTTGATCACCGCATCGATCGCCAGATTGCCGAGACCCTCATAGGAAAACAGCCGCTCGATGATCACCGTGCCGCCGATCAGGAACGTGAATTGCACGCCGATCAGGGTCAGGGTCGGCAGGGCAGCGTTTTTGAGGGCCTCGCGCAGGATCACTTGGGTTTCGGAAAATCCCTTGACCCTGGCCAGCACGATGTAATCGAGCTCCAGTACTTCCTTGAGCGACTGTTTGAGCAATTGCGCGATGATTGCCGCCAGAGGCAAGGCGAGCGCCAGCGCCGGCATGAACAGATGGCTCAGCAGGTCTTTCGTCAGATCGAAACGCAGCCTCAATATGCTTTCAAACAGGTAGAACTGCGTATCGAAGGGCAGATCCAGCCGCGGCGAAACGCGACCCGTGATACCGAAGATCGGGATCAGAACGCCAAAGAAGAGGATGAGCACCAGCCCCCAGAGAAAATCCGGGATCGAAAGCGCCGCGCCGTTGATAACGTCGATGCCCGCTTCGATCGCCGTGCCGCGTTCCCGAGCGCCGATGATGGCAAGAAAACCGCCGAACAACACGGCGATGAAAAGGGCGAGGATCGACAGCTCCAGGGTAGCGGGGAGTCGCTCAAGCACCAGGCCCAGTACATCCTGTCGCAGCGAAATCGATGTGCCGAAATCGCCCTGGAGTATGCCCCAGAACCAGATGAAGAATTGCTCGAAGATACTCTTGTCCAGGCCGTAGAGCGCCCGCAGCCGATCGATGTCATCTTCGGTCGCCCCCGGTGGCAGCATCATGGCGATCGGGTCGCCGGGTGCGATCCGGATGACGATGAATATGACAACGGCGACGCCGAACAGCGTGACCATCATGGTGAGCAGACGGATCACAATGCGTTGCATCATGGCGTGCGACCAAGGATTTCGGTGGATTGGTACGGTATCACGTCTGATCGCGTCCGGCAGTTGTGGGTGAAAAATAAACCGGATCTGCAACCGACCGGACTTCGACCGGATGTGAGCATGTCATGGTGAAGCAGGCCGACAGCGCCGGACACGCCTGTCGAAGTACCGGGCCGCCCCGGCGGGAGCGGCCCGTATCAGACATCACTTCGGTTTCATCAGAGCAGGCAGCAGTGCACCCGAGACATGCGGCACGACGGTGACCTTGTCCGAATGCACGATCGGTTGCACGAACTGGATGAGCGGCAGCACATAGGCGTTGTCGGCAATCAGCCTGCTGACGCCCTTCCAGCCCTCGATGCGCTTTTCTTCGTCGGGTTCGCCCCAAAGCGGGTTGATGGCGTTGATGACATCTTCGCCATCCCAGACCGAATGCGGGCTCGGCCCATACATGGCAAAGCCGGTGGATGTCGTCGGATCACCGATGGAATTGCCCCAATTGTAGAAAGCTGCCGGCGCCAGTTGATCCGCCGCGCGCAGTTCGAAATGCTTGGCAATCTCGTAGACCTCGATGGTCGCTTCAATGCCGACCTTGCGCCACATGCCGACAATGGCCTGGATCATCTCGTAATCCTTGGGCTTGAACCCCCTGGTGGTCTGGATCACGAATTTGACCGGATTGTCGGTCGAATATCCCGATTTTGCCAGCAATTCCTTGGCTTTTTCCGGATTGTATTCCGTCTGGATGGACGGATCGAACGCCGCGTAATCGGGCGTCTCCAACGTGCTGATCGGAATACCGTAACCTCGCAGCAGCCGGTCCACCAGCAGTTTCTTGTCGACCGCCATCACGGCGGCATGGCGGACATTTTCATCCGTCATGACATCGATGTCGTTGAGGAAAATCATGCCGATATCGGAAATCGGCGTGGCCGAACCCGACAGTCCGTCCTTGGCGATCAGTCGGTCATATTCCTCATAGGGAATTTCGAGCGTCACATCCGAGCCGCCCGATTCGACCTCCGCCACGCGGCTCGCGGCATCCGTGACGAATTTGATCGTCACATTTTCAAAGGCCGGCTTTTCGCCCCAGTAATTCGGATTGGCCTTCAGCCGGATAAAGGCATTGCGTTCGAACTTGTCGACCATATAGGGCCCGGTGCCGATCGGCGCGGCCTCGAAACCCTCCGGTCCGACTTTCTCATAATAGGCCTTCGGCAAAACATAGCCGGTCAGGAAAGACATCCATTTGAAAAGGGTCGGCTCGAAGGACAGCACATCGGCAGTAATCATATTGCCGTCAATGGTGAAATTGCCGACCTTCGACCAGATGAACTGGATCGGATTGCCGGTCTCTTCCTTGGCCGCCCGTTCCAGCGACCAGACAACATCTTCCGCAGTGAATGGCGAACCATCATGCCAGGTGACTCCCTCGCGCACCTTCATCATGATTTTCGACTTGTCGTCATTCCATCCCCATTCGGTGATCAGGCCTGGCGCAAAGGACAGATCCGGTTTCTGCGCGATATATTGGTCGAACACCGACTGGTAGATGCCCTGAATCGTCGGGTTGACGGCGGACGGGCCGACCGTCGGGTCCCATGAGGGCAGATTGACGTGATAGGCGATGACCAGCTCATCGGTCTGGGCCATCGCGGCGGTCGGCAGACCGACGGCGGCAACGCCCAGCGTCGCAGCGCCATATCCCAGGATCTTTCGTCTCGTGTAAGGCATGATATTTCCCCTATATGATGGTTTCTGTCATTTTTTGGGCGGCACCGGATTGAAACCTGCACCGGTTTCGAAGGCCCGGCCGCGACGGCCTTGTGAATTCTGTGTTGCCTATCCCCCTGCCAACTGTTGTGCCAGCATGAAGCCGGAAGCTGCTCCCACGCCGGCGCCCGGCCAGGTGGCCGCACCGACCATGTGCAAATTCTTGATCGGTGTGTTCCAGCGCGCATAGCCGGGTACCGGGCGGAAAAAGAAATTCTGTGACAAATGATGGCTGCCGCAAATCTGGTCGCCGCCGATAAGATTGGGGTTTTCCCGTTCCATATCCTGGGGCGAAAAGACCGATTTGCCGAGGATTTTCGAACGCAAACCCGGCGCGTAGCTTTCGATAATGTCGAGAACCCGGTCCGCATAGGGCTCCTTGAGTTCATCCCAGTCGGCTGGCTGCATTTCTCCGAGTGCATCGCCGGTCACCGTGGCGGGAAGAACGCGAACCTGAATCCAAAGCACATGCTTGCCATCGGGTGCGCGCGACGGGTCCACCACCGTCGGTTGGCCGACGACGATTACGGGTGTGTCCGGCAAATGCCCGGCGACAGCGTGACCATAGGCGCGGGCCATCACTTCAAGGGAAGGGGCCAGATGAACATAGGCGAAGGATTGCAGCGCCTCGCCGCCTTTCCAGTCCGGCAGCGAGTCCATGGCCAGATGGATCATCATCGTGCCCGGCGCATGGACAAATCGTTGTGCCCGCGTGTCGAATTTCCGGTTGCCCGTTCCCTGTGGCAGAAGCGTGCCGACAAGGGCGCCCGGAGCAACATTGGCAATGACGGCCTTTCTGGCGCGGCTTTCGTCTCCGCTGGCAAGGCGAATGCCCGTTGCGGTGCCGCCATCGGTCAGAATCTCGGAGACTTCGGCATCGGTCTTGAGCGTTCCGCCGGCGCTTTCATAAAAACCGGTCAGAGCCGATGTCATAGAGACGGCACCACCTTTTCCGAGCACCATTCCAAAACTCTGATTGGCCATGGATTCAAGAAAGGGAAAGACGGCGCCGCCGGCGATATCAGGCGCAAAATCCAGATGCATGCCCCATGCCGCCATCATCGCCTTGACCTGGCCGGACTCGAAATTCTCATTGAGCCATGCGCGCGGTGACGAAAGCAGCAGGCGAAGAAGATCCAGCGTGCCGCCCGTTCCTTTCTTGCGCCAGATTTTCCAGAAATTGGCAAGGTTTGACCGCACCGACATGGGCGAGCCGAGAATGCCGCCGATCGCCTCGACGTCCTCCGGGAACCCGGCGGCCATTTCGCGCCATCTCTTGGCGTCGCTTTCCGAGAATTTCGCAATTCTTTCCGCAGTCGCGTGGAGGTCGGTGCTGACACCCAGCCAGCGGCCATCCGGGAACGCGCTGGAGAAGCACTCAGTGGCCGGGACGAATTCCAGCCCGGCCGATTTCAACTCATTTACATATTTTTTGTGAAAGGCCGAACCCGCGAAGAGGTTCAGATTCATCGCACCGAAATCGTGCCGGAAACCGGGCGCCGTCAACTCCAGTGTTTTGGCAGCGCCGCCCGGATACTCATGTCTTTCGTATATTGCGGTGCTCCAACCCCTTTTCTGGAGGTGTGAGGCGCAGGCCAAACTGTTGTGTCCGGCTCCAATGATAATGGCATCGAACTCGCGCAATGCAGTCTCTATCCCTTCAGGCAGCAGGTGGAATTTATTGCATATGCATATGTTTTCGTCTAGTAAAAGAATGAGTTTTGGTATTTGAAGCGCGCATAGAAAAGGACCGAATTCATGGAATCTGGTGAAACGCTTGCAGGTCTTGGAGAACTGCTTCTTTCCGGCAAAATAGAGGTTGTGGATCTGGCCGGTGTGCTGGGCCCAGACACGCCGCTGCTGAAGCTGCCGCCGGAACTGGCGGTGGACACACCGAAAATCGAAATCCACAAAATCTCGGCCTATGATGACAACGGTCCCTGGTGGGCCTGGAACTGGCTGAAGCTCGGTGAGCACTCGGGCACGCATTTCGATGCGCCGATCCACTGGATCACCGGCAAGGACTATGCCGATGGCGCGACGGACACGATCCCGCCGAAGAATTTCGTGGCTCCCGTCAATGTGATCGACTGCTCCAAGGAGTCCGAAGCGGACCATGATTTTCTCCTGACGGCCGATCATGTCAAAGCCTGGGAAGCCGAGCATGGCGCCATCGCGCCCGGTGAATGGGTGGTGATGCGCACGGACTGGTACAAGCGAAGCGGTTCGGAGGAAGAGTTCCTGAATGCCAATGAAACCGGACCGCACACACCCGGACCGACAGCGGAGGCAATTGAGTATATCATTTCGACCGGCGCCATTGGCTGGGGCAGCGAGACAATCGGCACCGATGCCGGCCAGGCCGGCGGCATGGAGCCACCTTTTCCGGCCCATAATCTGATGCACAAGGCCAACCGTTACGGGCTGGCAAGCCTGGCGCATCTGGATCGCCTACCGCCGAAGGGCGCGATCATGATCGCGGCACCGCTGAAAATCAAACACGGAACCGGAAGTCCCTGCAGGGTGCTCGCGCTCATTCCAAAAGCCTGACTCTCCGGGCAACGGAAATGAGCGACGTCGACCACATCATCGTTGGCAGCGGGATCAACGCGCTGGTTTGCGCGGCGATCCTGTCCGGCAAGGGCGAAACGGTGCTTATGCTTGAGCGCAATGACCGCATCGGCGGTTGCATCCGTACCGAGGAGATCACAGCACCCGGATTTGTCCACGATGTGATGGCGACGACCTTTGTCCTGTTCGTCACATCGCCGGCCTTCGGAGCGCTGGGTGAGGATCTGGCCCGGCACGGGCTGGAGTTTTGCAACACAGCCCATCCAACCGGTGTTCTGCGCCCGGATGGCAGCCATGCGGTGTTGTCGATGGATCGATCCGAGAACATCGCCGCGTTCAACACGATCAGCCCGGGGGCAGGGGACAGCCATGCCCGTATCGTCGGCGGCATCGAGCAGAACGCGGAACTGCTGTTCGGGCTGCTGGGTGGGTCCATCCGCTCTTTTGCCACATTGAAGCTGCTGGCCCGCCATGGCTGGTCGAAAGGGATCAACGGTCTGACCGCATTTTTTGGTGAGGCGCTGACGCCGGCAAGAGCCTCCCTGGAAGCCGATTATGAAAGCGAGCTGATGCAGGCGCTGTGGGCGCCCTGGTCGCTGCATGCGGGCCTTGATCCCGAAGAAGCGTTTTCCGGGCAGATCAGTAAAGTGATTGCCTTTGCGCTGGAAGCGGCCGGTGCCCCCATCGTCAAAGGAGGCGCCGGCAATTTACTGACTGCATTTGAGCGCCTGATCGAGGAGAAAGGCGGATCGATCCGCACCGGCTGCGACGTCGAGGCGATTGAAATGAGGAATGGCCGCGCGGCCGGCGTTCGTCTGGCATCGGGCGAAACCATCATGGTCGAGAAATCGGTCATCTGCTCTGTGACACCCAATCAGCTTTATGGGCGGTTGCTGGGTGAGAATGCGCCGGACAGCGAGCAGCAGGCGGCTACAAGATACCGTCACGGCAAGGGCAATTTTCAAATCCATTACGCGCTGAACGCACCACCCAAATGGCCTGATCCGTCTCTGCAGGACGTCGCCCTCCTGCATCTGACACCGGGACTGGATGGCGTGTCCAAAGCATGCAACGAGGCGGTTCGCGGGATGTTGCCCGAAGTGCCGACGATCTGTGTCGGCCAGCCCCATGCCCTTGACCCCTCGCGCTGTCCGGAAGGCAAGGCCATTTTGTGGCTGCAACTGCCCGAAGCGCCGCGTTTCGTGAAAGGAGATGCGGCCGGTGAGCTCACAGTCCCGGAAGATGGTGGCTGGAGCGAAGCGCTGCGGGAATCCTATGCCGATCGCGTTGAAGCCGTTTTGGCTGCGCAGATTGAAGGATTCTCAGATACGGTCCTTGAACGGCGGGCCTATTCACCGGCCGATCTGGAAGCCATGAACATCAATCTGGTCGGCGGCGATCCCTATGGCGGCGCCTCTTCGATAGACCAGTTCTTTGCCTGGCGGCCGTTCACGCACAGCGTCAACCATGGCACGCCCATCAAGGGGCTGTATCACATCGGAGCATCGACTCACCCGGGTGCCGGACTAGGTGGCGGCTCCGGTTTTCTGCTTGGATCGAAACTGTGATGGATCAGAGCGCTCCAAGGGAACAGATCAGCACATCATTGGGCGAAATCGGGTTGCAGCAATTTGCACCCTATCTGATGAACCGCATCATGGGCCGCTACAATGACACGTTGCGCGAGGATTTGCGCAAGCAGGGCCTCAGCGTGCCTCAGGCAAGGGCGCTCGCGGTTCTGTCCGTCATCGATCAGGTAACGGTCAATGATCTGTCGGTCTACACGGTCATCGAACAATCGACGCTCAGCCGCACGCTCGATGCGCTTGAGACGCAGGGGCTGGTGCGGCGTGAGACATCCGCAAAAGACAGCAGGATCAAGCATGTGATCATGACCGATGCCGGACGGTCTCAGTTCGCACTCGCCTGGCCGCCGATGAAACGGGCATTTGACGCAATGTTCGATAATATCGAAGAAGCGGAATATGCCGACTTCGTAACGACCCTGCAAAAAGTGCTGGCCAATATCCGCAAGCACCAGTTTTAGCGTCAGTCGCTACGCAGGCCTTCGCTTGCGACCATGGCCTCTGTTTCATCCAGCGCCCCTTCAAGGCGGTCGAAAAGAGCGTTGAGTTCATCCGGTTTGATGATCATCGGCGGGCAAAGCGCAACCGTGTCGCCGAGCGCACGCAAGATCGCACCACGTTTTTCCAGAAACGAAACGGTTTTCGGGCCGATACCGTGGCCGGGATGAAAGCTGCGTTTGGACTTCTTGTCCGCGACGAGTTCCACACCGCCGAGCAGGCCCGAATAACGGGCTTCGCCAACCAGCGGATGCTCCAAAAGCCCGACCATCCGCTGTTCGAACAGCGGCACGAGGCTGCGAACATGACCCAATATGTCGCGTCTTTCATAGATTTCGATCGCCTTGGCGCCCAGGGCGCAGCCAAGCGGATGTCCGCCATAGGTGAAGCCGTGGCCGAAGGTTCCGAACTGCGCACTCTGATCGACGCAGGCCTGATAGATACCATCGGGAACCAGCACGGCGCCGAGCGGTGCGTAGGCGGACGTCATCTGCTTGGCTGCGGAAATCGTGGTCGGGATCATATTGTGGGTCTGGCAGCCCCACCAGTTACCGGTGCGGCCAAAGCCGTTGATGACCTCATCATCGATCAGCATGATGTCGTGTTCTTCGAGGACCGGCCGGATGGCCTCGAAATAGCCTTTCGGCGGCACGATCACTCCACCGGCGCCCATCACGGGTTCGGCGATCATTGCGGCAACGGTATCGGGATCTTCCCTTTCAATCAGCGCGCGCAGCGATGCCGCAAGGCGGTCGCAGAACGCCTGCTCGGTCTCGCCCTCTTCTGCGAAGCGGTAGTGATGCGGGCAATCGGCGTGCAGGACGCGGTCGACGGGCAGGTCAAAGCCATTATGGTTGCCCGGCAAACCAGTCAGCGAGCCCGACATGACGGTGACGCCGTGATAGGCCTTGATTCTTGAAATGATCTTCTTCTTTTTCGGCTTCCCGCGGGCATTGTTGTAGTACCACGCCAGCTTGACCTGCGTATCGTTGGCTTCAGAGCCGGATGAGGTGAACAGAACCCTGGATATGGGGACCGGCGCGATTTCCTTCAGTTTTTCCGCCAGTTCGATGGCGGGCTCGGTCCCCTTGGCGCCAAACAGGTGATAGTAGGGCAGGGTTTCGAGCTGTTCCTTCGCCGCGTCGATCATTTCCGCGTCGCCAAAGCCCAGCCCCGCACACCACAGGCCCGACATGCCTTCAATATATTCGTTTCCCTGTGTGTCATAGACAAACACACCCTTGCCGCTCTGCATGACCACCGCACCGATTTCGGACAGCCTGTGCAATGGTGTGTAGGGATGCAATATCGCCTCGATATCGCGTTTTTGAACATTGCTCAGGGGAGGTTGGGTTGTCATTTTATCACTCCGGCGGCCATCGCTTGGGTCAGCACATTGGTAAACAATTCCAAAGGTCAGTGTCTTTGTCTATCGGATCGTCTGTTGGCACGAAAGAACACTGGCAGGACACCGGCGGTTTCGTTCCACCAAAACATCGGGTAAAGCGAGACGCGACAAGACGACTGAAAGACGGAAACCGCACCTTGCCATGAAGATACGCTATGAACGCCCCGTATCCCATGCCGCAACCTGGGCCAAGCGTTTCGGCCTGTTTGCGCTGACATTGCTGGTGGTCGCTGCGGCGATGCACCGTTTCGGCGCCCTGCAATCGGATTTTTTTGCAACGGTCTTCGTCCTGAGCGGCGCTTTGGCGGCTCTGGCTTTTCTGCTGGCGATCATCGGCCTGGTCCGGCTATGGATGGTCGGCGCCAAAGGTGGACGGGCGTCGGCAAGGGGCATGATCTATTCCATTGTGGTTCTGGTGCCGGTTTGCATCGTCGCATATCGCGGCTACACCCTGCCGCCACTGCACGACATATCGACCGACACCGTAAGCGTTCCCGTCTTTCTCGAGCCGGTTGATCACCGGCTGGTCTGGCTACCTTTGATCGGCAGAAGCGATGCGAATTATGCCGGTCAGGCGGAGGCCTATCCGCAGGTTACCGGCCGGCGATATGAAGGCGCCGTCGATCGTGTTCTGGAAGCTGTCTATCTGGTTGCGGAAAGCAATGGCATTCGCATCACCGATGCCAAACTTCCCGAAGAGACAGCGGTCAATGGCGAAGGCGCATCACCGGACAGCGGGGCCGAATCGTCGGTAACCGAAATTCCGTCGGAAGCGACCGAGGTGGCAGAGGAGCCGGACGAACAGATTGTTACAGAGGACTCATCGGAGACGATCGAGGTGGTCGAAGAGCCGGACGGCCCCGTTGTGTCCGAGCTGTCCGAGTCGGGTGGAGAGGCCGGTGCCATCGGATCGCTATCGCTGGAGGGAGAGAGCCCCATCGAACCGGTGGTCGTCGTGCCGGTCCAGATTCTTCTACAGGGTGAAACGCGCACCTTGGTGTTCGGGTTCGAATCCGACATTAGCATCAGGCTCAGCGAGGAAGCGGAAACGACCTTTGTTGATATGCGGTCTGTTTCCCGCTTCGGACCGCATGATCTGGGCGCCAATGCCCGGATCATTGCAGCGTTTCTGGCAGCGTTGGACGCCGAGCTTCTGGGAATTGCCGTCAGGTGAATTGGACCTGAGCCGGTGCCCTATTGTCTCGGGATGAATGCGCTGCTGATGGACGGCGCGCCTTCGGTCTCCACAAGGCCGCGCCTGAGAAGATCTTCCAGATGCGCAAGAAGCGAAAGCGCCGCGGCGCGATGCAGGCGTGAATCCGTGTCGCGATAGATGACCTTGACCATATCGGCGATGGTTCGGTCGCCCTTGCGCAGCCGGTCGAGCACAGCGGCTTCGCGCATCTTGCGATGGGTTCTGAGTGCCCGCACGAATTGCGGCGGATCTTTCACCGGCCCTCCGTGACCGGGCAGGTAGACCCGGTCGTCCCGCTCCAGCAGTTTTTCCAGCGACGCCATATAGTCCGACATGGCGCCGTCGGGTGGTGCGACGATTGATGTGGCCCAGGCCATGACATGATCGGCTGAAAACAAAATGCCGTCACTCTCCAGCGCAAACGCGGCGTGATTGGCCGTGTGGCCCGGTGTGTGAAGCACACGGAGCGCCCATCCGTCGCCTTCGATCAGCGCGCCGTCTTCGGCCTCCAGATCGGGTTTGAAATCTATGTCAGAGCTTTCGGCAAGTGGATTGACCTCGCCGACATAGAGATCCCGCGCCGCCCGGTGCGGTCCTTCCGCCACCATGACAGCACCGGTCTCCGCTGCCAGACGGGAGGCAAGCGGCGAGTGATCGATATGGGTGTGACTGACCAGGATGTGGCTGACGGAGCGGCCGCGCAACGCCTTTTTCAGCGCCAGATAATGGCTCTCGATTTGCGGGCCTGGATCAATCACGGCAACGGAGCTGCCACCGACGATATAGGTGTTGGTGCCATGGAAGGTCAGCGGTCCGTCATTCGTCGCCGTAAGGCGCTGAATGCCCGGCCCGACTTCAATGGCCTGGCCATGATGGGGCTGAAAATCGGTATCGAAACGAGGAGAAGCCACCTTCTAGGCCGCGCCGACACGCAAAAGATCGAGGACGTGAATGACGCCGACGGCCCGGCCGTCTTCTTCGACGACCAGCGCGCCGATCCTGTTGTCCTGGATGGTCTTCAGGGCGGAGGCAAGGAGCATGTCCGGGCCGATCGTCTGCCCACCCACCGTCATGATGTCATCGACGATGGCCTTGTGGGTGTCGACATGGGCGTGACGGCGCAAGTCACCATCGGAAACGACACCGCATATCCGCCCGTCTTCTTCGGTGATAATGGCCAGGCTGAATGTTTTTTCGGACATCACCTGAATGGCGTCCATCAATGCCGTGCCGCGCCGCACAAGAGGGAGCTCATCACCGACATGCATGACGTCACGAACCAGGGTCAGGCTTGCCCCAAGGGTTCCGCCGGGGTGAAAATGGCGAAAATCCCTTTCCGAAAATCCGCGGCGCACGAGCAGTCCGATGGCGATTGTGTCGCACACCATCATTTGCATGAGAGACGATGTGGTCGGCGCCAGTCCGAGCGGGCAGGCTTCATCCACCTGCTGCAACGCAACCACCGCGGTGGCCGACCGGCCCAGCGTGCTGTCGCGCCGCGATGTCAGCGCAATGAGCGGAATGTCCACGCGGCGCGCATGGTAGACGATATCGGACAATTCTCGCGTTTCGCCGGACCAGGACAGAGCCAGCACACAGTCGTCGGGCGTGATCATGCCAAGGTCGCCATGGCTGGCTTCCGTCGCATGAATGAACAGGGCAGGTGTCCCCGTCGATGCAAAAGTCGCCGCCGCCTTGGCGCCGATATGGGCGCTCTTTCCGACGCCGGTCAGTATGACCCGGCCCCGCTGTCCCGCGATCACTTCGATTGCCTCAAGAACGGCGTCGCCCAAAGGCCCATCCAGATTGGACACGACACTATCTATCCCGTCGCGCGACACTTTGGCGGCTTTGAGGATTTCAGCGCGAAGATTGACTTCCGGAGGCATCGTGTGTTCCTGCAGCATTTCAAGATTTGGCAAGTGTATCAAATTCCTTGAGGCGGGCGAGCAGGGGTTTCATCTCGCTGAGTGGGATCATGTTCGGGCCGTCGGATGGCGCAGCTTCCGGATTTTCGTGGGTCTCAAGGAAAACCGACGCACAGCCCACGGCCAATGCAGCACGCGCGAGAACCGGCGCAAATTCCCTCTGGCCACCCGAAGACGTGCCTTTGCCGCCGGGCTGTTGCACCGAGTGAGTCGCGTCAAAAACCACCGGATATCCGGTCTGCGCCATCTGCGGCAGTCCGCGGAAATCGGTGACAAGCGCATTGTAGCCGAAGGACGTGCCGCGTTCGCACAGCAAGATGTTCCGATTGCCGGTCGAGGCGATCTTGTCGGCAACATTTGCCATATCCCAGGGCGCCAGAAACTGACCCTTCTTGACATTGACGGCCTTGCCGGTCTCACCGGCCGCCAGCAGCAAATCCGTCTGCCGGCACAGATAGGCGGGAATTTGCAGGATATCGACGGCCTGCGCGGCAATGCCCGCCTGCTGCGGCTCGTGGATGTCGGTTATCACCGGGCAGCCGAATGTTTCGCGAATGTCGGCCAGAATCTGCAGGCCGTCATCCATGCCGATCCCACGCTGGCCGCGCACCGATGACCGATTGGCCTTGTCGAAGGATGATTTGTAGATCAGCGGGATGTCGAGTTCGCCGCACAGGGAAACGAGTTCGGTGGCCATGTCCATGGCATGATCGCGGCTTTCGATCGCACAGGGACCGGCGATCAGCACAAACGGCAGAGCGTTGGAGAATTCAACCGGACCGACATTGACGGATAGGTTTGATGTCACACCGATGTTCCATCCTGTTGTAATGCGGTCTCGCCTGCTTGGAGCGTTGCAGGCACAGCAGTGCCGTATTGCATTATCGAATTGAGTTCAAGCGGCGCCACCCAATTGTCCCGTTTTGTCGGAAACGGGACATTGGTGTCGGCCTTTGACTTTGTTGATGCATTCAGGATTGGAGGTTCCGTCAAAACCTGTATTGCTCCGGGCAAAGCCTGTGGACGCCCGGTGCTTCAGCCTCTTTTGCCTGCGACCAGCCGGGCGATCTGCTCACCGATCACAAGAGACGCCGTCAGACCCGGCGATTCGATCCCGAACAGCTGAAACAGGCCGTCAATACCGTGATCTGCCGGTGACTGAAGGACGAAATCGGCAGGGCTTGCGCCGGGGCCGACAAGTTTAGGCCGTATCCCGCTATAGGTCGGTGTCAATGCATTGTCCGGCATGCCAGGCCAGTAGGTGCGGACGGCATTCTCGAATTCCTGCAGCCGGTCGGTCGACACGCTGTAATCCAGTGTCTCGCCGTCCAGCCATTCCACATCAGGACCGAAGCGCGCCTGTCCGGCAAGATCCCGGGTGAAATGAATCCCGAGCCCGCTTTCGCTTGGCATCGGGTAAACAAGCCGCTCGAACGGTGTCGGGCAGCCACTGAGAGAGTAGTAATTTCCCCTTGCAAGATGATGCGGCGGGATGGCTTCGAACGGCATGCCCGCGACGGATCGAGCGATGTTCCAGGCGCCGTGACCGGCCGCATTGATCAGAACGGAGCAGGCAATCTCGATCTGTTGCGCTCCGTCGACGGACAGGACCATGCCGTTGGTATCCGGGCGTGCGGCGATCAAACGGCTGGCAAAGGCAATCATCGCGCCGTGATCTTCGGCTTCGCCCTGATAAGACAGCATCAGGCCATGGCTGTCGATAATGCCGGTCGACGGAGATCGCAGCGCTGCGACACATTGCAGGTTCGGCTCCAGTGCCATGGCGTCTTCAGCCGCGAGGACTTCGATATCGGTGACGCCATTCGCCTCGGCCTGGGCATGAAGTTCACGCAATCGCGGCACATCCTCGTCCCTTGTTGCGACGATCAGTTTACCGACGCGCGCATGCGCGATATTGCGTTCCGCGCAATAGGCATAAAGCGCTTCACGGCCCTCGACACACCACTTCGCCTTGAGGGAATTGGTAGGATAGTAGATCCCGGCATGGATCACTTCGGAATTTCTCGAGCTTGTCTGCGACCCGATGATGTCCTCGGCTTCGAGCACGATCACGTCGCGACCGGCAAGAGCAAGAGACCGTGCGGCCGCAAGTCCGATGACACCGGCACCTGCGACGACGCAATCGACATGATCCATGCTTGAACACCTCGTTCGTCTCAAGAGCAATTCAGGTTCTGACGCAGCCGGCAAAAGCTGAATGCATCAACAAATCCATGGCCCCCACCGATGCCCCGCTTCTGAAAAAATCTGAAACAGTCTGAACACAACTCAAACCAATCGACCCGGGCGTTGTATCGCACCTGTGTGGATGGTCAATCCGATTGCAGATGACGGACAGTGCCGTACGGACCGCGAAACGTGATTCAAGACGTGAACCCTGTGCCTCAGGCTGTTGAAAAGATTCACACTTGTTTCCGAGAAGAGTGGCGTTACAGGAAGGGGAGTGTTGTCAGGGTGCCTGCCACGGGCTTGCCACGAATGTCGACCGTGACCGCATCGCCAGGCATTGCATCCACCGAGACCAGCGCAAATCCGATATTGGCATTGAGACGATATGACCAGATGCAATTGGTCATATCCCCGGCCCTGGTCCCATCCTTGTGGATGCTCATCCATTCCGAATCCGGCTGATGCGGAACATCGCCTTCCAGAACCACGCCCAATTGGTGCCGTTTGATGCCGGCCGAAACGATGGTCCGAAGTGATGTTACTCCAATCACCTCGTCCGGCACATCCAGATCGACAAACTTCCCCATGCGGATCTCAAACGGATTGGTTTCGTCGTCAGTGTCGCCGCCCCAGGACAAAAGGCCGCTTTCGATGCGTTCACAGGCATTGGGATTGCCCGGTCCGATCCCATATGGTCTGCCGGCTTCCCGGACGATATTCCACAATTGCGTGCCGCGTGTGCCGTCCATCAGATAGATCTCGAAGCCACCCTGTTTTGACCAGCCGGATCGGGCAACCGCGACTGGAATGCCATCGATTGCCGTTTCCTGAAACCAGAAATATTTCAGATCGCGCACCCAGTCGCCGAAGACTGCGGCCACAACGTCATCGCTTTTGGGTCCCTGCACCGCCAATGGAGAGACATCGGGCTCCGTAACACGCACATCAAGCTTCCGTTCGGCAGCGATTGCCCTGGCCCACAGCAGAACATCGGAATCGGCGATTGACAGCCAATATCGCTGGTCCGACAGTTTCAGCAGGATCGGATCGTTGATGATGGTCCCGGAATGGTTGCACAGCGCCACATATTTTCCCTGTCCGATAGCGCAGTGGGCCAGGTCGCGCGGACAAAGGATCTGCGCGAGAGCGGCCGCATCGCGGCCGAACAATTCGATCTGCCGTTCCACTGCGACATCCCACAGAGAAACCGCCTCGATCAACCGCCAGTATTCGTCCTGCGGGTGTCCATATCCCGTCGGCATCAACATGCGGTTATAGGGTGTGAAACTGGTGGCGCCTTCCGCAATGGTTGCATCATAGAACGGCGATTTGCGTATGCGGGCGGTGGGGGAGAAAGTGTGCATGACTTACCTCTTACAGCACGTCGTGGCCGGCAGCCGGCGCACAAGTGTCCACTATCTGTCGGTCGGGCGTCAAATGCCGTATGTTGTGCCCATGACCAAAATAAAGTTATGAGTGCAACGCCATGAGGCGAAACCTTCCTCCTTTGAACTGGCTGAGGACATTCGAAGCGGCGGCCCGCCATTTGAGTTTCACGCGCGCCGCCTCGGAATTGAACCTGACGCAGGCCGCGGTTTCAAAGCAGATCAAGCTGCTGGAGCAACAGCTTGGTGAGCCGCTCTTTCAGAGAAAGGCTCGCAGCCTCGTGCTGACCAGGGTCGGGACGGCCTATCTGCCTCGCGTCAGGGATGCGATCGAAACGCTTGCTGAAGGCACCTATGAGGTCTTCGGCGACCGGCGCTCCGATGTCCTGACGGTCCGCGTGACGATCGGCTTTTCCGTCAGTTGGCTGGCGCCGCGATTGGCCGACTATTACCGAAAGAACCCGGACCGGCCTCTTCGCATCGTCAGCAGCGTATGGAACGATGCCTTCAATCGCGAGCGCTTCGACCTCGATATTCGCTACGGCAATGGCGACTGGCCTGGTTTTCGAGCCGACAGGCTGACATGGGACACCCTGACCCCGCTATGCAGCAGGGAACTCATGAGGGGGGATGCACCGCTGCGCACGCCGGATGACCTGCGCCATCACGATCTCTTGCACGTCATGGGATTTGACGATGGCTGGGCCGTTTGGCTGAAGGCGGCCGGGATTCCCGACTTTCACGTGGGACCGGGCCTGCAGTTCGATTCCTCGCTCATCGCCTTCGAAGTGGCAGCCAAGGGACTGGGCGTTGCGCTGGGTCGCTCATCTACCAGTGAACCGGAGCGCATGTCCGGACGTCTTGTTGCCCCCTTTGACCTGGCTGTGCCGATCGATGAGGCGTTCTACCTCATATCGCCGGCAGACGTCGCACCGCATCCCCACGCCGAACATTTTCGCCATTGGCTGCTGGAAGAAGTGATGATCGGGCATCATACGCCCTGACCCTCCTGATTCGAAACATCCGCCTTGGCGAAAGGCCCGCAAGCAACCCGAATCTTTCGGGCCGCTGCGGGCCTTTTCTTAAGTCCCGGTCCATCTCAGGCCAGATGGACCGGGTATGGGGTTTGGTTTAGCCGAACCACCAGCGCTCAGGTGCGCGGAATCCGTCCAGCGTCCAGTTCGCGCCGACCTTGTCCGGCGTGTTGACCTTGTCGGAATGCGCCATCACGAAGCTGGCGAACATGGGTATGACAACGCCTCCATCGGTCCGGACCAGATCCTGCATTTCGCGGTACATTTCACGCCGCTTGTCGCTGTCTAGCTCGGAGCGCGCCTCGAGAAGCAGCTTGTTGAACCGCTCATTCTCCCAGAACGAGTCGTTCCACGCCGCACCGGATGCATAGGCCGTGGTGAACATCCAGTCCTCGGTCGGACGGCCGCCCCAGTAAACGGCAGAGAATGGTTTCTTCATCCAGACATCGGACCAGTATCCGTCATTCGGCTCGCGCACGACCTTGATGTTGACACCACCAGCGGAAGCTTTTTCGGAGTAGAGGAGGGCCGCATCGACAGCACCGCCAAAGGCGGCATCGGCCGCCGACAGCGAGACATCGACACTGTCGAGTCCGGCCTTTTTCAGGTAGAACTTCGACTTGTCCGGGTCGTAGCTGTTCTGCTCCAGTTCGGCATAATACTGGTTGGACCTGCCGATCGGGTGGTCGTTGCCGATTTCACCATAGCCAAAGAGGATTTTTTCAACCAGTTCCGGACGGTCGATGCCGTGTTTCAATGCCAACCGGACATTGTTGTCGTTGAACGGCGCGGCGCGCGTATCCATCGCGAAGGTGTAGTGCTGCGTGCCGGATGTGGCCAATACCTTCACGCCCGGCAGGCGGTCGAACAGGTGGACGGTCTTCAGGTCAACCTGGTCGATCACATCGACATCACCGGTTCTGAGCGCACTCTGACGCGCTGCCGGATCGAGGATGGTCAGCAGTTGAACGCCGTCAAAATGGGCGCGGCCACTCTTCCAGTAGTTCGGATTGCGCTCCATGGAAGCCTGAACACCGGGCTCGTACGCGGATACCTTGTAGGCACCGGCGCCATCGGAACTGGTGGGGTCGATCTTGCCCTCTTCCGACGGCATGATCGGAATATGGTAGTCCGACGCAATGAAGGGGAAGTCCGCGTTGCCGTTCTCCAATGAGATGACAACATAGTCGCCATCAACTTTCATATCGGTGATTGGCTCGACGAATGGTTTGACGGCCGATTTGCTGTCCTCACCACGGTGGTGATTGATCGAGGCGACAACGTCCTCAGGGGTCAATGTCTTGCCGCTGTGGAATTCCACGCCCGGCCTGATCTTGAAGGTCCACACTTTCGCATCGGGGGACGCTTCCCAGCTTTCGGCGATCTCTCCGACCAGCGAGCCGTCGGCTGCCACTTCAGTCAGATTGCCATGCCGCGCGGTTGCGAATGTCTGCTCAAACGCCTGGGTCCAAAGCGCCGGATCATAATTATCCGATGTGTTGCCGTGTGCCATTCCAACACGCAGCGTTCCGCCTTTCTTGGGCTCAGCCGCCGCAACGCCCGTGGCGAGCGGGCTCACCAGTGCGGCCGTGCCGAGCGCTGTTGCGCCTTGCAACAGCCCGCGCCGTGTGACCGGCAGCGTCTTGGTTTTCTTGGGTTCTGATGTTCTCATCGATGTTCTCCCTGTATAAATCGATCTTATGATGTTGAGTTTCTATCAGTTATGCAGAGTTGGTCTGAGCATCCTCAAAGCGGCGTCTTACCGAATGCAGCCGGGCTGCCTGGTACGCGCCAATTCAGGATGTATTAAAGATCAAAGCGAGCACCAAAACAAAGTCTTTTGTTTGGTGTATAAGGTTGCGCGACCGAAACTCCTCCATGGGCGGATTAGAGAATTGTCACGTGTTGGGGTCAAACAACGTATTTTAGCTCTATGACCCCATTTTTGTTATCTGTTGGTGCCTGTTTCATCACCGGTCGCATTGTCCGGTCCGATGAATCCGCGATATCGGTGCAGAAAACCGTCTTTTGTCTTCTGCACGGCGCGTCAAAGGGCGCGGATTGAATCAATCTCCGAGGGATCGGCGCTAACGAACTGAAATATAAACCCCTGAGGGTGTCACGGATAGCGGCTTCTACTCCGGAGCGTCGATGTTTCCGTGATCCGTCCAAACCACTTTTGACGATTCCGGCAGTCGACAAACCACCGAAAGAAATGTTTTGCATATTAAACAATATTTTGTATATTGAACTTGCTGACACGACGTGCCGGCGCCTATGCTGGTGTGAAGAAACGAACAAGGTTCAATCCGGGAGGACAAATATGAGATACAGTCATTTACTAGGTGCGGCTGCGGGCGCCTTGATGTTGCTCGCTGCCCCATCCATGGCGCAGGACAAAACCCACGCCGCGGCAACCTTCATATCAGGTGGTCCGACGGGAACCTGGTTCCCCACCGCGACGGCCATCTCGGAAATGGTCAATGAAAACTATGAAGGCCAGCCGGTCAGCACGATCCCCGGAAAGGGTGCGATCGGAAATCCGCTTTCGGTGGGCAGCGGCAAGGCAGATTTCGGACTGTCTTACGGACCGTTTCTGTTGGCCATCTACAACGGCAACAATGCCGTTTTCGACAAGGCCGGTATGAGCAATCTGCGGGCAATCGCCAATGTGGTTCCCAATACGGTTCAGATCGTCATGGCCGGCGATCAGCCGCCGGATACATTCTCCAAAGCTGCTGATGGTGAAAAGCTCCGGATTGGCGTGGGCGCCAAGGGATCGTCCAACCTGTTCGGGATCGAACGGGTCATGGAGGAATACGGGACCGATTTCGAAGGTATCGAGAAGGCCGGGGGCACGGTCATGGAGGGCCAGCAGCAGGGGCTTCTGGATGCATTTCTCAATCGCCAGATCGACGTCTACACCAATACGGTTGGTGTCCGGTCGAGCGACCTGCAGCAGGCGATGGCGGCACGTGATGCCTATCTGTTCAGCATGCCGGACGGCATTCGCGACAAGATGGTCGAGAATTGGGGCTACGTGAAATACGACATTCCCGCCGGCACCTATGCGAGCCAGAAGGATGTGGTCCAGTCGCTGAACCTCTCGACAATCATCTTCACCACCGCGGAAATGGATGATGAAATCGTCTACAACATGGTCAAGGAAATGGCTGAAAATCGAGACCGTCTGATCTCCGCCTATGGGGGATTTGAGAACTGGCAGCCGGATCTGATGCCCGTGGGGCATCCGATTCCGACCCATCCCGGCGCACTGCGCTACTTCAAAGAGGCTGGTTGGGTCCAGTAATTCAAGCAGTCCCAAACAACGCCAGGCAGTGTAAACTGCCTGGCGTTTTGCTATCGGCGGCAAGGAATTCCGGAGATCACAATGGCGAAGGCGGATAACGGACCTGCACTTGGCACCACGCTGGACGTCGCTTCGATCTCGATTGATACATTCGAAAAACGCCTCTTTCCGACAGAGCAGAGAAATCTGTCCGGCATCTTGCGCGTCTTTGTTACACTCGCCTGCGCCACGCTGACCCTGGTGACACTCTATTTTGCCTTCACGGCGACCATCGGCGAAGTCAAGACCCGAAGCTTCCATCTGTTCTTCACGGTCAGCCTGACATTCCTGCTTTATCCGGCGCTGGCCGGAAGCGTTCGCGGGCGACCGAGCATTGTGGATTGTGTCCTCGCAGCCACAGCCGCGATCTGCTTTGCCTGGGCATTCTGGTCACAGGACCGGTTTCTCGAGCGCTATGTTGGATTTGACGATGTGCCGACCGTCGACATCATCCTCGGCACGCTGGCAATTATTGTGATTTTCGAGGCGACGCGCCGTACGGTCGGTGTGATCATCGTGTGTCTCAACCTGTTCTTCATCACCTATGCGGTGACAGGTCCCTATTGGCCGGGGCTGTTCGAGCATCGCGGTGTGCCATACAGCGAACTGATCGAAACCCTCTATATGGACACCACCGGGATTTTCAATTTCGTCACCGGCATCATGGCGACGTTTCTTTTTGTCTTTCTGCTGTTTGGCACCCTGTTGCGCGCAACCGGCGGTGATGCGGTGTTCACCAATCTTGCCTTGGCGATTGCCGGTCACAAGCGCGGTGGTCCGGCCAAGGTGGCGGTCATCTCGTCTGCGCTGATGGGCATGCTGTCGGGCTCGTCCATATCGAATGTCGCCACGACCGGCACCATGACGATCCCGCTGATGAAACGCACCGGCTACAAGCCGCATGAGGCTGCAGCCATTGAAGTTGTCGCATCCGTCGGTGGCGGATTGACACCGCCGCTGATGGGGGCCGGCGCCTTCATCATGGCCAGTCTGACCGGCGAGCCGCTGGTCAAGATATTGCTGTATTCGCTGGCGCCGGCAATCCTCTACTACTTCTCAATCTATGTGTTCACAGATGTCAAAGCGGCCCAGCGCGGCCTGGAGGGCCTGCCCAGATCCGAACTGCCGCGGATCGGCCAGGTCATCATCCAGGGATGGCACATTCTGATCGCCATATCGCTGTTGATCGGTCTCATGCTGATGGACTTCACGCCGTTCTTTGCCGCTGGCGCTTGCGTTGTCGGCACCTATGTCATGGCTCTGACACGCAGGTCCACCCGGATTGGCATTCGCAAAACGTTTGCCACCCTTGAGGCCGGTGCCCGTGTTGCGATGAGCATTTCCGCGCTGTTGGCCAGCGCCGCTATCATCTACGGCGTGGTGGTCCAGACCGGCCTGCTGATCAAGATCACGTCGATCCTGCTGGATTTCTCGGGTGGGTCGATGTTCATCGCCGTCCTGTTGATCGGCCTGATCAGCTATGTGGTCGGCATGGGCATGCCGGTCACCGCATCCTATGTGATCATCGCCGCGCTCGGCGCCCCGTTTCTCCAGGATCTGGGCATGTCGGTGCTCGCCGCCCATCTGATCATCTTCTGGTTTGCGCAGGATTCGACTATCACACCCCCGGTCTGCATGACGGCCTTTGTTGGCGCTCGCATCGCGGCGGCCGACCCCATGCGAACGGGGTGGGAGTGTGTGAAACTCGGAAAGGCCCTCTATATCATTCCGTTCGTCTTCGCGTTCGGCAGTCTGCTGGATCCGAGCATCCTGGAGATTTCTTTTGACGTTGCCTGCTTGCTGCTCGGGTTCTGGGCGTTGCAGATCGCTCTTACCGGTTATTGGAGAAAATCCCTCGGGATATCCGTACGGCTTTATCTTACGGCCATCGCCCTTGCCGGTATCTATGCCACTGTCGGCACGGCCATCGACGGTGTCCCGGTCTTGATCGGAGCGATGATTGCAACCGGTGTGTTCGTCCTTTTCACAAAGCCTGACCAGTCAGATGCGGTGGAGTCTGCTTGAGAGGCGCAGCATTGTGTTCACCCAGTTTAGAAGCGGCCGCAATCGACTTTCATCTTGTCGCCGGTGATGGCGGATGAGAGATCCGATGCGTAGAAAAGCGCGGCTCGGGCGACCTCTTCCGGCGCCACCCAGCGTTTAAGCGCGGCGACCTCCGTATAGTTTTCCCGTTCGATGTCCGAGGCGCTCCGGCCTTCCGCGGCAGCGCGGCGTGCCAGGATGCGATCCATATTATCGCCCGACACCGCGCCGGGCATCAAAGCATTGACCCGCACGCCTTTCGGTCCCAGTTCCCGCGCCATGGTCTCGGTAATCCCGATCAGCGCGAATTTGCTCGCCACATAGGCTGAGCGATCCGGATAGCCCTGAATCCCCATCAGCGACGACATATTGATGATCGAACCGGATTCCTGTGCCGACATCACCCGCGCTGCTTCCTGCAGGCAATACATGGCGCCGAGGAGGTTGACGTTCATGCAGGCGATCCATTCTGACATGTCCACCGCGCTCACCGGCGCGATCGGTCCGGGGCCTCCCGCATTGTTGACCAGCACATCGATCCTGCCGGTCACCTGCAATGCCTTCGAAAACAGCGTCCGGACCTGTGCCTGATCGGAGACGTCACACGGCATGGCATGCCCGCCGACGGCCAGGGCGATCTCTTCAAGCGGCTCCGGACGACGTCCCGTGACGATCACAGTGGCGCCTGCGGCGGAAAAAACCCGCGCGGTTGCTGCACCGATTCCCGTGCCGCCGCCGGTAATCAGCGCCAACTTGCCGTCAAGCCGGCTCGGATCGCTCGATGGCTGGTTCATTGCTGCTCCTCATAGAAATTGCGTCCCGGATCGAACAGGGGCAGTTCGGTCTCCCGGCCCAGTATGAAGTCTCCCATCAGCCTGCCAATATAGGGACCGATCGTAAAGCCGCCCCGCACACAGCCGAGGACAAAGGCGTCCTCAATGCCCGGCAGCCGGCCGGCGAGCGGATAATAATCGGGCACATTGGCTTCAAAACCGGTCCAGCAACGGGTGATCCGCGCCTTACCCAGTGCCGGCAGGGCGAATTGCGCCAATGCGAGATTGGGAATGACCGTTTCCATGTTGACCGTGCCTCTACCGGTCTGCGGTGTTCCGCGCCCCTGCCAGCCGCCGCCGATCAGCACGGTGCCATTGGTTTTCTGCTTCATCGTCAGCAGACCCGTCGCATGGCCGATGACCGCGGAAAAAAGCGGCCTCATGCGTTCGGTAACGGAGGCCGTGTTGACGCGCACATTGATTGGCAGGTCGACACCCAACTGGCCGGCAAGCGGTTTGATCCAGCCACCCGCGGCAATCAGCAGGCGAACACAATTCACCGGCCCCGGCGGCGTGTCGATGCGAAATCCGCTTGACGTTTTTGAGATCTTGGTCGCCGGGCAGCGCTCGCGGACATCGATGTCCGATGCGCCCATCCGACGACGGTAGTATCGGCCGGTCAGCGATGAATTGGCATAGCCGTCGTCCGGGCAATAGCTGGCGGCAACGACAGTGGAGGCAAGGTTCGGCTCCGCGCGTCCCAATTCGCTAACCGGCACAAACCGGATGGGCGCGCCGGCCTGTGCCTTGAGTGTCTGGCGTTCCTGCAATAAGGCCGCTTCCCGATCCGTAAAGGCCAGTGTGTAACCGCCCGGCTTCCTGAAGCCGACGGCATCGCCCATGCTTTCCCATTCACGGTGCCCGGCCAGCGCATAGGGCATCAGTTTCACCCGCTTGATCTGCAGGGAGAGCGTGCCCGCATTGACCCCGGATGCGCCGAGCCCAAGATCGCCCTGATCCAGCACAATGGTCCGCATTCCACTTTCCGCCAGCCGCAACGCGGCCGCGCAGCCCATGATGCCGCCGCCGATGACGGCAATATCATAGGGTGTGCTCATAGCGGCGCCGGTTTGGAGATCGGCAGATCGGCATAGCTGAAATCGCCCGCCACCGCCGACAGGGGAACCGGGCGCAGCGGTGGCCGGGGTGTTGGCGGTGCGACGCTGCCCTCCGGCAGGTTCGCCGTGTGCTCGATCAACCGCGCCACGGCTGTCTGGCAGTATCGTCCGCCGCAGGGCCCCATGCCGGCACGCAGCCCCGCCTTGACGGCGTTTGTGCTGGTGGCGCCGGTTTTGATTTCGTCGCGGATGTCGGCAAGTGTCAGGCTCTCGCAACGGCAGATTATGGTGTCGGATGTTGCAACGCTGCTCAGTCCGGGCCGGGGAAGGGCAAGGGCCGTTGCCGCGCGCCCGAACCGGGCGGCACGGGCGTATTGCGACAGCAGCCGCCGATGAAGTTTTTCCGGCCGTTGTGCGCCAAGTCCGGTCGCGGCAGCCAATCCGGCCAGTCGACCCTGAACAGCCGCCGCTGCGGCCCCCAGGATGCCGGCGCCGTCGCCGCATACATACAGATTGTCCACCTGTGTACGGCCATCGGGTTCGACACGCGGAAGCCATCCGCCCAATTCTGTCCGGTAGTCCAGTTCAAGCCCGGCCAACTGGGCCGCTTGTGTGTCCGGAATGAGGCCGTGACCAAGGCACAGACTGTCGGCGCCCACGGTCTTCACAGGATCCACCGGGCTCCAGTCCGGTCCCACCCTTTGGTAGTGCACGGCGTCGACCTGCAAGGTCCCCGATACCGCCGTGACGGCGTGTCGCCAATGGATCGGAATCCCACTGGCCACGAGGTCTGCCACCCACGTGGCGCCGCGCACAAGCAAAACCGGACGGGCGGACATGGCAGGGAGTGCCCGCAACCAATCCGACCGCGAATTGGGGGTGATCACGGCAGCGATCTGTCCACCAAGCCGCCTGATCTCGCTGGCAACGTAGAAGGCAAGCGGACCGGCGCCGGCAACCACCGTTTGTTTGCCTGGCAAAGTCAGCGCATCCTTGAAGAGCGCGGTTGCGCCCGCCAATCCGAGGACACCGGGTGTCGTCCATCCCGGAAGCGGCTGGATGAATTCACGGGCCCCGGTTGCAAGGATTAGCGCGCGCGCTGTGATATTGTCAGTCTTGTTGCCTTGAAGCAGATACAGATGCCATAGGCCGTCAACCTGCTCGATTTGCCAGACCCGCGTGCTGCCACGATGGGTAACGCCCGATCGTCCGACCGCCCTGCGCAAGGCGTCTCCCGCCGTCGATTCCGACGTGACCGGTGCGCGCAGGATAGACCCGTTCTTTGCGCGCCACACCTGACCGCCCGGCTGCACGGCCTCATCCAGGAGCACAATGGAGCAACCACCGGCTGCTGCCTGTATGGCCGCATTTGCTCCCGCCGGACCGGCGCCAAGCACGGCAATGTCGCAATCGGCGCTCATGATGCGCCATTGGCCGGCACGACGACCAATCCCTCGGTGACGATGTGCCGGCACGCTTCGGTAACCCGGCCATCAACAATGACCGCGCATTCCTGGCACAGGCCCATACAGCAGAACAGGCCACGCGCGGCCTGATCGTTCGGAGCCGAGCGTATCGTCAGGTGTCCGGCACGCAACAGCGCCGTGGCCACGGTTTCGCCCTCATGCGCTTGCACCGGTTCGTCGTCAAAGTGGAACGTCAGCAACCGCGTGCGTTCGATGTCGGCGCTGCGATCGCGGATCAGCCGGATCATCGATACGCGATGCCCAGCGTGTCGAACGTCGCCTTGATCCTGTCGAGATCAGCATCGGTGGCCGCCAGCACCGGGTCGCGCGGCACACCGGCCGGCAGACCAATCAGATTGAGCGCTGCCTTGAAGGAGGCCGGCCATGTCGCCGTACCCATCAGCATTTCGTAGATGGCGGTGAGCTGAAAATGGGCGCGTCGGTAGGCATCACCCGGCGGATCACCAGCGATAGCCGCCAGATCTGACGGACGGGCGTCGATGAACTCCGGCCCGGTGGCGATAAAGCCCTTCGCGCCCAATCCGAAGGCGGGCATGATGTAGTGGCAGGGGCCGGTCATGACGGAAAACCGGTCGGCGAGTTGTTCGAGCAGATGAGTATGGTGGAAGAAATCGCGGTGCGATTCCTTGATGCCGATGACATCGTAGCTGTCCCGGATGCGTCCGATCTGTTCGACCGTCAGGCTGAACCCCATCCGCCTCGGCGAATTGTAAAGGATGATCGGAAGCCCGGCCTTGCGGTGGATCTGATCGAACCGATGCATCAACTCGGCATCTGTCGCCTTGAGAACATAGGTCTGTGGCATCGACAAAAGGGCGTCGGCACCATTCTCTCTGGCGACCTCGACATAGGCAAGGCTTGCTGAAATCGTCGGGGCGGAAATCCCCATGATGATCCGCACTCGGCCTTTTGAAAGGTCCTTGGCAAGCCGCACGAGACGGCCCCGCTCCTGTGGCGAAAGGGCCCAGCTTTCGCCATTGTCACCAGCGATGCAGATGGCGGTCGCGCCGCGGTCGATGAGGAAGGCAAAGAGATCGGCAAAGGCGTCCTCCATGATGTCACCCGTTTCGCTGAACGGTGTCGCTATTGCCGGCACAAATCCATGCAGGTTCTGGCGGTTCATGTCAGTGTCCCCTGATCTGGAATATCGGCTGCAAACACCGCCCCATATTGGGCATCGATTATATAGAGCCGATCGGGCCGGGTTGGACGGAACATCACGCAGGTCGTCCACAGACCCTTCGGCAGTCTTACATCGGCGATGGCATCGCCAAGCGCCGTGAACACATAGGCGCGGCCTGCCTGCGCCTGGGCAACCGCCAGCCAACCCTTCTCATTGGTTGCCAGCCCGTCGGGGCCGAGACCGCCGGATAGCTGCAAAAAGGTGCCGACCATCGGTATCCCGCTCTCGGGCAGGTCCGCGGCGAAACGCCAGATCTGATTGGCTCTTGTGGCTGCGACATAGATCAAGTCACCATCCGGTGAAGCGGCGATGCCGTTGGAGTAGGGCACGCAATCGAGCACAAGGTGCAATGTGCCGTCCGGTTTCACACAATAGACGCGGCCGGATGGATCACTCAGACTGGTGCGGCCGGAATCGGTAAACCACAATGTGCCATCGGGTGCATAGGCCATATCCGATAGTCCCAGAAACGGTTGTCCCGGCAGGCCGCGATGCAATTTTTCGATACTGCCATCGCTGCTCATGGCAATCAGGCCATCGCTGTAATCGGCAATGATATGGCGCCCGTCCGGCGCGATGCGCATGGCGTGTGGTTCGCCGTCATACTGATGAACGACCTGCCACTCGCCGCTCGGTGTGACCCGAAACACCCGGCCATAGGGCACATCCGACAGCCACAGATGATCGTCTGCATCAAAAAACCCGCCATCCAGAAAGCTGTGCATGGTTTGGCCGGGGCGCGTCATCCTGGCCCATCGCGACGGCTCGCCCTGGTGGTAAAGCGCTTCGGGCATGGTGGTAAACGGTTCGGCCATCACTATAGGCACCGACCGCATCATGCGATCACTCCGTCTCTACGAAGCCGGATGATGGTGTCGGCCGAATATCCCAGCTCTTCGAGTATCTCCGAACTGTGCTGCCCGACCGTTGGTGGCGAGCGGGTTATTTTCGGTCCTCCCTGGGTCATGGAGAAGGCGGAAAGGGGCAGCAGGACATCCGGATCGTCAGGCGAGGTGCCAAAATAGCCGCGTGCGTCAAGCTGCGGTTCTTCAACCGCTTCCGACAGCATCATGATGCGCTCCGCCGGCAGGTCGGCTGCGTGCAGCAATTCAACCCATTCATCTGCCGTGCGCGTTAAAAACACCAACGCCAGTTGCGGTCGCAAGGTGTCGGCATGGGCCCAGACATCCGGCCAGTCCTTGATTGACGACAGACCTTCGACAGTCTGCCCAAGCTCGCTCAGGCACGCGCCCAGCTTGCCATATTGCGCCGGACGAAACGCGCCCGGCATCAATTGCCCGTCCAGGGTTTCGTAGGCAATAATCCCGGCCTCGGAAGGGCGCCTGATCGGGTCCCTTTGCTGGGCGGCAGCCACTTCGGGCGCCATGAGCGACATGGCGACCTCAAGCATCGAGGCACTGATATGGGTGCCCCGACCACTGTGCTGCCGCTGATAGAGCGCCGCCATGATGGCGAAAGCGGCCGAATAACCAGCGGCATAGTCGACAAATGACACACCGGGTTTGTGGCCCGCGCTTTGTGCAATGATGCCGCTGGTGGCTTGAATGACATTATCATAGGCGCCGGTGGCGGCCTTGGGGCCGGTGTCCCCGAACCCGGTCATCGAACAATAGATCAGTCCGGTGTTTTGTGCGGCAAGGTCTTCATAGCCCAGTCCCAGCCGGTCCATGGCACCGGTTGTGTAGTTTTCGATGAAGACATCGGCGTCGCGCACCAGTGCCAGCAGAATGTCGCGCCCTTCCGCGGTGGTCATATCCAAGGCAAGCGCCCTCTTGTTTGCGCCCTGAACCTGGTAGGTCAGCCCCAATCCGCGTGCATTGCGTTTGTCATCGGGTCCACGGCCGCGCGCGCAATCGGGAGCGGTTGGAGGCTCGATCTTGATGACATCCGCGCCTAGCAATGCCAGCTGATAGCCGCAAAACGGTCCCGCCAGCACGTGCGTTGCGTCCAGGACTCTCAGATTTTTTAGTGCCCCAGCCATTTCCACCGCATTTCATTTCGCGAAAGCTCTTGTTTCCGACAGGTCTGTCTAATATACAAAACAATGTTTACTATGCAAGACAGGATCATGATGAGCCATATCCTCCAGCGAATTCTTGACAGGGAGCTTCCCACCGTCGTTGGGGGTGAGGGTAACATTCTGATCGACAGCGACGGTAGGCATTATTTGGACGCCTGCGGCGGTGCCGCCGTATCATGCCTGGGCCATGACAATGCCCGGGTGCGCGCGGCCATTTGCGACCAGGTCAACACCATCGCCTTCGGCCACTCGGGCTTCTTCACCAACCAGCCCGCAGAGGATCTGGCCGACTGCCTGATTTCCGGCGCGCCCGAAGGAACCGGCAATGGGCGCGTTATGTTCGTCGGCAGCGGTTCCGAGGCAATGGAAGCGGCATTGAAGCTGGCGCGTCAGATCCATGTGGAGCGCGGCGAACCCTCGCGCACCCGGTTCATCGCCCGAGGCTCAAGCTACCACGGCAACACGCTGGGTGCGCTGGCAACCGGCGGTCATGCCCGGCGTCGGGCCCCATTCGATCCGCTGCTGATGAGGGTTGACCACATCGATCCCTGCTACGAGTACCGCTATCGGCGGGAAGGGGAGGCGGACGAGACATTCGGCCTGCGCATGGCCGATCAGCTTGAAGATCGGATACAGCAACTGGGCGCCGAAAATGTCGCTGCTTTTGTTGCCGAGCCGGTGGTCGGCGCCACGCTCGGCACGCAGCCGGCCGCACCGGGATATTTCAGGCGCATTCGACAGATATGCGATCGCCACGGTGTGCTGTTCATTGCCGACGAGGTCATGTGCGGCATTGGCCGGACCGGCAGTCTTTTTGCGCTGGAGCAGGAGGGCGTGCACGCAGATATCACGACGATTGCCAAGGGTCTGGGTGCCGGATACCAGCCGATTGCGGCGGTCATCGCCAGCGAACAGGCCATCCGCGCGGTCGAAGACGGCAGCGGCCGGCTCTGGAATGGCCACACCTATATGTCCCACGCCGTGGCGGCTGCCGGGGCGCTGGCCGTTTTGAGCGTCATCCGCGACGATAATCTGCTGGAAAACGTCCGAAAAATGGGCAGTTTGCTGGAACGGCGACTGCGTGCCGCCTTCGGCCAGCACCCCCATATCGGCGACATTCGCGGCCGCGGTCTCTTCTGGTCGGTTGAACTGGTGCGCGAGCGGGAGCGAAAAACGCCCTTTGCAGCCGGCGAGGCGCTCGCCTGGCGCATACAGGACACGGCGCTGGAGGAAGGCCTGATGTGTTATCCCGCCCAAGGCTGCGCCGACGGGACCAATGGCGATCACGTGCTTCTGGCGCCGTCCTATACATCAACACCGCATGAAATCGACACGATTGTCGACAGGCTGGCACTGGCGATTGACCGGTCGTTGATGAGCGAAAGAGCCGCCCATGCCTGATGATCGGGCGACCATCCTCACGGCCGCCGTCACGGGCAATCTGACGCGTCCGGATCAGAACCCCAATCTGCCGGTCACGCCCGAGCAGATCGCGACGGCCGCACTGGACGCCGCAAGTGCCGGGGCGGCGATTGTGCATCTTCACGTCCGCGATCCCGAAACCGCCAAGGGGTCCATGAGGATCGATCTCTATCGGGACGTCATCGACCGTATCAGGGGGCGCAATGCGGATGTGATCTTGAACCTGACCACCGGGGAGGGCGGTCGGTTTGTCCCGACCGACGAGGATCCGCAAAAAGCCGCACCGGGGTCGACCCTGTGCGTGCCGGAAAAACGCGTCGCCCATATCGAGGCACTGCGTCCGGAAATCTGCACGCTGGATTTCAACACCATGTGGTCCGGGCAGGCGAGTGTGATCAACACACCGCGCAATCTCGAGATCATGGCAAAGCGCATCTATGCCAGCGGCGTCAGACCTGAAATCGAGATATTCGATTCAGGCGATCTGCACCTCGTCAAACATTTCCTGAAAAAGCGCATTCTGGCCGAGCCTCTGCTGGTTCAGATCGTGCTCGGCGTGCGCTTCGGCGCCGTCGCCGATCCGCAAACCATGGCCTATCTGGTCGGCCAATTGCCACCGGGTTCTCAGTGGGCGGCGTTCGGCATCGGCCGAATGGCCTTTCCGATGCTGGCCCAGGCTTTTCTGCTTGGCGGCCATGTGCGCATCGGCATGGAGGATACGGTGCAGATTGCACCCGGCGAACTGTGCCGGGACAATGCCCAATTGGTGGAAAAGGCGGTTTCGATTGTCGAAAGCCTTGGCGGCGCGATCGCGACCCCGCAACAGGCGCGCAAAATCCTCGGCGTTACCAAAGCTCCGGGATAACAGTCTTATCCCGCATATCCCAATTCGCGGGAGATGCGCAGCGCCGCTTCCTGTACGGCGGGAATGTAAAAACTCTCGATCCGGTCGAAATCGAACCCGCTGTCCGGGCCTGAAATGTTCACACAGGCCGTTATGCGTCCGGTATTGTCCCGCACCGGCACGGAAACACTCGACCCGCCGGCTTCCAGATAGCCGCGCGAGAACACATAGCCGTCATCCCGTGCCTGATGGACGCGTGCCTTGAGCGCTTCGAAATCGGTCGGCGTGTGCTCCGTCAGGGCAGGCATGTCCTGCTCCCGGCAGAAGGCCTCCAGTTCCGCATCGTCGAAGACACCGAGAAGACACCATCCGATGCCGGAACCGTAGGCCGGTGTTCGTGTGCCGGTCGTCAGGTTGCTGACAAAACCTGACCGCGCCTGGTGGCTGCTCAGATACAGAACGTCTTGGCCCTCAAGGGCACTTAGATGAGCGCTGACGCCGACATCGTCGCGCAACTGGGAAAGATGCCTGCGGGCAATGGAGGTGATCGGCTGCTGATTGAGATAGGCAAAGCCGAGATTGAGAACACGAGCGCCCAGCGTGTAGGTGTGTTTTTGATCACCCTCTTTCAGAAAGGCCATCTGGTGCAGCGTGTAAACCAACCGGAATGCCGAAGACCGGCTGACGCCAAGTTCCTTTGCGATCTCGGTCAGGGTCATCGGCTGATTGGCATCTCCGAGGATGGTCAGCACACGCAATCCGCGGCTGAGACCCGGGACAAAATAGACGGAATGGTTCGACGATTCATTCATTTTCGGATTGCAGGTCCTTGAGCCGGTCTTTCTGTGTTTTATATACAAAACACTAGCCGTGCAATGGCCTGCACCCGAACACGCCCCGGATACCGATCGCGATCAAGGGCGTCGCTCTGAGAAGGTTTGAATAGCCCGAACGCCGCGGTCATCAAGCGGCGTTTGGACCGAAAGTCGGGCTAGAAGCCGGTATTGATCAGCTGGACTCGCCGATTGACCGCAGCGTCCGGATTGGCCGGGTCGCGCAGGTCTTCTTCGCCAAGACCGACGGCCTGCACGCTCTCGGGCGGTACCCGGAATGTCGTGACGAGTGCTTCGCGGACAGCATCGGCGCGCCGCTGCGACAGCCCCAGATTGTATTCCCGCGTGCCCCTGGCATCGGTGTGCCCGACAATCAGGAACTTCTGATGCAGCAGATACGGCGTGTGAAGTGCATCGGCAATCGCGCCCATGGCGACGAAGGAATCGGGTTTGATGCGATCGGAATCGAAGTCGAAATTGATCTCGACATTGAACTGGCGCAAATTCTCCATGAGATTGACCATCGGAACGCCCTTCGGCGCGTTTTCACCCGGATTGCGTTTGATGTTTTGCAGAGCGGCGTCCCGCAATTGCTGCGGATTGAGCGTCGCCTCACGCTCCACACCGCGCAGGGATTCAACAATTTGCTCGGTCGACAGCATGTTTTGCGCACCGGCCAGCGTGGCAGGCATTGCAAGGGCCAGGGCAATAAGGGATGCGGACAAAGGCTTCATCATAAGGCGTCCTTTCCAAGCTTGCTTGGGACTTTACTCGCGGTATCCCGCATCGGTGATGATTTGAGAGCAGGCTCTGCTCAGGTTTCGCTTGTTCAACAGACACTGCAGCACATAACCCTTGCCTCTGGTGACGCCCGGGCACAACCGCTTGGCGTCGCCTGCGCAAATCTTGCCGGCCGATTCCTGCGCCGCGAACCGCTCCTGCAACAGGAGATAGGCGCGCGCATAGTCGGCCTTGCATGTCGCCGACACCTTGTCGGCATTGGCGGCCAGGCAGTTCTGAATGCGATTGTCGCCAAGCCGGACATCTTTGCAATACTGCTCGATATCCTTGCCGCAGCTCTTGACGAGAATGCCCATGGCGTCAGCGTAACCGATGGTCTGGGCAATTGCCGTTGACGCGCCGGCGAACATCGCAAACATGACCAGTATCCCGGAAATAAACGTCTTCATTCTGTTGTTGCTCCTTTTGGCGCACTATCACGCACACAGCATCGATTTTCAACGCAAACGTGCACACCATCCTGCAAGGTGATTAATACTTGGTTTTACCAAAGGAGAACGGTTACCCATCCCGCACGGCCGGGATAAAAATATGAATCGAATTCTGAGATTTCAGGCGTAACCCATTGAAAAAATTGGTCGGAGTGAGAGGATTTGAACCTCCGACCCCCTCGTCCCGAACGAGGTGCGCTACCAGGCTGCGCTACACTCCGACTTGGAAACTCCTTTGTACGGGTTCCAGCCCCGGCCATGCCTGATCGACCGCGGGCGATCCGTCACTAATCAGGATTGCGCCGGGCGTCAAGGGGGAGTTTGATGCGACAATTTCAAGCTGGCTCACACATTGATGTTCAGTCGCTTGGCAGCCGCCTGGATATGTGCCCGCATTGCGTCACGTGCGGCGTCGGGATCGCCCGCGGTCAGGGCATCGAATATCCTGCTGTGCTCGGCAATGGTCAGTTCGACAACGATCTCCAATCCGTGGTTTTCTCGCACCGTCAGAATGGTTTCGCGCATCTGATGGCCAAGATAGGTCAGGAAGGTGACGAGATAATCATTGCCCGCCGCCTCCGCGACGGCGCGGTGAAAGTCAAGATCGGCATCGATGCCCGCATCCGAGAGTTTTTCCGCGCCGCTCATTTTGCCAAGCGCCTGTTCGATGCGGGCAAGCTGAGATTTGGTCCGCCGCTCAGCCGCCAGGCCGGCCGCCTCGATTTCCAGCACCGAGCGCAATTCGAACAGGCTGCGGAGATTGCCGCTCTGCTGCAATTCCTCGGCATCGATACGGATCGCCTGCCGCAATTCCGGCTGAACGACGAAGGCGCCGAGGCCCTGCCGGGAAATCACCACGCCGTCGGCCCGCAGGCAAGCGATGGCCTCGCGCACGACATTGCGGCTGACGTCGAAGATTTGTGCGAGTTCATGCTCGCTGGGCAGCTTGTCTCCCGGCAGGAACTGACCGTTGACAATTTCCTTGGAAATCAGTGTCGCCACCTTCTTGTGAAGCGGCTGATCCCGCCCCAACTGTCCGAAATGCGGTTTGCCGGTCTTCGATGTCCCGGTCCTGGATGTCAATTTCGGCTCCCGTTTTCGTTCGGATTGGCTGCAGTCATAAAGGCATTTGCCGGCCGGTGCCACTGGAAGGTTCTCGACCAACGCATTCCGTTTGTCGCCGAAGCCCTTGGTTTGTATCCCTGCATGCTCGTAAGATTATTTTCCCAAAAAAAATCACTTATAGGGTTATCCTACAACCGGATAATATGCCATACACGACCTGGAAATAAGGTCGGATATCTGGTCGCCACCGTCCAAGCGGCGGATTTGACCGGCACGATTGGTAAGTATGGACGGGATTGAGGTCTGCCTGATGAGCGAAACGGAGTTTTCGGCAAGTCTTCCTGACGAGGGGGTTTTTGTCGGTCGCGTGTGGCAGCCGCAGGCAAAGGGGCCTTCGCTGGTCCTGCTGCGTGACGGAGATCTCCTCGACCTGACATCGAAATCGACCGCAACGATGACCGATCTGCTTGAGCTGGAAGATCCCGTGGCCCACGCCCTGGAGGCCGCTGGAGAGCGGATCGGTTCGCTTTCGGACATCCTTGCGGCAAGCTGGCAAGGGGACGCCGGCACGGACACGATGCACCTGCTGGCGCCCTGCGACCTGCAGGCCGTGAAGGCCTGTGGCGTGACCTTCGCCAATTCGATGATCGAGCGGGTCATTGAGGAAAGAGCTGCCGGCGACCCGCAAAAGGCAGCCGCCATTCGAGAACGGTGCAACGCCATTATCGGTGACAGTCTGAAGGATCTGAAGGCCGGTTCGCCGGAAGCTGAACGCGTCAAGCGGGCACTGATCGAAGAAGAGGTCTGGTCTCAATATCTGGAAGTCGGCATTGGGCCTGACGCCGAGGTATTCACCAAGGGGCAACCGATGTCATCCGTCGGATGGGGAGCGCCCGTGGGTCTCCACCCGATCTCCACCTGGAACAATCCCGAGCCGGAGATCGTTCTGGCGGTCGATAGCCGCGGCACGATCAAGGGCGCGACGCTTGGGAATGACGTCAATCTGCGCGACATCGAGGGGCGCTCTGCCCTGTTGCTGGGCAAGGCCAAGGACAACAACGCGTCCTGCTCGATCGGACCGTTCATCCGCCTGTTCGACAGCGGATACGGCCTGAACGATGTTCGCAGTGCGGAGCTCGATCTGAAGGTCGAGGGCCCGGACGGCTTTGTCCTGCATGGCAAGAGCTCGATGACGGAGATCAGCCGGGACCCGCTCGATCTGGTTGCTCAGACCTGCGGCGACCATCATCAATATCCAGATGGCTTCATGCTGTTCATGGGAACCCTCTTTGCACCGACGCAGGACCGCGATGTTGCAGGCGAGGGATTTACCCATAAAATAGGCGACGTCGTCACCATATCGAACAAGGAGCTCGGCGGGCTGCAAAACACGGTCGAACTGTCGACCACCTGCCCGCCCTGGACCTTTGGAACCGCCGCGCTGATGCGAAATCTGGCATCGCGCAACCTATTGTGAAATCAGGCGCACATCACGCCGCCAACCACAGGACTGACTATGACACTTCATCAAAATCTGATCGACGGAGAATGGATCAAGGGCGAAGCGATCGCCAATATCAACCCGTCCAACACCAATGATGTCGTCGGCGAATATGCCCGGGCCAGCACGGGCGATGCCGAAGCGGCAATCGCTGCGGCAACGGCGGCCTTTCCGGCCTGGTCTCGCTCGACGCCGTTGGAACGGCACGCGGTGTTGCGCAAGGCATCGGATGAAATTCTTGCCCGCAAGGAGGAACTCGGAACCTTGCTGGCGCGCGAGGAAGGCAAGACCCTTCCCGAGGGTATTGGAGAAACCATCCGCGCGGCGCAGGTCTTCGATTTTTTTGCCGGTGAGGCGCTGCGGTTGACCGGCGAAACGGTTCCATCCGTTCGGCCGGGTATCGGCATTGAAATGACGCGTTACCCGGTCGGTGTGGTCGGCATCATCACACCTTGGAATTTTCCCATCGCCATTCCGGCCTGGAAGATCGCCCCGGCGCTGTGTTACGGCAACACCGTCGTCTTCAAACCGGCTGATCTGGCGCCCGGCTGTTCCTGGGCGATCGTCGATATCCTGCAGCGGGCCGGTTTGCCGAAGGGTGTTCTGAACCTGGTCATGGGACAGGGCTCGGTTGTGGGTCAGGTGATCCTGGACAGCCCTGCCGTCAACGCCCTGACGTTCACCGGTTCCGTGCCGACGGGCAAGCGGGTTGCCGCGGCAAGCGTTGAACACATGCGCAAGTTTCAGCTTGAGATGGGCGGCAAGAATCCGCTTGTTGTTCTTGACGATGCGGATCTCGATACCGCCGTCGAATGTGCGGTCAACGGTGCGTTTTTCTCAACCGGCCAACGCTGCACGGCGTCGTCCCGGTTGATCGTTACCGAAGGTATCCACGATGCCTTTGTGGCCGGTTGTATCAAGCGGCTCGAAGGGTTGGTGGTCGACGATGCCCTCAAGGAGGGATCGCATATCGGGCCGGTGGTCGATCAGAACCAGTTCGATCAGGACCTGTCCTATGTCCAGATCGGCAAATCGGAAGGTGCCAGCCTGGCATTTGGTGGCGACACGCTCACGCGCGATACGCCCGGATTCTACATGCAGCCGGCCCTGTTTACCGACTGCCGCAATGACATGCGGATTTGCCGCGAGGAAATCTTCGGTCCGGTTGCCAGCGTCATCAAGGTCAAGGACTATGAGGAGGCCCTGGCGCTTGCCAATGATACGGCCTTCGGTCTGTCTTCGGGTATCTGCACCCAGAGCCTGAAACATGCAACCCACTTCAAGGCCCATGCGGAGGCCGGCATGGTGATGGTCAATCTGCCGACCGCCGGCGTGGACTTCCATGTGCCGTTCGGCGGGACGAAGGGATCGAGTTACGGGCCGAGGGAGCAGGGGCGCTACGCGGCAGAATTCTACACCACCGTCAAGACGGCCTATACCAGCGCCTGAGGCGGAAAACGGGTCGCATGATCTGAAATTGTTGCGCCGGCTGCTGTTTGTGCAGTCGGCGCCTCACCTTGCAGCATGCGGGTAGGGAAATCGGAACGCACAATGAACACGAGAAAACTCGGAAAATCGGGGCTGGATGTTTCCGAAATCGGTCTTGGCTGCTGGCAGTTCGGTGGCGATTTTGGTGCCATTGACGATGCGCGCGCGAGCGCCACGTTGTCGGCGGCAACGGCGGCCGGCGTGACCTTCTTCGATACGGCGGATGTCTATGGCGCGGGACACAGCGAGACGTTGATCGGTCGGTATCGGGATGAAACCGGCGTCGATCCCGTCATCGCCACCAAGGTTGGTCGGTCGGCCGATTTGTTTCCGGACAATTATGCCTATGGGGATATCCGCCGGCATCTGGAAGCCTCTGCAAAGCGGCTCCGCACCGATCGGCTGGATCTGATACAGCTTCACTGCGTACCGACCGAGATATTGCGGGACGGTGCGATCTTCGATGTGATGAACCGGCTTGTTGCCGAGGGGCTGTGTCGCCATTGGGGCGCCAGTGTCGAAACACTGGAAGAGGCTGAAATCTGTCTCGCCCAGGAAAATCTGACCTCACTGCAAATCATCTTCAATCTCTTTCGTCAGGATGCGGTGTGGGCCCTTTTCGACCGTGCGCGGGCCACCGATGTCGGCATCATTGCGCGGCTGCCACTGGCCAGCGGCCTGCTGACGGGCAAGTTTACCGCCGACACTGAATTCGAGCCATCGGACCACCGCAACTACAACCGCGACGGGGCGGCGTTTTCCGTCGGTGAAACCTTTTCGGGCATTCCCCTGGCGACCGGCGTTGACCTTGCAGATGCGCTGAAGCCGTTCGTTCCGGAAGGCTGGAGCCTGGCCGACTTCAGCCTGCGATGGATTCTCGATCACCCGGCGGTCAGCAGCGTCATTGCCGGATGCTCGCGCCCGCAGCAGGTCGAAGCCAATGCGCGGGTCACCGATCTGCCGCCTTTGCCGGATGATGTCCATGCTGCACTGAAGGAATTCTACCTTCAGAAGGTTCGTTCGCAGATCCGCTGTCCGGTCTGAAATCGGTTGGAATTTTGCTGGACATAACCTATACGGCTTCGAATTGACCGCACCTGCCGGCCCGCCCGCGGGGCACCGGGCCGCAACCAGCAATGGCAGCCGATATGAAACGTTCGCAAGTCAACGATATCCTGCTTGCCGCAGATGATTACATTCGCTTTTTCGGGTTCCTGCTGCCGCCTTTCGCCTATTATTCACCGGACGAAATGGTCCGGCGGAAAGACGAAATCGGTGGCATCACCGGGGCGCGTCTGGGCTGGGATATCACCGATTACGGCCAGGGCCGCTTTGACGAGTTGGGCCTGTTTCTTTTCACCACGCGCAACGGCTCACCGGAAGACCTGAAAAACGGCACCGGCATGTGTTATGCCGAAAAGATCATGATATCGCGCCGCGATCAGATTTCCCCGATGCACCGCCACGTGGTCAAGACCGAGGACATCATCAACCGGGGCGGCGCGAAACTTGCGATCCAGATGTATGAAAGCGATGCCGACGGCGCGCTGGATGAGACAGTGCCCGTTCCGGTGGCGACGGATGGAATACCAAGGACGTTAAAGGCCGGCGAGATCCTGCTGCTTGATCCCGGCGAAAGTGTCACGCTCAGCCCCGGCAATTGGCACAAATTCTGGGGCGAGGGTGGCGATGTGCTGATCGGCGAGGTATCGACGGTCAATGATGACCTCACCGACAACATATTCCAGGAACCGATCGGGCGCTTCTCCGATATCGAGGAAGATGTCGCGCCTGTCCACCTGCTGGTGTCGGATTATGACCGGTGGCTGTCATGATCGTCTGCTGTGGCGAGGCCCTCATCGACATGTTGCCCCGCAATCTGCCGGATGGCAGCGACGTGCTTTTGCCCGCCACCGGGGGCGCAGTCTACAACACCGCCATCGCTCTCGGGCGGCTCGGCGTCGACACCGGATTTTTTTCCGGCCTGTCCACGGATATGTTCGGCCGGATGCTGGAAGCCGACCTTCGGGCATCGGGCGTTGAGACGGCCTTCTGCGCGCGATCGGCCCGGCCCACGACGCTCGCCTTTGTTGAACTGACCGACGGCAACGCGCGCTATACCTTCTACGATGAGCAAACCGCCGGACGCATGCTCGATCGCAACGATTTGCCGACCTTCGATGATGATGTCGAGGCGCTTCATTTCGGCGCCATCAGCCTTATTCCGGAACCCTGTGGGGGAACCTATGAGTCGCTGATGATGCGCGAGGCAGCGCGCCGGGTGATTTCGTTCGACCCCAATATCCGGGCCAATTTCATCACTGATGAGCATGGCCACAGGGCTCGGATGCGCCGGATGATCGCCAAGAGCGATATCGTCAAAGTATCCGACGAGGATCTGGCATGGGTCGAACCGGACCAGTCCTCACAGCAGGCCATAGCGGATTGGCTTGCTGCCGGGGTCTCGATTGTCGCCGTGACGATGGGCGCCGACGGGGCACGCGCCTTTTGCCAGGCAGGCGACGTCCATGTGCCGGGCGTGCCGGCCGAGGTCGTCGACACAGTGGGCGCCGGTGACAGTTTCGATGCCGGATTTCTTAGCGGCTTGAAACAGCAAAACCTGTTGTCGGAACAGGCGCTTCGTGACATCGGACCGGAAGGATTGAGACAGGCACTTGACCTGGCGGTTAATGTTGCGTCCATCGTGGTGTCTCGCGCCGGCGCGAATCCGCCCTGGAAACACGAACTCGGTGAACACTGATTTTCGTCTCCGTAAAGTCTGTTTCACCACAGGAACCGGCCAAAGCCGGCCAAAACGACCCGAATTTGTAGCTTTTGTCCGGTTCTTGCTGTTATATTACCCCCGATTCGCAAGGATTGAGGGCAACATCCATTGCGACCGGGTTATTGCGGGGCCGACGAACGCGATCGTCATGCCTTCATTTGTTCTTCAGTATTTGAGTTGATTATTCCTGTGTGAGCGGGCGGGCGCGCGGAAATACAGGTTTTGGCGGACTGCCGAAGCGGCAGCGATCCGCAGTCGCCCCGCAAATTGAGCGCTGGGGAAGTGGGGAAACATGGCCGACAACACAACGACAGAGCCTTCCCGGCAGAGTCTTGTACTCGTGCTCATGGTCCTGGGACTGGTCAATCTGGTCAACTATATGGACCGCGTGCTGTTTTCCCTGATGGTTGAACCCGTCAAGGCGGAGCTTGACCTGTCCGACGGCCAAATGGGCTTGCTCGGCGGTTTCGCCTTTGCGGCGGTTTATGCCGTGCTGGGCCTTGTCGCCGGCCGCATAGCCGACAGCAGAAACCGGGTTCGGCTGATCGGCGTCGCGCTGACGGTCTGGAGCGCTGCGACAGCCGCGTGCGGGCTTGCCAACAACTTTATCCAGATGTTTGCCAGCCGGATGCTTGTCGGCGCCGGCGAAGCCGGGTGTGTGCCGGCGGCGCAGTCCTTTATTTCCGATGTTGCACCCGCCAAGAACCGGGCCTTCATGATTTCAGCATTCACCGGTATCGGTACGGTCGGTACGTTGATCGGTCTGATCCTCGGGGGCATCCTGATCGAACTGATCGGCTGGAGAATGACATTTGTGGCCTTTGGCGTATTCGGCTTCGTGCCCCTGATCATTCTTTTTGTCACGCTGCGTGAACCCCGCACGGTCCGCAAGGTGGCACCGCCAACGGCGACCACCTGGAAAAGAGACGTCGGCGAAATGTTGAAGCGGCGGGAGATCCAGCTTTTGCTGATCGGCATCCCTCTGATTTACACGCTTGCCGGTGTCGGCACGTGGATCCCTGCCTTTTTTCAAAGAACCTTCGGTATCAGTACCGAGGATTTTTCAAGGGTGGGCGGCGCCTATCTCGGTATCGGTTTGATCCTCGGCACATTCGCGGGTGGTTTTATTGCCAACAAGCTCGTGGCCCGCGACATGCGGTGGGAGTTCTGGTGGTCTGCGCTGTCATGCAGCCTGTCGATGATTCCGCTGCTGCTGGTCTATCTGAGCGGCAATCTCGATGTGGCCTATCTGGGTCTGTTTGGTGCGTTTTTCCTCGCCGGAACCAGCTTTGGTCCGTCGATGGCCTGCATGCACACCATCACCAAACAATCGGTTCGTGCGACCGCCGTCGCATCGATGGTGTTCACCACCTCGCTGATTGCCTATGGCGGTGTTCCGGCGCTGATCGGCATTCTCAGCGATGTCTTTGCCGCATCCGGCATAGACGTGGCGGACGGAACATCGCTGAAATATGCGCTGATCGTCAGCATGGCCCTGCCGCCGATTGCCAGCATCCTGTTTTTGATGGCGTCCGGCAGGGCATTCGCCGACGGCCGGTTACGGGAGTTGAACTCCAGCGCGTAACGCCGGACCGCATTCCCGCGGCCCGGACTTCGCCGGTGCCTTGCAGAATCCGCACAGACTGAATATCTGGGAAGAGACGATCGGCAATCCGATCCCAAATCCGACGGGTATGAAGGAAACAGACAGGGCGTCCGGCCAGGGGCCGGCATTGGATAGAGTGTATGGATTACAAGGATTACTACGAAATCCTCGGTGTTGAGCGGTCCGCAACCCAGGATGAGATCAAGCGTGCCTACCGCAAGCTGGCGCGAAAATTTCATCCCGACGTCAACAAGGAGTCTGGTGCGGAAAGCAAATTCAAGGAAGCCGGTGAAGCCTATGAGGTTCTGAAGGATCCGGAAAAACGCGCTGCCTACGATCAGCTCGGCGCCAATTGGCAGGCCGGGCAGGACTTCCAGCCGCCGCCCGGTTGGGACCAGGGGTTTGAATATTCCAGCCATGGAGCCGAGCAAGGCGGCGAGGCTGCATTCAGTGATTTCTTTGAAAATCTATTCGGTCAGGGACGAGCATCTCACGCGGGACGTCAAACCCGCCATGAATTTCATGCGCATGGACAGGATCACCATGCCAAAATCATGATCGATCTCAGGGACGCCTATGAAGGAGCGACCCGGGCGATATCGCTGCGCGCGCCGGAGGTCGATGCGGCCGGTCATGTGAGCGTTCGCGACCGCTCCATCAAGGTCAAGATTCCGAAGGGTATCACCGAAGGTCAGCATATCCGGCTCGCCGGACAGGGCACACCCGGTGTCGGGCAGGGACAGGCGGGGGATCTCTATCTGGAGATCCAGTTCCAGCCCGATCCGACATTCAGCGTCGACGGCCGGGATGTTTACATCAATCTGCCGATTACCCCCTGGGAGGCAGCGCTGGGCGGCAAGGTCAAATGCCCCACACCGGCTGGGGTGGTGGATCTGAAAGTACCGGAAAATGCCCGCACCGGTCAGAAGCTTCGCCTGAAAGGGCGTGGCATTCCAGGCAAGAGCGCCGGCGATCTCTATGCGGTGTTGCAGATTGCCGTGCCGCCGGCCCGCACCGCCGAGGACAGGGAATTCTACGAACGCATGTCGCGTGAGATGAACTTCAATCCGCGCGCCAAACTGGGGGGCTGACGATCATGACAAAACTTCCCTTGAATGTATTGGCCGGCGAAGTCGTCGAAGTGGTCACACTGGCCGAACTCTGCCGGTCCTGCGGCGTGCAGTCCGACTGGGTAGTCGAACTTGTCGATGAAGGGATCCTGGAGCCACAAGGGTCCGATCCCGCCGCCTGGCGGTTTTCCGCCGTCAGCATCACCCGGACCCGTATCGCCTGGAGGCTGCAGCATGATCTGGGTGTCAACCGGGCAGGAATCGCCGTGGCGCTCAATCTGCTTGAGGAACGGCAGGAACTGCATATCCATCTGCAGCGTCTCGAACGCTCGGCGGATGACCCGGTCACGGAAATTGATTGAATTTGGCCGGCAGGCGTTTGCGCCTTGCGTCTGTTATGTGAGGGGATGAGGCGCCCAAAGAGGATCTTGAGGGATTGGCTGGGGCGGCTGGATTCGAACCAGCGCATGGCGATACCAAAAACCGCTGCCTTACCGCTTGGCTACGCCCCAACAATCACGCGGCCTCTTCGGGCCGGACGGACCCTGCGTTTACCATTTCACCGGCAAAATTCAAGCACCTGTTGGCGAAAATTCACTGTGCCGCTTGGTCAATCGGACAGCCGGCGGGCCGATGGATCGATGGATGGGCCCGATGCACTTATGCGGTTCGAAAACGGGATGTCAGCTGCAATCCGGTGATGGCCATGAACATCATCAGCCAGATGGGATCGATCCGCCTGAGGAAAAACGTTTCGAGAAACGACAACAGGGTCATGAAGATCAAGATCATCATGAACAGGTCCGCAATATTGGTGTTTGCCTTCACCCGGCAGGATTTGAGGTAGTTGACAGCCGGCGCAACATAGAGCGCCCAAAACAACACCAGAAATCCGATGACGCCCATGGTTAGCGCCATATCCACAAAATTGCTGTGTCCGTGCACGATGCCGCGAAAGTCCCACGCATATTCAAATGGATATTCGATATCGCGAACGGTCGAAGTGCCCCAGAAACTGTCGAAACCGGTTCCGAACCACAGATTCCGGCCGATGTTTTCCAGGCCATACTGCCAGAGCGTTACCCGCCCGGTAAAAGACGGATCTGCCAGGATGGCCTCGGTATAGGACGCCCACGTTTCTGAGTAGACGGTCCCCAGCGTCAAACCCGCGACGAGCGCAACGACTGCGACATACAGGCCGATGGTCAATTGCGGCAGGCCGACGATACGCCCGGCAAAGACGATTGCGACGGCGATCGGAAGCAGACCATTGGTGGTTTTTGATCCGGTCTGAACGACAAAAAGCAGCGCCAACACGGTGATGGCGGCACCCGCCAGATGCAGTTTCGACCGCCACAGATAGATCCCGAACATCACGAATACGGACATCACCGGACCGGCGATGTTTTTGTGCGAAAAGTGCCCCCGCCACAGGCCCGCATGCTGCGATTCATGTTCACCGGCGCTGTGAATTGCCAGATCGGGCAGCAGAACGATGCCGATATAGCTAACGGCCAGCGCCGTAAAAATGGCCGCGATGGAAATTCGCTGAAAGGCCTTTTCATCCGGAGGCAGCAAAACGATGCCGGCGGCAATCATCATTCCGATCAACGTCAAAACAATCGCCCGGACCGCGTCGGATGGTTCCGGCGCGACGACAATGGAGATCAGCAGAACCGCTCCGACCGCAAACCAGGCCGGCGTGAGAAATACGCCGAGAAGCCGTCGATTGACCAGTGTCGCCAGGCCAATCATGGTCACGGCGCCGGCGATCAGAAATCCAATCTGGTTAAGGCGATCGCCTTCGACCCCTTCTTCATCGGCAAACAGGCTGATCGCATCGAAGGGCCGCAATGACAGAATCAGCAGACAGAACGCCAGATAGGCCAGCGTAGAGGCCGCAAAGCGCATGGTTTTTTGCCGGTGATGCACAGTCGTGCCGACCAGGCCGGAAGGCCCCGGTTTTTCGATCTGATTTGCAAACGACACGGACATTGACTGCTCGCCTTGGCGCGGGCAAGGGCCCGCACCCGGTTGACCTTCGACACAAATGCAATCCAACGATTGTCGAAGACCATCACCGATGAAAGTTAAATCATCGTTTCAGGCGGCCTGTCGGTCTGCCCGCTATCGATCTGATACCTCCCAGCGGGGATTGATCCAGGGCTCGAGATTGGAGCGGGCAAGCGGCTGCTTGCCGAGGATATGGTCCGAGGCTTTTTCGCCGAGCATGATGGTCGGTCCATTGAGATTGCCGTTGGTAATCATTGGAAAGGTCGAGGAATCGGCAACCCGCAGCCGGTCGACGCCGATGACACGGCACTCAGCGTCTACAACGGCATCGGGATCGTCGACCCGTCCCATTTTGCAGGTACCGCACGGGTGATAGGCGCTTTCGGCGTGTTGGGCGATGAATTCGTCGATTTCTTCGTCGGAGCGGACTGCGGCACCCGGTGCGATTTCGTTGCCGCGAAAGGCGTCAAAGGCGGACTGTGCAAACAATTCGCGAGTCAGACGGATACAATGGCGAAAATCCTCCCAATCGGTCGGATCACTCATATAGTTGAAACGAATGACCGGCGCCGCTTTTACATCCGCCGACCGCAGGGTCACACAGCCGCGCGATTTCGAGCGCATGGGACCCACATGGGCCTGAAATCCGTGTGACGGGGCCGCGGCTTTCCCATCATAGCGGATGGCGATTGGCAGAAAATGGTACTGGATATCGGGGAATTTGACACCGGCCCTGGACCGCAAAAATGCTGCCGCCTCGAAATGATTGGTTGTTCCAGGCCCGGATTTGAAAAACAGCCATTCGGCACCGATCGCGGCCTTCGAAAACAGGTTGAGTTTCGAATAGAGGGTGATCGGCTGGGTGCATTCCTGCTGGACATAGAGCTCCAGGTGGTCCTGCAGGTTGCAGCCGACGCCGCGCCTGTTTGCAACCAGTTCTATGCCGTGATCTTTCAGGTGCGGCGCCGGACCGATGCCCGAGAGCATCAGCAGCTTCGGCGAATTGAAGGCCGATGCCGCCACGATGACCTCGCGTTCCGCTCGGATCACCTCATTCTTGCCGCCCCGTTCGACCTCAACCCCGACGGCGCGTCCGTCTTCGATAATGATCCGTCGGGCGAAACATTTGACAAGGTCCAGGTTCTGCCGTTTCAGCGCCGGCTTGAGATAGGCATTGGCTGCCGACCACCGTTTTCCCTGATGGATTGTCTGCTCCATCAGACCGAAGCCTTCCTGCTTTTGTCCATTGTAGTCGTCAGTTACTTCGAAGCCGGCCTGCCTGCCGGCTTCGATGAAACTGTCGAACAACGGGTTGTTGGCTACGCCGCGGCGCACATTCAGCGGTCCCGAACGGCCGCGCCAGCCGTCCTGGCCGCCATGCGAGGTTTCCATTTTCAGGAAATAGGGTAGCACGTCGGCAAAGGACCAGCCGGTCGCCCCGGCATCTTCCCAGGCGTTGAAGTCCTCCGCGTGGCCGCGCACATAGACCATGCCGTTGATCGAAGAGGAGCCGCCAATAACCTTGCCGCGCGGTGCGGCCAGCCGCCGTCCGGCCAGATGCGGTTCCGGTTCGGTCTCATAGCCCCAATCGTAAATTCCCATATTCATGGGATAGGAGAGGGCCGCCGGCATCTGAATGAACGGTCCGGCATCCGTGCCGCCGAATTCCAGAACAAGAACGGAGTTCCGCCCGTCTTCGGAGAGCCGGTTGGCAAGAACCGAACCGGCGGAGCCGGAACCGATGATGACAAAATCCGCCTGCATGGTGGAGGTTTTGCTGTTTTTCTGTTTGGTCATTTTTTGAATCCGTCACTCGCCCCTGGGAAAGCGTTGGCTTTCTTCCAGGTCGTTCAGATCCATGTGATTGCGCATGTAGCGCTCCGATGCCTTTTGCAGCGGCTGATAGTCCCAAGGGAAATGTGCCCCGTTGCGCAGCGCCTCATACACCACCCATCGGCGTGCCTGGCTTTCGCGAACGGCTGCGTCGAAGGCGCCCATGTCCCAGCGGGTTTTGACCTGGTTCAGGAAATCGTCGACCAGTTCCGCATGGGCGGGGTTTTCGGCCAGGTTGACCTGTTCGGCCGGATCATCCTGAAGATTGAAGAGCTGCGGCGGATCAAGTTCGCAATGGATGAATTTGTGATGGTCCTTGCGGATGCAGACAAGTGGTGCGTAGGAGCCCTCTGCCGCATATTCCATCAGCACCGGGGACTGCCTCTGCGTGCCGTCAAGAAGCGGCAGAAGGCTTTCGCCGTCTGTCCATGGCTTGATGGCCTGCAGGTCGGCGCCGGCCAGATCAGCCAGTGTCGGTGAAACATCGAGATTCGAAACCGGCTCTTCGATGCGCATCGGCGCAATATCGGGGCCGCATATCATGAGCGGAACCCGGGAGGAGCCCTCCAGGAAGCTCATCTTGAACCACAGTCCGCGCTCGCCGAGCATATCGCCATGGTCGGAACAAAAGGCGATGACGGTATTGTCGAGCATCCGGGTTCGGGTCAGGACATCGATCAGGTCACCGACCTTGTCATCCAGATAGGAGATATTGGCAAAATACCCGCGGCGTGCGCGTTGCACATCGCGTGGCTGAATGTCGAAACTGCGGTAGTCATTGGCCAGATAAAGGCGCTGTGAATGCGGGTCCTGATCGTCAAAGCCGATCGGCGCAACCGTCGGTTCGAGGTGTGGACAGTCTTCATACAGGTCCCAGTAGCGGCGCCGGGCAACATAGGGGTCATGCGGATGGGTAAATGAGACCGTCAGGCACCATGGGCGGGCATCGGGATCATCGGATTGACGGGCCAGCTGATAGAGTTTCTGGGTCCCGTGGAACGCCACCTCATCGTCATATTCCATCTGATTGGAGATTTCGGCGATACCGGCGCCGGTGACCGAACCCAGATTGTGGTACCACCAGTCGATGCGCTCGCCCGGTTTGCGGTAGTCGGGTGTCCAGCCGAAATCTGCCGGATAGATATCGGTCGTCAGGCGGTCTTCAAACCCGTGCAACTGATCCGGTCCGACAAAATGCATCTTGCCCGACAGACATGTGTAATAGCCATGACGGCGCAGGTGATGGGCATAGGTCGGAATATCCGAAGCAAATTCCGCGGCATTGTCGCAAACGCGGGTCCGGCTGGGCAACTGTCCCGACATAAACGAGGCCCTTCCGGGCGCACAGAGCGGGGAGGCGGTGTAATTGTTGACGAACCGGGCGGAGCGGGCGGCGAGCGCTTTCAGATTGGGCGCGTGAAGCCAGTCGGCAGGCCCGTCGGGAAACAAGGTCCCGTTGAGCTGGTCGACCATGATGATCAGAATGTTCGGCCCTTTGCCCATTTTCCTGTCCTTTGCATGAAGCGATCGATCGGTCCGCGGCTCGATGTGCGCGCCAAATTATTTTTTTTTGAACGTTCATTCAAGAAAAAACTGCGGCTGCCAATATGGGCGTTCACCGCGCTCGGGGCCAGTCCGTCTCGGCTGAGGTTCAGCAGGTTATGTTGCGTTGCAGCAGAATTATTGTTAAAGGTTGAACAGAATTGAATGGCGGAACCCGAAACCACATATGATGGGTTCAGCAGGGCCTGGTAGGCTGGCACGCGAAGGGAGATCAATCATGGCTGCATGCATCACCGGATGGGCGCATTCCCAGTTTGGAAAATGGCCGGACGAAACCGTCGAGAGCCTGATCGTCGGGGTCACGCGGGAAGCCATCGAACATGCCGGCCTGGAGCCTGCCGATATCGATGAGATCGTTCTTGGTCACTTCAATGCGGGTTTCAGCAAACAGGATTTTACCGCGAGTCTGGTTCTGCAGGCCGACGACACACTGCGATTCAAGCCCGCAACCCGGGTGGAAAATGCCTGTGCCACCGGATCGGCGGCCATCCATCAGGGCCTGAAATCGATCAAAGCGGGGGCAGCCAGGAACGTTCTGGTGGTCGGGGTCGAGCAGATGACCACGACGCCCGGTCCACAGATCGGCGAGAACCTCCTGAAGGCATCCTATCTGCCCGAAGACGGGGACATCCCGGCGGGCTTTGCCGGTGTATTCGGACAGATCGCCGATGCCTATTTTCAGCGCCATGGAGACCAGTCTGACGCCCTGGCCGCCTTGGCTGCCAAAAACCACAAAAACGGGGTCGAAAATCCCTATGCGCAAATGCGCAAGGATCTGGGCTACGATTTCTGCCGCAACGAAAGCGACAAGAACCCCTATGTCGCGGGGCCGTTGAAGCGCACCGATTGCTCGCTGGTCTCCGACGGCGCGGCGGCTGTCGTCCTGACCGATATCGAGACGGCCATGCAGGCGCCCCGCGCCGTTCTGTTTCGGGCTGCGGAACATGTTCAGGATTTTCTGCCGATGTCGAAGCGCGACATCATTCTGTTCGAGGGATGCAAACTCGGCTGGAACCGGGCGCTTGAAAATGCCGGAATTGCGCTTGACGATCTGTCGTTCGTCGAAACCCATGATTGTTTCACCATCGCGGAGTTGATCGAATATGAAGCAATGGGCCTGGCCAGGCCGGGCGAGGGCGGCGCGCTGGCGCTTTCCGGTGAGACCGAGAAGGGTGGACGCCTGCCGGTCAACCCATCGGGAGGCTTGAAGGCAAAGGGCCATCCCATCGGCGCAACCGGTGTCTCCATGCATGCCTTGACCGCTATGCAACTGTGCGGCGAGGCAGGCGGCATCCAGATCGAAAACGCCCAATTGGGCGGAATTTTCAATATGGGTGGCGCAGCGGTCGCGAATTACGTCTCTATCATGGAACGCGTGCGTTAGAGCAATTCAGGTTTTGACGGAATCGGCAAAACCTGAATGCATCAACAAAATCAAAGGCCATCACCGTTCTCTTGTTTCTGACAAAACAAGAAACGGTCTAGAGTATCGGCTACAGCCGCCCAAGGCGCTTATAGAGCGCCCGTTCCTGAACCATCATCGGATGGTCGTGCATTGCCTGGCGGCCGTCTTCCAGTTCGACGGACCCGTTTTCCTGCACCTCGGTCCATTTGGCCGCAAACCGTCCGTCCTTGATTTTGGCGATCACCTCGCGCAGCCGCTGTTTGTCGGCTTCCTCCTCCTCGGGCGAGGGGCGGCCATAGACAATCTGGCCATATTGGCTGGTACGCGAATGCAGTTTCATCTGTTCGAACAGGCCGAGCTCCATCATGTAGTCGGCCGCCTCTCTCAATTCGCCCGACGCATAGAGCTCCAGCATGACCGCTTCCGGGCTGCAGCCGGCCTCGGTCAGGGCCTCGTAGCTGCGGCGAACGGCGTGCAGATATCCCGACTGTTCGGCAAACAGGTCAACGACCGTTTCTTCTTCGAAGCTCGACTCGATAACACCCATCAGGGTTGATCCGACAGCCTTCGAAAGGGCGATCAGCACATCATGGGCGTTTCCGGTCGCGTCCTGATGGACGGCCACGAGGCTCGGATAGCCGGTACCGTCGACAAATTTCTCACGAACACCGCGCCCGATCATCCGCGGCGCGATCATCACCACATTGACGTCGGGACGCGGTTTGATTTTCTCGAAATGGATATTGTAGCCGCTGGCAAAAACCAGCGTGTTGCCGGCATCAAGTCCCGGCTCGATATGCTCAGCCATGACCCGCGGCATGATTTCGTCGGGAACGAGAATGAACAGAATGTCAGACCGGCTGGCCGCATCCGCAAGCGGCAGCGTTTCGAAACCATCTGCCTTTGACTGCTCGGCCGAGGAATCGGACCGTGATCCCACAATGACGGCGGCACCATTGTCGCGCATATTGAGCGCCTGGCTGCGTCCCTGATTTCCGTAACCGAATATACCGATCGTCTTTCCGTCAAGGAGGGACAGATCACCGTCCTCGTCGAAATACCATTGTGCCATGTCGTTCTCCGCTTGTGATGCGTTACCGCAGTAGCGGTCATAACGCGTGCGGACAAGTCTCCCGGGTGATCATGCGCCGACATTCCTGATGATTGACATGAAGCGATTGGAAACCGGCGCGGTGCGCCCGCCAACGGTGTGGCGGACGCGGTGTTGTCACTCAGGCGAGGAACAGTGATTCCCGGTCTGCTATGCCTGCAACTCGGCAAGAATCTCGTCGATGATGGCGTATCCGCCACCCCAACCCTTGCCCATGCCTTCCATCTTCTCGGCAAAATAGGCGATCTCGGCATCAGTCGCGTCCATCGGGATCTGACTGAGGCGCACATTCGTCATCGGTCCCTTGTCCTCGAACGTCACCGTGGTCAGAAGCAGGCGCGGCCAGTCGGCCATCATCGGATTGGCGATCGGGTTCCAATCGCCATCGGTTGAGGAATGGTGATGCCATACCATCTTTTCCGGCGGTGTGACTTCCTGGAACACAACTTTCTGATAGTGGGAGTTACCGCCCCATTTCATCTCATTGAGCCACATGCCGCCCGGTGTCAGGTCGAATTTGTGAATAACGGTCTCAACGCCCGGCCCATACCAGCGTTGCAGCAGGTCGGGATCGGTCCAGGCCCGCCAGACCATGTCGCGGGGCGCGTCAAACACCCGGTCGAGTATATATTCCGGCAAATCACTCAATGTCTGATTCCTTTCCTTCCGCCCGCTTCATGTCGGCGAGCACATTGTCGAGTTGGTCGAAATTCGCACCCCAGAAGGCGCTGAAATCGGCAAGCCAATGGAAGGCGGCTGCCATCTCCTCGGCCTTCAAGCGGGCCGGCCGGCGCTGCCGGTCCACATCGCGTTCGATCAGACCAGCCCGTTCAAGCACCTTCAAATGCCGCGAGACCGCCGGCTGGCTCATGTCGAACGGCGCCGCGATCTCGTTGACCGAAGCCTGCCCGACGGCAAGCCGCGACAGGATCGCCCGCCGGGTCGGATCGGCCAGAGCCGAAAAGATGGCATCCAGATTGGGTTGCTCAGTTGTATAACCGATGACTTCCATAACAGTATCGTTATATAAAAAGCCGATGGAGTCAAATTCGGCCACTGTCGGCCTCGTCGCAATGCCCAAACTGCCGGCAATGGTTCTTCCTTCTCAAGACAAACCCGGACCAAATGGCTGTTCCTTTGCTATAAGGTCTGGGGAATCAATCAGGAGGTGCGGGATGTCCATCCTAGTGACCGGGGGCGCCGGCTATATCGGCAGTCACATGGTCTGGCGGTTGCTTGATGGCGGCGAGGACGTGGTGGTGCTTGACCGCCTGTCGACGGGCTTTGAATGGGCCGTGCCGCGGGAAGTGGAACTCGTCACCGGCGATGTCGGCGACGCGGAATGCCTCGAGCGCGTTTTTGCCGATCACGACATTGAGGCGGTGATCCATTTTGCCGGTTCGATTGTCGTTCCCGAGTCGGTAGCCGATCCGCTCGGCTATTACCTCAACAACACCGCCAAGACCCGCACATTGCTGGAAGCCTGTGTGAATGCCGGCATGGCAAATTTCATATTTTCGTCCACCGCTGCGGTCTATGGAACTCCTGCATCCGTTCCTGTCGGGGAAGACGCCGCGCTGATGCCTGAATCACCCTATGGCATGTCGAAACTGATGATCGAACATATGCTGCGGGATGTTTCAGTCGCACACCCGCTGCATTATGTGGCGCTGCGCTACTTCAACGTCGCCGGTGCCGATCCGTCGGGCCGGGCCGGACAGTCAACCCGGAACGCCACCCATCTGATCAAGGTCGCGACCCAGGCGGCCCTTGGCAAACGCCCTTACATGGATATTTATGGCACCGATTACCCGACAGCCGATGGCACCTGTATCCGGGACTATATTCACGTCACCGATCTGGTCGAGGCGCATTATCTTGCGCTTGAGCATCTGCGCAGCGGCAGCGGAAACCTTGTCGCCAATTGCGGTTACGGCCGCGGCTATTCGGTGCTGGAGGTGGTTGATGCGGTCAAAACGGCCAGCGGCAATGACTTTGCGGTCCACCTGGTGGATCGCCGGCCCGGCGATGCCGTGACCATTGTCGCCGATTCCAAGCGGTTGAAAGAGACCCTGCAATGGACCCCGCGGCACGACGATCTCCAGGAAATCGTCTCCCATGCCTTGGCCTGGGAAGCGGCTCTGGCGCGCCGCAACACCTGAATGAAGCAATTGTCGTAAAAACCGAGAATGACTCACGAAGTCGGGCGCGGCCTGCGCGCCCGACCCCTGATTTCGTCAATCTACTGCGAGATCGGCACCGAGCAGATCATCCGCGTGTGGTTGCTGTTGATGTGGCACTGCGCCGGCAGCGGACCACTTGGAAGCGGATAGACATAGACGGTCGTCGGCTTGCTGGCGGCTGCTGCGCCGACGGCGGCGCCAGCCGCGAAGGCCGCACCCGGGTGGTAGTAGGGATAGGGATAATAGGGGTGATACGGATGATAGGGGTGATAAGGCCTGTAATGGCATTCCGGCGCCTGGGGTGCATGGTAGCAATAGGGTCCGGGAATCGGGTGATAGGGATAATAGTGAACGCCATTGACCGGCCGCGGTCCGTGATCGACAAACAGGGCGATGTTCTCGGCGCTCGCCGGAATCTCGCCGGAAAGAACCTTGACGCCATAGGTGACACTGGCACCGTCAGCGCTGGCTGATGTCAGCTCGACGATCGCTGGTGAGACGCCCGTTTGACCGAGAACCGATATGGCTGCGTTTGGCGGGTTCGAGGCGAACGGACCATTGGGTGCGGTCCACAGATTGGCGAAAGTGGCCGTGTCCACCTGCCCGGTCAGCCGGTACGGGTGGTCACTGAAAAAGATGGTCGAGGGCGCCACGCCCTGCAAGGTCAGGGACTGACCGTCATATTGCAGGGACGAAGCCTGCTGAACATACTCGTAGGACGGGGGCGCCGGGACCGGTTGGTTGACGGTCTGCGCCATTGCGAGGCCGGGAATAAAGACAAGCAGCATCGCGCTTAAGAGTGCGAATGGTCTGTTCATTGGGAGTCTCCCTTATTGTTGGAGTGCCGGTTCGAGGACCGGTGCGGCTTCGGCCGGACTGGGCGGCGTGACCGATTCGCAAGGCGGGCAATAGACCCTTGCTGCAAAAGGACACGCCGGAAGACTGGCCGAGATTGAAGAATTCGTCACGTGCAAAGGCGGTTTGCCCCCAGAATATCCCTCTCACACGTCGCCAAAGGCAACGGCGCCGGGTTGGTTCAGGGCGCGATTGCCAGCAACTTCACGAGCCGCTATGGGATAGTGAATTGGCAATTTGAGGCGAATTGATGTCCAATCCGGTCCTGGTAGAAGTCACCCGCGGCGGGCGTGTCGAAAGCCGGCACCGTGGCGCGGCGATCGTCGTCGATGCCGCCGGTGACAAAGTGTGGGCGCTCGGCGATACGGATGCGCCAATCTATCCGCGTTCGGCGGTCAAGGCCATGCAGGCCATGGTGCTGGTCGAAAGCGGTGCGGCCGACAGTCTCGGTTTCGGTGACAGGGAACTGGCATTGGCCTGCTCATCGCATTCCGGCGAGCCTGCCCATGTCGAGTTGGTCTCGGCCATGCTGGCTCGGGTCGGCAAGGATGAATCAACGCTGGAATGCGGCTGCCAGTGGCCGTCCCGTCTGAAGGTGTCCATTGCCCTGGCGCGGACCGGTGAATCGGCCTCCCAATTGCACAACAACTGCTCGGGAAAGCACACGGGCTTCATTTGCACCGCATGTCATCTGGGCATCGATCCGACGGGATACATCCGTTACGGTCACGAAATTCAGGACATGATCCGCAGTGTCATGGCCGATGTGACCGGCGACCATTTCGGTGTCGACAATTGTGCGACGGATGGCTGTTCCATTCCGACCTACGCCGTGCCGCTGACATCTCTTGCGCACGGGTTTGCACGAATGAGCACCGGGTTCGGATTGGATGCGACCCGGGCCGCGGCGGCGGAGCGGATTATGTCGGCCTGTATGGCGGAACCCTATTTTGTGGCCGGTGAGGGGCGGGCCTGTACCCGGCTGATGCAAACCGCTCCGGGTCAGATATTTGCCAAGACCGGTGCTGAGGGCGTGTTTTGCGCCGCCCTGCCGCAACAGGGTCTGGCGATCGCACTCAAATGCGACGACGGCGGTGCGCGAGCCGCCGACGCGATGGTCGCCGGAGTGCTGGCACGGTTTATCGATGCGGATGAAGATGTGAAGGACGCGTTGATGCAGCAGGCCAACAAGCCGGTGAAGAACTGGAACGGCCTTGAGACCGGGCGCCTGAAGTTGACCGAGGCGCTGGCAAGTTAACCAACCGTATTGCCGGTGACCGAGAGCTGGTCGAAGGCTTCGGCCCCGTCACGCGCCAGATCGCCGGTCACCGCATCCGCCCACCGGTATCCGATAATGGCGCCCTCGGACATGTCCTGGAACAGATTGTTGCTGATCTGTGTTGCCTTGACGCCGTCCACAACGGAGACCGCGATCCCCACCGGCCCGTTGCGAACGATGTTTGCGTTCACCAGGACATTGCGCAAATACGGACCCCAGCCGATGACCATGCCGAAACGCGGCGCGGCTTCGATGACATTTCCCGTAACGGCGGTGTCGGCTTCCGCCGCGATCCCTACACCGAAACCCGGCGGATCGGTCCGGTAGGGACCCTCGATCGTCAGATTTCGGATCAGATTGCCGCTGACGGTTGCAAGGCGGCCCCCCTGATCGAAATTGACGATGGACACGCCCGTGGTTGCACCGTCGACGAGATTGTCGGCAACAACGGCGCCTTCAAAGGAAAACTCGCTGTAGATCGCCGTTTCGCCACTCGCCAGACACTGATTGCCGACGATCTGAACGTCGGAGCCGCTATTGGATCGAATGGCCGAAAACGCGCAATCGCGGATCGTGTTGTTGGCGATCAACACATTGCCGGCCCGGAACACATTGATCCCGTTGCCATATTGTCCGGTTCCTCCGGACCGTGCACCGATGCGTTCGATGCGGTTGCCGGTAACGATCGTATGATCCGCGCCGGACTGCCAGCGATGCACCAGCACCCCCCCATTGGCGCAATCGGCAACGTCATTGTCGGTGATGCGCAACCCGGTTGCCTCGACGCTGTAAAGACCCGCATCGGCAGCACCGGTGATTGTCGAGCGGCTGATCCTGCCGCCGCAGGCTTCAAGCGCAATCGCATGTTTGCGGCTGCCCAGAATGTCGCAATCATCGATCAGAACCCGCCCGGTACGGCGAATCTGAATCGCCGCGCTGGCAAAGTCGGCCATCCAGCGATTGGCGCCGTCGATGATCAGTCCGGAAAACTGGAGATGATCTGCGTCTTCACCGAGAAGAAAATAACCCTCACCGCCATAGGCCAGTCGGGTTGCGCCCTGCACACCGGTGAGATGGACGAATGCAGGCAGGGTCAGATTCGAGACCGTATAGGTGCCGGGCGGCAGAAACACCGGTTTTCGATCGGCAGCAGCCTGCGCCAGGATTTGGCTGAGAACGCGGCTTTGATCGTCGCTCGCGCCCGGGCGCAATCCGAGGCTTGAGGCGTCGAGCGAACCGCGCAATTCGGCAAACCGGAGTGTGTCGCTGGATTGCCCGCGCGCCGGTCCGCCCGCCAGGGTCAGGCCTACACCGCAAGCGGCGGTCAAGAATCCGCGTCGGGTTGTCGTTAGCTTTGCCGTCACGCGCCCATCGGCCTTTCCAGGTGCCAGGAACAACACATGGCCGGCATTCTAATGGGGTCGAGTAAACAGAACGTGGATCGGACAGTCTAACCCAAAGGCTCTCATCTGCGGCGACACCGGCGAAACGCGCTGCCGACAACGGTCAGGCGACTGTTTCGATCCTGTGGCTCACAAAAGAGTCCAGTTCGTTCGGGATGGACACCACACCGTGTCCTGGGGCGGAGGACAAATGCCACGCGCCGGAGGCGCGGTCGATCCTCGCAAGTGCGAAGGAGGAGCGGAGGGGATTGGGGTTCACATCCACTTCCAGCAGCCCCGGGCTGCCGACCGCTGCCAGAATCTCTGCCAACGCTGCGAGACCGATCCCACCACCCAGAAAGTGGGGACAGTAGATGCGGCCGGCCAATTGGCGAAGACCTCTCCCCATCCATGGCATCCGTCATCCGCTTCGATGCGCACAAAGACGGCGGGCCGAGCCACCATTCGCCCAAACGACGTCTCCACCGGTGACGGGATCGGATAGCGAAATGACATCGCCTGGATACGCGTGATGCGGTGCGATGTTTCCATCATGCTCTTTCCTTGCGGCGATGCGTGTAGGTGTGTTCGGTTTGGCTTACTTGACGCCGGTTCCGGCGATCGACTGCGTGAAGTAACGCTGCAACGGCAAAATGACCAGCGCCGGGATCAATGCGAGCAAGACAGCGCCGGCGAGCATTTGTCCCAGATCGAAGTCGAACTGACCGATCAGCTTGGCAAGGGCCACGGGCGCCACTTCATATTCGCGTGTGTTCGTCACCAGAAGCGGCCACATATAGGCTTGCCACTGGAACAGGAAGATAATGATGCCGGCGCCAACCATCGGCGCCTTGCTGAGCGGCAGGTAGATCCTCCAGTAGATCTGGAAAAGACTGACGCCATCGACCCGCGCAGCCTCGAACAATTCCTTGGGAACGCTCAGGAAGAACTGGCGCAGCATGAAGATGGCGAATCCGTTGGCAATGCCGGGTCCCATCAGCGCGACATAGCTGTTGTCGAGATTGAGCTGACGGACGGTCCCGGCCAGCGGAATACCAATGGCTTCGAACGGGATCAGGAACGTCACGACAACAACGGAAAAGACCAATCCCCGATGCGGAAACTCGATCGCGCTGAGCGCAAAAGCCGCCATCGAGTTGACCAGAAGTCCCAGAAAGACGCTTCCGAAGGCGATGAAGACCGAGTTGAACACCGCCCGGCCGAACCCGCTTTCGATCAACAGTGTGAAGTTTTCGGTTGTCACGCGAGCCGGAACGATCACCTCCCAGGTCAGTGGAGAAAGGTGTCCCAATATATCTCCTTCGGGACGGAAGGCGCTGACCACCAGCCACAGAAGCGGCGTCATGAATATGGCAGTCACGATCCCGATAAGCAGGGTGGGGATGAATGATCTTGGCAGGGGGAGCATGACGTCAGTTTCCGGATCTGCGCTGGTTGAGCATGAAAAACTGCAATCCGACGATTGCCATGACCACGATGAGCAAAAGCATGGTTTCCGCGGCTGCCAGCGGAAGATCCGCGAAAACGAAGGCATTGCGGTAGATGTCGAACATGACCAGATTCGTGCTGTCGACGGGCCCGCCCCGGGTCAGGATTTGAACCGGTGCGAACAGTAAAAGATTCACGGCCGTATCGGCCACCAGCACAAAAGCCAGCGGACGGCGCATCAGGGGGAGCCGGACATACCACAGGGTGCGCCAGTAGCGCGCGCCGTCAAGAGTGGCCGCCTCGATGACGTCCTTTGGAACCTGGTGCAGGCCGGCGACCAGGAACAGCGACCAGTATCCGACCCCGACCCACGAAGCCAGGATGATGATCGACATCATCGCCTGATCGGCGGAGGTCAGCCACCGTTGTTCGGGCAGGCCGATTGCGATCAGGATCGCGTTGATGATGCCGTCGTCTGGCCGGAATGCCACGCCCCAGATCAGTGACGAAATCGCCAGCGGCACAACAACCGGCAGCAGGTTCAGCGTTTGCCACATGCCCGGCTTTTTGGCCCCATCGACGATAAGGAGCGCCATGCCCAGGGCCATGACAATCTGGATCGGGTTGATCAGAACATTGAAGATCAGCGTCACACGGACGGAGTTCAGGAATGACTCCGATTCCAAAAGGAACCGGTAATTTTCCAGGCCAACCCATTCAGCTGACGAATTGAGGAAGCTGTCAAAGAAGACCTGTATCACCGGCGCAAGCCGGAACAGAATCAAAAGAACAAATGCCGGAAAAAGAAAGAGAAAGGCGTTCAGCGTCGCCTGATGACGCCTGTTTCTGGTCTCCGCCGGGGAGGGGGGGAGCGATGCTCCCCCCCGGATCGGTTTTGTCGATGGGTCGGCGGACACGAATGGCCTCAGTTTCGTGACCAGGCGCGCTCGATCGCCTTTTCAGCAGTCGACAGTGCATCGGCGGGGTCAGCACCGTTACGAATGTCTTCAAAGGCTTTGCCCATGAAGGTTTCGAACTCCACGTAACCCGTGGTGCGCGGGCGAATACGGGACGTATTGGCAAGCTCGCTCTTTATCAGATCCGCCACGCCGTCCACCTTGATGTTCTCGGTATAGTAGGCGTCAAAGGTTGTGGTATTGGCCGGCGGAAGCCCGAAGCCCTTAGCGGTTTCCAACGCGCCGACCGGGTGGAGTGCCGCATACATGATGAACTTGACGGCTTCCTCGATATGGTCCGAGTTCGGATTGACACCCCAGGACCAGGCACCGGTTGGCGTTGCCTCTTCACCGCCTTCGAAATAGGGGTGAGGTGCGACACCGAAGTTGAGCCCCTCGGTCCCGGAGAACAGCGGCAGCCACCAGGGGCCGCCAACGAAATAGGCGATCTGTCCGTTGGCGAAGACATCCTTGGTCTGACCGGGTTGCACGCCCCTTGGCGCAAGGCCGTCTTCAAAGGCCGAGGCATAGAACGTCATCGCCTTGACCCAGCCGTCATTGGTAACGTCGACGTCGGAGCCGTCCGCGCTGACACCGGAGCCGCCACCGGCGGATTCAGCCAGGGGCTGAAGCTGGTAATAGCGATTGATCTGGTCCCACATGAAGCCGAATTCGGATCCGGCGGCCATCGCCTTTTCTCCGTTCGCGCGCATTTCTTCCCAGGTCATCCGGGTGGAGGGATCGATCGAGGGGTGCGCAATGCCGGCGGCATCCAATAGATCCTTGTTGTAATAGGTTATCTGCGAGGATGTGGAAATCGGCAATGCATAGAGCTTGCCATCTACGGTCGAGGCATCGATAGAGCTTTGGATAACGCCTTCGATCTCCGTGACCCAGGGCGACAGATCCAGCAACTGTCCTTTCTTGACGAGCGAAGCGATCCGCGGCTGGTCGGCGGTATAGACGTCCGGATCGGGATCGCCGGCGCCGACACGTGTCTGGATGATCGAATTCAGGTCATTGAACGGCACATTCTCGTAATTCACCTTGATGCCGGGGTTTTCGGCCTCGAAGGCTGCAATCACCTTCTCCATTGCCGCGGGCGCTTCCGGGCCCATGAAATTCAGCGTCACGTCCTCGGCAAAAGCGTTTGAGCCGCACAGTGTCAGGGCCAGCGCGGTTGCGCCAAGCCATGATCTTGGCCTGTTGCCAGTCAATTGAAGTGTCATTTATTCCTCCCTTTGGGTTGTGTTGCGTTTCGATGACTAGGTTTTCAGATCAGACAGGAATTTCACCAGCCGGTCTGCGAAGAACCGGCCGAATACCGCGCGGTCTACGGCGATGCTGACCCGGTTCACCGCGTCGACTTTTGCCTCGTATTCGCCTGGCGCCGACTCAGCGACCGGCTTTGTTTCAAATCGTTCTCCGGCTTCCGCAAAGGACAGCGCGCAGCGCTTCAGCATCAGCCCGTCACCCCCGAACATGGAGGCAATGGCCAGCGGGTCGTGCAGGGCGGCGACCGCATCGCTGGGGAATGGTTTTGCCTTTTGCGGAAAATTTGGGATCCGATGGAAATAGTCGGAGGCCCATATGTCGATCATGCGGGCCAGCCTGTCGCCCATCGTGGATCCGGACGCGCGAAACCGTTCCATCGTGTCGCGGTTCATGGTGGTGCAGAATGTCAGTTCGGCGCTCACCCAGGTCATGTCGAAGCCGGCATTTGCCATGATATAGGTTGCCCGGACATCCGAGTTGGAATTGTGATCCATATGATTGGGCGGCAGGCCGGTTGCCTTGAAGAACTCCTTCCATTGCGGATCGTAATGGTCCGCAAACACCATTCCGCCCATCACTGTGAGCTTTTTGATCCGCTGCGGCAGCGAAGCGTCGAGATTGACGGCTGCGGCAACATTGGAAAATGGGCCAACCGCGCAGATCTGAAAGTCACGCTTGTGCGACTCCTTTACCAGCCATTCGGGCGCGCCGATCGAAAGGATTTCCGCTTCCGGTCCATCCCATGGAAGCTCCAATAACCCTTTGCCTTCGTGGCCGAACCAGGTGGGTCCACGCCCCGCGGCGATGGGTTTTGATACGCCCTTGATGACCGGAATATCCGGCCGCCCCGCCATGCCCAGCAATCGCGCCGCCATTCTGGCACGGGTGTCGACGTCGCCATCGACGATTGTAACCGCGATGAGGTCGAGTTCGGGCGAGGCCAGGGCGAAGGTCAGCGCCAGCGCGTCGTCCACATCGGTACCAATATCCGTGTCGAGTACAAAGGGGGCTGCAGTCATGATCGGGCGGTCTCCAGAGGTTTGTCCTTGTCTCAACAGCAAACAGCCGGATGTTTGGTGCCGATGGACCGGCGCGTGACAAACGCACCATCAGTGTCAGGATCGCTGGCTTGGAAGGGGGGCATCATTCAACTCGCTTTGGCAACGTAATCCGGAAACATCTCAGCCAATGCCATGGGATTGGCGTCGCACAGGCCGCGTTCCGTGATCAGGCTGGTGATCATTTCATGGGGAGTCACATCAAAGGCTGGATTACGTGCCGGTGAGCTTGCGTCCAACACTCTGGCGGCGACGCTTTTGCCGTCTACCACCGAGGAAACATGTGTCACTTCCGTCTGCGGCCGCTCTTCGATCTCGATCTCCGTCATGCCGTTTCTGGAATTGGGATCGAGCGTCGAGGATGGGAAATTGACATAGAAGGGGACATTGCTCTCCCTGGCGGCAAGCGCCCGCAGATAGGTGCCGATCTTGTTGGCGGCATCGCCATTCATCGAGACGCGATCAGCACCGACAAAGACAATGTCCACCTCTCCATGCTGGATGATGTGGCCCACCGCGCTATCGACCAGATAAGTGTGCTCGATGCCCGCTCCGTTGAGCTCCCACGCCGTCAGCGCACCCTGGTTGCGAGGCCTGGATTCGCCGATAAAGACGTGGATCGGGATGCCGGCATCCTGCGCAGCATAGATCGGTGCGGTTGCCGAGCCGTGTTTCACAAAGGCCAGCCAGCCGGCGTTGCAGTGGGTCAGGATATTGATCCTGCGCCCGTGTTTGATGTGCAGGTCTCGGATAAGCTCAAGGCCGATCTCGCCAATACGGCGGCAACTGGAAACATCGTCATCCAAAATTTCCGTAGCGATGGCGCGTGCCTTTTGAACCCGTTCGCTCTCGTTTTCGATTCCAGACAAGGCGTTCAACTGCAGTGCGACCGCCCAGGAGAGATTTGTCGCGGTGGGCCGGGTGGCAAGCAGTTTGTCGGCTGATGCCCTTAAGTGCCCGTCGGCCTCGGCGGAATTCAGGCCGCGCGCCTCCAGCGCAGCGAGATACATGCCGAAACCGGCCGAGACGCCGATGCAGCCCGCACCCCGAACGGCCATGGTCAATATCGCCTCGGCCATGCCTTCGACGCTGTCGACGGTCATTTCGCGGTAGGCGAACGGCAGGACGCGCTGATCGATAATCCGCACCGCATCGGGATAGTTTTCATCCAGCCAGATGGTCTGGTCTTTCTGTTCCCGGACCGTCATGTCGCGTGTCCTCTCACAGCGTTTTGCCGATGACGGATTTGAAAGCAGCCTGCTCGGCCTCAAAAGCCTCGGAGGGTCTGCGTGCCGCATAGTTGCGGGCCAATGCGGATACCAGCGCCACCTGAACAACCCGGCCAGCGACGGGTTCGTTCCTGACTTCGGTCGCCAGGGAGGCCAACGCGACATCGGCATGTTTCGTGACCGGAGAGCCCGGCATGCCGGTCAGGCAGATCGTTGGCAGACCTTGCTCTTGCGCCTGGGCGAGCACCTCAACCGTGTCGATCGAAGCGCCGCTATGCGAAATGGCAAAGACGGCGGAAGGCGGTTTCATCAATGAGACTTCCATGCGCTGCAGATAGGGATCGGTCTGCACCCGGCATCTGAGACCACGCAGAAACAACTGTTCCTGCGCAGCAAGTGTTGCCGGGATGGACGTCCCGACACCAACGACAAGGATATCGTCCGCGTTTTGGATAATGTCGGTCGCCAGGTCGAGTGAATCGCCGATATTGTCCAGAGTAATCTTGAAGCCGCGGATACACTCATCGAACAGGGCTGCAGCGATGGCCGCACCCTCAGGCAACGGTTGGCTGGCCTTCGAACTCTCTGACGGGGTCTCCCGGGCCTGGTCTGCAACGAGCCGAAACTTGAGGTCCGTAAAGCCCTGCATTCCGATGCGGCGGCACAGGCGAAGCACCGATGTATCGGAAAAACCGCAAGCCGCCGCGACTTGGCCCATGGACATGGACACCACCTTGTTTTGATTGGCCAAAATCCACTCGGCCACGGCAACTTCCGATTTGGAGAGTGTTGCCAAGTGGCGGCAAATGACGGCTTCCACCGACTGGTGTGTTTGTTCTACCACTTTTTTCTCATACTATTGTGGTGTTGCTGCATTCTGTTCGGATGGGTGTGTGTTGTCAACATTGCAGCGCAACAGGGCGCGTGGCGATTTGCTTGCGGTCAGGGTGCAGCGACCCTGACCGCAAGCAAACCACCAATAATCTGACTGGATTTTGGAGGGAGGGACCTTGGCACAGCGCTGCAAGCCAGCCATCCAAACGGCAACACGGTGTCGCATCGCCAGACGCAGCATGTCAGACACAAGCTTCCGTAGAGCTGTTTCGCGGTCAGATGAGCGCGATTGCTTGGCTGCTAGGGTTCCCTGCGATCTTTTTCGTCTGCCGGTTCCCACAGTTCGATGGGGTTACCGGCCGGATCACTCAGCCGGGCGAAACGGCCGTTGGGTTGGACGGTTTCATCGACCTCGACGGCGATGCCGGCGCCACGCAACTGAGCCGCCATGGCATCCAGATCGCGCACCCGGAAATTGATCATCCACTGTTGTTCTTTCCTGCCGAAATAATCGGTCGATGCATCAAAAGGTGCAAACACCGTCGATCCGCCGGCCTGTTGCCAGCAGGGCGTGTCATAGTCCTGTGGAACCACGTCGATCCCCAGATGCTGTGCATACCAGGCCGCTAGCTCCGAGGGGTTGTCGGCCCGAAAGAACAGGCCGCCGATGCCGAGTACCTTTTCCATGCCGAAACTGTGTCGCAATTTCCCGTATCACGCAAGCCTGACGTCGTGGCGACGGTTGCTTCGAAATTCGCTGGACGGAAGGGACCACGTTCGATTCAGCAATTGTTCGGCAGCAACGGGCCGCCTATAAAGACCGCACCAAAAATACAAAGGGCAAGGCACATCATGCTTCAGGACGGGAAGATTTATCTTGGGACCAGCCGCAATCCCGACGATTCCATCAATAAGGGAGAGTATCTCGATCTTGGCTTTGCCAACCGGCACGGGCTGATCACCGGCGCGACCGGCACCGGCAAGACGGTGACGCTGCAAATTCTGGCCGAGAGTTTTGCCAATGCCGGCGTTCCCGTGTTCTGTGCTGACGTGAAGGGCGACCTTTCGGGGATCGCCGCGATGGGCGAGTACAAGGATTTTCTGGAAAAGCGGGCCGCAACCATCGGTCTCGATCCCTATGAATTTCAGGAGTTTCCGGTCATCTTCTGGGATCTCTTCGGTGAAAAGGGACACCGGGTCCGTACCACCCTTTCGGAAATGGGGCCGTTGCTCCTTGCCCGCCTGATGGAGATGACCGACGCCCAGGAGGGCGTGCTCAACATTGCCTTCAAGATCGCCGATGAAAACGGCATGGCGCTGCTGGATATGAAAGACCTGCGGGCGCTGTTGTCGTATATGTCCGAACACTCCCAGGAACTGTCGGGCGTTTACGGCAACGTCGCCAAGCAATCGATCGGCGCCATTCAGCGCGACCTCCTGGTGTTGGAACAACAGGGTGCGGAGCAGTTCTTCGGCGAACCGGCATTGAAGATCAGCGACATCATGCGCACGACGCCCGATGGGCGCGGGGCAATCAGTGTGCTGGCTGCCGACAAGCTGATGATGAACCCACGGCTTTACGGCACATTCCTGTTATGGCTGCTGTCCGAACTCTTCGAGGAACTGCCCGAGGTCGGTGATCCTGATCAGCCGCGGCTTGTGTTCTTTTTCGATGAGGCACATCTGTTGTTCGACGAGGCGCCCAAGGCGCTGATCGAACGGGTCGAGCAGGTTGTTCGATTGATCAGATCAAAGGGCGTCGGAGTCTTCTTTGTCACCCAGAATCCACTGGATGTTCCAGAGACCGTTTTGTCCCAGCTCGGCAACCGAATTCAACATGCCTTGCGGGCTTACACGCCACGCGAACAGAAGGCCGTCAAAACGGCGGCTGAAACCTTTCGCCCCAATCCCGATTTCGATTGCTTTGAAACGATCACCCAGCTTGGTGTCGGCGAGGCGCTGGTGTCGACATTGGAAGCCAAGGGCATTCCGTCAATCGTGCAACGAACACTGATCCGGCCGCCATCATCCCGGCTTGGACCGATCACCGAGCCGGAGCGCCGCAAAACCATGACGGTCAGTCCGGTCGCCGGCATTTATGACGAAGATGTGGATCGCAATTCGGCCTTTGAAATCCTGCGCAAACGGGCAGAGGACGCGGCCAAGGCCGAGGAAGATCAGCGCCGGCGTGAAGAGGACGAGGATGAGGATCTGCAGGAGAGCCGCCGCTGGACGCTGCCGGGATTTGGTGACGAAGACGATGATGATTATGACGACCGTGGCCGCAAGAAAACATCGCGGCGCCGAAAACCAACGCGAACCCGCTCACGCTCGCGCCGGCAGACCGTTGCCGAGGCGGCAATGAAATCGGCCGCTCGCTCGATTGCGACCCAGCTCGGACGGGCACTGGTTCGCGGCATCCTTGGCAGTTTGAAAAAGGGTTTCTGACCCTAGATCGAGCCCGCTTCCACCATATAGTTGTTGGCGGTGCACATGGCGGCATCGTCGCTTGCCAGGAACACCACCATGCGGGCGACATAGACCGGCTCGATCAGGTCGGGCAGGCACTGACGCTGGCGATGGTTTTCCAGTGCTTCCGGAGACGCCCAGAGATCCTTCTGGCGGTCGGTCATGATCCAGCCCGGAACAACCGTGTTGACCCGAATGCGGTGATCGCCGAGATCGCGGGCCATGGTGCGCGTCAGCCCGTGTACGGCTGCCTTTGCCGTGGTGTAGGCCGGAAAATTGCCGCCGGCCTCCCACCAGGAGTTGGATCCCATATTGATGATCGAGCCGCCGCCGGCCTCGATCATGCCCGGTGCCACCGCCTGAATGGCAAAGAACTGGTGGCGAATGTTGGTGGCCTGGCGCTCGTCCCAATAGTCCGGTGTGACCTCGCGCCAGTCATGACGGTCATCACGGGCCGCATTGTTGACCAGCACCGTTGCCGGCCCGATTTTGTCGGCAAGCTGCGCAAAGGCATCCCGCAGGGCGTCGATCTCGCGCAGATCGCAGGCCGCCCAGACGACGTTGTCGCCGAGTTCGTTGCACAGCGCGGTTGCACGTTCGGCATCCAGATCGACAAAACCGACCCTGGATCCCTGTGCTGCAAAGGCTCGCACGATCTCCGCGCCGATACCGGACGCCCCGCCCGAAACGAAAACGCTTTTTCCGGCAAGGCTGGGATAGGTGGCGAATTGAACGGTCATGGAGAATCCTCGTAAGATGCGATCGGAGAGGCATTCCTTATAGTCCAGACAAAAGCTGCCGCAAGCACCAACCGGCAATTGACCGGTCCAAACGGGCCGGGCTCAATGCAAGAATCTAGGTCTGTGATTCAGGGACATGAACAATCAATCCGTCCAGGTCTTCCGTGACCTTGATCTGACAGCTCAGCCGGCTGTGTTCGTCCGGATCAATGACGAATTCCAGCATATCGGCCTCGTCCGCGGCGGCAGGAACAAGACGAGCGAACCAGTCCGGATCGATATGGCAATGGCATGTTCCGCATGCACACACACCGCCGCACTCGGCGGCGATCGCTGCGATGCCGGCATTGACGGCGGTCTGCATCAGGCTTTGACCGGCCTGCGCGCTGGTTTCGACCCGGTTCCCGTCGGCTTCGATAAAGACGACTTTCATCATGACCACCTCTATGCCGAAGACCAGGCGATGCGCAGGCTCTCAGGCCCCCGCACCGACAGGCCGTTTTTATATTTCGGCGTCTCATCGACCAGGCCGAAAGACCGGAAGCGGTGGTGAAGACTGGTGAAGATCACATCCATATCCAGGCGGGCAAGATGATTGCCGAGGCAAAAATGTGTTCCGCCGCCGAACGCTATATGGCGATTGGGGCTTCGCCCGACATCGAACCGGTCGGGCTCTTCAAAGCGTGCGGGGTCACGATTGGCAGCGCCATAAAGGAGGCCGAACCTTGTGCCCGACTTGAACCGGCGCCCGGCAACGACCGTGTCCTGTGTCGCGAAACGATGGAAATAGGGAAGGGGGGATTCAAACCGGAACATCTCTTGAATTCCGGTTTTGAGCAGCGATGGCGTTTCACGCAGCCGCCGGTGTTCGTCAGGAAATTTCAGCAATGTGTGCATGCCGGAGCACAGCACGTCGATGGTCGAGCCATGCCCGGCCTTCAGGATCAGCATGGTGGTTGAAATCAGTTCGTCCTCATTCATGTTGCCGGCATTTTTCTCGGCCAGCAGACGGGTTAGCAGATCGTCCTGCGGTTTTTTCTGCCGTTCCGCCAGCAGCGATTGCAGATAATGATAAAACTCGGTCGTGGCGGACTCAGCCAGGCGTTTGTCGTCTTCGGTCCGGCCGATGTTCCAGAACTGGACAATGTCCTCGGACCAGACACGCAGTTGGGGCCGGTCGGCCTCGGGCACACCCAGGACCTGACCGATGACATGTCCGGGAACACGCGATGCAAAATCTTCGACGAAATCGATCTCCGGCCGGTCCATGAGGTCGTCGAGCAATCGATCGACGATAGCCTGAATCGCCGGACGATGCTGGTTGATCGAGGCCGGCGTGAACGTGCGAAAGACGATCTTTCGCAACCGGCTGTGAACATCGCCTTCACTGTCCAGCATGCTGAATTGCACGAAGCGCTCATGGTGCGGCATGTCGTGCCAGTTCATCTTTCGTTTCAGATCGATGCGTTCCTGTTCGTTCATCAGATGGCTGACGCTGCGCAACATTGTGGAATCCATGGCAACGGCTTCGACATCGGCAAACCGGGTAAGCATCCATGTGTCGGCATCTTCATAGAAGTAAGGACCGTCAAGGGCGCGCAGGGCCGCGTAGGTCGGATAGGGATCCTGGGCGAACGCATCGGAAAGCGGTTCAAAGACGATGGCGCCGTCGGTGCTGTCGGGCATGGCTGTCGCTCTGTTTTCTGGAGGCGGAAACGGTGGATTCGCCTCATTATCCCGCGCTGTGGCCGATTATAAAATGGCTCGAAATCTCAAAAAGATGGACAAAACTATCACTGGTGTGACACCACATGAGTCCTTCAAACTGGGGAAAATGCCGGCTTGAGTGACCGAAACGATAGACAAATTGTATTTTATACGCCTGGATCCCGCGCCCTTGCGCATCCGTATCGGATCATTGCCGCCGGCCGCAATCTGGTCGATCCGGGCGTGCCCTTTGTCACCAGGCGCTATCACCATCACACATTGATCCTGACCCTGACCGGGGTTGGCCGGATCCGCATGCAGGATCGAAGCTATGATGCAGGTCCCGGCATGGTGACCTGGCTCGATACTTCGCGGCACTATGCCCATGGCTGCCACCGCGATCATCAAAGCTGGCGGTATGTCTGGTTCGGCATGCAGGGCTATGGTCTCGACACACTGTTCGATCGGCCGGATGTTTCGGGCAATCCGGTCAGGGCATGCAGGGGACCGGTGGCTGATTTGTTTGAGAACGCCATTGCGAACCTCGTTCGAAAGAACCGCATGACCGATGCAAATTCTGCCCAGATTGCCGCTCGGATCGTCGCTCTGTTTCTGCAATCAGGCTCAACCGATGGGCCGATGCCGGACCTGCCGGAACCCATACACCGTGCGATGCAGGCCTTTCTGGATGATCTCAGCGCCCGCTGGGATATCGAGGAATTTGCGTCCCGCTCGCATCAGAGCGTGTCGCATTTTCATCGCCGATTCAAAGAATTGACCGGGATCAGCCCGAAAAGATGGATGCGGCAGGAACGGATCAATGCCGCGAAATATCTACTGTCCACCACAAATGAGAAGATAGCGCTGGTCGGGCGGCGCTGCGGCTATCCCGATCCTTATCATTTCAGTCGGGTGTTCAGGCAGCTCACGGGTGTGACGCCCAGCCGGTTTCGCCGTTCAGGCGGCCCCTAAAAACACTGCGGTACAAGAACGCGAGTGCGTTAGGCAAGGAAATTTCCGTTATGCGGAGGTTGTCTCCGGGCGATCTGTAAAAGTCTGCTCAGCAGCGATGCATAGCCTCGCGCATCATCAATTGCCCGATGGGTGTGTTCATGATTGCCCAACCAGTCGGCGGGAAACTCGACATCCCCTGTGTGCGGATCAGTGTGATTGAAGAGCCCGCAGATATAGGTGCCGATGTCAAGAGCGCCTGCCGTGAAGATATTTCGGCCCCAATGTGGAACATCGAGCAGGTAGCTCTCGGCAAAATCCCGCAAATAGCAGTCCATCCAGAATCCATCGAAAGCCACAGGGCGGGCTGCAAACGAACGTTTACCATCGAATCCCTCTACCCAATCGGCGAATCGGCGCATTTCAGTTTTCGGATGCACAGGGTTGGTTGTCGCAGCCTTCCAGGCATGCGGCTGGGTTTTCCACCAGGCCATTGTCTTGGCGTTAGGGCTTTTGTCTGGGCGAGGTTTCAGAACGGCTTCAAATTCATCGATCAGTTCACCGTCCTCATTCACGACGACCGTTGCAAAACTTAGCATGGAGTTTTCTAACGGGGTCGGGCCATCGGCCTCAATATCCGTGACGAAATAGAGGGCTTTTGACATTGCTCTTATCCCTTGATCACCGTGGATGCACCTTGCGCTTATCCATGTGTCGTGGATTGCGAACGCGCCAACACCAGTATGGCGCATTCAATTCGACGCAACTGAGTGTCTATTGTTCGAATCTAGCGAGCGAGAGTTGGTTTGGCCACCAGCGCCTAAACGATCACCACACGGGTGCCGGTATGGGTGCGCTCGTAGAGATCGATCACATCCTGGTTGAGCATGAGGATGCTGCCCAGCGGGGCCGGTCCGCCAATGCTCGCCCAACGCGAGGTGCCATGGATCACCAGTTCCGTATCCGTGCTACCCTGATAGATATACAGCGCCCTTGAACCGTAAGGGTTTTGATCGTCACGCTCCTTGTCGGTCGCCTCTTGAGCGACATGACCTTCGAGCCGGTCGAATTTGCCGCGGGGGTACCAGTTCGGCCAGCGTTCCCGGCGGCGCACATGGCACGGTCCCGACCAGCGCCTGTATCGGTCGCCGAAGGCGATCCCGTAGCGTAGCGCCTTTCGGTCACCGAGGATCAGATAGAGATAATTCGAGTGTTCGTCGATGACGATCGTCCCTTTCGGCTCAACGGTCGGATCGTGGACAATCTGGCGCAGATTGTCCGGGTCCATCCGCTGATAGGGGACGGGAGGCACCCGATAGGTTTTCTCCTTCAAACCCGCATACATGAGCTTGTAGGATTCAATGGGGTAATTGAGCTGCCGGGAGGGCGCGGTTTCCATCGCGAAGCCGACAGGCGACTGACGGTCCGTACAGGCGGTAACGCCGGCAAGGCCACTGACCAAGCCGCAACCGATGAAGGCGCGTCGCGTCAACCGGATAGGTTTGTCTCCTGATGGTCGTTTCAATGTTGCCGCTTCGTATGCTCAGGTGAAATCGGATCGGCCACCTGTACCACGCCAACCTTGCGCCAGAGTTGGCGCCGGTCGGCGGTCGCCTGACACAGTCTCGACAATGTCCGGCACACAACAATCCAGCCTGTTCAAGGCTTCAGGTGCCGTCCTTCGGCATCAGCGCATTGTCGATTTCACTGGCCCGGCGATAGGCGTCGCGGTCGCTGATACGCGCCCAATAGGCAACGAATTCCGGTCGCTTCTCGATCGATCCGAATTGCAGCCCCCAGCCGATCTGTGAGCCGACAAACACATCGGCTGCCGAAAACCGGTTTCCAGCTATGTAGTCCTTCCCGTTGACCGCAGTAACCAGGGCATTGATGGTTGTGTTCAGATTTCCATAGCCGGTTGTTCTTTCCCGCTCCGCCGGAACCTCGACACCGAGGGCCTTGTTGACCACAGCGCTTTCGACCGGGCCGGCGGCAAAGAACAGCCAACGGTAATAGTCGTGCCGCTCGTCGAGCGGCGGCGCCAGGCCGGCGTTCGGAAACGCATCGGCAAGATAGGCGCAGATCGCCGCGCCTTCGGTAACAATATGGCCCCGGTGTCGGAGGGCCGGAACCTTGCCCATCGGATTGACGGCCAGATAGTCCGGGGCCTTCATCGACGTTCCATAGTCGAGAATGTGGGTCTCGTAGGGTTCGCCCACCTCTTCGAGCATCCAGCGGGCAATTCTGCCGCGCGACATGGGATTGGTGAAAAATTCGATCGTGTCCGCCATTGCTGGTCTCCTCAACACATGTGTCTCACTCTCGGCAACGGACCTTAACCGCCCGGGCTGCGGATTGGAACGGACGGGATGAACCACCGGACCGTTTTGCTCAAACGGTGCGCATGGCCGGTGCGTCCAATTAGCCTCTTGCGGTTGTCCGGAACACGTCAGATGGTGTGCCCGGCTTCCAGCTATGCCCGTCCGGTTCGAACGGAATGGAAAGGTCCGCCATGTCGGCGCAACACAGACGCAACTATAACGGGCCGGCGCTTTTGAGCGGCGGCTTTCGGCCATTCTTTCTGTTTGGAGCGCTGTTTTCGGGCCTGTCCATGCTGCTGTGGCTGCCCATGCTCCATGGCGAATTGCAATTGGCAACTCAGTTTGCTCCGGTCGACTGGCACACACACGAGCTGTTTTTCGGCTACGTCGCGGCTGTCATAACCGGGTTTCTGTTCACCGCCGTACCCAACTGGACCGGCCGCATGCCAGTCCGTGGTCGCCCCTTGCTCCTTCTGCTGCTTCTTTGGGTTGCCGGACGCCTCGCCATCGCCGTTTCGGCAACGATCGGTTGGGTTGCCGCCATGGTGATCGATCTTTCCTTTCTGGCGTCGATCTGCGCGGTCATCGCCAATGAAATCATCGCCGGGCGCAATTGGCGAAACCTGAAAGTGCTCGTGCCCGTGACGGTGCTGCTGGCCGCCAATGTTCTTTTTCATCTGGAGGTGCAGCAATCGGGTGTCAGTGGCTTCAGCCGCCGGCTGGCGCTGGCGGCCATCATCGCGCTGATCATGCTGATCGGCGGGCGGATTGTTCCAAGCTTCACGCGCAACTGGCTGGTGCGTGAGAATCCGGGCCGGCTCCCGGCGCCGTTTGGCCGTTTCGACCTGTTGGCGATGACAGCCGCCATTGCAGCTCTGGCGTTCTGGGTTGCGCAACCGTCCGGCGGTCTTGCCGGCATCCTTCTGGTGCTTGCCGCGTTGATGCAGTTTGCACGGTTGGGCCGCTGGGCGGGCGATCGGACCCTTCGCGAGCCACTGGTGACGGTTCTGCACCTCAGCTACCTTTTCATTCCGGTCGGGCTGGCCTTGCTGGCGGCTGCGGCGATCTGGCCGGGCACGGTCTCGCCTCTGGCCGGGATCCATGCCCTGGGAGCCGGTGCGATCGGCGGCATGACATTGTCGGTCATGGTGCGGGCAACGCTTGGACACAGCAAGCAGCCACTGACGTCCGATTGGGTGGTCAATGTCCTGTTTGCGTGCGTTTATGCGGCTGCTCTGGCGCGCATACTGGCTGCCCTTGATATCGGACCCCGCGAAATCCTGCTGCACCTGTCCGCATTTGCCTGGCTCGCGGCGTTTGGCGGGTTTGGTCTTCGTTTCCTGCCACTGTTTCTGCGGCCAAGGCCCGCCTGAGCGACGCTACAATCGCTGGAGATTGGGCAGGACCATATCGGGGGACAGATCCTTGTATTCATCCGGGCCGGAGACACGGTTGATCCACACGGTTCTGAACCCGAACGATCCTGCACCGGCGATGTCCCACCGGTTCGACGATTGAAAGGACACCGTTTCCGGATACAACCGGTACGCCGTGGTCACCAGCTCATAGACCTCCGGCGCGGTTTTGAAAGTTCGCAGCTCATCAACCGAGAAAATATCGTCAAGTATGGTATCGAGCGCCGCATTCTTGACGGCCGATTCCAGCATGGCCGATGAGCCGTTGGACAGGATCGCGAGTTTGGCGCCGCGGTCCTTCAGGGACTTCAGAACGGCCGGAACCTCGTCATAGCAATCCAGCTTCCAATAGGTTTCCAGCAGCCTGTCGCGATGTGCCGCCTGAACATCCGGCACCACCGCCAGCGCGTAGTCGAGGGCCTGTTCGGTCAATTGCCAGAAGTCCTGATACTCGCCCATCAGCGCCCGGACCCAGGAATATTCAAGCTGCTTTTGTCGCCAGATCTCCGAAAGACGCTGCCCGTTCGGTCCGACATCCGATGCGTGCCGCCGCACGGCCGCGTGCACATCGAAGAGTGTGCCGTAGGCATCAAAGACATAGGCTGCATAGGGAGTCCCGCTGGACATGTCTGTCAGGTCCTTTCATTTTGCACTGCAGCATCGTTTGCTGCGTTCGCCGCGTCAAGCCCGGGATGCGATTCCGGCGATACCCGAAGGCGCCGGACAAAAATACATGCCGATAGAACTTGCCGAGAAGGGGTGACAATCATATGTTCCGGTTTCTATCGAACAATCAACGAGATGCCGGAAAAGGAGAGTGACATGGCTTTTGAGCTGCCGGACCTTCCCTATGATTATGAAGCCCTAGCGCCATACATGTCGCGCGAAACGCTGGAATATCACCACGACAAACACCACAAGGCCTATGTGGACAATGGAAACAAGTTGGCCGCCGAGGCCGGGATGGACGGACTTGCTCTGGAAGAAGTGGTTCGCCAGTCCTTCGGCACGAATGCCGGATTGTTCAACAATGCGGCTCAGCACTACAACCATGTCCATTTCTGGAAGTGGATGAAGAAGGACGGTGGCGGCACGTCTCTGCCTGGAAAACTGGCATCGGCCATCGATTCAGATCTCGGCGGTTACGACAAGTTCCGCGTGGATTTCATCAATGCCGGGATGACTCAATTCGGGTCCGGTTGGGCCTGGCTCGCGGTCAAGGGCGGAAAGCTCGAAGTGATGAAGACGCCAAATGGCGAAAACCCGCTGGTGCATGGCGCCACACCGATTCTCGGCGTCGATGTATGGGAGCATTCCTACTACATCGATTACCGCAATGCCCGGCCGAAATATCTCGAGGCCTTCGTCGACAGTCTGATCAACTGGGATTACGTACTGGAAATGTACGAAGCGGCCTAAGACGGTCGTTACCGGATCAAAGGTTAAAGACACACCCGTAAACCCCGAAGGTTGAATTCAAACCTTCGGGGTTTTTTGTGCCTGGACCCGGAGGTGGAGGCGAGCGGAACAAGTTTGGTGTTTCGTGAGTGGTCAATTTGCGTCAATTGTCTATTCTGTTCCGCGACAGATGCCAGATCGTTTGTTTCGGGTCAAAAAGAATAGGAATCACCATGCGCTTGTTGTTGATGATCGGAATCGCCGGGGCCGTTGTTGTTGCGGCTGCCCTGTGGTTTCTGAGTGCACCGGGCAGTCTGCCACAATCGGCCTTTGCCGGCCTCTCCGATCCGGATCTGGAGCATGGTGAGCAGGTGTTCTGGGCGGGGGGCTGCACCTCGTGCCATGCCGCGCCGCGCAGCCAGGGGGATGACAAGCTGGTGCTGAGCGGCGGCCTGGCGCTTGAAAGTGATTTCGGCACGTTCCATGTCCCGAACATCTCGCCTGACCCATCGGCCGGAATCGGTGGCTGGACATTTGAGGAATTTGCCAATTCGATGAAGGAGGGCGTCGACAATCAAGCACGGCACCTCTTTCCCTCCTTTCCCTATACGTCCTATACGCGCATGACGATGGCCGACATCAACGATCTGTGGGGCTTCATGCAGACATTGCCGGCAAGCGACAATGTCGCACCGGATCACCAACTCGGATTTCCCTTCAATATCCGGCGTGCCGTCGGGCTGTGGAAGCTCCTGTTCCTGAAGAGCGGTCCGGTTTTGACAATTGCCGGCGCGGATGAGCAGACCCAGCGCGGTCAATATCTTGTCGAAGGCCCCGGCCATTGCGGCGAATGTCATACGCCGCGCGACATGATCGGCGGTCTGAAGCTCGATGCGTGGCTTTCCGGCGCCAAAAATCCGGACGGGGAGGGCATCATTCCCAACATTACACCGCAGGGCGGCATCGGCGGTTGGAGTGCCGGAGACATTGCCTATTATCTGGAAAGCGGCTTCACGCCGGAATTCGATTCCGTCGGTGGCTCAATGGTCGCGGTGCAGGCGAATATGGCAAAGCTCCCCGCTGAGGACCGGCAGGCGATCGCGGCCTATCTGAAGGCAATCCCGGGGCACCCGAACGGCTATCCCTCCAACTAGGATTTGGGTTCTGTGTCGAACGCGCCGCATTTCCCCATCGATGTCGAGGCCTTCTGGAGTGATCCCTATCCGCAATTGCAGCGGATGCGGGCCGAAGCACCGATTGCCTACGTGCCGCAACTCGGCGCGACCGTTTTTACCAAGCGTGACGACATCTTCATCTGCGAAAAGAATGTCGAGGTCTTTTCCTCCGATCAGCCGCAAGGCCTGATGAATGTCCTGATGGGGCAAAACATGATGCGCAAGGACGGTGACGCCCACATGGCCGAACGCCGCCTCTATTATCCTGCCGTGTCGGCCCGCGCCGTCCGATCGGTCTGGAAAGCGCAGTTCGAAGATCACGCGTACACACTGTTGGACACGCTTTCGCCAAAAGGAGCTGCCGATCTCGTCAAATCCTATGCAATGCCGCTCAGCGCCCAGTCGCTCAAATCGCTGACCGGACTGACCAATATGCGCTTTGAGGACATGGATGCCTGGAGCCAGGCGATGATCGACGGCATCTCGAATTATCAGGGCGACGCCGAGACCGAACGACGATGCCACCGGGCGACCGCCGGTATAGACGCTGCCATCGACGATATGCTGCCTGTGGTGCGCAAACAGCCGAACGACAGTCTATTGTCGGTCATGCTGGAGGCGGGCATGCCGGTGGACAGTGTCCGCGCCAATATCAAGCTGACAATTTCCGGCGGCCAGAACGAACCGCGCGATGCCATTGCCGGCTGTATCTGGGCGCTTCTGACCCACCCCGATCAGCTCGATCAGATCAGGCGCGGCAAAGCCGATTGGGGACGGGCTTTCGAGGAATATTGCCGCTGGATTTCACCCATCGGCATGTCGCCGCGACGCGTTGCCCGAAGCCATGAATTCGCGGGCGTCACCTTCGAGCCCGAGGACCGTATATTCTTCATGTTCGGATCGGCCAATCGCGATGAGAGTTATTTCGAGGATCCCGATTCGTTCGATATCACCCGTGACAACCAAAAAAGCATCCCGTTTGGAGCCGGTCCGCATTTTTGCGCTGGCGCGGCCGCCGCCCGGACACTCATCTCCGACGTGGCGGTGCCTCTTGTGTTCGAGCGGTTGCGGGATCTCCATCTGGACGGGCCTTCCTCGGTGCAAATCGGCGGTTGGGCCTTTCGTGGGCTGCTTGGTTTGCCCGCCATTTGGTCGGGGTCCTGAGCCGGCGTTTTTCAATCGCTTCCCGACCCGGTGTCAATCGGTTGGGCCGGTCGTAACGCCATGACTGGTCCTTACCAATGCCGGTCCCCTGCACCAGACTTGGATATGTCCTTTCCTGGAGCAAGCCTGCACCCACCCGGAGCAACTGAGGAATGATCGATGCCCTCGGATTGAGCCCGGTTGAATTCGCCTATTGCGCTGTCGCGCTTTTCATTGCGGGGATGGTTCGCGGATACAGCGGGTTCGGCTTGTCCGCTTTGGTCATGACCAGCCTGGCGCTGGTGATCCCACCGGCGCAGATTGTCCCCGTCACACTGCTCTTGGAGGTGTTGGCGACGCTGGTCCTGTATCGCGGCATTCGCGGCGACGTGGCCTGGCGCTTGCTCATCTGGCTGCTCGTGGGCGCGGCCGTGGCCACGCCGCTGGGGCTGGTGTTCCTGCAACGGCTTTCGCCGGATGTCGTCCGGGTGGCCCTTGCCCTCTTCATTCTCGGCGCCTGCCTGTTGTTGTGGCGCAACGCAGCGCGACACAGCCGTGCAAAGGGGGCGGTGCCGGCTTTTTTGACCGGCATCGTCTCGGGGGTTGCCAACGGCGTTGCCGCGGTCGGCGGACTTCCGGCGGTGATATATCTGGTCGCGGCGGTCCCCCACGCGGGTGCGTTCCGCGCCACGGCCATGGTCTATCTGCTGCTGCTCAATGTCTACGGATTTTCGGCCACCTATATGGCGGGGCTTGTCGATGGCCAGGTTCTTCTGAGGCTCGGTGGGTTCGCCATTCCGGCATTGATTGGCGTGCTTGTCGGCCATCGCCATTTTCTCAGCGCAAATCCGGAATCATTTCGACGTTTCGCCATCGGTCTTCTGGCCTTCCTGGCGATCATCGTCATCCTGAAGGTGTTCCTGACTTAGAGACGGCGATGTCGGGAGGTGACAGGATCCCGGTCGCGCTGCCTCATGAAGCAATCACGGTTTTGATGTGGATCATTTCTGTCGCCGCGGATCGGGGCAAGGTCACCGCCGGTACAATCGGGACGGGATGAAGGGCATGGGACTGTTGACCGGAAAAACTGCACTTGTGACCGGTGCGACACGGAGCGTCGGCCGTGGAATCGCGCTTGGTCTGGCAGAGGCCGGAGCAACAGTCTATGTAACTGGCCGGTCGATTACCGAGCACCGCGCGGAGGAGATTACCAAGGCGGGTGGACGCGGCATTGCAGTGCCTTGCGACCATAGTGATGATGATGCCGTGAAGGCGGTGTTCGATCAGATCGCAAACCAGGCCGGGAGGCTGGACATTCTGGTCAACAATGCCTGGGGTGGCTACACACGGCTGCGCAACCGTTCGGCGAATAAGGGCTTCAAATGGAAGGACCCGTTCTGGAAGCAGCCACTTGATCTGTGGGGCGAAATGCACCAGGTGGGAGTCCGGTCGAACTATGTTGCGGCAAGCTTTGCCGCGCCGATGATGATTGCTCAGGGCAGCGGTCTGATTGTCAATATCTCCTTTTATGCCGCACGAAAGTACTACGGTAATGTGGCCTATGGTGCAGCCAAGGCGGCGACGGACGCGATGAGCCGTGACATGGCGCATGAGCTGAAGCCCTATGGCGTGTCGGTGCTGTCGCTTTACCCCGGTCACGTGATTGACAGAAAAAAGGGCAGGATGCCCAAACGGGAGACAGCGCAATTTGTCGGGCGGGCCATTGCAGCTCTCGCTGCCGATCCCGACATTATGGCGCGGAGCGGCCAGATACAGGAGGCCGCGCTGCTGGCGCGGGCGTATGGTTTTACCGATCTGGATGGAACCCAGCCTGAGCCCTACGACACGCTATGAGGGGCGCCGGTCGTTCAAACCTGACCGAAACGCCGCGTTTCCGATAAATCCATTTCTCACCGCGTTTCGTCTGAAACAGCGAACGTGTTCAAGGTTCAAAGACCACGCCGGACCGGTTGCAAATTGTCTTCATCAACCGGTTTCGCAACAGCGTTCCAACCAAGCAGAGTGATGCTCGCTGATCCGGAATTGACAGCTCTGTAACCGGGCTGGGTCGTGCGCGCATTATATAATTGGGTCGCCGGTCAGACCGACTGCAGGAAACCGGGTGGCCTCATTCTCGATCGGTCCAGTCGCATATTTCACACTGGCGTGGAGTGGTCTTGACCTTCCCCTTGGTGGAAACTTTATCATTTCTTGCATGACACCAGTGACATCAGCGCTCGAGCGGGATCTGACCCGGCTGCCGGAGTTCAACATCGCTGTTTTCTCATTCCTTCTGAACTTCGTCTGGGAGTTTCTGCAGGCGCCAACCTATGCCGGCATGGTCGAACTTGGTCACTGGGATGGGATTAAATTGTGCACAGGTGCGACGGTCGGAGATGTCGGATTTGCCCTGACGGCCTTCTGGGTAACGAGCCTGGTTGCGCGGTCGCGCGGGTGGATCCTGCAACCGACATCGTCTCAGATGCTCGTGTTCATCGGCGTTGGCGTCGCTCTGACAGTGGGATTTGAGTACTATTACACCAATATCAGTTTGCGCTGGACCTATTCGGAATTGATGCCACTGGTTCCGCCGTTGGGCACCGGGCTCAGCCCGTTGCTTCAGTGGCTTTTCATTCCTCTGCTCGTTGTCTGGTTCACCCGGCGCCAATTGTGTGCTGACGGGACCATCACGGCATCCCGATGCGATGGACCTGGAGACGCACGGTGATGGACGGTCCTGGGATGGTGGGCGGTGGTATGATGTTCGGATGGATTTGGATGTTGCTCATTGTCGCGCTGGTCATCCTGATGATTGCCGCCTTGATCAAGTATCTGATGAAATGAGAATTGAGAGCCGCCGGTCCGGAACGGAAGGTAAAATGCTGACCACCAATCCATTCTTCCCTGCATTCCAGTTGACCGTGCGAAATTACCGTCATTTGACAATCCATCGGCACTCAGGATGATGGGGCTCATGCTGCAATTCCATGCAAGATGTCACAGGAGACTTTGCGTGTTTGCCATGCTGGTGACCGCCATTGTGCTGGTGGTTTATCCGGCATCGGTTTCCGTCGGTTCGAGCTTGCCAGGTCTTGAACGAACGTCTGGGCACCCCTCGCATGTCGCCGATGCCGCAGCCTCAACCACGAAACCCGACACCGCCCATATGCCCTGTGCGGGGATGCCGGATTGCAACATGTTCGATGGGCACGGCTCCGGACCCGGGAACAATGTTGGGTCGAATGACGGGGAGTGTTGCTCCGGATTCTGTGCCCTGGCGATGGGGCTGGCCGGTTCTGCCGACATCGGTCTGCCGATCCGCCCCGAAAGCCATTTTTTGCACCCTCAACGTGTCGTCCTGACCGGCGAATGGGCGGCCCCGCTGCGGCCTCCGAACGGCTGAACACCGGAAGCTTTCGTTGCAAGGGGTTGGGCGTCCAGGGCGCTCTCATCCCCTGCATTTGATGAATCCCGTGTTGAATGTCCCGGAGATCGAAAATGAACATTGGAACCGCGGCTGAGAAGTCCAATCTTCCAGCCAAGACAATTCGTTACTATGAAGATATTGCTCTTGTGCGACCGCAGCGCGCCGCCAACGGCTATCGGGATTACTCCGATACCGACGTACACAGACTTCGCTTTTTGCAGCGCGCGAGGAGCCTTGGCTTCACACTTGAGGAGTGCCGGCGTCTTGTCTCACTCAACGACGATGACAGGCGGGCAAGCGCTGACGTCAAGGCCATTGCGGCCGGCAAGATTGGCCAAATCGAGAGGAAGATCGCGGAACTGCATTGCCTGAAGGCGACTCTGACAGATCTGGTTGATCGCTGCAGCGGCGATGACCGTCCGGACTGCCCGATTATCGATAATCTTGCGGGCAGGCGGGTGCGGCAATGAAACGTTCCTATCTCGTTGTCGCCGCCGGCCTTGTCGTTGTCGTCATTGGCGGCCGCATGTTTCTGTCTGCTGGGCAGCCCGACCCGGCAGAAGGTGCACCGATCGTCAGCGTCTCGGTGCCGCACCTTGGAGAAACCGAAAACCAGGGCCGGATGATATTCGATGCCAACTGTGCCGCCTGCCATGGCGACAATGCTGCCGGCCGCGAAGGGGCTGGTCCACCGCTCGTTCACATCATCTACGAGCCTGGTCACCACAGTGATGCCTCTTTTTTCATTGCCGCAAAAAACGGTGTACGCGCCCATCACTGGCGATTTGGCGACATGCCTCCGGTCGACGGCATCAGCGATGAGGAGATTGCAAAGGTCATCGCCTATGTCCGTGCGCTACAGCGCGAAAACGGGATCCGATAAGCATGGTGTTTTGAGGACAAAACCAAACATGTTCCGCCTGCCATGCAGAGTTCCGCGTGAAAAAACAATGAGGCCATGCAAAGGATCAAGCAATGAATCGACGTAACTTTCTTCTTGCCGGCACAGGTCTTGCGGCGCTTGGCGCCGGCGTTCTTGTGTGGCCTCGAATCGAAACTCCTTCAGCGCGCGATGTGTCGGGCCGTCATCGGCTGCAGATGCCGGCGCGCCTTGACACTCGAACATCCGGTCGCTTGGAACTCACGGCGATGGAAGGGGCCTCGAATTTCCTGGGCCGCAGCGAGACGCGAACGGCGGGCTTCAATCAGTCCTATCTGGGTCCCACCATCATCATGCGGGAAGGGTCCCTCGAGGCGACTGTCCGAAACACACTGAACAGGGCTGTGACTGCCCACTGGCACGGGTTGCTGGTGCCAGGCGAACATGATGGCGGCCCGCACTTGCCGATTCAGCCGGGCGAGTTCTGGAAACCCGAAATGGAGATAGCGCAACCACCATCAACGGCCTGGTACCACACGCATATCCACGGCGCGACGGCGCGGCAGGTCTATGCCGGGTTGGCAGGCGTTATTCATTTGACCGATGGCCGGGATGATCAACGTGGACTTCCTTCGGAATATGGCGTGGACGACCTGACATTGGTGCTTCAGGACCGGCGTTTCGATGGTTCCGGCCGCATGGTTTATGACGTCGACATGATGGATGTCATGCATGGATTCACCGGCGACACGATGATGGTGAACGGGCAGGTAAATCCGGTTGCTGCCGTTCCAATGGGCATTGTGCGTCTCCGTCTCGTCAACGGCTCCAATGCGCGCATCTATCGGCTTCATTTCGACGACGGACGCCCGATGCATTTGGCTGCAACGGACGGTGGTTTTCTGGACAGGCCGGTTGTCCTTGACCGCCTGCGGTTGGCACCCGGCGAACGCGCCGAACTGCTCGTCGACTTTTCAGAAGGCACAGTACCTGTCCTCATGAGCGAAGGCGATCCCAATCAGGGTCCGGGCGGCATGATGGGGCGTATGCGCGGTCTCGTCGACGCTATCATTGACCGTTCATTTCCGGTCTTGTCGTTTGCCGTGGATGAAACTCTGCCGGTGCGCATCACCCGGTTGCCGGAAGCGCTCGGGGAACCGATGCCAAACCTTGCCGGACTGCAGACCGCGGCACGCGGGTTTTCTCTCGACATGGGTATGGGCGGCATGATGGGGCGCGGCATGATGGGAGGGCGTGGACGCGGCATGATGGGCGGATTTGCGATCAATGGCCGTCCCTTTGACATGCAGCGCATCGATCTCGAGATTGTCGGCGGTTCGGTGGAGCGATGGACCGTCTCGACATCCATGCTGGCCCATCCATTCCACATTCATGGTGCACTGTTTCAAGTGGTGCGTGAAAATGGCCGCGCGCCGCGCCCGGAAAATGCAGGCTGGAAGGATACGGTACTGGTCGACGGCACAACCGAGTTGCTGGTGCGCTTTGATATGCCGGCGAGCCGTAAAACACCGTTCATGTATCACTGCCACATCCTCGAGCACGAAGATGCCGGTATGATGGGTCAGTTCACCGTTTCCTGAAGCCTCGCGTGTTGCCCCGGCCGATTGCTTCGGCGCCGTCAGCCTGCGCACCCCAATCACAGTGCTGGTCTGCGATCGAATGTGGCCGGGCGCAAAAACGGATTGGCGTGGGTGGCGCACCCGGAAATGAATCTGGACGGAGACGGCACAGGCGTTCACGAAAACCAAAGGGGCGAGTCGACCGGTGCATGGAGCAACCATCCGGCGATTCATGATATTCGGTATCCCGCGTGTTGATTCCCGATACAGGATCGACGGAACGCAATTCGCGATTGAGGAGTCCATGAAGCGATCCGCCCGCCGCGCATCAATCTCCGGGGTCAAACTGATTGCCGTGTTGGTCGCAGTCGCCGCCCTCAATCCGATTGGCTCGAGCGTCGTCCTCCCGTCTCTGCCTTCGATTAGAGTCGATCTTGCGACGGATGTCGCAACCACTCAATTTGTCCTTTCGGGTTACCTCTTTGCGACCGCCGTCGGCCAATTGCTCGTCGGTTCTGTTTCAGACCGCTTCGGACGCCTTCCGGTGTTGTTCATTGGCTTGGGAATCTTCTGTCTGGCGGGCATCGCCTGCGCGCTTGTATCGACAATGGGTGCACTCATCGTCGCGCGGGTCATACAGGGAATTGGCGGATGTGCCGGAGTGGTGATCAGCCGGGCCGTGCTGCGCGACCTTTTCGAACGGGACCGGGCAGCCAGCGCGCTGGGTTACGTGACCATGGGCATGGCTGTGGCGCCGATGATCGCGCCGATCCTGGGCGGTGTGGTTGACCAGATGCTGGGTTGGCGGGCAGTCTTTGTCCTGATGGTGGCAGCGGCCCTTCTGATCCTCGGATTGACGTGGTTTGTTCTGCCGGAAACAAGGCCGATTGATGAAGAGCGGCAGATCCGTTCGCCCCTCGCCAACATCGCCACGCTCCTGTCCGTTCCCGCTTTCTGGGCCTATGCGCTGACGACGGCGTTCACCTCCGGCGTATGGTTCTCGTTTCTTGCCGGAGCGCCGTTTATCGCCGCTGAGCTGCTCGGCTTCGATTCGATCGAGGTCGGTATCAGCCTGGCCGTCACCACGATTGGATATTTCATCGGCAACTTCCTGTCCGGCCGATTCTCGCAAAGGTTCGGTGTTCCCCTGATGATCGCCATCGGCAATACGATCCAGTTGGTGACGATTTCGGTCATGGTGATGCTGACTGTCGCCGGGTGGCTGAATGTCTGGACATTCTTCAGTCCGGTCGCAATCATCAGTATTGGCAACGGCATCGCCTTGCCCAACGCAATTGCCGGAAGCCTCTCGGTCCGACCGGACCTGGCAGGAACGGCATCGGGAACGAGCGGCAGCATTCAATTCGGGATGGGCGCTGTCGCCATGGTGATCACCGGTTCAGCCCTTGCTGTATCGCCAACCGCATTCACGTTGGTTGCCGTGATGGCCGTCTTCGCCGTGCTAGGAACGATTGCCAGCCTGTGGAGCCGCCACGCGCGCAGTTGAAGATTGGATGGTGGGCCGCTGCCTGCCACGGATCGGCAGGTAATGCGGATCGTTCGGCTGTGTTCTCTACCGATATCACGCCATTTTGCCCGTCACCTTCAGCGCAAAGGCATATTCGAACGCAATTTCCTCCAGCCGCTGGAACCGGCCTGATGCGCCTGCATGTCCGGCTTCCATATTGGTTTTGAGCAGGATCGGACTGTCGCCGGTCTTGATGGCCCGCAACCGGGCCACCCATTTCGCCGGTTCCCAATAGGTCACCCGCGGATCGGTCAACCCGGCGATAGCAAGAATCGGCGGGTAGGACTGCGCGCTGACATTGTCATAGGGCGAATAGCCGGCGATCCGTTCATAATCCTCCTTCGAGGCAATCGGGTTGCCCCATTCGGGCCATTCCGGCGGGGTGAGCGGCAGCGTGTCGTCCAGCATCGTGTTGAGCACATCGACGAAGGGCACGGCCGCAATGATGGCGCCGAAACGGTCCGGTGCGAGATTGGCGACGGCGCCCATCAGCATCCCGCCGGCCGATCCGCCCTGAGCGACGATCCGGTCGAAAGCCGTGTATTTTTCGGCCGTCAGATAGTCCGCCGCCGCGATGAAATCGTGGAACGTGTTCGTCTTGTTTTCCCGCCTTCCATCCTCGTACCAGGCAAATCCCTTGTCCTTGCCGCCGCGAATATGGGCAATTGCGTAGATGAATCCGCGATCGACCAGCGAAAGGCAGTTGGTGTTGAAGCTTGCCGGAATGCTCATGCCATAGGCACCATAACCGTAAAGCAGACACCGGGCTGAACCGTCGAGGGCGGTGTCCTTGCGGTAGAGAAGGCTGACCGGAACGAGCACACCGTCATGCGACGGCGCCATGACGCGCCGCGTAACATAATCATCGGGATTGTGGCCGGACGGAACTTCCTGTGTTTTCAGCAGCGTGCGTTCGCGCGTCCGCATATTGTAGTCGAACTGCTGGGTCGGTGTGGTCATGGACGAATAGGAAAACCGGATCGTGTCCGTGTCATATTCCAGCGATCCTTGCAGTCCGAGCGAATAGGCTTCCTCATCGAAGGCAATGGCGTGTTGCTCGCCGCTCGTTCTGTCGCGGATCACGATCTGCGGCAATCCGTCCTTGCGTTCAAGCCACACCAGGTGACCGGAAAAAACGCCATGGCTCAGAATCAGCCGTCCGGGTTCATGCGCGACAACGTCACGCCAATTCTCGCGGCCCGGGCGGTCAATCGGCGTTTCGACAATCTTGAAATCCTTGGCGCCGCCAGCGTTGGTCAGGATGTAGAAGACATCGCCACCTTCGTGCATGTCATATTCGACACCGGTTTCCCGCGCCGCCACCAATTGCGGTTTCGCCGACGGATCGGCGGCCGGCAGAAGATAATATTCGGAGGTTTCGTGGTCGTGGATATTGATGAAGATGAAGTCGTTCAGCTTGCTGCCGCCGACACCCATGAAAAAGCCCGGATCGGTCTCCTCATGGATCAGCCGGTCGTCGCCCTGGTCGGTGCCGAGCGCGTGGTAATAGACTTTTGACGGCCGGTGGTTGGCGTCCAGCAGCGTGTAGAAAAAACCGTTGCTGTCCGGCGACCAGGCGCCGCCGCCACCGGTATTGTGCAGCAGATCCGCGCGATCCGCGCTCTTTGCGAGGTCACGAATCTTCAGGTCGAAAAACTCCGACCCCTTGTCGTCAAACCCCCAGATGATGCGGCTGTGGTCGGGAGAGTGGTTGACAGCGGAAATTCGGAAGTAACCCTTTCCGGCCGCCTCGGCGTCGCCGTCCAGCATCAGTTCCTCCTGGCCGCCGCCACGAGGGGTGCGGAAGAAACGCGGCTGTTCGCCGCCCGTTACGTAGGACGTTCCGTAGGCATAGGGGCCGTCCGGCGAGGGAACGGAGGAGTCGTCTTCCTTGATGCGGCCGCGCATTTCGCCAAACAACTGTTTTTGCAGCGCGTCCGTATCGGCCATGGCGGCCTTCTGGTAGTCGTTTTCCGCCTCCAGATAGGCCCTGATATCGTCATCAAGAACGGCCGGGTCCTGAAACACGTCCTGCCAGTTGTCGGCCCGAAGCCAGGCGTAATCATCGTGCCGTGTGATGCCGTGGCGCGTGTCGGTCGAAGGCTGCTTGCGGGCAACCGGGGCAGGGGACGGCGATTTGAACATGGAAGCGCCTTTCAGGGCTGTGAATCTCGACGGTGACCACCCGGCAGATATAGAGCCGTGGCGATCGGTTCAAGGTGAATGCAACGTGAACCTGATGCTCACAAGGGGTTCACGGTGGCCTGGTTATTATGCTTTCATCGACCAACCGAAAGGGGTGCGAACCGATGAAACGCATGATCACACTGAGTGCCGCCACAATGCTTGCCGTCACGACGTTTGCCACATCCGTCTCGGCCAATGCTTTTGTGGCCTGGGAAGTTGCCAATGTTGCCTGGAACGATGTTCTCAATGTCCGGGCCTGGCCGTCTTCGAAATCCGCGATCCGGGCGGCCTATCCCAATGGAACACCCCTGTCGATGACGGGGCGATGCATGAATGGCGTCGACCTGAAGGATATTGCGGCCATGCCGGCATCCGTGCAGGCACAACAGGTTCGCTACACCTGGTGCGAGGTCTGGCACGATCCCAAAGGCACCGGCGAGTGGCAGGCCGACTGGGTCTACGGCCGTTACATCACGCCGATGCAATAGCTGTGATCAGTCTTCATTGCCCGCTGCGGGCTTGAACGACATCGCTGTGCCGTTCATGCAGTAACGCAGCCCGGTCGGCTTGGGGCCGTCGGGGAAGACGTGGCCAAGGTGGGCATCGCAGTCGGCGCACCGGATTTCGGTGCGGGTCATGAACAGCGACCGATCCTTGTGTTCGGTCACCGCCTCTGCTTCGATGGGACTGTAGTAGCTCGGCCAGCCTGTGCCAGAGTCGAATTTTGTCGACGAATGAAACAGCGGCCTGTCGCAGCACACGCAGTGATAGATCCCGGCATCCTTGTTGTCCCAGTTGGGACCGGTGAAGGCGCGCTCCGTCCCGCTCTTTCGGGTGACATGGAATTGATCCGGCGTCAGGCTCGCGCGCCATTCCGCCTCGGATTTCGTCACTTTCGGGCTTGTTTTCTCAACCACATCGGTTCTCCTGCATTTGCCCAGATTTAGGTCCCGGCGCCGGCCGGTACAATAAACATCATGTCAAATTTTGGTAAACCGCCATAAGTGGGCGCAAATCGGGTGGAAATCGACCCTCTTGACCTTGCCCGCAAAGGGCCGCATCCCTAAATTCAAGTCAACTTTGCCGGTTTTAATGTCCAGGAGAGCCGATGGACTCTGTCACGCCGAGCACGACTCTTCTGGTCCTGCTCCTGCCGTTCTTCGCGGCTCTGTTTGCCCCGCTGCTCACGCGGATCTTCAAACACAACGCGGCATGGATTCTGGCTTTGGTGCCGGCGGTCATGGTGTGGCACTTCACCGGATTTCTGGGCGAAATCGCAGACGGTGAGGTGGTCACCGGTGGATACCGCTGGATTCCGGCCTATAACGTCAATTTCTCCTGGTACCTTGATGGTCTGTCCCTGACCTTTGCGCTGCTCATCTGCGGCATCGGTGCGCTGATCGTTCTCTATTCCGGTGGATATCTGAAGGGGCACGAACATCTCGGGCGTTTCTTCTCCTTCATCCTGATGTTCATGGGATCGATGCTCGGCCTGGTGGTGTCCGACAGTTTCCTGATGTTCTTCGTTTTTTGGGAACTGACCTCGATCACGTCGTTTCTGCTGATCGGTTTCGATCACAAAAGGGAAGCGTCTCGCCGGGCGGCGCTCCAGGCGCTTGTGGTCACTGGCGGCGGCGGACTGTTTCTGCTCGCCGGACTTCTGATGATCTGGAATATCACCGGCATTTCTGAAATGTCGCTGCTGCTGAGGTCCGGCGACATCCTGGTCAGCAGCCCGTTTTACATTGCCGTCTTCGTTCTGGTACTTGGCGGCGCCTTTACGAAGTCGGCGCAGTTTCCGCTGCATTTCTGGCTTCCCAACGCCATGGAAGCGCCAACACCCGTTTCGGCCTATCTTCACTCGGCAACCATGGTCAAGGCCGGAGTCTATCTGCTGATGCGGCTGAACCCGGTATTGGGTGACACTGTCGCCTGGGAGACCGTTTTGCCGATCTTCGGCGGCACCACGCTGATTGTTGGAACGCTGCTCGCCATCCGTCAGACGGATTTGAAGCTGATGCTGGCCTATACGACCGTGTCATCGCTCGGGCTGCTGGTCATGCTGACCGGATTCGGATCGGAAAAGGCCGTTTCGGCAGCCGTTCTGTATCTGGTCGCGCACTCGCTGTTCAAAGGTGCGTTGTTCATGGTGGCCGGGATTATCGATCACGAAGCCGGTACACGGGACGTTACCCGGCTGGGCGGTCTCATGGCAGTGATGCCGATCACATTTGGCGCAGCCATTGCCTCGGCCATTTCGATGGCCGGGCTGCCGCCGTTTTTCGGATTCCTGGCCAAGGAAGAGATTTATTACGGGTTGGGCGTTCCCGGTGCCTGGCCGATCCTTTTGACGCTGGTGGCGATTGTCGGCAATGGGCTGATGTTCGTTATCGGCTTTGCGGTTGCTCTCAAGCCGTTTCTCGGCCCGAAGAAACCGGAATTGGAGCATGCCCATGAGGGACCGGTTCTTCTGTGGCTCGGCCCGGCAACGCTTGCCGCGCTCAGCCTGCTGACGGCGCTGTTTTCCGGCATCAGTCACCGCTTCATTTCCAATCCCATGGCATCGGCCGTGGAAGGGGAGCCGGTCACCGTGACCATTTCACTGATCCCGCATATCGGTGTGCCGCTGCTTCTGTCAGCCATAACCATTGGCTTCGGCATCATCGCCTATAGAAATGTCGATCGTCTGCGGGCCGCCATGGCGAGGCTGCTGACGGCCATCGGCTGGGGACCCGATCAGGGATTCGACCAGTTCATCCGTGGCCTGGTCCGGGCCTCCTTTGCGGTCACGCGTGTCATGCAGCCGGGCCGGCTGGATATTTACATGAAGGTGACATTCGTTCTCGTCGCGCTCTGCATCATGGTTCCGATGTTCTATTTCGATGAATTGCCGGCCTTTCCGCGATGGCCTTCCGTCACGCCGTTCTATGAGCTGATCATCATGGCGATCGCCGCGATCGGCCTGATCTCCATTCTCTATGCCGAGAACCGGTTGACCGCGATTGTGTCCCTCGGCATTCAGGGTTTTGCGGTCGCGCTGCTTTTCATGTTGTTTGGTGCGCCGGATCTGTCATTCACCCAATTCATGGTCGAGACACTGTCTGTGGTCATCCTGGCTTTGGTCATGACACGTCTGCGCCTCACCCCGACCGATCGCCGGCCGCTCGGCCGGACTGTCCTCGATATGTCGATATCGCTTGCCTGCGGCGCCGCCTTTGTTCTGTTGCTGCTGAGTGTCACGCAATTGCCGTTCGACAGCACACTGTCCGAGTTCTTCACCCGGTATTCACTCTCGATTGCCCACGGCGCCAACATTGTCAATGTGATCCTCGTAGACTTCCGGGGAACGGATACCTGGGGCGAGATTGCGGTGGTGATGGTAGCCGGTCTGGCGATCCTGTCCCTGATCAGAATACGGGCCCGTTCGAAACATGCGATTGCCTCGAACGACCCGTCGGCAGAGGAGCGGCGCTAGATGCGGACATTGATATTCAGCACCGTTGCCCCCTACCTCACCAGTTTGATGGTGGTGTTTTCGATCTTCGTCTTGCTGCGTGGTCACAATGAGCCCGGTGGCGGATTCATCGGCGGTCTGATCGCCGCGTCCGCCTTTGCGATCTACGGCATCGCCTGTGGCGTTTCGCCGGTGCGCCGGGCGCTTTATTTCCATCCCATGGGTCTGGCGGGTTTCGGACTTCTCGTCGGCACGCTGGCGGGTGTTCTGTCGGTCTTTTCCAGTGTTCCCTTCATGACGGGGCTATGGGCCTATGTGCCGCTGTTCGGGGACACGGTGGCGCTTTCGACCGTGCTGATGTTCGATATCGGGGTGTACTTCGTCGTTGTGGGGTCGATCACGTCGATTGCGCTGGCGCTGGAAGAAAGGTCGTCGGACTGATGGAAGCTATCATGACATTCCTGGTCGGCCTGTTCTTCGTCGTGGCCGTCTATTTGTTTCTCTCCAAACAGATCATCCGCATACTGCTCGGTGTTGCTGTTCTCGGCAACGCGGTCAATCTGCTGATCTTCACATCTGGCCGCCTGACGCGGGAAATCCCGCCCATATTGACCAAGGGAAGCGAGGCAGCCGTGCCGGTGACGGCCAATCCGTTGCCGCAGGCGCTGATCCTGACGGCCATCGTGATCTCATTTTCGTTTTTTGCCTTTCTGCTGGTTTTGGGTTTTCGCGCCTACCAGGAACTGCAGACGGATGACACCGAAGAGATGCGCTTTGCCGAACCGGCGGATCAAAAACTGCCGCCCCTGGGGTACTAAGAAGAAGAAACGATGGCATCGCCCGAAAAAACATCTGTCGATATCTCCCTCGCCATGGTGACCGAGCCGGTTGCCCTTGCCGACTGGCTCATCATCGCGCCGCTGGTGCTCTGCGTTTTGATGGGCGCCATGCTGCTGATGGTTCGAAAGAACACCGGCCTGCAGCCGCTGATCGCCATTCCGGGTCTTGTTCTGTTGGTTATCGTTGATGCGGCCCTTCTGGCGAAGGTGATCGCTGACGGACCTATCACCATGACCATGGGGCGCTGGCTCCCGCCCTTCGGGATCGCCTTCACCGTTGACCTGCTTGGAGCCGTATTGACGCTGGTTTCCGGCATCGCAGCGCTTGCAGGCGGCATCTACGGGGCCGGGGATGTGAACGACAGCGGCCGCCGCTATGGCTTCTACCCGTTTCTCTTCCTGATGATGGCCGGTGTCAGCGGTGCCTTCCTGACCGGCGATATCTTCAATCTCTATGTCTGGTTCGAGGTTCTTTTGATTGCTTCGTTCGGTCTGTTGATTCTGGGATCGGAGCGTGGTCAGATCGATGGGGCAACCAAATACGCGTTTCTCAACCTCGTCGCGACGACACTGTTCCTGATAGCCACCGGCTATCTGTACGGCATATTCGGCACGCTCAATATGGCCGACATCGCGACCAAGGCGCCCGAGATGAGCGACAAGGCCCCTCTCATCACTTTGGTCAGCCTTTTTGTTCTGGCTTTCGGCATGAAGGCGGCGGCGTTTCCGGTCAATTTCTGGTTGCCGGCCTCCTACCACACACCGCGCGTCGTCGTTTCGGCTCTTTTTGCGGGGCTTTTGACCAAGGTGGGCGTGTATGCGCTGATGCGTATCGTCCTGCTGCTGTTTCCGGCCGAACGCGATATTCTGGCGATGATGATCGCACTGGTCGCGGCTGCGACGATGCTGCTTGGGGCCGTCGGCGCCTTGGCGCAGACGGATTTCCGCCGGCTGCTCGGATATCTGGTTGTTTCCGGCATTGGCATCATGTTTGCGGGCATCGCGCTTGCCAGCCCGGGCGGCATCTCCGGAACCGTGTTTTATGCCGTGCATTCCATGGTCGTCATGACGGCGCTGTATCTTGCTTCCGGTTTGGCCGCACGGGTCAGTGGCGGGTTTTCGATCGCCCTGACCGGCGGCATCTACCGGTCCCATGTGGCGCTTGCCGGCATGACGCTGGTGTTGTTTTTTGCAGTGTCCGGCCTGCCGCCATTTTCCGGGTTCTGGCCGAAAGTGGTGCTCGTCAAGGCTTCGCTGGATGTCGGCGCCTGGTGGTTGGCCACGGCCATATTGTTGACCGGATTTCTAACGACGATTGCCGTCGGCCGGGTGTGGTTGCTGACCTATTGGCGCAATGCACCGACAGAAGAAAACGTGGCCGCGGCTCCGGCGCCGGTCAGCATGGCGGTCGATTATCTGCCGCTGATCATGCTGACGGCGATTGTGGTGATCCTCGGCGTGTTTCCGCAGCAGATCCTTGAATTGTCTCAAACGGCAGCGGAGCAATTGCTCAATCCGGTAGGCTACATCAGATCCGTGTTTCCGGCAGGAGGCGTCCAATGAGATTGTTTCTCATCAATGTTCTTCTGGCCCTGACCTGGACGGCCGTCACCGGGTTTTTCAGCCTGGTCAACATCGCCTTCGGTTTTGTGCTTGGCGTATTCGCCCTTTCTCTGATCCGGGAGCAGGTCGGCTCCGTCGGCTATTTTTCGAGAATTCGCCGGGTCGTCAAACTGGCGTTGGTGTTCCTTTACGAACTGGTGATGTCGACCGTGCGGGTGGCGATCACCGTATTATCGCCTGATATGAAGCTTCATCCAGGCATTTTCGCCTATAAGCTGAAGGTCGATCGGGATTTTGAAATAGCGCTTCTGGCCAACATGATCACATTGACGCCGGGGACCCTCTCTGTCGACGTCTCCGAAGACAAGCAATATCTGTATGTGCATGCGATCGATTGCTCCAATCCGGATGAAACACGCCATGACATCGCAACCGGATTCGAACGCAGAATCATGGAGGCATTCCGATGATCGATGCCAACGCACTGCTTGATGGTGCGGTGACGTTTGCACTGGCGCTACTGTGCCTGTCTTTCTTTTTCGCGGTTATCCGGGTGGTCCGCGGTCCCACCCTTCCGGACCGTGTCCTGGCGCTCGACATGCTGGTGGCCGCGGCGATCGGTTTCATCGCCGTCATCGGCATCAAGACGGGATACGAATTGTATGTGGATATTGCCATTGCCCTGGGGCTTGTCGGTTTTCTGGCGACCGTTGCATTTGCCCGCTTCATCATGACGCGCGGGAGGGTAGGGGAAGACCGTACGCATCAGGATCCGGTCCCCGGTGAGGAGATTCGTTGATGGAAACACTTGTCACTCTGATCGTCGCGGCAACGGTCGTGATCGGCGCATTCTTCACATTTGTGGCGGCACTCGGATTGATTCGGCTGCCCGACGTCTACACACGGATGCATGCTGCTTCGAAAGCTGGAACCCTGGGATCGGGTGTGCTTCTCATCGCACTTGGCGTTCAGTCCGGCGACGCGGGAACGCTGACCCGATCCCTTGCCGGCGTGGCCTTCTTCCTGTTGACCGCGCCCATATCGGCGCATCTGCTCGCCAAGGCGTCCTACGCAATGGGCTATCGGATGACGAACCTTTCGGTGATTGATGAAATGCCGAAACCTTCCGGAAGGAATAAAGAGGTTGATTAGTCTGATTGCAATCCTAGCTTGTAGTCTAAATTAGAAAAATAGACACAATTATGCATGAAAACTATAGTTTTTGGCATTCATGAGTACCAAAAATCGGGATATTTCTCGATTTTGTGTTTGAAATAGTGCCTGAAAGTGGTATCAGCCCCTCGGGTGACCTTGAGTTCGGCAGTTTCTGTACCGCCGTTTGTACAAACCACCAAAATTTAACGGGATTTTGGTACCGGGAAATTCTATTGACGTTAGAGGCTTTGAAATGACTGATGCAGTCGACAATACTCGTGATGATTTGCTTGCGGAACTGACGGCCGAAGTCGTGGCTGCCTATGTCAGCAACAATGTGGTCCAAACGGCCGATCTGCCGAATTTAATCGCCGAGGTACACACGGCTCTTGGACTGACGGGATCCAAAGAAGCGCCTCCCGCCGAGAAGCCGAAGCCCGCAGTTCCCATTCGCAAATCCGTGCACAATGACTATATTATCTGCCTCGAAGACGGCATGAAATTCAAGTCGCTGAAACGGCACCTGATGACCTATCACGGTCTGACCCCGGATGAGTATCGGGAGAAATGGGGCCTGGCACCGGATTACCCAATGGTTGCACCGGCCTATGCAGCGGCGCGGTCCCGCCTGGCAAAGGAAATGGGGCTGGGTCAAAAACGCAAGGGAAAGAAGTAACCTGCAAAGGACCCGGCCAACCGTCCGTAGGCTGGACGAGTGGCTCAATCAGGACCATAGTCATTGAGCGGGCACGCTTCCCGGCGTGGCCGGTTTTTGCGTCGGCACGCTTGATGTGACCCCGACCTGCGCGTCGATGACTCGACGCTCCAAACCAGAAGGGTTTTAGCTCTTGGCGGTGGTCGGAATCTTGTTGGAATCATGCAGGCGCCAGACATTCTGATCGCCAAATCCGCGAATGGCACGGGTGCCGAGATTGTCCATCTCGAATTGCTCGCGCAGAACGACGGCCATTTCATCCTGAACGCTGATCTGCATCGGTTCTGAAAACTCCTGCAGCCTGGAAGCAAGGTTCACGGCGGGGCCGAAGATGTCGTAGACATATTTCTGAATGCCGACCACCGAACCGACTACCGCGCCCGTTGCAAGCCCGATACGACACCGCCACTGATTGGGATGGCTGGTGTTGCGGCGCTGCAGGTAGCGAATGAACCGGATTGCAGCATTGGCTGCGGCCTTGGCGTGGTCAGGCGTCGGGTCGGGAAGGCCGGCAACGGTGATATAGGCGTCGCCAATCGTCTTGATCCGCTCACAGCCGAATTGTTCACCGATACGGTCGAAAGCACTATAGATATCATTCAGTTCCGTGACGGTCACACTTGGATCTGAGGAGGCAACCATGTCCGTGAACCCGACGAAATCGAGCATCAGCACGGAAACGGGATCGTAAAGTTGCGGCGTCACCACGCCGAAAGTCTTGAATTCCTCGTAGACCGACCGCGGCATGATATTGAGCAGCAGTTTTTCGACCTGCTCCTTTTCGCGTTTGATCTCTCGATTGTTGCGCTCAACCATCATGGAATAGGAATCGATCATCGATTCGAGTTCACGAATCCGCGTAATGTTCTGGCACACCAGGACAGCGATATCCTGATCGCCCTCCGTGGTTGGCGTGAAGTCGACCGCGATCACCATGGTTCGGCGTTTCTTTTTGAAACGGGTTTCTGCCGTATAGCGCCCAGCTGAGTCCAAAGCGCTACGCAGCGCCTCGATGTCCAACTCGGTAAACACATCCGTCAGGCCGGCGGCGCCCTCCGGCTTGCCGAACCATTCTTCGAACGTATCGTTGTGAAACTGGAAGCTGAAGGTCTTTCGATCGAGAAGGGCAACGCCGACACCGATTGCCCGCAGCAATTGTTCATTGATGGCTTCGATTGACATAAACTATCCTACAACAAGATTTCTGCGGTTCTCGAATTCCTGGAGAACAGCCTCGATATCGCCCGGTTGGAACCCATGTTTCTCCAGTGTGCCGCCCAGGATGACTTTCAACTCGTCGAAGTGGCTGTCTTTGATATCCAGATGCGAATGCAGTTGCCTGAGCTGATTGTCCGTATAGGCGGCGGGGCCGCCGAGAAGGGACGCAATGAATTTCGTCTGATGGTCGACCATTTTCGACATGTCCACATTGTCGAAGAACGGCCCGATCTCATCGCTGTCGAGCATGGTGTCGTAAAAGGCGAGGACGACCCTGCTGATTTTCGAGAAACCGCCATATTTTTCAAATAGTGTCTGGTCTGTCATAGCTGTTCCCCGAATATATCGTGTTCATACTCCGTGGATTCAGTTTTACCCTATTCCGGGGGCGGCGGAAGTCTTTCTGTTTTGCAGGCCACCACAAAATCTGATCATAATGCGACCTTGGCAAGCACCCCCGGTCCGGCGTGGACCGGGGGTTGTAGCGTCAGGCTTTGACGATGATAATTTCCGCATATTCGGACGCCACGAACATGGTTCCGTCTTCGGCGATATTGAATTGCTCGATGGTCGCAAGCATGTCGTCATTCAACGCGTCGTGGCCTTTATCACCGACCGCAAGAAATGCTTTGTGGACCGGGCCGTAGAAGGTTCGGAAGAATTGGACAAAGTGTTGCGGCGACGGATAACGGAAATTGAACGTCTTCATCGCGATCGATATCACCCGGGCGTGCGGTTGAAAGGTCTCGCCGACCCAATCTCGCTCACCCCATCGGGCAGGAGAGGAAATCCCGGCGGGTGGTGGCACGTGCTTGCCCAGTGTCTTGAAAAGGGCTCCGATAAATCCGGCCGGAGTCCAGTTGGCAAGAGCAATCTTGCCACCACTACGACACACACGGATCAGTTCGAAAGCCGATTGTTCCTGATTGGGGGCGAACATGACCCCGAAACTCGAAACCACGGCGTCGAACTCACCGTCTTGAAAGGGCAGGGCCTCGGCATCCGCGACCTGAAAAACGACATCAAGTCCCTCTGCTTTTGCTCGCTCTCGGCCGCCGTCCAGCAGGGATTCCACATAGTCGGTTGACGTGACGTCGCACCAGCGGCGCGCGAATGCCATGGTCGCATTTCCGTTGCCGGCGGCCACGTCGAGAATTCTCGATCCAGGCACCACATCCGCAGCCTCTGCCAGTTCCTCGCCGGTTATCTGCAGGGTAACGCCGATCTTCTTGTAATCGCCCGATGACCAGGCAGCGTTCTGCTTTGACTTGATGGCCGCATAATCTGGTGCCGCCGGGGTTTGTTCTGTCATGTCCATTTCATCACTCCTGTGTCGGGTTGAGCGTTGGTGATCCGGCGATCGTCAGGCCGCCGTCTGCTGCGGCCAGTAACAATTCGCAACCGGTCGTTCGGTGCTGACGATATGTTCGTAAATTCTTGGATTGACCCAATCGGGCTCGAACACCGGTGCCATGTGGCCCAGTCCCGGCAGCAGCGCCAGACGCGAATGGGGAATGGCGTCCGCGATCCTCTGGGCGACATATTGCGCAAGATCGGGAGAGTCCATGCCGGTCAGCATCAGCACAGGCATGGGCAGCCGTGCCAGATCGCCAAGCGACCACGTCTCGGAGAATCCGTGTGCGAAGTCCGACATGATCGACGGTGCAAGAGTCGACAGGCCCTCCCTGGTCTGCTCAGGCATCCTGTCCCAGGTGCCGGTTCCGTTCCAGAAATCGATAAATGTCTGCATGCCGCGGGCGGAACAACCTGCAATGTGGCTATCGCTGACGGCGTTTGATATCTGTGAGATACGGTCGAACATAGCCTGTTCTGCCGGATCGCCCGATTGGAGAAAGTGAAACGCGGCGGGCTCATACAAAGTCAGGCTTTTGACGAGATCCGGCCGCAGCAGCGCAATTTTCAGCGCTACGGTCGCTCCATAGGAATGGCCAACGAGGTGAACTGGCTGTCCGAACCCGCCAATGTGTTGGATGATGGATTCCGCGATCGCGCGCACACCATCACCATTGGCCGGGTGTGCAATCGCTTCGCCTCCGTAACCTGGCAGGTTCGGGGCGCTGATAAAAAACCGGTCGGACAGCACCTCTTCCAGATTTCTCCACTGAAGGCTACTGGATGCTGAGGAGTGCAGAGCGACAACCGGTGCGCTAAAACGGTTCTTGTAGTCTGTCTGGGCGTTCATCGGTTGGTTTCCTTGGTAAGTTCGATGACCGCAATTTGATCCCTCAAGGTTTCGTTTGGTTGTCTGAATAGTGCAAACAGTGTTTCATTTGTTAACTCAGCGCAAAATGAATAGCGGAAGATTCGCCCATAAATTTCAAACGCATATGAATTCGGGATCACCTGTTGCCAAAGCATTTTGAAACAATTGAAACAATTGGCGACGGTTTTGAAAACGGACTGAAACACGGGCAGGATAGGAATTTGCCATGAACGGGTACCCACACTCCAACTTGGCTGGCGCCGCGGAACAAACCGCCGCTGTCGTCAGGTTCGACGGCGACGGTCGACTGGTTGACGCCAGCGGGGATTTCTGTGACCTGGCGGGTGTCGTTTCCGGTTCCGCGACGAGAGTTGAAATCCTGAGCGAATATCTTCTGCGTTTCGAAACGATCAACAATGCCGATCTGCCTGAGGCGCCTGATTCGCTGACGTCGATGATCGATCGCTGGACGGAACCCGCCGGAACGCCGCTTGAAGGCAAGACGAGGCATGGCGGTTGGCGCCTTCTGTCGTCCTGCCCGTTCCCGGACGGCGGCACATTGTATATGAGCCTCAATATCGACCGGCAGAAGGCCGAGCGCGATATGGCGCAGTTCATGGTTGATGCACTGCCGTTGCCCATGTGGATGAATCGCGTCGAGGACGGCCGGGTGCTTTACGCAAATCCGGCTGTCAATCGCCTCTATGGTGTCGAGGCGGACATGTCGGAAAATCGCTACATCACGGAAAACCTCTTCGACAATGACGACAGCATCGAAATGCTCAGGACACTCGAATCGAAAGGCAAGATTGAAAACTATCCGATGAAAACCAGAACCGCATCCGGGCGGGAGCTATGGGTCAATGGCTGTGCCTCGCTCGGACAGTTTCGCGGTGAGACTGTTGCAATGTCGGCGATTCAGGATCTGACGGACCGAAGGGAACTGGAGGAGGATACGCTCAAGGCGCGCGACATGCTGCGCGATGCCATCGAATCCCTGTCCGAGGGGTTTGCGCTCTATGACGAGGACAGCCGCCTGGTGATGTTCAACAGCAGCTACAGGGAAATGAACCATGCGGTCGCCGATATTCTGGAGCCGGGTCTTGAATGGGAGATCCTGATGCGCGAGACCGCGCGGCGCGGCGTGTATGCGGACGCCGTTGGCCGCGAGGCCGAATGGATATCCGACCGTGTCGATAACGGGATCGAATACATCCAGGATTTTGAACTGCGGCACACCGATGGATCCTGCTACCTGGTGTCCGTGCATCCGACCAAACTCGGTGGTTTTGTTGTCACCCGAACCGATATTACCGACAAGAAACAGGCGGAAATCAACGAACGCGACGGCGATCTTCTGATCCGTCAGGTGCTGGAGGCAAGCCCGGCGGCCGTCGTCATGGCACGGGTTGGAGACGGCGACATCCTGTACCGGTCCCCGGCCGCGGTTGAATTGTTCGGCAAGGTCAAGAATACCAAGGAGTTTTTCAAGACAATCGATGACCGGGCCGATTACATCACTCGCCTGCTGGCCGATGGCCGTGTCGATGATTTCAAGCTGACGCTGATCAATGCACAGGGCGAGGATTTCCCCGCTGCGGCCTATGGCCGGTTTGCCGAATATAAGGGCGAAGAGGTTTCGGTCACCACCGCCATCGATCTCACCAGCCAATATGAAGCCGAAGCGCTGATTCGTCAGGTTCTGGAAGCCTGTCCCGTGCCGGTTCAGATGACCAATGCGGAAAGCGGGAACCTGTTGTTCAGAAGCCCCGAAACAACGGCGCTCTTCGGCGCGGTTGATTCATCGACGGAGTACTATGTCGATCCGACGGCGCGTACCGAATATCTTGCAATGCTGCGGGAGAGGGGGTGGGTCAACGAGCACAAGGCGCAGTTCAGAAATGCCAAGGGAGAGCAATTCTGGGGTGCCGTGTCGGCGCGGCTGATCAAATTCAAGGGTGAGCAGGTTATTGTCTCGAACACGCGCGATCTCACCGATGAACTGGCCATTCAGGAAGAATTGACCAGCCAGCGGGAAATGCTGTTCCAGAATGAAAAGATGTCCGCGCTCGGAGAGCTCCTGGCCGGTGTCGCCCACGAACTCAACAATCCGCTGTCCATCGTGGTCGGCCATTCGCTGATGCTGCGTGAAGAAGCTCATGAGCCGGAAACGCTCAAACGCATCGTCAAGATCAGCAATGCCGCCGAACGTTGCGCCAAGATCGTCAAGACTTTTCTTGCCATGGCGCGACAGCAACCCAGCAAGATGGAAAACACGGACGTCAATGCGCTCGTTTCAACGGCGGTTGATGTTGCGGGCTACGGCAGCAAGGGCGATAATCTGCGGATCATATGCGATCTGGAAAAGGAACTGCCGGATATCATCGCCGACGCGGATCAGATTACCCAGGTGATCATCAATCTGATTATCAATGCCGAACAGGCTATCGTTGGCAGTGGCAGCGGTGATTGCGTCACCGTAACGACAGGAGTCGCCAAATCCGGTGAAGCGATCGAAATCATGGTGACGGATAACGGGCCGGGAATCCCCCAGAACATCATGGCGCGGATCTTCGAGCCCTTCTTTACCACCAAGGATGTCGGCGACGGAACCGGTATCGGTCTGGCGTTCTGTCACCGGATCATTCACTCCCATGGTGGGCGGATCTGGGTGGATTCGGAGTTCAGCGACGGCAGCCGTTTCGGAATATCCTTGCCCATTGCCGCCGATACGTCGGATGAGGATGCCGGTGACGATGAATTGACACGATCGCGTGCCAATGTCCGGGCACTGGTTATCGATGACGAAAGGGAGGTCGCCGAGTTGATTACCGAAATCCTGAAAAAAGAGGGATTTGCTGTCGACGTCGCGCATTCGGGTACCGAAGCGGTTGAGATGCTAAAGGGCAATCGCTACGATTTGCTGTTAAGCGACCTCAACATGCCGGAACTCGATGGTCGCGGGCTCTACAAGGTCATCAGGGATGATTTTCCCGACCTGCTGGACCGGACCGCATTTATCACCGGTGATACGATGGGCTTTGCATCCCAGGGCCTGCTGCAGGAATCCAAGAGACCTTATCTGGAAAAACCGGTTTCACCATCTGAACTCCGCGAATTGGCCTACCAGCTTTTGAGCGACGAAACAGAAACAGCGTAAATGGAAAACAGTCACTTTCACATACTCGTATGCGATGACGAGCTCGACGTTCGCGAAATGGTGCAGGAATATCTGAGCAAACGCGGCTTCAAGGTGTCGATGGCCTCAAGTAGCGATGAGCTGCGTGCCACCCTCTCCGTCAACACCATCGATCTGATCATCCTTGATATCAATATGCCAAGGGAAGATGGATTGACCACCTTGCGGTCGCTGAGGATCGATGATCAGACGCCGGTTGTCATGCTGACAGCCGCGGGCGAAGTGGTGGATCGAATAATCGGCCTTGAAATGGGTGCTGACGACTATCTCGGAAAGCCGGTGGACCTGCGGGAATTGGAGGCCCGCATCAAGGCCGTTTTGCGCCGCAAGCAGTCAGAGGTGCCCGTAAAAGCAGGTGCAAGCAAATCCGGCACCGCCGATTTCGGCGACTATGTTCTGGATATCGAGGCGGCCAAGATGCACGGGCCGGATGGTGAGGAGGTCGCGCTGACGGCCATGGAATTCAATCTGCTCAAGGCATTTGCCGAAAACAGGGGGCGCGTTCTCAACCGCGATCAGATTCTGGAACAGGCTCATGACCGCACCTGGGATCCCTTTGACCGCAGCATTGACATCCGAATCTCCAGATTGCGCCGCAAGATCGAGAAGAACCCTGAAAAGCCGTCGATAATCAAAACCGTCCGCGGTATCGGATACATCTACGATCCCGACAAGTCCTGATGGTTTCCGGGTCGGGTGATTGCTGTTCTACTACCCGGACATTGCCGGATCCGAAGCAGCGTCAGCAGCCTCCTGCTTGATCCGCTTGACCATTGAGCGCAGGCCGTTTGCCCGCTGCGGGGTCAGATGTTCGATCAGGCCCAACTCGTTGAAAAGTGCGTTTTCGTCCAGTGCCAGGATTTCGGAAGCCTTTTTTCCTGAACATGCCGCCAGCATGATGGCCACGAGCCCGCGGACGATGTGAGCGTCGGAATCCCCTTTGAAGGTCAGCACCGGGTCATCGGGCACCGTGCGGTCGACCTCATAAGTCAGCCAAACCTGACTGACACATCCCTGCACCTTGTTGGCATCGGTCTTGTCGCCATCCGGCATCTCGTCCAGGGACCGGCCCAACTCGATGACGTAGCGATAGCGGTCTTCCCAGTCATCCAGAAACTCGAAATTGCCGACAATGTCTTCAAGTGTCGCCATGTTGGTCCTCTGCGTTCCACTGCTCCGCTCTATAGGGAAGTTAAGGCTGCAACGCACGAAAAAAAGACTGTGTCACCACAGCCCGGGCGTTTGTCACTCTTTTAATTGGGCATCCTCATTGTCGGCGGCTCGCAGGAGCATTTCCAGAGCCAGACGGGCGCCTTTCTCCGTATCCAACTCGATGGCGGACAGGGCGTCGGCAGCACGTTCGCAGACGCCGGGTCGATCGGAGCACAGGCGCGATATCCGGGCCATCACATCGCTTGCCTTGACCGATGACGTGGTCATGGCACCGTCTACAGCGGCTGTCGGCACCTCATCGGATGTGTGGATGGCGTCTTCAGGCAGGAAAAGCAGGACGATCATGAACCAGAAAACCGCCTTGATGACGAAACGCATCGAATACTCCAGATTGCGACTCAAACGCGATGTGCCAATTGCAATGATTGGCACTTTGACTCCGTCCATAAGAAGCCAAAGAGATGAAGATATCCTTTTCGACGCTCCGGTGCGGGTGACCATCTGTTAACCATGTTCAGCAATGCCTTGGTGGGAAAGCGCGATCGCCGAAACATATTCATGAATTCGCCCTGATCGGCGCACGCTTTATCTATTCCTTAAGCTGGTTTTGCGATGGTGCGATGGCCAGAACAACAAGCGTATCGAGTATCAAGTGGGCATCAGGGCAACCAGCGCTTTCATGAATGACGTAGCCGGGGTCTTCCGCCAGGTGGTATCGACCTGGGTTCACCGCGACATTCACGATGAAGCCGAACGGACGCAACATTGCACGCTGATGATTCGCCTGATGGCGGTCGCCTCACTTGCGGTGCTCGTTCTCCCAATCTCCCTTCTTTTTCACCTCGACCCGCAGCAACTCGTGCCTTCGGTCCTGATCGTATCGGCGGTCGCCCTGTTCCTCGTCGGTTTTCTGGCGCAGACCGGGCGATGGCTGCAGACCGCAGTATTATCGCTGTTTGGAGCCGCCGCCGGTATCGCAGGAGTGATCTTCCTGACCGGAGGACTGACTTCACCGTTTCTCGTCTGGGGGTTGATCCTGCCCGTCGAGGCCGTGTTTTTAGGAAGAAACCGAAAGGCACTGTTGCTTGGCGTGTCGGCCCTGGCGACATGTTTCTGTCTTGTTGCGCTCGGCCAGGTCATTTGGCCGCAGCCGCTTGCGGCTCTGGCCGGCGGTCAGACCTACGATTCCATCGTTTCGGTAGCCGGCCTGATGTGTTACGGCGCGATCATGGCCGGTGGTTTGCTGAACCCTCAAAGGGTGACCAGCTACCCGGAACGGGCAGACGAATCCGGCGTGCCGTCCATGCTCAACCGGCTTCCCGGCCTTGTCACCTTTCACGACAGCAAATCCGTCGTCTGTGCGGTCCATGGCTCAGATGCGAAACAGCTGATGAAATATGTCGGCGATTTTACCGGAAGCGGTTTTGCCGAACATATCCATGTTTCCGATCGCATCGAGTTTCTGCAGGCCATTGACCAGCTGAGGACCGGGCAGGAGACACGTTCGCTGATCGTGCGCATGCGCAGCCGACTGGGCGAGGCGGTTGAAGATCAGTTCCGCCACTGGTCCATCCAGCTGGTTGCGCTGCGAGACCGCGAAAACCGGTTCACCGGATTCATCGCTCAGTCCCGCGATATCACAGCGGAAATCGAGCTGCGTCGATCCTATGTACGAAAGGTCGGCGAGGCGGAGGCTGCGAACGAGGCCAAAACACGGTTCCTTGCAGCCGTCAGCCATGAACTGAGGACACCTCTCAACGCGATACTGGGTTTTTCCGATATCCTGACAAGCGGTATCTGCGGCCAAGCCTTGGACGAAAAGCAATCGGAATATGTCGGTCTCATTCGCCAGTCCGGCGAGCACTTGCTTGCTGTGATCAATTCGATGCTGGATCTGAGCAAAATCGATGCCGGCCGCTATGAATTGAACCTGGAACCCTTTGATATCAGGGAAGCCATTCACAATTGCGAAGCCATGCTCGGCCAGCAGGCGCGCGACAGCAAGATCGTCCTGACGACGCGTGTGGCCAAGGGCCACGTCCAACTCACCGCCTGCCGCCGTGCTGTCCAGCAGGTGTTGATCAACCTGATCGCCAACGCCATCAAGTTCACCGATGAAAACGGTGTGGTAACAGTTGACGCGATAGACCATGACGGGTTCACCCGCATCACCGTGTCGGACACCGGGATCGGAATGAACGATGAGGATCTGAAAAAAATTGGTTCGCCTTTCGTCCAGATTCAGGCCGATCATGCGCGCCAGTATGAAGGAACAGGGCTTGGCCTGAGCCTCGTCAAGGGTTTGATCGACCTGCATGAGGGCCGATTTGCAGTTGAAAGCAGCCCCGGCGTCGGTACAACCGTAACGGTTGATTTGCCTCTTTCCGGACCGCGGGAGGTTGGTGAAAGGAGCCAATCACATGCCGAGCCGCAAATGGAGTTTCCGCCGCGCTTGGCGTCGGTGACAAGAAGCGATACGGAGGATGTCCATGACCAGGCAAAAACGGCCTGACCGAGGTGCCAGCCGGTTGTCGATCGTCAAGCGTGTCCTGTTGGCATGCGGCGGCACGATTTCGGCTCATCCGTCCATCGCCGGCGGTATTGCGGTTGTTGCTGTGACATTTGCCTATGTGTCGATGAACGCCATGTATCAGCCCGGCAAACATCCGGCACCCTGGTTCGATACGCGCACCGGTGTTCAGGTCAATACTGCTCGTCAGCCGGTGAAGGTTCCCGTTCCCGAAAGCCGCGTGACGACATTCAAGATCGAACGCAGCGATCCGCAAAGCACGGCGAGCATTCCTGCGGTGCCGAATCCGCTGAAAAACGATACGGTCTTTCAATTGCAACAGGCCATGCGAGCCATTGGTGTCTATCAGGGCGCTGCCGACGGAGTCGTCGGCCCGCAGACACGCAAGGCCATTCAGATGTACCAGGCGCAGGCCGGAATGACGCCGACGGGTGAAGCCACAGATGAGCTTCTGGTGCATGTCCTGATATCAAACCTGTCCGTTGTCGCGACACCGCAAAAGCGTCCGCAACGGGCCGAAACCAGTGTCGCCAAGTCGCGGATCTGGACGCGATCGCAATCTGTTTCGGCTGAGCGCCCTGTGGATCGTCCGAAGGCCGATCCGGTCGCGGATCTGATTGTCAGCATTCAAAAGGGCCTCAGCAATATTGCCTATTCCGACGTTGAAGTGGACGGCGTGGTCGGAACGCAGACCCGCACGGCCATTGCCCATTTCCAGAAGCACTATCGCTTGCCGGTCACTGGTCAACCCGATCCCGTCGTTCTGGAAAAACTCAAGGAAATCGGCGCATTATAGGGTTGGACGTGGTCGGGTTTCGATCATGACGCGTTTAACGTCAGAATTGTGGGTCAAGGCGTTGGTGCGGCGCGTCTTTGCCGAAGGCGGATTTGCCGCGATCGAACGTGTCGGTTCTCCCGAAGCGGGGGCGATATTCATTCGCGTTCGCAACAGGAACGGCGGTGAAACGCTTCTGGCGCCGGCTCCGCAAAGTCTGTTTGAGCCCGTCAATTCCGGCGATCGGCTGTTTGAACGACGCAACACCCAAGCTCCGGACGGTGACGCCGACGCGCTGCTGATGCGCGAGGCGGAATTCGATCCCGACCTGTGGATCGTCGAAATCGAAACCGACAATCCTCAGGTGTTTGTGGAGATTACAGCCGACCCGCCTGACGTCTGACGGAGCGGTTGCCGCGATCCTGCACCCTGATGCGGCGGTCGGACGGAAGCTTGCCGGTGCGGGTCGGAATGTCGACCGTCAGCGGTTGGAGAGATGGTTTGTCTGTCTCCGCATCCTCATTGGCCCGCCGCCATGCATCCACTCTTCTTGTGCTTTCTTCCCGGTCGCAGCTCTCAAGCAGCAGTCGGGAGTGGGAAATGCCGTTCAACTCGGCTTTCAAATGGGGGAAAACACCCTCCAGAACAGCTTGGGCATGCTCGTCGCTCATGGGCAGCGACCGCAATGCCACAGCTAGCTGTCGCCCGGAGATATCCAGCATGATGCGGTCCGTCAGCGACGTGTTCGATCTGAGCGTCAGCGCCAGGCAGTCGGCAAATCGCAGCCGATTGGGACCGCATGCCTGCATGACGAGCAGTTTTCCCAGTGTGTCCTTCTGGTCAACCTCGCGGTCCCTGGATTTGAAGGCGCGCTCCTTGAGAGCCATGCCCCGCAATCGGGACCGCAATGCTTCCTCATTTCGATCCCTCAGCCCCTGTTTCCCGTCGATCGGCTCACCGCCATCCATTGCCAACGCGCCGCGAACGGTCAGGGACCGCGTGACGGAGATATCGTCCAGCGCCACAAGGGCTGCTATGACCGCATCCGACAGGGACTTTCGCCGAGAAATGGCGCGGCCATGCGCAACCCCATGGCGTGCGATGACCTCAAGGAGGATACTGTCGCTTGCACTGCTGCCGAAGGCAAGGAACGGCGCTGCGATGCGAATCGGTTGATTCGAAATGGTTGTTGCAACGGTCTGCGGCAAATCCGACAGCCGTGAAAGGGCGGCCGCTGCGGTCCTTCGGGTTTCGTTCTGTGTGTGAGGAAAAAGTGCCAGAAAGAGATCGGCAAATTGTCGGCGGTCAAACGGCGTTGGATAACGCAAGGCTTCAAAGCCGGCAATCGCTGCCAGGAGCGAAGCGTCCTTTCGTGCGGGCTGCCCCGCTCTTTCAAGGTCGCGAAAACGATCCAAAACTCAATACCCAAATACGCGTGACTCTGTCTTCCCTCATGTTAGAGGCAATTATTTAGCAAACTGTTAACTATCACCTGATTGAATCGGTTTGTTCGCGCGGGATCGGCCGTATCGAATCGGTGATCGGATCCTGGAGCGCTATGAGCCGCGCCGACCATGTGTACAGTATTTGCGCAACATGAACGCTACAAAGATGCACCGGATGCCTCAAGGATGGGGGACGCAATCGGCGCATTCATGCGGGGGATGTCCCATGGCTGAAATCATTCATCTACACAAGCAGAAAGAGGGTCTGACACCAAAGGAGCGAACCTTTGTGGCCGTCGGGGGCGGGGCCAAAATTCTAATGTTCACCGGTGTTCGCTATGAACGCGACATTCCAGACCACACACCCGAGAGTAAAGTCACCAAGCCACACGGCAAGCGCTTAACCAGCAGCTAGCGGACCGCATCACCTGGTCGGTTCAGTATCGGAAGGTGATCAGCCGGATAGCTACCGACACCTGGCGTCATTCGGGTTTTGACGATTCCGGCAGGATCTGCATGCATCACCAAAATCGACGGCAAAATCCGTTGTTTGTTTTGTCAAAAACAACGAGTGGTCTAAAACGCCGATGTCGGCTGACAGATTGCCTCGCTCAAAAACTCTCTGGTGATTGTTCCCCAGCTGCTATCGGGGGCAACGGCCCGCAATACCAGATACCCGTCCGTACCCGGAAACTCGATGAGCACCGATTCTGCCAGCGTGTCGGGCAGGTTTTTCCGATATCCGATCATTTGCAGGGGTGTAACGATTACAATATCCAGGGCCGCATCCGTTCCGGTCCTGTCGTTCATGCTGTAGATTTCGTTGGCTGACGGATCGAAAATGGCGAGGGACCAATAGGGTACATTGCCGATCGCGGTCACCCGGACCGGTTCCTCGGTGATATCGAAACGGCACACGGCGACCCGCGCAAAGGGATTGGCAGACGCCAGCCCATCGGCCTTGCGGACCGGCAGAATGTGAAAGAAATCGGCAGCGCCCAGCGCATTGATACGGGTCCAGGCATCGCGTTCCGCATAGGCCGGAATCGATAGAATGATGATGATGTGCAGCAGCGCTGCACCAAATATGCCTGCCAGCAGAACAAATAACGGTCTACCCATCGGGACACGCACTGCCCAATATGTCCGGCATTTTCAGCTCATTGACGCGCGAGCCTCCGGTTGTCGGCGTATCAAAGAGTGTCAACACCAATTTGAACGGTTTGCTTTCCTGTCCGGTCGCCAGCCAGTTACCCGGTTGCGGGCGGTTCGCAACGCTTATTTCAAACGCGCCGGACTGCGCTTTCAGAACATTGTTGGAATGAAAGGCCGAGGGGAATTGTTCGCCCGCCTCCAGAAGAACGTCATTTGCGTCGGTCGCATGCAGGGTCCAGAAACGCGCCGGCGGTGTTTGTCCCACAACGATGTAACGGCAATCGGTGGTCAGCCGATTGCCTGAATCGTCCCGTTCGGCAATGAATACCAAGCCTTCTGCATCGCCAAGCAAAAGTCTGCCGGATCGCGCACGATGGGCCTTTGCATAGGGATCGGCATTTTCCGTGTGCGCCGCCGGCCACGCCCTCCACGCGCCCAATCCGATGGAGCCGAAGCCGACGGTTACCTTCAGCGCATAGACCGCGCTGGCCGTTGCGCCGCCAAATGCAATGAGCAGGATGATCGCCACTGAAATGGGAACGCGAAACAATGAAGCAGCACCTTGAGCGGGGTTTAACGGGAATCAGACATAGCAGTTGCCGCCCATCGATTTCAATTGGAAGACCGATCCGGCCGGAAAGGACAAGCAGTAGAGGGCTCACATCTAATAGGGAAGGGCAGATCGCAATTGCGCAGATTTCGCCGGCTCCCGTTCGGTCGGTCGGGCAGGGGGCGAATTTGCAAATCCGTCGGCCAGTTCCCGCAAAATGCGTGTGGCGTCCTTGGACAGCATGCGCGGGCGAACCACCGTCGCTTCGGAATCCTCGTCGAGATCCGTGGAGGCAAGGCGATCAGCGTCGTCTTCCGTTTCTTCTTCCGGCGGTTCCAGTCCGGGTATGGGACGCAAATCGACGCCCTGATGGGCAAAGGTCATGATTTCCTTGAAGGTCATTGCCGGGAGCGAGCCGCCGGTCATGCGCCGTGAGGATGTGTAATCATCATTGCCGAACCACACGGCGGCTGTGTAATTGCCGGTAAACCCGACAAACCATCCGTCGCGATAGGCCTGTGTTGTGCCGGTTTTTCCGGCGGTGGTGATGTTCTCGAGCTTGGCGCGCCGTCCGGTACCCCATTCGGGGATCTGGGCCATGATCGAATTCATAGCGGTGGTGGCCTCAACGCTGAGGACACGTTCCCTCGGCGGTGCATCCCGGCCGTGATCGTAGAGAACCCTGCCGGCGTAATTGATGATTTGCGTGATACCGTGGCGGTTCGAGGACATGCCGCCGGATGGAAGCACCGCATAAGCCGTCGCCTGGTCGAGAACCGTCACCTCGGATGTGCCGAGCGGCATGGTCTTGTCGATGCGGATCGGCGTTTGGATGCCCATGCGTTTAGCCGTTTCGGCAATTGCTGGCGTTCCCAGATGATCACGTGCCAGGCGAACCGGTATCGTATTGACGGATTTGACGAGAGCCCGTGTGATATCCATCCGCCCTGAGTAGCCACGACCATAATTGCGCGGCGACCATCCACGCCACGTGATCGGCGCATCGCGAATGGTCGTTTCGGGTGTGAAGCCGTTCTCCATGGCCGTTGCATAGACATAAACCTTGAACGACGATCCCGGTTGCCGCAGAGCGCGCGTTGCCCGGTTGAACTGGCTTTCGCCATAATCGCGCCCGCCGACCATGGCCCGCACGGCACCGCCATTCTCCAGCAGAACGATAGCGCCTTGTTTGACACCGTATCGTTTGCCGTGTTGGCGCAATCCAAGCTCCAGCGCTTCTTCGGCGGCCTTTTGCAGGCCCAGATCGATGGTTGTGCGTACGATCAGGGAGTGCTGGGCGTAGGGTGCGGCAATGCGTTTGACTTCCTCAAACGCCCAATCCAGAAAATAGTCGGGGGCCTCGGCATTGCCCCGGTCGACAACATCGGCCGGGTTACGCCGGGCGCCGATGACCTGTCCCTCCGTCATCAACCGTCCCTGGACGAGATTCGTCAGCACCTCATTGGCACGGGCCCGCGCCGCCGGCAGATTGATATGAGGCGCATAGCGGGCCGGCGCCTTGAACAGGCCGGCAAGCATCGCCGATTCGGCAAGATTCACATCTGTAACGTGCTTACCGAAATAGAACTGGGAGGCTGCCGCAATGCCGAACGTTCCGCCGCCCATATAGGCGCGATCGAGATACAGCCTCAGAATATCGTTTTTCGGAAGATTGGCTTCCAGCCACAGGGCAAGGAACGCCTCCTTGACCTTGCGTTCAATGGTCCGCTCATTTGTCAAAAACAGGTTTTTGGCCAGTTGCTGGGTGATGGTCGATCCACCCTGAACGACCGAATTCGCGCGGACATTTTCGGTCATGGCGCGGGCCAGTCCGTAAAAATCGATGCCAAAATGCTCGAAAAACCGCCGGTCTTCGGTCGCCAGGACCGTTTTGATCAGATGATCAGGGAGTTCCTCGATCGGCACCGCATCTTCATGGATGATACCGCGATGCCCGATTTCGTTTCCATAGCGATCCAGAAAGGTGACGGCAAAATCGTCCTGTTCCTTCCAATTGCCCCAGGTTTCTTCGAATGCCGGTAGGGCAAGCGTCAGCATCAAAACGGCGCCGGCCGTTCCAAGCGTCATGGTTTCTCCCAGAACCTCGAAAAAAGCCCGTTTGTAGCCGCGAACCTTGAAACGGCGGAAGAAGATGTTGATCTCCTCCCATTTCTCGGCAAGGCCCGAGCCGGCCGACCAGAGGGTGGAATCAATCCAGGAATCAAGCCGCAGCAGGTTCATGCGGCGTTTGCGCGGCCTGTTTGTGTGATTGAATGGGTCCTGCAACTCAGATTCCCGTCTCTTGACTGCACCACACGCAGCGTTCACAACCCGCACTGTACCCGCGGATCGTGAATAGGTTGCTTACGCGGTATTGTTTTGCCCACAATTTGCTCAAAGGACAAGGGTTGCACCGAAAAGTGACGTTGCCGAAGAAAACTATCGACGAGTTGAACGCGCAGGCTTTCTGGAAGACAACCGACCTTGACGACATGAGCCAACAGCAATGGGAAAGCCTTTGCGACGGTTGTGGCCGCTGCTGTCTAAACAAGCTGGAAGATTGGGATACCGGCGAAATCGCCTGGACGAATGTCGCCTGCAAATTGCTGGATGTCGAAACCTGTCGCTGTACGGATTATGACAATCGACAGGCGAAGGTTCCCGATTGCATTGGTTTGACCCCGAAGACGGTTCGAGCCCTGTCCTGGCTGCCGCCCAGTTGTGGGTATCGTCTCGTCGCCGAAGGGCGCGACCTCTATTGGTGGCACCCGCTGGTATCGGGCGATCCGGAGACAGTCCATGCGGCCGGCGTTTCGGTGCGTGGCCGAACGGTGCCGGAGCAGGGTCTGGAGGTCGAGGATTTCGAGAATCACATTGTCGAATGGCCGTTCGAAGGCGTCGACGATTGAAGCAGCGGCGCGCAAGGCTCGTGCAATCCAAGATGGGCTGACGACCTCGTTCATTTGCAGTTCAGCATTGCCGGTGTAGATAGGGGATACGAACGGTTTTCGCGGACGAGTTTCGCGAATCGCTGAAGTAGATGGACAAAGGTAGCCGGTGACGCCGTTGAATTTGACACCGGGACTTTGAGGTGGATGATGACCGAATGTTCCAGAAGACATGTTTTGCTGTCGTTGGTTGCCGTGCCTTTCGCGTTGGCTGCGGGTGTCGTGTCGGCTGAAGCAGCAACCGATTGTTCCGCTGCCGTTCAGCGGGTCCTGGCCCAGACCAAGGGTGAATTGCTATCGGTTTCCGTTTCCAAGAGCGGCGGACAGGACGTTTGCAAAGTGACGGTGCTTGCCAATGATTCCAGTGGCAACCGCCGCCGCAAGATCACAGTCAACGCAAAGCCCTAGGTTCAGGGCCGGGCAACAATCAGAAACACCGGGCGGAACCCATGCGAATACTTGTTGTTGAAGACGATCGGGATTTGAACCGGCAGGTGTCCGAGGCGCTGGAAGAGGCCGGATACGTGGTGGACAAGGCGTTTGACGGTTCCGAGGGACATTTTCTCGGTGACACCGAGCCCTATGACGCGGTCATACTTGATATCGGCCTGCCGGAAATGGATGGCATAACGGTCCTTGAGGAATGGCGGTCGGCCGGTCGCGCCATGCCGGTCCTGATCCTGACCGCACGCGACCGCTGGAGCGACAAGGTGGCCGGCATCGACGCTGGAGCGGATGATTATGTCGCAAAACCCTTTCACGTCGAGGAAGTCCTGGCCCGGATCCGGGCGCTGATCCGGCGCGCAGCAGGGCATTCCTCGTCGGAGATTGTTTGCGGACCGTTGCGGCTCGATACACGGGGCGCCAAAGCCACCGTTGACGGGAAGGCGCTGAAACTGACATCGCATGAGTTCCGGCTGCTGTCCTATCTCGTTCATCATGTGAACAAGGTCGTCTCCCGCACAGAGCTGGTCGAGCACATGTATGATCAGGATTTCGACCGGGATTCCAATACGATTGAGGTGTTTGTCGGACGGCTGCGCAAAAAGCTTGGTGTGGATATGATCGAGACGATACGGGGCCTCGGCTATCGCATACAGGCACCCGGCGATGGCAGCTAGTTCCGGTCAACCGCGATCCCTTACCGCCCGCGTTTTGACCATCGCTTCGCTGTGGGCGGTGATAGCGCTCTTCGTCGTGGCGGTATTGATTTCAACGCTGTACCGCAATGGCGTCGAGAGAAGCTTTCGCGAACTGCTTCGCGCACAGCTCTACAATGTGATCAACTCCGTGTCGCTCAGCGAGACAGGCCAGCTTGACGGTACACCACAACTGGGAGACCTTCGGTTCACACAGCCCGGTTCAGGCTGGTACTGGATCGTCGACATGATCGAGGGCGGTCAGGCCGACAGGGCGTCGTCAGTGTCACTGAGCGGACAGAATGTGGCAATTGCCGATGTCGCCGACGTTCCCTTTAATAACCGCTATGAACGGGTCTACAGCTCGACCGACAGCAATGGACGAACCGTTCTGGTGTCGGAAACAGAGGTGCTGCTGGGAGATCAGGGGGAGGTGGCGCGGTTTCGTGTGACCGGTAATCAGGCGGATGTCGACACGGACGTTTCCGCCTTCTCCCGCCAACTCTATCTGTTTTTGGCCGTGTTCGGTATCGGCAGCCTGCTGGTCAACGCGATTGCAATCCTGTTCGGCCTGCGCCCGCTGGACCGGATCAGGCGGTCTTTGGAGGAGATCAGGGCCGGCCGGACGGAGTCCTTGCAGGGAGGTTTCCCGCGGGAGATCGCACCCCTGACCGATGAGGTCAATGCGCTGATCGACAACAATCGCCGGGTGGTGGAGCGCGCCCGCATGCAGGTCGGCAATCTTGCCCATTCGTTGAAGACCCCGATCGCCGTATTGTTGAATGAATCGCGGCAGATGGCGCCGGATCAGGCCCGCCTGGTCGGCGAACAGGCCACCGCCATGCAAAACCAGGTGCAGCATTATCTCGATCGGGCGCGCATCGCGGCGCAGCAGAATTCCGTTCTGGTTCGCACCGACACCACTAAGACCCTGCAGCGGCTGGTGCGGGTCATGGAGCGGTTGAACCGCGATCTGAGCTACGCGTTGCAAATGCCGGCGGAAGCGCCCGATCTGGCGATGGAACAGCACGATGTCGAGGAACTGCTGGGCAATGTGCTGGAAAATGCCGGCAAATGGGCAAACGAGTCCGTCCGCATCAGTGTCGAGACGGAAGACAGTGCCGGAACAACACCCGTCGAGCAAAAATCACAGGGCTGGCTGGACATTTGCGTCGAGGATGATGGGCCGGGTATGCCCGACGATCAGATTGCCGAGGCCATGAAACGCGGCAAGCGCCTGGATGAAACCAAACCCGGTACCGGGCTGGGACTGTCGATCATCAAGGAGATCGCCGGCGAATACAAAGGCAGCGTCGTTCTGGACCGCAGTCCGATGGGCGGGCTTCGCGTGCGGCTGAGGTTACCGGTTGCGGTTCGTTAATCTTTCAATTCCATGATTATCAAAAGACTGCCACAATATGACGCTACCGCTGCTCGCCGATTGAGCTACGAACCCAAGAGGGGTGATGCCATGAAAACCGCAATATGGGTCATATCATCGATGCTGATCGTGGCGGGTTGCGCGAACAATGCCGGTCAGCCGAATGTCCTGAATGCCTTTGTTCCGTCGGCCGGCGGTAAAAACTCCGTTATCACGGCGCTGAACGGTGGCATCATCGATCCGGCGGTTTCGGCAACGTTGAACGCGGAAGACCGCATCAAGGCGCTTGAGGCCGAGTATCGTGCACTGGAGATTGCGCCGAGCGGGCAAATCGTCGCATGGCAGGGGTCTCAAAAGGGCATTTCCGGTGAGGTTTACGCAGCCCAACCCTATGAAGTGGGCTCGCAAAACTGCCGGCAATACGTGCATAAGATCGACAATCGCGGACAAATGACCAGCACCCGTGGCACGGCCTGCCGCAACGAGGATGGCAGCTGGACACCGCTTGTCTAGCACCGTCAATTCCCCTAGACATTGGCTGCGGGGACAGGGCCCGGCGCAACCTGCTCCTCGTTTCCAGCCGCGCGATGGTCGTTGATCAAGGATCATGATGTTTTGGATTTTGGCTGCCCTGATGACGGTGGCCGTTGCGATTGTCCTCCTCGTTCCGTTGGCACGCCGTCCCAAGGACGAAGCGTCCGAGCAGGATTTCGACGTGGAGGTCTATCGCGATCAGTTGCGAGAAATCGACCGTGACGTCGAAAGTGATCTCATTTCTCCCGACGAAGCCGAATTCGCCCGGGCCGAGGTCGGTCGCCGGCTGATCAAGGTGTCGAAACAGGCGGAACGCGCGTCCGCAGCCAGTGGCGGCGCGTCCTGGGTCGGGCGCGTGGCCGTGATCGTTCTTCTGCCGGTGTTTGCGATTGGCGGATACTTGTCATACGGAAATCCGGGGATGCCGTCTCAACCCTTTGCCGGGCGCCAGGACACCACACCGGTGGCTCGAAATCCGGCTGTAGGGCAAGCCGAACAGGACGCGCCGGGCAGCCCGAGCATAGAGACGCTCGTGGCGCAGGCCGAGAGCCATCTCGCCCGCAATCCCGATGACGGTCGGGGTTGGGATGTCGTGGCACCGATCTACATGCGCCTCGGACGTGTGTCACAGGCTGAAACGGCTTATCGCAACGCGATCCGGCTTCTGGGGTCGACGGCGATACGCCAGGCCGGATTGGGGCAGGCTCTGTTCGCCCGGGCGGGAGGCATTGTCACGCCCGAAGCACGTACGGCCTTCGAAGCGGTGCTCAGCTTCGAGCCGCAGAACCCGTTCGCTTCCTATTTCATGGCGCTGGCGCTGGCCCAGGAAGGCAAGAGGGATGAAGCACTCGAAGCCTTTGCCGAAATCACGCAAAACTCACCCTCGGATGCGCCCTGGATGCCGGCGGTGCGTCAGCAGGTTCAACGTCTGACGGGCCCCGATAGCGACCAGGTGGAGGCCGCCATGGAAATGGCCCCGCAAGAGCGCCAGGAGATGATTGCCGGCATGGTTGCCGGACTCGATGCCAGATTGCAAGAAAACCCGGACGACATAGAGGGTTGGCTCCGGCTGATCCGGTCCTACATTGTTCTGGGGCGGGTTGACGAGGCGATGCGTGCATTGGGCCAGGCCCTGGGCACATTTCAGGATGGGTCGTCGCAACAGCTGGCCCTGAAGGGATTGGCCGCTGAGCTTGGGCTCGACAGGACGGGATTGAGCGAATGACGCGAAAGCAGAAGAGACTGGCGGTGATTGGCGGCGGGGTCAGTGTGATCGGTGTTGCTGTTCTGCTCGTCCTGTTCGCGCTTCAGGATCAGATCGTATACTTCCACTCGCCTTCCGATGTGATGGAAAAGGAGGTTGGTTCCGGCACCAGGATCCGACTGGGAGGGCTGGTTGAGGACGGGTCGGTTGTCCGCGGTCAGGGGTCACAGGTCGCGTTTGCGGTAACCGATACCGCACATCGCGTTTCGGTACGCTATGAAGGGATCTTGCCGGATCTGTTCCGCGAAGGTCAGGGCGTCGTGGTGGAGGGGGCCTTCCCGCAGGCGGGCGCCGATTTCGTCGCTGACACCGTGCTGGCCAAGCATGACGAAAACTATATGCCTCGCGAAGTTGCGGACAGTCTCAAGGAGAGAGGTTTGTGGCAGCACAGTGAACAGGAGTGAGGAATCGCCATGATTGTTGAACTTGGTCACTACGCGCTGATCATGGCGTTGGCGACGGCGCTGCTTCAATCCGTTCTGCCGATTATCGGCGCGCGGCGGATGGACCAGAGCCTGATGGATTTTGCGCCCGCTGCTTCATTTGCCTGCTTTGCACTTGTCCTGTTTTCCTTCTTTGCCCTGACCGTTGCCTATGTCACGTCGGATTTCTCCGTGGTCAATGTTTGGGAGAACTCGCACACCCTCAAGCCGATGATCTACAAGATATCGGGCGTTTGGGGGAACCATGAAGGATCGATGCTGCTGTGGATTTTGATCCTTACGCTCTTCAGCGCACTCGTGGCCGCCTTCGGCGGTAATCTTCCATCGACCTTGAAATCCAATGTGCTTGCCGTGCAGGCCTGGATCGTGTCGACATTTCTTTTGTTCGTGCTTTTGACATCAAATCCCTTCGCCCGCCTGAATCCGGCGCCGATCGAAGGTCGCGATCTCAATCCCATTCTGCAGGATATCGGACTGGCGATCCATCCGCCTCTGCTTTATCTCGGATATGTCGGGTTCTCGATCTGCTTTTCCTTTGCTGTCGCTGCCCTCATCGATGGCCGGATTGATGCTGCCTGGGCGCGCTGGGTCCGCCCGTGGACCCTGGCGGCATGGACGACGCTGACCGCCGGCATCGCCATGGGCTCCTATTGGGCCTATTACGAACTGGGATGGGGTGGATGGTGGTTCTGGGACCCCGTCGAAAACGCTTCCTTCATGCCCTGGCTGGCGGGAACCGCGCTTTTGCATTCGGCGCTGGTGATGGAAAAGCGTGAGGCACTGAAAATCTGGACAGTGCTGCTGGCGATCATGACGTTCTCATTGTCGCTTCTCGGCACCTTCCTCGTGCGTTCAGGTGTGCTGACATCCGTCCACGCCTTCGCCACGGATCCGACGCGCGGTGTGTTCATTCTCGGCATTCTCGTGCTGTTCATCGGTGGCGCGTTCGCCCTGTTTGCAATGCGTGCCCAAACCCTCAGCCATGGCGGCCTGTTTGCGCCGATCTCTCGCGAGGGGGCACTGGTTCTGAACAATCTGTTCCTGACCACGGCAACGGCCACCGTGCTGGTCGGGACGCTCTATCCGCTGGTTCTGGAAGCCATCACGGGCGAAAAGATTTCCGTCGGACCGCCATTTTTCAATCTCACATTCGGACCGTTGATGATCCCTCTTCTGCTGGCCGTTCCGTTCGGACCCCTGCTGGCCTGGAAGCGCGGAGATCTCTGGGCGGCCTGTCAGCGCCTCTATGTGGCCGCCGGAATTTCGCTCGCCGTGGCTCTTGCTGTCATCTATTTCTCCACCGGCGCACCCGTACTGGCAGCGCTTGGCGTCGCGCTGGGTGTCTGGTTGATCGCCGGAAGCGTGACCGACCTTCTGACACGGGCCGGATTGGGACGCGCCAAACTGGCTGTGTTGTGGCCGCGCTTGAAGGGGCTGCCACGTTCGGCCTTCGGCACTGCGACGGCCCATTTCGGCGTCGGCGTGATGGTGATTGGCATTGTCGCCGTAACGGCATTTTCCACCGAGGCCGTCACCACCTTGCGGCCGGGAGACCAAACAACAGCGGGTCCCTTTGCCATGCGCTTTGAAGAATTGCGTCCCAACAATGGTCCCAATTACACCGAGACCCAGGGCCAGTTCACTGTGCTGCGCGATGGCGAAGTCATTTCGCAAATCACGCCATCCAAGCGTATCTATACGGCACGCCGCATGCCGACGACGGAAGCCGGGATCATGACAACGGGTGCCAGCCAGCTCTACGTAGCGCTTGGTGATGAAACCGCCGACGGCGGTACGGTTGTTCGTGTGTGGTGGAAACCCTGGGTGACCCTTATATGGATCGGAGCGGTTATCATGTCGCTGGGTGGCATTGTCTCCCTGTCGGACCGTCGGCTGCGCGTCGGAGCGCCATCGGCCAAAAGGACCAAGCCGCCGGTTCCGGCAGCCGAAACATCATGACCCGACCCGGCGCATTTTTCGTTGCGGCGCTGGCGATCATGACCTTTTCGGCCACGCCGACAAAGGCCGTGACGCCGGGCGAGATACTGGATGATCCTGTTTTGGAAGAGCGGGCAAGGGACATTTCCGCCGGGCTGCGCTGCCTGGTCTGTCAGAATCAGTCGATTGATGATTCCGATGCCGAACTGGCCAAGGACCTGCGACTGCTTGTTCGCCAACGCCTCACCGAGGGCGACAGCGATACGCAGGTGATTGACTATGTCGTATCGCGTTACGGCGAATTCGTGCTTCTCAAGCCGCGGTTCTCGGCTCAGACATTGCTTTTGTGGGGAATGCCCCTGATCGTTCTGCTGACCGGTGCGGCTTACATAATGATGGGTCGGAGCGGGCCTCGTCAGGCGCCCACCGTGCTGTCCGCTGAGGAACACGCAGAACTCGAAAAAGTTTTACAATCGCGTGATCGTGATCCCTGATACCGTGCTTTCCGGTGAATCGCCGATACCTCGGTGGACCGATCGGGAGCACAACAATGACATCGACATCCATAAAGGCGCAATTTCAAGGGCATTCGGGTGCAAATCTGGCGGCGCGGCTGGATATTCCGGCCGGATCCGTGCGTGCCTATGCGTTGTTCGCCCATTGCTTCACCTGCTCGAAGGATATCCTCGCCGCCAAGCGCATTTCGGCCGAATTGTCGCGTGCAGGCATTGCAGTATTGCGTTTTGATTTCACCGGACTGGGTGCGAGCGAGGGTGAATTCGCTTCGACCAATTTTTCGTCCAACATTGCCGATCTGCAGTCGGCGGTGTCCTATTTGCGCGACAATTACGAGGCGCCCACCATATTGATCGGGCATTCCCTTGGCGGCGCGGCCGTACTCGCCGTTGCCGGTGATATTCCCGAAGTCAAGGCTGTCGCAACCATCGGCGCTCCGGCCGATGCAGCCCATGTCATTCACAATTTCGGCAGCAAACTCGACGAAGTAGAGGAACGCGGCGAGGCGCTGGTCCAACTGGGGGGGCGGCCATTCACGATCCGCAAGCAGTTCCTGGAGGACGTTCGGGGTTCAGCTCTGGCGGAACGAATTTCCTCCATGCGCAAGGCGTTGCTCGTGCTGCATTCGCCGATCGATCAGACCGTGGGCATTGAGAATGCGGCGACGATATTCAGTGCCGCAAAGCATCCGAAGAGCTTTGTTTCGCTCGACAATGCGGACCATCTCGTCAGCCGCGCAGACGACGCTGCCTTTGCCGCATCCGTCATAGCGAGCTGGGCCTCGCGTTACCTTCGCGCCGACAAACCGCAGGGTGATGAGGCCATTGAGGCCGTGCGCGCCTCCGAAACCGGTGAGGGTAAGTTCCAGAACACCGTTCAGGCCGGCCGGCACCGGCTGTTTGCCGATGAGCCGGCCAGCGTCGGCGGGCTTGATTCGGGACCGTCTCCCTATGATTATCTTTCCGTGGCTCTCGCGGCCTGTACGTCAATGACGCTGCGCATGTATGCCAATTTCAAGAAGGCCGATCTTGGCCGGGTGACCGTCGATGTCTCGCACGCGAAAATTCATGCAACTGACTGCGCCGAATGCACCCATGAAGAAATCACAAATGGCGGCAAGATTGACCGATTCGAACGGACAATCACGATTGAAGGCGGCGTCCCGGACGCGTTACGGGGCAAGATCGAGGACATTGCCGATAAATGTCCGGTTCACAGAACTCTGGAAGGCAATGCGAAGGTCGTGACAAAAATTGCCTCCGATAACGCTGACAGGGGCTAGCGATCGGGATTATTCGCTTACGCTTCACAAAAAAGCGGTTATATTTCAAAGTTTTACAATCCTATCCGGATTCTCCTTGTAAGGCCCGCGCATCAGCCATGTTCCTGGTCGAAAGGCTTATCCATGCGCGATTGCACCGACTGGACGCGTTCGACCATCGATGCGGCGGAAAAGATTACAAATAATTCATGCTTTCGACAGGCAGCGGTAAGGTGGCCTTACCTATCTCTAGGTCAACGAAATGCGCCGGTCCGTGCGGCCTTGAGGCGCATCTGCCAACAAGAGGACAGTTACATGCTTTCCAAAAGCTCACGCGCTGCCCGAATCGGACTGTTGACCTCGACCGCGGTGTTTGGAATTGCCGCGGTGATGTTGACGACGGGTATCCCTGCAAAAATTCATTCAGCCTATGCGGACGCGGTTCGTGTGCAGGCCGCGGCGGTGCCGGGGTTTGCGGATGTCGTCGAAGCGGTAACGCCGGCCGTTGTGTCGGTTCGCGTCAAATCCGACGTCAAACCCGTCTCGTCGCAGGGTTTTGGTGGTCCCGGTCTGGAAGGGCTGCCGGAAGACAGTCCGATGCGCCGGTTTTTCGACCAGTTCGGCAATCAGAACCCCTTTGGTTTCGGTGAGCGCGGCGAGGGTGGTCAGCCTCAACCCGAACGCCGGGGCCGGTTGAACCCGATGTCCCAGGGATCCGGTTTCTTCATTTCCGATGACGGGTTCGTGGTGACCAACAATCACGTCGTGGACAATGGAACGGAATTCACCGTCATCATGCATGACGGGACCGAGCTTGATGCACAACTCATCGGCAAGGATGCGCGAACCGATCTGGCGGTGCTGAAGGTCGAGGACGACCGGCAGTTCACCTATGTCGAGTTTGACCGGGAAGACACCACGCGCATCGGTGACTGGGTGGTTGCGGTCGGCAATCCGTTTGGACTGGGTGGAACCGTCACTGCGGGAATCATCTCCGCCCGCGGCCGTGATATCGGCGCCGGTCCCTATGATGACTTCCTCCAGGTTGACGCAGCCGTCAATCGGGGCAATTCCGGCGGTCCGACCTTCAATCTCGAGGGCGAGGTCATCGGCGTCAATACAGCGATCTTCTCACCGTCGGGCGGAAATGTCGGCATTGCCTTTGCCATTCCCGCGTCGCTGGCCAAGGAAGTGGTTGCCGATTTGATGGATGACGGCACCATCGAACGCGGTTGGCTGGGTGTGCAGATCCAACCGGTGACGGAGGACATAGCCGAATCGCTTGGCCTTGCCGAAGCGAAGGGCGCCTTGATTACCGAGCCGCAGGAAGATTCCCCGGCCAAGGATGCCGGCCTGAGGTCCGGCGACATCGTCACGGCAGTCAACGATAAGCTCATAGAGGACCCGAAAGACCTGGCGCGGACGATTGCCAAGGTCAAGCCGGGTGAAACGACCGAACTCACCATCTGGCGTGACGGGAAATCCCGCTCGGTCACCGTGGAAATCGGCAAGCTCAGGGACATCGAGAAAGCTGCCGCCGACATCAAGCCTTCAAAAGCCCCGGATGGCGAGAAGCTTGAGGAGTTCGGCCTGACGGTCGTACCGGCGGATGCGGAAGATGGTGTCCTGATCACCGAGATCGAGCCGGACAGTGTTGCGGCCGAACGCGGAATGCAGAAGGGCGATATCATCGTCGCAGTCAATAACATTGACGTGAAGACGGCAGACGATATATCTACCGCGGTGAACAAAGCGACTGAATCGGGCCGCAAGGCGGTTTTGTTTCAGTTGAGCAACCAGGACAGCAGCAGGTTTGTAGCACTGCCAGTTGCTGTCGGTTGAGCAGATCGGGTGGGCGGTCACTAATGTCGCCCCCGGCCAACCGCCCGATTCTGTCGGCAGCGGGTCCCCCATCGGCCCGCTGCCACTTACTTTTCGGGATATTCCCGTCGATCACAGACATTCCGGCGTAAAAGATGACCTATTTTTCAGCGCCAGATTTGCCTAATATGCCGGATATGAAGATTCTGGTTATTGAAGATGACCTTGATGCGGCATCCTACCTCGTCAAGGCGTTCAACGAAGCGGGTATCGTCACCGATCACGCGAGCGATGGCGATATCGGTTACCATCTCGCAACAGAAAACACCTATGACGTAATGGTGATCGACCGTCTTCTCCCCAAACGGGACGGCCTTTCCATCGTCAGCGCGCTGCGTGAGAAGTCTATCGACACGCCTGTCCTGATCCTGTCGGCCCTTGGGCAGGTGGATGACCGGGTAACCGGCCTTCGTGCCGGCGGCGACGACTACCTTCCCAAACCCTATGCATTTTCCGAGTTGCTGGCGCGGGTGGAGGTTCTTGGCAGACGCAAGGGAACACGGGACAACGACACCGTCTACCGGGTTGCCGATCTGGAACTGGATCGGCTGGCTCACGAGGTGCACCGGGCCGGGCAACGCATCACGCTGCAACCCAGAGAATTCCGTCTGCTGGAATATCTGATGAAACACGCCGGGCAGGTCGTGACCCGCACCATGTTGCTGGAAAATGTGTGGGATTATCACTTCGACCCGCAGACCAATGTTATTGATGTCCACATTTCAAGGCTTCGGTCAAAGATTGAAAAGGGTTTCGATCACGCGCTTTTGCGGACCGTGCGAGGGGCCGGCTATATTCTCAAAGCCGACGGCTGATGAATGATCCGATATGTGGAAACCGGTTTTCCGGCCGACCGATCAAAAACCATGTGCGGCCGCTGCGCGCGCCCGGCATTGATTTCGTGCTGCACCATCGAAACTGACGCCGGTCGGAACGGCTGGCAATGAGCCGCCTCGGCATCGCGCTGCAGACAACCGCCGTTCGGTTGTCCGCCCTTTATCTGGGGCTGTTTGCGATTTGCGCGGTCATCCTGGTGATCTATGTCACCGCTCTGTTCACCTCCATTTCAAACCACCAGACCAGACTGCTCGTCGAAGAGGAGCTTGAAGTTCTGGGGAGCTTCTACCGGCGTGGAGGTGTCACCATGCTGATTGGCCATGTCGATCGGCGATCTCGAGAACCGGGGGCAAGCCTTTATACGATCGCCAGCCGCGATGGAAAGATTATTGGCGGCAATGTGCAAAGTCTCGAAACGGGTATTCTCGACAGCGAAGGCTGGACGGAGCGCCCATTCCGCTACCGCCGCTTCTACCAGCCGGAGGGCACGCCGGGTCACTTGGCCCTTGCTGAGGTTATCTATCTGCCGAACGGAATGCGGCTTTTGGTTGGCCGCGATCTCGGCGAGCCGACAAAGTTTCGCGCACTGGTGCGAGATTCCCTGACAATGGCGCTTGGAATCATGGTCCTGGGAGCGCTTCTCATCTGGTTCGTGGTCGGACGTCGTGCCCTCCAGCGGATTGACCGAATGTCCATGGCGACTCAAAAAATCATGGCCGGGGACCTCAGCCAGAGGCTGCCCATGGGCGGTTCGCGTGATGAATTTGACCGCCTTTCGGAATCGCTGAACATCATGCTTGGCCGCATCCAGAAGCTGGATGAAGGTTTACGGCAGGTATCGGACAACATAGCCCATGATCTCAAAACGCCGCTGACCAGGCTTCGCAACAAGGCCGAAGCGGCCCTCGGTGAACGAGAGAATATCGATGCCCATCGCGAGGCGATGGAGGAGATCATCGATGAATCCGATCAACTCATCCGAACATTCAATGCGTTGCTGATGATTTCGCGCGTTGAAGCAGGCTCGGCCGCGGCCGAAATGAGCGCCGTTGATCTTTCCTTGATCGCCAGCGACGCTGAAGAGCTTTACGAACCTGTTGCAGAAGAGGCTGGTGTCGCGCTTTCGGCGAAGATAGACAAGGACGTCGTGATCAACGGCAGCAGGGAATTGATCGGACAGGCGATCAGCAATCTTCTGGACAATGCGATAAAATATGCCGGCGACGGGGCCGCCGAACCCGCTGTCGCCATCGTGCTGGAGCGCAATGCCGATGAAGTTGTCCTGAGTGTCAGCGACAATGGGCCGGGTATCCCCGCCAACAAGACCGATGAAGTGGTCAAACGGTTCTATCGGCTTGACGAAAGCCGGTCCAAGCCCGGAACGGGCCTCGGATTAAGTCTGGTCAAGGCCATCATGGGCATGCATGGTGGACGCCTTGAACTTGCACGCAACACGGAAAGGCAAATGCCGGGGTTGAGTGCAAGAATGGTCTTTGCGGCCTAGGCTGTGGTGACCATATAACCTATGTGTCGGCGTGGCACATTTCGATCCAGGCAAGGCGCGAAATGCTTTAGGGTCAGTACCGGATAATCTCGACAGGCTCCGATGATCCGGTGGAGATGAGTGGATGGGCACAGCATTTTCCGATTTGGTCCGGACCGTTGACATACCGATTGCGGCTCCACCACCGGCAGTTCGCGATACCGTCCTTGCAGACCTGAAGGAAGCAGCCGAAAGCCTGCCCGACTTTGCCGTCTTTCTCGAAACGCCCTCCGATGCAAGAGACCTGCTTTTGGCGGCGCTTTCTTTGTCGCCCTACCTGTTTGACATTGCCACCTGTCATCCCGATTGCGCCTGGCGGACCTTGAACTCCGCGCCGGATGAGTTGCTCGACCAACTGGTTGAAGATACGCGAAACACGTGGACGGATCCGGAGGACGGTGAAGCCGGATTCATGAACAGAATGCGATGCCTCAAGCGTATGGTCGCCTTTTCCCTGGCACTCTACGATCTGTCAAAAGTCCATGAGACCCATCAGGTCACGTCCAGGCTGAGCGCCTTTGCCACTGCGGCCCTGTCTTCCGCCGTCGATCATCTGCTGATCAGCGCGCACAAAGCGGGGAAACTGGAACTGCCTGATCCGGACAATCCGAGTTCGGGATCCGGATTGGCGGTTATCGGAATGGGCAAACTCGGCGCCGGAGAGCTGAACTATTCCTCGGATATCGACCTTATCGTGATCTATGATCCCGACAAGGCGGTTGTCGTCGACGAAAGCGACACGGCCGATGTTTTTGCCCGCATCATCCGGCGTCTTGTGCACGTCATGCAGGAAAGAACCCGAGATGGCTATGTGTTTCGAACTGATCTCAGGCTGAGGCCGGATCCCGGTTCGACACCATTGGCCATTCCCTATGACGCGGCGATGATCTACTACGAAGGACGGGGCCAGAACTGGGAGCGTGCGGCGTTCATTAAGGCGCGCCCGGTCGCCGGCGATCTGCAAACCGGTGATGCATTCTGCCGCGACCTAACGCCGTTCATATTCCGAAAATATCTCGACTATGGCGCGATCGCCGAAATTCATTCGATCAAGCGTCAGATCCATGCCCACAAGGGGTTTGGGGAAATCGCCATTCGCGGACACAACGTCAAGCTGGGGCGCGGAGGCATTCGAGAGATCGAATTCTTCGTTCAAACCCAGCAGCTCATTGCGGGCGGGCGTATGCCGGAATTGCGCACCAGGGTAACCGAGGAAGCCTTGACGCGATTGGCTGAAGCGCGCTGGATCGGGCCGGACACGGCAAAATCCATGCTGGAGGCCTATTGGTTCCTTCGGGACGTGGAACATCGCATTCAGATGCGCCGGGACGAACAGAGTCACACGCTGCCCGACAATGAAGAGGAACTGCAGTGCATTGCGCTGATGATGGGATTTGCCGATGTGGAGGCCTTTTCCGATCGCCTGTCTGCCACACTGAAACAGGTGGAACAGCACTATGCCGCCTTGTTCGAAAATGAAAAGGAACCGGTGAAGGACACCGGCGAACTGGTCTTCTCCGGCGATGAGGACGATCCGGAGACACTTGAAACGCTCAGCAGGCTCGGCTTTGATCGCGTTTCCGATGTCTCGCGGGTCATACGGACCTGGTATTACGGGCGCTATCGGGCGACTCAGACCGCGGCCGCGCGCAAGCACCTGGCCGAACTGATGCCCCATCTGCTGCAGACCTTTGCGGACACCAGACGGGCAGATGAAACATTGTTGCGGTTTGACGCGTTTCTGTCCGGTTTGCCGTCGGGCATCCAGCTCTTTTCTCTGCTCCGAAACAATCCCGGACTCCTGTCGCTGATCGTCAATGTGATGTCGTCCGCACCGAGGCTGGCCGAGGTGATCAGTCGACGGCCGCATGTGTTTGACGGAATGCTGGATCCGACACTGCTTGCCGAATTACCGACACGCGCCTATCTGGCGAAACGGCTGGATGAATTTCTGCATGGCGACTTCCTTTATGAGGAGATACTCGACCGGTTGCGCATCTTCGCCTCGGAACAAAAGTTCCTGATCGGCGTCAGATTGCTGACCGGATCCATATCGGGCGCACGCGCGGGCAGGGCCTTTTCGGATTTGGCCGGCGTGATTGTCGGTGTTGCCGCGCGTGCTGTGCAGACGGAGCTGACAAAAGTCCATGGAGCAGTGAAGGGCGGACGGGTTGCAATCGTCGGCATGGGCAAGCTGGGCAGTCGCGAAATGACCGCCGAATCGGATATCGATATCATTCTGCTTTATACCCATGACCAAGATTGTATGGAGTCGGCAGGTCCCAAGCCGCTCGATCCGCCACGCTACTATGCGCGATTGACCCAGAGGCTCGTGGCCGCTCTTTCTGCGCCGACTGCCGAGGGTGTTCTGTATGAGGTCGACCTTCGGCTGCGCCCTTCCGGAAACAAGGGGCCGGTGGCAACCAATATCCGCGCCTTCAGAAAGTACCAGGCCGAGGGTGCGTGGACATGGGAGCATATGGCGCTGACCCGCGCCCGAATAGTGTCCGGTGATGCTTCCCTGGCCCGTGAGGCCGAAGAAATATTTGCTAGCGTGCTGGACCGGCCCCGAGATCGCGGCAAAACGGCTGATGACATTGCGCAGATGCGCCGGCGCATTGCGGAGGAAAAACCGCCTGCCAACGAGTGGGACCTGAAACTCGTCGCCGGTGGCATCATCGATGTCGAGTTTATCGCTCAATTTCTGCGCCTCATGGCGGCGACTTCCAGCATCGATACCGGGCAGGCCGGAACACGAACCAGGGATGTGCTTGCAGTTCTGGCACCGCAAATGGCCGGTGAGGATGAGGCGCAAAAACTCCAGAGCGCATTGGCGCTCTACACCGAGATTTCGCAGGTGATCCGCCTGTGCCTGGAAAATCGATTTGAACCTGAGGAAGCGCCGGTTGCCTTTCGGGAATTGCTTTTGAAAACCTGCAATTGCGAGGATATCGGAGCGCTCGAGGCGCATCTGAAACAAACGGCCGGAACGGTCAGGCAGATATTCGAGCGGACCATCGGAAGCGTCGACGGCGAACCGGTTTGAAAAAACCTGACAGGGTCCAGGTCAACCAGTCTCCAAATTCGTCGGCAGGCGAAGCGAAACGATGGTGCCAATCGTTGGCCGCGATCTGATTTTCATGGCGCCGCCGTGAAGGGAAACCAGCGCCCGGGAGATGGCCAGTCCAAGACCCGAACCACCTTTGCTCTTCGAAAACTGGTTTTGAACCTGTTCAAACGGCTGTCCGATGGTCTTCATCGCCGACGGCGGGATACCGATTCCCGTATCCTCGATTGTAATTGTGACCGCACCGGTGTGCCGGCGCGCACGCACGGCGATACGACCACCGGTTTCGGTAAACTTCAAGGCATTTGAAAGCAGGTTCAAGACGATCTGTTTGACGGCCCGGCGATCCCCACGAAGGGTCAATCCGGCTGAGATTTTCGAATCAAGGCGGAGCGATTTGCTCTCGGCCTGAACCGCAATGAGCCGAAGTGTCTCCTCGATAAGAGGCGCAATATCGATCGTTTCGCTCTGCAATTGCAGGCGTCCGGCTTCGATTTTCGACATGTCCAGAATATCGTTGATAACACCCAGCAGGTGTTTTCCGCTGCTGTTGATGTCACTGGCATATTCCGCGTATTTGTTCGATCCAAGTGGTCCGAACATCTCCGTATGGAGGATTTCCGAGAAGCCGATAATGGCGTTGAGCGGCGTTCTCAACTCGTGGGACATATTGGCCAGGAATTCGGATTTGGCTTTGTTGGCGGCCTCGGCCCGATCTTTCTCAGCAAGATATTTCGCATTCAACTCACTGAGTTCGGCGGTCTGTTTCTCCAGCGTTGACCGTGAGGCCGACAGGTCACCGATACTGGCCATGAGGCGCCGTTCTGACTCCTTCAACCGCTCCTGATGCCGTTTGAGCTGAGTGATATCGGTTCCGACCGAAACTGAGCCTCCGTCACGGGTGCTGCGCTGGTTGATCTGCAGCCAGCGGCCATCGGCAAGCTGCGCCTCCATGCTTTTGGCTTCGCCGCTTTGTTCGGTGCTCGCCATGCGGTTTTTGACAATGGGGCGTTCGGCCGCGGCGAGCACATCCGATTGTCTCATGCCCGGCCTGACGGATTCGTCGGGAAGCCCGAAGATCCGTTGATAATTGGAGTTGCACATCACCAGCCGGTTTTCGCGATCCCACAGAACAAACGCCTCTGATGTGCTTTCCACCGCATCCAGGAGCCGCTGATCAGCTTCGGCGGATCGTCGGGCCAGTCTTTGCTGTTCGGAAACGTCCATGGTAATCCCGATCAGATGGGATGCACCGGAGGCGTCGTTGGTGACCTGTCCGCGGGCACGCAACACGACATAGTGGCCATCGGCATGGCGCATGCGAAAAAGATGGTCTATTTCCGTGACGGCGCCCTCTGCGATAGACAGCGCCACCGAATGCAGGCTTTCATCGTCAGGATGCATCAGGTGTTCGACGTTCCTGTGGGACATCACACAATCGCGGGGTTGCTGGCCGAGGATCTCGTACATTGAGCGGGACCAGTAGAGCCGACCCCTGTCGAGGTCCCAGTCCCACAACCCGCAGCGCCCGCTCGAAAGGGCCGTATCGACCCGGTGATGGGCTTCCAGATAGATGTCATCGGCATCGCGGGCGCGCGACGCCTGGGTAAAATACGCATAGAGAATGACAAGCAGAATGCTCGATGTCGCGGCGAACAGCGTAACGTTGAGCGAAACCTCTCGCCGCCAGTGGGCGAGGATCTCGGCCGTCGGCGTCAGTGCCGTCACGGTTCCGCCCTGAAGGTGAGAAAGGGCGGCATAATAGGTCCGACTGCGAAATTCAATTTTCTGGACTCCGGCGCGTACACCGAACAACCGGAGTGGGGATGCAGGCGCCAGAAGACGGTCCATCGACAATCCGACATAGGATGATCCCCCGGCCGTTGCCGCAAAGATACGTCCTTCCGGACCGGTGACCAGAACGAACCGGCCGTCACTGATGAGATAGGGCGGAAGCACATCGCCGATCAGCGCTTCGGCCCGCCATCGATGGCGGGCCTGCAAGGCATCGTCCCGCGCCAGCGTTGCGGCGCTGGTCAAGGCGGTCAGCGCCGTGGCCTGCCGGGCAGAAGCCTCCAGATAGTTGCGCTTTTCGATCAACTCGGCAAACCGCGCCGCGGCCACGACAATCAGAAAGGCAACGATGAGAATTGGAATGGACCGTTTCAGAAAAGGTTCGGCCTTGACCAGCCGGCTATAGGCCGGTTTGGCAAACAGTTTGGCGTGTCCGGCCAAATCAGAGCGCCACCCGTGGGCGCTGTGAAAGCCGGATAGAGTCTCCCCGTCAGTTGCGCCTTGGTAACGCGCCTCTGCCATGTGTGCCGCCTTGCAGTTCAAGATGACCCGAACGCCGCTGCCCGAATCTACCCTAATGAATCAAAGGTGATTCGCCTTGTCTAGTCCCCCGGTTAAAACTTTTTTAACCTGTTAAAATCACTGAACGAATCGCAGTTTTGATTCGACCGTTGCAGGCCGCATCGCGCCGCAGAAGCTGTTCGCTCGGCAAATCAAAGGCATGCGGGATGAGACAATTCAGCTGAGCGTGCGCTCGGCAATGTCCTTCACGTCGGTGGAAAGGGCAGGTAGCGCGAGGATTGATTCCAGCGCCGAGCGGGCATTTTCGCGGCGCACCGGCTCGAGCGAGCGCCAAGATCGCATGGCGGTCAGCAATCGCGCCGCAACCTGCGGATTGCTGCTGTCCAGCTCTATCACCCGTTCGGCCAGGAAGCGGTAGCCGCGGCCTTCGGGATCATTGAACCCGGTGGGATTGCCCGTCACGAAACTCCCGATCAGAGCCCGAATGCGATTGGGATTGTCGAGGGTGAAATGATCCGATGCGGTAAGATCCATCACTCGATCGAGGGTCCGGGGTCCGGGAATGGTGGCTTGAACGGCCAGCCATTTGTCGATGACCAGCGGATTGTCCCGAAACCGCTTTTCAAAGTCCTCCAGCGCGGCACCCGTTCCCGCATGCTCGGTGAATTCATGCGCCAGAATACCGAGCGTGGCGCTCAGCAAGGTCATATTGTCGGCGTCACGATGGGCAGCCAGAACGCGTTCCGGTTCCCCGCGGCCAATCGCATCGAACAAGAGCCCGGCGACAAAGAGAGCCCGCCGGCCGGCGCTCTTCGCATCCGGCGCAAACCGGCCCGCCGGCATGAAGGTGTCGATGATCTGAGCGAAAGCGGCGGTGCCTGACGTGGCAATTGATTGGATGACGGCCATGCGAGCCGCGTAAATGGCATCCGGATCAATATCGCTGCCGATCTCGCGGGCGATGTCGGCTTCCGAGGGCAGGGACAGCATCTGCGCCCTGAGGGCGGGTTCCAGCGTGTCATCGACAAGACATGCCAGCAGGCTGTCGGTCAAAACGGGTTCACGCGCCACCGACTGACCGCTACGGATTTCACGCGTTGCGCCGACCAATTCCCTGACGGCCAGTTCATTGAGAGCCTGCCAACGCGAATAGGGTTCGGTTTCATGGTGTGCAAGATGAGCGAGGTCTGCTGACGCCTGTTGGAATTGGACATTCACCGGAGCGGAAAAACTGCGGTTGACGGAAAGTACGGCGCCGTCGGAAAGATCGTGGAACGCCACTTCGTGGCGACGTTTGGTCAGGTGCAGCACATCGTCTGTAATCCTGATCCCGCTGATACGGGATGCGGTGATCTCGTGTCCGCTGCAGTCAAACAATCCGACCCGCAGCGGAATATGCATGAGCTTTTTCTTGGACTGGCCCGGCGTCGGTGGAACCGATTGTTCCAGTTCCACAATGAGTGCCCCTTTCTGTCGATCATAGTGAGATGCAATCGTAACGACCGGTGTGCCAGCCTGATGATACCAGGTCGAAAACTGATCCAGATCGGCCCCCGTTGCATCTTTGAAGCAGGTGAGGAAGTCCTCGACGGTCGCGGCATCGCCATCATGCCGGTCGAAATAGAGATCGAGGCCCTTCTTGAAGTCTGCCGCTCCGAGGATCGTTGCCAGCATGCCGACCACTTCGGATCCCTTTTCATAGACCGTCGCGGTGTAGAAATTGTTGATTTCGCTGTAGCGTACGGGACGGACCGGATGGGCCAGGGGACCGCTGTCTTCCGGAAACTGATGCGCCTTCAACAATCTGACTTCGGCGATCCGCTTGACGGCGCGCGAGCGCATATCCGCAGAAAAAGCGTGATCACGATAGACCGTCAATCCCTCTTTCAGGCACAGCTGGAACCAATCACGACAGGTGATGCGATTTCCCGTCCAATTGTGAAAATACTCATGTGCGATGATGGCTTCGATATTGGCATAGTCCGCGTCCGTTGCCGATTGCGGATCGGCAAGAACATATTTGTCGTTGAATATGTTCAGGCCCTTGTTTTCCATGGCGCCCATATTGAAGTCGGAAACGGCGACGATCATGAACACGTCCAGATCATATTCGCGGCCGAATACGTCCTCGTCCCAGCGCATCGAACGGATCAGCGCATCCATCGCATAGGCGGCAAGCGGCTCCTTGCCGTGCTCGACATAAATCTTCAGGTCAACGGCGCGCCCGGATCGTGTTGTAAAATCCTGTTCGACGACGCCGAGGTCCCCGGCCACAAGCGCAAACAGATAGCTCGGCTTTGGATGCGGGTCATGCCATTCGGCGAAATGCCAGCTCCCGTCGAGGTCACCAGCCTTTGTCGGATTGCCGTTTGAAAGCAGCAGCGGCGCCTCTGTATGTTTGGCCTCGAGTCGAGTGGTGTACACGGCCAGAACATCCGGCCGGTCGAGGAAATAGGTGATGCGGCGAAAACCCTCCGCCTCGCATTGGGTGCAGTAATTGCCATTGGACCGATAGAGCCCCATCAGCTTGGTGTTCGACTCCGGTGCAACCCGGGTTTTCACGGTCACCGTAAACGCTTCGTTCTTTGGCAATTGGCGGATTTCAAGACGGGCCGGGCTGACATCATACCGATCGGGATCGGCGGTTTGTCCGTTAATGGCCAGTTCCTCGAAGATCAGCTCGTCGCCATCGAGGATCAGCGGCGCTTCGGCGGGAGTGCCCGCGCGTCGTTTTACCGTCAGGGTACTGGTGACAAGCGTGTCGGCCGGGTCCAGGCGAAACGTCAGCGCCACCGCATCGACTTCAAAATCCGTCGGACGGTACTCGTCCAGTCTGAAGACCGGTCCGGTCTCTGTTTTCATCATCTTTGCGCCTCTGTTCCTGCCGATCGATAAGGCTTATTGAATTTCCGGCAGGGGGACAACCGCGACAATGTGTGCCGGTCCCGGATACCCGCTGCGTTGCCTTCGCGCGGCGTCGTTGAATGCGGGACGTTTGTTACCATCGGATGCTGGTGCGCAGGATCGCAGACCCAATTGCGGACCCTATTCTCCAGCAGCTACGCTGTCCTCATCTGCTGCAAAGTCTCCGCGGGGATCCAGCTCATAGGTCTGCGGTGTCTGCGTGCGGGTCAGCGGCATTGCCTGGAAATCGCTGCGCTCCTCCTCGGACACCTGCTGCCGGCGGAAGGTGCGGTAATAGGCATAACCGCCATAGGTTGCCAGAATAAGCCCGATAACGGCAAACAACGAGGACGGCCCAAACTGATCCATGACCGCACCCGAGAGCAGTGGACCGAGCATGGTGCCCAGACCATAGATGATCAAAAGACCGCCCGATACGGCGACAAACTCGTCCGGCTGAGCGAAATCATTGGCATGGGCGACATTCAACGCATAAATCGGCAACAGCACGGAACCCAGGAGGAACACCGCCGCAAGAAACAGATAGATGTTGCCAATGCCGACAAACAGGATCAGGGCGCAAAACAGACAGCCCACCGCCCCGGACAAGGCCATTATGTAACGGCGGTCGACGCGGTCCGAATAACGGCCCAACGGGATCTGAAAAAGAGCGCCGCTAACCATGGCGACGGCGAGCATGGCGGCGCCCTGCCCATTGGAAAGGCCATTTTGCTGGGCAAAAACCGGTGCCAGGTTGAACCAGGATCCGGAGACAGCGCCGGCCATCAGCGATCCGACGGCCGCCGCCGGTGATTTTCGATAGAGCCCGCCAAGGTCGACGCTGACCTGGGTAAGCGGCTGTGGTGACTGGGCACTCGACAGCCCCGTCGGCATCAGTGCCAGCGCATAGATGATCGCGCCGATCATGAACAGAGTTGCTGTTCCGATATCGCCCAGCGGCACCGTGAATTGACCGGCCATGACGGCGATCATGGAAACAGCCATATAAATCGAGAATACGGTGCCACGGGTGTCGTTGTTCACCCGTTCGTTCAACCAGCTTTCGATCACCATATAACCGCCGGCAATGGAAAACCCGGCAATGCCGCGAAACAGGATCCAGGCTACGGAATCAACCACCAGCGCGTGCATCAGCAGTGAAATCGACATCAAGGCCGCAAGAACGGCGAAGACGCGAACATGGCCCACACGCAAGACCAGCCGCGGCGTAATGAAACAGCCGAACGTGAACGACAGCGCATAGCCTGCCGCAATCAGCGAAATCTGAAAGGTCGACCAACCCTCATGGACAGCCCGCAGCGGAATGAGATAGCCGGCCAGTCCCCCTGCAGCCAGCATGAAAAATGCCGATGCCAAGAGGCTCGCAATCGGTAAGATGCTGATCGTCATGGCGTCCGCTCTCGCGTATTGGACTGATGGATTTCACGGTTCCTGCCCGAAGATCTCGAACGCCGCCGGGAGGATCAAACGCATCAGTTGAAAGTGCCATGGGAACGGAGAAAACGCGCTTCAATTCGCGACATGATTCGCGCGGGTTGCCGACTGTGTTTTCGGCCTATTTGTTTCCGTCGACGGCCGCATCGAGTCGTGCGCGCACATTGAGAAAATCCAGCCATGACAGCCTTTTCTGGATCGGATTGCGCAGAAGGTAGGCCGGATGCAGCGTCGGCATTGCGGGAATGTTCGTGTCGCTATTGGAACGGTATGTCGACCATGTTCCTCGAATCGACAGGATACCGCGGTTGGTTTCCAGCAGCGTTTTGGTCGGCACATTGCCCATGAGGACGACGATCTTCGGATTGACCAGCCTCACATGCTGCTCGACAAACGGCCTGCACAGTTCGATTTCAAGCGGCGTCGGGGTTCGGTTCCCGGGCGGACGCCATGGAATGATGTTGGTAATGTAACTGCTCGAGCGGTCCAGTCCGATCGCCTGTAGCATCTTGTCCAGGAGCTGACCGGCGCGCCCGACGAACGGCAGTCCCTGCCGGTCTTCATCGCGTCCAGGTGCCTCGCCGATGAACATGATGTCGGCCTTGGGGTTGCCATCGGCAAAGACCGTGTTTTTCGCGCCGAAACGAAGGTTGCATTCGTTGAAACCGGCAAGTGTCTCGCGCAGCACTTCAATGGTCGTGGCAGCGCTTGCCGCCTGGCGAGCGCTTTCCACGGCCGTTTCATCCGGCACTGTGGCAGGCCGCTGGCCAAGTGACCGCTCGGGGCTTCGCGCCGTCTGCGGTGATGCTGCCCCCCCAGGCTGCACATCGGTCCGGTCGGCACGCGGCTTCGGGTGTTCCGCTATTGCCGCCTGAGAGCGGGATTTTGATTCCAGGGAGTCCTTGAACAGGTCATTTGGATGCTCGTTGAGGGCGCAGTCGACACCGGCTTCATCGTAAAAATGCAGAACCGCTGCGAGGTCGCCGGTGTACGGCAATTTGGGGGCGCTGTCATCCGCTGCTGTCATCTTTCCATCGTAATGCAGCGGGCAATTGAAGGAAAGCATCCGGACCGGTAATCCATTCTCCGCTGCGTATCACGTTCTTGTGCGCACAGGATCGGCGGCACCTGAGCCGAACAGGTGTGGCGAATGGTCAGGCTGCGAGGTGGCGGCGCCTCTGGTAGGTTCCCTCAAAACGATTGCACCACCATGCGCGAAAGGCTATTTGCGATAGAGACGTATTCGCGCCGAAGTCGGCTTCAGGAGGTCAGAGCTAATGAGTGACGCTATCGAATTGCCCGAACGCGAGAGCATGGAATTCGACATCGTTATTGTCGGCGCGGGACCGGCCGGTCTTGCCGCTGCCATACGGCTCAAGCAGATTGACCCCGAGCTGTCGGTCGTCGTGCTGGAAAAGGGCGGCGAGGTCGGTGCGCACATTCTGTCCGGCGCAGTAGTCGATCCGATCGGTATCGATCAGCTCCTGCCGGACTGGCGCGACGATTCTGACCACCCCTTCAAGACCGAGGTGAAGAAGGATCGTTTTCTGGTTCTTGGGGCCGGTGGTTCGATCACGCTGCCGAATTTCATGATGCCGCCGCTGATGAACAATCACGGCAATTACATCGTGTCGCTGGGCAATGTCTGCAGATGGCTGGGCGCCAAGGCGGAGGAACTCGGTGTCGAAATCTATCCCGGATTTGCCGGAAGCGAGGTGCTCTACGGTGAGAATGGCGCCGTGATCGGGGTGGCAACCGGCGATATGGGCCTAGCCCGGGACGGGACCCCCGGACCGAATTTTGCCCGTGGCATGGCCCTGCTTGGCAAATATGTGCTGATCGGCGAGGGCGTTCGCGGATCGCTGGCAAAGCAGCTGATCTCGAAATTCGATCTCGACCGCGATTGCGAACCGCAAAAATTCGGGCTCGGCATCAAGGAACTCTGGGAAGTGGATGCGTCCCGGCATCAGCAGGGCCTTGTTCAGCACTCCTTTGGCTGGCCTTTGGATTGGAAGACCGGTGGCGGGTCCTTTCTCTATCATCTGGAAGACAATCTGGTCGCCGTCGGCTTCGTCATGCACCTCAACTACACAAACCCCTACCTGTCGCCCTTCGAGGAGTTTCAACGGTTCAAGACACACCCGACGATCAGCCCGACATTCGAGGGTGGCAAACGCCTGTCCTACGGTGCAAGGGCAATCACGGAAGGCGGCTGGCAATCGGTCCCGAAACTGACCTTTCCCGGAGGCGCGCTCATCGGTTGCTCCGCCGGATTTGTCAATGTGCCGCGCATCAAGGGTTCGCACAACGCAATCCTGTCCGGAAAAATGGCCGCTGAACACGTGGCCGAGGCGATTGCCGTTGGCCGCTCGGGCGATGAAGTGGAGGGTTATGAGGCGGCATGGCGCACCAGTGAGATCGGCACGGATCTGCAACGGGTTCGCAACGTCAAGCCCCTTTGGTCGAAGCTCGGAACGATCGGCGGCGTCATGCTGGGCGGTCTCGACATGTGGATGAACACAATTTTCCGCGGCTGGTCACCCTTTTCGACCCTCAAACATGGCAAGCCGGACTTTGCGACGCTGGAACCGGCGGCAAAGTCCAGGAAGATCGATTACCCGAAGCCTGACGGAGTGTTGACATTCGACCGGCTTTCTTCGGTCTTTTTGTCCAACACCAATCATGAGGAAGATGAGCCCGTTCATCTGCATCTGGCCGACGCTGGACTTCAAAAATCCTCCGAACATGATGTCTTCGCGGGACCGTCGACCCGCTACTGTCCAGCCGGCGTTTATGAATGGGTGAGCGAGGAGGAGGGCGATGAACCCCGTTTTGTGATCAACGCCCAAAACTGTGTCCACTGCAAGACCTGTGATATCAAAGATCCCAACCAGAATATCAACTGGGTTCCGCCGCAGGGCGGCGAGGGACCGGTCTACAGCAACATGTGAGGCCGGAGCCGACCGCCTATTGAAAGGCCGGCTCGAAGAAGCTGCGCAGTTTTCGCGAATGCAGCCGCTCCGGTGGCATGGCGGCCAGCTTTTCGAGCGCCAGCAGCCCGATCTTGAGATGCTGGTTGACCTGGGTTCGGTAGAAATCCGTCGCCATGCCGGGTAGCTTCAGTTCGCCATGCAGGGGTTTGTCCGACACGCAAAGAAGTGTGCCATAGGGCACCCGGAACCTGAATCCATTGGCAGCGATGGTTGCCGACTCCATATCGAGCGCAATGGCGCGGGACTGCGACAGCCGGTGAACGGGACCGCTTTGGTCGCGCAATTCCCAGTTCCGGTTGTCGATGGTTGCGACGGTGCCCGTTCGCATCACCCGCTTGAGATCATATCCCTCCAGGCCGGTTATCTCGGCCACGGCCTCCTGCAACGCGACCTGAACTTCGGCGAGCGCCGGAATCGGGACCCAGACCGGCAGATCGTCATCCAGCACGTGATCTTCCCGGACATAGGCATGGGCAAGAACATAATCTCCGAGCTGCTGGCTGTTGCGCAGCCCCGCGCAGTGACCAAGCATGATCCATGAATGCGGCCTGAGAACCGCGACATGGTCGGTGATTGTCTTGGCGTTGGATGGCCCAACGCCGATATTGATCATGGTGATCCCGGTGTGGTCGTCCCTTTTGAGGTGATAAGCCGGCATTTGCGGTAGCCTCGCCGGTTCGGAGTCGCCGCGCGGTGCGATGTCGCCGGCAAGCATCACATTGTTCCCCGGCTCGACAAAGGCCGTGTAGCCACCGCCGCCATCCGCCATCAATGTGCGGGCATAGGCACAGAACTCTTCGACATAGAACTGGTAATTGGTGAAGAGAACGAAGTTCTGGAAGTGCTCCGCACCGGTTGCGGTATAGTGAGCGAGACGGGCAAGGGAGTAATCGACCCGCTGGGCGGTAAAGGCAGCGAGTGGCAGCGGACCGCCATCCTCGGTGTCATAGGTTCCGTTGACGATCATGTCATCGGTGATGTTGAGGTCGGGCGCATCAAAGATGTCGCGCAGCGGTGCGGCAATGTTACCGGCCGCCGACGCCTCGACATTGGAACTGTCTCCGAGCGCAAAATGGAGTGGGATGGGGGTCGCGGATTCACCAACGACCACCTCCACATCGTGGTTCTTTATCAATAACCCGAGCTGATCTTCGAGATAGGTCTGATACAGATCCGGATGGGTGATCGTCGCTGTATAGGTTCCGGGCGCCGGCACGTGCCCGTAGGACAGCCGGCTGTCGATATGCGAGAAGCTGGATGTCGATACACGGACTTCCGGATAAAAGGCGCGATAGCGCAGATTGTCCACTGGTTCGCCATTGCCGACGGCTAGAAAGGCATCACGCAGAAATGCGGTGTTTCGCCTGTATAAGGCACTTATGGCTGCAACTGCTTCCTTAGCGTCGGAAAAGGAGGATTCGGAAACTGCAGGCGGGGTTTTCAGATTGGTTTGATCTTGTTTTTCGATTCGCTTGTCCATGCGACACTATAATCAAGCGTGTGTGACATGAAAACGACCTGTGCGGGAAATGCTGCGATCATTATGCTCTGACATGTCGCAACCGGTCGCCCTTGGTCCTCAACGATTGCGCTGCAGGCTGACGAAAAGCACGAGACCTGCGCCTTTCATGCTTGCTCCGGAGCCGTCCAGGCTGGCAGCGAATCCGGCGACCGGTCCGATGAACATCGTGCTGACAACGGCAATGCGAAGCGTGGTCGAAATGATCTGTGTGGCGTTGGCGAACATGATTTTTCCTCACTCACTGAGATTTCGGTGTCAGGCAGAGCGGGTTGTGACCCGTGGCGCAGGGGATGGGTTGACCGGCCACCCATGGGCGGCTGTGCCGGTCTTCCGTGCCGACGACGAAGGCCATGCCCATGGCAAGCAGGGAGAAAACCAGTCCGATCAGAATGAAACGGCGTGTCAGGATGGCAATCATTCTCGTATCCTCTTGTCACCGGCGCTCCGCCGCTGTGAACCTTGGATACGTTTATGACGCATGGGCGCTGAACCGATGCTGACGGGCTCATTCACCTGCCGTTCAGTTTGTTTAACCTGCCTGGGAAGAAGTCGGACCAACGCCTGCAAGCGTGCGTCGCCCGGTCCGCGTCACGCGATTCAAGCGAATGTCAGGCCCGCTGAGAGACCAATAACCGGAGGCCATGCATAACGGGTCCGCCGCGAACGGACCACAGACCGGATTCTGCTGTCAGCCGGGACCAAACGGGATTGGCTTTAATGGTGTGGGCTTGCTGTGGGACAGGCAGTTTCGGCCGCTGAAGTCAATCTATTGCCTTGTCCATTTCTGTGTGCTGCAGATCAAGCCACCGAGAACACACCCTTTCATATTGAGTACGGCGCCTGAGATCGTCGCCTTGCCATTGTAGGTCCTGTCATTGGCGGGATCGGTGATCTTGCCGGAATATCCCTTGCCGGTGTTTTTCATCGAGCCGATTTGCTTGCCCGCATATTTCCCGGTTTTGAGGGTTACACAGAAGCTGCCACCGCAGGGTGCGATGGATGCCGTCTGACCCCGATAGGTCAGCCAGTTGCCGACGATAGGATCTGCGGACTGCGCCAGTGTGACAGGGGCCGCGACCAGAATGAGTGATACGAGAATTCGTTTCATTGTTTGACCTCGTGACGTTTGGCGAGCGGACCATCCATTATTTGTCGGATTGTACCAGCCAGGCTTTGCTGTCATGGCCCGACAGACGGTGCACAAGACCGGTCTTGCAGGGAAAATCTATGATGCCGGCGGTGTTTGAAAACAACACTGTGGTTATCAAATCCTTGAATTCCAACCGTTGCATTTGTCTTAAATTTGAACGGAATGCCCTCATTGGCAGCATCTTCCATGTTTAACAAAAGTTCAAGTTTACCAATCATTTGAACTTTGTTTGCTTCAAATTAAGCATGCAATTTAACGACAGATTCAATTCCCCCGGGCACACTCGGCGCATCAAAAGGACACCGGCAAAACGGTGACGCAAACAGGCTCTTGGAAGCTTGACAGGGCAAACGAAAATTCGAGAAACAGGGACCAATTCGATGGCACGTTTTGAAATACTGGACCAACAGATGGCAACGATCGGCGGGGACGCGGAAGCGGATATTTTCTGCGAGATGGGCCTGATGTATGCGGCGGGGCGCGATTGCCCTCTCGATTATGTGGCAGCGCATAAATGGCTGAACATCGCGGCCATCAAGGGATCCGAACGAGCCGCTGAATTGCGCGCCGATCTGGCTCAGAGCATGACCAAGGCGGATCTGGTTTCGGCCCTGCGTTCAGCACGTGAGTGGATGACCGTTCACTGACCGGCCTGACCGGGTAGGGGAGTGTTGCCGGCGCGACCCACAGTCGATCCCGAACTTCGATATAGGCAGAAATATCTCAACCACAGTTTGAGTGCCTCCCGTCATATGACTGGAGGTCAGAAAATGAACATTAAGAGCCTTCTTCTCGGCTCCGCTGCAGCGATGGTTGCAGTTTCTGGTGCTTCCGCAGCCGATGCGATTATCGCTGCAGAGCCAGAGCCGGTAGAATACGTTCGCGTCTGTGACGCGTTCGGTAGCGGATACTTCTACATTCCGGGTACCGAAACCTGCCTGCGCATCAGCGGATACATGCGCTTTCGTGTATTCAGTGATGACGACGCGGATTCCTATTATACCCTCGCGAAAGCCGAACTGAACTTCAATGCAAAATCCGACACCGAGTGGGGTGAACTGCACGGCTACGCTCGGATTTTTGCGCAAAACACCAGTTCAGCAGCGTTTGACAGCAATGTCACAACCACCAGTCCCGCTGGCAGCTATGGCGCCTCCGGCTCATCAATCGGTTTGGAACATGCCTATATCTCTGTAGCCGGTCTTCTCGCCGGCCTCTACGACTCGGCATGGTCCACCACGACAAATGGTGGCGCTTCCGGTTACGGCGCACATGGTATCTACAGCCTGAACTACGGCTTCAGCACTGCCAACATGCTTCAGTACCAGTTTGGTGGTGGCAACTGGTTTGGCGCGGTTTCACTTGAAGATGACAACGATGTCACATCCTGGTCGCCTGATGTAATTGGACGCCTTGGTGGTGTTGTTGGCGGCGTAACGGTCTTCGGTGTCGCCGGTTATGACCAATCGGCGAGCGAATGGGGCGCGAAACTTGGCTTGAATGCCGATGTTGGCTCAGCTGGCAACTTCCGCTTGCAGGGTTTCTACGCATCCGGTGCAACCTCGTATGGTGCAAACTTGAAGGCTTTCACGGCTAGTCCGATGACGTCCAGTGCGGCAACTTTCACACCTGAATGGGCGGTGCTGGCATCCTATGAGCACCAAATAACACCGGAATTCGCTGCCAATATCAAAGGCGAGTGGATGTCAAACCTCTACACGGGAGCCAATGTCCAGACCGGCGCTGACGCTTACATCATCGCTGGTGGTATCGTTTGGAACCCACTTGATCAATTCCGGGTTCGCAGTGACGTGGAATACCGTAGCATCAACAGCAGTGCCGGTATCATTGCTGAAGATACAGACGACTGGCGCTGGGTTGTTGAGTTACAGCGTAGCTTCTAAGTCGTAGTCGATATAAAGCAGCTGCGATAAGCAGCTGTACAATCAAATTGCGCCCGACAGTTTTAACTGCCGGGCGCTTAGTGCTGCTTTATTGAAGCAACCATAATTAAGTATCGATAAATACATACAACCTATATTTCAATCATTGAGCGAAAGCAGAACTTCCAAAATCATTCATTGTAAGGACTCCTGAACGGCATGGCGACGAATCTTATTGAGCTTTGGGAAAGCTACGGTGATCTTCTTTGGGAGGACGGTAAACACAAGGAAGCATGCCGGGCCTATATTGATGAAATCCATCGCTATATGCTGGTTCACCGGCACAAGGACTATGACAATGCGCTGCTGGATGGCCTAACGATCCACTTTCGACAGAAGGGCAACAAGAATTCGACCATCAACCGGAAGTTCGCCAGTCTTTCCAAGATCCTGCGCAAATACCAAAGAAATGGTGGGCTTGCCACGTTACCGGATTTCAGCAAACTGCCTGAGCGCAACGGGCGCATTCGTTATCTGACCCACCATGAAGAACAGTCGCTTCTGGAAAGGCTCGAGACGGAAGATCACCATTATGCGCAGCTATCCCGTTTCCTGGCTGAAACGGGCGCACGAATAGGTGAGGCGCTGCAGTTGAACTGGGTCGACATCGTTGCGAACAACGTCACATTCTGGGAAACAAAGTCGTATCGCCCACGTACGATCCCGCTCAGCCTGCGGGCTCAGGATGTCATCGCACAGCAGCGCGAATCAGTCGCTGGAAGATCCGGACCATTTCAAAATGTCGCCTATGCGAAATTTCGCAAGGGATGGAATATCGCCAAGGACAAAACCGAGATGCGCAACGATCGGCAGGTCGTGCCGCATGTTCTGCGCCATACCTGTGCATCGCGCCTGGCGCAATCGGGTGTCGACATCAAGAGGATCCAGGAATTCCTTGGCCATCGCACCTTGTCGATGACCCTGCGCTATGCGCATCTGTCGCCGAAACATCTCGATGTGTGCGCTGATGCCCTAAACAATCTAAAGCATTGATACCCATGGCGGTGCGGACCGCAGATAGACACATCTGATTGTGTTGGCCCGCGCTTGGGTGCCATCGACCCGGATAATAGGCAACAAAAAACGCCCGGCAGTTGAACTGCCGGGCGTTCTGTAAGTTCAGATAATCCGTAGCTTAGAAGCTGCGAACCATCTCCGCGATAACTCTCCAGTCGCCGTTACCGGAGTTAACCGGTGCGTCGAGATCGAAGTAGTTGATCGCAACACCGAAGTTCAGGTTGTCAACCGGATCCCAGCTGATACCACCGGAAGCGCGCCATCCGTCAAGTCCTGTCTGGCCACCACCTGCAGAGGTGTAGAAGTCAGAGAACCACTGACCAGCGACATAGAGGGCAACTTCTGGCGTGAACTGATGCTGGTAAGAACCCAGGATCGACCACTCAGGAGTATAGGTTGTCGACGGTGTCAAACCATCGGTCACGTTCGCGCCGAAGCGGGTTGCACCGGAGGCGTAGAAACCTTGCAGGCGAAGGTTGCCGTTGGCACCGATGTCTGCGTTCAGGCCGAGCTTGGCAGACCATTCGCTGCCTGCGCCTGCGCCTGCTGTACCCTGCTCATCATAAGCAGCCAGAGCGAAGATGGTTACGCCACCAACAACACCGCCCAAACGACCGATGATGTCAGGAGTGTAAGTGGTCATGACGCCATCATCTTCAAGAGAGATTGCGCCGAACCAGTTTCCGCCACCGAACTGATACTGGATCATGTTCGATTTGGTGAAACCGTAGTTACCACCGAAGATGCCGTGTGCACCGTAACCGGTCAGGCCACCATTCGTAGAGTACGCCCAAGCCGAATCGTCATAACCGACATGCAGGCCGGCAATTTCGATGTAACCCTGGTCCATGGCGAAGGTTGCACTCTGAGCAGTGGAAGAGTTTTCAGCCTGAAGACGAATGTAGGAGTGCAGCTCACCCCACTCGGTGTCGGACTTTGCGCTGACCTGAACACGGGCACGTGTTGCAGTGTCGTAGGAATTCTTCGCATCTGCTGCAGCAGCAGGCGGAGATGTAATTTCTTCCTCGAAGCCCAAACGGAAACGGACGTTACCGCTGATCCGCAGGCAGGTTTCGGTACCCGGAATGTAGAAATATCCGCTACCGAACGCGTCACAGACGCGGACGTATTCTACGGGCTCTGGCTCTGCAGCGATAATCGCATCGGCAGCAGAAGCACCAGAAACTGCAACCATCGCTGCAGCGGAGCCGAGAAGAAGGCTCTTGATGTTCATTTTCTGACCTCCAGTCAATTTTCTAAAATGGTCTGGGCAAAAGCTGCAGGCAGCGTTCCCTGTCCCATCCCCAACTAAAGAAGACAAACAGATGATCCGTCCCTCTTCTGGATTTGAAGATAACCAACGCGGTTTGCGACGCAATGAAGATTTGGCCTCCGCCACCGGTCCACCCTGCCGATGCCCCGTGGCTGTTGCACAAAAGACACGATTTTGGCGCCAACCGGTGTAAATCTTTTCAAAGCATTAAGAATCCGGCGCGTTTTGAGGTTGCGTATGGCATTGATCGGGCCGAATTCGATTCTGTTGGCGCCGCTATTTCGGTCAATTGGCCGGCCTGGTTCATGTGATTCTTTCCCAAAAAGAGCGCCAATGCAGTTGCTGATTCTCATGAGTTTGGCCAACGCGGTTCTGATATCACATGTTGGATGCCAGCCTGAGGCTCGAATGCCGTGGTCTGCCTGCTGATTTTTCCGGGCTCGCCTGTGATGCAATCGTAGACCGGCCCGTGATCAACCGGTCATCGCATGGCCAAAAAAGTTGCCCATGCGCCGCGAAATCCCCTTGCAAATCAAGGGACACTCAGACATACCGGCAGGAACGGAGAGGTGGCCGAGTGGCTGAAGGCGCTCCCCTGCTAAGGGAGTATACCAGAGATGGTATCGAGGGTTCGAATCCCTTCCTCTCCGCCACATTTCTCGATTTTGCTGTTGTCGGCCGCCTCGACGGGGACATGCGGCCGGAATGATCCGATCGCCGATCCGGAGAACCATTCATGTACTTGATCCTGGAAAGCCGAAACGGATGACCGGCAAGGCCTTTATCATCCACCTTCGACGTGCGACGGCCCGGCAACCCCATGTCGAAAAGCTTGCCGCAGCTTTCCCGGGGCCTGTGGAAATCGTTGATGCCGTGGATGGCAGCCTGCTCTCGGACGAGGCGCAGGCGGATGTGTATGTCCGGAATCTGCATCGCCCATCTTACCCTTTCGAATTGCGCCCGGCCGAAATCGGCTGTTTCCTGAGCCATCGGATGTGCTGGCAAAGAATTGTCGACCAGGACCTGCCCTTTGCCCTTGTGTTTGAAGACGACGCGTCGCTGGAAACGGGTGTCGCGACCGAGGCTCTGCAACTGGCCGAAATCCATATCGCGCAAAGCGGCTATATTCAGCTTCCGGTACGGCCGGCCAGCGACAATGCGCCGGTTGTGGCCCGCGGCCGTGATGCACGCCTGCTGCGCCCCCGCATCGTGCCGCTTCGTTTGTCGGGTCAGATGATCAGCCGATCGGCTGCTCAGACATTGCTGCGTCTGACAAACGTCTTCGACCGGCCGGTCGACACCTTCCTGCAGATGTTCTGGTTGACGGGTATCCGGCCATTGACGGTGGAGCCTTCGGGATTATCCGATTGCACGCAGGAAGCCGGTGGCAGCACGATTTCGCGACACAAGCCCCTGGGCGAACGCCTGATGAGAGAACTCAGGCGTTTTCGCTACCGGCAGGCCATTGCCATGACGTCCGCACGAGCCGATTAAAAAAATCCGGTAGACACAGTGGCGGCATCGCCGAAGCCGTACCGTGTTTTCACCGTTCTGCCAGAAAGCTCTGATAGGCTGCGGCGATGCCGTCCTCCAGCCCGATCCGGGGCTGCCAGCCCAATGATCGGGCGAATCGGCTGTCCATCAATTTGCGCGGCGTCCCGTCCGGCTTCGAGGGATCGGTCTTGATTTCGCCGGAATAGCCGACCACCCGCGCGATCGTTTCGGCCAGGGCAAGGATCGAAATGTCCGATCCCGATCCCAGATTGACATGGTTGCCACCCGAATAGTGTTTCAGCAGGTGAACGAGACCTTCTGCGCAGTCGTCGACATGGAGAAACTCGCGCAACACGGTACCAGTGCCCCAAATCGCCATGGATTTCGCGTGAACGGCCTTTGCTTCATGAAAGCGGCGGATGAGCGCCGCCATCACATGGCTGGTCTGCAGGTCGTAATTGTCACCTGGGCCATACAAGTTGCAGGGCATCGCGGAAATACAGTCTGCGCCATATTGTTCCCGATAGGCCTGGCACAGTTTGATGCCGGCAATCTTGGCGATGGCATACCATTGATTGGTTGGCTCCAACGGACCGGTCAGCAGGGACTCTTCCCGGATCGGCTGCTCGGCCAGCTTTGGATAAATGCATGACGAGCCGAGAAAGAGCAATTTCGATACGCCGACATCGTGCGCCGCGCCGAAGAGATTCGACTGGATCACCAGATTGTCCTGAAGGAAATCGACGGGGTAGGTGGCGTTGGCAAGAATGCCGCCCACCTTTGCAGCGGCAATGATTACCGTGTCCGGCCTACGGTCGCGCATCCAATGCAGAACGGCGGCCTGATCCATCAGGTCCAGCTCGGCCCGGCTTGCCGTCAAGATCTCACAGTTTTCAGTGGCCAGCCGGCGCACCAGCGCCGATCCCACCATGCCACGGTGCCCGGCGACGAAGACCCGTTTGCCTTCCAACGTGTAGAGGGGCTCATCCATGGGTGTTGGACTTCACCTCCAGATCGGCGTCCCGAAAGTCCTGTTCCGTCATCTCGCGCACCAGCTCGTCGAATGAAATTTCCGGAGCCCAGCCCAGCATGTCGCGCGCCTTGGCAGCGTCACCCAAAAGGGTTTCGACTTCCGTCGGCCGAAAATAGCGCGGATCCACACGGACAATCACCTTGCCATTTTTGTCACGACCCTTTTCGTCAATGCCGTTTCCCTCCCATTCGATTGAAAGGTCCAGGCAGGCGGCAGCAGCGTTGACGAAATCGCGCACGCTGTGTTGCACGCCGGTTGCAATAACGAAGTCCTGGGCCTCGTCCTGCTGCAGCATCATCCACTGCATGCGCACATAATCGCGGGCGTGACCCCAATCGCGCCTGGCATCGAGATTGCCGAGAGACAGGCAATCCTGTGTGCCCAGTTTGATGCGCGCCAGCGCACGGGTGATTTTTCGGGTCACGAATGTTTCGCCGCGCAACGGCGATTCATGGTTGAACAAAATGCCATTGCAAGCAAACAGCCCATAGGCCTCGCGGTAATTGACCGTAATCCAATAGGCATAAAGTTTCGCCACGGCATAGGGGCTCCGCGGGTAAAACGGCGTGGTCTCGGATTGCGGCACCTGTTGCACCAGCCCGTAGAGCTCCGACGTCGAGGCCTGATAAAAGCGTGTCTTTTCACCCAGACCCAGTATTCGGATGGCCTCGAGGATGCGCAACGGTCCAAGGGCATCGGAGTTGGCCGTATATTCGGGTTCTTCAAAGGAGACGGCGACATGGCTTTGGGCGGCCAGATTGTAGATTTCGTCCGGCCGCGTTGTTTGAAGAATATGCGTCAGGCTGGAGGAATCCGTCATATCACCGTGATGCAGCACGAATTGGCCGGAAGCCCCATATTCTCCATCAAAAAGGTGATCGATGCGCGCCGTGTTGAACAGAGATGTGCGCCGCTTCAGCCCGTGAACCTCATAGCCCTTGCTCAAGAGCAACTCTGCGAGATAGGCGCCGTCCTGTCCGGTGACACCGGTTATCAGAGCGATCTTTCTGTCTTTGGACAATCGGTTCAAGGGGCGTTTCCGTTGGTTTTGGCACCCGCCGTACCGGATCGTTGTTGCCGCATCGCCTCGGCGGCATTTTTTTCGTAATCCAGATAGCGCAGTGCGGTGCCGCGATTCTGCTCGATAGGGGTACGTCTGCGCTTGTAATCATCGGCGCCGGCGATTGCAATCGCCTGCCGCACCTCTTCGGCCGATTCACATATAATCATCCCGCGCACATCGAAATAGCGTTCGATATCCGGTGCGCCCCAATAGATCGGGACAGTCTCGCAGAGCAGACAATCGATCAGTTTTTCCGTGAAATAGCCGGTTTCACGCGCGTTTTCGATCACAACCGAATATCGGTAATCGAGCAGGCCTTCTTCCTTCGTGTCGATGGGACGATAGGCCAGGCCAAGCAATTCGACGTCGTGATCGCCAGCGGCGCACCAGGCGGCGATCTCATGGCGCAACCGGTGACCATCCGTGCTCTTTTTGCCGGAAGCGATGAGGGACATGTTTTTCGATTTCTCACCGGGTGCTTTGGCCGGATTGACCCACGCGCCACCAAACGGCATCACCAGCGCATTGCCGGCCCAGCGCGCCATGGCCGGTCGATGGGTGATGATGCGAAAGAAACGCTTCTGCAAAAGAACCGCCAGCCAGTAGTTGCGGCGGTGAATGACATATGGTTCGGCAATGATCAGCGAAACTTGGCATCGTGTTCCGTTTCTGCCGAACCGGAAGTTTCGCGACCGCGGATAGACGATAATGTGATCATCCGGTTGCAGATCCCGCACTGTGCCCGAACGCTGCGGTCGGCCCAGAGGCCAATTCAATTCGTCGAGAGGAATATCGGCCAATGGTCCTTTCAGTCGGACTTCATAGGGCAGGACGGCTATCACGATCGATGAGTCTCTTGTTCGGATGGGCAGGGCGATGGATGTACATACCGATTTGTGGCGGTGCTGCAACCGATCGGGATGGTCAGAGCGTTTCCGTGATTTGCCGGCATAGCTGATTGAATTGAGGTCAAGACATCCTCCGTTCCGGCATCAGCATAAACATCCGTTTCCGTCAGCGTATTCCGACATGTCTCGCGTAACATCCGCATACCGGTGTAACTGTTTCACCGCCCCATCGCTTCCACATTTTGAAACACTCGCCTCAACTTTCATGCCACCACTGGTAACCGGGCGGGAAAGCGGTATTAAGAAGCCCTGATGCAAAACGTGGAGACCGTCATGGCAGACAGCAACGACCGAAACAAAGCGAAATTGCGTTCGCGAGCCTGGTTTGACAATCCGGACAACCCGTCCATGACGGCGCTCTATCTGGAGCGCTACCTGAATTACGGTCTGACCCGGGAAGAACTGCAGTCGGGCAAGCCGATTATCGGAATCGCCCAGACCGGATCCGATCTGTCTCCCTGCAACCGACCGCATCTGGAATTGGCAAAACGCGTGCGGGAGGGGATCCGCGAAGCCGGAGGCATCGCCATCGAGTTTCCCGTGCATCCGATCCAGGAAACCGGCAAGCGGCCAACGGCCTCGCTGGATCGAAATCTTGCCTATCTCGGCCTCGTCGAAGTTCTCTACGGTTATCCGATCGATGGCGTGGTGCTGACGATCGGCTGCGACAAGACCACACCCGCCTGCCTGATGGCGGCGGCAACGGTCGACATCCCGGCCATCGTTTTGTCGGGGGGGCCTATGCTCAACGGCTGGTATAATGGCGACCGCTGCGGTTCCGGCACCATTATCTGGAAAGCGCGTAAACTGCTGTCGACCGGTGAAATCGACTATGAGGAATTCACCGAGATGGCCGCCGATTCAGCGCCATCGGCGGGCTATTGCAACACCATGGGCACGGCAACGACGATGAACACGCTTGCCGAGGCGCTGGGGATGTCGCTGCCGGGCTGTGCTTCGATTCCGGCACCCTATCGCGAGCGCGGTCAGATCGCCTACCACACAGGCAAACAGATTGTCGACATGGTGCATCACGACAGGAAGCCGTCTGACATCATGACGCGTGAAGCGTTCGAAAACGTCATTGTCGTCAATTCCGCCATAGGCGGCTCGACCAATGCGCCGATCCACATCAATGCGGTTGCCCGCCATATCGGGGTCGAACTGACCGTCGATGACTGGGAGCGGCACGGGCTGGACGTGCCGTTAATCGTCAACCTCCAGCCTGCCGGTGACTATCTTGGGGAGGACTTCCATCGGGCAGGCGGCGCGCCGGCCGTCATTGCGGAACTGATAAAGCACGGATTGGTTCATGAGCAGGCCATCACCGCCAATGGTGCGTCGATCGGCGAGAATTGCCGAGACAGGTTCAGCACCAATCCCGATGTGATCCGCACCTTCGAAACCGCCCTCAAACCGCAGGCCGGTTTCAAGGTCATGCGGGGCAATCTGTTCGATTCCGCCATCATGAAACTCAGCGTGATCTCGGACGAGTTCAGATCGAGATATCTTTCCAGTCCGGAAGATCCGAATGCCTTCGAGGGCAGGGCGATCGTCTTTGACGGACCCGAGGATTATCACGACCGCATCGATGACCCGTCGTTGAAAATCGATGAAACCTGCCTGCTTTTCATGCGCGGCGCTGGTCCGATCGGCTATCCGGGGGCGGCCGAAGTCGTCAATATGCGGGCGCCATCCTATCTCATCGAGAAAGGTATTGACGAACTGCCGTGTATCGGCGACGGGCGGCAATCGGGAACGTCCGGCTCGCCGTCGATCCTGAACGCCTCACCTGAAGCAGCGGCCGGCGGCGGTCTAGCGCTATTGAGGACCGGTGACCGTGTGCGCATCGACCTGGTCGAGGGGCGGGCGGATATGCTGTTGGATGCGGCGGAGATCAAGCAACGCGCTGCGGCATTGGAAGCAGACGGAGGCTACACTTATCCCGCGTCGCAAACACCCTGGCAGGAGATGCAACGTGCCGATGTCGATCAGCTCTCGCACGGCATGGTCCTCAAAAAGGCCGTGAAATATCAAAAGATCGCCGCCACAAGCATGCCAAGGGACAATCATTGAGCGGCGGCTGCTCGTGCCGCGTCACCGAAACAGTGCGGCGTGAAAGGTGTTAAACGGGTCCGTTTTAGTGCGGCGCTGATTTATCGATGAAGGCGGCAATCGCTTCCGGCAGGGGGCCGAGATGCAACATGGGTGCATGGCCTTGACCCTCGGCCGTGATCGCCTCCATGGAGCCGTGCTTCTTCATCATCTCCTCGACGGTCTTGGCCGAAAGCAGGGACGAATTTTCACCACGGATCGTCATCAGCGGGATCATGCGCAAACCTTCAAATTGCGGCCAAAGGGTTGGTAGCGGCGAGTTCAGATCGATTCCCCGAAGCATTTCGACAATGGCGGGATCGAAATTCTGCTTCAGTTTTCCATTTGTCTCCACAAACATCGGTCGAACATAGTCCATCCAGTCTTCGTCTTCGAGCACCGTAAAGGCGCGTCCCTGTGTTTCACGAAGCAATGCAGCGGCTTCCTCGAGGCTGCCAGGCGCGGACAGGCGGTCTTGATAGGCCATGATCTGGGCAAGGCCGGCGCCGTCAATCTCCGGCCCTGCATCATTGAGCACGGCTGCCTGGAGGACACCGGGCCTGATCGCGGCAAGTGCGTGGATGATCAAGGCGCCCCGCGACGTACCGATGAACACCGCATGTTTGACCCCGAGGGCCACACATCCGGCGAGGATGTCATCAGCTTCCACCTGGATATTGTAATTCTCGGTGTTTTTGTCGCGTTGCGATTTGCCGCGGCCACGCAAATCAAAGCAGATGACACGGCGCGGTTCGGCTTCAAGGGTCGACAGATACAGCGCCAGCTTGTGGAAATCGGCGCTGTTGCGGGTCAGTCCCGGAAGACAGACGACCGGTGTTGGAGTCTGCGTTTCCAGACCATCACCGCTGTAGATTCGGGCATAGAGCCGAAGACCATCGCTGGCCGAGTATTGAAATTCTTCATAGCCCGGTTTCACTTCCGGGTTGTTCTGGGATGACATGGTGACCTTGATCGTTGAGGACTGCGCTGATTTGTTCCGGGAACGGTTGTTGCGATGTCAGCGGCGACCGAATCGCAGATCACCGACAATATCAGCCTTTTGGCCCAGACGTGTCTTGTAGACCTGATAATTTTCCATGATGCGCTGCACGTAGTTGCGGGTCTCGGTGAAAGGGATGCTCTCGACCCAATCCACCACTTCATCGATCGGCTTTCCGCGGGGATCACCAAATCGCTTCAGCCACTCCTTCGCACGGCCAGGACCGGCATTATAGGCAGCGAAAGTCAGCACATAGGAACCGTTGAACTCGGTAATCTGGTCACCGAGATAATGCGCACCCAACGTGGCATTGTATCCGGCATCGCGCGTCAGTTTCGCTTTCGAGTAGGTGATGCCGTTTTTCCGCGCGACGAGCTTCGCCGTGCCGGGCAACAATTGCAGCAATCCCCTGGCATCGGCCTTTGAAACGGCTGCCTTGTCGAAGGCGCTTTCCTGCCGTGCGATCGAATAGGCGAGCGCCTTGCCGGATCCGGAAATATTGGCGCTGGAGGGAATGACACCGACGGGAAAGGCGAGGGCGGCGACGTCGAGGCCGCGTCCGAAAGAGATCTTGCCCACCTGCAGCGAAAGTCTGTGATTGCCCTGCTTTTCCGCCATCGCTGCCAGGATGGCGAGTTCTCCAGGATTGGAGAGCTCACGTGCAAGGCCGATATAAAGTGTGTTTGCGCGGTTTTCGTGACCGACGGCGGTGAGACGATGGATTGCGCGAACCGCTTCGCGGGAATTGAAAAGAGTGCGCTCGGCTTGTGTCGGAGCCGGATAGTGAACCTGCAATCCCGACCGTTTGATTCGCGCCGCCGCCAATTGTCCATAATAGGTGGCGCTGTAGGCGGCCGCCCTGGTAAAGAAATCCTGCGCCTGGCCGGCGCCGCCGGCTTCGGCGGCGCGGCCAAGCCAGTAATAGGCACGCGACCGCGAAAGAGGCCGCGTTGCGACCTTGAGGACCCTTTGAAAGTGATTTGAGGCGGCTTTGCCGTCACCAAATCCGCGCAGTGCATACCAGCCGGCGTGCCATTCCGCCTCGATGACATCGACCGGGCGTGTGGCCACATGATGGGCGGCAACCTTGTAAGCCAGCGCCATATTGCCGTCCTCGGCAAGTCCCCTGGAGACGATGCGCTGCTCGACCCACCACTCCCGCGTGTTAATCAACGCATCGGCATCACGCGGCGCCTTGAGAAGGAGGTCGGCGGCCGCCTTGTATTGCATGCTGCGCCGCAGATATTCGATGCGGGCAAAAAGGTAGCTGGGATCATTGTGCCAGCTGCTGTGAACCGCCTTGAGGCGCGCCGCGGCCTTGGAACTCTTGCGGATCACCGCCGCCCGCGCCTTGAACAGCGACTGCGCATCGGCCAGCCCGTCAAGCCGGTCGGCCTGGGTGACCCGGTCGCGGTAAAGCAGCATGTCCATGCGCCGCTTATGATCTTGCTTGGTCAGAAGGCCGGCATAATTCTTTAAGATCAGATCTTCGGTTTTCTTGTCGAGAGCATTGGTGCGCCAGAGTGTTGCGATGACGCTGGCGGCTCTTTTCTTCTGTCCGGTGGCCATCAACGCGCGGGTCAGGGCAATCGCCCCTTCCGCCGTTTCCGGTTGCGTATTGCCAAATGCCGCCACCACCTGTGCAGGAGCTGCTTTTTCGCGGTAGAGTGCGCGCTCGGAGTGCCGACGCAGTCCAGACAGGCCGGGCCAGCCCTTTAGCTGGTGTGACGCGGCGGCGATCTCCAGAGATGGAATGCCCTTGGCGCCCGAGACGGCGATTGCCCATGTCAGGATCTTCAGATCCAAGGAGTTATTCGCCATGCCATCCCGAATGGCACGGGCACGGTCGACGTCGCCATCCGACAGCGCGTCGAGACCCTCTTTCAGCGTTCCAGATATGGCATTCGGATTGTTCGGTCGTTGGATCGACGAGGTGGTTTCCGGAGAAGGCGCCGCATTTTGAGCCGTCTTTGCGTCCGTCGACGGGCGCGCGGTCGGAATGGGCACATCCGAATTACGCAAGGTGGCGTGACCCGCATTTGCCGATATTAGGAGGGCAGTGGTGGCCAGGAACGTCGTCAAGGCGGATTTGAACATGGGACCATTATCTCAAAAAATTGGGCATAAGTCTGTCCGCCAATTGTCGGCGGGCAACCACATCTGTGGGTAACTTTCTGTTCAGCACGGTTCAAAGTGCCAAAGAGGGGTGAAAAGATTGTTAAACAATGGTTAGGGCGCGATTTCGGCACGTATATTAAGGTCGGTCACATCCATCCGATTTGGCGCCCGATACGCTTGCGACAATCAGCGCGGAAGACTATGGTGCAGCGCCTTTGACGACATCGGGCAGCCGAACGACAGAGGAAAGACAAACCGGGCGCGGGCACCGGACGATTCAGGAGTTGTGATGTTCAAGGGGTCCCTTCCGGCGCTGGTGACGCCATTCGATGAAACCGGCGCGTTTGACGAAACCGTATTCGAGACCTTTTTGGAATGGCAGATTTCCGAGGGTAGCCATGGTGTTGTTCCGGTCGGAACAACGGGCGAATCACCGACTCTGTCGCATGACGAACACAAGCGTGTTGTCGAATTATGCGTAAAAACCGTCAACGGACGCGTTCCTGTGATTGCCGGAGCCGGTTCCAACAACACGGCTGAAGCCGTTGATCTGGCGCGGCACGCCGAAAGCGCCGGCGCCGATGCCGTTCTCGTCGTGACACCCTATTACAACAAGCCGGGCCAGCGGGGTCTCTACAAACACTATTCCGAGATCGCCAAGGCGATATCGCTGCCGATCTTCATTTATAATATTCCAGGGCGCTCCATCATCGATATGAGCGTCGAAACCATGGCTGCCTTGTCAAAGGACTTTTCCAATATCGTCGGCACCAAGGACGCCACAGCCAAGCTGGATCGCGTGTCGGAGCAAAGACATGCGTGCGGTGAGGCATTCATTCAATTGTCAGGCGAGGACGCAACCGCCCTGGGGTTCAATGCCCATGGCGGCGTCGGCTGCATTTCGGTGACGGCAAACGTCGCGCCGCGGCTTTGCGCGCAGTTTCAGGAGGCGATGCTGGAGGGCAATTTTGCCAAGGCCCTGGAGTATCAGGATCGGCTGATGCCGCTGCACAAGGCCCTGTTCATTGAGCCGAATCCGGGCGGTCCCAAATATGCGCTGAGCAAGCTTGGCCACATGGGTGAAACGCAGCGCTCGCCGATGGTGTCAATTGAGCAACCGACCCGCGAGGCTATCGATGCCGCGCTTCGACATGCCGGATTGCTGAACTGACATTTCGCTTTCGCGCGAGGCTCCGGGAGCACGCTTAGATCATGGCAAAGAAAAGCGCCCAGCCAAAACGGCGCAATGTTGCGGAAAACCGAAAGGCTCGGTTCAACTACGAGATCATCGACACATTTGAAGCCGGCCTCGTTTTGACGGGGACGGAGGTCAAATCGCTGCGTGAAGGCAAGGCCAATATCGCCGAATCCTATGCGTCGGAAGAGGGCGGTGAAATCTGGCTCATCAATTCCTATCTGCCGGAATATCTTCAGGCCAATCGGTTCAACCACGAAACCAGGCGCCGTCGCAAACTGCTCCTGAACAAGAAGGAAGTGAAGAAGCTGATCGGTGCGGTGCAGCGCGAGGGAATGTCGCTTGTTCCGCTCAGAATCTATTTCAATGACCGGGGCCGGGCCAAGCTTGAACTGGCATTGGCCAGGGGCAAGAAGCTGTACGACAAGCGCGAGACCGAAAAGAAGCGCGACTGGGATCGCCAGAAAGCCCGATTGATGCGCGAAAAGGGCTGAAACCGGAGCCTCTCTTGCGTGTCTGGTTGCCGTCCGCCGTTGGATTATCGTTTCAAGAAGACCGCTATCTGTTTGAAGACGTCGTGAAACATCTCTTCGGTAAGCCGGCCCGTATTGGTGTTGTACCGCGAACAATGGTAGCTGGAAAAAACCGCCAGACCGTCGACATCCGTGCGGCCGTTGTGGGAAAACGGATGGGCGGCAAGCTTTGCACCCAGCGTGCGGATCGTCGAATCATGGGCGATTTTGCCGAGGGTCAACACCGCTTGCAGGTTCTCCATTGCTGCGATGGTTGCCGAGAGAAACCGTCGGCAGGTGTTGATTTCGATACCCACCGGTTTGTTTTCCGGCGGGACGCAGCGAACCGCGTTGGTGATCGCCGTATGCACCAGGCGAAGGCCATCGTCGGGGCGGGCATCGAACCGTCCGTTTGACAATCCGAACCGGGACAGCGTGCCATAAAGAAGGTCACCGGCAAAATCGCCCGTGAAGGGCCGCCCGGTGCGATTGGCACCCCGCAATCCCGGAGCGAGTCCGATGATCAACAACCGGGTATTCTTCAGTCCACCCTCCGGCAAAAAGGTTTCGACCGGTGCGTTGAACCAGTCGGGGTGGGCTTTGCGTTGCTCGGCGATGAAGCCATGCAGGCGCGGGCACAGTTGACAATCTCGGGGCGGATCGATCAGCTTGGTCATCGGACCGCAATAGAGCAAATCGTCAATGTTGCAAATCGTATTCCTGTTCCGGATCATCGGCAGCGTCCCGCGCCGGTCTTTCGGAAGCCGCGCGGCCGATTTCGTCCTTCAGCGATGCAATATCGATGAAGTTGTCCGCCTGGCGGCGCAAATTGTCCGCAATCATCGCAGGTTGTGTGGCGAGGGATGATACGACCGATACCTTCCGGCCGCGCCGTTGCAGCGCCGCAATGAGGCTGGCAAAATCACCGTCACCCGAAAAAATGACGAGGTGATCGGTCGTTTCGGCCTGTTCCATGGCATCGACCGCCAGTTCGATATCCATGTTTCCCTTGATCTTTCGCCGACCACCCGCATCGGTGTATTCCCTGGCCGGCTTGGTCACGACCCGGTATCCGTTGTAATCCAGCCAGTCGATCAGCGGCCGAATTGATGAGTACTCCTGATCCTCCACCAATGCGGTGTAATAATACGCGCGCAGCAGGTAGCCGCGGCTTTGGAAATAGGTCAGCAGTTTTCGGTAATCGATATCGAATCCGAGGTTTTTCGAGGTCGCGAACAGGTTGGCACCATCGATAAAGAGCGAAATTTTTTCCCGTGGATCGAACATTTTGCCCCCAAAATATTACGGAAATTCACTGCGAAAATTCGGGATGCGGATTTCTGTGAAATGTTAAAATTCGCATCGGCCGACAATTATTTGTAGATGTTATGTAAAAACCAATCAGCCACCGATTGTTTGTATGCGAATAGTGAAACCTGAAAACTAGATCAAATCTTAAGAAATTCAACAGCCGGACCAAGTGCAATTTGTAGTATTGAGCAGAAGCGGGCTGAAAAGCCTGCCCCATCAGGTTCGGCCCCTGGATTTTCATGCCGAAAATTGAGCGCTATTGGCGAAAATCAGCGCCGATTGTCGCACAATCGGTCTGTTTTGCACGATTCGGTGCAATTTGCTTGAAAAACAAAGCGAGAAGGGGTAACGCCAACGCAATCTCGAAATAAGTGTGAATAAAGGACAGGCTATGGCTCGTGTCACCGTCGAAGACTGCATCGATAAGGTCGACAATCGTTTTGATCTGGTTCTGCTGGCAAGTCACCGGGCACGCCAGGTGTCGCAGGGTGCGCTGATCACGGTTGATCGTGACAATGACAAGAATCCGGTGGTCGCATTGCGCGAAATTGCCGATGAAACCTTGTCACCCGGAGACCTCAAGGAAGACTTGATTCATTCTCTGCAAAAACATGTCGAGGTGGATGAGCCGGAACCCGATCCTGCATCCCTGCTTGCGACCGAGGAAGTGGAAGAAACCATTATCGAGCTTGCTTCCGAGCCGGCTCCGGCGGAAGACGAGCCGGTCTCGTTCGACCGGATGTCCGAGGACGAGCTTCTGGCCGGCATTGAAGGTCTGGTGCCGCCGGAGAAGAGCGACGATTACTAGAATTCGATTGCAGTCTTCCTGATATGATCGCGCCGGGCTATGACGTCCGGCGCGTTTTGTTTTGACGGATTGCATCGAAAAACGGGATAATGTGGCTGCAACGCCAATCTGGCCGCCGGGCGGGAATGGAGAAATCACCTAATGATGCGTCAGTACGAGCTCGTTGAGCACGTGCAAAAATACAAGCCGGATGTCAACGAATCCCTGCTTAACAAGGCTTATGTCTATGCGATGCAGAAGCATGGCAAGCAAAAGCGCGCAAATGGTGACCCGTATATTTCTCATCCCCTGGAGGTTGCCGCGATACTGACGGATATGCGGCTTGACGAGGCAACGATTGCCGTTGCCTTGCTGCATGACACCATCGAAGACACGTCTGCGACACGCGATGAGATCGACGAAATATTCGGCGAGGATATCGGTGCATTGGTGGAAGGCCTCACCAAGCTGAAAAAGCTCGATCTGGTCACGAAACGCGCCAAACAGGCGGAGAATCTGCGCAAGCTCCTCCTGGCGATTTCGGACGATGTTCGGGTCCTTCTGGTCAAGCTGGCAGACCGTTTGCACAATATGCGCACCCTTGAGTTCGTGCCGCCCGAAAAGCGTGCGCGTATTGCCGAGGAGACCATGGAGATATATGCGCCGCTGGCCGGGCGCATGGGCATGCAGGACATGCGTGATGAGCTGGAAGAGCTATCGTTCCAGCATGTGAATGCCGAAGCCTATGAAACGGTCACGAAGAGGTTGGAGGAGCTGTCCAAAACCAATCGCGGCCTGATTCGTGAGATCGAGGCCGAACTCGGCGACCTGTTTGAAGAACACGGGCTCAATGCGACGGTCACCGGCCGCCAGAAGAAACCCTATTCGGTTTTTCGCAAGATGCAGTCGAAATCATTGTCCTTCGAGCAATTGTCGGATCTGTATGGGTTTCGTGTGGTGGTGGACAGCGTCGGCGATTGTTATCGGGCGCTCGGCATTATTCACACACGCTGGTCGGTGGTGCCGGGACGGTTCAAGGACTACATCTCGACACCCAAACAGAACGATTACCGCTCCATCCACACGACCATTATCGGACCATCACGGCAACGCGTCGAAACGCAGATACGCACGGCGCGTATGCACGAGATCGCCGAATACGGTGTCGCGGCGCACGCGATTTACAAGGACAATGGTGCTGCGGACAAAGCACTGCTCCCCCATGATTCAAATGCTTATTCCTGGTTGCGGCGAACCATCGAGCAGCTCTCCGTTGGCGACAATCCGGAGGAGTTTCTCGAACACACCAAACTGGAGCTGTTTCACGATCAGGTCTTCTGCTTTACACCAAAGGGGCGGCTGATCGCCCTGCCGCGCGGTGCGACACCCATTGATTTTGCCTATGCCGTTCACACCGACATCGGCGACACCACCGTCGGCGCCAAGATCAACGGCCGGATCATGCCCCTGGTCACTCAACTCAACAATGGCGACGAGGTTGAAATCATCCGTTCGGGTGTGCAGGTGCCGCCGGCTGCCTGGGAAGAGATCGTCGTGACCGGCAAGGCGCGTGCTGCGATCCGGCGCGCAACCCGTGCGGCGGTTCGCAAACAGTATTCCGGTCTTGGATACAGGATTCTTGAAAGAACCTTCACCCGCGCCGGCAAGGTGTTTTCGCGCGATGAAATGAGCACCGTGCTCCACCGGCTGGGTTTTCGGGAGGTCGAGGACGCGATTGCTGCGGTGGGGCGTGGTGAGCTTTCCTCCAAGGACGTCATGACGGCGATGTATCCGGACCATCCGATTGAGCGCAATGCCGTCAAACAATCTGTCGCCGACGAGGGATGGTTCAATCTGCGCAGCGCTGCCGGCATGATTTTCCGTGTGCCGGGGCGTTCGAAAAATCGGCGCGACAAAAGGAACAAAAGCCTTGAGGATGCGTTGCCGATCCGTGGAACCAATACCGATCTCGCTGTCTCTTTCGGTGCGACGGGAGCGGTTCCGGGGGATCGCATCGTCGGCATTATGGAACCGGGCAAGGGGATAACGATTTATCCCATTCAGTCGCCGATGCTGATGGAGTATGACGACCAGCCGGAACGATGGATCGATGTTCGCTGGGACATCGACGAATCAGGCAACCAGCGTTTCCATGCCAAGATATCGCTCAATGGTCTCAACGAACCCGGAACGCTTGCCGAGGTCGCGCAGGCGATTGCTGCCAGTGACACAAACATTCGAAATCTCTCGATGGTCCGGGTTGCAGACGATTTCACGGAAATGAATGTTGATCTGGAAGTCTGGGACCTCAAGCATCTCAACAAACTCATCGGAACGCTGCGTCGTCTGTCCTGTGTGAGCAGCGTATCCAGAATATATGAATGAAGCGGTGGGCGGTCCGAACCGTGCCCGCGCAGCGGTAATGGCATCGACGGCGTTCAAATTTCCGGGATCACGAAGCATTCTATAAACAAATTGCGGGTTAATATGGCATGGTGACGCAACTGCAGCCATTCGGGTTTTGACGGGATCGGCAAAACATGAAGGCGTCGACAAGATCAAAGGCCGACACGGTTGTCCGTCTCTGACAAAACGTGAATCGGTCTGAAGGGGATACAACACCGGAATGCTATTTCGACGCCGTAAGCCGATCGGATTGTCTGAACGAGCCCGAATATTTTTCTGGCCGCGCAGATCCTTCTCGCGGTCCTTTCAGTATTTCGGCAAGAGGATCCTGCGCTTGTCAGCAACACCGCACGCCATAGCCGCGGGTGTGGCGGCGGGTGTCATGGCGTCCTGGTCTCCCTTTTTGGGGTTTCATTTCATCATTGCCGCGGCTCTCGCTTATGTCTTTGCCGGAAACATATTGGCATCGGCGCTCGGCACAGCATTCGGAAACCCGCTTTCGTTCCCGTTTATCTGGACCGCCAGCTACAAGATGGGGCAATATATTCTGGTCGATGACTTTCACGGCAAGGTCAACGGAATTCATCTGGGTCGCATGTTTCGAGAGCTTGATTTTCATCAGCTTTGGGAACCGGTCATCAAGCCGATGCTTGTTGGATGTCTGCCTTTTGCCATTGCCTTCGGGGTCGGATTCTACGTTCTGACCTATTTCAGCGTTGCGACGTTCCAGAGTCGTCGCCGACGCAGATTGTCCGCCCGCCGTGTCAACCGCGGCGATCTGTCAGGCGGGCAGACCGTGTGATGCAGCTTTGCTGCTGTTCCTGAAGGATCCCAATCGGAATGATCATCGGCATCGGCAGCGATCTCATCGACATACGCCGCATCGAAAAATCTCTTGAACGGTTCGGCGAGCGCTTCACGCATCGTTGCTTCACGGAAATCGAGCGGCAGAAATCGGATCGCCGAAAGCTCCGGGCGGCCTCCTACGCCAAACGTTTTGCGGCCAAGGAAGCCTGTTCCAAGGCGCTGGGCACCGGTCTTGCCAAGGGTGTGTTCTGGCGAGACATGGGTGTTGTCAATCTGCCCGGCGGCAAGCCGACGATGCATTTGACCGGTGGCGCGAAACAACGGCTTGAAAGTATGGTCCCGGCGGGGCATGATCCCGCCATTCATCTGACGATCACCGACGATTTTCCTTTGGCTCAGGCCTTTGTGATCATAGAAGCCCTGCCGTCCCGGTGAGGTCGTGCCGTCCCTCCATTTACTTTGCCACCCCGGCACACTAGTAAGCTGGACTCAAGCGATAAACGAAAGAAGGTTCGCCAGCGTGTCCGAGACCGTAGAAAAAAAACAATCGAGCTTTGGCGAAACCCTGAAGGTTATCGTTCAGGCCCTGCTGTTGGCTTTGCTGATCCGCAGCTTTCTGTTTCAGCCGTTCTCGATCCCGTCCGGATCCATGATGCCCACACTGCTCGTGGGCGACTATCTGTTCGTTTCGAAATACGCCTATGGGTATTCGCGATATTCCTTCCCGTTCTCGCCAGACCTGTTTTCCGGACGGATCTGGAGCAGCGATCCGAAGCGCGGTGACATTGCGGTCTTTCGTCTGCCCCGCAATCCCAAGATCGATTACATCAAGCGCGTGATCGGGCTGCCCGGCGACCGGGTTCAGATGATCTCCGGTGTGTTGCACATCAATGGCACCGCCGTTCAACGGGAAAGGGCGGGCGGTTTTCGTCCGGAAGACAGCTATGACACCGGATCGGAGATTCCCGTGTACCGCGAAACGCTGCCCAATGGGGTGAGCTATGAAACGCTTGATCAGGTGCCCAATTCCATCGGCGACAACACCCGCGAGTTTCTGGTGCCGGACGGCCATTACTTCATGATGGGCGACAATCGGGACAATTCCGCCGACAGCCGCTTCGATGTCGGATTTGTTCCACTGGAAAACTTTGTCGGCCGTGCCGAGATGATCTTCTTTTCGATCGGTGGCGAATCTTCGCCTCTGGAGATCTGGAAATGGCCCGCTGAGATGCGCGTCGGTCGCTTGTTCGAGCTGACCGAGTGACACGGGGAAAGGCGGTGGGGGAATTCGACCACAGCCGAATTGCCGATATGATCGGCCACACCTTCGCCGACAGGGAACTGCTTGAGCGCGCACTGACCCACGCCAGTGCCCGCAAGGGCGGTCAGGGCAACTATGAGAGGCTGGAGTTTCTTGGTGACCGGGTACTGGGTCTGGTCGTCGCCGAACTTCTCTTTTCGATGTTTCCAACGGCCAAGGAAGGCGAATTGTCGGTACGCCTCAATCAGCTGGTCAACGCGCAAACCTGCGCGGCCGTGGCCGATGATCTGCAACTGCACCAATTCATCAAGACCGGTGCCGACATCAAGAACCTGACCGGCAAACGCATGGCCAGTGTCCGCGCGGACGTCATGGAGTCGCTGATTGCCGCTCTCTACCTTGATGCGGGGCTGGAGGCAGCGCGTGCGTTCGTTCACACAAACTGGGGTGAAAGGGCACGGGCGTCAACAGGGGCGAAACGGGACGCCAAAACTGAGTTGCAGGAGTGGGCCCATGGACGCTCGGGCATCGCACCGACCTATGCCATCGTCGAGCGAACCGGTCCCGATCACGATCCGCACTTCACAGTCAAGGCGGAGATTCCCGGCATCGAACCCGAGATCGGAACGGGTCGGTCCAGGCGTGCCGCCGAGCAGGATGCCGCGACGAGAATGCTGGAGCGCTATGGCGTGTGGACGTGACAATGACAGATAACGCTGAACAAGAGGTGTCCGAGGTGCCGACGCGGTCCGGATTTGTCGCCTTGATCGGCGCACCGAACGCCGGGAAATCGACGCTCGTCAACCGCTTTGTCGGCGCCAAGGTCTCGATCGTCAGCCACAAGGTCCAGACAACACGGTCTTTGGTGCGCGGCATTGTGATACATAAAGGTGCCCAGATCGTCCTTGTCGACACGCCGGGCATTTTCAAACCGCGTCGCCGTCTGGACCGGGCTATGGTGACATCGGCCTGGGGCGGTGCGCATGATGCCGATGTGATCTTCTTTCTGGTCGATGCGGAGCGTGGTCTTGCCGGCGACGCCGAAAGGATTCTGGAGGGTCTTGTCGACGTCAGGAAACCGAAAATTCTGATCCTGAACAAGATCGATCGTGTCCGGCCGGAAGCGCTGCTGGAACTGACCGCACAGGCCACGAAAGCCGTCGAATTCGATGAAACCTTCATGATTTCCGCCTTGAAGGGGCCGGGCTGCGATGATGTGCTGGATTATCTGGCGAAAACCCTGCCGGAGGGACCATGGTATTACCCGGAAGACCAGATTACCGATCTGCCGCTGCGCCAGCTCGCCGCTGAAATCACCCGTGAAAAACTCTACGCGCGCTTGCACCAGGAGCTGCCCTACGCCTCCCATGTGGAGACTGAGAAATGGGAAGAGCGCAAGGATGGCAGCGTCCGGATCGAGCAGGTGATCTATGTGGAGCGCGAGAGCCAGAAGAAGATCGTGCTCGGCAAGGGCGGCGAGAGCATCAAACATATCAGCCAGAATTCGCGTCGCGAAATCGGCGACATACTGGGACAGGTTGTCCACCTGTTTCTGTTCGTCAAGGTGCGCGGCAATTGGGGAGATGACCCGGAGCGCTACCGCGAAATCGGACTTGAATTTCCAAACTGAGCGGCACAGGTTCGTCCCATGCAGTGGCAGGATGACGGAATTGTACTGGGGATAAAACGACATGGCGAAAGCAACGCCATCGTCGAAATCATGACCCGCGAGCACGGTCGGCACCTCGGCCTGGTGCGCGGTGGCCGGTCGAGACGCATGCAACCCGTGCTTCAGCCCGGCAACGGCGTCGCAGTCACCTGGCGTGCGCGGCTCGATCAGCATCTCGGCAGTTTCCAGGTCGAACCCGTCGATTTGCGCGCCGCCCGCCTGATGGAAACGGCCACCGGCGTCTACGGGGTCCAGGCGATGGGCGCCTTGCTGCGTCTGCTGCCCGAACGCGATCCGCATGCGCATCTCTACGAGGCCCTTGGGATCATCCTGGGCAATTTGCACCGGCCGATGGATGCCGGCGAATTGTTCGTCCGGTTTGAAATTGCCGTTCTGGAAGACCTTGGCTTCGGGCTTGATCTGACCCGGTGCGCCGCAACCGGGACCACCGATCAGCTACAGTTCGTATCGCCCAAATCAGGACGTGCGGTCAGCCGCGATGCCGGTATTCCCTGGAAGGACAAATTGTTGGCCCTGCCGTCCTTTCTGGCCGATGGCAGCAGGCATGCTGCCGATCCGTCGAGCCTTGAGGAGGCTTTTCGGCTCACCGGCTTCTTCCTGCATCGTCACGTCTATGAGCCTCGGGGGATAGAGATACCGGATGCCAGGGCCGGATTCATCCAGGCAGCGCTGAAGGCGACATCGGATAGACGTGAACCGGATTGATCGTCACTCGGCAGCAACCGGCTGCGGACGCTCGACAGGCTTTTCGCTGATTGGCCAGTTTATGAGCGCGGCAACCAGACCAAGGGCAACGGAAATCCACCACACCGGATCGAAACTTCCCAGTCGGTCATACAGATAGCCGCCCAGATAGACACCCAGAAATGAGCCGATCTGGTGCGACAGGAACACGATGCCGCCCAGCAAGCCGAGATGGCGAGTGCCAAACATGATGGCGACCAGTGCGTTGGTCAGCGGCACCGTAGACAGCCACAACAGGCCGATGGCGATGGAAAATACGATCACCGAAGCGCCAGTCTGTGGCAGCAGCAGGAACAGTGCAATGGCGACGGAGCGGCTGAAATAGAGCCCAACGAGCAGCATGGGCTTGGAATGGCGTTGCCCAAGGATCCCGGCAGCCAGCGAACCAATGATGTTAAAGAAGCCGATCAGAGCCAGCGCGAACACGGTATAACGTGATTCCAGACCGATATCGCTGATATAGGCCGGAAAATGCGCCGTAATGAACGCAACGTGAAAGCCGCAGACAAAGAAGCCGGTGGTCAGCAAAATGTAGCTTTGATGGCCGAATGCCTCACGAAGCGCCTGCCGCACGGTCTGCTCGATATCGGTTGTGACATAACTGCCGGACTGCGCATTGCCGCGCAGCGCCACGGCCAGAACAGGGATCAACAGCATGGCGATCGCCATGTAAATCAATGCATCCGACCACCCGACCGCGTCGATCAGGCCCTGGGTAATCGGCGCAAACAGGAACATTCCGGCCGATCCGGCGGCGGTTCCAAAACCGAAGGCAAGTGGTCGTTTCTCTGCCGGCACATTGCGTGCAAAGGCCGCCAGAATGATCCCGAACGAACCGGCGCCGACACCAAGGCCGATGAGGATCCCGCCGCCCACATGCAGCCAGATCGGTGCATCGGCAACGGCCATGAGATAGAGGCCGCCGGCGTAAAGCATCGCCGACAAAGACAAGACGCGCCAGGTCCCGTAGCGGTCGGCGATTGCACCGAAGACCGGTTGTCCGAAACCCCAGCACAGATTCTGCAAGGCCATCGCAACGGCAAATGTCGTGCGATCCCACCCGGTTTCGGCAAGAATCGGCAACTGAAAAAAACCCATGACCGACCGAGGCCCGAAGGTCATCGCGGAAATCAGGCAGCCAGAAAAGATAATCAGCCAAGGAAGGCTGATCTTGCTTGGCACGGCCGGTCCCATCGTTTCTCCCATCGGGTGTTGCTCAAACCACGACTCAATAAGGTGCCGATGTGCCGGATGTCAAAACAGCAATATTGACGAATCGATCAGCAATCTTGATCGAAAGATCGACATTGCACCTCACGCGGTAATTCAACCCTTGATACAATTTCACTTGCATCAGCAACATATCGGCCCTACATACGTGTTGCCGGTCCGCCGGTTTTATTTTGGCACCATTTATGCTCAAGATGAGCAAAAGATCGCTAGCCATCTGAAAAGGTCGGTGATGTGAGCCTGTTTCTCAACGGGCGTCAAAGAAAGGAGGAGCGCAATGTCGATGCTTCGGACATCAAGCTCTGACGAAACGGGCATATCAACCCATCTCAACAGCGCTGTTGCGCGTTTCGGTATCATCGATATGCCCGATCTGAGTTACACTCCTGCGGTTGCCCGGGAAACGGCCCACCTTTACGAACGCGTGAAAGACCACATTCCAGCCATCGAATGGCCGGTATTCGCTCCCTATATCCACGCGATCAACCGGCTCAAGAAGGAACGCGGCGCCGTCGTTCTGGCGCATAATTACCAGACCCCGGAGATATTTCACTGCGTTTCGGATATTGTCGGCGACAGCCTGCAGCTGGCCCGCGAAGCCTCCAGGGTCGACGCCGACATCATCATCCAGTGCGGCGTCCATTTCATGGCCGAAACCTCGAAGCTCCTCAATCCGGACAAGACGATCCTGATCCCGGATGTAAAGGCAGGCTGTTCGCTTTCCGAGTCGATCACCGGTGCGGATGTGCGGCGCCTGAAACAGGCCAATCCTGGGGTGCCGGTGGTGACATATGTGAACACATCGGCCGATGTGAAGGCCGAGACCGACATCTGCTGCACCTCGTCCAATGCGCTGGCAGTTATTGAAAGTCTGGATGCGGATACTGTCCTGTGCATTCCCGACGAGTATCTGGCCATGAATATCGCCAAGCAGACCTCGAAGAAGATTTTGACCTGGAAGGGCCATTGCGAAGTCCATGAGCGGTTCACGGCAGACGAACTGCTTGCCTACAAGGAGGCCGATCCACGGATCCAGATTGTCGGCCACCCGGAGTGCCATCCCGACGTGATCGACGTGTGCGATTTCTCCGGATCCACGGCCGACATGATCAAATACGTCAAGACGGAAAAGCCGTCCAAAGTCCTGCTTGTGACGGAATGCTCCATGGCGTCGAATGTCGAGGCGGAAACACCGGGGGTCGACTTCGTCAAACCCTGTAACCTCTGCCCTCATATGAAGCGCATCACTCTGCCGAAGATCCTGGACAGTCTGGTCTATCTGAAGGAAGAGGTGACCGTCGATCCTCAGATTGCCGATCGCGCCCGCCTGGCGGTGGAACGGATGGTCAATCTGGGCAAGTGATGTCCGCAAGAGATGACATCATCATCGTTGGCGGCGGGTTGGCAGGCCTGTTCTGTGCGTTGAAGTTGGCACCGCGTCCGGTGAGCGTGCTGGCAGCCGCGCCGATCGGTTCCGGGTCTTCCTCCGCCTGGGCCCAGGCTGGTATCGCAGCGGCGGTCAGCCCCGGAGACAGCATCGAAAAACATCTCGCCGATACGGTTGCGGCCGGGGCAGGGATCGTCGACGAAACGGTCGCCAGAACCCTGGTATCGGAGGGACCGCGACGCATTCATGATCTCTTGTCCTATGGCGTTCCTTTTGACCGGGATCTGGAGGGCAGGCTGCGTACCGCCCGAGAGGCAGCCCATTCGGAGCGTCGCGTGGTCGGCGTAAGCGGTGACATGGCCGGCAGGGCAATCATGGAGGCACTTGTGGCCGCGGTCCGCCGGACGCCGTCCATCAGGGTTGTCGAGGGCTATCTTGCCGAGGATCTGATTGTTCATGGCAATCGGGTTACCGGTGTCGTCGCCCGCCAAAGCAAACACCCGACTGGTATCCGGATTCCGGCCAATGCCGTTGTCCTTTGCACCGGCGGGATCGGGTCCCTTTATGACGTGACCACCAACCCTGCTCAATCGCTTGGCGGTGGGCTCGGATTGGCGGCGCGGGCAGGGGCGTTGATCGCCGACCCCGAATTCGTGCAGTTTCATCCAACCGCAATTGATGTTGGTCTCGACCCCGCACCGCTGGCGACAGAGGCTCTACGGGGCCATGGTGCGACATTGGTCAACGCCTCCGGTCACCGTTTTATGGTGGACATCCATGCGGATGCGGAACTGGCGCCGCGCGATATTGTTGCGCGTGGCATCTTCGCCGAAATCAGCGCGGAACGTGGCGCCTATCTCGATTGCAGGCAGGCGGTTGGCAGCCAGTTTCCCGAAGCGTTTCCAACAGTTTACCGGTCCTGCATCGAAGCCGGGATCAACCCAGAACACGATGTTATTCCGGTTGCACCGGCTGCCCATTATCACATGGGCGGCATCCACACCGATGTGGATGGCAGGACCAGCCTCGAGGGATTGTGGGCAGCCGGGGAAGTCACATCCACGGGATGTCATGGTGCCAATCGACTGGCATCGAACTCGCTGCTTGAGGCGGTCGTCTTTGCCGCAAGGATCGCTGATGCGTTGCGGGACTCGCCGGTTTCACCAATGGATGTTGTTGAGGCCGGAAGCGTTGACGGTTCGAGAGATATCCCAAGCGGAGATGTCGCTCATCTGCTGGGTAGACTTCGGCGTTTGATGGGCAGATACGCTGGTGTCATCCGTAATGAAGTGGGCCTGCGCCATGCCGCACATATGATCATCACCATGCGTCAGGAATGTACAGACAGGCAGCTTGAGAATTCTCTGACCGCGGCAAGCCTGGTCGTGGCAGGGGCACTGCAGCGAACGGAAAGCCGCGGCGGGCACTTTCGTTCGGACCATCCGGAAGAAGACCCGCAATGGCGCAAGCGAACGCAGATGTCGCTGTGTCAGGCGGATTTGTGTTTAAAGGACGCTGCCGAGAGGACCTATGCATGAACGGCCTTCCTTCCCTTTCACCACTGCTGATCGAGCGGAGCGTGCGTGCAGCGCTCGAAGAAGATCTCGGACGCGCCGGCGATATCACAAGCCAGGCGACCATTGCGTCCGACCGGCGCGCAAGCGCGGTTCTGTCAAGCCGACAGCTCGGTATTGTTTCCGGCATTCCACTGGCGCGGGCCGCGTTTCAGACACTGGATGCTGATATCCGTGTGACGGCCGAGGCGGAGGATGGCGACCTGGTCGAGGTTGGGCGCGTCCTTGCGCAAATCGAGGGCAACGCCCGGTCGATTCTGTCCGCCGAGCGCGTGGCCCTGAATTTTCTGATGCATATGTCCGGCATCGCCACCCTCACATCGTCTTTCGTCCAACAGATCACCGGGACCGGGGCGACGATCTGCTGCACGCGAAAGACCATTCCGGGATTGCGGGCGATCGAAAAATACGCGGTTCGCTGCGGTGGCGGGTCCAATCACCGATTTGGTCTGGATGATGCGGTGCTGATCAAGGACAACCATATTGCCGTTGCCGGCGGCGTTGCCGCGGCCATCTCGGCGGCAAAATCTTTTTGCGGCCATCTCGTCAAGATTGAGGTGGAGGTGGATACGCTCACCCAGTTCAAGGAGGCGCTCGACGCGGGGCCGGATGTCATCCTGCTCGACAATATGTCGCTTGAGGATTTGCGCGAGGCGGTGCGCATCAACAATGGCGCCGTTGAACTGGAAGCCTCCGGCAATGTCGATCAGTCCACTGTCTCCGCCATCGCCGGGACCGGTGTGGATTACATTTCGACATCCAAAATCACCATGGCCGCACCGACGCTCGATATTGGATTGGATATCACTCTCGATATGAAGTGAATCAGGCCAGGCCCGTGTCACGCCGATTTTTCGTGGGGAGTTCGACCGGCCGAATTCTGATTTTCGCCATAACAGGCATTCAGGTCCACCGTATAGACGGCAATCGGTTCCGATCGACCGCGCAGATTGTGGGATCCTGCGGAGATCAATTCAGTCGGATTTCCTGCGGCCTGCCGGCATTCACCCGAAACGCATGCCACAACGTTCTGTTCGCCGACCAGATCCTTGCCCAATTGCTCAAGCCGGGAGGCAACGTTCACAATATCGCCGACCACTGTGTAATTGTGCCTGTCAGTGCCGCCGATATTGCCGATGACCGCGCGTCCGGTATGCACGCCCATTCTGAGTTTCAGCGGTTTCAATCCTTGATTTGCGCGTGAGACATTGCTTTCGGCAAACGCCCGGGCAATCGCGTTGACGGCCTCCAGCGCATGGGTCGCGTGCTTCGGGTCGGCCTGTGGCGCCCCCCAGAACGCCATCAGACCATCACCCATGAATTTGTCGACGGTCCCGCCATGGCTGCCGATCTCGTCGCACAAAAGGTCGAAATGTTGATTGAGGAATTTGACAACCTCGGCAGCGCTCAGATGTTCAGACATGGCGGTAAAGCCCGCCACATCGGTAAACATGACGGTCACGTCCCGTTCCACCGAGCGGGTGGCCTCCGTTCCCGAATGCAGCAGGCGCTTGACGAGTTCCTTGGGAACATACTGGCTGAATTGGGAAAGAGCCGTATGCATCGCATTCATGGCGCTGGTCTGCTCGTCGATCTCGCGAACCGGAGAGCGGGGTAGCGGCTTGTAGGACTCCAGATCGAGATCAGCGAATTGCGAGGCCGATGTCGCGATCCGGCGTAGCGGGTTTGACAGTCGGTTCCCAAACAGGATCGCCAGGCCGACCGCCAGAACGAACGCCGCCAGCCCAATAATGATGGACACGATGATACGTTCCAGCTCGCCCCTGATCTCTGCCGCATCGAAATAGGCCGTCAGCGCGTAGGGCTGTTGCGACATCGCGGTGATGTCTTTGGATATGTATATGTAATCATTCTGATTATCATCAGTGGCGCTTCCAATCCTGATGCCCTCGTCATTGGCGCTACCAACATCATTGAGTCCGATTGCAAAGGCCTTGATCGCGTCATCGGGAAACTCTTTCAGGGATATTGTCGGCTTCTGCTGGAACAGCTGAGGGTGATGCGAATGGGCGATCACCTCGTCTTCGCTGTTGGTGATGAAGGCGCGGGTCCCGTGGTCCTTTCCGATTCCCATCACAACACGATTCAGACTGTGTCCACCGACGGAGGCGGTGACTACACCCTTCACTTTGCCGTCGCGCTTCAGCGCCTGATTGACCGTGTGAAAAAGAACCCCGCGGATCAATTCCGGTTCATCCCATGTCGGTTTGTCATTTGCGGATAGTGTCCGGTTGGCCGCCTCGGGCTGTTTTGACTCCGGTCCCGCCTGTTGGTCGTCGGGCTTTGATGGTCCGGATGGTCTTGCCCCGGGCCTGTGCGGCTGACCGGCTTCCTGTCGCGGCGGTGGACCGGACCTGCGCGCTGCACCCTGGTCCGGCCGTGAAGCTACCGGGCTGCCAAGAACAAATATCTGGTTGTCGGGATTGCGGCCGACGCCGAAACGTTGCTGTCCAGTGGCGACGATGCTGATGGTTTCCACGACCGGCTCGGTCAGCAGCAACGTTGTGAGGACCCTTTTCATGGCTGCCTGATCGTCGATTTCAAATTCGCCCTGCTCGAACAGATTGGCGACGCCTGATACAACGCGTTCGCTCTCGGCAGCATCCCTCTGGATGGTCTCTTCCATGCCGTCGATCAACTGGATCGCCTGGCGATTGAGAAGGGAGAGCGTGTTGGAATAGTTGGCGTAGACCGACATTGCGAGCACGCCGCCGACGGACAGGGCGACCAGGCCGCCAAAGCCGACGATCATCAGGAGGCGCAACGATATGGTTCGCCGTGGCTTCGGGGTTGCTGTTGTGTCGACCGCTTTCAAAGCCATATCAGATGCCTCGGTTGTCAGCCCCAACTAACACTATAGAGGTTGAATTTGTCCGAACACGTTATGAATTGGTAATCTTCGAGTGTTTTTGCATCCGGTTGGCGAACCGTCAGCGCCCGCCGAGTTTGAGGCCGGGCGCCGGCCGCTCTTCGAATATCTTGCGCCGAAACCGGTAAAGCGCTGCCGGACGGCCCCCGGTCGCGGCACTTGATGCACCTGTGGGTTCGACAAGTTCGGCGCCCTCGACAAGCCGTCGAAAATTCTGTTTGTGCAGATGCCGACCGGAGATGGCCTCGACCGTGGTCTGCAGGCTGGTCAGCGTAAATTCGGGCGGCATGAGCTCGAAAATGACCGGCCGGTATTTCAGCTTTCCTCGCAGCCGCGCCATGGCGGTCGCCAGAATCCGCCGGTGATCGATCCACATCTGGCGTCCCAGCGGAAAATCGAGGCCTGTTTTCGGCACGCGTCCATCGGCGACAGCCTCTTCGATCAGTCCCGCCTCATAGAGCAGTTCATAGCGCTCAAGAACACGCTCTTCGTCCCAGGGAAAATCCTCGTCGCCAAAGGCAAGCCTCAGCCGCGACGTGCGGCTGGGCAGATGACGATCATGCGTTGCCGGCTCGTGTGCCCAGGCCTTCAGCGCCGGCAAGAGAACCGAATCGAGCAGGGGCGGCCGTCCGTCACGCCAATCCTCCCAGGGGAAATAGACATACCAGTCGCGCCAAAGTGCGCCGGCATTTTCCAGAGTGGCGGACTGATCGGGCCGTGGCCGGGTGAGAGCAAGATATCCGACCGAAACCACATGGGGCCCGGTATCGCCCGGCTGCTTGTGACGGCCGCGATCGCCAAACGTATAAAGCTGTTCCACATAGCCCAGATGCAGAGCGGTCTGTTCCTGAACCGAGGCGCGCAGGCCCGTTTCAAAGGTGCGATGCAGCAACGGATCGAAGGCACCGATCGGCAAGCCATCGGCCGAAGAAGTGTCACCGTCTGATCGCTCCCCGCCCGAGATAACCAGAATTTGCGGTGTTTGCGATTGAACAGAGACAATGGCGGCATTCAACCCGATCTCGACAGCGGTGGCTTGTGAAACCATGTCAATCGATCTCCAGCGGCAGGACAAATGGCGTGCCAATGGAAGCCTCGGCACCGCGGCCGATCCGTTCGATAGCGGACACCATCCGGCCCTCGCGTTGCAGGACCGTGTCCGCCAGGGCAATCATCCGCCGGTTCGGTGTCGCACTCGGAGATTTCCTTCGCAATTCGCCGGCAAACCGATCTTCTTCCAGCGAAGGGTTCAGCGCCAATGCCGTAATATAGGCAGCGGCTGTGGAACGGGAAATACCCATCCAGCAATGAATGAGAAGCGGAATGGAACGGTCCCATGTCCGTGCGAAGTCGATCAGGCGCTCGATATGGTGTTCCTCAGGCGCCTGCATGCTGTCGATCTGAACGCTGATATCGTTCATGTCGAGGACGAGATGCCGGTCGGAACGGATAGATGCCGGGCGTTGAAAGTTGTTTTGTGACGACAACAGTGTAATCATTTCGCGGGCACCGTGCGTCTGTGCGGTGGCGTGCAGATGATGAAGGGAGCAAACGACCAGATGCGGCATGGTAATGTTGCTCCCGACTTAAACCGCGTTGTTTCGCTGGTCGTCCAGTTCTTCGAAACGCCGAAAAAAATCCGACTGAACCTGTGTTGCGGGCAGGGGTTTCAGGGACAGCATATCACGGGTGAATCCGCGCGGCCGTCCGAAAAACTTCCCCGCTTCCGATTCCGAAAACCCGGCAAGCAGTGTGGCTTCGAAATAGGCCGAAATACTATCGGCTCTTTTGATCCGCGCTTTCAAATCGGGCGATATGGACGACGGCAATGAGAAACGCCGAAGGACCGCTTCTTCGAGCCGCTGCTCGACCGTTTTGTAGTCGCCGCCGACAATCGCCTTGAATGGCGAAATCATGTCGCCAATGACATATTCCGGGGCGTCGTGCAGGAGGGCGACAAGCCTGTCTTCAGCGGTGGCGCGCGGATGGGTATGGGTGAAAATGAATTCGACAATTAACGAGTGCTGAGCAACGGAAAAGGCATGATCCCCGGTCGTCTGCCCGTTCCAGCGCGCCACCCGTGCCAGGCCATGGGCGATGTCGCTGATTTCGATGTCGAGTGGCGAAGGGTCAAGAAGATCAAGCCGGCGTCCGGACAGCATTCTCTGCCAGGCGCGGGGTTGATTTTGCCGGTCGGCCATCACGTTCGTCTCAATCGTTTTTATCTGCTGCCGGAAAGCGCAGACCCGTCCAGGACGGCAGCGCCAGGGTAACCGGGGCTCCGCCTGCCAAGATGGGTGTCTCTTCATCCATCGCCTTGGCGGCTTTGTCGATCCGCACCAGCGCCAGACCAATGTCTTCCAGGGTCGTGCCCAACTGTCCGATTGTCCGGTCGTTGGCCGTTACGGGTGTTCCGGGCGGGGGCAGGGCGCTCTCGCCGGCGATATGAACAATCCTGCGGCGTGCCGTCCCGCGGTGCTGCATCCGCGAGACCACCTCCTGGCCCACATAGCAGCCTTTTTTCAAGGCCACACCTTCATTCAGATCCATCAGCACATCATGCGGAAAGGCGTCGGACAGTGCGTAATCTCTGCCAGCCTCGGGGACGCCGCGCTCAATGCGCAATCGTGCATAATCGTCGGCATTGTCTGTATCGGCCAAATCCTCGCCATAGCACCGATAGACCGCCGGCCCGTCTATAAACCGCTCATCGACAAACAGGTCTTCAGCTTTTGGGCAATCCCAGCATGCGGCGACACCGGTCGATGCAACACGCTCGATATCCGCCCTGGCGCGAAGCCGGTACATGGTCATCCTCTGCATAAAGGCTGCGACCTGGTCGTCATCCATATCAAACAGAAATCCGTTTTCGCCTGTCCTTGAGACGAGGAACTCGAACAGGATTTTCCCCTGCGGAGTCAACAGCGCGCCGAGGCGGGCGAGACCGGAAGCCAAGCCTTCCACATCGCAGGAGATGACATCCTGCAACAGTGTCTGGGAGTCCTCACCGGCAATACGAACCAGTGATCTATGGGGCAGAGAAACGCAACTCATCGCAACGAATGTTCCTTTAGAGCAATTCAGGTTTTGACGGAATCGGCAAAACCTGAATGCGTCAACAAAATCAAGGGCCGACACCGTTGTCCCGTTTCTGACAGAACGTGAAACGGTCTATATGGACCATTCGTAGGTAGGCGTTGCGACCAATGAGGGCAAGGATATTTCAATCGCCGGCGACAAAGAACTTCCACTGGCCGTCGGGACTGATGGCGGTCCGGTAGAAAATGTAGCTGCCGAACGCCTGCATATCCTCATAGTCACCGGCTGTGATGACACGAAACAGTTCGACCATTTGCCGATCATCAAGACTGTCGATGGGCACGGAATAGAAATAGGGCCACAAATACAGCTCCGTCGGCTCGCCGGCATCCAGATGTGCGTAGCCGGTGTGGAAGATGTCCAGGAGAATGGCAAGCAACTCGCGGCCCTGGCCGTCACCCGAAGTGTCCTTGAGGAATTCGATGGGATCTCCCTCAAAGCCGCCGATCGAAAGCTCGGTTTGGCTGCTGCCCACGCCGAGCAGCGGCCGCAACCCTTCAATGTTTCCCTTGGTCGCGGCTTCGACGATCAGCTCGCGCATTCGTTCAACCGGTTTCGGCAGCTTCGAAAGGTCATAACTGACGGTCACATTGATCCGTTCCGGCGTGTGTTCCACGTCGTCGGCAATGTCGGTTTCCAGCGTGTCAGTCGAGGGTGGATCGTCGTTGGTGACCGGCGGTAGATCTGTTTCCTCGATCGCTTCGGGGATTTCCAGTTTCCCGTCAGGCGTGTTGTCCGGAACGACATCCCCGACATCACTCAGGGCGAGTTGCTGGCCACTCGCGGTCAGAAAGCCGGGAAGCCCGTGCTTGTCGAATGATGCCTCAGCGGTTTTTGGCAGGCTGCCTGTTGCGAGCGTGGCCAGACCGGCAAGCAGGAAATGGCAGCGCTTGGTCGGAGTCCGATGTCCCATGCGCGCCTCTGTCCCCGTCCTACTTATTGTATCAGGCGCCCCGGCGAGAATTCTCCGGTCAGCATCCGCTGGCGGAGTTCCTCAAGCATTGCTTCCGCGCCATCCTCACCGAACATTTTCACGGTTTCGCGCATCACGGTCACCAGGGCGGCATCGGCTATGATTTCGGGCTCGATGCCGTCGGCAACACCTTCGGCCCACGCCTCGGTCTGGTGTTCGAGCGCAGTCTGCATTTTTTCGTGAATGATCATCTCGTCGATGTCAGACAGGTTCTGTTCCATCAAGTCACCACCTGGAGACAATGCTCCATATTTTCCCGACGATACAATAGCACGCCAATTGTGGCGAAAGACATGCAGTGAATGGTCAGGTTAACAAACCCCTAATTCCCGTAGCGTGCAATGATCTCCGACGCAAGCTCAAGCCCCTCTTTGCGGTAAAGTTCTTCGGCTTCCACCGCTACATTGGTGCAGTTGCGATAGACCGACGCAAAGGACCTGTATCCCTTGTTGAAGGCCGCAATCATTCTGGCACGTCTTGCTTGCTGACCGGCCTCAAGATCGATCAGCGCCTGCATTTTGCTGCGCCAGCCTTCGTCGACACCCATGCACAATGTCCGCAGATAGTGCACCGAGCCGACAATCTCCGACAGGCGGACCAACCGATCCTCGTAGGGTGGTTTGGTATCCTGCGCTGGTGCCGGGGCGGCAGAAAGCGCCAATAGCGCGAGCAGCAGGAAGGTGAGGGCGGGCGTTCTGGACATGGTGGCTGATCAATAGCACAGGATGTCGCCGGGGCAACTGCACAGGCTGATTTCGGTTCCGGATCTTCAGGTGATCCGGCCTACTGGCTGGCGGCCTTTTCGATCTCGACATCCGGCATGAAGGCATTGGCGACAAAGGCGAATGTCACATCATAGGGAACATCCTTTCCCGCCCTCTGGACGATGATATTGCCGACTTCCCGTCCCTTGGCGATGTTCCCTGTGTCGAGAGCCGATGTCTGCCCTTCCTCCCAGGTGATGGTCACACCGCCCCGCACCAGTGGACCTTCCTCGCGGACCTTCAGCAGCGAGACGATGATCGGGTCGACATCATCGCGAACCACGACAACGCGGGCCATCGGCTGAATATCCTGTGGCAGTTCACCGGAAAAGAGAAACGGCCGGCTCATCGTGTCATAGCCTCGATAGGGGTTGGTTCCGTAATTTCGCATGCCCGAATTGTTTGGGACCAGAACCTGTCCGTTCGGGTGGCGCAATTTGAAACGCTCCCAGGATTCCAGCCGCGAGGGAACCAGCGTCAATCTGGTGCCGGTCTTTTCGCCGGCAATCGCTTCGCCGGTGAATTGCTGCCACCAGCTTTCGGTCCTGCGGTCATACATGACCAGATCGGAATTGCGGAGCTTGCCGGTTGTTCCGAACGTATCCGCAGAACCGTCAATCACCCGGTCGAAGACAAGAGCGGCATTGCACAGCGGGCAATAGGTGACCGTCACCGGGCGTTGCCCCACCGTATCGTTGACAATCTCGTGCCACATCAGCACCCGAAGCGGGTAGGCACGGGCATCGCCATTGATCTCGAGGCCGATAACCGGCTCCTTGTCGTCCAGATTGGTGCTTTGTGAAACCGGGATGAAGACCGGGTCGTCAATCGACGGAATCCCATCCTTGGGCGGACCGCCCGACAGGATTTCGGCATAATCGATGGAGTGTTTCGAAAAGTCGGTCGACCAGCCCTGGCGTTTCCATGATTCCGGTTGTGCCAATGAAGACACGACCAAGGCCAAAAGCCATCCGACGACCAGAACGGTCTGCTGCATCGAGATTCGTGCCGCCATGATCGTGATCTCCCGGTTCAGACCCTCCGGGTAAAGACTATCAGGCCGGGCCGAGCGCTACCTAGTCAAGCCTCGTCACTTTTTCTTGAGGCTTGCGTCTGCATGCGGATTGTCCGTCAATCCATGGCGCTCAACATGCTCGATGCATTCGGCGACACTCGGTGGCATGGTCAGGCCTCTGGATTCTGCGGCGTCGAACCAGCCCACTGCATCGGCATCATCGCCGGCGACAGCGTCATCGATGTCGTTGACCTCGGCAAAATGCACCGCGAGCACATAGTGATGGCCGGTTGCCATTTCCTGGGGTGTGATAAGATCGTAGAGCCGGAAAAACCGCACATTTCGCCCGCGCAGTCCGGTTTCCTCATGCAACTCGCGCAAGACCGCATCGGCCAATCGCTCGCCCGGTTCGACCTTTCCGCCGGGAAAGGCAAATTGTCCGGCCGACGGGCCGGCGGCGCGCCGGACCAGCAGAAACCTGTTTTGCCGCATGACGATGCAGGACACAGCCATGCGGGGATAATGCACGATTGATTCTTCCATCTTTCACCGGCCTCGCTTATCGTTGCCCACCGCCGCGCCACACGCGTGGCGATAGTAATCCAGATGTCAGGAACTGCAATGCGATCCGCCGGCTTGAAAATTGCAACGATCATCCTGCTGGGGCCGCTTGCTCTCAGCGCCTGTGCCACCCTCAACGAAGCCGAATGCGAGACATCGAACTGGCGTGACCTGGGGCAACGCAATGGGCAGAGCGGGCGGGCTTCATCCTATGTCGTGGAACATGAAAAGGCCTGTTCCCGATTCGGAATACCGGTCGATTCGGCCAGCTGGCGTGCCGGCTGGGAAATCGGAATCCGGCAGTATTGCACGCCGCAGAACGGTCTTCAGCAGGGCAAGGACGGCAAAAATTATGCCCAATCCTGCCCATCTGACGTCGCGCCGGGTTTTCTGCGGACCTATGCTATCGGAAAACGTGTCTATGATGCCAAGCGGGAGCGTGAAAACATCAGCAATGAGATCGACCGGTTGCAGGAATCGATCGGAGAGGCGGATGACGAAAAGGCCCGCAACGAGCTGCAGACAAAGCTGATCCTCAAGCAGTCGGAACTGCGCTTTGCCCAGGACCGTCTGCTGGAGGCAGAGCGCCAGGCTGATCGGGTCCTCTACTCCCGCGCCTCCAACTAGGGTCGAAACATGTGCGGCCGATTTGCTCTGACCGCGACCGCAGATGCGCTGCAGGCCTTTTTCGAGGCGACTGAACTGGAGCGCCATGAGCCGCGTTTCAATATCGCACCGACCCAACCGATCATCATGATCAGATCAAACGCCGATACCATGCGGCGCGCCGGCGACAACCGGCCCCACCGGGAAACGGTTTTCGTGCGCTGGGGCCTTCTGCCGTCCTGGACAAAGGATCCGAACGACTTTCCCCTACTGATCAACGCCCGGGCTGAAACCGCTGCCCAGAAGGCCTCCTTCAAGGCGGCCATGCGTCACCGCCGGACACTGATTCCGGCCTCGGGCTTCTACGAATGGCAGCGCGAGGGGCGGCAAAAACCCCAGGCCTACTGGGTCCGTCCGCGCAGTGGCGACATCGTGGCCTTTGCCGGCCTGATGGAAACCTGGTCTTCCGATGACGGTTCCGAGATCGACACCGGTGCGGTTCTGACAACGCAGGCGAACGCTGCGATCAGTCACATCCATCACCGTATGCCGGTGGTTATCCGCCCAGAAGAGTTTACCCGATGGCTCGATTGCCGCGCGCAGGAACCGCGTGACGTGGCGGATTTGCTGTCGCCGATTGACGAGAATTTTTTTGAAGCCATTCCTGTGTCCGACCGTGTCAACAAAGCCGCCAATACCGGTCCTGACCTGCAGGACGCGGTCGACATTGCCCCGGAACTCGAAAGCGTGCCGCAAGACGAGCCGAAACAATCCGATCAATTGACCCTGTTTTAGAGCAAATGGTCGTGATGAATGATGCAGTGGTGACGTCGGCGATTGCGGGTTTTGTGCTCGGAGGCTCGCTTATTGTTGCGATTGGCGCGCAAAATGCCTTCATCCTGCGACAGGGCTTGGTCCGCTCCCATGTCTTCATCGTCTGTCTGATTGCCGCTCTGTGTGATGCGCTGCTGATTGTCGCGGGCATTGCCGGATTGGGGGCGATTGTCGCCGGGTCGCCATTCCTCATCGGAGCCGTTACCCTGGGCGGCGCAGCATTTCTGTTCGCCTATGCGGTGCTGGCCATTCGAAGGGCCATGGCGCCCCAGGCTCTACAAGCCGATGGCAGGTCCATCGGCAGCTTCTGGGCTGCCGTTACGACGTGCCTGGCGCTGACCTTTCTTAACCCCCACGTATACCTTGATACCGTCCTGCTGATCGGCGGATTGTCGGGCCAATATCAGGGCACCGCGCGGCTTGCCTTTGGCGCCGGCGCGGTGACGGCGTCGTTTGTCTGGTTTTTCTCGCTTGGCTACGGCGCACGGCTTCTTGCGCCGGTGTTCGAAAGACCTGTGGCCTGGCGGGTGCTTGATCTTCTCATCGCCGCCATCATGGCGCTTTTGGCCGTTGGACTGCTGCTACGGTTCCTGCGATCGTGAGACGGGCGCATCGCGGTGGCTTGACCTGACCGGCGCAAGCGGCGATAAGGCGGTTATGAAAACGGTTCGCGGCACTGCCGCCATTTGCATTTGCTGGATTATTATTCGCTAGCTATCCGCTGGTCCGGCCGTTTTCGTCTCCATTTTCATCAGGACAAAAGCCCCGGCCAGAGGCACAAGGGGAGTATGACCGATGGGTGAACCACGCCTGGTTCTTTACAACACGCTGACGCGCAAGAAGGAAGAATTTCGTCCGATCGATCCGGACAATCTGCGCCTCTATGTGTGCGGACCCACCGTCTATGACTTTGCCCATATCGGCAATGCGCGTCCGTTGATCGTCTTTGACCTGCTGTTTCGACTGTTGCGTCACCTCTATGGAGAGGATCACGTGACCTATGTGCGCAACATTACCGACGTCGATGACAAGATAAACGCACGGGCTGCCCGCGATTATCCGGATATGGACCTCAATGAGGCAATTTCCCTGGTCACCGGCAAAACCACCGATCAATACCACGCCGATGCAAGGGCTCTTGGGTGCCTGGAGCCGACCATTGAACCGCGCGCAACCGACAATATCGACCGGATGCAGGACATGATCCGGACTCTGATTGCCGGAGGCCACGCCTATGAGGCCGCAGGTGAAGTGCTGTTCGATGTGACCTCCATGCCCGACTATGGTGCGTTGTCGAACCGCAAACTGGAAGATCAGCAGGCGGGCGCCCGCGTCGCGGTGGACGAACACAAGAAAAACCCCGGTGATTTCGTTCTGTGGAAACAATCGACGGACAAGGAACCCGGCTGGCCGTCACCCTGGGGCGTCGGACGCCCGGGCTGGCATCTGGAGTGCTCGGCCATGAGCGAGCGTTATTTGGGCGAAACCTTCGACATTCATGGCGGAGGGCTCGACCTGATCTTTCCGCATCATGAAAACGAGATCGCGCAATCGCGCTGCGCCCATGGCACACGCAGGATGGCCAATCTTTGGATGCACAATGGTTTCCTCCAGGTTGAGGGACAGAAGATGTCGAAGAGCCTCGGCAACTTCATTACTATCCATGAGTTGCTTGCCACGGACAGGTTCGGCGGGCGCTCCTGGCCGGGCGAGGTCTTGCGTCTCGCCATGCTGATGACCCACTATCGCGACCCGATCGATTTCAGTCTGCGCAAGCTTGAGGAAGCCGAGCGCATGCTCGCGAAATTCGCAAGGAAGGCCGGTGATGCGGCAGTATCGGAGAAGGTCGACGCGCAGAGCATTGCCTATTTGATGGACGATCTGAATGTCTCCGGCGCCCTGGCGCGCATCAGTGCGCTGGAGGGAGACGCACTCGCTTCGACATTGAACCTTCTTGGGTTTTCCAACTATCGCACCACAAAGGTCGCGGATGTGGATGAAGCCATGATTGCCGAACGCATCGCAAAACGTCTCGCGCTGATTGGCGACAAGAACTGGGCCGAAGCCGATGCCATTCGCGATGAGCTTGCCGCATTGGGCGTCCAGCTCAAGGACGGCAAGGATCCGGAGACAGGCGCACGCGTGACCGATTGGGAAATGCGATGATGTTTTTCAGCGAAATGAGCTGCCGTGTCGGAGGGTGCTCCAATGGATGATGGACGCGAAAAGATCTATCTTTTTGACACGACGCTGCGAGACGGCCAGCAGACGCCGGGCATCGATTTCGGGGTCGAGGACAAGATCGCGATCGCCAAAATGCTGGACGATTTCGGCTTCGACTATGTCGAAGGCGGATATCCAGGTGCGAATCCCACGGACACTGCCTTCTTTGAAAAGAACAGGTTGCAGTGCGCGTCCTTCGTCGCCTTTGGAATGACGAAACGCCCAGGTGTGTCGGCGTCCAACGACCCCGGATTGGCGGCGCTGGTTCAATCGCAAAGCGACAGTGTCTGTTTCGTTGCAAAAAGCTGGGACTATCACGTCTCCGTGGCGCTGGGCATCACGAATGAGGAGAATCTTGACAGCATCCGGGCGTCAGTCGAGCACACCTGCGCGGCCGGCAAGGAAGCAATGGTCGATTGCGAACACTTCTTTGACGGCTACAAGGCCAATCCAGACTACGCGCTGGCCTGCGCAAAAGCGGCCTTCGAATCCGGTGCCCGCTGGGTGATCCTGTGCGACACCAATGGCGGCACCCAGCCGGCGGAAATCTCAACCATTGTCGGCGCGGTCATCTCTGCCGGAATACCAGGCGCCAATCTGGGCATTCACACCCATAATGACACCGGTCAGGCCGTTGCCAATTCGCTGGCGGCGGTCGAAGCGGGCGCGCGCCAGATCCAGGGCACATTGAACGGCATCGGAGAACGCTGCGGAAATGCCGACCTGATCACCATTGTTCCGACGCTCGTTCTCAAGCCATTGTGGAATGAGCGGTTCGTCACGGCGATTGATGCGGACAAGCTTGTCGACCTGTCGCGGCTGTCCCACAGTTTCGACGAACTGCTCAACCGTCCACCCGAGGCGCAAAACCCCTATGTCGGTGCATCGGCCTTCGCGACCAAGGCGGGCATTCACGCCTCGGCACTGCTTAAGGATCCCCGGACCTATGAACATGTGCCACCTGAAGCGGTGGGCAATTCACGCCGTGTCATGGTTTCCGATCAAGGCGGAAAATCGAACTTTATCAACCAGCTGGAGCGGTTTGGCATTGAGGTGTCGAAAGAAAATCCGAAGCTCGATCGGCTGATAGCCCTTGTCAAGGAGCAGGAAGCCACGGGCTATGCCTATGAGGCGGCGGATGCGAGCTTCGAGTTGCTTGCCCGCCGGGTGCTCGGGCGCGTTCCGGAGTTTTTCAAGGTCGACAGCTACCGGGTGATGGTCGAGCGCCGCTTCGATGCGATCGGCAATATCAAGACGGTGACGGAAGCGATCGTCAAGGTGGAGATCGACGGCGAGAAGAAAATGTCGGTTGCCGAGGGGCACGGTCCTGTCAATGCACTCGACATCGCCCTGCGCAAGGATCTCGGCAAGTATCAGAAGGAAATCGAGGACCTTGAGCTGACCGACTACAAAGTGCGTATCCTCAATGGTGGAACCGAGGCCATCACCCGCGTGCTAATTGAATCGCGCGACGTGACGAGCGAACGCTGGTGGACTGTCGGCGTCTCGGACAACATTATCGACGCATCGTTTCAGGCGATGATGGATTCCGTGACATACAAGCTGCTGAAAGGGCGGACCACATAGGTTGCGGCCCTTCGTTCCTGAACGCGTCGCTGCGGGACATTATCCGACATTAATGTTTGGCCTTAACCGATTCCGATGAATCGGTTTTTCCCGGATCAATGCAAACCGATCAAAGCTCTGACAGGAGTGGCATGCACACCGAAAACACCGCTGCGCGAGGATTCGCATTTGCAATCAGTGCCTATGTGCTGTGGGGGCTGACGCCGATCTACATGTGGGCGATGGCGCATATCCCCGCCGTCGAGATCGTCGCCTTTCGCGGGCTCTTGTCCGTACCGGTTGCCGGTTGCATCCTGCTCTGGTTGGGGCGAACCGGTGATCTGAAGTTCGCGATACGCCAGCCCGGAACCATGCTCGTTCTGGCAGTGACAGCCACTCTGATTTCAATAAACTGGGGAATCTACACCTGGGCGGTGGCCGCCGGCCGAACGGTCGAAACGGCGCTCGGTTATTACATCAATCCGATCGTCAATATCGTGATCGGTGCCGTATTTCTGGGCGAACGCTTTACCAGGCCGCAGGTGGTTGCCATTGTGTTGGCTGTGGCAGCGGTGCTGTTGTTGACCATCCATATGGGCGCATTGCCCTGGGTATCCCTGGTGCTCGCGGTCAGTTTCGGCATCTATGGCTATCTGCGCAAGATCGTCCCGGTCGGACCGGCACAGGGTTTTTTCCTCGAAGTCGTTCTGCTGACGCTACCCTGCCTGGCTGTTCTCGCCATCTGGTTTCCCGTCGGCGCGAACCATTTCATGGCGGGCAATCTCACCGATACACTCCTGTTGCTGGCGGCAGGGCCGGCAACGGCGATTCCGCTGATCCTGTTCGCGTCCGGTGCACGCTTGTTGAAATACTCGACGGTCGGTCTGATGCAATATGTGGCCCCGACGATCATGTTTGTCATTGCCGTCTTCCTGTTCCGGGAACCGTTTTCCGGAGTTCAGCTCATAGCCTTCTGCCTGATCTGGACGGCGCTTGCCATATACAGCTGGTCGAGCCTGCGAAAAACCGCGATCGTCGCACAGGCATGACTGCAGGTCGGCAATTCGCTCAATAGCGGTCCCCTGAGGCAACAAACACAGGCCTATTCGATGCCCATGCAGTTGGCGTAATAGGTGGTTGTCGCCGGCCAGTCCGAAAAGACCCCGACAACGCCAACCTCTTTTGCCAGCACATCGAGCAGCACCAGCGCATCGCCGTCATTGTCGGTAATGTCAGCGACCGTTTGATAATACCAACCGCCACCGTTTGCGAGTGAGCCGGACCGCTCCAGGGTCCAGGTGATGAGGTCGAGACCGGCCTCTCTGGCGGCCTTCGCATAGCTTGACGGCTCCGGTCTGCCATCGTCTCCGCTGCGCACCAGAAACCACAGGGGAGGAGCCAGAAAGCGAATTCCGCTTTCGGCGATCTCTTCCATCGAGGGTATCCAGGTCGCTGGGTCCTCGGGATCGAGATCGGGATAACGACCGTCGAGATAGACCGCCTGCCGACCGAATTCGGGGGTGTCGGAAATCCAGAAGAGGACATCCTCACGATTGAAGGATTGCGGAAAAACATCCGAGGCTGGGACGCCTGCGGCCTTGTACTCTTCGATCATTTTCTGCGCAAAGGCCCGCTGGGAAAAATTGCCATCAAACGGCATGTCGACCGATGGCGATTTCAGCTCCGGTATCATTTTGACCTTGAGCTCCTTGAACAGGGCGATCGACTCGGCGTGGGTCATCAGCGTGCCGCGACTGACGTAAAGATCGGTGCGCCCCGCGGCGGTTCCGTCCATATAGTCTTCGACCGTCGTTGCCGTCGGGTTCGCGGCATCCATCTTGCCGGTCAATTGCCGGAACTGCGCGAGCGTGATGTCGGACGTGCAGCATTTGGCCGTTGCCTCCTTGCCATTTGCCGCATCGGCCGGGGTAAACGGTTGGCTGCACTGGGTGGCGATGTCTGGCCTCGCCAGAATATCGGTCGTCCTGTGAAGATCGCATTGGGAATGGCGGCACACCAGTGCCCGGTCCTTGGTGAAAGTCACGTCACACTCGACGATGCCGGCACCCATACGCGCGGCGGCGCGATAGGATTCTTCCGTATGTTCGGGGAACTGCAGGGGCGCCCCCCGGTGTCCGATGGAAAAGTCCGATTTGTAGAACGGCCCCGTCTCACAGTGTTTCAAGGCCTGTTTGAGCGCGCCATCAGGCAAATGGTCAATCAGAGCAAAGGGTCTTGGACCCAGTTGCGCTGCAGATTTGCCGTCGGCGGCCAGAGCAGGCATCAGGCAGGCGGGGACACTTGAAAGAAAGAGAAATCCGGCGATCGCGGTGCGTGTCATGCAACTCTCCAGCTTTGTGTCTCAGACACGCGGCAGCCATCGGACCCGAACGCGTTCAGAGGTCCGATCGGGCCTGTGTTCAACACTGAATCAAATTTATGGTTCGTCGGTTACGGCGGGAGGCTAACACAGCTCGGTAACAGTTTTTTGTGAAACACCGCCCTGTCGGCAATTCGGTTTTGCTCTACATCTTTTCGATGATTTGCGCATCGCCGCCGTCGCCATCGGCCGATTCCCAGGCCTCGATAATCGTCGGCACGATCTGGTCTGCCGTTTCGATGACCAGTGGCCTGACCAATTGCTGTGAATGCAGAAAGCCCTCATCGGCCATATGGGCGAGCAATTGCAGCAGAGGATCCCAGAAGCCGCCAATATTGGCCAGAACCATAGGGTATCGATGCCGGCCCAGCTGCGCCCAGGTCATGATCTCAATGATTTCCTCGAGCGTTCCGATGCCGCCGGGCAGTGCGACGAACGCGCCGGATTTGTCGAACATCTTGTGCTTGCGCTCGTGCATGTCTTGCGTGACGATCAATTCGTCAAATTCCAGTCCGGCGCTTTCGCCGGCCTCCCGCTCCTGCAGGAACGCCGGAATGATGCCGGTCACCAATCCACCGTGCCGAATGGTCTCGACCGCCACCGCCCCCATGATCCCGTGGGTTCCGCCGCCATAGACCAGCCGGATGTCATTTTCCGCCAGGGTGCGGCCCAGATGCCTTGCGGCCTTTTCATAGGCGGGGTTTTGTCCCGATTGGGAGCCGCAATACACACAGATGGATCGATTCAGGGACATGGCGTGAGAAAGCACGATGCGGGCAAGCCCGTCAAGCGTCGGACGGGCGGTCAAAGGTGGCATCGATTCAGGCCAACCGATTGCCGGTGGAGCTTGTTCGACCCTGTCAAAACGGCTAGTTTGTGACAAGGTCATGAAGCCCGAACGGCAATTTGTTGTGTGTTTCCCGGCGAGGCTCCGCCTATTGATGCAGATCGGTGCTATCCATTTGAAAGAAGAGCATCTTACTGGCGTTGTGACAGCTGGAGTATGGTATGAAAAACAATAAATCCCTTGTCTGGGGACTCATCGGTCTGGCGGTCATCATCCTCGTTGCCCTGTATGCCTACAACGAGGATCAGAAGCGCCGGCTTGCAGAAGCAGAAACGACAGAAGAGCAAAAAGCCGCTACCCCGGAAAACACGGAAGAAACCGAAACCGCGGTCATACCGGCAGAACAACCGGCTGATGAAACTGCGGCGGCAGGTGAAGACAGCACCGCCGACAGCACGGAGAGCAGCACATCGGATACAGGTGATACCGACAGTGCCGCAGCGAGCACCGATGCTGCGGAGCCCGACGAAACGGACAGCACAGCAGCGCAAACCGAGGCGGCAGACGAAACCGACAAGGCCGAAGACACGGTGGCCGACAGCGGTGCGGCGGAAACGGCAGCGGCATCCGCTGCGCCGGCCGAACCTGTGGCGGCCCCGCAATTCGATATCGTCCGCGTCGAGCCGGACGGGTCCACCGTCATTGCCGGTCAGGCAAAAGCCGGTGCTACCGTTGAGGTGGTGACCGGTGACCGCGTGCTGGCCGAATCCGAGGTGGGGCAATCCGGAGACTTCGCAGCCATTTTCGACGATCCTCTCGCGCCCGGTGACTACGAGATTGTGCTGCGGGTCGTCGAAGAAGGCGATGTCGTCGCCCAGTCGGAGGAAGTTGCTACCGTCAGTGTACCGGAGGAAAATCCCGAGCAGCTGCTGGTCATTGTCACCAAGCCGGGCGAGGCAAGCCGCATTCTGACACAGCCTGAAGCCGTGGAAACGGCGTCCGCGACGGGTGAACAGCCTGTGGCGCCTGCCGCGGAAGCGAAGGAAGCCGAAGTGGACACGGCTGCAGTGTCGTCCGCCGACACCGGATCAAAGGACGATGGATCCGCACCGGCGAAACTGTCGGCGGACACATCCGCAGATGAGACCAAAACGACGTCGGCAAAAACAGATGCCGAAAAACCACTATCCAGTGAGGAGACGGAGGCCGCGTCGGACACGGCCGAGGCCGTCGACACCGATCCCGTCACGCCGTCCGCGGACTCCGGCTCCCAGGTCGCAGCCCTGGCCGACACCGATGAGTCAGCCGACAGCAAGACCGCTCAGGTCCCGGAAAAGGACGAGCAGCCGGCACCGCCTGCTGATTCCGGTTCGGCGGCGAGCGAGAGCGCTGCAGTGGCCGACACAGCAAATGAGGCCGCAGCAGTTGCAAAACTGAGGATTGATGCCGTGGAAATCGAAGGTGGCCGGATATTTGTGGCCGGTTCCGCCACACCAGGCGCTTCGGTTCGTGTCTATGCCGATGGTTCAGCCATCGGAGACAGCCCGGTCAGTGACACCGGCCGCTTCCTTGTCGAAGCGGAGCGGGACATCTCTGTCGGGCAGCATACGATCAGCGCTGATCTGATGATGCCCGGCACCGACGCTGCGACCATGCGCGTGGCCGTTCCGTTTACCCGTCCGGCGGGCGAAACCGTCGCGGCCGTGGCCGCACCGGCGACATCCGATGCATCCGAAAAAGTGGCCGCCGGCACGCCGGAGGACGAAGCCGCCGAGCCGGCGGAGCGAACCGCCATGGCAGCACCCGAGGATACTGCATCGGCGCCGTCCACGACCACAGAGCCATCTGACAAGACCGACAATACCGTGACCGCCAAATCTGAACCAGTCGCGCCGGCCAACGACGCCATGGCAGATGTTCCAAAGGATCAACAGACAGGCGAAACGGCGATGAGCGAGACCACCGAGCCGCAAGACGCGTCCAAGGAGGCCATGGCCGCGGAGACCAAGCCGGAAAACATGAGTCCGGCTGCCGAAACAGAGATGGCGGACAGTGAAGCCTCGCCGACACCGGTGGAGACAGCAACGAACGCACAGTCAGACAGGACCACTAAAAAGGAATCTTCATCAAGCGGCGCCTCTTCAACGGCCGATACCGTTGCCGAAGAACCGGGCCAACAGAAGACGACGGACATGGCGGCGCAAAGCCAAGCGGCGGACGTGCAGGACACCGCCGATTCCGCGCCCGCCACCAGTTCTCAGGGCACCCAAATGGCGACCGCCGACACGCAGTCACCCGAGCCCGAAACAGTCGTTCAAGAGGCGCTCGAGGCGAAGGAGGGATCGGTTATTATTCGCCGCGGCGACACGTTGTGGCAGATATCGAGACGCGTTTACGGCCGCGGCGTTCGTTACACCACGATTTATCTCGCCAATTCCGACCAGATCAGCAACCCGGATTTCATCGAGCCCGGTCAGATCTTCATGGTTCCCAATGAGCCGTTGAGCAATGCCGAACAGCTTCATCGCGAACGCATCAAGAGACGGTAATATGTGAGCGCTTCCTTGACCCTCCGGGCAGGGATCCTATCTAGGGTTGCCGGCGGCGAAGCGAGTGATCGTCGCCATTTAAGGGGCCTTTTTGTCAGACCAGAATAAAACCGTTGCCTCCGATACCGGCAACCCTATTCGAACACTTCGGAATTTGTGGCCATTCATGTGGCCGACGGATCGCGCCGACCTGAAACGCCGCGTGATCTGGGCGGCGCTGTTTCTGGTCGCAGCCAAACTGGCGCAGGTTGTGGTGCCCTATTTCTTCAAATGGGCGACCGATGCGCTCGATGGAAAACATGACGGTCTGCAGTTTCTGCCGGCGATGCTGATTGCACCCGTTATGCTGGTTCTGGCCTACAATGCCGCACGGGTCATTCAACTCGGGCTGAACCAATTGCGCGATGCCCTGTTTGCCCGGGTTGGGCAGCATGCGGTGCATCAACTGGCCTACAAAACGTTCGTCCACATCCATCGACTGTCCCTCCGGTTTCATCTGGAGCGGCGCACCGGCGGCCTGTCACGAATCATCGAACGCGGGGTCAAGGGGATTGAATCGATTGTTCGGTTCACCATTCTCAACACACTGCCGACCCTGCTCGAGTTTGCACTGGTCGCCATCATTTTCGGCTTCACCTACGGTCTGTCCTATGTCGGCGTCACTGCGGCCGTCATCTGGCTCTATATCTGGTTCACGGTGCGTGCCAGCGACTGGCGCATCGCGATCCGGCGCGACATGAACGCCTCGGATACGGATGCCAACACCAAGGCGGTCGATTCGCTGCTGAATTTCGAGACGGTCAAATATTTCGGCAATGAATCCATGGAAGCGGCCCGCTATGACGAGTCGATGGAGCGCTATGAACATGCTGCGACCCGCATCTGGACCTCGCTGGGTTGGCTGAATCTGGGGCAGGGCGTCATCTTCGGCGTCGGCATGGCCATCATGATGGTGATGTCGGCCATGGCCGTGCAACGCGGCGAGCAGACCATTGGCGATTTCGTCTTTATCAACGCCATGTTGATGCAGCTGTCGATCCCGCTGAACTTTATCGGCTTCGTTTACCGGGAAATCCGCCAGGGTTTGACGGATATCGAACAGATGTTCGATCTGCTCGATGTCGAGGCGGAGGTCACCGACAAGCCCGATGCCGTGCCGTTGCGCGATACCAAGGGATCAATCCGATTTGAGGATGTGCATTTTCGCTATGAGACGGACCGGCCGATCCTGCATGGCATCAGTTTCGACGTGCCCTTCGGCAAGACAGTGGCCGTCGTCGGACCGTCCGGCGCCGGGAAATCAACCATTTCACGCCTGCTTTTCAGGTTCTACGACGTTCAGGAAGGCGCGATCACAATCAATGGACAGGATGTCCGTGACGTCACACAGGAATCGCTTCGCAATGCGATCGGCATGGTGCCGCAGGACACGGTGCTGTTCAATGACACATTGGCCTACAATATCCGTTACGGCCGGGTTACGGCCACCGACGAAGAGGTTATGGAAGCCGCCGAAATGGCTCAGATCGGTGACTTCATTCGCAGCCTGCCACAGGGCCTTGATACCATGGTCGGCGAGCGCGGCCTGAAGCTCTCCGGCGGAGAAAAGCAGCGCGTCGCCATCGCACGAACGATCCTCAAAGCGCCGCCCATCCTGATCCTTGACGAGGCAACTTCGGCGCTGGACACGGCAACCGAGCAGGAGATTCAGACAGCGCTGGACTATGTCAGCCGGGGCCGCACAACACTGGTGATCGCCCACCGGCTTTCAACGGTCATTGCCGCCGATGAAATCATCGTGCTGCAGGATGGCGTCATCGCCGAGCGCGGCACACACAAGAAGCTCCTGGCCAAGAAGGGTCTGTATCAGGCCATGTGGGATCGACAGCGTGAAGCCCAGGAAACCGAGGAAAAGCTCAAGGATTTCCAGGAGCACGACGAGTTGGGCGTCATTGTGCGAAAACCGCCGCCGGTCTGATAGCCCGATCTGGATTGCCGCATCCGGCGCAATCCCGTTGACAGAAGCCGATGCCGACACGAATTCGCCGAACACAGCAGCTTCGGAACTGTTTCCATTTGAGACTGAAGTGATTTATGAGTGGCGAATGAGCTTGATTGACACGATTACGAATACATTGGTGCCCGTCCATAAGGAAGGTCACAAATTTGTCCTGGCGTTTCTCGCCGGTTCACTTGTTCTCGGCTGGATCTGGAATCCGCTGTTCTGGATCGGGCTGATCCTGACCGCCTGGTGTGCCTATTTCTTCCGAGATCCCGAACGGTCGACACCGATTGACGATGATCTTGTGATAAGTCCGGCCGATGGCCGTGTTTCCGCAATCGCCCAGTTGCAGCCGCCGCGGGAACTCGATCTGGGCGAAGGCGAGATGCTGCGCATTTCGGTGTTCATGAACGTGTTCAATTGTCACGTGAACCGTGCGCCGGTCAGCGGCAATGTTACGCAGATCGTCTACAAATCGGGCAGTTTTCTGAACGCCGAGCTCGACAAGGCGAGCGAGGAAAACGAGCGAAACGGGCTGGTGATCGACGGTGCGAACGGTCCCGTGGGTGTCGTTCAGATTGCCGGTCTGGTGGCCCGCCGGATTATCTGCTGGACGAAACCACATGACCAGGTCGAGGCCGGTGAACGGTTCGGCCTCATCCGGTTCGGCTCCCGTCTCGATGTCTTCCTGCCGCTCGACGCGACACCGCGCGTGTCGGTCGGTCAGACCGCCATCGCCGGCGAAACCGTCCTGGCGGAATATGGTGCGTCAAAGGGCAAGACCGTCGCCCGGCGGAGCTAGGGTAAATTGTGATGGATACCGGATTTTCGCCATTCGATCCCAACGGGCTGGAACGGGACGAATACGGCAGTAGAGGTCCGCGGCTGCGGGACATCTCGCTGCGCATGATGGTGCCCAACATTATCACGGCGCTGGCGATCTGCGCCGGACTGACGGGCATCCGGCTGGCATTCGAACAGCGATTCGAGCTTGCTGTGGCGATGGTTCTTGTTGCGGCCTTCCTCGATGCCGTCGATGGGCGCATCGCCCGGCTGTTGAAATCAACGACCAAGTTCGGCGCGCAGATGGATTCGCTTGCCGACATCGTGAATTTCGGCGTCGCGCCGGCTCTTGTCCTCTATGCCTATCTGCTCGACCAGGTCCGATCCTTTGGCTGGATTGCGGCGATGATCTACGCGATAGCGGCCGCGCTTCGGCTGGCGCGCTTCAACGTTATGGAAGAACGGCAGAACAAGGCAAGCTGGCAGTCGGATTATTTTCTCGGCATTCCGGCGCCCGGTGGCGCCATGCTGGTTTTACTGCCGGTCTATATGGGGTTTCTGGGCATTGAGACCAATGCGCTCTTCGCCTATGTGGCATCGCTCTACACCATGCTGATCGCATTTCTGCTGGTCAGCCGCATGCCGGTCTATTCCGGAAAATCGCTTGGCCAGCGGGTGCGCCGGGATTTGGTCTTCCCGCTGATGCTTGCCATCGTGCTCTATGTCGCGATGCTGATGACCTTCACGTGGGAAACAATGACGGCCACCACGCTTCTGTATCTCGTTTCGCTGCCTTTCGGCGCCCGCGCCTGGCGCAAACGATACGGGCGCGAGAAAGCCCTCGATTGATAATATAACGGACGCCTGACAGGCGTCCGTTGTCAACAGGCAGCCATCATCATTCAGCCGCATCCGGTCGCGCCAGCGGCAGATCGTCATTGTCGGCGTGCTTTGCCGCCTCATCATGCCGCGCATCATCGGCAGGTTCGCCTTTAGTCGGCTTTTCTGCCGTCCGGCGGCCGAGGCGACCGGCAGCCCGATGCCAGGTGTCGCGCGCATTGGCGGGAAGAGCCAGCATCGATGGGATCATGACAAGCGTCAGCATTGTCGAGAAGGCCAGGCCGGAAATGATCGCTGTTGAGAGCTGAACCCACCAGATCGATGTGATTCCACCGACGGAAACGGTTTGCGTGAAGAAATTCATGTTGATCTGCAAGGCCATCGGCACCAGGCCCAAAATGGTGGTGACCGTGGTCAGCATGATCGGACGCAGACGCTGCGCCGCCGTTTTGAGCGCCGCCTGGCGGGTATCCGTCACACCTTCCTGGCGCATGCGGTTGAACGTGTCGATCAACACGATCGCGTTGTTCACCACGATACCGGCCAGCGCGACGATGCCCGTTCCCGTCATGATGATGGAAAACCGCTGACCGGTCACGGCCATTCCGACCAGCACGCCGGAAATGGCGAGGATCACGGTCGAGAGCGTCAATATCGTCTGGTAGAACGAATTGAACTGCGTCAGCAGGATGATGAACATCATGAAGAGGGCAGCGATCGCCGCCTTGCCTAGAAAAGCACTGGATTCCTGTTGTTCTTCATCCGCGCCGCGGAACCGCAGGAAGACGTTTTCAGGCCACTCCTGGGAATCCACCCACGCTTGAACAAGCTTGACGGCATCGTCCGGCGTTGCCGCCCGTCCGTCCACCATGGCGCCTTCCGCAAGGCTTGCCTTGACATCCATGGCGTACAGGCCGTCGCGTCTGGTGATGGATGAAACCTTGGGCTGCGCGGTGCGCTCGATAAAATTGGAAATCGGCACCTGTCCGTTCGCTGTGCGCAGTTTCAACAGCTCGAACTGGTCCAGCGTCCGCTCATCGCGCGGCAGGCGGACCCGGATATCGACCTCGTCTTCGGAGTCGTCCGGCCGGTACGTGCCGATGAGCACGCCATTGGTGACAAGCTGCACCATGGAGCCGACCTGAACGATTCCGGCATTGTAGCGCCCGGCCTGTTCGCGATCGACATCCAGCTGCCATTCAATGCCGGGCAGGGGACGGCCATCCTCCTGGTCGGACAGCAGTTCGACGGTGTCGACGTGGTCGCGGATCCGGCCAACAGTTTCGACCATTGTGTCGTAGTTGGTTGATTTGACCTCGAGTCGCAGGTCCTTGCCGGTCGGCGGGCCGCCTTCGATTTTGCGGACTTCCACCTTGATTCCCGCCATATTCGCGGTGCGATCGCGGATATCCTCGAAGATTTCGACCGCGCGGGGCCGGCAGCAATAATCGGCAAGTTCGATCTGCAATTCGCCGATCACATCCGCCGGCTTATCCTGCACGCCGCCGAGCACCTGCAAACCGCCGCCGCCGCCGCCCGGCGCCGTAGCCGACATCACGACATTGTCGATGCCGTTGACCTGCAGGACCTGGGCTTCAACTTCGCCGACCAGATCGCGAATTTCCGTGGCCGAAAGGTTGCCACGTGCCGAAACCAGCACGATCGCGACATCGGGCTCTTCATCGACGAAGAACTCGACACCCTGGCTGTTGGCAGCGAAATACATGAAACTGCCGGCGGTCATTGCCAGTATGACCACGATGACGGCCACATTGCCCCAAAGGGTTCCGGCCGCCAGTCTGAGAAAACGCAAGTAACCGCCCGTGATGCCGGGGACTTTCTCCACCACCAGTGGCGCCCTTGACGACAGCATCAAAGCGACGTCATCGGACTGAGGCGCCGGGTGCGCAGCGCGGCGCGATGCAATGAATTTCGAGACCTGGTAACCCAGGACGAATGCGACGACAGCCGTCAAAAGGCTGCAGGCCAACTGAACCGCTCCGTCGAATCCGGAAAACGGTCCCATAAGGGCGGCAAAGCCTGCAATGGCGGCGACGAACAGCGCTGTCACCATATTGGCGCGACGCGAAATGACCGCTGCAATCTGCGCGAAGAACGTTCCGGTGACCGGCAGGAAGACCAGCGCGGTCAGCAACGAAGCCGAGAGGACAATGATGACCATTTTCGGCAGATAGCTCATGAACTGTCCGGGAACGCCGGGCCACAACAGCAGCGGAAGAAATGCTGCCAGTGTCGTGGCCGTCGATGATACGACCGGCCAGAACATCAGCTTGGATGCGCGTTTATAAGCGTCCGCGGGCCCCATGCCTTCGGAAATCTTTCGATCCGCATATTCGGTCACGACGATGGCGCCGTCCACCAGCATTCCGACCGTCAGAACCATGCCGAACATGACCATCATATTGACCGTCATGCCGAGGCCGCCAAGGATGAGAAATGCCAGCATGAACGAGCCGGGTATGGCCAGTCCGACCAGCAGGCCGGAGCGAATTCCAAGCGTCCCGACCACGCAGATCATGACCAAAACGATCGCCGTCATGATCGAGGACTGCAGGGACCCCAGCACTTCGAATATGAAGCTCGACTGATCGAGCAGGTAATTGACTTTGATCGAACTCGGCCAATCCTTGGTGAAGGCGGAGACGACGGCGCGCACCTGATCATTGTTTTCGATGATATTGGTGCCGATGCGCTTGGTGACCTGGATTGATATGGCCGGCTGGCCATTGACCCGGGTGAAGGTCGACGGATCCTTGAATGTGCGCCTGATTTCAGCGACTTCGCCGAGAGTGACGACGCCTTCGCCGCTCTGTTTGATCGGGATGGAAAACACATCCTGAGCGGTCTCGACCAGGCCTGGGACCTTGACGTTGAAACGCCCGTTGCCGTCATCAATGAAGCCGGCGGCCACAAGCTGGTTGTTCTGCGTCAGCGCGTTGAGCAGCTCATCCTGTGTGATGTCGTAGGATTCGAGTTTCATCAGGTCGACGACAACCTCGAGAAGTTCCTCCCGGTCACCGGCGAGGCTGGCCTCCCGCACCGTCGAAATTGCCTCGATTTCATCCTTCAGACGGCGTGCAAGCGTGGTGAGCGTGCGCTCGGGAACATCACCGGACAGGGTCACGATGATGGTCGGCTGAAGCGCGAAATTGGTCTCCGTGATGACCGGTTCGTCAGCCTGCGACGGCAAGTCGGCTTTCGCCTGATCGACCTTGTCCCGGATGTCGGCAAGCACCTCGTCCTTGTCGGTCTCGATGTTGAATTCGAGGATGATTCCGGCGTGCCCTTCGGACGCGATGGCCGTCAGTTCCTTGAGACCGTCCAGGCCGCGCAAGGATGTTTCCATCGGCCGGACCAGCAATCGTTCGGAATCGCTCGGTGAAATCCCCTGTTGACCGATGGAGACATAGTAGACCGGCACGTCGATGTCGGGCTGGGCCTCCTTGGGAACGCCGATATAGGACATGATGCCGGCGGCAATCATGAAGATCATCAGCGTCAGGACGGTTTTCGGGCGTGATATGATGGCCTGTAGGGCAGACGTCATGAGTTTTTCTCAGCCTTCATGTTCTGGGCCGCCATGTCCGCGGCAACGGGTTCGACCGTCTGGCCGGATATGACGTAGTCCTGCCCCACCGTGATCACGCGCGTGTCAGGTGTCAGACCGGTAACCCACATCGTGTCGGGTGTGTGAGCGATGATATTGAGTTTCTGAAAAGCGACCGAATTGTCGGCATTGATGGTCCGAACGCCGATGTCGCCATTGTCATCCAGCGTCAGCCAGGAAGGTTTGACCCGATAGGCCTCGGCGCCTTCGAGCTGGATCTGTGCCGAGGCCGTGATGCCGTCCCTGAGGCGGTTGTCGGGGTTTGGCAGTTCGATTTCCACCAGGAATGTCCGTGTTGCGGCATCGGCCGACGGTGAGATGTAGCGGATCGCACCGCCGACGGTTTCTCCCGAAACGAGCGTCACCTGCGCCGGATCACCCACCTCGATCGCGCCGACCCGCCGCTCCGAGACCTGTCCAACGAACATCATCGGATCGGCATTGATCAGGGTGATGCAAACGCCGCCGATCGACAGATTGTCACCGATCTCGGAAACCGGATCTTGGACCACGCCATCGGCTGTGGCCAGAATATCCGTGTAGGACAGTTCGCGCTTGGCCTCCGCCAGGGTGGCCGTTGCACCATCGAGCAGGGCTTTCAGAGCCTTGACTCGTGTTTCGGACGTAAAACCCTTCTTGCGCAGTTCGACGGCCCCGTCATGATCGAATATGGCCTGGTCGAGGGCTGCGGTCGCCCGCGCAACGGCGGCCTCGCGCACACCGGGATCGAGCTGGCACACGAGATCGCCGGTTTTGACCCGGTCACCCTTGGCAACCAGGCGCTTTTCCAGCGTTCCGGCGGTTTCAGCCCGCACCGAGACGACCTTGTCGGCTTCGGTACGCCCGCGTACCAGAAGCGTTTCCGGCCGGATCTCCGGCTGTACGCTCACATAGCGCACCTTGAAGGCGGTTTCGTCGTTCGACTGCCGCTCGGCGGGCGGAAGCACCGCATTTTCGGAGTTTTCCTGGCCGCCAATGACGACATCCCCGGTGCCCATCCAGCCGAGAACGGCTCCTGCGATGACCAGAGCTGCAATATGCGAGCCCTTGATACGAAATGCCATGTCGCGCTCTCCTGTCGTCCTATTCCGTCGTTTCCGGCTGCCGCTCGGTCGAGCGGGCCAAAGCTTCGAGTTCGTGTCTGTGCTTGATGAGATGGTCGAGGCTCGCCTGTGTCACCGAGCGTCCATAGTCGGCAATCCACCGCATTCCCGGCAGTCCGCCATTCAGGCAGGATTGGACCGAATCGAGCATTTTCAGTTTTTCCTGTAAGCCTTTGATTCTGTTGTCGATAGCTCGCACAAGCGTTTCCCGGTCGACCAGTTCGGAGCAGAGCGCCGTCAGGAGAAACTCCGATTTGAAGGAATCGGGGCGGGGGACAACCTGCAGGGATTCGATCAATTCCTGCCGGCCCTTATCCGTTATCGAATAGATTTTTCGGGGAGGTTTGCCGGATTCATACTCTTCGCGCACCGTGACGCACTCATCATCCTGCAAACGGGACAGTGCAGGATAGATGGAGCCGAAACTTGCATCGACGAAATAGGAGAAGCGTTCCTCCGTCGACATTTTCTTGATCTCATAGCCGGTCGCATCGGAGAAATGCAGTATGGCGAGACAAACTGATCGTACATTCATGGTCCAACCCCGGTGCCACACCCCTTGATCCCCTCAGCTCCTTGCGGCCGACAGGGTTTGGTTTGAGCACTGTGGTCGAGTATATAGTCATGCAATATATATCAAACAAGCATATGCACGAATTTTATATACTCGGAAATAACATGTGATGGCCCGAAGCGTGTTTCAGGGCGCGTGCGGATGCACGCAAACCCATTTGGCTGCAATCGTTTGGGTATACGAAGCCGCTACCCGAACGGATTGGTCAGGCGGGATGTTGATAGGACTTGAAACGGTCTTCTGTGACGTCGAACAGCATGCCTGTTTCGCGCAAATTCGGATCGGCCAACCGTATGATCCCAGGCGCAACCGCGGAGGGATGAGGCACGGTTTCCGGATCCTCTCCCGGCATCGCCTCGGCCCGCATGGCCGTCCGGGCGTGCCCCGGATTGACGCAATTGATCCGCAGGGAGGTGTTCGCCGCTTCGCCGGCCCAGCATCGGGACAGCGCCTCTACCGCCGCCTTGCTCGCCGAATAGGCACTCCAGAAAGGCCGGCAATTATGTGCTGCCCCCGATGTCAGGATGATCGCGCGACCGGCATCGGATTTGCGCAGCAGCGGCTCGACCGAGCGGATGAGCCGCCATGTCGCCGTGACATTTACCGTCATGACCTTTTCGAACACTTTGGCTTCGATATGGCCGATCGGTGACAGCGTTCCCAGGATCCCGGCATTGGCGACCAGAATGTCGAGCTTGCCCCAGCGCTCATGAATGGCGCCACCCAGACCGTCAATGGCTTTCATGTCGGTCAGGTCCAGCGGCACCAGCGAAGCGTTGCTGTGACCATCCCACATAGACAAAATTTAAGCGAGCGGCTTGCCGGTTGATTTCCGCAATGCCGACAAGATGAACGCCGGGCAGGCGCAGAAGCTGTGCCAGAAACATCGATCCGAATTTGCCCGCTCCGATCAGGCCGGCGCGAAGCGGCCGGTTTTCTTCGTTGCGCTGCTGCAATCTGTGGAACAGGTTCATGGCGTGTCCTTGAGTCCGCTCACGCGGCATCGGGACCCGAAAGCCTTTATGATCGATTGAGATACACGTTGAACGGCAGCGCTGCAAACCGCAACGCGACTTCGGTCAGCCGCGCATACACAGGCCGGCAGGATCGAATAGCGGTTCACCAAGGAGGCTGGCGGGACACCAGGTGCCCAGTATTTCTATTTCGAACGCGTTGGCTGCGGCGGCCGCAGCATCGATGTAACCCATGGCAACAGATGTTTGCGAATGATGGGCATATCCGCCGGACGTCACCGCGCCGACAATGGTTCCATTGTTCCTGATGGGCTCATCTCCGGATGCGTCAGCATCTGCCGCATCGACAGCAAATGTGAAGAGCATGCGCTTTGCGCCACTGCGTTGTTCCTCCTCGGCTGCCGCGCGACCGATGAATTCGCCCTTGTCGAAACAGACAAAACGTCCAAGCCCGGCCTCAAACGGACCATAAATCGGCCGATATTCAGTCGCCCAGGACCCGAAACTCTTTTCCAGGCGCAGAGCATTGAGGGCCCGCGTCCCAAATAGCCGTAATCCGCACCCGGCACCGGCTGTCATCAGCATGTCGAACAGGGTGCGCTGATACTCCGGCTTGACCCAGATCTCATAACCCAGATCTCCGGTGAAACTGACACGTCCGACAATGGCCGGGATCATGCCAATGTGGCAACGTCGAATATCGAGAAACCGGAATTTATCGGGTGCAATATCCTCATCGATCACGTTTTCCAGCATTTGCCGTGCGTTCGGACCCGCGATTGAAAGGCCAACCAGGTCCAGTCCAAGTGGACGGATTTCGACGCCTTTTTGCGGCAGGTGATGGCGGAACCAGCGCATGTGGTGGTTCTCGGCGATACCCGAACCAAATACCAGATAGTGGTTCTTGTCCAAGGCACCGACGGTAAAGTCGCCGATGAGATTGCCACGATGGTTGAGCATCGGTGACAGTGTTAAGCGGCCGACCGCGGGCAAACGGTTGGCAAGCATGTAAGACAGCCAGGCTTCCGCACCACGCCCGGTGATTTCATATTTTGCAAATGCGGATGTTTCGATGAGACCTGCCGCGGTCCGCACGGCCGCGCATTCTTCGGCAATCCGGTCGTGGGCGTTGGAGCGTTTGAACGTCAGCTCTTCGACCGGCGGTGTGCCCGGCCGTTGGAACCATAAGGCCGTTTCCAGCCCATAGGTCGCGCCCCAGACGGCGTTGTGCGCATCGAGTCGGTCATAGACCGGGGTTGTCCGCTGAGGTCGGGCGGCGGGCCGTTCTTCGTTCGGATAGGCGATGGAAAACCGGTGGGCGTAGTTTTCCTTTACTTTTTCACTGGTAAAGGCCGGTGTCGCAAAATCGCCGTAGCGGGCGATGTCCATACCCCAGATATCAAAACCCGGGTCGTTGTCGACCATCCAGTTGGAAAGCGCCAGACCCACGCCGCCACCCTGCGAAAACCCCGCCATGACGCCGCAGGCGCACCAGAAGTTCCTGAGGCCCTGAACCGGTCCGACAAGCGGATTGCCATCCGGTGCGAATGTGAACGGCCCGTTGATAACCTCCCGAATGCCCGCATTGTTGAAGGCCGGGAAATGCGAAAACCCGATTTCGAGAGATGGCAGAAGGCGGTCGATATCCGGTGCCAGCAGTTCCGCGGCAAAATCCCAGGGCGTCTGTTTCGGCGCCCAGGGAACTCCGGCCTTTTCGTAGGTGCCCATGAGCATGCCGCCGCGTTCCTGGCGCATGTAAATCTCGCCGCCGAAATCGATCACATGAAGGGCTTCCTTTCCCGTATCGGCATTGATTTCGGCGACTTCCGGCATGTCCTCGGTGATCAGATAGTGGTGTTCCATCGCCAGGACCGGCAATTCGAGGCCGACCATGCGGCCCACCTCGCGCGCCCACAGGCCCCCTGCATTGACGACGTGTTCTGCATTGACGGTTCCTTTGTCGGTGACAACATCCCAGGTACCATCCGAGCGTTGCACAAGGTCCTTTACAAACGTCTTTTCATGGACGGCGGCGCCGTTAATTCGCGCGGCCTTGGCATAGGCGCGGGTGACTCCGGACGGATCCACATGTCCCTCCAGAGGACTGAACAGCGCGCCGACGAAATGCTGAGGATCCATCATCGGGAACAGGCCGGCAGCTTCCTCGGCCGAAAGGATCTGAGTGCCCAAATCCAGGTTACGCCCACGCGCATGGGTCATTTTGAGCCACTCGAGGCGCTCAGGCGTATCGGCCAGCATCAGTCCGCCGGTCAGGTGCGTCCCGCAGTTCTCACCGGAAATCTGCTCGATCTCCCTGTAGAGATCGATTGTGTAACTCTGAAGCTGCACGATATTCGGATCGCCGTTGAGCGTGTGCATGCCACCTGCCGCATGCCAGGTCGAACCGCATGTCAGAACATCGCGTTCGAGCAGCATGACGTCGCGCCATCCCGCCTTTGTCAGATGATAAAGGACGCTGCAACCGACAACGCCGCCGCCGATGACCACGACGCGACTTTGACTTTCCATTGTGACTGTCTCCGTATCAGGTGGGGCATCGAAGCGGCTTTACAGGATCTGGCTAAGAAACTCCTTCGTCCTCGGATCCCTGGCTTCGGTGAAAAAGGATTTCGGCGGGCCGTGTTCCACGATGACGCCGCGATCGGTAAAATAGACATGGTTGGCGACTTCGCGGGCAAATCCCATTTCATGGGTGACAAGGATGCAGGTCATGCCTTCTTCAGCGAGTTCGCGGATGGTCAACAACACTTCCTTGACGGTTTCAGGATCGAGTGCAGCGGTGACCTCATCGAACAGCATGACATCGGGCCGCATGGCGAGCGACCGAGCAATCGCCACACGCTGCTGCTGTCCGCCCGACAGCTCGCCTGGAAAACTGTCTTCCTTGCCTTCAAGGCGTACCTTTTTGACCAGGTGCCGGGCACGCGTCTCCACCGCGTCCCTGTCCTCCTTCAGCACCTTTATCGGCGCCATCATGATGTTCTGAAGCGCAGTCTTGTGCGGAAACAAATTATATTGCTGGAAAACCATGCCGACCTTCTTGCGCAGTTCCAGCTTGTCCAGATCCGGGTCATTCACCTCCTGGCCCTCGACACGAATGGAGCCCGAATTGATCGGGTTCAGAGCGTTGATGCAGCGAATGAAGGTGGACTTGCCGGAGCCGGACGGCCCGATGATGCAGATACACTCACCTTTGATGACGTCCAGCGAAATGCCCTTGAGCACCTCGAGGGAACCAAAGGACTTGTGAACGTCCTTGGCACTGACCATGGGCTGATCCGGAGTCCAGTCGCTCTCAATCATATTCGGATCTCCCTAATTCTTGACGGCAAATTTGCGCTCAAGGCCGATGGTCCAGCGCGCAATCGGGTAGCAGTAGATAAAAAACAGGCACAGCAGATAGAGGTAGAACGGGATAAGAAGGTCGCTGCGGTTCTCGGCGGCGAGAATTTCTCCGGTGGTTGTCATTCCCTCTCCGACCCCGACGATGGAAACCAGCGGCGTTGCCATGGTGAGGACGGCATAAAGATTCATCCAGGGCGGCAACATGCGCTTGACGCATTGCGGCAGGATGATCAGCCAAAGTGTCTGACGGCGGGTATAGGCCAGGCTTTCAGCCGCCTCCCACTGACCGTCCGGGATCGATTGGACTGCGCCGCGGACGATTTCCGAGAAATTCGCCATGACCGGAAGCGACAGACCAATAACCGCCTTGATCCAGGCAGGGAACGGAATGGTCATTCCGAACAGCTCGAACTCGAAGGGGATCAGGAAAATGCAATAAAAGAGCAGCACCAACCACGGTGCGTTGCGGAAAAACTGCGTTATCGTCCAGGAAACCGCGCGCACGGGACCGGAAATCGATATCTGCCCGAGCCCGAGCGCGGCACCCGCAATGGTGCCGATGATGATCGATACAAAACTGATCAGGATGTTGAAGGCAAAACCCTCAAGCAGAAATGGGGTCCATTTCCACATGGTGGCGATGATCGAAGGCCTGGCTGGCGCCGCGCGAACCTCTCCCACAAGCACAAACAGGATCAGAGCTGCAAACAGCACGTATCCGTGCGCCGGCTGCAGCCTGCATGCGGACGGCATGCCGTTTTGCAGACTGAAGGGTTTCAGGACAGCGAGATTGCCGCTGCCCACGCCGGATACGGATTTTGGCGCGTCGCTCATCGGCCGTATCCCGGGATTTTCAGCGCCTTTTCCCAGCGGTGCATCATGAATACCAGCACCGCCACCAGGCCGACATAAGTCAGCAGGAGAACGTTCATCATCTCCCGAACGTTGAACTGATCCGACCATATCTGGCTGGAAACGTAGAGCAGCTCCGGAACCGCGATCACATAGGCAAGCGTGGTGGTCTTCACGAGATTGACAAGGTTGTTGTTGAGGGACGGAAGGCAGACGCGAAATGCCAGCGGCAGGACGATGTAGATGTAGGACTGTAGACGCGTAAAACCGAGCGCTTCGGCGGCTTCGCTGGTCGATTTCGGAACGGCTTCGATTCCTGCGCGGAAGATCTCGACATTGAAGGCACCGGCAAAAAAGGACAGCGATATAGCGGCCCAGGTGAAATTGCCAACGGGCGGCACCATATGGCCGGCGGCATCGGGCACCTTGGGCAACACGCCGCCGATCGCAAAGAAGAAAAAATACAGCTGCACAAGCGGCGGCGTGTTGCGGAAGAACTGGATATATCCCTGAACGAGCCTCGAGGTCCATTTGAAGCGTGAGGTCTGCAGCCATGCGCCGATGACGCCGATAACAACGCTGGCACCGATGCAAATCAGCGAAAGCCATATTGTGGTCAGGAGGCCGGAAAAAAACCGATCGCGATCGAGGGAATCGTAAAAAATCGAAAGATTGATCCCATGGGCCTCATAAAGCCACTGAAACCAAGACCAAATCGATTCCATAAACACTCCCAAACATGGCCCAGATGATATGTTATTCAGATCCGGGCAGACTCATAATGGCTGCTTCCAGATCATCTTGAAACTACGGACAGCGGGCCGATGGGGGGCCCGCTGTCCACAGAACCGGGCGGTTGGCCGGGGGCGACAAAAGTGACCGCCCACCCGGTCTGTTCTTGCTGCAAATCCGCGGAGCGGCAGCTACCGGGCGCGGGTTTTCAGCGCTTCATGCATTTCCACGAGAAACGGGCTTTTCTTGATGCCCCATTTCTGTTCGTGTTCGAGCAGCCAGCCCGTGCGATGCCAGTCCGCCACCTTGCCTTTTACCATCAGCCCAAACGGTGATTCGGCATCCTCATGACGCACCCCGATGGCCCAGACCGAAGGATCCTCTGTATCGAATGGCATTTCATAGGCGTCCCATTCGCCGCCCTCGGCCAAGGTTTTTTCAATCCACGTGTTGTCGTATACGAAACCCAGGCAAGACCCTTGCTGCAGCGCATTGACCGCTTCCGGCACGCCCTTGAACGCCACCAGATCGATTTCGTAAAGCTGCAATACACGGCGATTGTAGTAGGCACCCTGGATACCGCAGACCTTCTGTGCTTTAAGGTCGGTCCAATCTTCAAATCCGGCCGCCTTGCTGGCAATGATGTTGGTGCCGCCGGCATAATAATTGGGCTCAATCATGGTAACGACTTTACGCCGTTTCATGTTGTCGCCCATTGTCGCGATAATAATGTCGATTTTCTCCTGGTTGAGGAACTCCATACGGTTGGAACCGACCACAGGCACAAGTTCCAGTTCCACAGCCAGCGAATTCGCCAGATCCTTGGCCATATCGATCTCAAGACCGACCAATTCGCCTGAGGGGTCACGGTAACCCCAAGGCCTGTAATCGGCTTTCACACCGACAACCAGCTTTCCTCTTTTTTTGATGGCCTCATAGGTGTCGGCAAAAGATCCGCTCACACTTGCCACGAAGCAAACAATCACCGTGCAAACTGCTGTAAAAATCTTCAACATAACGCTCTCCCCAATTGCCAGTCGAAAAACATCGCGCCTCAACCCGCCCAAATATCCGGTTCCTGTGCCTCGGCCGACAATCGCTTCATTTCTTGACCTCCCAAGATTATAGACGCTGCCGAAAAAATTGGACTTTATGAGAGTATAAGATGTACTTATAATGTGACCTTCTGCGGTAGGTTGCGAGCACTGCCGAAGCAACAATCACGAACCGGGGCCGGTTCATTGAGACATCCGATCACATTGCGATTCATGGAGATCTTTATTGCCGCGGCTGAAACAGGCAGCATGTCCAAAGCAGCTGCTAAGCTCGGAATCTCGCAGGCGGCAATTTCGCAGCAGATCAAGCAGGTCGAAGACATGCTGGACACCTCCTTGTTCGATCGCAGCGTACGGCCATTCAGGCTGACTGCAGCAGGTTTGGTCATGCAGGCAAGGGCCAGTCATCTTCTCGGCATTGCAAACGAGACCTGGGGAACAGTGCGCGCGCTTGGCAGCAGCCGGATGCCGGATCTGCGCATTGCCGTGGTCAACTCGCTTGCCGGCACATTACTCCCCGAATTGTTCGAGCAATCGCATCTGGGAATGTGGCAAGACCGGTTTGCGCTGCGGACCGGCTTGAGCTTCGATCAGAACGAGGCGCTGCTGAACCAGGAAGTCGACGTTGTGCTAACGGCGGAACCGCTGGAAGGCGTGTCGGGTCTCGAGCGGCATCCGCTGGCCACGGAAACGCATCTGGTCGTCGGACCGGCGACCATGAAACAGGCGCCGGATGACCTGGAAAAACTGTCGGAAGAACTGCCACTGCTGCGCTACAACACCCACACCATCATGGGTCCGAGGATCGATCAGCACCTTCGTCGCCTGCGCCTTGACATTCCGCGCCGTGCGGAGTTCGACAGTTCCTGGTCAATCGGTGAACTGGTGCGCGCCGGACGGGGCTGGGCGATCATGACACCGCTATGCCTGTTCGAAGCACAGCTTGGTCCTGACGATGTGAGTATATTTCCCTTTCCCTATGTTACCCTTACAAGGACGATCTGGCTCGTCACTCGTCAGGGTGAACTGGGTCATATTTCGACTGAGCTCGCAGCACTGTGCCGCAGCATCCTGACAAGCCGCCGCGAAAAGCGGATATCCGCTTATGGCCCGCTTGCCGTCAACGCCTTCGAAATAGCCGACGACACGTCGGCCGTGGTCCACTAGGTTGGTTTTCGATAGGATACGAAGCGGTCTTGCGCAGCGTCGAACAACATTCCCGTTTCGCTCAAATTCGGGTCAGCCAGCCGAATGATCTTTGCCGCGACAAGGGAAGGGTGGGGGACCGATTCGGGATCCTCTCCGGGCATCGCCTCGGCCCGCATGGCTGTGCGTGCATGCCCCGGATTGACGCAATTGATCCGCAGGGAGGTGTTCGCCGCTTCGCCGGCCCAGCATCGGGACAGCGCCTCTACCGCCGCCTTGCTCGCCGAATAGGCACTCCAGAAAGGCCGGCAATTATGCGCTGCCCCCGATGTCAGGATGATCGCGCGACCGGCATCGGATTTGCGCAGCAGCGGCTCGACCGAGCGGATGAGCCGCCATGTCGCCGTGACATTCACCGTCATGACCTTTTCGAACACTTTGGCTTCGATATGGCCGATCGGTGACAGCGTTCCCAGGATCCCGGCATTGGCGACCAGAATGTCGAGCTTGCCCCAGCGCTCATGAATGGCGCCACCCAGACCGTCAATGGCTTTCATGTCGGTCAGGTCCAGCGGCACCAGCGTAGCGCTGCCGCCACCGGCCTGTATGGCATCATCGAGTTCTTCGAGCCCTCCCACGGTGCGCGCGACCGCGATGATATGCGCGCCGGCCTTTGCCAGTTCCAGTGCGGTGAAATAGCCAATGCCGCGGGATGCGCCCGTCACCAGCGCGATGCGGCCGCTCAGATCGGTCATGTTGCTTATCCGTTGTTTGCCAGCAGGGACAGGGTTCGCGTGGCGTCGGTTCCATCACGGTCGGTGAGTGCGGTCGGATAGTCCCCGGTGAAACAGGCATCGCAGAATTGCGGGCAGTTCTGATTGCGTCCGGACTCATTGACCGCCCTGTAGAGGCCGTCCATGGAGAGAAATGAGAGCGTGTCGACACGAATGAAGTCGCACATTTCCTCGACCGACATGCGCGAGGCCAGCAGCTTGGATTTCTCCGGTGTGTCGACACCGTAAAAGCACGAGGCGGTGGTCGGCGGTGAGGCAATGCGCATGTGGACTTCAGCAGCGCCGGCATCACGCACCAATTGCACGATTTTTTGCGACGTCGTCCCGCGCACGATGGAATCGTCGACCAGAATGACCTTCTTGCCGGCAATCGTGGTTTTGTTGGCGTTGTGTTTCAGCTTCACACCCATATGACGGATCGACGTGGTCGGCTGAATGAAGGTCCGTCCGACATAATGATTGCGGATGATGCCGAGATCGAATGGCAGACCCGCCTGCTGGGCGAAGCCGATCGCCGCCGGCGTTCCTGAATCGGGGACCGGCACCACCATATCGGCCTCGACCGGGCTTTCCTTTGCCAGTTCCGCACCAATCTTCTTGCGCACATCATAGACATTTCTGCCCTCGACCGTGGAATCCGGCCGGGCAAAATACACATATTCGAAGATACAGAAGCGGGAATCGGACGGTCCGAACGGAAAATGGCTTTCCAATCCCTCATCGGTGATAACAATGATCTCGCCGGGCTTGATGTCGCGCACATAGCGGGCGCCGATGATGTCGAGAGCGCAGGTTTCCGATGCGAGAATATAGGCGCCGTCAAGGTCGCCCAGCACCAGTGGACGGATGCCCAGCGGATCCCGGGCACCGATCATTTTCTTGCCGGACATTCCGACAAGCGAATAGGCGCCTTCCAATTGGGTTATGGCATCGATGAATTTGTCCACCAGCAATCGGCGGTCGCTCACCGCGATCAGGTGGAGCAGGGTCTCGGTATCGGATGTCGACGAAAAAATGGCGCCGCGCTGCTGCAGTTCCCGCTGCTTGGTCAGGGCATTGGTGATGTTTCCATTGTGTGAAATGGCGAAACCACCGCCTTCGAATTCGGCAAACAGGGGCTGCACGTTGCGCAAACCTTCGCCGCCCGTTGTCGAGTAGCGCGTGTGCCCGATTGCGCGGCTTCCGGGCAGGCGGTCCAGCACGGACTGTTTGGTGAACGTATCGCCGATCAGTCCGACATGGCGCTCGATCGAGAACTGGCTGCCATCATAGGAGACGATCCCGGCTGCCTCCTGCCCGCGATGCTGAAGTGCATGAAGACCCAATGTGACAACAGCACTTGCATCGGCCTTGCCGAATATACCGAACACCCCGCATTCGTCGCGGAAGGCATCACCTTCATTTTCAAGCTCTGCCATATTGGTCTTGTCCAAGCTCTAACCGGCCTTGCCGGTTCGGTTGCCGCTCAATTGCTCGTCCCGGTGTCACCCGTTCCTTCGCCGCTCAATCCCTTGAGACGGTCGAGAATCGTCGCATCGGCGTCTTCCGGTAAGATGTTGACCAGTTGCGCCCCGATCGAATCGAGAAGGGGTTTCGATTTGGCTGCCACGACCCAGTCCGGCTGGTTCTGGCCGGCCACAAGCCAGTTGAAGAAAAGCATGGCCACTGCCACCAGAAGAATCCCGCGTGCCGCGCCGAACAGGAACCCCAAGGTCCGGTCAAGCGCACCGATGCGGCTGTCGATGACAAAATCGGCAATCCGCATCGTGATGATGGAAACCAGGATCAGCGCGACAAGAAAGATGGCGCCCGCCGAAACCGCCATGGCGATCGTTGCGCTGGATGTATATTCCAGCACGAAGGGCATCAGCAGCGGATAGAAGGAATAGGCCGCCAGCGCCGCCACGACCCAAGATGCGACAGACAAAACCTCACGGGAAAATCCCCGCACCATGGCGAGCACCGCGGAAAACAGCGTTACGCCGATGAGAATTCCATCCAGTATTGTAATTGGCATTTTGACTGAACCCCAAGATCGGCCGGAGGTCTCTGCCCGGCCCGTCTTGTCCCTCTATTCGTCTTCCTGTTGCACCTGCTGAGCCGCGGATCCGGCTATGCTGGCGACAAGATCCGGCAATGCTTCCACCAAATGCCAGTTCCCGTTTTTGCGTGCCGGCAATTCGCCGGAACCCTGAGGCAAGACGGCACGTCCAAATCCCAGTTTTTCAGCCTCTTTCAAGCGCTGTGCCGTATGTGCCACCGGCCTGACGGCGCCCGAAAGGCTGATCTCGCCGAAATAAACGCAATCGGCAGGAAGAGCAAGACCGGCAAGCGATGAAACCAGTGCAGAAGCAACCGCCATGTCCGCTGCGGGCTCGGAAATGCGGTAACCACCTGCAACATTCAGATAAACATCGTGTTGTCCCAGCCGCACACCGCAATGGGCTTCCAGCACGGCGAGGATCATTGACAGCCGGGCCGAATCCCAGCCGACGACCGCTCGTCTCGGTGTACCCAGCGTCGAGGGCGCCACCAGCGCCTGAACTTCGACCAGCACCGGCCGGGTTCCTTCCATGCCGGCAAATACCGAAGCGCCAGGCGCTTTGTCATTGCGCTCGCCGAGAAACAGCTCTGACGGGTTGGCGACCTGACGCAGTCCGCTATCGGACATTTCGAAGACACCTATTTCATCGGTGGGTCCGAAGCGGTTCTTGACGGTCCGCAGGATCCGGTAGTGGTGTCCCCGGTCGCCCTCGAAATAAAGGACGGCGTCGACCATGTGCTCGACCACGCGCGGGCCGGCGATCTGCCCCTCCTTGGTGACATGGCCAACCAGCACGACGGCCGCACCGGTCTGCTTGGCGAACCGGACCATGGCCTGCGCGCCGGTGCGCACCTGTGTGACGGTACCGGGTGCCGATTCGGCCATATCGCTCCACAATGTCTGGATGGAGTCGATGATGACGAGATCGGGCCGCCGTTCCAGCGCCAGTGTCGCAAGAATATCCTCGACATTGGTTTCTGCCGCCAGCTTGACGTCGCAATCCGCAGCGCCGAGCCTTTGCGCCCGCAGCCGAACCTGCGCGACGGCCTCTTCGCCTGACACATAGACGACGCTGTGGCCGCCGCGCGACAGAGCCGCAGCCGCTTGCATAAGAAGGGTCGATTTGCCGATCCCGGGATCGCCGCCCACCAGAATTGCCGAACCGCGCACGATACCGCCGCCCGTTACCCGGTCCAGTTCGGCGATTTTCGTCTCGATCCGCGGTGCGTCCTCGATCTCACCCGAGAGCGATGTCAGGGAAACCGGCTTGCCTTTTTTTGCCGCCCGGCCCGGTCCGGCGCCGATACCGCCCGACGGGCTGTCTTCAACGATCGTGTTCCATTCCCCGCATCCATCGCACTTGCCAGCCCATCTGGAGTGGACAGTACCGCAGTTTTGACAGACGAATTGGGTTTTCGCGCGGGCCATGGATCAGTTAACCGGTTGAAGAGTGGATGTAGTGACGGCGGTAGCGCGAGCCGAGCGACGTCAGAAGTTCGTAACCGATCGTATCGGCCGCGGCGGCAACATCGTCGAGAGGGACGTTGTGGCCGAACAATTCGATAGAATCTCCGGGTTTCAGTTGGTCTGCCGGAACATCGGTCACGTCGAAAATCGTCAGATCCATGGTGACCCGGCCCACCACCGGGACAGCGTGTCCGAGAACAAAGCCTCGCGCGCCCTGCGTGTTGCCGCCGCGCAATGTCGTACCGGCTCCGGACATGGCACGCATATATCCATCCGCGTAACCGACGGAACAAACGGCAAGGCGGCTGTCGCGCTGGAGCTTGGCGGCAGCGCCATAGCTGACGGTTTCGCCCGCCGCCGCGTTGCGGATCGTGACAATATGCGCCAGCGCAGTCACGACGGGGACGGTGACAGATTGCGTCACGGGAGAAGACCGGCCGCCATAGAGCGCAATCCCGGGTCGGGTCAGATCGAAACGAAAATCCTCGCCAAGCAAGATGCCGGCGGAATTGGAAAGGCTGGCCTCGACACCCGCAAACGCTTTTGAAATCCGGGTAAATTGGTCAAGTTGCGTGCTGTTTAACAAATGCTCAGGGTCATCGCCGCATACCAGATGGCTCATGATAAGGACCGGTGCAAAACCAGCAGGGCGCGTTACGTCGCCGGCAAGTCTTTCGGCCTCTTCAACGGTGATGCCGAGGCGGTTCATGCCGGTGTCGATCTGCAGAGCGCAGGGATGGTCGCCATTGGCGATGCAACTCTGCGTCCATATCGCCACATGTTCCATCGACGCCAGCACCGGGATGAGATCGGCGCTGCGACAGAGCGGCTCAATGCCGGGCAGCAGGCAGTTCATGACGAAGATACGGGACTCTGCGGCATATTGCCGGGCGATCTCGCCCTCATGTGCCGTTGCGACAAAAAAATCCCTGCAACCGGCATCATACAGCGTCCTAATAACCGGCTGCGTTCCGAGCCCGTATCCATCGGCCTTGACAACCGCCGAGCAGCGGGCCGGAGCCGAGAGCCGGCACATGGTGCGCCAGTTGTCTGCAAGCGCGTCAAGGTCGATCAGCAACCGGGCGCCGAAGCCGTCATCCTCGGTTACGTCAAAGGCTGAGTAGGGGCGTTTCACGTGCCATCCGATCCGTCACCGAAATCCGGTGTTCATACCATCAATCCTGGCTGTATTGCAGATAGGAATTGTCCGCAAGATCGGAGAAGCGTGTGTACTCGGCCTGGAAGCCGAGGGACACCGTGCCGGTCGGTCCGTGACGCTGTTTGGCAATGATGACGTCGGCTGTACCGCGGACCTTGGCCATTTTTTCTTCCCAGCGCAGATACTCTTCGCTCTTGATGTCGCCGGCAATCTCTTCCGGGCTGCGCCGCGGCTCCGTGTTCTGAACGTAATACTCCTCGCGATAAACGAATAGCACCACATCGGCATCCTGTTCGATTGAGCCGGACTCGCGCAAATCTGAAAGCTGCGGACGTTTGTCGTCGCGGTTTTCCACCTGGCGCGACAGCTGCGACAGGGCCACGATCGGCACGTTGAGCTCCTTGGCCAGCGCCTTCAGCCCGGTGGTGATTTCGGTGATCTCCTGCACCCGGTTGTCACCGGACCGCTTCGATCCGGTCATCAGTTGAATATAGTCGACGACCAGCAGATCAAGTCCACGCTGCCGCTTGAGCCGGCGCGCGCGGGCCGCCAGTTGCGCAATCGATATGCCGCCGGTCTGATCGATATAGAACGGCGTTTTTTGCATGTGTTGCGAACATTCCACGAGCATCTCGAAATCCGGCTCGGTTATTTCACCGCGGCGGATTTTTGACGACGAAATCTCCGTTTGTTCGGAGATGATGCGTGTGGCCAGTTGTTCGGACGACATTTCCAGCGAATAGAAACCCACGACCCCGCCATTGATCGCCTTTGTGCTGCCGTCGGCCTGGACCTCCGGTTGGTAGGCATTGGCAATGTTGTACGCGATATTCGTCGCCAGCGAGGTTTTTCCCATGCCGGGACGCCCAGCAAGAATGACAAGGTCGGATGGTTGCAGGCCGCCCATGCGCCGATCCAGTTGCGATATGCCCGTGGAAATACCCGAAAGGCCGCCATCGCGCTGATAGGCCGCGCCGGCCATATCGATAGCGAGAGCCACCGCATCGTTGAAAGACTGGAATCCGCCATCATAGCGGCCGGTTTCGGCGAGTTCGAACAGCCGGCGCTCGGCGTCCTCGATCTGGCTTTGCGGCGGCATGTCGAGCGGTGCGTCAAAGGCGATGTTGACCATGTCCTCACCGATGGTGATCAGCGAGCGGCGCAGGGCCAGATCATAGATCGCCCGCCCGTAATCTTCGGCATTGATGATGGTGACCGCTTCTGTCGCCAGCCGGGCCAGATATTGGGCAACCGTCATGTCGCCGACCTTTTCGTCGGCCGGAAGAAATGTCTTGATGGTCACCGGATTGGCGGTTTTGCCCATCCGTATAATATCGCCCGCAACCTCGAAAATCTTGCGGTGCAGCGGTTCATGCAGGTGACCCGGTTTGAGAAAATCGGAAACCCGGTAATAGGCTTCATTGTTAACCAGGATGGCCCCGAGCAGAGCCTGCTCGGCTTCGACATTTCCGGGCGCTTCGCGGTAGAGGCCGCCGCCATCATTGTTGTCCAACTCTGCCAGTTGTCGTACCGGATCGCTCATCGCCGTCTTTCTGTCTGCCCTGTCCGCATCACATTCGCCGAGCAGCTATAGCGTCAACAGCAGGGTTGATGAATCGTTAAGATCACGTATCGGCCAATTTGAACCGGCCATGCTCGATCTCCACAAGCGCCGTGTGGAAAAGCCAATGATATCTGATTCTGTTTGACTCTCGAACGGGAATCGATTCGGTCGGGTCAGGCCGGTGAACGCCCACCGTTGGTGCCGACCCGGAGTTCAGCGCGGTCAATCTGCCGACGCCGTCCTTTTCTTTTGTGCCGACTTGCTGGCCTTTCTTGCCCGGTGTGGTCCCTTTGTCTGGCCAACCATATAGTCCCGGGTCAATGGCACAGCCTTCGGATCGTGGGCCAGCTGAAACTGGAACACCACGAGATCCTGCCATCTGAAAGCCGCTTCGGAGGAGGCAAGGTAGAAATTCCACATCCGGCAGAAACGCTCGTCATAGAGATCCCGGGCCTGGTCCCAATGATCGAGGAAGCGCGCGCGCCAGGCCTTCAGCGTCTCGGCGTAGTGCAGTCGCAGCACTTCGATATCCGTAATAACCAGCCCGGATTTCTCAATCGACCGGACGACCTCGGACATGGACGGGATATATCCGCCGGGAAATATGTACTTTTCGATAAAGGGATTGGTTGGCGTCGGCGGCGAAGATTGCCCGATCGTGTGAAGAAGCATCACGCCGTCGGGTTCCAGCAGTTTGGCGCTTTGGTCGAAATAGGTGTCGAAATGCTTTCTGCCGACATGTTCGAACATGCCGACCGACACGATCCGGTCGAATTTCGTTTTGAGGTGGCGATAATCCTGCAGGCGAAATTCAACCTGACCGGCAAACCCGTCCTCACGCGCTCTTTGATTGGACACCAGATGTTGCTCATCGGAAAGGGTAATGCCGGTAACCCGGACATTGAACTGCCGCGCGAGATACAACGCCATGCCACCCCAGCCCGATCCAATGTCGAGAACCGACAGGTTCTCGCGATCCAGAACGAGTTTCTTGGCAATGTGGCGCTTCTTGGCCATCTGAGCCGTCTCAAGGTCATTGGACGGGTCTTCGAAATAGGCGCAGGAATACTGGCGATCCGGATCGAGAAACAAGTCGTAGAGCTCGCCGGAAAGATCATAGTGATGCTGTACATTGCGGCGTGAACGCTGCAGCGAGTTCCAGCCGCCGAAACTGGCCGCCGTCCGGCGCGCGGTTTCAATCAGGCTTGACCACATGGAGGGCGGTGGTGGTGTTTCACCGGCGTTTTTGAGCAGCACTTCGAGAACGTCGTAAACATCGGATTCAACAAAATCGATGTCGCCATTCATGTAGGCTTCGGCGAATTTGAGATGCGGATCGAGAACCACCTGGCGTTCGCTTTGACGATTGTTGAAACGCAGATGGGTGGCCGGTCCGGTTCCGTCACCGTATCGGGCGCGGGAACCATCGGAGAACGTAATCGACAGGTCACCGGTCTCAATGAGATCGTCGAGATAGCGTTTCAGTAATCGTCTCACAATTAAAAACCCCAATAATTACAATGGTAAGAAGAAGGATTTTTGCGGAGCCAATCTTATCACCGATTGGGAAAGAATCCAGTGCCTGCCGTTTTTCGGATCTTAGGGTGGCCGAATCGCCGCAACCGCAGCGTTCACAACCAAAAAGGGTGCACCGGCCACTGAGACAATGTGCTCACAAAAAAGCCCGGTACGAAACCGGGCCTTGTTGCTTGTGCGATCAGCGCGCTCAGTTCTTGGTCTCGTCCGGCTCTTCCACGGCAGCATCGTCGCCCGCTTCGGAAGGCTCTTCCTCGGCAATCTCCTCCGCATCCGCGGCCGCTTCATCTTCGGGCTCTGGCGAAAACTCGACACCTTCCTCGAATATCTCCTCAGCATTGGCTTCCGCGATCGCCGCTGCATCTTCATCGACACCGTAGATTGCATCTGCGGACGTCAGATCTTCGCCTTTGGCCTGCCGTTCGGCTTCATCGGCGGAACGGGCGACATTGAGTTCGACCTTCACTTCCACTTCGGCATGAAGGGAAATGATTACGTCATGCATTCCGATGGACTTGATGGGCGTGCGCAATTCCACCTGACTGCGGCCGATTGAAAAGCCTTCCTCCTCGAGGATCGCGACAATATCGCGGGCTGCCACGGAACCGTAGAGCTGCCCGGTCTCGCCAGCAGCGCGAACGACGACGAAGGATTTGCCGTCCAGCTTGTCGGCAACCTGCTGCGCCTCGCCACGCCGTTCGAGATTGCGCGCTTCCAGTTGCGCCCGATCATTCTCGAAACGGGCCCTGTTGGCGTCATTGGCCCTTAAAGCCTTGCCTTGCGGCAGCAGAAAATTACGGGCAAATCCATCTTTTACCTTAACAACGTCGCCCATCTGTCCGAGCTTCGCGACGCGTTCGAGTAGAATGACATCCATGGTTTTTCCTTTCAGACATAAAGTTTATTCGGATTGGTCTTTTGAATTGGAGCCGGGTGGTGACAGGGGGCTTGTCCGGGCCGTGTCGAACAGACCGGCCAGCAACAGCACCAGCAGCGGCAGGGGAAACAAAATGATGATTGCGGCATAGGTTGACCACAGGGCCATGAACCGCCAGGCATGGCCCATGGTGCGATGATGCAGCATGGCAAGGCCGGCCAGCATGAACCCGCCGGCAAAGGCACCGGAAATGGTCGAACCGATCAGGCCGATCACACCGCCGATAAAACTGAGCGCCAGGCCGGCGCCGAAGATCAGCAGCGACAGGCGGGACATCCGCAAACTTGCCGGGATGGAATCCGCCGGCCGCTTGGACTTGCCGGAGGCGCGCACAATGGCCGATGCAAGGTACCAGGCGACAAACAGGATCGTTACCCACATCATGGCCTGGAGTGCCGGCAGAATCCGGGTCATGAAGCTGATCATGTCGGTGCGATAGTCATCATCCGGCTGGAATTCCGGATTCTGTTCGGCAAGGATGGTAAACAGGCGCTCGACGATCTCCTGAACGACATCCTCACCATAACCTATGACAACGCCGAGAATGACCAGTGACACACAGACCAGACCGCACAGGTGCAGCATGATGTCCGATAATGGAAACCAGGCCATCTGACCTTGAGGACCGCCAAGTTCCTCTGCCGGACGTGCCAGATTGCTCAGATGGGCGATCCAGGCTGCCGGAACGAAGGTCGTCGCCGCGATCATCAGCGCGGCGAGGGGGGACAACACAACGCTGACAACGAGGGAAGCCACGACAACGGCGACGGCACCAGCCAGATTCGACCATCCCAGGCCGGCAATCAGAACAGGCAGCGTGGCGAAGGCCGACAGCAGGACGGAGAGGACCGTCATGTCACCCGACCCCAGCACCAGAAGTGCCGCGGCAATGCCCGCCATAAGGCCGACCAGCAAGGTGAGTGTGGTGCTGTTCATACGATGCGCTGTCCTGCTTGTTCAAGCAGTTAGAGGCTCATGCGGAATCGAATTCTCAACCCGGCACGGCGCCCCAACTTGGGGTTTGGAGTGCTTTCCCGATGCCCATCACCGGGAAAGACGACCGGAGGCATTCCCCCGGCCGAAGCAAGTAAATGCGGTCTATTTGACCAGATAGGGCAGCAATCCGAGAAAGCGGGCACGCTTGATGGCCCGTGCCAGTTCGCGCTGCTTCTTCTGGCTGACAGCAGTGATACGGGACGGCACGATCTTGCCGCGCTCTGAAATATAGCGCTGCAACAGACGAACATCCTTGTAGTCAATCTTCGGGGCATTGGCGCCGGAGAAGGGGCAGGTTTTACGGCGACGATGAAAGGGGCGCCGCGTCGGAATCTGATTGATATCGACCATGGTTAAACTCCCTATCGCCGGTCTTCGCGTGGACGACGCGGCCGGTCGTCACGATCGCCGCGGCGCGGGCGGTCATCGCGGTCGCGCTTCTGCAGCATGACGGATGGGCCTTCTTCATGCGCGTCGACGCGAATGGTCATGTAACGCAGGACATCCTCGCTGATGCGCATCTGCCGCTCCATCTCCTGCACAGCGGCTGCCGGTGCGTCGATATCCATGAGCGTGTAGTGCGCCTTGCGGTTCTTGTTCATACGGTAAGAGAGCGATTTCAGCCCCCAGTTCTCAACCCGCCCGACGGTTCCGCCATTGGCTTCGAGAATTCCCTTATACTGCTCGACAAGGGACTCGACCTGCTGACTGGATACGTCCTGCCGGGCAAGGAATACATGTTCGTACAGAGCCATGTTTGTTTGCCTTTCTTGATCCAACACTTTCGTCGCACCCCGGAATTTGGCGGCTAAGCCTCAACGACCCTCCATCGGCCACCGGGGCCTGCAAGAAAGGCGTTGATATCGAGACGGTCGAGAGCGGAGACACGGGAGGCCGGAAATCTTCTATTCCTGGCGCCCACCGAATGGGTGGGCGGCCCTCCGTTCAGCCCCCAGCCAAATGACCGGGTCTTGACGAACAGCGCGCTTATACGCGATCTGCCGCGTGATGCAAGCAAAATAGCACGACGTCCGCCATGCAGGTGTCCGGATTGCTGGCAGCCTCTTCATCCGCCACTTCCGGCGGATACTGAAAGGCGCGCCGATGGCGCGCCTTTCAATGGGACGGCTCCGTCACGTCAGGGATTTTCGCAAGCGATCCAGATGCTCGTCCCAGCCATCGTCAAGGGCCAACAACAGCCTCATTGTGGCCGATCCGGCGGCCTCAGCGACACCTTCATGGGTGAGCGACAGGCGGGTCCCGCCCGCGGCCTCCTCCAGGATCCACGTCACCGTCGTTTCAGCCCCGCCAAAGGGATCGATGACAAAGGTGTAGACCAGCTTGTCCGGCGCATTCATTTCCAGAACACGGCCCCAGATCAGGGGGACCGTCTTACCGTCATCGGTCGTACGTATGAGGGCATATTCCTCTCCTGCTGCAAGGTCCGCCTTGGCCGGGTGGAACCATTTGGCCAGTTTGTCCTTGTTGGTCAGAAACGACCACACAGTGTCCCTGGACGCGTTGAAAAACACGGTTTTGGTGATGGTTGTCGTGTCAGTCATCTCTTTGTCTCTCTTCTTCTTCAATGGCAATTTGCAATTTGTGCAGACGCTCGTCCCAGAAACGATCGAAATACTTCAACCAGTCGGCAACCGACTTCAGTCCCTCCGGTTCCAGGCGGTTGATTTTTTCCCGGCCGCTCGGGTGGACCGAGATCAGCGCGCCCTGTTCCAGGATGGTCAGATGTTTCTTGACCGCGGCTCGTGTCATCTCGAACCGCCCTGCCACTTCACCGATTGTCATGTCCTGACGGCTGAGAAAGACCAGAATGTCACGCCGTGTCGGATCGGCCAGGGCACGAAAGGCGCCCTGGACGGCTCCCGAGCCGCCGCCGATCAATTGGCCACCGGCAGGAAGTCGAACTTCCCGTCCTGATAAAGAAAGGTCACGCAATCGACCTCGGAAATACACTGGCTGATATGCGGGACGTCCCGGGGAATCTTGTAAAAGGAGCCCCGTGGAAGCACCGTACCGGTTTCTGCTCCGACCGCATTGTGAGTCATGGTCCCGGCAACAACCACGCCGAACATGTTGGCTGATTTCGTGTGTGCGGGGCTGACAAGGCCGGAGGGCAGCCGGACCATCGCCATATAAGGTTCTTCGAACCGGTTGCCGTCCAGCGCCGCAAAGGCCACGCCCTCGGGCGTTGACTGCCAGTCCAGTTGCGCCGGCGGGAGAGTGATGAACTCTGCACCCTCAGCCATGGCGGGCAGGGCGGTGCAGGCAGTGGACAGGGCCAAAACGGCCGCCCGGTATGGTATCGTCATTCGCATGGGTTGCTCCATATAAAACCAAAAGGTATTATTTATATGGAATACCAAATGGTACCATGTCAACCCGTCAGTTTGAAAAAGGAAACAACGCCGTTCCCAGATTGGTCTAAGGCGTCAACTCTTCGACGATGGCACGCCATTCCACGAAAAGATCGTCGCTGGTTTGCTGTGAACCGGCACGCCGATACCAATAGGCGGCGTTGGACGTGTCGCCTTCGATGAGATGCGCCAGGGCGTGAACCAGATCATAGGGCCTGTTTCCCTCGTCGGTCTGGCAGATTTCATGCGCCCGCTGCCAAGCCGCGCCGAGCTGAAGCTCACCTTTTTTCAGCCACCACATGGCTTGCAGGGGCAAAGTCAGGTCGTCGGGCGGTGCCTCGTTCGATTGGCTGGACAGAAGTTGGTCAATCATGGCTCGATCTCCGGTGGTGCTGCACACACCTACCCATGAAGATGCAAAGAGGCAAATGTCAGGCCCACAGCGCACCGGATCGGCTACTTTTTGCGGTAGAGCAGCCAGTCCTTGAATGCCTTGCCGTTGCCAGCCGGTATTTCGGAGAAATGCGTGGTGCGGTTGCGGCCACTGTCTTTGGACGCGTAGAGCGCCTGATCGACCTTGCGATAGAGATCGCTGGAATCGGTGGCATCGGACGCCATGCAAATGCCGAGGGACAGGGTGACAGGGCCGTAATTGACACCGGTCTTGCGGTTGATGAACTTGCCGTTTTCCACGGCTGAGCGAATGGCCTCGGCCTGCTTGCCCGCGTCTTCCTCGGTGGTGTTTTCGATGGCGATGGCAAATTCCTCGCCACCGATGCGCGCCACGAACGTGTCCTCATCAAGCACCGATTGAATGATCTGTGCGACATGGGCCAGAACCTTATCGCCCACAATATGGCCGTAGCTGTCATTGATCCGCTTGAAATGATCGACATCCGCAAAGATCAGCGCGAAATACATGTCCTTCTTTTTGTCTGCACCGACAGTGGCAACGTGTGAATCGAAAGCACGCCGATTGGCGAGCCGTGTCAGCGGGTCTGTGTTGGCGAGTTTCTTGTAGCGGTCCAACTCATTTTGGATGTTGTTGATTTCGACCGACGTCTGATTCATCGACGTCACGACCTTTTTTCCGTGATCGATAGTGGAGGTGGTCGCCTCGGAAAGCAGATTGACGATCTGATCGAGCAATTTCTGGTCGCGAGCCGCCGGGCTCGACATTTTTTCCGACGTGTGATCCAGAACCTTCCCGTATTTTTGCAGCGTAACCTGCTCTTTGCGGAGCATTGTCAGGACCTCAGTCACCTGGTCGGCGATTTTGCCTCGTGCCTCCTCGACCACACCCTGCCCATGATGCTGGGCAAAGAAACGGCGTCCGAGATTGTCCAGGTCTTCCTGTTTGGGACGTGTGCCGAGATCGGATAGCCTCTTGTGCAGATCCTTGTTGGTACCGGTTGCTGCCTCATAGAACAATTCATAGTTTCGAGGCAGTCCGGCTGCCCCGAACTCCTGCATCATTTCAACGACTTGTTTTGCGATATCACTCATGAGCACAATGCGGGCATGCCACGGCACCATCCATATACTGCGGCGGGTTGTTGTTCGATGTTAACCTATTGGATTTGAGGTAAATAAATTGCAAATGCACCGAATATTTATCCCGTTAAGCGTTAGGGTTGAAGGGTCGTGGCGGTTCTACTCGCTGCCGGATCTGCCAGCGTGCAATTGTCGCGTGAGGAGGGCCGCGGCAACGATGAAGCGCATCGCGGCGCGAAGTTGTGGAGCTTGACTTACCGCCCGTTCAGTGGTGAGAGGCGGCAGCACCAATTGGGGATTTACGCATGGGTATCGCATTTACCTTTCCGGGGCAGGGCAGTCAGGCCATTGGTATGGGCAAGGATCTGGCGCAGGCCTTCCCCGAGGCCCAGGCTGTCTTCGATGAAGTCGATGATGCTCTGGGACAAAACCTCTCCGCCCTGATGTGGGAAGGTCAGATCGAGGAGTTGACCCTGACCGCCAACGCCCAGCCGGCACTGATGGCGGTCTCCCTGGCAGCTATCAGGGCAATGGAAGCTGGCGGTTTCACAATGGCCGACACCGTGTTCTGCGTGGCCGGCCACTCTCTGGGTGAATACTCAGCCTTGGCCGCTGCCGGCTCGATCTCGATAGCCGATACAGCGCGGCTTCTTCGCATCAGGGGCAATGCCATGCAGGAGGCCGTTCCCGCCGGCGAAGGGGCGATGGCGGCAATCATCGGGCTCGAGCAGGACGCCGTGAACGATATCTGCGTGCAAACCTCGAAAGCTGGCGGTCTGTGTCAGATTGCCAATGACAATGGCGGCGGACAGTTGGTAATATCGGGATCGCGGCTGGCGGTTGAGGCGGCGGTCACATTGGCCGGCGACAGAGGTGCAAAACGGGCGCTGCTCCTGCCGGTGTCCGCGCCTTTTCACTCCGTTCTCATGCAGCCGGCCGCCGAAGCGATGCGCAACGCCCTGGAGAATGCGACCATCAACCGGCCATCGGTGCCGTTGATTTGCAATGTTCTGGCCGAGCCCGTTGAAGATCCGGAAAAAATCGTGGATCTCCTGATCAAGCAAGTCACCGGACAGGTGCGCTGGCGTGAGACAGTGCTCTGGTTCGCGTCGAAAGGCGTGACACAAGCCTATGAAATCGGCGCCGGCAAGGTGCTGACCGGATTGGCCAGACGGATCGACCGAAGCATTTCGGGAACCGCCATCAACTCGCCACAGGACATTGAAAACTTCTTAAACCATTGACGCGATTGTTTCGAACGCGCTTTGTGGAACGTCATCGAAGGAAAGAAACATGTTCGAATTGAGCGGCCGAAAGGCCCTGATTACCGGTGCATCCGGCGGAATCGGCGAGGAAATCGCAAAGTTCTTGCACGCCGCCGGTGCAAGCGTCGGACTGCACGGCACACGCGTTGAAAAACTTGACGCCGTCGCCGCTGATCTGTCCGATCGCGTCCACGTGTTTCCAGCAAATCTGTCGGACCGCGATGAGGTCAGATCACTGGCCAAATCCGCCGAGGAAACGTTGGAAGGTGTCGACATCCTGGTCAACAATGCCGGGATAACCCGGGATGGTCTGTTTGTGCGCATGTCGGACGAAAACTGGGACGACGTTCTTGCGGTCAATCTGACGGCGGTGTTCCACCTGACGCGTGAACTGACTCATCCCATGATGCGTCGCCGGCACGGGCGGATCATCAATATCACATCCGTGGTCGGCGTCACCGGTAATCCGGGTCAGGCCAACTATTGCGCATCCAAAGCCGGGTTGATCGGTTTCTCCAAATCCCTGGCCCAGGAAATAGCGGCGCGCAATGTCACGGTTAACTGTGTGGCACCCGGTTTCATTGAGTCGGCCATGACCGACAAGCTCAATGAAAAACAGAAAGAGACCATCATGGGTGCCATTCCGTTGCGCCGAATGGGCACCGGTGCCGAAGTGGCGTCAGCGGTTTCCTACCTGGCCTCGGACGAGGCGGCCTACATCACCGGCCAGACCATTCACGTGAACGGTGGAATGGCAATGATTTGAGGCAACTCACCTGGCCGCTGTGGTGGTGACTGCCCGAATACACACCTTATCGGCACGAAGATCACCGACAGCGAAGATTCGGGCTTTGCGACCGGCATAAACCATGTTAATGGCCGCAGCCATTGCATTAACCGGCGTGCCTCGCTGGTGAGGGCAAGCCCGAATAACCGGGAAATCCACAGGCCCGCAATTAGCCGGGACGCAAGTGCCAATAATCGGGCACTGGAACTTGATTGACTGACCGCATGCCGCTATCCAAGGCAATGCATAACGTATAGGGGTCGAGGATACCGACATGAGCGATATCGCAGAACGCGTAAAAAATATTGTCGTCGAACATCTTGGTGTTGACGCTGAGAAAGTGACAGAGGGTGCGAGCTTCATAGATGATCTCGGTGCGGACTCACTCGACACTGTCGAATTGGTCATGGCCTTCGAAGAAGAGTTCGGTGTCGAAATTCCCGACGATGCCGCCGATACGATTTTGACCGTCGGAGATGCGGTCAAATATATCGGCAAATCCCAGAGCTGACTGCGATAATCCGGACCTGTCGGTTCCGGACCACCAATGGGCGTATGGCCTTTTGATTGCACAGTTGACATGCAGCAGCCCGGCATTGGTCCGGGCTGTATATTGTTGTAAAGGCGCTGCAGTTTGCTGATAACCTTCCATCAGGCCTTTGTGGCCCGAGGGGGACGAACGACAAGGCACTGAAGTGGGGACACCATGAGGCGTGTTGTTATCACGGGAACCGGGATGGTTTCGCCCCTCGGAGATGGCACCGAGGAAACGTGGAAACGGTTGATTGCCGGCGAGAATGCTGCGGCCGGAATTGAGGAATTCGAAACGGAAGACCTCGCTGCGAAGATCGCCTGCAGGATCCCGGTCGGCGATGGCACTGACGGAACCTTCAATGCCGATCTCTACCAGCATCCGAAAGAGCAGCGAAAAGTTGATCCGTTTATCACCTACGCCATCGCAGCAGCGGATCACGCGCTGGCTGATGCCGGCTGGAAGCCCGAAAGCGACGAGGACCAGATTGCGACGGGTGTGCTCATTGGATCGGGTATCGGCGGGCTCCAGGGCATCATTGATGCTGGCGATACGCTTCGCGAACGTGGCCCGAGACGGGTGTCACCCTTCTTCATACCGGGTCGTCTGATCAATCTGGCCTCCGGTCAGGTCTCCATCAAGCACAAGTTGCGCGGCCCGAACCACGCGGTGGTCACCGCCTGTTCCACCGGCGCCCATGCCATCGGTGATGCCAGCCGCCTGATCGCATTGGGCGACGCGGATGTGATGGTTGCAGGTGGCGCCGAATCGCCGATCTGCCGCATTGCAATGGCCGGCTTTGCGGCCTGCAAAGCGTTGTCGACTGCCTTCAACGACGATCCGAAGCGTGCATCGCGCCCCTATGACGAAGCCCGTGACGGTTTTGTGATGGGTGAGGGGGCCGGTGTTGTCATTCTGGAAGAACTCGAGCACGCACAGGAAAGAGGCGCCCGGATCTATGCGGAAGTTATTGGCTACGGACTTTCCGGCGATGCTTACCATATCACCGCGCCATCGGAGGACGGTGAGGGTGCTTACCGGTGCATGCAGTCGGCGATGAAGCGTGCCGGCATCACGGCATCGGACATCGATTATATCAATGCCCATGGAACCTCGACCATGGCAGACACAATCGAGCTTGCGGCTGTCGAGCGGCTGGTCGGCGATTCTGCATCGGGTATTTCAATGTCATCGACCAAATCGGCCATCGGGCATCTTCTCGGGGCAGCGGGCGCCGTTGAGGCCATTTTCAGTGTTCTGGCAATCAGGGACAATGTTGCGCCACCCACGCTCAATCTCGACAACCCATCGGTTGAAACACCGATTGATCTGGTACCGAAGGTCGCACGACAGCGGGAGATCAATGTTGCTTTGTCCAATTCTTTCGGTTTTGGTGGCACAAATGCCTCTCTTGTCTTGCGCCGGTTCGAAGGCTAGATCATATTTCGCCGGGTCGAGTCATCCCGTCGGCACAGCGGGTGTGACCGCCGGATTTCGGCCGATGCGCCGTGATGTTGTGTATTACATCGTTCGCCTGCTGGCTTTCTGTCGCCACATTCGCCACCATAGTGGGCTCGCCTGATGGCTGTTTTTGAAAATTGAGGATTGATTGTGAGTGACCGCAGATTTTCAGATGACGATATTGGCTTTGGGCGATCGGGCGGCAATGGACCCATCATTCCACAATCTGCGCGGCAGGCACTGAAACCGGAAGAAGCGCCGCAGCCGCCAAAGCGATCGGAACGGGCGCGCAGCCAGTTCGTCGTCTTTCTGAATTTCATGATGTCCCTGGTGGTCTTCCTGGTTATCGCCGGTGCCGGGGCGGTCTATTTCGGGTCCCTGCGGTTCGAGGAAGACGGCCCATTGGCCAGCAACACGAATATTCTGGTGCGTGAAGGCGCCAGCGTCAGTGAAATAGCCAATGCACTGGAACGGCGCAATGTGATCACCGATGCCAGAATTTTCCGCCTCGGCGTGCGCGCCTATATGCCGGACGATTCTCTGAAGGCCGGCGAGTATGAGATCAAAGCCGGGTCGTCCATGCATGACGTGATGAACCTGCTGCGATCCGGAAAGTCGATTCTTCTTTCGGTCACGGTCGCGGAGGGTTTGTCGGTGAATCAAATCTTCAAGCGCCTGGCCGACAACCCTGATTTGACTGGTGAATTGCCTGAAGAGCTTCCGCCGGAAGGGTCGTTGCGGCCGGAAACCTACAAATTCACGCGCGGCACGACACGGCAGGAAATCATCGACCAGATGGCTGCATCGCAAGCGGCTCTTGTGGATCAGATCTGGGCCCGTCGCCGCGCGGATCTGCCGATCGAAACCAAGGAAGACTTCGTCACCCTTGCCTCGATTGTCGAAAAGGAAACCGGCCGCGCCGATGAGCGGTCACTGGTCGCGTCCGTTTTCCTCAATCGCCTTGAGCGGGGTATGCGGCTTCAGTCGGACCCGACAATCATCTATGGGCTTTTTGGCGGCGAGGGAAAACCGGCCGACCGGCCGATCTACCGCTCCGACATCGATAAACCGACGCCCTACAACACCTATGTGATTGACGGGCTGCCGCCCACCCCGATTGCCAACCCGGGTCGTGCTGCTCTTGAAGCGGTGGCCAATCCATCGCGAACCAACAATGTCTACTTTGTGGCAGATGGCACGGGCGGCCATGTTTTCGCCGAAACGCTCGACCAGCACAATGCCAATGTTCGGCGCTGGCGACAAATCGAAGCCGATCGGGCAAAGGAAAAGGAAGAAGCAAACGATCAATAGGCTGGATCGGCCCGTTGCAGCCTCGACCAACTGCAGCAACAAATTGCCGAGGGGGTGGGCATGGCGCTGCAATCGATGACGGGTTTTGCCCGCAGCGAGGGCATGGTCGGCGCGTTCCGCTGGGCCTGGGAGTTGAGGTCGGTGAATGGTCGTGGACTGGATCTGCGCGTGCGGGTGCCGACCGGTTACGACAGAATAGAACCGATTGTCCGCAAGACCGTTTCAAAGGCGTTTCAACGGGGCAATATCCAACTCTCTCTCAGCATATCGCGCGAAGAGTCGCAGACATATCCCAGTGTAAATGAAAAGGCTCTCGATACGGTTATCGCCGTGGCCGAGAAGCTGGCAAAGCGGATGGGGTCTGCTCCTCCAACCGTCGATGGCCTGCTGAATATCCGTGGGGTTCTGGAGTTTAACGAACCGGTCATGGACACCGAGACCGCTCGGATCGAAGAAACAGCCCTGTTGGATGGCTTGGCATCGGCCGTCTCTGATCTTGCGGCCATGCGGTCGTCGGAAGGTGAAAAAATCGGCGCGCTTCTGATGGAACATGTGGCAGGCATCGAAGGGCTGATCAAACGCGTCGACGCAGATCCGTCCAGAACGCCCGCCGCCATTGTCCAGCGCCTCTCCCAGCAGGTTGCAGCACTTCTGGAAGCCAGCGCGGATCTCGATGTGGACCGGCTGCACACCGAAGCTGCCATACTGGCCGCGAAAGCTGATTTGCGCGAGGAGATCGATCGCCTGACCGTCCATGTGGCTGCCTGCCGTGACTTGCTGCGGGACGGAGGCGCGATTGGCCGACGACTTGATTTTCTTGCACAGGAATTCAACAGGGAATCCAATACGATATGCTCCAAATCCAATGCTGCGTCGGTGACGTCGGCCGGGTTGGAGTTGAAGGTTCTGATCGATCAGTTCCGCGAGCAGGTTCAGAATCTGGAGTAAAGCCATGGCATCGGGCACCCTTGCGTCATCGACGATCAAACGACGCGGATTGATGTTGGTTCTGTCTTCGCCATCCGGCGCAGGGAAATCCACCATCGCCCGCAATCTTCTCGAAAACGATGACGAATTCAGCCTTTCGGTCAGTGTGACGACCCGGACGCGACGCGGCAGCGAAATTGATGATGTTCACTATCGATTCCTGACCGAAGTGGAATTCCAGCGCCTGCGCGACACGGATGCACTGCTCGAATGGGCCGAGGTGCACGGCAATCATTACGGGACGCCACGCGAACCCGTAGAGATTGCGATGGCGGAAGGCCGCGATATGCTCTTCGATATCGACTGGCAGGGGGCAGCCCAACTGCAGGAAAAGATGTCCGCAGATGTGGTCTCCGTCTTCATTCTACCACCCTCATTGAGCGAGCTGAAATCTCGGCTGCAGCGGCGCGCCGAGGATACCGTTGAAGTTATTGACACGCGCCTTGCCAATTCGCGGGAAGAGATGGGGCATTGGCGCGATTATGACTATGTGGTCATCAATGACGATCTCGACCGTGCCTACACCGCCGTGCGCGCCATCGTGCAAGCGGAAAGGTTGCGCCGCGACCGCAGGCCGGGCCTGTTCGATTTCGTCGCCGGTCTGCTGGATGAGAGTCTGGATTCTCAGACCGGCTCCGACTGACCGGCTTCAGCGAGAAGACGACGCGTCCAGCGCGTTTGCCAGATCGCAGAACTCGCTGACTTCAAGCGTCTCCGCCCGCCGTTGCGGATCGATTCCGCAGGTGACCAGCAGTCTTTCCCCTCCAAGTGCCCTGAGGCTCTGTCGCAGCATCTTGCGGCGCTGGCCGAAAGCGGCCTGAGTGATCCTCGAAAGAGTGGCCGCCTGACAGGGTAAGGGTGATTTGCGGGGGACCAGATGGACCACGCTGGAGGTCACCTTCGGCGGCGGCGTGAAGGCCTGTGGTGGCACGTCAAATGCGATCCGGGCATTGGTTCGCCATCCTGCAAGGACGCCAAGCCGGCCGTAAGCGCCCGATCCGGGTGCGGCTACGATCCGCTGCCCGACCTCCTTTTGAAACATCAGAGTCAGTGACTGAAAATAGGGCGGCCAAGGTTCGCTGAGCAACCAGTTAACCAGAAGCTGTGTGCCGATATTGTAAGGCAGGTTGGCAATGATCCTTGTGGTCTGACTACCGGCGATACCGGTAAAATCGATGTCCAGAGCATCGCCCTCGATGACGTCCAACCGTCCCGGGTAATGGGCGGCAATATCGGCCAGTGCTGGCAAGCAGCGGCTGTCGCGCTCGATTGCCACCACTTTTTGCACCCCATTGGCCAAAAGGGCGCGTGTCAGGCCACCGGGACCGGGACCGACTTCCAGCACGGTGCAACCGTTCAGCGGTCCGCCGGCGCGCGCGATTTTCTGCGTGAGATTGAGGTCGAGCAGAAAATTCTGGCCCAGCGATTTTCTGGCCTCAAGCCCATATCGGGCGATTACTTCACGCAATGGAGGCAGCCCGTCAATGGCAGCCATCGGGCTTACTTTCCACCTCTTTGCAATTGGACGTCATGCTTTTGGCCATTTCCACCGCTGCGGCGAGGCTATCGGCCCGCGCCCGCCCACTGCCTGCCAGATCAAACGCGGTGCCGTGATCAGGCGATGTCCGGACAAACGGCAATCCAAGAGTGACATTGACCGTTTTATCAAAGTCCAGGGCTTTGGCCGGGATCAGAGCCTGATCGTGATACATGCAAAGGGCGGCGTCATAGTGCCGGCGGGCATCATCGTGGAACATCGTATCGGCCGGATGCGGACCGGTCGCCGCGATTCCTTCTGCCTGCAGGCGGGCAACGGCAGGCGCGACAACGTCTTCATCTTCATGGCCGAGCGCTCCGGACTCGCCGGCATGGGGATTGAGCCCCGCCACCGCCAGTACCGGTTCGGCGATGCCGAAACGCTCACTCAATTCGGCCGCAACGATTCGGCCGGTTTGAAAAATTGCATCGGCAGTCAGGCGAAGGGGAGCGTCCCGAAGTGGAATGTGGATCGTCACGGGGACGGCACGCAGCCGGGGACCGGCCAGCATCATCACCGGCGCGATCCGTTTTCCCGTGAGCCGTGCGGAAAGCTCGGCCAGAAACTCCGTGTGTCCGGGAAACGAAAACCCGGCACGGTAAAGCTGTGCCTTGGCGATGGGATTGGTAATCACCGCTGCAGATTTTCCGGCCATTGTCAGGCTGACCGCCCGTTCAATCGACTCGATGATCGCCGCGGCATCGCCGTGATCGGGCTGACCGGGCCTGGCGGTCACGGGATTCTCCAGTGGTGCTATGGCCAGTGCGTCTTCAGACACCGGCCCAGCTTCATCCGGATCGACTTCGATGATTTTGACGTCGAGTCCGAGCTGGCGTGCACGATCCCTGTAAATGGCCGGACAGCCATGGACGACGACATTTTTTCGATCGTTCGGGTGCAAATCTTGCCACATCGCCAGCGTGACATCCGGTCCGATTCCCGCCGGATCGCCCATTGTCAATGCAAATGGAGGCCTCATGCCGGTTCCATGGGCCATTGCCGTCTACCGGCGGCCTAGCGGCGAGAAATGCGGGCCTGTTCGCGCAGCTCGCTTAGATATTTCTTTTCGTTGGCGCTGCCGCCCTCCCGGTTCTGAGAGGCTTCCGAACGAAACACCATTTCGGCGGCCAGATCGTCTGACACCTGCTTGCTGGAGCAAATGGCAATGAACTCGACGCCCCGATCGGTCACCTTTGTGCTGGTTGTCCCGCCCTGTTGGGTCTTTTCAATCAACGGTTTCCAGGCGGGGGGCAGGGCAGGCTGCATCACGCGGCCGAGATCGATCACCGAGACATCGCGCAATCCCTTTGCCACCTGGCGGGTTGATTCGCAGCTGACGAAACGACTGCGCATCTGCTGGGCTTCACGCTTGCGTACGCCCATTATCGAGTTCCGCTTGGATTTCGGAACCACAAGGACCACCTGCTGGAGGATATATTCTGTCGTCGTCGGTTTTTCTCCGCCCCGCTCCAGCATTTTCGACACCAGCTCCTCGGTGCTCATGTCACCCTGGGACCCGTAGCGCGCTCTAACAACGCGCGGCCACGACATTTGAACCCGAATGAATTCCTTGAAATGCTTCGCGCCCACGCCGGCCTGGCTGAGAACCTGCGACATCTGCTTTGTCGACAGCTTGTTTGACTTGGCGAAGCGGTCAAATGACTGGTTGACCTGTGCATCGGAAACGACCGCGCGCAGCCGGCGCGCTTCGTTCATCTTGATCGCCTCTTCGATGAGTTGCTCTTCTGCCTGTTTGCGAAGGTTTCCCTTGGTCCGTTGCAGGCGCAACAGCTTGGTGCGCCGGTCGATATCGCCTGTCGTGATGACAGCCTTGTCGACAACGATTGCAATTTGACTCGCCCGGGCCGGGACGGTTCCAGCAGCCAGAACAGAGGCAAGTATGGTGCACAAAACAAGAAAATATATCCGTGCTGCTTTGGCGATCTGAAACGTCACTCGGCTGCCATTCATCTTTCTGATTCCCTGATCTGGCCTGTGTGTCATCTTCGCAAATCTCTTAGAATGGGTAAATCCCACTGCCATGGGGCGAAATAATGGCCTGGGCCAGTGCTTATTCCAGGATCTGCGGTAACACCGGGCCGGAAGCCGCGTCAGCTGTCCTCATCAGTGAACCGCGACAGATCGTTGCTGCCGACGCCGATATCGCCGAGGGTTCTCAGGCTGATCGAAAGACCGAAACTCTGGTCAATCGCCTGATTGCTGTCACGGGTTTGAGAGTAGGTAAAGCTGATGTCGAAGCACTCATCGTGATAGCCCATACCGATTCTGCTATTGTACAGCAGGCTGTTCTCGATATCGTATTTGACTGATCCGAAGGCCCGCCAGTATTCCGCAAATTTGATCGACGCGGATCCGCTGATCTCGTTGCGGTCCGTGGTCGAGCCATATCCGGGCTGTGGTTTGACGGTTGTGTGGGCAATCGATGTGCGAAACCTCGAATTGCTGAATGATGTTCCCACATCGGAGCGCTGCAGCTCGAAGGTCGATTCATCGAACCGCCCCTCGGCAATAAGCGAGAATCCGATGGGAAGATCGACACCGATGCTGCCGACATAGTCGGAGCGGCTGGTTTCAAGCCCCGAACTGCTACCGACATTGACAAGGTCCGGCGTCGCAAACGAGTTCAACCCGGCGATTTGGTAGGATTGACCGAAGACACCACGAAGCGAAACACCGTTTTGGAAGGTGCCGGTGTAGCGAAGCCCCAGATTTGCGCGGGTTCCGCCTTCGATGCGGTCATATCCGGAGAATTTATCCCGCTCGAAGAGCGTGCTTGCATCAAAGACGAGGCTCTGGGCATCCTCGTTCGGAAGGCCGCCGGCTTCCTGTTCGTCCGGCCGCACCCAGATCTGTCCGATCGGCTCGAAAATGTGCGACGCACCTGCCGTCAGAACCTGAACCGGGTATCGTGCCTCGAGCCCTGCCGTCAACATACCGCGCTCGACCGTGCTCTCCGTTGTCAGCGGACCCGTATAGCCGGCTGGAGCCACAATATCGAGGAAATTGAGGTCACCGCGGGCTGCCAGAAGCGGTGTCAGAAGCAGGCCGCTTTGCGTGACATGGGTGCGTTGCCATTCAAGCTCGGTGGTTACCCTGGTATTGTTGCCCTCGACGCCGCGATACCGGTCATTGGTCGTGTCATTTTCCGCCGCGCGCCGCGACAGGCTCAGAACATTCATATCGAGATTGAGTTCGCCGCCCGCGACCGGCCGATCAAATGTGCGCGAATAGTCTAAAGAAGGATGCACGACCGGTTGCTGGCCTTCGGCAACACTCGTCGGACTGGTCGATTGCACATCAAAATAGAACGCCTGCAAATCGAAATAGTTTCGCCCCGACAGCCCTCTCAAATAGGCGGTCGAGACCTGGGTCACGTCGCTGTAGCCGGCAATCGAATAGGTGTTTGAGAAGCTGTTGTCGCTTTGCAGCATTCCCTTCCAGCCGAACGCCCAGCGCGGATTGATCTTGAAATGGCCTTCGGTGCCGACCATGCCGCGGGTGTTTTTGGTGGAATCAATCGTCCCGGAGCTGAAACTGCCGGGCGACATCTGGCTGATTCCCGCGACCTTCAGGCTGAAACCGCCATTGGCGAATTTTCTGCGAAACTCGCCCTCTGCCAGAAATCCCTGCCGGGTGTAGCCGGTGACCGAGATGGTCATGTCGTAATGCGGATTAAGCGCCAGATAGTAGGGAACCCGCAGACTGTAACCAAGCTCCTCGGCATAGCCGAAAGCCGGAATGAGAAAGCCGCTCTTGCGTTTGACCGTGTGATCGGGAACGGTCAGGAAAGGCACCCAGGCGATGGGCATGCCGAACAGTTCGAAACGGGCGCGTTCAAGGCGGATCGTCTTGGTTTTGCCGTCTCTGACCACCCGGCGCGCCTTCACCTGCCAAAGTGGCGCCTTTTTAGGGTTCTCCTCGCAGATTTCACAGGCCGTGTAGACGCCATTGTTGAAGGTCGTCCGTTCCCCGCCATCGCGTTGCGCGCTGTCCGCAACGATTCGTGTATTGTCAGGTGTCTCGATGCGCAGGGAATTGATGAAACCATCGGCAAAATCGTCGGTGACGTCGAGTTCCTGGGCGTAGACCCGGTTGCCGTCCGGTTCGATCATCTCGATGTCACCATAGGCCTTCAGCCGCCCGGTACGCTGATCGTAGACGAGTTTGTGGGCGACCATCTGGTACCCGTCATACTCGACCTGGACGGCGCCCGTCGCCGTCACGGTTTCAGCATCCTGATCGAATGTCAGTTGGCGGGCCGTCAGCAGCAGCTTTGCGTCCGGATTGGCGGTCAGATCGACACCGTCGGACTCCGAGGCAATCTGCGCGGATGCCGATGTCAGCGCACCAATGGCGACACCCGTGGTCAGCACAACGACCAAACCTGCGATACGCAACGTATTTTTTTCGCAGCACGCCGCTAGACCCACTACCCGTCCTCCTTGTGGAGCAGCACAGTAACCCCAAGTGCTGACGCGATTATGACCGGAAGCCATGCCGCCACAACAGGAGGCACGGCGCCGGTTGTCCCGAACGCCTTTGCCAGCACCGTCACGACATAAAGCAGAAACCCCGACAATATGCCAGCCAAAATCACCGCACCGGACTGTCCAAAACGGATAAATCGTAAAGATACGGTTGCAGCGATCAGGGTCATTGCGACCAAAAGCAGTGGAAGAACCAGTAATGATTGATATTGCATGGCAAATGCGTTGGCGCCGAGTCCAAAGGAGCGGGCGACTTCAATTTTTCGTGGCAGCTCGAAGAAGGATATCGATTGCGGCGATGCAAGTGATTCTTCCACGAATTCCGGCCTGAGGTTGGACTTGATCCTGACCGTCCCCATGGCCTCTGCCGCATCGTCCTTGGATATGCGTGTCGCATCGCGCAGGACCCAGTTGCCGTCTTCGAGAAGAGCCGTCTTCGAATCGTACCGCTCTGATATCGATCCGTCGTCGGTCAGGCGAATGAAGGAAGTGTCTCCGAGAAGAAGACCGCGCCGCGCGATGTTCTTGGCGCCGATGATTGTGACGCCTTCCTCTGTCCGCTGTCGAATCCATGGTGTGCGCTTGATGGTGCCGACGGTTGGGCGCTGCATGCCAAGCCCGACTTCGATTTCCTGTACGACCGACAAGGCATAGGACGAGAGGGGGTTGACGGCGGCAACCATCACCACACCCATCAGGAAACTTGCGGTGCAAAGCGGCAGCAGGAACTGCCAGGCCGAGACGCCGGCTGACCGTGCCACCACCAGCTCGTATTTCCGATTGAGGACGATCAATACGGAGATCGATGAAAACAGAATGATGAACGGAACTGTCGCCTGCATGATGTTCGGCAGTCGAAGGGCAGAAAGCATCAGGCCAAGCGGCAATGTGTAGCCGGACAGCGTCGACGCACGGTTCGAAAACTCATTGAAATCAACCATGTAAATGATGACCAATACGCCAAGAACGAACCAGCCGGTCATCACCACATACCGCAAGAAGAGATACCGCCAGAGCGTTGGGCCGATCATTGAGTCCCTCGTCGGTCCGTGTGCGCCGCCCCGGGGAACCAGCCGCGCAGGGCCGTGGCTGCCGATTCGGAACCGGAGATCACCCTGGCCGATTGTTCGATGATATATTGTGGCGTGCGGAACGACCAGTTTGTCAGCATCAGGATGCCGAACACGGAAATGCCGCCCAAAGGTATGGCGTAGGTGATAATCTCGAACACTCTGCTGTGTCCCGACTGATCGACAGCGTAGAAACTGAAACCGCGAAGAGCGAATGCGATGCCGGCGGCGGTGACGACGCTCCACACCTGTTCGTGCCGGTTGGTCTGGGCATTGCCGAGGAAATAGACGGTAATCAGGCCGAAAAGCAGGGGATACAGCCACAGCGAGAACCGCTTGTGAATTTCCCGAGTGAACAGGTCTGGCGCACTCTGATAGACGCTGTCATTGGGATCCGGATTGAGAAGGAAACCGGTCGTCCGCTCCTTGGCATAGTACTGGCCTTCGTTGGCCGAACGGCCACCGATCAGGCTGAGATCAAGACCATAGGTCGCGAACCTTATGACCGATACGCCGCCGCTATCGGTGTTCTTCCGATGCAGCTCACCGTCGGACAGGATCAGGACATCCTTGCCGTCGCTTTCGATGAAGGCACCATATTTGGCATAATAGATGAGCTCGGTTTCCTCGTTGCGCTGATCGGACAGAAAGATGCCTCCGAGCCTACCACCGGGCAGCTTTTCCGAGATATTGACATAGAGATCATCATCGATCTTGTGGAAGGTTCCTGACTGCACCGCGACTGAGAACAGATCGGCGGATGCGCGGTCGAGCAAATCCCGTAAATGCCGATTGGCCCACGGCTCCGCATAGAGGCCGACGAACAGGGTCACAATCGACATGAGCGCCGCCATCAACAAAATCGGCCGGGCTGTGAGAAACCGCGAGCCGCCTGAGGCTTCCAACACGGAGAGCTCCGAATCGGTATTCATGGTGCTAAGGGTCTGGGCAGCGCCGATCATCAGCGCGAAAGGCATGACGATGATCAGCATCGATGGAATGAGGAGGCCGGCCAGTTCCAGAAAGGTCAGCAAGGATTGCCCGGTCGAACTCAGCAGGTTGACACGAAGCAGCACCTGCGTCGTCAGGGCAATCGCCGTCGTCGTTGCCAATGTTCCGACGGACAAGACGAGAACCCTGCGAAATATGTGGCGTTCAATGATCTTCATTCAATGCGGTGTCCGGTGCCCATCATACTGACCGCCACGTGTCGCGTTCAGAGGCTCAAGATAGCCGCTTATACCTAACACGGCGCCAATAGGCATAGTAAACAATTCGCTAAGTGTGAACAGCATGGATCCGCCATATTAAGACCCTTTACGGCAGCATGGTGAACGCGGCGCCAAGCGCCGCTCAAATCGAGGCTGCTGCAGCGCGAAAAAGGCCGGCAGCGTTGGCAGGTTTTGCCTGGTGGCCGCCGCTCCGCCGGACCTTGCCAACAATGTCTCCAAGCGGCGACGATTGGACGCATGGCATGAAGGCTAACCAGGTTGCGGGCATCGGGCTCGACTATTTCACAATCCACGGGCGATCCGGGCTTGTCATTGGGCCGGAAAATGCCAACATGGAGCCATACGACCATTCAAGGGGTTGCCGGTCACTGACCCGATTGGCAGTCGCGACAACACTGGAGCCTCCATGTCAAAAAAGATCACCATCAGCTTCTCGAAATCCGCCAAGCCCAAGGGAGGGCTTGCCGTCTTGCTTTCCGGCAAGGGCGGCCTGATCTCCGAAGCAGTCAACGATCTCGACCCGGCCGGCGTTTCGGCTAGGGCCATGGAAATTGCCGGTTTTGAGAGCAAGGCGATTGCGACACTGGATATTCTGGCACCGCAGGACAGTCCGGTGGATCGTATTGGCTTGCTGGGGCTGGGCGACCCATCCGAACTGACGGAGTATGACTGGCTGCGGCTGGGCGGATCGATCTTTGCACTGACACAGAAGTCCAGGAAAGTGTGGATTTTCGTTGATGTGCCGGGTGTTGAGGTAGGTGCGCAAAACGTTGCGGATCTCGCCCTGGGTATGCTGTTGCGCAGCTATCGTTTCGATACCTACAAAACCCGCAAGAAGGACAACGCAAAGAAAGAAGATGACGGAGCCACAAGCGTCACCTTCGTCACAACGCACTCGGCCGCCGCGAAGCGGAATTTTGTGGTTTCCAAGGCGGTTGCTGGCGGGGTGGAATTGGCCCGCGATCTGGTCAACGAGCCGCCCAACACGCTTGGCCCGGTCGAGTTTGCAAAGAAGGCAAGCGCCCTGGAGGCGCTCGGTGTGGATGTGGAGATTCTCACCGAAAAGGAAATGAAAAGGCTCAAGATGGGCGCCCTGCTGGGCGTGGCGCAGGGGGCTGCGCGCCCACCACGCATGGCGATCATGCAGTGGAAGGGCGGCAAGGCGAAACAAAAGCCTTTGGCCTTTATCGGCAAGGGTGTCGTTTTCGATTCGGGTGGGATCTCGCTCAAACCGGGGGCCGGGATGGAGGACATGAAAGGCGATATGGGCGGCGCCGCAGCGGTGATTGGTCTGATGCACACGCTTGCGGCCCGCAAAGCCAAGGCGAATGTTGTCGCCATCATCGGGCTCGTTGAGAACATGCCCGACGGCAATGCCCAAAGACCCGGCGACATCGTTACCTCGATGTCCGGTCAGACAATCGAGATCATCAACACCGATGCCGAAGGACGTCTCGTACTGGCCGACGCACTGTGGTATTGCCAGGACCGGTTCAAACCGCAATTCATGATCAATCTTGCGACGCTGACAGGCGCCATCCTTGTTGCACTGGGCAAACAGCATGCCGGCTTGTTTTCAAATGATGATGATCTGTCCCGACAGCTCGCCACGGCTGGTGAAGTCACGCAGGAAAAAGTCTGGCGCCTGCCGCTTGGATCCGACTACGACAAGATGATCGATTCGAAATTTGCCGACATGAAGAATGTCGGCGGACGCTTCGCCGGATCGATCACGGCCGGGCAGTTTCTGCAGCGCTTCGTCAATGATACACCCTGGGCGCATCTGGATGTCGCTGGAACCGCGATGAGTGCACCGCAGACGGAGATCAACCGGTCATGGGGCTCGGGCTACGGGGTTCGTCTGCTGGACCATCTGGTAAAGGCGAATTTTGAGGGGTAAGGCCGCCGGGACCAATCCCGGCGCAACCATGTGCCGATGACAGAGGTTCTGTTCTATCATTTGACCGAATCGCGCCTTGAAGATGCGCTGCCGCCCTTGCTTGAAAAGAGCCTGGAACGTGGCTGGCGTGTTGTCGTGCAAACCGACAGCGACGAACGGCGTGATGCTCTGGATCAACATCTGTGGACCTATCGTGACGGCAGTTTCCTGCCGCATGGTACGGATAGCGGACAGCATGCTGATAAGCAGCCGGTTCTGATCAGCGCCGGCGACGGAAATCCGAATGGCGCCAATGTGCGGTTTCTCGTCGATGCGGCGCAACCGACCGACCTCTCATCCTATGAGCGGGTCGTGTTCATGTTCGACGGACATGACCAGCATCAGCTTGAATCGGCCCGCGCCCAATGGAAGGGTTTGAAAGCCGGCGATCATGATCTGACCTACTGGCAGCAGACGCCGGACCGCCGATGGGAACGAAAGGCCTGATCGTCGGGCCGAGCGAAATATTTGACATTGCCGATGCCGCAATCTACCGCTGCGATGACAAGCACAATGCGCGCCGGATACAGGCCCGCAGCCCCGTCATCGAGATCTGAGTTATGGTGCATGGCACGATTGAGTCCTATCGATCCGGTCCCGGATTTTTTTGATGCAAAGCAGTGAACTGAACGCGCCGGAAAGAAACTGGTATCTGGCGGGCACATTGGCGGTTCTTGCGGTCACCGTCTTTCGCGTCGGGTTTTTGCTGATCGACAAAACCGATCTGTTCGTCGATGAATCACAATATTGGCTCTGGAGCCGCGATCTTGATTTCGGGTACTATTCAAAACCGCCGCTGATCGCCTGGGTCATTCGCCTAACCACGGAACTCGCGCACAGCAATGCCATATTCTGGGTCCGGTTGCCGGCACCCCTGTTCCATTTCGCAACGGCATTGATCCTCGGGCTCCTCGGCCGGAACCTGTTTGGCGCCAGAACCGCGTTCTGGGTCATGCTGTCCTATATCAGCATGCCGGCCGTGACGCTCGGCAGTGCGGTGATATCCACCGACACCATCATGGCGCCGTTCTTTTCGCTTGCCCTGTTGTTTTATTTTCGTCTTTTGGAAGAAGGAAAAGCCGTCGATGCTCTGCTGACAGGGTTGATGGTCGGGGTGGCGTTTCTGGCCAAATATGCCGGCATCTATTTTTTGATATGCGCGGCATTGGCGGCGGTGTTTGTGCCATCGGCCCGGCCATCCTGGCGTCATGCACTGTTGATCGGATTGGCGTTTCTTGCCCTGACCACGCCAAATATCATCTGGAATGTCCTCAACGATCTGTCGACATTCGAGCACACATTGGACAATGCCGACTGGGTGCGCGGAAATAGTGATGGCTTATCATTGAAATATCTGAAACTGGCAGAGTTTTTCTTCAGCCAGTTCGGCGTGTTTGGTCCGATCCTCTTTGGGACGTTACTGGCTTGCACAGTGCGCAGAATACCGACGACAGCGCGGATCATCGTCTTCTTTTCCGTGCCGATCATCGCGATCGTCTGCGTTCAGGCCTTGCTCTCGAAAGCTTATGCCAATTGGGCGGTCGCCGCCTATTTCGGCGGCACGGTGGTTGTCGTCGCCATGCTGATGGACCGGCATATGCGGCTGCTCAAAACCTCCGTATGGATCGGTATGGTCGCGGCCCTCGCGCTGCCGGTGCTGACCAGCATTGCCTATGATGTCAGCATCGACGGCGAAAAGCCCGCGCTGAAGCGCCTTCTGGGCCGTGAGAAGATGAGCCGGGATATCCTTCAGGCGGCAGATCGCTTGAAGGCGGATGTGATCGTGGCGCGAAGCCGTGACATTCTCGCCGATCTTTTTTATACCGGGCGCCATGCCGATGTGCGGATCCGCTCCATCAGACCGGACGGCCGGCCACGCAATTATTATCAGCTCAGATTTCCATTCGAAAATGACGGCACAGATGAGAAGGTTCTGCTGGTTTCACATCGCAACGATGTTCAGTGCGAGGGCAGGGCAATGATGCCGGAATCCGAAATTGCTACTCAGGGCGGCGCCCTCCATGGCAGTTCCCTATATGTCTATCTTGTCAGACCGGCCTGTATCGATGACCGCGCAGACCATTAGGACACTGGCAGCGAGCCTGCTGGCGGTTTTCGGTGCCGCCGCCCTGTTGTTCGTGTTCAATCCGGGTCTTGATATCGCCGTTTCGTCCGTCTTCCACACACAGGCCGAGGGATTCTGGCTGGGCAATGAAAGCCTGCCGTCAGTTTACCGAAACACATTCAATATCATGAGCATGTCGCTCGCCGTCCTGTCTCTGGTACTGTGGATCGTCAGCTATTGGCGCGGCCCCATATTGGGGATCCAGGACCGCGTCTGGGGCTTTGTCACCCTGCTTTACGTTCTCGGTCCCGGCCTGCTGGTCAATGGCGTGCTGAAATCCTATGTCGGACGTGCGCGCCCGGCCGATGTGGCCGAATTCGGTGGAGATAACAGCTTCACACCGGTTTTCCAACTGGCCGACCAATGCCAGAAAAACTGCTCATTTGTCTCGGGCGAGGGGTCCAGCGCAACCGCCTTCTTCATTTCGCTGTTGGTTCTGAGCCCCTTTGTCACAAACAAACCGGCGCGATATCTGCTTGTCATTTTGGGTTTTGTCGCCGCTCTGATCGCCGCGTCGCTGCGGGTCATGAAGGGGCGCCATTTCTTTTCAGACACCATATTTTCCGTCTTATTTGTCTCGGCGGTCGCGGTGATGCTCTCCTGGCTCCTGTTGCGACGCGAATCAGAGCCGGAATAACAGTCGAAATCAGCGGGATTTCGGCTTTCGCTTGCCCTTGTCCTTGCCCGGCTGAACACGCATTTTCTTCTTCGGCTTTGTAAATCCGGCGCCAGATCCAGCGCGTTTTCGGGCTTTGGCATGTTTGCGTTTTGGCCGATCAGGGAGAGATTTGTCTTCCGCGGTCCGACCGGTGCTTTTGTCCGCTGAAGAATCATTGTCGCCGAGATGGCGAATGCGAAGTGACGGTTCGACACAGCCACGTTCGCTGATTGCTTTACGGTACGCATCGCCGACGGCCGGGTCGATCTCGAACCGCGTTTCATGGTCGCCGATGGTGATCGAGCCGACGGATTGGCGCTTGATGTCGCCGGAGCGGCAAATAACCGGCAGAAGCCAGCGCGGTTCGGCCCGCTGCTTGCGCCCGGCGTTGATCGAGAACCAGATCCCGCCGTCGAAATCCGATCGCGTCCGCTTTCCGGATGCAGACTGTGCACCCAGCTCGGTCAGTTCCTCCGGGGCCGGAAGGGCGGACCGGCATTGCCGCAAGAACGCCGTCGCGATCTGTTCCGCGCTGTGGGACGACAGCAGTGTCCGGGCAAAGGTGATCTCGTCCTCGTCCGCGGCCGCCTGCAGGAAAGCACTGTCGATGATGCGCTGTTGATCGAGCGCATGGATATCGGCGCTATTCGGTGCGCTTTTCCAGGTGATGTTGACCCTGGCATTGCGTGCCAGCCGCTCGGCGCTGCGCCGCTTTGTCGTGGATGCGACGAGGGCACATACGCCCTTGCGCCCGGCACGTCCGGTTCGCCCGCTGCGGTGCAGCAGCGTCTGCGCATCATTGGGCAGGTCGGCATGGACGACAAGATCCAGTTGCGGCAGGTCGATTCCCCGCGAGGCCACATCGGTGGCGACACAGATCCGGGAACGCCCGTCGCGCATGGATTGCAGCGCATGGGTGCGCTCGCTCTGGCTGAATTCGCCGGACAGCGCAACGGTGGAAAATCCGCGATTCGCAAGCCGGCTTGTCAGCCGTTTAACCGTTTCACGCGTGCCGCAAAACACGATCGAACCCGGCGCATCATGGTAGCGCAGGATATTGATGATGGCGTTTTCCCGCTCACGCGGCAGAACCTCATAGCCGATATAGTCGATATCGGCGTGATGGCTTCTTTCGGCATCGACGGAGATCCGCCGGGAATGGTTTTGAAAGCGCTTCGCCAGCTCGGTGACCGCGCGCGGCAGGGTTGCCGAAAACATCAGCGTGCGGCGCTCGCGCGGAGAGGCATCGAGAATGAATTCGAGATCCTCGCGGAACCCGAGATCGAGCATCTCGTCGGCTTCATCGAGCACCACCGCCCGCACAAGGCTCAAATCGAGCGCACCGCGTGTGATGTGATCGCGCAGCCGGCCCGGTGTTCCAACAACGATCTGCACGCCGCGCGCCAGGATCCGGCGTTCGGTCCGTGGATCCATTCCGCCGACACAGGAACTGACCTGTGCACCGGTCTGCGCGTAAAGCCATTCCAGTTCGCGTGTCACCTGAAGGGCCAGTTCCCGTGTCGGCGCAATAACCAGCCCAAGCGGGGAGGCGGTTTTTTCCATGCGCCCATCATCGGCAAGGATCGACCCGGCCATCGACAATCCGAAGGCAACGGTTTTGCCGGAACCGGTTTGTGCCGAAACCAGCAGGTCCTGGCTGCTCAGTTTTTCATCAAGAACCGCCGATTGCACCGGCGTGAAGGTCGTATAGCCGCGTTTGTCCAACGCGGCAGCAAGCGCCGGTCGGGCGCGTTCAAAGGCAGACATGGAGACTGAACTTTCCTGACGGCGTCGATGTTGGACCGTGCGCCGCAACGGCAGCTCCTCGCAGAGGAACTCATGGGTGGCGCATCCCTATCGCGGGCCGCCGACCACGTCAATCCGGCGGATTGGTCAGAACGACAAAGTCTGTGCCGCGCAGGGTTTCGCGGCTGACCCCGTGATCCGAGATAACCAGCGACGATCCGGCGACCGCCAGAGCCTCTAGCCGCGTGCGCAGCGTGTCCGGCAGGACGATCCGGCCCAGGGCATCGCCAATCGGAGAGCTCCGGCGCCCGGTCGCGCCGTTGGTCGTAATCTCGGAAAGCGGCGAGGTGGCAACCGTATCGGCCAGCGTCGCCTCAACCCAGATCACCTCGTCCGGATCGGATGAGGAGGGCAGGGCCGAGAGAAAATGTGTCCCGAGCGGTTTTTCCGCCGCCTTCAGCTCGATCGGAGCATCGAAAACGGGCTTTCCGGATCGACGCACATAGATGTGCCCGTTTGCCGACGCCGATCGGCCGGTTTTCTCGCGCAGCATGGCGGCAAGCTCGACGGACAGGGTGCCGGTCGGTGTCAGCGCATGTTCTTTTTGAAAGGCGATGATTGCCCGGCCGGTTGCGGGCCCCATCCAGCCATCGGTCTCACCGGCATCGAAGCCGAGCGTGTTGAGCATTGTCTGAATGTCGCGGACCAGTTCGCGGCCGGTTCGTCTTGTAATCAGGATCCGAACCGGTTCATCAGCAACGTTCAGTTCGGCAATGCCGTTTTCAACCGATATCGGGCCATCATCCAGACTTGCCCGGAGCGTGAAGGTCTCGCCAATCCCGGACGGTGCCGGGCCTGCCGGCAGCGACATCGGCGCATGGATGGACGGGCTGCCATTGTATGCATAGTACCCGGTGGCTGGGCGAGCCGAAACATGGTGCACGGAGGCACTGTCCCGGTCGGGCGAAATCCGGTCCGGCCGAGTGTTTTGCGGATCGAACGGTGTTTTGCCGGAAAGCGGCTGAAGGGTGAGCTCTTCATCGGTGATAATTACATGCGCGCCGAGATCGGTGTAGCGGTACAATTGCTTGGCGAAGGCGCGTGGCAGCCGGACGCATCCATGGGAGGCAGGATAGTCGGGAACGCTTTTGGACTCATGCAGGGCGATGCCGGACCAGGTCAATCTCTGCATGAACGGCATGGGAGCACGGCTGTAGATATTGGAATGGTGCCGGCGCTTCTTCTGCAGAATGCTGAAGACTCCGGTCGGGGTGGAATGGCCTTTTTTACCTGTTGAGACATTGGATCGGGCGACCAGCGTGTCACCGGAAAACACCCGTATGCTCTGCTTTTCAAGCGAAACCAGCATCAGAACCGGCGCTTCGGACTTGGTGTCCGGCAAGGTCAGTGCGACATCGGGAACCGATCCCTTGCGGGTTTTTGCCGCCTCGGCGGGGCCGGATGCTGCAAGCACTGCCAGGCAACTGACGGCAACGGCCAGGGACGCGGCGCGGGAAGTCCAGTTTTTCATGACGCAAAACCACCAAACTCGATACAGACCCTAATCCATACAGTTTGCGCATTATTTTTCTGTAAATCCAGTTCTCCGGCTAAATTCGTGCCGTTTGTGGCGCGGCCCGGACGATTTCCAACGGCTGCAGGCTCATTCGCAAGCGGGCCGATGATTGCCACAGCCCGTCAGGCGTTTTATCAGTGGCCAGTGCCGCAGGGAGACAGGTTTTGAAGAAATCCGTTGAATTCTACTATGATTTTGTCAGCAGCGCCTCCTATCTCGCCTATAAGCGCCTGCCAGCGCTGGTCGAGGCTGCCGGTGGGCACATCTTCTGGAAACCGATGCTGCTGGGTGGTGTTTTCAAGGCCGTCGGCAATGCCAGCCCGGTGCTGATCGAGGCCAAAGGCAAATGGCTGTTCACGGACATGAAACGCATTGCCGACAAGCATGGCTTTGCCTTTGCCGTCAATCCGAAATTCCCGCTCAACACGGTTCTTGTGATGCGCGGCGCGATTGCCGCCGGGCGACTCGGTCCTGATGTTCTGAAACCGTATATGGACACGATGTTCGATGCGGCCTGGGCAAACGGCGATGATTTGTCGGATCCCGATGTCGTTATGGAACTTCTGGAAAAGGCTGGCCTTCCGGCCGGCGAGATTGCCAACATGGCGCAGGATCAGGCCATCAAGGACGAATTGCGGGCCAATACGGACGAGGCGGTCAGCCGTGGCGCCTTCGGCGCTCCGACATTTTATGTCGGTGACGAGATGCACTGGGGTCAAGACCGGATCGACGCGGTTCTGGAGGCGCTGGAAAGGCAAAGCTGATCCGGTACAAGTCGACGGTGCGGTGCGGATGACGCCGCGCGGTTCAACCGTGTAGATTTGTGCACGGCGGGATCCGATTCGGATCCACGCGGCCGACGAGGGGAGCTGGCATCTAAATGGTTGAATTCATTTTACTGCCGATCATCGGCGTTGCCTTTCTGCTCGTGGCGCCGGTTTTGGGAACAATCGCGTTTTTCCGTTTGCGACGGCTGCAAAAGCAGGTCGATGCGCTCGAGGAACAACTGACCGCGGGCGCCCCGGCCGCCGGCCAACCCACGCGGCCGACCGACCGCGATGAACCGGCTGACGAGCAGAGCGATGCCGAAAGCCTGACAACGAGTGAAACCGATGAGCCGGGGCAGCCACCCAAACCACAACCCGCTGCGATCGCGGCGCGTGCGGCGAGCGACGACGACGGCAAGCCGCCTGAAGACGACACCGAGATCCCGCAGCCCGGCGACGACGCTGGTGATGTCTCGCAGACAGGAGGCAATCTCGAGGAGACCGTCGGTGCCAAATGGGCCGTCTGGGTCGGCGGCCTGGCACTGGCGCTTGGTGGCATCTTCCTTGTGCGCTATTCGATCGAGCAGGGTCTGCTTGGTCCCGGCGCCAGGCTGTTCCTCGGTGCGCTGTTTTCTCTGACACTGGCCGGAGTCGGCGAATGGACACGCCGGCGCGGCGACGCCTATTCGGTCGGCGGGTTCGAAAGCGCCAATGTGCCGGCCATCCTGACGGCGGCCGGCACGCTGGGCGCCTTCGCAACCATCTATGCGGCCTATCAGATCTATGGATTTCTCGGCCCCGCGGCGACCTTTCTGGGCCTTGGAGTTGTCGCCGTCGCCACGATGGTGGCCGCTCTTCTGCATGGGCCGCTGCTCGCCGCCCTCGGCATTGCAGCCAGTTTCCTGGTGCCGTTTCTGGTGAGTTCACAGGAGCCGAACACGGTGGGGCTTGCGGTCTATGCCCTGGCTGTTTCCGCTGCTGCCTTTGGTGTCGGGCGCCTGCGCCTGTGGCGCTGGCTCGCAGTCATATCGGCGCTGGGGCTTATCTTCTTCGGTCTGGTCCTGTTCGTCATATCGTCGGCGGGAGAGCGCCCCGTTATCGGCCTCTATGTGCTGGTTGCCTGGGCCGCGATCTTCTACGTGTTCGTCTACAGCCTCTACGAGCGTTCGCTCCTGGAGCGGGTGAAAACCGATCGTGTAGCCGTCATCCTGCTGTCGCTGGTTGTCGTTCTGGCGCTGGTTTTCGTCCTCATCGAAACCGATGCGGCAACGGTCGCCGGGCTGGCTCTGATGATCCTGATCCCGTTCGCGTCGGCGCAATACTGGTCGGCGGTCCGCTTTATCGTGCCGCTCGCCGGCATTGCGGCGGTTCTCGGCTATAGCGGCTGGGAGATGACGGTCGAGACCTGGCAGCCGCTTTCTTCCGGCTTTGACACGTTGGAGCAGGTTGATCCCGCAACACTGCCTGGCTACCAGCAAAAACTGGTTTCGCTTTATGGCGGTCTCGGGTTCGGCCTGGCCTTGCTCGCCCTGGTGACGGGGGTGACCGGCGCCCTGCGGTCGGCTGCCCGGGTGCCGCTGGCCTTTGGCGCCACTTTCGTGCCGCTGCTGATCCTCGGCGTGTCCTATGTGCGGACCGAGTTTCTGGCGCAGTCCGTGCGCTATGGCGCCATCGCCCTGGCGATGAGTGCCGTGTTCACTATGCTGGCCGGGTTCTTTGAAAAACGCCTGCCGGAGGACCGCGCCGATCGCGACGGGGTTGTAGCCACCTGCCTGATTGCCGCGATTTCCGTTCTCACCCTTGGCCTTGCCATGCTCCTTGAACGCGGTGCGCTGACCGTTGCCCTGGCGCTCATGTCACCTGCGACAGCTTTCGTCTATACGCGCCGGCCACTGGCGGCGCTGCGGCCGCTGGCCCTGGTGCCGGCGTTGCTATGGGCCGCCCGGGTCGCCTGGGACCCCGCTATCGTTGGCGACGATCTCGGTACAACACCGGTCTTCAACTGGCTGACCTATGGATACGGCGTGCCGGCCGTCGGCTTTGCCGTGACGGCCTATCTGCTGGGCGGTGGGAAGCGCGACCTTTGGCTGGAGATGGCCGAAGGCGTCGCGGTTGCAACGGTTACCGCGGCGCTGGCGCTGGTCGGATTGCATATGCTTGATCCGCAGCAGGTCTTTACCGGCATCGACACGCTGGCCGAAGCGGCGCTGCTGGTCTTTATCGGCGGCGGTGTGGCGCTCGGCCTGTTGCGTTTGCAGCGAACGGACAGCAGCCCAACATTGCGCATGGCCGCCTATGGCCTGGGCTTCGCCGGCATGGCCGCCGCTCTGGCGGGGCTGCTTGGCACCTACAATCCGTTGCTAACCGGTGAAGCGATCGGATCCAGCCGGATCGTCAACAAACTGCTCTTTGCCTATCTTTTGACCGGCTTGCTTTATGCCGCTCTCGGTTATTTCAGCGCCGGCACCCGCCGGATCTACAGCCGCGGTGCCTATGCGGTGGCGGGCATTCTGGTCTTCACTTGGGTCACGTTGACCATCCGCCACTGGTTTCATCCGATTTCGCTCGATACCGGAGCGGCGACTGACGCGGAACTCTACGCCTATTCGGCCGCCTGGCTGGCCATCGGCATCGCAACGCTGGCGGCCGGCATGGTGACGGGCCTGCGCGCCCTGCGTCTGGTATCGGGCGCTATCATCGTACTGGTCGTCGCCAAGGTGTTCGTCGTCGACATGTCAAACCTGACCGGCGCCCTGCGCGCGCTCTCCTTCATCGGCCTCGGCGCGGTGCTGGTGGCCATCGGTCTGGTCTATCAGCGGCTCTTGCGGCGCAGAACATGACTTTGCCGTGGGCAGGCGGGTCGATCGGAGCCGTTACCCCGACATCGCCTCCTCATAGTCGCTGGAGAGCTGCAGCCACTGATCTTCGGCATCGGCCAGCGCCGTTTCGGCGTCGCTGCGTTGCTTGGCCTTCTGGGCGGCGAGGGCGGGTGATTTTTCGTAGAGGGTTGCATCCGCAAGCTCGGTGTCGAGCGCTTGAATCACTTTCTCAAGTTTTGCCGTCAGGGATTCGATTTCGCTGATCTTTTTCTTCAGCGGCGCCAGTTCCTTCCGGCGGTCGGCGGCGGCGCGGCGCTGGTCGGCTTTGGAGGCATTTGTTTCCTGAACCGGCTGACGGGCATTTGTCTTGCCGCCGACAATCAGCGCGCGGTAGTCTTCAAGATCGCCATCATAGGGGCAGACCGTGCCGTCATGCACCAGCCACAGCCGGTCGACCGACGCTTCGATCAGATGCCGGTCATGGGAGATCAGGATCACCGCCCCCTCGAATGCGTTGAGCGCCCGGACCAGCGCCTGCCGGCTGTCGATGTCGAGATGGTTGGTCGGTTCGTCCAGGATCAGGAGGTTCGGAGCGTGGAACGTCGCCAGCCCCATCAGCAGGCGGGCCTTTTCGCCGCCGGACAGGTCGCGGGCGGCGGTGTCCATCTTCTCGGTCGACAGGCCGATCTGCGCCGTGCGCGCCCGGATCTTGGCTTCCGGCGCATCCGGCATGAGTTTGCGGATATGGTCGACAGCGCTGTCACCCGGAACCAGGTCGTCGAGCTGGTGCTGGGCGAAATAGCCGATCTTCAGTTGCGGCGCCCGGACCATGGTGCCCGTTTCGGGCGACAGCCGTCCGGAAAGCAGCTTGGCGAAGGTCGATTTGCCGTTGCCATTGGCGCCCAGCAGGGCGATTCGGTCGTCATTGTCGAGCCGCAGATCCATGTGGGACAGGACAGGCTGGCCGGGATGGTAGCCGACCGCGGCCTTCTCCAGCAATATGATCGGCGACGCGCAGCGCTTGTCGGGGGCCTGAAAGGTGAAATCCCTGACATTCTCATCGACCACCGCGGATATGGAGCCCATCCGCTCCAGCGCCTTGAGCCGCGACTGGGCCTGGCGTGCCTTCGACGCCTTGTAGCGAAACCGCTCAACAAATGCCTCCATATGCTGGCGCTGGGCCAGTTGTTTGGTGCGCATTTTCATTTGCAGCTCACGGGCTTCGGTCCGCTGTTTTTCAAACTGATCGAATGAGCCGCGATAGAAGGTGAGCTTCTTCTGCTCCAGATGGATGATCGAATTGACCGCCTTGTTCAGCAAATCCCGGTCATGGCTGATCATCACCACCGTGTGTGGATAGCGGCGCACATAGTCCTCCAGCCAGAGCGTGCCCTCAAGATCGAGATAGTTGGTCGGTTCGTCCAGCAGCAAAAGGTCGGGTTGGGCAAACAGCACGGCGGCAAGCGCCACCCGCATGCGCCAGCCGCCCGAAAAGCTGGAGGCAGGACGGCGCCGCGCGTCGTGATCGAAGCCGAGCCCCGAAAGAATGCTCGCTGCGCGGGCTTCTGCCGAATGGGCATCGATATCGACAAGCCGGGTCTGAATATCGGCGATCCGGTGCGGGTCGGTCGCGGTTTCGGCCTCCGCCAAAAGCGCCATTCTTTCGCCATCGGCCTGCAGGACAATATCGATCAGCGGCTCTTCGGTACCGGGCGCTTCCTGCGCAACCTGACCGATGCGGCAATTGCGCGGCAGGGTGACCGAGCCGGTTTCCGCCGCCAGATCGCCGCTGATGATGCGGAACAGTGTCGACTTGCCCGACCCGTTACGGCCGACGAAGCCGGCCTTGGTGCCTTCGGGCAGGAACAGCGTGGCATGGTCGATCAACAGCCGCCCGGCAATGCGGGCCGATATGTCGGAAAGAGAAAGCATTGCTCCTATTGAAACCGGCAGCCCCGGAAGGCAAGCAAAATCTGCGGCAACAAGGTCAGCCGAACCCCGTCACTTGCGTGTCAGCAAAGTGTATACGCTGTGACTGGTGCCGAATTCCGATGCGTAGTGATCGCGCTGAAGCTGTGCGGCGGTCACGGCATTGCGCAACAGGGTTGCGACCGTGACCGGCCCGACACCGCCCGGAACGGGCGTGATCCAGCCGGCGGTTTCGGCGCAACTCTCGAAGTCCGCATCTCCGACAAAGGCCGGCCCGTCGGGCGTGTCGATCTGGTTGATGCCGATATCGATCAGAACGGCGCCGGGTTTCAGCATATCGCCTGTCACCAGCCCGGCCTTCCCGACGGCCACGAACACCGCATCCGCGGCCCGCGAGTGCATGGCAAGGTTGCGTGTTTCATGATGGCAGACGGTGACCGTCGCACCTTCCGCCATCAGCAGGAAGGCGATCGGTTTTCCGACAATCGCCGAATGGCCGATAACCGTGACTTCAAGCCCCTGCAGCGGCGTGTTGGTCGATTTCAGCAGATGGACGGCCGCCACCGCCGTACACGGTCCGATTTGCGGCGCCTCATAGACAATCGAGCCGATATTCGAGGGATGCATGCCCTCGACATCCTTGAACGGGTGGATGGACCGCTGAAGGTGCCGGACCGACACGGCCTCGGGCGTCGGCCGCTGGATGATGATGCCGGTCACACGCGGATCAGCATTGAGACCCTGGATGATGCCGAGCAACTCGCTTTGCGAAATATCGGCCGGATAGTCGCGTTCCTCGAATGCTATTCCGGTCTTGTTGGCTGTCCGCTTCTGGTTGCGCACATAGAGCCGGGCCGCCTCCGTTTCGCCGATAGAAATCGACACCAGTTTGAGCGGCCAGCCATCCTTGCCGAGCGCTTTGACATCGGCGGAAATCCGCTCATGCATGTCCCGGGCGATTTTCCGGCCATCGAGCAATTTGTGGGCATTTTCCATCGGTCCGCGCTTTCTCCGATAAATTTTCGTTCGAGGCAGACCGCGATGGTTGCCTCGGGGTTTAAAACCCGCACAATGCCGCGCAAACCGAACGGCATCGAACGGGTGATCAGGAAATGACGATTACACTTTATGAATTGACCGGCAAGGACGCCACGCGTCCGTTCAGCCCTCATTGCTGGAAAACCGCGATGTCGCTGGCCCACAAGGGGTTGAACTACACAGGGGCCGCCGTTCCGTTCACGGCCGTGCCCGAAGTGGAAGACGGGCAGGGAAAGACGGTTCCGGTCATCCGCGACGGTGAGCGTGTGATATCCGACTCCTTCGATATTGCCCTTTATCTCGAGGAGACCTATCCGGACCGGCCATCGCTGTTCGGTGGGCCGGGCGGCATCGCCATGGCGCGGTTTTTCGAAGCCTGGGCACAAACCCAGATCCACGCCTGCATCGGCGGGGTATTGCTGCTCGACATCCATGCGATGCTTGAGCCGCGAGACCAGGCGTATTTCCGTGAGAGCCGGGAAGCGCGCATCGGTCGATCGCTGGAAGAGGCCGTCGCGGCCAGTCAGCAGCGCCTCGACGGCCTTGCCGACCGGCTCGAGCCGATGCGTCCGGTGCTGAAGCGCCAGCCTTTTCTGGGCGGCGACGGTCCGCTCTTTTCCGATTACATCGTATTCGGTGCGTTTCAGTGGGCGCGGGTCTGCTCGCCGACCCGTCTGCTGGCGGACGACGATTCGGTCGCCGCATGGTTCGAACGCTGCCTCGATCTGCATGGCGGTGTGGGACGTGCGACCGCGGCCGCTGCCTGAAGTATTTCAATTCGCGACATACGGCGCGTGATGGCTTGTCTTGCCTGCCCGGCAAGGCTATAGAGCCCGCAATTCTCCCACAAACCCGATGCAAGGAATAAGAAGATCATGGCGATCGAACGCACCTTTTCGATGATCAAACCCGATGCCACCAAGCGCAACCTGACCGGCGCCATTACCAAAATGCTGGAGGATGCAGGCTTGCGGGTCGTTGCCTCGCGGCGCGTCTGGATGAGCCTGCGGGAAGCGGAGGGCTTCTATGCCGTGCACAAGGATCGTCCGTTCTTTGGTGAACTGACGGAGTTCATGTCGTCCGGCCCGACGGTTGTCCAGGTTCTGGAGGGCGAAAACGCCATCCTGAAAAACCGCGAAGTCATGGGGGCCACCAATCCCGCCGACGCCGACGAGGGCACGATCCGCAAGACCTACGCCCTGTCCATCGGCGAAAACTCGGTTCATGGGTCCGACGCGCCGGAAACGGCAGCCGAGGAAATCGCCTATTGGTTCTCAGGCACCGAAGTCGTCGGCTGACCGGCAATTTGTGCTGATGCATTCAGGTTTTGCCAAGTCCGCCAAAACCTGAGCTGCTCAAGAAGCGCTGATGCCCGGCCATCTTCTGATGACCTTCATCCGCGCGGGAACGGCGGTCATGTGCGGCCGGCACTGGTCCAGCGCTTCAGAGCCTCTTCATCCTTGTCCTTTGCCTCGACCCAGCCGGCGGGATCGCCGTCTCGTGTGATTTCGCGCTTCCAGAACGGTGCGCTGGACTTCAGAAAGTCCATCAGGAAATGTGCGCCGTCAAAGGCTGCCTGCCGATGTTTCGACGTAGTGATGACGAGCACGATGGTCTCGCCCGGCTGAATTTTGCCGACCCGGTGGATGACGGTCATCCCGTTGAGCGGCCAGCGATCCGCCGCCTCCAAGGCGATACGGCGGATTTCGGCCTCCGCCATGCCGGGATAGTGCTCCAGTTCCAGCGCTGACAGCGTGCCGTTCTCGTCGCGGCATAGGCCGCTGAACGTGACCACCGCACCGATATTGGGATTGCCGTGCGTCAGCGCGTCGATTTCCGCCTGAATGTCGAAATCGTCCCGCTGGATGCGGATGGTCGGATCGACGGACACCATCAGCCTCCGGTCATGGGCGGAAACAGCGCGATTTCCCGTGCATCCCCAAGCGGGTCGCCGTGCTGGCGATGCTGCTGATCGACGGCAACGCGAACCATTTCGGGCGAGCCGAGCGCGGCGGCGTAGTTGTCGTCAAGTGTTGCCAGATGGCTCAGCAGGTCACTCACCGTTACCACCGACCGTGGGAGTTCAAGATTGTCTTCGCTCTTGCCGATCCGCTCCCGGACCCAGGCGAAGTAGACCAGTTTGACCATCGATGTTCCTCTTCGCTCTACGCCGCGAAAACGTGTTTCAGGCCGGCGCGGAAATAGTCGTAGCCCGTATAGATCGTGATCAGCGCGGCAATCCACAACAGGACGATGCCGAATTCGGTGACATAGGGGATCACCTTGTCACCGGCCGGTCCAGCCAGCAGGAAACCGATGGCGACCATCTGCACCGTGGTCTTCCACTTCGCAATCCAGGTCACCGGCACCGAAACCTTCAATTCGGCCAGATATTCGCGCAGGCCCGAAACCAGAATCTCGCGGCAAAGAATGATGATGCCGGCCCAGATCGACCAGCCGGCGATGGTTCCGTCGGCCGCCAGCAGCAGAAGGATCGACGAAACCAGCAATTTGTCGGCGATCGGATCGAGCATTCGGCCGATATTCGACATCTGGTTCCAGATGCGCGCCAGATAGCCGTCCAGAAAGTCGGTGATCGACGCGACGATATAGATCCCAAGGGCCGTCCAGCGCGCCAGATCCGAACCGTGCAGCCGGCCTTCTACGAAAAAGCACAGCACGATCAACGGCACCGCTGCGATCCGCGCATAGGTCAGGAGGTTGGGAATATTGTAGGTATGCGCGGCCATCGGGCTCCGTCCGGTCTGATATGTGCTCATACAAATAGGCAGCGAGCTGATCCGTCAACACGGTTGGCGAGAAAAGACGGCTTCCAGGTCCATGGCACAGTCTGGCTCTAGACCGTTTCACGTTTTGTCAGAAACGGGACAACGGTGTCGGTCCTTGATGTTGTTGGTGCATTCAGCTTTTGCCGATTCCGTCAAAACCTGAATTGCCCTAGTTGGCCCGATCCTCGTGAAAGTGATCATAGATCATTTGCGCCATCGCTTCGGAAATTCCCTCGACGGTCAACAGGTCATCCAGACCCGCCCTGGAAACGGCCTTTGCCGTACCGAAATGGTGCAGTAGCGACCGCTTGCGCGCTGGTCCGATCCCGGCAATTTCATCGAGCGGGTTCTTCACCATTTCCTTCTTGCGGCGCGCCCGATGGGTTCCGATGGCAAATCGGTGTGCCTCGTCACGCATGCGCTGGACGAAATACAGAACCGGATCGCGCGGCGGCAGCGAGAAGGGTTGCTTTCCCTGAACGATGAAGCGCTCGCGGCCGGCGTCGCGGTCGACGCCCTTGGCGACGCCGATAACAGACACGCAATCGGCAATGTCCAACGCGTCCAGAACCGACATGACCGACGAAACCTGCCCCTGACCGCCATCGATCAGCAAAACATCCGGCCATGGCGGTGTCGCAGCCTCTTCTGCGGTCTGTGTCTCTTCGCCGTCTTGCGGTCCGGGTCCGGCCGCATCCGGTTTTCCGTGTTCCTTCAGCAGCCGTTTGAACCGCCGTTCGAGAACCTCGCGCATCATGCCGAAATCATCACCGGGTGTGATGTCCTTCGATTTGATGTTGAACTTGCGGTACTGGTTCTTGATGAAGCCTTCCGGGCCGGCGACGATCATGCCGCCGACGGCGTTTGTGCCCATGATGTGCGAATTGTCGAAGACCTCGATCCGCTTCGGCGCATTTTCGAGATTGAAGGTCTCGGCAAATCCCCTCAGCAGCTTGGCCTGCGTCGATGTTTCCGCCAGCCGTCTCCCATGGGCATCCTTTGCGTTGGTCAGGGCATGCCGGATCAGGTCGCGTTTTTCGCCGCGCCGCGGTTCGCTGATGGTTACCTTGCGGCCCGCCCTGATCGACAGGGCTTCGGCCAGCAGGGACTGCTCTGCGATCGTCTCGGAAATCAGAACCTGCCGGGGAGGGGGTTTGTCGTCATAGAATTGCGACAGAAACGCGCCGAGGACCTCCTGTGACGCCAGTGAACCATCGGCTTTCGGAAAATAGGCCCGGTTGCCCCAGTTCTGGCCTGTGCGGAAAAAAAAGACCTGAATGCAGCTCAGACCGCCCTGGTGATGGATCGCGAAAACATCGGCCTCTTCCACCGTCTGCGGATTGATGCCCTGATGCGCCTGCACGTGTGACAGCGCCGCCAGTCGGTCGCGATAGATCGCCGCACGCTCGAAATCCAGATCCTCCGCCGCCTGCTGCATGGCGGCTGCCATGGTCGATTTGACCTTCTGGCTGCGGCCGGACAGAAAATCCCTGGCCTCCTCGACCATCTGCGCATAGGCCTCGGTAGATACCTCACCGGTGCACGGTCCGGCGCAGCGCTTGATCTGGTGCAGCAGGCAGGGCCGCGTGCGGCTTTCATAGACCGAATTCGTGCAAGTCCTCAGCAGAAAGGCACGCTGCAGCGAATTGATGGTGCGGTCCACCGCCTGCGCCGACGCGAAGGGGCCGAAATAGGCGCCGTTCCGCGAGCGCGCGCCGCGATGCTTGAAGATACCCGGCGCTTCGTTGTCATCGGTCAAAAGGATGTAGGGAAACGATTTGTCGTCACGCAGCAGAACATTGTAGCGCGGCCGCAACCGTTTGATGAGATTGGCCTCAAGCAGCAGCGCTTCGGTTTCGGTTCGGGTGGTGATGAACTCCATATGCGCGGTGAGACGCACCATGTTTTCAATACGGTTGGTGTGGCCGCGCCCCTGCGCATAGTTTGAAACCCGTTTCTTCAGGCTACGGGCTTTACCCACATAGAGCACATCCCCGGCCTGATTGAGCATGCGGTAAACGCCGGGAGCATTGGGCAACAATTTGACATAGGCCTGGATAAGGTCTGGCCCCTTCAACCCGTCGGCCACATCGCCGGCAGCTTCCCATCCCTCGACCTCCGTGGCACGGCTACCCGTGGCGGACCTCTTCGGCGCGTCGTCAATATCGGGGTCGCAATCGGCCTTTGCCATGTGTCCTGTGCTCATCATTCGCATGAATCAATGCGGTACCAGCCTATATAGCACTCTCGTTTTGAATGTCGGAACCGGCCGCTTGCGCCTTCAGAACACCAAAATGATGTACCCGACAAACAGTGTCAGCAGGATAACCCCACCGGTTTTGGTGATTGGCCGTGACCCCAGCGCCAGAACGACGAGCAGGATCGTCACTGCCGCCATGATCCACATGTCGAGATAGATGATGCGGGGAGGAACGATCAGCGGGTGGACGATGCTCGTAATGCCGAGAATACCGCCGATGTTGAAAATATTCGATCCGACGACATTGCCGATCGCGACCGCTCCGCTGCCACGCCAGGCGGCCATGACCGTTGTAACCAGTTCCGGAAGGGATGTGCCGATTGCAATGATGGTCAGGCCGATAACCGCCTCCGACACGCCGAGCATGCGGGCAATGTCAACGGCGCCGTTGACGGTCAGGGAGGCGCCGATCGGCAATCCGATCATGCCGAACAGGAGATAGGCGGCGATGCGGGAATTCTGTGTGGGGACCTCGTCGATTTCGTCGTGATAGTCGCCCAAGCCGGGGCCGTTCAGGTTCTTTCGCACGGTCCGGAACTGCCAGACCAGGAAAATACCGAGGATCGAGAGCAGCACCAGCCCGTTGAGATGCGATAGCCACCCGGACATCATCATCACCATGAAGAGCGCGGTCAGAACGCCCATGACTGTGAGGCTGAAGCCGAGGCCGTTCTCCCGGCAGTCGACCGGCTTGATCAGGGCTGGAGCCCCGAGAACAAGCAGCACATTGGCAATGTTGGAACCCACCACATTGCCGATCGCGATACCCGAGGCGTTGTTGAACGCGGCTTCAAGGGATACGAACAATTCCGGCGCCGACGTGCCGAGTGCGACAATCGTCAACCCGATGATCAGGGGGCTTACGCCGAGTTTTTCGGCAAGCGCGACAGCGCCGCGCACCAGATAGTCCCCCGCAAACAAAAGCAGCGCCAACCCGGCGATCAAAATGGCAAAACTGATCATGAATGCACGTGGTTCCGGGAGTTATGGCAATTGGCGCCCAGTATCTGTTGGAAGCCCACTGGATATAGGTTCAATTACACAAAACACAATGACGTGAGTGTCACGACCATGTGCGCGGTTGTCCTCACGACTGCGGTTTGTACCGGTCGTAAGCGCCAAAGAAGCGATCGAATTTGGCTGGCCAGTTTTTAAGCTTCGGACGTCCGCGCTCCCACTTTCCATCGAACCGCAATGCCAGATAGCCGACGAGCCCGGCCAGAGCGAAATGGCCGCCGTGAAGGTTCTTTGCGGTGCGCGGCATATGGCCGTTCAGCCCATCCAATCCGCGTTCGACCTTCGACCATTGCCGCTCGATCCACGGCTGGTGCACACTTTCGGGCGGTCGGAAGCGCTGTTCGTATACGATCGCCAGCAGGCAATCGGTGATGCCGTCGCAAAGCGATTCCAGGATCAGGGCTTCAAGCCGCTTTTCGGCGTTTCTCGGGAACAGTTTGCGGCCGCTCGCATGATCCAGAAACTGCATGATGACACGGCTGTCATGGACGGCGAGGCCGCGATCATCGATCAGGGTGGGAATCTTGCCCAGCGGATTGCCGTCCGTCAGAACGGCCGGGTCGGCATTCGTGTCGACGATCTGGCTGTCGAATGCGAGGCCGCAATGATGGGCAGCCATGCGGACTTTGGCCGAATAGGGGGAGGCGGGAGAATAAAGTATTTTCATTAAATCGTCTCCGGGACTGATCTTTCTATCGCCCACGCAGCGGCGGCATGGTCACGCGCTCGCGGCCGCAACTGCGCCTGGCGACTTCGGGACAGGTGCGAAAGGTCAGGCCCGTTGTCAGACAGATTCGAACCTCGCGCAGCCGCCGCCGGTCGCAGGTTACGGCGATGCCATCGCGTTGCAGGCCGGGATTGGCCTCGATGAAGGCCTTCGAAACGTCACTGGGCGAAACCATCCGATAGGCGCCGGTGTTGCGAAGCCCGTCCGGAACGACGATTTTTTCGCGTGCCAGCCGCAGCGTCTCAAAATATTGCGATTGCGATAGATTGGCGCAGGTTCCATGTTTCTTCCACTGGTGCTGCACCAGCGCCCGGCTGGGCATGATGTCCAGCAGGTCGCTCATGATGTCACGCGAGACCGGTTGAGGCCGAGCGCGGCAGAACTCCGGATAGCCCTTTTCGAATTGCGGCCACAGCCCATGCACGATGAAACCGAAGGGCCGCCCGCTTTCGCACTGCTGCGGGTTGGCACGGTCTCCTGCAGCCTCGCAGTAGCTCGGTGACCAGGACAGGGCCAATACGAAAAAGTCGAACCCGGATCCAACCGGGATGGTGTCATCGGCCTGTGTTGAGTCCTGGCACGCCGAAAGCGCCAGCAGAGCCGCAAGGGCAAGAGCCTTAAGGCGCAACACCGGATGTGGGTCTAGCGAACGGATCGGCAGTAGGCACCGTTGATGCGCCAGGGATCAAGGCCCGATATGCAATATTCGACATTGCCGCCGACGCCGGCGAAACCCTGACCAGCTTCGATCATGTACCAGATCTCGCGCGTATGGCCGTCATTCATCGCAACCTTGCCGTGACAAAACCGCCGGTCGATCATTGAGGAATGGCCCGCCGGCACATAACGGTTTTGATGGATGTTGAGATAGTCCTCGATGGCCAGGCCGCGTTTGAGAACATTGCGGTCGGCAATCGAAAAGCGGTGTGAAATCGCCCGCAGAACCGCCGGACTTTCGCATTGGGCATTGCTGTGAATTCCGAAGGCCCTTGCCGGTGTCATCTGGGTCATGAAACCGGCGGCCAGAAGCGCGCCCATGGCAACGAGACTGAGAACGGCTTGATGTTTCGGCATGGCGTCACGCTCCGCGTATTCTTGTTGATAGACAACGCATATCATATGGGCATTTGGTTATGGAAGGGTGATCGGGCGATCGCGTTCAATCGATAAGGCAATCAGGCCATCCTGTGACATTTCGGTTCAATGATCATCGCCGATCCAGAACAGTCGAAAGCCGCCTTGGGGGGAACGGGACAGGCAGGCATCAAGTGCCGGAAGCAGTGTTTCCAGTTCCCGAAAGAGCGTGAAGGGTGGATTGATGATCACCAGGCCGGATCCCGCAAGACTGCCAGCCTTGGTGCTATCCAGCACGTTCAGCTCCGCGCAGAGGATCCGGCTGATGCCCAACGCCTGCATTTTGCTGTGGAATGCGGCGATCTGGCTGCTTGCCTTGATGGGATACCACACGCAATAGGTTCCACCTGCCCAGCGGCGATATGCGCGTGCCAGCCCATCGACGATCCGGTCGAATTCGCCATCCTTCTCAAACGGCGGATCGACCAGCACAAGGCCCCGTTTCTCCTTCGGCGGCACATGGGCGCCGAGTGCCAGCCAGCCATCCAGAGCGATGATGCGCGTCTGGAAGTCGCCCTCGAAAAGGCTGCGCAGCGTTGCGCAATCGTCCGGGTGCAGTTCAATTGCCGAGAGCCGATCCTGCTTTCTCAGCAGGTCACGAACCAGTTTCGGCGATCCGGGATAGTGTTCGAGCCTCTCACCGGGATTCAGGCTGCGAACCACATGGAGATAGGGTTCCAGGAGGAGCTGTGCTGCATCCGGCAGCTTGCCTGTAAGCAGGCGCCCGATGCCGTCCTTCCACTCGCCGGTCTTTTCCGCCTCCTGCGCTGACAGCAGATAAAGCCCGGAACCGGCATGGGTGTCGATGACACGAAAAGCCTTCTCCTTCCTTTTCAGATAACAGACGATCCGTGTCAGCACCGCGTGTTTGAGGACATCGGCAAAATTTCCCGCATGATATTTGTGCCGATAATTCACCTGACGTCCTCGTTTGCCGCTGATTTCTGGTTTATAGCGTCCCCATTGGCATTGCAAAGCGAGACAATGATGAATGAAGCGGTCTCCATTCACACGGGATTTTCGGCCTGTCCGCATGATTGTCCGTCGACCTGCGCACTAGAGGTTGAAATCCACGATGGTGAACGCATCGGCAAGGTTCGCGGATCGGCCGACAATGACTACACCGCCGGCGTAATCTGCGCCAAGGTGGCCCGCTATGCAGAGCGCGCGCACCACCCCGAGCGGTTGTTGAGTCCGCTGAGGCGAACAGGTGCGAGAGGTGGCGGGCAGTGGCAGGTGGTCTCCTGGGAAGACGCGCTGGACGAGACCGCCGAAGCCTTTCTGAAGGCGGAGCAACGTTCCGGCGCCGAATCCGTCTGGCCTTACTACTATGCCGGGACTATGGGGTTGGTTCAAAGAGACTCCATCCAACGGCTTCGCCACGCCAAGAATTATTCCGGGCAATTCGACAGCATCTGCACCAATGCCTCGTGGACGGGGTTCGTTTTGGGAACGGGCAAGCTGGCCGGTGTCGATCCGCGCGAAATGGCCCGATCGGACTGTGTGGTGATCTGGGGCACCAATGCGGTCTCGACGCAGATCAATGTGATGACCCATGCCACGCGTGCCAGAAAACAGCGCGGCGCAAAAATCGTGGTGATCGACATCTACGATACGCCGACGGCCCGACAGGCTGACGTGAAACTTATCCTGCGGCCTGGCACCGACGGGGCGCTGGCCTGCGCCGTCATGCATGTGCTGTTTCGCGACGGGCTCGCCGATCGAGCCTATCTTGATGCCTATACCGATGACCCCGATGGTCTTGAAACACATCTGAAGACCCGCACGCCCGAATGGGCCGCATCCATCACCGGCCTGTCGGTGCGCCAGATCGAGAAATTCGCGCACCTCGTCGGAAACACCAAGCGAACCTTCTTCCGGCTTGGTTACGGGTTTTCAAGACAGCGCAACGGGGTTGCCAATATGCACGCTGCGCTGAGCATCGCAGCCGTCACCGGGGCCTGGCAATATGAAGGCGGGGGCGCATTTCACTCCAACCACGCCATCTTCGGTCTGGATAAATCCGAGATCATGGGCACCGCTTTCGCCGATCCGTCGGTGCGGCATCTCGATCAATCGCAGATCGGGCGGGTCCTTACGGGAGATGCCGTCGCGCTTCGTGGCGGGCCTCCTGTCACCGCGCTGCTGGTGCAAAACACCAATCCGGTCAATGTGGCGCCCGAACAAAGGCTGGTGAAGCAGGGATTTTCCCGGGACGACCTGTTCACCGCGGTGCACGAGCAGTTCATGACGGAAACGGCCGAACTGGCGGATATCGTCCTTCCCGCCACCATGTTCGTTGAACATGATGATATCTACCGTGGCGGCGGCAACCAGCACATCACGCTCGGACCGAAACTGATTGATCCGCCGGAAGGACCCAAACCCAATCTGCATGTCATAAACGAACTGGCTGACCGGCTGGGTGTCGGCGGCCATCCGGGCTTTGGCCTCAGCGCCAACGCGTTGATCGACAACATGCTCAAATCAAGCGGTCATGGCAGTCTTGCGGCCTTGCGGCAAAACAGATGGATCGATTGCCAGCCGGATTTCGACACATCGCATTTTATTGGCGGTTTCGGCTGGCCGGATGGACGCTACCGGTTTCGGCCCGACTGGACCGGATCGCCGGCGCCAGATCGGCCTCCCGCGTCCATGGGTCCGCTCGGACCCCATGGCATGCTCCCAGACTATCCCGATCATGTCGATCTCATCGAAGAAGCCGATGCCGATCATCCTTTCCGGCTGGCCACATCGCCGGCGCGGTCATTCCTGAATTCCACCTTTAGCGAGACCCATTCGTCAACCCTGCGGGAAGGCCGGCCCGAGGTTATGATCGATCCCCAGGATGCGGCAGAGCTGGGCATTGCCGATGGTCAACTTGTCACCATCGGAAACCGGCGGGGATCGGTGCGGCTGCATGCGCAGCTTGTGGCCGGTGCGCGTCGCGGCGTTCTGATCTGCGAAGGCATCTGGCCGAACGCGGCCTTTATCGACGGCGAGGGAATCAACGTTCTGACCGGTGCCGACAGCATTGCGCCCTATGGCGGTGTGGCGTTTCACGACAATCATGTCTGGATCCGGTCCGCGCAGAACATCTGAATTCGGACCGTCAGTCGGGCTTTGACATCGGTGACATCACAATGGCGTTGCCGCCGCCGGTCAAACCGTTGAACACGGTTTCCCCGGTGCCGGTCATTCTGACCTTGCCCTCGGCCAACAGGCGCAGGGCCGCGGGATAGAGTTGATGTTCGGCGGCCAGCACACGCTCGGAAAGCGAGATCTCGGTATCATCTGGACTCACAGGCACGGCCGCCTGTGCGATCAACGGTCCTTCATCCATGCCTTCGGTGACAAAGTGGACGCTGCAACCGTGAACCAGGACCTGGTGGGCGAGGGCGCGTTTATGGGTGTCCAGACCGGGAAAGCTGGGCAGCAGGGAGGGGTGGATATTGATCATCCTCCCCTGCCACCGGTTGACGAATTCGGCGGACAGAAGCCGCATATATCCGGCCAGACAGACAATGTCCGGTTTGATCTGTTCGAGGCGTGACATGATCGCCTGTTCATGATCTGCACGTCCGGCGTAGTCGGTGGCCGCGAATGCTCCGGTCTCAACGTTATATTCGCGTGCCAGATCGAGGCCGGCGGCGCCCGGATTGTCAGAGAGAACACCGACGATGCGGCAGGGATAATCAGGCGCCATGCTGGCGGAAATGAGCGCGGAAAGGTTGCTGCCGCGCCCGGAGATCATCACGACAACCCGCTTCTTCTGCGCGCCGGAACCGGCTTCGTCATTGCCGCTCACAGCGACAGGGACCCGGTGAAACGGACCGCGGCATCGCTGCCCTGACTTTCGGTGATCTGGCCGATGGCAATGACTGTCTCGCCAAGACCGCGAAGGTGTTCGACGACACCGTCTCTTTCGGATGGCGAAACGACAGCGACCATGCCGATGCCGCAATTGAACGTCCGCAGCATTTCCGCTTCGGCGATACCCCCCACCCGGCTCAACCAGGAGAACACGGAAGGTACCGCAATCGCATCCAGATCAATCTGTGCGGCAAGGTGCGCCGGCAAGACCCGCGGGATGTTTTCGGGAAATCCACCCCCGGTAATATGCGCGAGCGCCTTGATTGCACCGGTTGCGCGTATCGTTTCCAAAAGCGGTCGGACATAGATTCGCGTGGGCGTGAGAAGAGCCACCGCAAGGGATGACTGCGGTGCGAACGGCGCGTCGGCATCATGGTTCAGACCGGAGAGTTCGACGACCCGGCGCACCAGAGAAAAGCCGTTCGAGTGGAGACCGTTGGAGGCAAGGCCAAGCAGACAGTCTCCTGCAACGACATCCGCACCGGGCAACAGCGCCCCGCGCTCGGCAGCGCCGACGGCAAATCCGGCCAAATCATAGTCGCCGCCCGCATACATGCCGGGCATTTCGGCTGTCTCGCCGCCGATCAGCGCGCAGCCTGCCTGGATGCATCCCTCTGCAATTCCCGAGACAATGTCCTCTCCCTGGTCCGGATCGAGCTTCCCGGTTGCAAAATAGTCCAGAAAAAACAACGGCTCCGCGCCCTGCACGACCAGATCGTTGACACACATGGCGACGAGATCGATGCCGACGGATCTGTGCAAACCGGATTCGATAGCGATTTTAAGCTTTGTACCGACACCGTCATTGGCGGCAACCAGAACCGGGTCTTCAAACCCGGCGGCTTTCAGATCGAACAGACCGCCGAAGCCGCCGATTTCGCTGTCGGCGCCCGGTCTGCGTGTTGCCCGGACATGGGGTTTGATCCGTTCGACCAGGCTGTTTCCCGCGTCGATATCGACACCGGCATCACGATAGCTCAGTCCGTTTTTCAGGTCGCTCATTCCTGCCTCCGGGATCGGGCCGATCCGAGTTGGCCGGCACGGGATCTCCGGGTCGCAGATCGCATGTCGCGGGTCCACGTGCAAGCCTTGGCGCGCGCAAATCCCAGATATCGACATCCGACACCGACAGTGTCGACCTCGCCGCACTTGTTCGGGTTTTGATCAACCCCATATTTATGCTACCACGCACCATGCACCCATAGCCTGTTTGAGTGCAAACCAGATTGTTTGTTCCTGAATTCCATAGGTATCAGCCTCGAAATCAGCCCGCATGACCGTTCCCAATTTCATCACGCTGCTGCGTTTTCTCATGGTGCCGGCGGTCGTCTACGCATTGCTGCTGGGAGAGATGATGCCGGCCTTCATCATCTTCGTCGTCGCAGGCATTTCAGATGGTGTAGACGGGTTCGTCGCTCGCCACTACAACCAGCAGTCCGAACTCGGAGCCTATCTGGATCCGATCGCCGACAAGCTGCTTCTGGTCACCGTTTTCATTATGCTGGCCATCCTCGATTTCCTGCCGCAATGGCTGGTGGTCCTTGTCGTGTCGCGTGACATTCTGATCATCATGGCCGTGCTGCTTTCGAGTGTTATGGCGCAGCCGGTCGACATGAACCCGATTTTCGTATCCAAGGCCAACACCGCCTTGCAGTTCGCTCTGGTGTCGGTCGTGCTTGCGGAGCTGGCGTTTGACACCGGGTTTGGCGAGTTGAGAGTTATCCTGATCTATGTTGTGGCCGCCTTGACCGTGCTGTCCGCAGCGGCCTATCTCAGATTGTGGATCGACCACATGGCCAATGCCGGCGGCGAGTCGTGAAGCCGCTCGTGCCAGCGACAGGGAGACCGAAATGGCAACCCAGGTAAACAGAGCCTCCTTGAAGCGCCAGGTCATCTTCTGGCTGGTGACCTTCCTGTTTTTCGGACTGTTTCTTTACATTTTCAGAGGAATTCTCCTGCCCTTCGTTGCCGGTATGGCACTGGCTTATTTTCTCGATCCGGTGGCTGACAAATTTGAGGATTGGGGCGTTTCACGGATGATCGCGACCTTGCTGATACTGGTTGCGTTTTTGTTGATTTTCGTTCTGGCATTGATGATCATCGTGCCGGTGCTGGCAACCCAAGCCAGCGAGTTCATCCAGCGGTTGCCGGAATATGTCTCCCAGTTACAGGGTTTGATCGCGTCATCCGATTCCACTTGGCTCAAGGATTGGATCGGTTTCGAATTGCCGAATCTGCAGTCTTCGCTGGGCAATCTGCTTTCGGAAGGGGCCGGACTGGTCGGAACGCTGCTGCTGCAGGTGTGGAATTCGGGCAAGGCGCTCGCTGATCTGGCATCGCTGTTTATCGTCACGCCCGTTGTTGCATTTTACCTGCTGCTGGACTGGGACCGCATGGTCGAAACTGTTGATAGCTGGATCCCGCGCGACTATCTGAGCGAGGTGCGGGAGATTTCCGGTGACATGAACAGCGCGATTGCCGGATTCGTCCGCGGCCAGGGCAGCGTCTGTCTCATACTGGGTATTTATTACGCGATCGGGTTGACCCTTTCGGGACTGAATTTCGGCTTGCTCATCGGCCTTTTCGCGGGATTGATCAGCTTCATTCCCTATGCCGGTTCCATGGTCGGGCTTGTGCTTGCGGTTGGTGTCGCCCTGGTGCAGTTCTGGCCCGATTACTGGTCTATCGCTATCGTGCTGGCGGTGTTTTTCTCCGGACAGTTTTTCGAAGGCAACATTCTACAGCCCAAACTGGTCGGAAAAAGCGTTGGCTTGCACCCGGTGTGGCTGATGTTTGCGCTGTTCGCCTTCGGGTCACTTTTTGGTTTTGTCGGACTTCTCGTTGCCGTACCCGCATCTGCCGCCATTGCGGTGCTGGTCCGGTTCGCCCTGAGCCGTTATCTGAAAAGTGACCTGTATGAAAATGGTCTGTCGTCCGAAACCGGCGAAAAAAATGGCTCCGGAAATGAATAACGATGCCGACAGTCCGAACGGAGACAGTGGCGAACAGTTGCCGTTGAAATTCGGGCATCCGGCCAGCAACGCACGCGACGATCTGATCGTGTCCTCGCCGGTGAATGCGGCAATCAGCCTGGTCGACCGATGGCCGGACTGGCCGTCGCCGGTGGTGATCCTCGCTGGTCCGACCGGGTCCGGCAAAACGCATCTGGCCACTATCTGGAAGGAGCGGGCGTCGGCGCTGCTGATCGATGACCTCGGATCCGATGCGGCGGCCCGGCATCACGCCGCCACGCGTCCGGTGCTGATCGAGGACATTGATCGTGAGGGTTTCAGCGAAACCACATTGTTCCACCTCATCAACAGCGTGTTCCAGAACAACAGCCATTTGCTGATCACGACACGGACATGGCCGGCCGCCTGGCCGGTCGATCTGCCGGATCTTCAATCCCGCTTGAAAGCCGCAACGGTGGTGGAAATCGGAGAGCCGGATGACGTGTTGCTTGCACATGTCATCGAGAAGCTTTTCGCCGACCGGCAGATCGCGATCGATCCGAAGATTGTTTCCTACCTCGTGCAGCGCATGGAGCGTTCGCTGGCTGCGGCCCAGGCGATCGTCCACCGGATGGACGAGTTGGCGCTGGCGCGGCGCGGTAAAATCACCCGCACACTCGCCTCAGAAGTGTTGGCGCAATGGGAAACGGCCGGTACGGAGCGTGACCGGTAATAATGAGCCGATTTTCGGCTTCAGAATTGCGCTAAATCAACTGACACTGGTCATTTCATCGGATTGTCACAATATTAGGTGAGTTGAGTCTTGACTCGGGAAAGATGCACGCGATGGACGATAAGACGACGATTAATTCTGCAACCGGCGAGAGCGTTTCGACCGCAACGCCGCTGATGGAAAGCCCGGATCGCTTCGTCAATCGCGAGTTTTCCTGGTTGCAGTTTAATCGGCGTGTCCTTGAGGAAACGCAAAACAGCGCGCATCCGCTGTTGGAGCGGATCCGGTTCCTGTCCATATCCGCAGCCAACCTCGATGAATTCTTCATGGTGCGCGTCGCCGGGCTGGAAGGCCAGGTCCGGGAGCGCATCAGAAGCCGGTCCCCAGATGGGCGCACACCGCTGCAGCAACTCAACGAGGCGCTTGAGGAAATCAGCAAACTGCAACTCGAGCAACAGGCTTCGCTTGCAGTCCTCCAGCAATATCTCGCGGAAGAGGGCATCCACATTGTCCGCGCCGACGATCTGTCAGCCGAAGACCTGAAGTGGCTGAGCACGGCGTTCTTCCAGTCCATTTTTCCGGTCCTGACACCCCTGTCCATCGATCCGGCGCATCCCTTTCCCTTCATTCCCAACCTCGGCTTCTCGATAGGCTTGCAATTGATGAGCCGGAAGAAGAAGGAACCCATGACCGGGTTGCTGCGGCTTCCGGTGGCGCTGGACCGCTTTGTTCGTCTGCCGGACAAGGACCGGCAGGTGCGCTACATGACTCTCGAAGACGTCGTCGGTCAATTCATCGATACACTGTTTCCCGGATATGACGTCATGGGCTCGGGAACCTTCAGAATCATCCGCGACAGCGACATCGAGGTGGAGGAAGAGGCCGAGGACCTTGTGCGCCTCTTCGAACGCGCACTCAAGCGCCGCCGGCGCGGATCGGTCATCCGGATCGAATTTGATTCCGAAGTGCCGAAATCGCTGCGCCATTTCGTCACCACAGAACTCAATGTCCCGGAAGACCGGGTTGCCATCTTACCGGGTCTGCTGGCCCTTTCGACGATTTCGGAAATTGTCGACACGCCTCGCGACGACCTGAAATACGAACCCTACAATGCGCGGTTTCCCGAACGGATCCGCGAACATGCCGGCGATTGTTTTTCCGCGATCCGGGAAAAGGACATCGTCATTCACCACCCGTATGAATCATTCGATGTGGTGGTCCAGTTCCTGCGCCAGGCCGCCCGCGATCCGGATGTGCTGGCCATCAAGCAGACACTCTACCGGACGTCGAATGACAGCCCGATTGTCCGGGCGTTGATTGATGCCGCCGAGGAGGGCAAATCGGTGACCGCCCTTGTCGAATTGCGGGCCCGATTCGACGAAGAAGCGAACATCCGGTGGGCGCGGGACCTGGAGCGAGCCGGGGTTCAGGTCGTATTCGGCTTCATAGAACTGAAGACCCACGCCAAAATGTCTCTCGTGGTTCGCAGAGAAGAAGGCAGGCTGGCAAGCTATTGTCACCTGGGGACGGGCAATTATCACCCGATTACCGCAAAGATATATACGGATCTGTCTTTCTTCACCTGTGATGCCGACATCGCCCATGATGTGGCGCATGTGTTCAACTTCATTACCGGCTATGGCGAACCGACGGAGGAGATGAAGCTCGCCGTTTCGCCGGGCACCATGCGCATCCGCATGATCGAACATATCGAGACTGAAATCGACCATGCCCGCAACGGCCGACCGGCCGCCATCTGGATGAAGACCAACTCACTGGTCGATCCCGAGATTATCGACGCGCTCTATCGGGCGAGCCAGGCCGGAGTCGAGATCGACCTGGTGATTCGGGGCATTTGCTGTCTTCGGCCCCAGGTGGAAGGCCTGTCAGAGCGCATCCGCGTCAAATCGATTGTCGGCCGGTTCCTGGAGCACAGCAGGATTTTCTGCTTCGGCCGCGGCAAGGGGCTTCCAAGCAAGGATTCCCTTGTCTATATCGGTTCGGCGGATATGATGCCGCGCAACCTGGACAGGCGGGTCGAAACACTCGTGCCGTTGTCCAATCCAACGGTGAAGGAGCAGGTCCAATCGCAGATCATGCTGGGCAATCTGATCGACAATCAGCAAAGCTATGAGATTTTGGAGGACGGCACATCCAGAAGGATGGATGTGCGACCGGGAGAGGAACCATTCAACGCCCAGCTTTACTTCATGACGAATCCCAGCCTGTCGGGCCGCGGCGGCGCAACGGCGTCGAGCGCGCCGAAGCTGATTGCCGGGATGATTTCAAAACAAAGAAAAACCTGACCAACGCAGCGCTGCCTAATGGTTGAATCGGAAGCCCAGGGCCGATTGCCGGGTATTGCGCCGATATCCGTCGTCGATATCGGCTCGAACTCCGTTCGACTGGTGATCTATGAAGGTCTCAGCCGGATGCCATCTGTCCTGTTCAATGAAAAGGTGTTGTGCGGCCTTGGCCGCGGGATCGCCAGCACCGGAATGCTTGATCAGGAAGGCATCACGCGTGCGCTGGCAGCCCTTCGCCGGTTCCGCACCCTGTCGATCCAGGCGCGCGCGACACGCATGCATGTTCTGGCAACGGCTGCGGCGCGGGAGGCGGCCAACGGACCGGATTTCGTCGCTGAGGCGGAAACGATCCTCGGACACGAAATCCGGGTTCTGAGCGGTGCCGAGGAAGCCCGTTATTCCGCGCTCGGTATCATCAGCGGCTTCTATGATCCTGACGGGATCGTCGGTGATCTGGGCGGTGGCTCGCTGGAATTGGTTGACATCGCCAATGGCGAGGTCGGTGACGGCATAACACTGCCGATTGGCGGCTTGCGCCTTTCGGAGCTTGCCGGCAATTCCATCCAGGAAGCCCGCAAGATTGCCAGAAAGAACATCGCAATGGCCGAATTGCTGGAAAAGGGGCGCGGCCGCACATTCTATGCGGTGGGCGGCACATGGCGAAACCTTGCCAAGCTTCACATGGAATCCGTTCGCTATCCCCTGCACATGACGCAAGGCTATGACATTCCGATCGGTGCTGCGCAGCCCTTTCTGGAACGGGTTCAACAGAACGGCGAATCCAAGAACAAGGCGATGCGAGCCGTTTCCCGCAACCGTCGTAGCCTGCTTCCCTTCGGTGCGGTTGCGATAAGCGAAATCCTGCGGGCCATGCGGCCGAAGATGATCAGTTTTTCGGCGCTCGGTGTGCGCGAAGGCTATTTGTACTCGCTGCTGGAGCCGGAAAGCAAAACCCGCGATCCCCTGCTGACGGCGGCTGATGAACTCGCGATCTTGCGAGCCCGCTCACCGGAACACTCACGTGAGCTTGCCGACTGGACGGGAATCGCCTTCCGCGCTTTCGGCATCGAGGAGACACGCGAAGATGCCCGGTACCGCCGGGCGGCCTGTCTTCTGGCTGACATCAGCTGGCGCGCCCATCCCGACTATCGCGGGTCCCAGGCATTGAACCTGATCTCAAATGGCACCTTTGCCGGCATTACCCATGCCGGACGGGCCTATATCGCGCTCGCGAACTATTACAGATTTGAGGGATTGCGCGGCGACTGGCTCAGCGAATCCCTGGCCGACATCGCCACACCGCGTTACCAGCAATTCGCAAAATTGCTCGGTGGATTGCTGCGCGTCAGTTATCTATTCTCTGCATCGATGCCCGGCATCACGCCGTTGCTGCGATTTGTTCCCGAGGACGAGGAGACGATCACTCTCAAAATCCCGGAACGGCTGAGCGATTTCGCAGGTGAACGTCTGGAGGTCCGGCTGCAGCAGCTGGCCCGGCTGATGGACAAGTCCATGCGGTTTTCCTTCGAAGGGTAGGGCCAGCTCAGTCGGCCAGTTCGACCGCCTCGACCTTCCTGTCGATGAAACGTAGCGCCATTTCCCCGCGCAGCAGCCCCAGCGCCTTCTCGCCAAAGAGTTCGCGCCGCCAGCCTTTCAGCGCAGCGACTTTCGCTTCCTCGCCCTCAGCCGCGATGCGTTCAAGGTCGTCGGCGTTGGCAATCACCTTGGGTGCGACACCGTGCTTCTCGGTTGTCAGTTTCAACAGAACCTTGAGCAATTCGCTGGCCGCCGCTGCACCTTCTGGCGCTTGCGCCGGCCGGACCGGTCGCGGCATGTCTTCCTTGGGCAATGCCATGGCCGTGCTGACGGCATCGATCACGCCCTGCGCCGCCTGGGAGCGCTCCCAGCCCTTTGAAATCGTCCGCAACCGGCCCAGCGCAGCCGTGTCCGAGGGCTGTTGTTGCGCAATCTCATAAATCGCATCATCCTTCAAAACACGTCCCCGCGGTACGTTGCGCTCCCGCGCCTCGCGTTCGCGCCAGGCGGCGACATGTTTCATGACCGCCAGTTCATGAGGTTTGCGCACGCGCATGCGCAATCGTTTCCAAGCATCTTCGGGGTGAAGATCATAGGTGGAGGGTGATTCCAGTATATCCATCTCCTCCTTGACCCAGTGGCTGCGGCCTTCTTCGTCCAGGCGTGTGTTCAGCACCTTGTAGACATCACGCAGATGGGTGACGTCGGCGAGGGCATAGGTCAACTGCTTTTCCGACAATGGCCGGCGTCGCCAATCGGTAAAACGTGACGATTTGTCGATACGCTCCCCGCAGGTTCGTTGAACCAGTTGATCATAGGAAACCGAATCCCCGAAGCCGCAGACCATTGCCGCAACCTGGGTGTCAAATATCGGATGCGGTATCAGCCTGCCAAGATGGTAGATGATCTCGATATCCTGCCGTGCGGCATGGAACACCTTGACGACAGACCGGTCGGCCATCAGCTCGAAAAAGGGCTGCAGATCAAGATCCTGCGACAGCGGATCGACGATGAACTCATGGTCCTCGCTGGCCATCTGGATCAGACAAAGCTCCGGCCAGAAAGTGGTTTCGCGAATGAATTCCGTGTCGATAGTGAGAAAATCGGATTGAGCCAGATTTGCGCATGCAGAAAAGAGCGCATCGGTTTCTTTTATGATGTTCATGAAGTTTGTTTAGCCAATTATCCAGTCTTTGTCTTCTCTTGAGAACGAAGAGGGAAAACGATCCGTTTCCGCCCACGGCATCTGCCGGCTCACTGCTGCTTCTTTCCGTCATCATCCGATGCCGAATCGCCTTTGTTCGCCATCCGGGTAAAGGACAGCGACGTGCGCAGCAGCGCATGGTAGCGGCCGCGCGCATCAAAGGGCACGCTGGCACGAACGCTCATGCGCCACAAGGTCAGGACGATCAGGGCGCTGTGGATCAGGCTGGTAAAGGAAAACAGCACATCAGGTCCATAGACCTGCATCAGGATCGAAGAAATGAAGGGGCCGAACGTTGCGCCGAGGGACCAGAAAAAGATCAACCCGGCGGCAACATGCACATACTGGTCTTCCTTTGCGTGGTCATTCGCATGGGCTGCCGACAGAGAAAACAGCGGTAGGGAAAAAGCACCGAAGAAGAAGATGCCGATATAGTTCAATGTCGGATCGGTTCCTGCAAATCCGTTGATGAACAAGCCGGTGGCTGCAGCGCCCGCCGTGGCAATCAGCAAGATCACGCGGCGATCGAAACGGTCCGACAACATGCCGAAGGGGTACTGCAGCACGGCGCCGCCGAGTATACCGGCGCCCATGAACGTTGCGATGGCGGTCAGCGGCAGGCCGATCGCCTCCGCATAAAGCGGTCCGATCATGCGGAAGGCTGCGTTGGTCAGCCCGATGCAGATGCAGCCGATACAGGCGATCGGTGACAGCCGCCAGATGGTTGCCGGATTGAATGAAAACCGGGCCGCTGGTTTCGGATTGGACCTGTCAGCCAGCGAAATGGGCACGAGCGAGATGGTAATCATGATTGTCAGAATCAGAAAGATCGTGTCGCTGGAGGCGCCGAAAACCGGAATGATGAATTGCGACGCCGTCACCACGATCATGTCCAGCAATCGGTAGATCGACAGCACCCGCGCACGGTTGTCATTCGTAACACCTGAGTTGAGCCAACTGTCCACCGTGGTGAACAGGGACGCAAAACAAAGACCCAGGAGAAACCTGAGGATCAGCCAGGCAACTGGATCGACAATCAGCACAAGAAGCAATGTGCCCGAGGCGGCAAGGGCGCAGAGCGCCGAAAAGGCACGCACATGGCCGACCGCGCGCAGGATGCCGGGCACGATGAAGCAGCCACCCATAAAGCCGGCAAAGTAGCTGGCGCCGATCAGGCCGATCATGGATGTCGAAAAGCCCTCATGGGCGCCACGAAGGGAAATCAGCGTTCCCTGTAGTCCGTTGCCGGCCAGCAGGATGGCGGCAGCCGCGAACAGCGGAACGAGCGGTCGAATGGATTGCATGTCGCGGTCTGATGGGAGTGAGTCGTGCAGTTGGCACCACAATAGCACCGTTGAAGCAATTGTTCTCCTGTTTTGAGGCGTATCATGGCAGAATTCACCCTGGCTTCTTGACAAAACCGGCTTCCCATGCGCTTGTCCGCGCGGCTTTCGACCCACCGGGTCCGGCCGCCCGGTTTCGAGTGCCGTTTCATACGAACCAACTAATCAGGATAGATCGATGCACCGCTATCGCAGCCATAACTGCGCCGCCCTCCGCAAGTCAGATGTCGGATCAAATGTCCGCCTGTCAGGCTGGGTCCACCGCGTTCGGGATCATGGCGGGGTTCTTTTCATCGATCTGCGCGATCACTATGGCGTCACGCAGGTGGTGGCCGATCCCGATTCCGATGCCTTTCTGATCGCCGAGAGCGTTCGCGGCGAATGGGTGATCCGTGTCGACGGCGAGGTCAAGGCGCGGTCGGACGACACAATCAATCCCAACCTGCCGACCGGTGAGGTCGAAATCTACGCGCGGGAGATCGAGGTGCTGTCGGCGGCCAGGGAATTGCCGCTTCCCGTCTTCGGCGAACCGGAATATCCCGAGGATGTCCGCCTGCGTTATCGTTTTCTGGATTTACGGCGCGAAACGCTGCATCGGAACATTGTTCGTCGCACACAGATCATCGCGTCGATCCGCCGTCTCATGGGCGAAGTCGGATTCACCGAATTTTCGACACCGATCCTGACTGCGTCCTCGCCGGAGGGCGCCCGCGATTTTCTGGTGCCGAGCCGCATCCATCCCGGCAAGTTCTACGCGCTGCCGCAGGCACCGCAGCAATACAAACAGTTGATCATGGCATCTGGCTTCGATCGCTATTTCCAGATCGCTCCATGCTTTCGCGATGAGGATCCAAGGGCCGACAGACTGCCAGGTGAATTCTACCAGCTCGACATGGAAATGAGTTTTGTCGAACAGGATGACGTCCTCGACACCATGGAACCGGTCATTCGCGATGTCTTCGCTGAATTTGCCGAAGGCAAGCCCGTCACACAAACCTTCCGTCGTATTCCCTTTGCCGAAGCGATGCGAAAATACGGATCCGACAAACCGGATTTGCGCAACCCGATCGAAATGGAATCGGTCACGGACCACTTTGCCGGTTCGGGCTTCAAGGTCTTCGCCAATATGATTGCCAATGATCCGAAGGTTGAAGTGTGGGCCATACCGGCGAAAACCGGCGGCAGCCGGGCCTTCTGCGATCGCATGAATTCCTGGGCGCAGGGAGAAGGACAGCCGGGGTTGGGATATATCTTCTGGCGCGACGAGGAGGGGGCCGTGGCCGGTGCCGGTCCACTGGCCAAGAATATCGGCCCGGAGCGGACAGAGGCGATCCGCAATCAGTTGGGATTGGAAGCCGGTGACGCGTGCTTTTTCGTTGCCGGAAATCCGGACAAATTCGCCGCTTTTGCCGGTGATGCGCGAAACCGCGTGGGCGAGGAACTGAAACTGATCGATGGGGATCGGTTCGAAATCTGCTGGATCGTGGATTTCCCGTTCTACGAATGGGATGATGAAAGCGATTCACTGGATTTCTCGCACAATCCCTTTTCCATGCCCCAGGGAGGCATGCAAAGTCTTGAGAGCGATGATCCTCTTTCAATCAAGGCCTATCAATATGACCTGGTCTGCAACGGCTTCGAGATTGCCTCCGGTGGCATACGCAACCACATTCCCGAATTGATGATCAAGGCATTCGGGCTTGTGGGTCTGGACGAGAAAGTCGTGGAGGACCGGTTTGGCGGTCTCTATCGGGCGTTCCAATATGGCGCACCGCCCCATGGCGGTATGGCCGCCGGCATCGACCGCATCGTCATGCTTCTGGTTGGCGCCAAAAACCTTCGCGAGGTGACCATGTTCCCAATGAATCAACAGGCCCAGGACCTGTTGATGGGAGCGCCCGGAGAGGCCGAGGCCGGACAATTGCTTGATCTCAATCTGCGTCTGATACCGGTAGCCAAGGACTCCTGAGTCTCGCCCTTTCAGGGCGAGACCTGAAGCCCGAAGCCGGCCTACTGATTGGCCTTTACGGTGACGTTGAGGACGTTGGGCAGCGTTTCCGGGGCGGTCATCACCGAACCGGCAACGGCTGCAAAGGGGAGAGGGTTTTCCGGCGCAGCCGATATCTCGATGTTTTTCGGATCCGCAAGGTAGAGGCTGGCCGCCTCGGTAACGGTCTTCTGGAATTCCGGATTTTTCAACCGGCCAAGAACGAAGGGCAGCATCGCTTGCAGACCCTGAACCATCTGCTCGCGGCTGGTACCCTGTTGACTGGCGACCATATCAAGCACCTTGTTGGTAAGTGATGCGTCGTCAAATCGGATGGAAAGGCCGTTCAGGGTGAGTTGCTGCATCATGCCGAGCATGGCAAATCCCATGGCTTGCTGGGCTTTTGCGTCGTCTTCCTTGCCGGCCATCTGTTCCTGCAACTGCTGCAGGCCGCGTATGAATTCCAGTGTATAACCGGAAATGGAAAATTGGAGGTCAAGCCGCCCGACATCGTTCAGGGTCAGCGCATATTCATCAAGCGCGATTTCCCCTGAGGCGAGTTGCCAGGAACCCTTCATGGTCATGTCACCGGCAAGGTTCTGATAACCCATACCATTGATCACCTGCTGGGCCTGCGGATCGTCGATATCGCTTAGGTCGATCTCCAGTCCTGCAACCCGGGCATCGAATCCCAGGCCGGAACCATCGGAATTTTTGGACATCTTGGTTTCGGAACTCGACATCTTGAAGATATCGCGCCCCTCAACGGTCATCACCAGCGGTCCCGTTGTCGCCCGGTCGTAGTAAAACAGATTGTTGATCGTGTCCGCCGTGGACTCGGCCGGAACATAGAGATTCTCCAGCCTGATATCCTTGATCGAAAACGAAAAATCATCTTCGCTTATCGTGAAGTTCTCTTCCGTAGCCGAGGCGACATTGTAGCCGCCGGACCCATCTTCCTTGACGCCGTCAAACACCATATCGCCCAGAGCCATACCCTGTTCTTCGCCTGGAACCTTCATGGACAGGTTCTTCAATGTGATGGTGTCGCCATCCACTGTTGCTTCATCGAAGGTCAACTCGGCACCTCCCACGGCATAGGCTTGGGTCAGTTTCTTGGCAAAGTCATTGGCGTCCAGGGCCACCGCCCACTGGGTCGACACCGCAAGGGCGAGACCGGCGAACAGACCTGTTCGGACATGTTGAACGAGCATATTTATTCCTTCCTGAGGGCGGTTGCTTCCAAACGATGGGCCGACGTTATATGGGGACCATTGAACCGTTTTCCAACAGGTGTGAAAAGCCCACCTCCCATGATTGTGACCGTCATGGCGGCCAAATTGCGGTGGTGGTTGATCAAACCTTAGGGCGTTGGTTCTCCAGTCGTTGCCCGATATACAGGCGGCTATTGCCGCGAATCACTGGTTCGGTTAAGTCCGAATGATGGGAAAAAGCCTTATACCGCCGGGTGGCGGCGATGACGAAACAGAACCGGTCGATCTCAAATCCGCTCTTGAGGAGCGCTATCTCGCCTATGCGCTGTCGACCATCATGCACCGCGCCCTGCCGGATGTGCGCGACGGGCTGAAGCCGGTCCACCGCCGCATCGTCTATGCCATGAGCGACATGGGTTTACGGCCGGGCGGGCGGCACAAAAAGTCGGCCAAGATCGTCGGCGAAGTCATGGGTAATTTCCATCCCCATGGTGATCAGGCGATCTATGACGCCCTGGTTCGTCTTGCCCAGGATTTCGCGGTCCGTTATCCGCTGGTCGACGGGCAGGGCAATTTCGGCAATATCGACGGCGACAATGCCGCGGCCATGCGGTACACCGAATCGAAAATGACCTCGGTGGCCGAGTTGCTACTTGAGGGCATCGATCAGGACGCGGTTGATTTCCGCGCTACCTATGATGAGGAAAACAGCGAACCGGTGGTCTTGCCCGGCGCGTTTCCCAATCTGCTGGCCAACGGGGCCACCGGCATCGCCGTCGGCATGGCAACCTCGATCCCGCCGCACAATGCCGCCGAACTCTGTGATGCGGCGATGCACCTCATCAAGCATCCGGGCGCACGCATTGAAAAGATCGTCGAACTGGTTCCCGGTCCGGACCTGCCGACCGGTGGTGTTATCGTCGAGGACCGGGAGTCCATCCTCGAGGCCTACAAGACCGGGCGCGGCGGCTTCCGCGTTCGCGCCAGATGGGAAAAGGAAGAATCCGGGCGCGGCGGCTATGTGATCGTCGTTACGGAGATTCCCTATCAGGTCCAGAAATCGCGGCTGATCGAAAAGATCGCCGAGCTGCTGATCGCCAGAAAGCTGCCGCTTCTGGATGATGTGCGTGATGAATCAGCCGAGGATATCAGGCTGATCCTTGTCCCCAAAAGCCGCAGCGTGGACCCGACGCTCTTAATGGAGTCGCTGTTCAAACTGACGGATCTGGAATCGCGTGTTTCCCTGAATTTGAATGTGCTGTCCAAGGGCAAGGTGCCCAAGGTCATGTCGTTGCCGCAGGTGCTGCTGGAATGGCTGGAGCACCGCAAGGACGTGTTGCAGCGCCGGTCGCGGCACCGGCTCGCGGCGATCGAACGCCGGCTGGAAATCCTCGGTGGCTATCTGATTGCCTATCTCAACATCGATGAGGTGATCCGCATCATCCGTGAGGACGATGATCCGAAAGCCGAACTGATCCGGCGCTACGAACTGACGGACCTGCAGGCCGAATCCATTCTCAATATGCGGCTGCGGTCGCTGCGCAAGCTGGAAGAATTCGAAATCCGCAAGGAATTCGACGGGCTCACCGGCGAGAAGGCTGAGATCGAAGCATTGCTGGAATCGGACGAAAAGCAGTGGGCCACGGTGTCCTGGGAAATCAGCGAGGTGAAGAAACGTTTCGGCAAGGACACGCCGCTTGGTCGCCGTCGGACGATCTTCGGTGACGCGCCACAGACCGATCTTCAAGCCATCCAGGAAGCGATGATCGAAAAGGAACCGGTCACGGTCGTGGTGTCGCAAAAGGGTTGGATTCGCGCATTGAAAGGGCATTTGTCCGATACCTCGACCCTGACCTTCAAGGAAGGAGACAAGCTCAAAGCAGCGTTTCCGGCCTACACGACCGACAAGATCATGCTGTTCACCACCGGCGGTAAATTCTACACGCTGGGCTGCGACAGGCTTCCTGGCGGCCGCGGCCATGGAGAGCCGGTGCGCATCATGGTCGACATGGACAATGATCAGGATATCGTTTCGGCCTTCGTCCATGATCCGGAGGGTAAATTGCTGGTGGCCTCCACGGTCGGCAACGGGTTCATCGTGCCGCAGGCCGATATCACGGCCAATACCCGCAAGGGCAAACAGGTCATGAATGTCAAATTGCCGGTCGAAGCGTCGCGCTGCGTTCCCGCAACCGGTGATTACGTCGCCGTGGTCGGACAAAACAGAAAGCTTCTGCTGTTTCCCAGGGCCCAGCTTCCCGAGATGGCGCGCGGCAAGGGCGTCCGGCTCCAGCGTTACAAGGATGGCGGCATCTCCGATGTGAAGACCTTCTCGATCGAGGAGGGCCTCAGCTGGACCGATTCGGCCGGCCGCACACATACCAAATCCCAGGAAGAGCTGCGCGAATGGCTCGGCGATCGCGCCCAGGCGGGCCGGGCCGCACCAAAGGGCTTCCCACGGTCGGGCAGATTTTAAGCCGGAGACACTCTCGATCTTGCGAGGCTATCCGATCCGGTACTATTCGCCGGTATAGCGTTCCCATCCGCTCGCCATGAGGTGGTCCTGTGGCAGGAATCGCGTTTTGTAGCCCATCTTCCGGGACCCGGCGACCCAATAGCCCAGATACACATGCGGCAGGCCCATGTCCTTGGTCCGGCTGATATGATCGAGGATCATATAGGTGCCGAGCGAACGGTCGGCGAAATCCGGATCGAAAAACGAATAGACCATTGAAATGCCGTCACCCATGAGATCGCTCAGCGCAACGGCGGCCAGACGCCCATGCTGCGGACCGTCGGCCGGTTCGTTCTCGTCGGGCAGGCGATATTCGATGATGCGGGTAGGCACATGCGTGTCTTCCACCATCATCGCGTAATCGAGCACCGTCATATCCGACATGCCCCCTTTTTGATGGCGGGCGTCAAGATAGGCGCGAAAGAGCGAATATTGTTCGCTTGAGGGCTCGGCGGTGAACTCCCGCGCCGAGATGTCGCTGTTGCGCGCCATGATTCGCTTCATCGAGCGATTCTGCCCGAATTCCTGCGCAAGGATGCGAACGGAGATACAGGCGCGGCAGGTCTCGCAGGCTGGCCGATAGGCAATGTTCTGCGACCGCCTGAAACCACCTTGAGTCAAAAGATCGTTCAGTTCAGCGGCCTTGTCGCCGACCAGATGCGTAAACACCTTGCGTTCGAATTGCCCCTCCAGATAGGGGCATGGCGAGGGCGCCGTCAGAAAAAACTGCGGAGACTGGACGGGTTGGTTGGTCATCGATCCCTGTCAGGTTCCTTCACACCTGGATTATAGGGCATAATACCACGGCGCGATAAAGGAGAATGTTAACCAGATGATCGCGACAAGCGGAAGCCCCGCCTTCAAATAATCGCGAAAACTATAGTGACCAGGGCCCATGACCAGCAGGTTGGTCTGGTATCCGATCGGCGTGGCGAAGCTCGTATTGGCTGCAAAGATGACCGCGGCGACAAAGGCTTCCGGCGGGACACCGAGGCGCGAAGCAATGCCCAGCGCGATCGGAATGAAGAGAACCGCCGTGGCATTGTTGCTCAGAACGTTGGTCATACCGGCCATCACCAGAAAGAGCACCGAAAGGATGACCGGAACCGACGCACCCTGCAGCGCCGTCACCGTCGCATCGGCGATCAGCGACGCACCGCCGGTTGACTGCATGGCCGTGGCCAAAGCGATCGACGATCCGACCAGAAGAAAAACCTGGCGGTCGAATGCCCGAGCCGCCTGATAAATGGTCAAGCAGCCGAAGGCCATCATCAGCGCTGCGCCGGCCACGGCGCTGACGACAATCGGCAGAATTTCGAACGCCGAAAGCAGGATGATGGCCATAAAGATCGCAAAGGCGATCGCGGCTTTGCGGGTCTGCGGAACCGGTTCGGCCGAATGTTCCAGCAGCAACAGGTCGTGGTCGCCGCGCAGCTGCAATATCTGCTCGTAATTGCCACCGAGAAGCAGTGTGTCACCGGGCTCCAGGCGAATTTCCGACAGGGGCATCCTGGCCATGCGGCTTTTGCGTTGAACGCCGAAGACGGAAACGCCGTATCGGGCCCGGATACCCGACAGCTGAATGGTGCGCCCGGCAAATCGCGAACCCGGTGCAATGACAACTTCGACCAGATGGTAATCCGGTCCCGGGCGCGTGCTTTCACCGGTCTCCTCGCTGACTTCTCCATCCTCCGCGGGGTCGTCGCTGTCGGCGACGGCGCTGCCATGGGCGAGCGCTCTGGAGAAGGCGTGCCGGGTACCGGTAACAACCAGCGTATCGCCCGCTGACAGTGTGATATCTTCAAATGGTGGAAGGATCGGAACATCGCGGCGATGCATCAGGCGTGGTGTCAGGTCGTTGATCCCCGGAAACATGCCGGCGCGTGACTGCAGGCCGATAAAGGGGTGACCCGGCGCAATCGGAATTTCGCCGATGAACTGGGCGCCCTGCGTCGAGTGGCCACGCGCCATGCCGAGCGACCGTTCCTTCATCATGGAGGGCATGACGAACAACACATAAAGGCTGCCGACAGCCGCCAGTATCAGCCCCATGCCGGAGAGGTCGAAGAAGGAAACGATGACCCCGTATTCCTGTGCCACACCCGCCGCGATCAGGTTGGTGGATGAACCGATAAGGGTTGTCATGCCGCCGAGGATGCACATGAAAGACAGAGGCATGAAAACCTTGAAGCCGGCATATTGCCGCTGCGCCGCAATCACCGTCAAAATTGGAATGAAGATCACCACCACCGGCGTATTGTTCAGGAATGCACTCAGCCCTCCGGCGGCCAGAATCACCAGGAAAATGGTCCGCCGGCCGCTGGCGCCGCCGAGTTTGCTGAAGCTTCGCGCCGGTCCGTCAATCGCATCGGTAGCAAACAGGCCCTGTCCGACAATCAACAGGGCAATGATCGTCACCAGCGCTGGATCCGAAAAGCCGGCGAGCAACCTTGCCGGCGTCAGCGCCGCGCCGTCCGGATCCGCATAGGGAAAAATTCCGAAGAGGAGCAACACCGCCGACAGGGCGGCAAGCGATACCGCCTCCATCGAAAACCGCTCTGACGCAAAGGCAACAATGGTGACGGCAATGATGACTAAGGTCGCAAGAAGGTGAAAATCCGGCATGCCCGCCCTGAGTTTGGTTCAACGCCCGGACAAGTTTAGCCCGGTGCCGCCAACCAGGCAAAGCCATGGGTTGCTCCGATCGCCCCGATTGCAATCCAGGATTTCCCGTCAGGCCCCGATAGCGGAACGCTATTCTTCACATCCGGAAATACTTCAATCGCCCGGTGTTCAAGAGCCGTTCAAACGGATCCGGATCTGTAACACGCTAAAGGTCGTCTCGCACGACGACCAGACCCAGCAGGACATCATGGAGCAGACGCTTACGGTCGAGGATCAGGCTGACCAGCAAAACCAACGGCGTAAGAATGACATTGCCGAGCCAGAAAAGAACCGCATGAACCATGGCCGTCAACGGGTCAACACGCCCGCCATCGGACCGCACGATGCGAACGCCGGAGATCTGCATTCCGGGCGTTGCCTGTTTCGGCCCTCCAAGGGTCAGGCCGACATAGGGAAGCGCAACGATGGCAAACAACACGGAATAGAGAGCCCAACCCAGCCCGAAGCTGAAGACGCCGAGGAAAAAGATCAGGATCGCCACCGGCACGCACAATATCAAAACCAGGGCATAATCGATGAAGAACGCCATGATCCGGCGCGTTCGCACACCCTGATAGCTTCTCCAGTCATCGAGGTCGGTTCCCATCGTGTCTATCGTGTGCATTGTTGCGGGCGAGCCTGTCATTGCGCCGTCCTCCGATTGAACTCAAGGGTTTCGGAGCCGCGGTTCGGTATGGCCGGCGGGCCCCTATCGAAGGGCGGCTCTGTTCGTCGATATCATGCCAAGTGGGGATGGCCGGGCATTGCTTCAAGTATCGCTTTGCGGTTGGCGGGCTCTCAAATCACTGGCGACTGAGCAACTCAGCGGCCTCAGCCGCAAAATAGGTCATGATTCCATCGCACCCGGCACGCTTGAAGGCAACGAGGCTCTCGAGCATCGCCTGCTCTCCGTTAATCCAGTCTTTTTGGGCCGCTGCCTTGATCATCGAGTATTCGCCTGACACCTGATAGGCAAAGGTCGGCATGGCAAAGGTCTCCTTCAGCCGCCAGATGATGTCCAGATAGGGCATGCCGGGCTTGACCAGCAGCATGTCGGCGCCTTCTTCGACATCGAGTGCGGCCTCACGAACGGCTTCGTCCGTATTGGCCGGGTCGAGATAGTAAGTTCGTTTGTCGCCCTGCAGGAGGCCCTGTGTTCCAATAGCCTCGCGATAGGGCCCGTAAAAACTCGATGCATATTTCGTGGCATAGGACATGATCCCCACATCACCGAATCCGTTGCCGTCCAGCGCGTCGCGGATGGCGCCGATGCGCCCGTCCATCATGTCCGAGGGAGCAATCACATCGGCACCAGCATCGGCCTGCAACAGGGCGGCTTGCGCGATCTGCGCCACGGTCTCGTCATTGATGATTTTGCCGTCCCGCAGGATCCCGTCATGTCCGTGGTCGGTAAAGGGATCGAGGGCGACATCGGTAATGACGCCGATCTCCGGCACGGCCGCCTTGATCGCGCGGGTGGTCAGATTGATGATATTGTCGGCCAACAGAATGTTCGATCCGGTCTGATCCCGCATGTCCAATTCGATGTTCGGGAAGGTCGCGACAGCAGGAATGCCGAGATTGGCGGCCCTTTCCGCTTCTTTCGCCGCAAGATCGCTGGTAACCCGGAATACGCCTGGCATGGCCTCCACTGGCTCCTTGCGGTTCGTGCCGGGAATTATGAAAATCGGCCAGATGAGATCGTGTGTCGTCAGGTTGTTTTCGCGGGTCAGGTCGCGCACCCATGGGGCCTTGCGATTGCGGCGCATGCGCCTGCCGCCGGTTATTTCATCGACAGTTCGATTGTTCAATGTGGCTTTGCCGAATTGCCGGTTCATCCTGGCCTCTTTGCTGGTCTGCTGAATGGGGCTGAACAGCCACCCATTGCGGATATGTACCATAGCGCCTCGGATCAATCCAACCCACCATAGGGGCATGACGTGTGCCTAAGGCGGAATGATTGCGGCTTTGCGTTTGCTTACGGCATTGACCTTGGAGGAGGGGGTGCTTACAGCCATTCAGGGGTTGGAACGAAACAAGCGGGCAGCACTTTGGGAATCGCAGGGCAGGAGGATCTTTCGATTGAGGTGATGGGCACTCTGGGTGTCATCACGCTGACCCGTGAAGCCGCGCTCAACGCGCTCACCCATTCAATGCTCCGGACCATATCATCAACGCTTGACGGCTGGGAACGCGATGACGCAATCCGTCACATCGTCATTCAGGGCCGGGGCAGGGCATTCAGCGCCGGCGGTGATCTTCTGGATCTCTACGAACGTGGGCGTGCGGGAAAACCCAACTACTCCTTCTTTCAGGACGAATATCGCCTGAACGCCCGATTGGGGATCTTTCCAAAACCGATCATCGCGTTGATTGACGGCATCATTATGGGAGGCGGTGTCGGCGTGGCGGTCCATGGGCGCTACCGGGTCATGACCGAGAACGCTGTGTTTTCCATGCCCGAGGTGGGGATCGGCTTCTTTCCTGATGTTGGCGGCAGCTATTTCCTGCCACGCCTGCCGAAACATGTGGGCTATTATCTTGGGTTGACCGGGGCGCGCATTCGCGCCGGCGATGCCTACAAGGCCGGAATAGCCACCCATGTCATGGCAGCCGACAGGCTGACGGCGCTGCTGGAGGTGCTTGCCGTGGACTCGGATACGGAGGCGGTGCTCAAGCGCTTCAACGATCCGAAAATGGCAACCGAAACGGTGCTTGATCACGACGAAGTTGAAAGGCTGTTTTCCTCCCCCACGCTGAGCGGCATCATGGCGACGCTCAGCGCCACCGAAAAAAGCAGCCGGCTGGCGGCCACAGCGATAAAGGCGATATCCAGAAACTCGCCAACGAGCGTCGCCGTGGCATTCCGGCAGATCGCGATGGGAGCCGCCAAGACGCTCGCAGACTGCATGCGGATGGAATACCGGATCCTTGTGCGCATGCTGGATGGGCCAGACTTCTATGAGGGGATCCGTGCTGTCATTGTCGACAAGACAAACGATCCGCAATGGCGGCCGGACACGGCAGATGCTGTAAGCAATGACCGGATCGATGCCTATTTCAAGCCGCTGGACGCCGATGAACTTGCCGATGTGCCGGAATTGCCATGAGCGACATGAGAGAGCAGGAAGCGCCGCACCTCACAACCATCGAACTTGCTTTCGAGATTTTTCAGCGTGTCATCGCTATCTTCTGCCTGATCGCCGGCGTACGCTACTGGGCGCTGCTGATGGGAATGTCGGAATTGGGAGCGTGGCGTTTCGATCTGCTTCCGGTTCACTGGAAAATAGCGGCGGCAAGCCTGGCGGTGCTTTGGCCCGTTGCTGGCATCGGATTATGGATGATAGTCTCCTGGGGCCCGGTCATCTGGCTGGTTGCAGCAGCGACCGAAGTCATCATGCACGCGGGATTTCCGGAGCTCTATGGCAGTCGCTGGTTGCTGGTTCTGTCGCATATTCTTGTGGCGTTGATCTATGGTATTTTTCGCGTCGGCCTGTTTTTGTCGAGGCGGGAAACTGCGCAGCCAGAGTAAGAATCGATTCACTCTAAATTTGTATTCTATCGGGTAACCTCCTGTTAATGCTGCATTTTAAGTCCAATTTTAGACGTATTCGATAGGGTGTGCCTCAAGGCGGAAAAAAACAAGCCGCCAGTTACGACAGTGAGGCACGATTATGAACAATGAATTGCGTGCGGAGAAATCTCCGCCCGAAGACAAGAACGCGTTGCGAACGCTCTACATGGAGTCTCTGCAACTCGTGGAGCGTTTGCACCGCCGCTTGCTGGATGTCATCAAGGACGAATTCGAGCGCAATGGTCGTAGCGACATCAACGCCATTCAGGCATTGCTGCTGTTCAATATCGGCAATTCCGAACTGACGGCCGGTGAATTACGATCGCGCGGATATTATCTGGGTTCCAACGTCTCCTACAATCTGAAGAAGCTGGTGGATCTGGGCTTTATCAATCATCAGCGCTCGCGGGTTGATCGGCGTTCCGTTCGCATCAGCCTGACCGACAAGGGCACCGAGATCGCCGAAATCGTCTCCGGTCTCTATGAGCGGCACATCGGTTCCATCGAGCAGGTCGGCGGGATCAACGCCGAGGAGTTTCAGCGCATGAACAAAGCGCTTCAACGCCTCGACCGCTTCTGGAACGACCAGATCCTCTACCGCCTGTAGACTGGCCCCGCTCTCGAATTGGCGCCGGGTCACAGGGAAGAAGGGCTTCCATTTTTGACGGAAGGCGAGCAATGTGTTCGCCTTCCGTCAAGATTTCTTGGGAGCGGCGTCCATCCATGTCAGCATCAAACTCCACGGCATTCCCGGTTTTCGATCTTGGTGCATTCGAGCGGGCCGATAAGGATCTGAAGAAAAAGCTCGGCCGGGACGTTGACGACATCTGTCGGTCGACGGGCTTTCTCGCCATCGGTAATCATGGCGTGGCGCAAAGTGTGATCGACGATGCCTGGCGCCAGGCCGAAATCTTTTTTGACCTGCCTGCTGCGGATAAACAGCGGGCGAAGGCGCCGTTTGAGGGCTATCCCTATGGCTATCTCGGTCCCGAGCTTGAGGCGCTGGCAAAGTCGCGCGGTGTGGACTCACCGCCCGATCTGAAGGAAAGCTTCAATGGCGGCCCGCAGCACGTTCCCGTGGGCATGACGGATCCGGACGCACTGGGATTTTGCTACGCCGCCACCATCTGGCCGGACGATCCGTCTGGCTTCAAGGACGCCTGGCAAGCCTATTACCGGACGATGGAAGATCTTGCGGAGCGGATCATGCGCGTGTTTGCGACGGCACTGGATCTGCCCGAAGACTTTTTCGATCCCTATATCAACCAACCGATCAGTGCATTGCGGGCGCTCAATTACCCCGCGCAGAACAAAACGCCCAGGCCTGGTCAGTTGCGGGCTGGAGCACACACCGACTACGGCAGCCTGACCATTCTTCTTCCCCAGCCCGGTTCCCGAGGTTTGGAAATAAGGGCGGCCGATGGGCGCTGGATATCCGTGCCGCCGATTCCCGGGGCCTTTGTCATCAATATTGGCGACCTAATGGCCCGCTGGACAAACGATCGTTGGGTCTCGACGTTGCATCGTGTGGTCAATCCGCCTGAGGAGAGTGGGCGCGAGCGACGGCAATCCTTTGCGTTCTTCCACCAGCCGAACTGGCATGCGGAGATATCCTGCCTGCCTTCATGTCTGCAGGATGGCGGCCGGGCAAAGTACGAAACCGTGCGCTCGGGACCCTATCTGATGGCCAAATTCCAGGCGACGACGGTGCCGGATTCCCCAGCGAACTGAAACACGCTGTGCTCCGGTAGAACGGTTCGCGCAATTTATTGCCCGAACAACTTGATGTTAACCTTGAATTGGCCATATTGCTATGGAATTCGCGCTTCAATCGCGGCCGGGCGTGCAAAACAATCGAATGAGATCGAGGCGCATTCGAACTCGCAGAAATGTGAAGCGATATGCAAAGGCTGGCTGATATAGTTCGTATATACCAATCAGACGAATGAATCGCATCGAGAATTCCGGCCCCAAGACACCGAATGGTAGTTGTTGATGTCTATGAAGAAAACGAGCAGACGAATATCACGCAGAGCTTTCCTCGGAAGCGTCGCAGGTGCCGGCGCGGGACTGGTGGCGACCGGCGCGTCTGCGCAGACAATTACGCAGACCACGATCGAGAGCATCATCAATTCGCCACGCCGCGGGTCCTGGGATGATCAGTTCGACGCACAGGCATCGCGCAACGCCGAAAGGGTGAGCTCTAAGGTTCCGATGCTGAGCCCGGAAACCGTCAGCAATGTCGAGACCGCAATCGGCACCTATCAGGATATCGTCTTTAGAGGCGGATGGCCTGTCGTGCCGTCTTCAAAGAAATTACGGCTGGGCGCCAGCGAACCGGCTGTTTCGCTCTTGCGACAGCGCTTGATTGCGTCGGGGGACATGGCACAGTCCGCCGGAACATCTCCGGCGTTTGACAGCTATGTCGACGGTGCGGTCAAACGGTTTCAGGCCCGCCACGGCCTTCCGGCAGATGGTGTATTGGGCCGCCACAGCTATGCCGCACTGAACGTGTCCGCTGCCGTTCGCCTAGGGCAGCTTGAAACCAATCTGATTCGCCTGCGTTCCATGTCGGGTTTTCTCGGCGACCGCTATGTGGTGGTCAACATCCCGGCCGCGCATATTGAGGCAGTCGACGGACAGCGCGTGACATTGAGGCATACGGCGATCGTCGGCAAAATCAGCCGGCAGACCCCGATCCTCAATTCCAAGATTCATGAGGTCATTCTCAATCCGTACTGGACCGCACCGCGATCCATCATCGAAAAAGACATCATGCCGTTGATGCGCAAGGACCCGACATATCTGACGCGCAATGCAATCCGCCTTTTCGACGGTCGCGGAAATGAGGTTTCTCCCGAAACCATCGACTGGAATGCCGCCGAGGCACCCAAACTGATGTTCCGTCAGGATCCGGGCAAGATCAACGCGATGTCCTCCACCAAGATCAATTTCCACAATCCGCATGCGGTTTATATGCACGATACACCGCAGCAGAGCCTCTTCGGAAAGCTGCTGCGCTTCGAGAGTTCGGGCTGCGTGCGCGTCGAGAATGTGCGCGACCTTTCGACCTGGCTGCTGCGCGATACCGTTGGATGGGATCGCCAGACCATGGAACAGGTCATTGCCAGCGGTGTGAGCACACCGATCGAATTGGCTGAACCGGTGCCGGTTTACTTCACCTACGTTACTGCCTGGTCGACATCGGATGGTATCGTGCAGTTCCGCGATGACATTTATCGCCGTGACGGTGTTGAGGAACTGGCGCTGCAATAGGACATCGCTGTTTGAATTGACGAAGCCGCATGGCGAGCGGCTGGTGCTGCAGCATGGCCGCAAATCGCGTGATGTGACTTGCGGCATGGATTGCCCGAAATTGCCGCAAACCAGATGGTTCGTGTTCGCTGCGGGAAAATTGCGGCGCGCCAATCTTGTTTAATGTTCATCACAGCAGTATGAAGCGCCCATGATCCGCCCGCCTCCCGGATCGGGCGGGGATTTGCTGTCGAATGGTGCAATAGCGGCCGCCGCAGGCCGTTTCAAAAATTCAGGAAAGCCTCAAAATGTCCGACCCGCTCGCCGTCAACGAACACGCATCAGATACATTTTTCAGCCGCACGCTGGCCGAAGCAGACCCGGCAGTCTCGGCGGCGATTGGCAAGGAACTGGCCCGCCAGCAACAGGAAATCGAGCTGATTGCTTCGGAGAACATCGTGTCGAAAGCGGTGCTCGAGGCACAGGGATCGATCATGACGAACAAATATGCCGAGGGATATCCCGGGCGTCGTTATTACGGCGGATGTCAATATGTGGATATTGCCGAGGATCTCGCCATCGACCGGATCAAGTCCCTGTTTGACTGCGATTTCGCCAATGTCCAGCCCAATTCCGGCAGTCAGGCCAACCAGGCCGTGATGCTGGCGCTCGCCAAACCCGGCGATACGATCCTCGGAATGAGCCTTGATGCGGGTGGTCATCTGACCCACGGGGCGCGCCCCAACCTGTCAGGAAAATGGTTCAACGCGGTGCAATACGGCCTGGTGAACGAAACCGGTCTGATTGACTATGATCAGGTCGAGGCACTCGCCCGGGAACACAAACCCACAATCATCATTGCCGGTGGGTCGGCCTATTCGCGCCATATCGATTTTGCACGTTTTCGCGCCATAGCCGATGCCGTCGACGCCTGGCTGTGGGTGGACATGGCGCATTTTGCCGGGCTGGTTGCCGGTGGTGTGCATCCAAGCCCATTTCCGCATGCGCACGTTGCCACATCGACGACGCATAAAACACTGCGCGGTCCGCGCGGCGGGGTTGTGCTCACCAACGATCCCGATATTGCCAAGAAGATCAATTCGGCTGTTTTTCCCGGCCTTCAGGGCGGACCATTGATGCATGTGATCGCATCGAAGGCCGTCGCCTTCGGTGAAGCCCTGACACCGGAATTCAAAACCTATGCGGCGCGCGTGGTTGAAAACGCCAAGGTTCTGGCATCGACGCTCGTTGAGGGAGGGCTCGAAATCGTATCGGGCGGGACCGACACTCACCTCCTGCTGGTCGATCTGCGGCCGATGGGTCTCACCGGCAAGGCATCGGAACTTGCTCTGGGGCGGGCATTCATCACCTGCAACAAGAACGGTGTGCCCAATGATCCGGAGAAACCAACCATAACCTCCGGCATTCGCCTGGGAACACCGGCCGGAACCACTCGCGGATTCGGACCTGTGGAATTCCGGCAAATCGGCAATCTGATCATCGAGGTTCTCGAAGGTGTGCGGGATGCGCCGGGACAAGACGGCAACGACGCTGTGGAGCAGGCCGTCAAGAAGAAGGTCATTGCTCTGACGGATGCCTTTCCGATTTATCAGGACTTTTAGGATCCGGCATATTCGGCGGTCACAGGCCATTTCCATGCGTTGACGTGTTCTGATAAGACGAAGCGCGCGGTGGCCGATCGCCGGGCGCGATGAACTCAACACATAAAACCATGGGGTGGGAATGCGCTGTCCGTACTGCAGCTCTGAAGACAGTCAGGTGAAGGATTCACGTCCCGCCGAAGACGGAAACGCCATCCGCCGCCGCAGGGTCTGTCCCGATTGCGGCGGACGTTTTACGACATTCGAACGCGTTCAACTGCGTGATCTGCAGGTGATCAAGAAAACCGGACGCAAGGTGCCCTTTGATCGCGACAAGCTGATGCGTTCCTTCGAGATTGCATTGCGCAAACGGCCGATTGAACGCGACCGTGTGGAGCGGGCGGTTTCCGGCATTGTCCGTCGCCTCGAAAGCTCGGGCGAAACGGATGTTCATTCCGACAAGATCGGCCTGATGGTGCTGGAAGCGCTCAAGGCCATCGATGATGTCGGCTTTGTTCGCTATGCGTCGGTTTACCGCGATTTCAGCGATCCGGCTGATTTTGAACAGGTCCTGAACGAACTCAGTGCACAACTGAATGGTGGAAGCCCGCAGGAGGATTGAAGCCATTGGCCGTCACTGACCTCGACAAACGCCTGATGGCGGCGGCCATCCGTTATTCTCACTGGCATCTCGGTCGTACAGGCACCAATCCCTCGGTATCGACCCTGGTCGTGCAGTCAGTCGACAGCGAACCGGTAATCGTCGGCAGAGGGTTGACGGCACGCGGTGGAAGACCGCACGCCGAAACACAGGCAATTTCAGAGGCCGGTGACCGGGCTCGTGGCGCGACGGCCTATGTTTCGCTCGAACCCTGTGCGCATCATGGCAGCACGCCACCTTGCGCACAGGGCCTCATCAACGCCGGCATCAAGCGGGTCGTTGCCGCGACCACCGATCCTGACGACCGGGTATCGGGTCGCGGGTATGCGATGTTGCGCGATGCCGGAATAGAAGTTGAGGAAAATGTACTGGCCGAAGACGCGCAACGCGCCCTTGCCGGTTATTTGACAAGACGGCTGAAGAACAGGCCGCATATCACGCTGAAGCTGGCTCTGTCACGCGATGGCAAGATCGGCCGGCGCGGCGGCGGGCAGGTGGCGATTACCGGTGCCGTCAGCGCCGCCATGAATCACATCGCCCGTGCCGCCACGGATGCCATTCTGGTTGGCGTTGAAACGGTGCTTGAGGACGATCCATCCCTGACCTGTCGTCTGCCGGGGTTGGAGCGGCGCTCGCCAACGCGCATTGTTCTCGACAGGAACCTGCGGCTGCCCTTGGACAGCGCGCTGGTGCGCTCGGCAAACGACGTTCCGCTGATCGTCGCCACCACAACGGATCCGGCGGATGAGCGTCATCGGCGATTGCGCCAGGCCGGTTGCCAAATGGTAGCCTGCGAAACGGATGAGCGCGGCATTGCGCTGCCGGAGTTGATGGATGATCTGGCGGGGCGGGGGATTTTTTCCGTCATCGTGGAGGGAGGGGCGGCCGTGGCGCGCTCTTTCCTTGATGCCGGGCTGGTGGATAAAGTCAGTCTTTACGAGGGCGATCTGACAATCGGTTCCGATGGCGTCGCCGCGCCGCTGTCGCCGGCGAAGATGGTTGCGGGTTTTTTGCTGGTTGAGACGCTGCAATATGGCGATGACCGATGCCGCGTTTATGAAAGGACGGGCTGATGTTCACCGGTATTGTGACGGATGTCGGAACCGTCTCTGCTTTCACGCCGATGAACGAGGGCGTCCGCCTGAGGATTGCCACCGCCTACGATCCCGCCACAATCGATATGGGGGCATCGATCTGCTGTTCAGGGACATGTCTGACCGTAACCGGGCTTGCGAACACGGAGACGAGCGAGCGCTGGTTCGAAGTGGAGGCGTGGGAGGAAGCCCTTCGACTGACAACCATTTCCGATTGGGGCGTCGGCACGCGGGTCAATCTGGAACGTTCGCTGAAAATCGGCGATGAGTTGGGGGGGCATCTGGTCTCGGGGCATGTGGATGGAAAGGCACGGATTGTTGCGGTCACGGATGAAGGCGATGCCCGGCGCTTTCAGTTGGAAGCTCCGGTCGATCTGGCCCGTTTCATCGCTCCGAAGGGGTCGGTGGCGCTCGACGGCACGTCTCTGACCGTCAATGCAGTCGATGGCGCAACATTCGATGTCCTGCTGATCCGCCACTCCATGGATGTTACGACCTGGTCGGAACGTGACCGTGGTGACACCGTCAATCTTGAGGTCGATCAGATGGCCCGCTATGCCGATCGCCTCATGAACTTCAGCCCGGACAAGCGGTAACATGCGGGTGAGCGTCGAAAAGCGCTTGCCAACAACACCCAGCCGTGTATTTACCGCGGCCTGACATCAATTCCCAGAAGGATCACGGCGATGAGCGCAGCCGACAGTCCCCACCTGCTGATCGTGGAAGCACGATTCTATGATGATCTGTCCGATGCGCTGCTGCAGGGCGCGCAGGCTGCACTAAAGGAAGTCGGCGCCAAATGGGATGTCATCACCGTGCCGGGCGCGCTGGAAATTCCTGCCGCCATTTCAATGGCATTGGAAGCAGCCGATCAGGGTGGCACCGACTATGATGGCTTTGTCGCCCTGGGAACAGTCATTCGCGGAGAGACCTATCATTTTGAAATTGTGGCAAATGAGTCCAGCCGCGCCTTGATGGAGTTGGCCATCAGTGAGTCGATCGCCATCGGCAACGGGATCCTGACGGTCGAAAACAGCGATCAGGCATGGGCACGGGTGCGGTCGCAGTCGGGCGCCGGTGACTCCGACAAGGGCGGTTTTGCCGCACGGGCCGCACTGACAATGATTGAAATCAAAACCGCTTTGGGTGCGAAGGCGTGAGCAAAGACGCCGAAAAATCCGGCATCAGACCGGCGAACAAGCGCGGCGCGGCCCGCCTGGCCGCTGTCCAGGCGCTTTACCAGATGGATATTGGCGGCACCGGCATGCTGGAGGTCGTCAACGAGTATGAAATGCACCGTCTCGGCAAGGAGCTGGATGGTGATCTCTATCGCCAGGCCGATGCGGACTGGTTTCGTTCAATCGTCTCCGGTGTCGTCGGACAGCAGCGGCAACTCGATCCGCTGATCCGATCATCGCTGACCGACGATTGGCCGTTGTCCCGGCTGGACTCCATCTTGCGGGCGATATTGAGGGCTGGCGCCTATGAATTGTCGAGCCGCAGGGACGTGCCCGTAGCTGTCATCGTGTCGGAGTATTTCGACGTCGCCTCGGCGTTTTTCGACGATGATGAACCCAAGCTGGTCAATGCCGTTCTCGACCGACTGGCCGGCAAGTTGCGCGGCGAAGGTCAGCAAAGGCTGCGGAAATCCTGATTCATTTTGTCAGGATCTCGTTCTAACCGGCTTCGATCATGACGATTTCCGGTGGTACACCGAACCGAACCGGCAACATTGAACACCCCAATCCACCCGAAACGACCATCTGTCCATTGTCTTCGCTGACATGGCCATAGGCATAACGCTGGCCATAGCGCGACGGCACAATCGGTGACCCCAGAAATGGAAGACGGACCTGCCCGCCATGGGTGTGGCCGCTCAAGGTGAGGTCCACCCTTTCTGGTATGTCGGGGAATATGTCCGGCTCATGCGCCAACATGATGACGGGACTTTCGTCATCCGTAATCTGGCGCATCGTTCCTTCGAGGTCGTCAAGCCCGCGGAACCTGCCGCCGCCAAGCGGAATGGCCAATTGGTCGCCGAGCCCGGCAAGCCAGAACTGGCTTCCCGCAGGCGTGCTCAGTGCAACGGCCTGGTTTTCCAGGACCCGAATGCCGACCCTCTTGAGGTGTCCCGAGACCGCCGGTCCATCGACCCACCAATCATGATTGCCGAGGATCGCGTGAACTCCAAGCGGCGCCCGCAGATGTGCCAGTGCATCGCTCCATCGACGCATGGGAACAATCGCGCTTCGAAATCGCTTCAGGCCGGCTACGTAATCGCCGAGCAGGACAGTTACATCAGGATTCAGCGCGTTGGTCGTTTTAACGATGTTATCGATACGCGAAACGGGCATCCAGGGTTCGCAAGCATGAAAATCCGCCAGAACCGCAATGCGCAACGGGCCACCGATGCGAGAGCGGAGGTTATTGAATCGAGGTGTGCGAATGCGGTAGTGCGAAACCGTCAGACGATAACGCGGCTCGACTGCAAACGCGTAGCTGCCGAGCGCTGCGGTGAACAATGCACCACATGCGATAGCTTTTATGAGGTTTCGCCGCGTGATCAAACCGTACAGTTCCCTGCGCCGCAAACCAGCGATCGTGTACTGACCGCATGCCAAATCCGGGCCTGTATCTGATGTGAAGCCCGGATCAGTCGCATCGCAATTCCAATTGGTTTTTCCAGTTGTTTCAGGATTGAACAATCGGCTTGTCGAGATCACTATTCCCTCGGCCCAATCTGCCGGTGGAGGAGGCACAGTCGCGCCAATGTTGGGCGATTTTGAGATCGCCGGCTTGATACGAACCAGTTCATTGGTCTTTCAAGTCGCAAAAATAAGGCGAATCATGACCGTGCTGCCTCTCGCGGATGCTTCCATCCGATCCGGATAAACGCCAATCAGGAAATCCGCGAGACCATAGGAAAAGGATTCTTCTTCAAGGAAAATGCGCCTCCGGACGCCGACATTGGGCAGCGCAAGAAGCGTTCCCTCGTAACTGATTGTCACCCGAAGATCGAATCCGTCATAACTCAGTTCAAGGTTCAGCCCACCCTGTACCAGTTTCGTGTCCCGCAGGTGCTTTAAAACCTGCTCAATTGTCGCAATGACCCGTTCCGAGACATCGGAAGGCAATTCCCAGGCTTTTCCGCGAAGCTGCAATAGTTCTCCCAGCCTATCCAATGAATGTTCGGCATCTTCAATCACGACAGTAGCTGTCTGGCGACTGCCGATGCGAAACAGGGAATGCAGGACCAAGGCGCTCACAATCGCCAGCGACAAAGTCGTATTTGTCAATGGTTGCAGTGATTGAGGCAAATGTCTGAAAAAGTCTTTGTAAACATCTCTCGAAAGGCCGAACAGCATCGACAGGCCTATCACATAGGTCATTCGGGTATCGATATTGCGCGACACCATAATCTGTATACCACCTATGATCATGAAGCATGCCGTGAACACCAAGGCGGCACCGACAACGGCTTTTGGCAGGAGCATGAAAACCGCACCTATTATCGGCAAGAATGCAAAAACCAACAGCAGAGCACCCGCAGCAAACGCTATTGCGCGGCTGGTCGCACCGGAGGCCTTGGAAACGCCAACAAGGCTTGGTGCGGTATTTTGTCCGATGCACCCCAGGAATCCGGAGATGACACTTCCCAGCCCATCCGCAAGCAAGCCACCCTGGATCGATCTGTAGTCCGGTCGCTTCCAGTCGGCATCGTTGATTTTTTGACAGGTTGTGATGACACCGACCGTTCGCAAAGCGGCTGCAATGCCGGCGATTAGAAATGCCGGCATGAGCGACCATTCAAAGTCATAGGAAATGTGGGTAAACTTCGGGACACGCACCAAAGGTCCCGACAGCGCTCCTCCAAGTGCCTCAATCGAAACAAGGCCGAAAATCACCGAAAGCACGAATCCGACCGCAATCCCAATTGATGAGCACATCAATCGTGCCATTCCGCCCGCCCAAACGCCCAATCCAATGATTACAAAGAGCGTGAGCAGTGAGACACCCAAATGTGTTGCATAGAGCGGCGAACCAAAATTACCGACATCCAGAACATGATCAACACCGACCAGGCCAAGTTGAATTCCAACAATGGTCACGATGAAACCGCTGATGGCGGGAGGAAAGAATATCCGGAGTCGTTTGAGGAAGCGAGAAATCGTGATCTCCACCAAACCCGCAAATATGGTCATGCCAAAGACCGCACCGAGACCGTAATGATTTGCCGCGAGCAACGAGGGACCAAGATAAATGGCGGAAAAAACCGGGGCCGCAAGGAAGCCGGATCCGATGGGACCGCGTCTGAGTGCCTGGAGGATCGTTCCCGCCGCCGCCGCAATCATGCCCAGACTGACCGCGTCAATGGTCTGCGCTCTGCTGGCGCCACCGGCCCGCACGACCACCACGATGAGCATGAGGTAAACCGCCAGCAGCGCCGCGTATTGGATGCTCAGCGGTACGAGGTGTTTCAGTGGTGGTGCCTCATCTACGGCGTAGACGAGTTCCTCTGGTCTTTTTGTCAATCCAAAATTCCGATTGGCCACATCAATCTCATCATCATAGGCCGATTGGTTTGGCTAACAAGGCGCACGATTGCTTCGAGTTGCGTGGCATTTGGCTCAGCCGCGCATCAGCAGGACACCCAACAACCTGCTGCGGATTTGCAGCAATGAGGGTGCAAATTCGTGGCAGGTGCGCAAAGTCAGGTTGCATGGCCTGTGAAATTGCCCCTACATCGGCCTCGAAAGGGAAACACACGTCATGCAAAATCATGCAAGAGTCGTTGTAATCGGCGGGGGAGTGGTCGGCTGCTCCGTGTTGTTTCATCTTGCGCGCGCAGGATGGACGGACATCGTGCTGGTCGAGCGTTCGGAGCTGACCTCGGGATCATCCTGGCATGCCGCCGGCGGTTTTCATACGTTGAATGGCGATCCCAACGTCGCAAAACTGCAGGCCTATACCGTTTCGCTCTATGACGAGTTGGAAACCCTTTCCGGACAGTCCTGCGGGCTTCACCTGACCGGCGGTGTGATGATGGCCGACAGCCAGGAGCGCATGGATTTTCTGCGCTACACCCACGCTACCGGGCGTGCTCTGGGCATGGAAACGGAAATCATCACGCCTTCCGAGGCAAAGGTCATGTTTCCGCTCATGGATGAGACGAATTTCGTCGGAGCGCTTTGGGACCCGGTCGAAGGACATCTCGACCCATCCGGCACGACCCATGCCTATGCCAAGGCCGCCCAGAAACTGGGAGCCGGGATCGAGCTTCGAAATCCCGTGACCGATCTCATGCAGGATGCCGATGGAACCTGGAACGTCGTCACCCAAAACGGTGTGATCAGGGCGGAACATGTGGTCAATGCCGGCGGTCTGTGGGCCCGTGAGATTGGCCGCATGGTCGGTCTGGAACTGCCTGTACTGGCAATGGAGCACATGTATCTGCTGACGGAACCGGTGCCAGACGTTCTCGAGTTCAACGAACAGACCGGTCGTGAACTGGCCGGCGTGATCGATTTCAAGGGTGAGATCTATACCCGCCAGGAGCGCGACGGCCTGTTGCTCGGCACCTATGAAAGGGCCTGTGTTCCATGGTCACCCCGCGAGACACCATGGGATTTCGGCCATGAATTGCTCCAACCGGATCTCGACCGCATCGCGCCGTCGCTGGAAATTGCCTTCGAACACTTTCCGACCTTCGCCAAGGCCGGCATCAAGCAGACCATCAACGGACCCTTCACCTTCGCTCCGGACGGTAACCCGCTGGTCGGCCCGGTGCAGGGGCTGACCAATTTCTGGTCGGCCTGCGCGGTGATGGCGGGTTTCTCGCAAGGCGGGGGTGTCGGACTGGCGCTGGCCAACTGGATGGTCGATGGCGATCCGGGGCACGATATATTCGGCATGGATGTGGCCCGATACGGCGATTTCACCTCCCTGCGTTACACCAATGCGAAGGTCCGCGAAAACTATGCCCGCCGGTTTTCGATCCGCTTTCCCAACGAGGAATTGCCGGCGGCCCGGCCGCAGCAGACGACACCGCTCTACGACATCATGGTGCGCGACAACAATGCTGTCATGGGCGACACATGGGGGTTGGAGACGCCTCTGTGGTTCGCACCCGCCGGCACCGAAGCGAGGGATGATCTCTCATTTCACCGTTCCAATGATTTCGAACATGTCGGGCGCGAGGTACGTGCCGTGCGGGAGCGCGTCGGGATCACCGAAATTGCCAATTTCGCCAAGTATCAAATCACGGGCGAGGGGGCCGAAGGCTGGCTTTCGCATCTGATGACGAACACCATGCCGCGCACCGGCCGGCTCGTCTTGACACCCATGCTCAACGATCGCGGCAAGCTGATCGGCGATTTCACCATTGCCAAGGCCGAGGATAATCGATTCATGATCTGGGGCTCCAGTGGCGCGCAGATCTATCACATGCGTTGGTTCGAACAGCATCTCCCTGCTGATGGTTCCGTACGGATTCACCGCCTCGGACAGACATTGGTCGGCCTGTCGATTGCCGGGCCGCGTGCGCGCGATGTGCTTGACGCATTGGCCGATACCGATGTTTCGAATGCGGCGTTTCGCTTCATGGATTTTCGCCAAATGGATGTGGCCGGATGCCCCTGCATGGTGAACCGGATCTCCTACACCGGTGATCTGGGATATGAAATCTGGATGGAGCCGGCTTACGAGCGGACCGTGTATCACGCCATCAAGGCGGCCGGTGAAGCCCATGGCATTGTCGATTTCGGCATGCGAGCGCTGCTGTCCATGCGCCTGGAGAAGAACTTCCCCACCTGGTTTGCCGAGTTGCGCCCCATCTATGGCGCCTATGAGGGGGCGATGGACCGGTTCGTCAAATTATCCAAAAACGATTTCATCGGCCGCAGCGCCGCCGCCCGGGAGCAGGCGGACGGACCGAAACTACGGCGCGTCTCGCTGATCATCGACACCGAGAACACCGACGTCATGGGCGACGAACCGGTTTGGGCACGCGTGGGCGACGATGAGTTCGGCACCGTGACACCGCCGCATGGATATGGGGCGCCGCGCTTCGATGCAAACGGAACCCGCACGATGGATCCGAACTCGCAGAGCGATGGCGCGTGGCGGGTTGTCGGCTGGGTAACATCGGGTGGATTCGGACACAGCGTGCAATTGTCTCTCGCACAGGCCTATGTTCCGGCGGATCTAGCCTGCCGCCCCGAACCGGATTTGCTTCAGGTGGAAATACTCGGCAGGCGGTGTGCCGCGAGAATTGCCGTAGAACCGCCATTCGATCCGACCGGAGAGAAAATGCGAGGCTGACGGGTCCGGCGGTGCATCGCTGCCAGGGAAGTGCCGGAGATTGAGTTTCGCTGATTTGTAAGATATCACCGCCTGACCGGATATACGAACCTGCAGGCCATCTGCGCAGTGCGATGTTTCAGGTTCCCGACCTCAGGCGACAGACAAGCACAAGCCCGGTGCGTTTCGGGTGTGTCGGTTTGTTCCCTTTATCAATGCCGCGAAGGTGAACCATGGGCAGTCAACAGGCCGCTGACCAACTTGCGCTTGCGAAGCGAAACACGCTGGTGCTGGCCTCGGCCAACGCCTTCCTTGGCGCCTGTGCGCCCATTGCGATCTCCCTGGGTGCGATCATCGGCGATTACCTGCTGGATGAGGACAAGTCTCTGGCGACGGCCCCGGTAACCGGTTTCAATCTGGGCGTCGCACTCGGCGCTCTGCCGGCGGCCTGGCTGATGCGGCTGATCGGGCGGCGCTATGGATTCATGACCGGCGCACTGATTACCGGTCTTGGCGGCCTGGCGGCGGCTCTGGCATTGTTTCAGCTCAATTTCTGGTTTTTTGCCGTCAGCCTGTTGCTGGTCGGGATCGGGGGCGCTTTTGTACAGCAATACCGGTTTGCCGCTGCTGATGGCGCTCCGGAAAGCTTCAAGGCGCAGGCCATCTCTTGGGTTCTGATCGGCGGTATCTTCGCCGCGATCATCGGTCCGCAAACGGTGATCTTTGCCCGTGATCTCTTTGCGCCGACGCTGTTTGCCGGTGCCTATGCGGGCTTGTTCGTCCTGTCGATGATCGGCATGGGCATTCTGTTTCTGCTGCGCATCAAGGAGCACGCGGTTTTACTGGATGACACGCCGGAGGAGCCGGCCCGACCGTTGCGGGAGATTATCGGCCAACGAAGTTTCCTGACGGCACTGGCCTGCGGCGTTTGCTCGTTCGCGCTGATGTCGTTCATGATGACCGGGGCGCCGCTGGCGATGATCGGCTGCGGGTATTCAACGGATCTGGCGACCCTTGGCATCCAGTGGCATGTGCTGGCGATGTTCGGACCGAGTTTCTTTACCGGTAAGCTGATCGCCCGGTTCGGACGCGAGACGATTGTCGCGACTGGCCTTGTCATTTTGATCTGCTGCGCCATCATCGCCAGTCTGGGAATCGAGATCTGGAATTTCTGGCTGGCGTTGATCTTGCTGGGAATCGGCTGGAACTTCGGGTTCATCGGCGCAACGGCGATGGTGACCCGCACCTATCGACCGTCCGAGAAAAACAAGGTTCAGGGCGTGCACGACGTGATCCTGTTCGGAACGGTGGCCTTCAGTTCTCTGATGTCCGGACAGGTTCTGAATGCTTTCGGATGGACCGGAATCATCATGATCGTCTGGCCGGTCGCCGGCCTGTGTCTCATTCTGCTGGCGCTTCAGGTGCGCAGCGAGCGCAAAAACCGGGCATTTGCCCTTCAATAACCGCTACTTTCGTCCGAAAGGCGGTGCAATTTGTCAACTAGTTCTTGACGGACCGGACCGGTGCCGCCATTACATGCGCGACGCGGCAGCTGGTGGGTCACCGGCAACGATGCCGCTTGACGTAACTGCCGGTATGGGACTGAAATTCCGGCATATAGGAGGGAATGGCATTGACCATCTTACTTGCTGTCATCGCTTGTGGTCTGCTGTCGATTGTCTTTGCGATTTGGGCAACGCAATCGGTGCTTGCCGCTGATCAGGGCAATGAGCGGATGCAGGAAATCGCCGGCGCTATCCGAGAGGGTGCGCAGGCCTATCTGAACCGGCAATACACGACCATCGCCATTGTCGGGGCGGTTGTGTTCGTTATCACCTGGTTGCTGCTTTCGTCACTGGCCGCAATCGGCTTTCTGATTGGCGCCGTTCTCTCCGGAGCCGCCGGATATATCGGCATGCATGTTTCCGTCCGGGCCAATGTGCGCACGGCGCAGGCGGCTTCGAACAGCCTTGCATCGGGCCTTGATATCGCTTTCAAGTCAGGCGCTATCACTGGCATGCTGGTTGCGGGCCTGGCTCTGCTTGGTGTCGCAGTTTACTACTATGTGCTGACCGGACCCATGGGATACGGTGTTGCCGACCGCACGGTCATCGATTCTCTAGTGGCCCTCGGATTCGGCGCGTCGCTGATTTCGATTTTCGCCCGTCTCGGCGGTGGCATCTTCACCAAAGGCGCCGATGTTGGCGGCGACCTGGTGGGCAAGGTTGAAGCCGGTATCCCAGAAGACGACCCGCGCAATCCGGCAACGATCGCCGATAATGTCGGCGATAATGTCGGTGACTGTGCCGGCATGGCTGCGGATTTGTTCGAAACCTACGCCGTCTCGGTCGTTGCGACGATGGTGCTTGGAGCCATCTTTTTTGCCGGTTCGCCGTCGCTGGATGCCGTTATGGTCTATCCGCTGGTGATTTGCGCCACATGCATCGTGACCTCGATTATCGGCGTTTTCTTCGTCAAACTGGGCGCAAACGGATCGATCATGGGCGCGCTTTACAAGGGTCTGTTCGCCACTGGAATCCTGTCGGTTGTCGGCCTTGCGATCGCGACTCATTTGACCGTCGGCTGGGGGCAGGTCGGAGAAGCCGACTTCACCGGAACCGGCCTGTTCATCTGCGGAATCGTCGGTCTTGTCGTGACCGGTCTCATTGTCTGGATCACGGAATACTACACCGGAACTGACAAGCGGCCGGTCAACTCGATCGCACAGGCGTCGGTAACCGGTCACGGCACCAACGTCATTCAGGGCCTGGCGGTTTCGCTTGAAGCAACGGCTCTGCCCGCGATCGTCATCATTGGCGGCATCATTGCGACGTCACAACTCGGTGGTCTGTTCGGGACCGGTATCGCGGTGACGGCCATGCTGGGAATTGCCGGCATGATCGTGGCGCTCGACGCCTTCGGCCCAGTCACCGACAATGCCGGCGGCATTGCCGAAATGTCCGGCCTTCCGGCGGAAGTACGCAAATCGACCGATGCGCTGGATGCGGTCGGCAACACGACCAAAGCCGTCACCAAGGGCTATGCGATCGGTTCCGCGGGATTGGGTGCACTGGTGCTGTTTGCAGCCTATTCCAACGATCTGGAGTTCTTTGCCAACAATTCGGAACAATTCCCGTATTTTGCGAATATCGGTGACATCTCCTTCAGCCTTTCCAACCCCTACGTAGTTGCAGGTCTCATCTTCGGCGGGCTGATTCCCTACCTGTTCGGTGGCATCGCGATGACGGCGGTGGGCCGGGCAGGTGGCACCGTTGTCCAGGAGGTCCGGCGGCAGTTTAAGGAAAAGCCGGGCATTCTTGAAGGCAAGGATCGTCCCGATTACGCCCGGGCCGTGGACATTCTGACAAAGGCCGCCATCAAGGAAATGATCGTTCCTTCATTGCTGCCGGTCCTGGCGCCGCTCGTTGTGTATTTCGGAGTATTGCTGGTCTCCGGGTCGAAAGCATCGGCGTTTGCTGCGCTGGGTGCCGCGCTTCTGGGCGTGATCGTCAACGGTCTGTTCGTGGCGATATCCATGACGTCCGGTGGCGGTGCGTGGGACAATGCCAAGAAATCATTCGAGGATGGCTTTGTCGATGCCGATGGCGTGAAACATGAAAAGGGTGGGGAAGCCCATAAGGCATCCGTCACCGGTGATACGGTCGGTGACCCCTACAAGGATACGGCCGGTCCGGCGGTCAATCCCGCCATCAAGATCACCAATATTGTCGCGTTGCTGTTGCTGGCCGTTCTGGCGCACTGACGGCACAATTGTTCTCCCGGCCGTACAGGAATCGGGTTTTGAACTGGACCCCGCGGTTCGCCGCGGGGTTTTTTTTAATGATTTCAAGCGAATCACCGTGTTTTGTGCCGGGCGCATGGTCGCTGCCAAGCGGTCGCAGCCGCCTGGTGTTGCGGCGTGCCGGGCATCGGAGTGATGCCGGAATGCAACGCTTTGCAACAATTAGTGGTTCTGAACAGCTGAAAACTTGAATCGCCGGGATTGGCCGTTATTAATTAACCATCTTTGGGGGCATGGGATTACTTGGGGATATTTGAATATGCAGTTGCTACGCATATTTGCGGCAATCGCTTCCTTGCAGCTTCTGGCGCTGGGGCAGGCGTTTGGCGCGGACGAACCCGAAACGCAATTCGGTAGAAACGCGCATTACTGGGAAGCGCGATTCGGGGCAGGCGCCTATGATTTTGGCCCTGCGACACCGCAGGTGTTCGATGGCGTGGTGCTGAATGGTGAAATCCTGGCACCGTCTCCCGAGTTTCTGGATGTGCTTGGTTCGCCAAGGCCGTATCTGGGCGGCGACTTTGCCCTTTCCGATGACCCCATCCATGTCATCTATCTGGGCCTCAACTGGGAACTCTACCTGACCCGGAAATTCTATCTCGGCTTCAGTGGCGGCGGTGCATGGGCGAGTTCAGAAACGAAGACCAGCTCTTCCGGCGCAACGAAGGACCTCGGCTCGTCGACATTGTTTCATCTACAAGTCAGCGCCGGTTACGACCTGACATCGGCCATTACGATGCAGATCTTCTACAACCACTTCTCCAACGCCAATCTGCGCAACGCCAATACGGGGCTGGAATCGATTGGCGGCCGGGTCGGTTTCCGATACTGAGTTCTACACGCATCTGATCAAGTATAAGCTGATGTCTGCGCGCGCGTGCGGACACACCGGTGGACTCATCGCAGGCAATGCGGGAAGCGGCTACTGTCCGCCGAGAATCCTGCCGGCGGCGCTCCTGCCACCGGAACCGGTCGAGGACAGGACGCGGCTCAGGAAGGTTTCCTCCCTGCCGCCGGTCGGTGTGGTTCTGGAAATCGTGTCGAACACAACCCCGTCTTCGAGCGTGTAGTTGGAGATGCTGGTCACCGTTTCGTCTTCGTCGAAATAAACCGCCAGTATCGACTGTTCGACGAGGCGCGGCTTCAGGAACATGGCCTTGCGGACCCGCTTTTGCGAGATGTAATAAAACGCTTCCGACCCGTAGTCCGCCTGGGTGGTTGGTGTGCCGAGAGTCAGCAAGACCTGATCCTTGCTTGATCCGGGCGGCACGAGTTCGAGAGCCTGATTGTCGACAACATAACCCTGGGTCAAGACTTCGCTGGTGTTGCAGCCCGTCAGCACAAATGCCGAAACCCCTGCGGCGACGGCACCGCGACAAAAAAAGCGCCGCTCCTTGTTGAATCTGTACTGCTTCAACAGTATCTCCCCTAACGATCAATCGGCCGAGCCGTTGCTTTTCCCGCTCGCTTCGGTAAACCAGCTGCGCAGATGATGCAACAGGGTCACTGTATTCCGGTCTTTCCAATGACGCCAACCGGTGCCGAAAATAAGGCAAAGCCATGATCTTCGGATATTTTGCCCGCAAACGAAGAAATCGGCAGATTGTCGATGAACTTTATCGGCAATTGACCGCCGAAGCCCGAAATCCAGTCTTCTTCGCGCAAATGAATGTCCCGGATACGGTCATGGGGCGATTTGAGATGCTGTCCATGTTCATGGTTCTCTTTTTCCGACGGACGGATCACGCAGGTCCGGCCGTCAAGCAATTGGCCCAGGACATGGTCGACACTTTTTTTGAGGACATCGATCATTCGCTCCGCGAACTGGGTGTCGGCGATGTGAGTGTGCCAAAGAGAATGAAAAAACTGGCGCGCATGTTCTACGGCCGTGCCAATGCCTATGGCCCGGCCCTGGCGAAAAACGATGTGGAGGCGCTGGCCGAAGCTTTGGCGCGAAACATTCATCCGGCCGCAAATGCGTCAAAGGCCGAAGAACCGGCGCTCAGTCGCGCCGATATGCACGCCCTGGCATCGGCGGCCATAGCGCTTGACGGAGCGATGATGAAGACTGCCGAAAACGATCTGCTGGATGGCCGACTCGAGCTGGTGGTGCCACTGCCGGCGGGGGCTGCCGGCAATCTTGATTCGCCACCCCCTTATGATGAATCGGACCGTCAAAAAGACAAAGCAAATTCCTGAAATGAATCAGAAATCCTTTAGCTACAAAGTCAATGTCGCGCATTTGTCCGCAAAGCCGCTTCTCGTCACACTGGAGGCCGATGACAAGGAAAGACAGAGCCTCGCGCAGCGTTGGGGCGTGTCCAGTGTTGAAGCCGTCGCCGCGAAGCTGGAAGTCAGTCGCTGGAAACGCGACGGGGTACGGGTGAAGGGCAGGGTAGAAGCGCGCATAACGCAATCCTGCGTCGTGACCCTGGAACCGGTGACCTCACAGATCGTCGAGACCATCGAAGCTCTGTTTGTTCCCGAAGGCTCCCGCCTTGCGCGCGTTGAAACCAGTGATATCGGCGAAATGATCGTCGATGCCGAAGGACCCGATGCGCCCGAATCCTTTCATGGCGACACGATCGATCTTGCTCAAATCTGTGAAGAGTTCATCGTTCTGTCGATCGATCCCTATCCGCGCCTCGAGGGAGCCGAGATGCCGCCCGAATTGAACGGTTCATCGGCTGAGGAGGAACGTGAATCGCCGTTCGCCGGACTAAGCGGGTTCAAAACCGGGAAGTGATGAAAATACTGCAATCAGGGGAAAAACCGGCAACAGTGCCGCGACAATGACAATTCGGTTGTATGCCGCTGCAAAAGCGCTATTTTCAGCGCGTTGGGATCGGGTGATGCTGGGTCTGCGTTCAGCCTGACCGATCGCGCCGCGGCCCAATTTTTGAGGGACAGTCTAGATTGATCACAATATCCGTGGATGTCATGGGAGGCGATTTCGGCCCCGAAGTCGCCATACCGGGCCTTGCCAAATCTCTCGAACGTCATCCGGATTTGCGGTTTCACCTCTTCGGAATAGAGGATGTGTGCCGACCCATTCTCAACCAACATCCTAAATTGTCGAGCGCCAGCGAGTTTCATCACTGTGAGATCGCAGTGCGCATGGACGACAAGCCGAGCAAGGCCCTCCGGCAGGGGCGCTGGCGGTCCTCCATGTGGCGTTCGATCGAGGCGGTCAAGAACGGTGACGCCGATGTAGGCGTTTCGGCCGGCAATACCGGCGCATTGATGGCCATGTCGCGGTTCTGTCTGCGCACGATGGCCAATATCGAGCGGCCTGCCATTGCCGCCATATGGCCGACGGTGCGCGGCGAGAGCATTGTTCTGGATGTCGGCGCTACGATGGGTGCCGATGCCCAGCAGCTGATCGATTTTTCCATGATGGGCGCTGCCATGGCGAGGGCGCTGTTTGAGATTGAAAAGCCGACCGTCGGATTGCTGAATATCGGCGTTGAGGAAATCAAGGGCCAGGAAGAAATCAAGGAGGCGGGGCGGATCCTGAAAGTCAGCGGTCTATCGGGAATGGACTATCGTGGATTTGTCGAAGGGGACGATCTTGGCAGGGGCACAGTCGACGTTGTCGTGACGGAAGGCTTTTCCGGAAACATTGCCCTCAAGGCCGCTGAGGGAACCGCAAGGCAGATCGGCGAATATCTGCGTGCCGCGATGACGCGCACCTGGCTCGCTCGCCTCGGATATATTCTTGCCAAAAGTGCATTCGATCGATTACGGGAAAAAATGGACCCGGGTAAGGTCAATGGCGGCGTTTTCCTCGGCCTGAACGGGGTGATCATCAAAAGCCACGGTGGCACCGATGCCGATGGTTTTGCAGCGGCGGTCGATGTTGCCCATGACATGGCGCGAAACGACCTTATATCCAAAATCGAAAATGATCTGAAAATCTACCACGCCCGCATGTCGACGACGGACACGACGGCGCAGGAGCAACAGGGATGACGATGATCCGATCAGTGGTTAGAGGCTATGGGGCGTGCCTTCCGAAGCGGGCGGTTCCGAACAAGGATCTTGAAAGCGTCGTTGATACAACGGACGAGTGGATCATACAGCGAACCGGGATCCGGCAGCGCTACATTGCCGATGACGACGAAACGACCTGTTCGCTCGGGGAGGGGGCGGCCAGGGCGGCGCTGGAAAGAGCCGGATTGGAGCCCGATGATATCGACCTGATCATTGTGGCGACGTCCACACCGGACAATACATTTCCCGCTGCAGCCGTTGACATACAGCATCGTCTGGGAATGCGCGGCGGTGCGGCCTTTGACCTGCAGGCAGTATGCACGGGATTTGTCTATGCCGTGGCGACCGCCGACGCTTATCTGCGTGGCGGGCTCGCCAAACGGGCCCTGGTCATCGGTGCCGAAACCTTCTCCAGAATCCTCGACTGGGAAGATCGCGGCACTTGCGTGCTGTTCGGTGACGGTGCGGGGGCCATCATCCTCGAAGCGGTGGAATCGGAGGGCAAACTGTCGGATCGCGGAGTGCTGGCCTCGAAACTTCGATCGGATGGATGCCACAAGGACAAGCTTTATGTTGACGGCGGTCCCTCGAGCACCAAGACGGTCGGGCATCTGCGCATGCAGGGCAGGGAAGTCTTCAAACATGCGGTCGGCATGATCACCGATGTCATCGAAGCTGTGTTCAGCTCGACCGGAATGGGTGCCGCGGATATCGACTGGTTCGTGCCCCACCAGGCCAACAAGCGCATCATCGACGCCTCTGCCCGCAAACTCGGCATTGATCCGGCCAAGGTCGTCATCACGGTCGACCGCTACGGCAACACCTCGGCCGCATCCATACCCCTGGCGCTGGTCGATGCGTTGGAAGACGGACGCATCAAGACAAACGATGTGGTTCTTCTGGAGGCGATGGGTGGTGGTTTCACCTGGGGCGCCGTCATGATTCGCTGGTGATGATTCTTCGGAAAAATCATGATTTTCATGCATTTATCGATGCGGTGCAGCAAAATCACGGCTTGACCGACCAACAATAGGTCAATACTCTTTGCGCAACTCAGTGCAATCTGAGAGTCAATGAGCGGGGATGGTTGTTTGTCAATGGGCGGTAAAACGATCACGAGAGCAGATCTGGCGGAAGCGGTGTTTCGCAAGGTGGGCCTTTCGAGAACGGAATCGGCATCCCTGGTTGAAATGGTGATTGACGAGGTTTGCAATGCCATCGTGCGCGGTGAAAGTGTGAAGCTTTCCTCCTTTGCGACATTTCAGATCCGCGACAAGAACGAACGCATCGGACGCAATCCAAAGACCGGTGAAGAGGTTCCGATTTCGCCGCGCCGGGTCATGACGTTCAAGGCTTCGAACGTGCTGAAGCAACGCGTTCTCGATGCCCATGTCAGCCGGAAGAATTCCGGCAGCAATTGATATCATCCACATCCTTTGCTTCCTGCGGCCTTGAAAAAAGTCCCGGAAGGCTTTGCAATAGCGACTCAATACGGCCTCATTCAACTGGCCTAATAGGGGTGCGCACACCGAACGGAAATGCCCGCCCGCCGTTCAAACGACGGATAAGCGGGACGAGACAGCCGGGGACGCTCCGGCGGGACCATGATATGATGGACAAAAGCCCCGACGCCTTTCGAACGATCAGCGAAGTCGCGGAGGAACTTGATCTCCCACAACACGTGCTGCGGTTTTGGGAGACGCGCTTCAATCAGATCAAGCCGATGAAAAGAGGCGGCGGGCGGCGATACTATCGGCCCGACGATATCGATCTCCTCAAGGGGATACGGCATTTGCTCTACGATCAGGGTTACACGATCAAGGGCGTCCAGAAACTGCTGAAACAGAACGGTCCCCGTTTTGCCATTGCCATCGGGGCAGGGGAAGTAACGCCCGCAGAAGCGCTCGCAACATTGGCCAAAACGGAAAATACGGCCGCGCAGGCGGATACGCAGAAAGCTGCGAAACCGGCGGAAGCGGGTCTTGAGGATGATCAGCTTGTCGGCAAGGCCAAAGTGCCAGCGGGACGGCGCCTGTTTTCACGCGGATCGCCTGAAAGCGGCGGGGAGGCCGATCCGGCCACGAATGGTGGGCTTGCCGCCGATGATCGCTCCTTGCTGCAGGAGGCACTTTACGATCTCCTGGAATGCAAACGCCTGCTCGATCAGGTGCGGTGAAGAATTGCCGCGATGGGATCGCGCCTTGGTGGGGTCCGACGGCAAACGGCCTTGGTGGGAGCCTTGCCGCCGGAACTGTCGTTGGATTTCCCGGTCAGTTCGACCAGCTATCCATATCAATTGCCGCATTGCCGTTCGCCACATAGGCGGTCGCCCTGCTCGGGCTGTTGCCCGCGCTTTCGAAGCCGGCCATGTGGGGTCTTTCCTCGTTCGAAGACAGTTGGAACTGGTTGAGGAGCTCTGACAGCGAAGCGGCTTGCTGGGCAAGATCATGCGAGGCAGCTGACGATTCTTCGACCATGGTGACGTTTTGCTGTGTCCCCTGATCAATCGTGTTGACCGCCTGATTGATTTCCTGAAGCCCATGGGACTGTTCACGAGCCGTATCCAGGATTGCGGTTGTGTGCGCGCTGATTTCACCAACCCCGCTGACGATCGTTTCCAGGGCCTCACCCGTTTCGGCGACCAGCTTGACGCCGGATTTGACCTGTGCGCCGGACTTTGTGATCAGTTCCTTGATCTCTTGTGCCGCGACAGCGGAGCGCTGGGCGAGTTCACGAACTTCCTGGGCGACCACCGCAAAACCCCGCCCGGCTTCACCGGCACGGGCGGCCTCGACCCCGGCATTGAGCGCCAGAAGATTGGTCTGGAATGCGATATCGTCAATCACACCAATGATGCTCGCGATCTGATTGGATGAGTTTTCGATCTCACTCATGGCCGAGACGGTGTTTCGCACGACTTCGCCCGATTGTTCGGCGCTGTCCTTTGTCGTGTTGACCAGATTGCTGGCTTCCTCGGCCCGTTTGGCCGTCGATGCAACCGTGGCGGTGATCTCCTCGACCGCGGATGCGGTTTCTTCCACCGACACGGCCTGTTGCTCGGATCGCTTCGAGAGCTCACTGGAGCCCTCCTTGATCTCTGAAGCGCCGTTTTGAATGGCGTTGGCTGACTGCCCGACATGCCGCAACGCCGCGCACAGCGTTTCCGCCGAGTTGTTGAAGTCCTCCTTCAAGGTCACATAGGCTTCGGGAATGTCCTCATTGACCCGGTAGCTCAGGTCCTTTTGCGAAAGATGCGACAGCGCCTTGCCGAAAATCCCTGCCACAAGCTCGCGTTCGCCGGAGATTGCCTCATCCTGTGCCTGCACCCGGGCCTTTTCGGCTTCTTCACTGTAGATTGAAATGGCAAGGTCCATATCGAGCAGGATGCCTTTGATCAGGCTCGCAAGCGCGGCGCCGAAGGTCTCGGCATCCATCGAGCCGCGCTTCAGCAATTTGTTGGGCCAATGTTCACTGACGATCGTCTTGATCAGATGTTCGATAATGATTGCGTAGCCGCCAATATACCATTGCGGCTCCAGCCCGATGCGGGCGTGGACGGAACCGATGGTTCGAACCTGCTTGACATATTGAGCATCGAATTTTCCATTCGAAATACTGTTCCAGTGTCCAAGCTGCGCACCCTTTGCACGCTGGATATGGTCTTCAGAAGAGAAGAACTTCTTGACCTCTGGCGTTTCGCGAAGCCTCTCGTAGAAAGCATCCAGGCCATTGGTGAGTTCCTGCTCGATGACCGGCTTCAGCATCAAGATGAGTTGGGAACTCTTTTCGTCGAGCCCCATGAATTGCATGCGATCACGAATTTCGATTTGGTTTTCTGACGTATTCATACTTGTTTCCGCTCTCTTGGAAACCGTGAGTCAATCACCGTCAATATCCACAACTGGACACGCTACCCCCCAAGGAAGCATGGAAATGTCGACATGGCGGAGTGGCCTTGGCCGTCCCCTCAGGTTCCTGTTTGTCCCTGAACACCACCATCCATCATGAATTCGGTGAACCCCCGTTTCGCCAACCGATTCTGGCGAGCATGACCGCGCTTCGCTGGCCCGTGCAGGCCGCACTGCGATCCTGTAAAAGAGCATGAAGAAATCCGGTAAACAAAGTATCAATAAATATTTAGCGAATAAATTGCATATTTTCTTAGTGAAAATCACCGGTGGTGCGGCAAATCTCCGGAGGCCGTGTGTTAAGATGTTCCTTGAAATTTCACTGGTTTGCCAACCGGTCAGCATTTCCCTGGGGGCTTGTCGGCAGGGTCTTGATTCTCAGCGCATTCTCGAATGCCTCAAGGTCTGCAAACATGTCCAGTTGTGTATGAGCGGAAATCTCTGGCGGGGGAGGTGCACTGCCGCCGAGCCAGAGCGCACGCTCCCTGGGTAAGACCGCAGGTATGTGTGCAATCTGATTAAACAGAGCCTGATCATCCAGGAGCACCCAACCGAGGCATAGGAGGTTTGCGTCAACGGCTTCGGCCGCCTGCAAAATCTCGCCTGGTGGCAGTTGCGGTCCCAGATAGATGACGCGAATGTCGCGGTTCCGTGCGGCAGCAGCAAACAAATGTTCCGAACTGATCGCGACATCGCCACCGGCCCATAAATGTCCAATTTCACGCAGAGCCGGCAGCACGACATCCCGGGCGAAATCGACGGGGCCTCGCGCCCCAAGGAGTTCGCAGAATGCATGATCCAGGGCTGTCTGATCCACATCCCAAATCATTCCCATGAGCTTCTGCGCGGTTGCCGCTTCGTTGCGGTTCGACGTTTCGCGGGGCGTGGGCCGATGGCAAGGCGTGTTGTTCCCGGTTCCTAGCCTGACTCGAGCTGCGGGACATGGTCGGGCGGCAGCTGGAACGTCGATCACGAACCTCTCCCGGACGGCTTTTTGTTTTGTCGGAGACGACACCACGGCGCGGGCCTCTGGTTTTGTTGATTCATTCTGGCTTTGTCGATCCCAACAAAACCTGAATGGCTCTGAGCGGGCGCAATGATTGGCGGTGACCAGCCGCGATCGGCATTGCTTGTGTCCGCATTTGACGTGTCGCATCGTCTCCGATTGCCAGATGGATAATCGACGCTTGCTAAAAGGATCAAATTATTCTAGTACTAGAATAATGAGCAATGACCTCACCAATGCGGAATATGCCGTTCTGGGATTGCTGGTGGAGCGGCCCAGCCACGGATATGATCTTGAAAAGATCATCCAAACCCGCGGAATGAGGGAGTGGACGGAGCTCGCCTTCTCCTCGATCTATTTCATTCTCAACCGGCTGGAAAAGCGCGGGCTGGCGGAAAGCCAACGCGATCCGGCCAAGAGAACCAGAAAAATATACAGCCCGACGCAGTCCGGAAGGACGGCCTTTCAGACTGCTACGGAAAAGGCCCTGGCAATCCCGCACCCGCTATACCCGTCCGTTCTGCTGGGGCTGTCCAATTGGCAAACGGCGCCTCCGGGTGCCGGAATGAAGGCGCTACGCCACAGGCTCGATGCACTGATCGAAATTCAGATGAAGGTAGAAGCCGCCGCAAACGGGGCACCGGTGACGTTGCCGCATGTCAGCGCAATGTTTGACTACAGCCTGACCCAATTGCGATCGGAAATCGAATGGCTGCGGCGAACCGTGAAGAACCTGGGAGAAACCAATGAGCAAGACTGATTTCAAGAAATCCATGAAGGAGCTTTTTGCCCCCTCCGCAAACGACTTTTCGATCGTCGACGTGCCGGCGATGCACTTCTTGATGATAGACGGCATCGGTTCGCCCAATGCCGATCAGCAGGGCGAATATGCGCAGGCCCTGGCGGCCCTCTATCCCATGGCCTTTAAGCTCAAATTCCTGTCCAAGAAAGTGTTGGGCCGCGACTATGTGGTGCCGCCTCTGCAGGCCCTGTGGTGGGCGGATGACATGGATGTGTTCTTGACCGGTGACAAGGACCAGTGGCAATGGACCGTGATGATCATGCAGCCGGAATGGATCACCGGGGAGCATGTCGCGGAGATCCGCCAAATGGTCGCTGCATCCGGTGACCTGCCGGCCCTTTCAAAACTGCGCCTTGAAACCTACAGCGAGGGAATGGCCGTTCAGATCATGCATATCGGACCCTACTCACAGGAGGGACCGACGCTGAAGAGACTGCATGAAGACTACATCCCGCAAAACGGTTTGATCGAAAATGGTCACCATCACGAGATCTACCTCGGTGACCCTCGAAAAACCGCGCCCGAAAAGCTTAAAACGGTGTTGCGTCAGCCCGTCAGACCGAAATGACGCCGGTATCAGCATCCACTGGCGGCTTGGCCGTCAGCGCCTTATAACGGCTGGATGCGCCAGGTCCGACATATCACCCCAATCAGATGCAAAGCGTAACACACCGCAGCAGAACAACCGGGTCGGGGCACATCCCCTTTGCACTGATCGCGGCCATGGCGGGGTTTGCCATATTGTTGGCCTTGGCGTTCTTTCTGGCCGAGCGGCTGGCGCTGTCGGGCGAAACACGCCGCGCCGCAGACCGGATTTCGCTCTACCGGACAACCCTGGTATCGGCGCTTGAGGAGCACCAGCATCTTCCTTTCATCCTGGCGCGCGATCCACTGGTCATTGCTGCTGCTGAGGGTGCGATGAGCACCGAACTCAATGCGCGGCTGGAGAGTTTCACCAATGAAGCCGGTGTTGATGCCATTTACCTCATGACAACCGACGGCATGACAATCGCCGCCTCCAACTGGTCCGAAGATCAAACATTCATCGGCAACAATTACGGTTTTCGTCCCTATTTCAAATCAGCCTTGTCCGGCAGGCGTGGCTTGTTCTTCGCGATTGGTGCGACCACACAGGAGCCAGGTTTTTTTGTTGCAGAGCCGGTATATACAAATGCGGGACAAATAGCTGGTGTCATTGCCCTCAAAGTCGATCTGACACCCCTGACCCTTGCCTGGCGCGAAGGCGGCGAGACCCTGTTGGTATCGGATGCGCGAGGAATTGCGATCCTTGCCTCCAATCCCGTCTGGACCTATCGGAGCCTGACACCCTTATCCACGAGCGCGCGGGAAGAAATCGCAGCAGAAAGACAGTTTGGAGACGAACCGCTCGAACCACTCGATTTCATCGAAGAAGCCGATGGCGTCAGAATTGATGGTGTGCATTATCTGCAAACGGTCAGCGATGTCGGGCACCTGGATTTGAATCTTCATTATCTGACGCCCTATAACCGGATCAATCAACAGGCTTGGCAGGCAGTGCTTGTGGCGGCTGCCGCTCTCCTTCTGGCAAGCGTTGCTGTGCTGCTGGTGCGAACGCAGCGAATTCGCACCGCATTGTTTGCCTCCCAGGAAGACCGGCGCGGTCTTCAGGTGCTGAACAGGAAGCTGGCGGATGAAATCGAAGAGCGAAAAACCGCTGAACGCCGGTTGGAGCGCGCGCAAAAGGAGCTTCAACAGGTGAGCAAGATGGCCGCCCTCGGACAGCTTTCAGCATCCGTCACTCACGAATTAGGCCAGCCGATCGCCGCCATGAAAAACTACCTGGCGGCTGCCGAGTTGCCCGAAAGTGGTATTGGCGGTGAGGCGCAGGAATTGGTGGATCAGCTCAATGGAATTGCCGTGCGTATGGAGAACATTACCGGGCAGCTACGGTTCTTTGCTCAAGCCGAACCCAAACCGCTCGAAGAATTCGACCTTCGAGCCATCGTGGGTTCGGTTTCCCATCTGATGAAATCAGATCTGGAAGCACGGCATATTAAGTGTCTGATGGATACACCAGGGGAGGTTGTCCCGGTGTTCGGCGACTTGTTCCGCATCGAACAGGTTCTGGTCAATCTCCTGCGCAATGCCAGTGACGCTGTCGCCGATACCGACCAGCCATTCATCAGACTGGTCCTGCGCAGGCAAGGGGATGTCGCGGAGCTGAGTGTGTCGGACAACGGCACCGGCCTGACCCGCGAGGCGCTGACGCATGCCGAGGATCCGTTTTTTTCGACAAAGGCATCGGGTGACGGCATGGGTCTGGGACTGTCCATATCGGCCGCAATTCTAAAGGATCACGGAGGGCAGATGAAATACGCCAATCGGCCAGGCGGAGGGGCGATATTCACCATGATCCTTCCGACCCATACCTCCTGAGCAGGCTGATTCATGGACACGCCGATGAAAGGTCCCAAGGTACTGCTGGTCGACGATGACCGTTCCATGCGCGACTCACTGAACCATCTGCTGACCATGGCCGGTTTTCAGGTGGAGGCCCACTTCCGGGCTTCCGATGCCATATCCGCCTTGTCAAAAACGCAGCCGGATGTGGTCCTGACAGATATGAAAATGCCGGGACTATCCGGATTCGATCTTCTGGACGCCGTACAAAACCAGGATCGCGATCTCCCCGTCATTCTCATATCGGCCCATGGTGACGTTCCGCTCGCCGTCGATGCCATGGAGCGCGGCGCCCACAATTTCATTGAAAAACCTTACCATCCCGGCCGGCTGATCGCCGTTCTGAAACGGGCGGCGGAAAACCATCGTTTGACTCGTGATAATCGTAATCTGCGCGCCCGTCTGACCGATCTTTCCGGGCTTGACCGTGTGCTGATGGGCACCTCGAAAGCCCTGGTTGACCTGCGTACCGAGGTTCTCGATTTGGCGTCACGCTCCATGCCCGTTCTCCTGGCCGGTGAGACCGGAACAGGCAAGGAAGTGGTTGCCCGTGCGCTGCACGATCTCGGCCAGCGCTGCGGCGGCCCGTTTGTCGCCGTCAATTGTGCCAGTCTACTGGAATCGGACTTCGGCAAACTCATGTTCGGCGAGCGCAACGGATCCGATATCGGGTACTTTCTTCGGGCCGACGGTGGAACGCTGTTCCTCGATGAGATCGACGCGCTTTCGGTTGAGCAACAGGGTTTCTTGCTACGGGTTCTGGAAGAAGGTGAAATCTCACCCGTTGGAGCGTCGGCAACCCGGGACGTCAATGTCAGGATCGTTTCGGCCAGCTGTAGCGATTTGCCGGGAGCTGTTGCGGACGGAAGACTTCGCCAGGATCTGTTTTATCGCCTGAATGCCGTTTCCCTGTCCCTGCCGCCGCTGCGCGCGCGCCCGGATGACATCGTGCTGCTCTTTGCCCATTTTGTCGATCTTCACTGCGAGACATACGAGGTGCGCCGACCCGCATTGACTGCCGAGGACACCGCTGCGCTGCTGGCGCATTCCTGGCCGGGCAATGTCCGGGAACTCCGGCATGTTGCCGAACGCCGGGTTCTGGCCGCAGGTCGCGGCCTGGGATCGGTCGCGGAGGCGATCGCCCACGACAGCAATGCAGATGACGTGCCGAACACGCTGCGCGAAGCCGTTGCGGCCTTTGAGCGGCAACTTATCGGCAATGCGCTTATCGCTCATGACGGCAAGATGGACGCGGTTGCCGAAGCCCTTGGTATTGGCCGCAGAACGCTCAATGAGAAAATGGTCAAGCTGAACATTGATCGGGAGAAATTCGTGTGACGGGCAGGCAATGCCGCGCCTTGCGGGAATCCGCAGGGCGGCGCCATGCCTGCTCTGCGGAAAACATCAATACAATTCACGGCTGCAATATGCGAGACTTCCCTTGCGCGCCCGCAATTCGCGCAGTTCACACGGGAGGAGTGGAAGATGATCCGCAATCTGTTGAAAATGACAACTTTGACCGCATTGTCTGCGGTGATGGTCGGCGAGGCCATGGCGACCGAATGGAATGTGTCCCTCTGGGGCAAGCGCCGGGCCTTTACCGAACATGTCGAGAAAATGGCCGAACTGGTGTCCCAGAAGACCAATGGCGAATTCACGTTGAATATATCCTATGGCGGTCTGTCGAAAAACCGCGAGAACCTCGACGGGATATCGATTGGTGCGTTTGAAATGGCGCAGTTTTGCGCCGGCTATCATGCCGATAAGAATCCGTCGATCACGGTTCTGGAGTTGCCCTTTCTTGGCGTCGACTCACTGGAAAAGGAAATCGAGGTGTCACGGGCCGTCTATGCCCACCCGGCAACCCAGAAAGATCTGGCGCGATGGAACGCCACGCTTTTGATGCCGTCACCCCTGCCGCAATACAATATTGCCGGTGTCGGAGACGCACCCAAATCTCTGGGTGATTTCGAGGGACTGACGGTGCGCGCAACCGGCGGGATCGGCAAGGCCATGGCGGCTGTCGGTGCCGTTCCCACATCAATGTCGGCTTCCGAGGTGCGGCAGGCACTGGATTCGGGCGTTGTCAAGGCCGTTGCCTTTGCGCCCCATGCCCATATGTCCTTCGGCACGGTCGAAACCGCCAAATGGTGGACGACCAATCTCAATCCAGGCACGGTAAACTGTCCGGTCGTCGTCAACACAGATGCGCTTGATGCGCTGTCCGACGAACATCGTGCGGCCCTTTTGGGCTCCGTTGATGAAGCGCTTCAGCATTATGTCGATGTGTACAATGGCGCGACCATGGACGCCTGGGGGCCGAAACTGTCCGAAATGGGGATCGAGCAGATCACCTTCAGCGACAGTGAATTGGCGGCTTTCCGTGAAAAGGTCGCTGGCCCGGCCGCCGCCGCCTGGATCGAGGAGAACAAGGCAAAGGGCCTTCCGGCGCAAGAGCTCTACGACCTGACCGTCAAAACCATCGCCGGGAACTGATCCAAGACGGTTGCCCGCGGCCGCTGAAGCGGTCGCGGGCGCCTTGTTGTTTGGGAGGACAACATGGCTGCGGAAGCATCAATCCTGCAGGATGACAGCTGGCTGAGCCGGCTCGACCGATCTCTGTTTTCCTTTGAACGCCTGCTGGCGCTGATTGGCGGCCTGGCAGTGTTCTCGCTGATGGTGCTTGCGGTTTTCAGCGTGTCGGGCCGCAACGTCATGAACCAACCTCTGCCCGGCTACGTCGATTGGATCGAACAGGTCATGCCATTGATCGCGTTTCTTGCGGTGTCCTATGCCCAGCGCCTCGGTGGCCATATTCGCATGGATCTGGTCATCGGCATGTTGTCGGGCCGGGCTTTGTGGCTCGCCGAATTTGCATCGACCCTGGCCATGTTGATCCTGATGCTTCTTCTGGTCTGGGGGTCCTATGCGCATTTCGAGCGATCCTTTGATCTGTCGGCGCCCCTGTGGAGCCGGGACAGTTCCATGGACATCGGCATTCCACTGTGGCCGGGAAAACTTCTGGCGCCCATTGCGTTCTCGGTGCTCAGTCTGCGCCTGATGCTGCAATTATGGGGCTATGGCCGGGCCATGCGGACCGGCACAGACAGTCCGGTCGCCGTGCCGCTGATCGAGGATGCCGCCACCCAGGCAGCCCGCGAAGCCGAGACGGTTTCCGGCCTCGATAACGGGTCCGTACGCTGATGGAACCGATCGATATCGGATTGATCGTCTCGGCGGCGATGCTCGTCATGGTGATCATCGGCATGCGGGTTGCCTTCGCTGCTGCGCTTGCGGGTCTGGTCGGGCTGGTCTGGATCTTCTGGGCCAAGAAGGGATACGATCCGCAAGATTTTACCTGGGCCTTGACGGTGGCGGTCAAAACCGCCGGGCAGGTGCCGCATTCGAAGATCACCTCACAGGCGCTGTCACTGATTCCGACCTTCATTCTGATCGGCTATCTGGCCTATTACGCCGGCCTGACCAAGGCGCTCTTCGAAGCAGCCAAACGCTGGGTCGGCTGGCTGCCTGGCGGGCTGGGGGTTGCGACCGTTTTCGCCACCGCCGGATTTGCCGCTGTCTCCGGCGCATCCGTTGCAACCAGCGCCGTGTTCGCGCGCATCGCCATCCCGGAGATGCTGCAGCTTGGCTATGACAAGCGCTTTGCCGCGGGCGTTGTGGCGGCCGGTGGAACACTCGCCTCGCTTATACCTCCCTCGGCCATTCTGGTGATCTACGCCATAATCGTCGAACAGGACGTCGGCCGGCTGCTGCTTGCCGGTTTCGTTCCCGGCGCCGTTTCGGCACTGATTTATGGCGGCCTCATCGTGTTCATGGCGGTGGCTTTCAAACGCCTCGGGCCGCCGGTTTCAGGCTTTACCTGGGGTGAACGGTTTCGGTCCCTGCCACCGGCACTGCCGATCGTTTTCGTGGTCGTCATAATCATCTTCTTCATCTACAACCCGTTTGGCGGGGATGCCTGGGGAACGCCGACAGAAGGAGGAGCGCTCGGGGCGTTCGTGGTGTTCTGCATGGCGGTTTATCGTGGCATGCGCTGGAAACAGTTCCGGGATTCCCTGCTGGAGACCGCGAAACTGGCGGTGATGATATTCACCATCATCTGGGGTGTACTGGTCTATGTCCGGTTTCTCGGATTTGCCGATCTTCCCGGTGCATTTTCCGACTGGATCACCTCGCTCGAGCAAAACCCGATGTTGACGCTGGTTCTGATCCTGCTGGCCTATGCCGTGCTCGGCATGTTCATGGATGCCATCGGCATGCTGCTTTTGACGCTTCCCGTCGTCTATCCGGCCGTCATCGCCTTGAACGGGGGGATCGATGTGAGCGCGGCGGACAGCGCCTTCGGCGTGTCCGGCACGGGCTGTGCGATCTGGTTCGGGATTCTGGTGGTCAAGATGGCGGAGCTGTGTCTGATTACCCCACCGATCGGCCTCAACTGTTTCGTTGTCGCCGGTGTGCGCCCGGATATTTCGGTGCAAGACGTCTTTCGGGGAGCCACGCCGTTTTTCGTCGCCGATGCGATCACCATCGCAACACTGATTGCCTTTCCCTCAATTGTTTTGTGGCTGCCGGGTTTGATCTGACGTTTTCAGTTCAGTCCCCGGGCGTCAGGAGACACGGAAAGACGGGCCGTCATTTGCTCTGTTTCTCAGCCTTCTTGGGTTCGCCGACAGCCGGCGTCTCGGGCTCGGCAGTCTCGCGCCCGGACATCTGGTCGAGCGTCTGGCTGCGATATTTTTCTGTATAGGCCGCAACCCGTTCAGCCCGCTCCAGCGCCGTCTCGTTCGGCGCCTTGTCTTCCACCGGCTCCTCCTGCTGCGTCGTCACCACTGGTTTGCCGGACTGCACATGGGCATCGGCGAGCACGCGTAGATGGTTTTCAATGAGGATGAAACAGGCAAACAGACCCGCGCCGAGCGACGCCGCCAGGAACCCTGCGGCAAAACCGATCAGCGCACCGGCCCAGGGTTCCACATCGAGCGACGGCGCCTGAACATAGCCGGCAAAGGCACCGCCGACGATGAACACCGCGGCGAGGACGCGAATGATCCCGGACAGAAAATCGACCAACAATCGCAGCATCGTCTCAGAGCTCCCACATGATCCCCGGCCGGCAATCCGGCAAAGTCAAGCTACCGTATGCACCCAAAAACGTGAACCGGGCCCGCCCACTCATTCACCTGATGGTAAACCGGTGTATCCGGATCGCGGCTAATTGACGGCGGCCACTCTTGTGTTTGAAGCCGACCGTTCCACCATACGCGCTGTTTTGACGGTGGCTCTGACAACCCGGCTCTTGTTGGCCGGACGGGTGACGTTTCGAACAAAGGCGTTGACGGCGGCGTCGACACTCTTGGCCGTTTTGAAACTGTTGAACCGCTTGGCTTCACCAATGATCAAACGGATATTGTAGTCCGGATTCGTCAAGTTCGCAGCGGAATGGCCTGTGCCAAGTCCGTTGCGCCGGTTGAGTTGGAACAAGCCGTAACACCGGCAGCCCCGGTTATGCGCCTTGGGGTTCAGGGTCGATTCGCGGATAGCCACGGAGACGGCGGCAATCTGTTGTGCCCGCCCGTAGCCTGCAGCGGCAAAGCGGCTCGCAATCTTGTTGGCGATGTTCGTCTGCGCCTTGGTGTAGCCGGGCAGGGAGTCAAAGCGGATGCTGTCGGATTTTGCGACGATCAGATCCGTTTCGCCGCGCTCGGCATGGGCAAGCGGAAATTGCGATGTGAAGGCGAGGGCGCAGACCAGGGCGGTCGCCAGGACGGTTCGGTAGCGATGGGAAAACATGTCGGACAATCACAGTTTGTTTGCCATGGCGCGCACCTGACTGGCGATCGATATGGCGTTTGATTTCGAAATTCACCGGTACTGTTCGAGCCCCAAGGGCTTGCAAACAAAAGGGTTTCGATGACGTGTGGCTGCATCATCAAACTATTTGTCCGAAATATGGCAGCGCGCAAAAGCCATGGCGAATAGGACTGTTTCGCGGTTTTCGCCGTCCGACCGTGTCCAATTTGACACAGGTCGCATTGGTCATGGAATTGCCGTGGTCAGAGCCATATATTGACACCAACCAGCCTCTAACAATCATCTGGAGAAATCAGACATGACGCCATGGGTTCGAGCGATCGCGAGTACGGCGGTCATCCTTTCTTTTGCCGGCGCTGCAGTCGGGACAGCGCATGCTGATGCACTTGGCAAGATCGGCGGCGCGGTCAAGGGTGCCGGCCAGGCGATCAAGAAGGGTGCGCAAAAAACCGGCGAAGTGATCGTCAAGGGTGCCGAAAACACCGGCGAAGCCATCGAAAAGGGGATCGAGAAAACCGGCGACGCCCTTTCCGGCAAACCGCAGGCCGAAGAGGAACTGGTCCAGATCCCGGCGCCGGATACGCCGCGTTACGTCTTTGTGCAACAGGCGCAGACTGCACAGACCGAAGGCGACGTACTGGTCCTGTCGGGCCTGACGCCCTCGACCTATTATTTCTCCGACCGGCCTCAGCGCATAGCCGGCCATATGCGCCACTCGGATTTCGCCGCCCTTTGGGACGATGAGTCCGAAGACGGCTTCAGGAATGATCCGCCCAATGCGGCTCTCACCACACCGGATCAGATCGACGATGAACCCATTGTCATGGAACTGCTGACGGCCAACTACAATGGCGAGGATATGAGCTTTCGCTTCAAGATGATCTCAGGCAATCTTCCCGAAACATCGGTGAACGTCGCGGTGTTCATCGACACGAATGTCTGGAGTGATGTGAATGTGACGAAGGCTGCGGAAAACTAATTCCAGCGGTTGGCGGGGCACGACCAAACAATTGGCCGTGTCCCTATTGTGTTTGAAGATGCTTGCGGACGCGTCAGGTGACACATGAGCAAACCTATTTCTCATCATCGCAATATTCGATGCTCTCAACCTTCGACTTTTCATCATAACGATAATCACACTTATCGGGCTTCTTCGAAGAGGTGGCTGGCGCCATAGACGAAACGGTCCGCTGCATCCGGTCTGCCCAGGTATTCGGATCGTCTTCACGATGCCTGCGGATGAGGCTCTTGGGTTCGCCGCCGAAATACCATCTGAGGCCGCCATAAACCGAGGAGGCGTTGTCTTCCGCTATGGCGCCGTAGGCAAACAGCGTGACCGAAGCGGAAGGCTGCGGCTGCCATTCGGCGCCGAGCGTCAGCGCATTGATATCAAGATAGCGTGCGACACCGAAGTTCAGATTGATGTCGTCCGTCGGATAGTATCCAACCTGTGCGGCACCGAAGAATTCACCGTTCAACTGGGTGCTGTCCTCATAGCCGGCAAGGCCGGAGAGTGTGAACCGGTCGAAATAGTACTGGCCCTCGACGGCGAAGCGGCTGACCGAATTAGGGCCCGCGTCGGAATACTCAGCATAGATGCCGGCCAGATAGGTGGTCGGATCACGCATGAACAGGTGGCCGCCAACGCCCCATACCGTGTTGCTGGCAGTTTCTCCAACAAGACCGTCGAGCTGAAAGCCAAAACGGCATCCAAGCGGCAGAGACACCGAACCTGCTGCATGGAAGCGGCCTGAATCAAAGGCGCTGTCACCAATACCGCCGCCCGCAGCTTCGACTTTACCATTGGGGCCGGAGACCGCGCACAGACTCCGTTGGGCATAGACTTCTGTGACTTCAACGACTTCTACAAGATCAGCCGAGTGTGCCGGCATCGACGCGCCCCACGCCAGAACACCGGCCGCCGCAAGGAGGCCTTTACGCATGATACTCACCTTCATTTATTTTCCCATCGAAACAGGACAATAAAGCGCGTTGTTGAATCAAACAATAAAGCCGAAGTGGCCACGCACAGCTTGTTTGACTCCGTGGCAAAAGAGCAACAGGGAAAATTTGCTCCTGATTTCAAGAAAACAGAAATTACCGCTTGCGTCAGAACGGTGCAGAGACTAGAGAAATCAGGCCTTTTCGGCAGGTCGGAGCGTAGCGCAGCCCGGTAGCGCACTTGACTGGGGGTCAAGGGGTCGTGGGTTCGAATCCCGCCGCTCCGACCATTTTTTCAATAACTTAGCAGAAATCCTATAGCCCCCGGTTTACACTTTTTCGGCTGGTTTACAGCTTTGTTCTGCCTTCGATCCGCTCAATCACGGCCTCTGCAACCAGATAATGCTTGCGAATTATGGTCTCTGCTTCGATCTCGCTGTGGCCCGATGCCTCCGCGATTTCCTTGAATGAAGCACCTTCCCGATAGGCCCATGTGCAGAATGTTCCTCGAAGGTCATGGAAGGTTCGATCATTGATGCCGGCTTTCGCCGCAGCCTTCCTCCACGATGATTTGAAACCGGACTTCCATGGGCGGCCGCGCTGATTGGTAAGAATGGTGACGGCTTTCTGCTCCATTCTGTCCAGCATGGCTTTCAGATCCGCGGAAACCTTGATCCGGACTTGTTTGCCCGTCTTCTCCTGCTTGAGTGCTATCACCCGCCCATCATAAGCCGACCAGGTGAGGCGCAACAGGTCACCTTGGCGTTGCCCGGTCCATAGGGCAAGCGTCATGGCCTCGCAAAGCGGTTGGGATGCTGTGTCCATGAACCGTTTGATTTCACTGTCGCTCCAAATGACATCGCGCCGGCTGCCATCGCTGATCTTTTCGACACGCTCGAGCGGATGGCGAGCGATGAATTCCCGATCATAGCCATAGGACAGTATGCGCCGCAGCACAGCCATGTAGAGATCGGCCTTGCGCGGATGCGTCTTCGCGATGCCATCACGCCATTGCAGGAAATCGCTGCGGGCGCCGTGTTCGGCCAGAGCGGTCAATGGCATGTCGTAATATTCGGTCTCGATTGCCTTGATAGCCAGGTCGTAGCCTTCCCGGGTGGACGGCTTCAAATTCAGATAGGCAGGGGAATCTAGATAGGCTCTGACCAGTTCAGCCATGCAGCCTTGATAGGGCGCGTCGGCTCGATCTCGGGTCAGTCGGACATATTCAGAGACAAAGGCGTCAGTGTGAGGCTCCGCATCGATCCGCGGCCCGCCACGCCACGCATAGTAATAGAAGCGCACGGATCCATCAGCGAGTTTCTTTCGGACCTTATGAATGCCCATGAGCTTTATTTGCACGGCGCGACTCTCTCCATTTGCGGAGAGATGAACCGCCATCCTGATCGGTGTTGTCAATGTGGATGGATTGAATACCGGGGATAATCGTTATCGATCGATCGGATTCCAGCCGAACGCCAACGCCCTTTGCAAGAGCTACATCAGCGGCTCTGCGCAGTTCAGCTTTGGTGAATGTCGGGCGATTGGTCATCGTTCTTCCGTCTTGGCCCATGCACGGCCCACATAATTGTGTTGAAGGGCTGTGCGGGCGATCATTTTCCGTTTGAAAGACATTTCGCCTGTGTCAATGTGTCCGTCGGCTATTAATTCCAACGCCTCCCGCAACCGTGCATTCTCAAGACCGGACCCCAAATGGGGGCATCCCATCGCATCATCCGCACGGTCACAGCCGGGAAAGCCACTTTCACATTTGTTCCATTCATCTGCTGGCAGGGAGCAATAAGCACATGGTTGGTCTGAATTGGCGAGGGCTGCCCGGAGACGTGTGTTCTCCGCTTCAAGACGCTTGAATTTCGGCAGGTGACCAAGGCACACATCGTTCGGGTCATCGTAGCCGCAGCCGCATTCTTGGCCGCTTGCGTCTATGAGTTCCTGATTGTGTTCAGTCAGCCGCTCTATCTCAGTGGCGGCTTTGCGCAAATCTCTGCCATATGCATATGTACTGGCGACTTGATCAGCAGCCAGAGCCCGCAGTTGAGTAGGAATGTCAGGGCTTTCCTTGTCTGGCGAATTATCACCGCCACCTCGCAGCCGTTCGATCTCGGCATTGAGGTCTAATTCTCGCTGCTGCTGGTCACCGAGACTGTCCGACAGCATTTGTCTTTCTAATCTGGTGTCTTTTAGTTCGGCGTCCTGATCAGCAACCAAAGCGGCTATTGAGCGTATGGCGTCGGGGTGACAGCGAGCAATGTGGGATGCATTTGCTACAGATGAGCCATTATCTGAATGAATGACGCCAGTCGCTGGATGGCCCTTACGCACCACCATAAATGGCGCAGATGGCGGCTCACCAAAATCAACAACATGGCTTCGGTCGACATCACCCAATCGTCCCGTTTTCCAAGGACCCGGCGTCACGCCTTCCAGCCCTTCCACGATCTCATTCAATGCTTTGCTGCCTGGGTGGGTGGCTATAGAAAGTGTAAATGGCCCCACCAAATCCGTTTCGTGACTTTCCATCTGGTGGTTATTGCAGAAGCCACCGATGGAATAGTGCCGCGTCTTAGTCTCGCCTTTGATTTTGAATATCCATGGACAGGGCCAACAGGAATCATTTCGCCCCAAGTAAAAGGCTTTGCGTCCATCGCGGGTAATTGCGTCTCTCGCTTCAACTTTCCATGCCATCAGTTCACCACCTTTCCACCTGACCATTCATTCTTTTCCGAATGCCTGATGCTTTCGTGCCAGGCAGGGGGCGTGACGTGGAGCGTTTGAACCCCAAATGTTTACTTTCCCGCCTTTTTGCTTTGGCAATGTTCTTCACGTCGATTTTGGTCTTTGGCCTATGACAGCACTCCACACCCAATAGCTGCCCGTCTTCCGCTGTGAGCTTTCGGCTCTTGTCTATCTCCATTGCGTCAGGCGTCGTGTGGTGGATTTCGTAGCGCTTTCCAGCCAGCACCAGATCGCAGCTCTCACAAACCACCTGACCGGCTTCGTTCATGGCCCTGTGGACGATCTGGGCTTTGACAGTGCGGGTGAATTCTCTACGAGGCATCGTTAGAGCTTCTCCGCTCGGAAGAACGACTTGGTCGCGTTGTCCTCACCCCACGCGATCTGCTTCAAATAGTCCCGCTCTATCTTCCCGGAGGACTCTGTGGCCGACAAATAGCTTCGCAGACTCTTCACAATGGCCAAGGCCATATATGGATCGTCCAGCCCTTCTGATAATGACCTACTCTTCACTGCTTCCACTCCCTTCGTCCTGCAACGCGCCTCACACGGCGGTATGCTGCCAGTTCTGCCAGTGTCTTTTTCCTCAACTCATGCTGGATGATCACAGCCTTCCTTGCCCTTGATCCGGGAGGATATTGCTTTGATTGAGTGATGAGAGCGGCGCGGGTGGTCATTGTGCTGCCTTCCTGTTTTTCAGGTGGTTGGGCAGCAGCCACGCCGTAATCAAAGTGTCATCCCTAAAGACGAACAAATATCGGTCATGCACTCGCAGCGTTGCCTTGTGGGCTTCTTCCCGGTGGAGAATTACCCAATCGAGATAACGGCGCATTGCACCGGAGTATTCGCCCTGGTTGTGCCCATTGGCCCACGCTTCGTTGGCAAGCTTTTCAACCGCCTTCTTGGGTAGACCAAGGCGCTGACGGATGCGTTTTACTGCGTGCCTTGTCAGTTCAACGGTCACTGTCTTATCTCCGGGTAAGAGGCGGACGGCGAACGCGCTACGCCGCCCGCTGCAGGGGTGCGAAGGTGGGAGGTGGACCTTTCGCCGCCTGCATCCGGTGCGGGACTTGCACCGGGGTTGAAATCGATATTGTTCTGAGCGCCCCAAGCCATGATCAGATCAATCAGGTCGGACATCTCGTGTTTGGACAGATCCGAAGACGACTGGCCGTAAGGGACGAATTCTGAGCCTTCCAACGCGGGAAGAAATTGGATTTCCCGGCCAAGAGCGTGAAGGAAAATGACCTTCCATTGATCTGCGGTGTATTTCTGGCCGCGATGGGTTGCCTGTTGCGCCACGTCCGTCAGGAGTGCCCACATATGGCTGTTCTGAGAAAGGCTCCGCTGGGCAGCCTTGAATTCGACACGGGTGCCAACAGGTGCCTTGCGGGCCAGTCCGATTGCCTTGGCCCGTTGTGCGTCGTTACTGAGGACGATCATTGCGCGGCTCATGTCGTCACCCTGCACTCAGTGGGGATTGGCCAATAAACAGGCGGTCCCGGTGTTCGCCGTAAAGATCGGAAAGGTCTTTGCCTCTTACCTTTTTGCCCAACAGCGCTTCGATATCCGAAAACTCGTCTGTCAGTTCGTTTTCGTCGGTCTTTGCGCCCAGCCGTTCACCTGCTATCTCAAGGCGGCGGTTGTAAATCAGGTCTTTCGCGCTGGAATAGAAGGAGTCGGGCCAAACACTCTTTCGCTCCTCAATTCGCAATTCAAATTTATTGACCTCCTCAAAGGTCTGCGCGCCGTTGATAGCGTTTTCGACCTCGTCCCAATTCACTTCCTTTTTCGCTTCTGCGATGGACATTTTGCGCGCACCACCGTCGCCAACCTGCGCGGCATCTGAGCCGTCATTGTCGTCCACGGCAGACACGCCAATCAAGGATGTCAACGCGTAGCGTCGGGCATAGGTCAGCGCCGCGCCCATCGCTTGGTGGTCGTTGTTCGGCCCACTCACAGGGTATTCTGATTCCATGAATTCGCCGCTCTTGTGGGCGATCCGCGTCACCAAAATGACAGAGTTGTTCTCTAGGATTTTGGTGGGCTGGCTGACACTCAGACCATGTCTGGACAACACCGGCAGTACGGTTTTGAGCACGTCGCCAATATCCGCGTACTTGTAGGTCATTTCATAGGATTTGCCCGTTTTCCTGGATGTGCCTTTCACGGTCGCGGTTTTGTTCTTTTTCGGGTTTTCCAGATCCGCCTGAGCGGCGGCAAGAGCCTCATAAAGCGTTGTCGGCTCTGTCTGTTCTTCCTTCACGGTTGCGTCTGTGTCAGTCATTGGAAGGCTCCTTGAGAGTGGGAGGTTCGGGGAGGTCTTTCCATTCGGTTGGCGGTGTCGATCTGACGCCGTCCTCGTTTACCTCCCAACAAATCCCGTCCGTCCAGTCCGGGGGGTCTTGTCCTTCCATGAAGTGCCAACCGCCACAGCCTTCCCCATCCGAATCCAACAACCCGCCAAACCAAGCAATCACATTGTCATCGCCGCGGCCGGGGATTCGAGCCTGTATGCTCGTCCCATCCTTCGGCGCTGTCTCTATTGGTCTCCAATCACTCATGGCTTTGGTTCCTTGAGAGTGTCTAGAAGCTCTCGAATTGGCTTCACAGCGGCGAGCTTTTCCGGGGTGTGCGCTTGGCGCTCATGTTGGACGCGGCCATGCTCGTTTTTCAGTCTCTTGCCGCAGACACGGCAAGTGTGAAGAACCTGTGCCCGGCGCTTCTTTGCCTGCCGCTCGATTTCTTTAAATACGTCGTCTCGTTCCATTTTGGCGACGGCACGCTGATCTTCTCCGCTTTTACCCGGCGCTTCCCAACCACAATTGCGACAGGTTCGGCCAGGGGCTACACTGGTACCGGTTCCATATCGAATTGCGCAGAACGGACACTCGTGCCAATGCATTCGAAGCCTCTGGCGGCGTCTGCGTTGTTCGCGGCAAAAGTCGCCATAATCACTCATAGCGCCACCAGCGTTACAACGATGATAAGCAGCGAGACGGATGCAGAGGCTATTGTGTTGAGGTCAGGGGAAGTCATTGTCCGTTGCTCTGCTCTGCTGAGGGCTGAGCGCAGACAATACTCTCTCCAGCTTTAAACTCTGCCACCAGCGCTCGCTTGTGCTTTGCCCACTGCCGAGTGCCGTCCGGGAAGCCGACCCACAACATTCCAAAGGGTTGCACTTCGAATACCTTGATCCGGTGACCCATTGGATTCCGGTAGGTCATACCAGCGAATATGCCTGAGCTTTGCATCACTTCCCCTCCCGCTCGGAAAGGAGGGCGGCACGCACAGTCTCAACCCCAATTCGTCGGCCAAGCCAGATGTCTTCTGCCGTTTTGCTGGGGAGCACGTCCCTAGCATTTTCGTCTATTTTGCTTTGTGCCTCAGCTATGAGGCGGTCGCAGATTTCGATTGCTTTTTCGGTCATGTTGTCACCTCCCTCTCGTCGATGAGGGCGCGGGGTTTTGGCGGCACGACCTCGTATTCATGAAATCCAGTCAGCTTTACGCTGTAGGGGCGGTAATCCGCCGGTTCACGGAGATTAGCCAAGCCACAATTGACCGCCGCCGCATGGGCGGCATGTTCAAGCCGATTGACGTGAAACGCCTGCCAATTCAGGTCAACGGTGGTCTTTTGCGCTTTACTGTGATCGGCGTTCCTTGCTCGCTCCGAAAGCTTCGCCATTTTCCGACGCTCCGTGCGTAGGAGCTTCACTGCCTCAAACAGGGCTTCAACATCTTCAAGCGGGGCCACCATCACTTCCCCTCCCGCTCGGAAAGGAGGGCGTCGGCCACAGTTTCGACGCCATCAAGAAAACAAGCATCTTCTGCCGTCCGCCGCACAACGTAGTCAGCCCACTCGGGCCCGTTTCGGTGATTTTCGCTGATGAATCCGTCGTGCGCAGCCGAATACCTCCACCCCAAGCGGATGGCCGTCTGCATCCAAATACTTGCTTGTGTCATCAGAACCCACCGTTGTTGTTTTCAATTGCGGTCACCCGAACAAAGGTGATGTCGGCTGAATATGCGCCAGCATGTTTTTGAACCTCTCGACGCATCTGCCGTTCGATTTGATTATCCGACCAACCTTTCGGGACTTCGATTTCCACCGTTCCCTCAATCTGGTATTCTCCGACGGCCCTTTTTTTCATGACGATGACCTAGGGAACGCGTCTGCATGATCCATCGTCCACCCCTGAGCAGGGGTTGCGTGATTTGCATTTCCAAGGCGATTCAGGTGGCCGAGAGTGATCGTCCCCGCGTGCTTCCGACCATCACCAGTCAACACCGTCAGGCGGGTCAATTGAGTGTCAACATCGTCACCAAAGCCGGTTACGTACAGGGTGCCGCTGCGGGTGGAGATTTGCAGAATCGGCAACCCGCCAGCATGCTTGGTGGCCGCGCTGTGTCGTTTGTGACTCTTCAACATCTACTTTCCCCCTGTGTTTGAGTTGTGGGGCGGACGGCCCCAGGACCACTGACAAAGCGAATCCAGTTCGTCCCATGTCTTGCGTGGTGTTCCGTCGTGATAGTTTGGTTGGATGGCGCAATCTGCTTCATAGGCTTCACGGCCACGAAGGTCGGGATTGTTGCGGGCTGTGTGGTCCATCATGCCGCCACCCCATGGTCTTCGCAGTGGTCTTCCCATGCCTGCGATTTCTTCACGTAATCGGGGAGGGTGCTTTCATCCCATGTGTAGGGCTGTTGACCGTCCAGATAGGCTTGGGCCAACTCTTCGGTGATGTCCTCGCCTTTCAAGGTCTGGAAATCGAACCGGATAACCCGCTGCGCTTCGTCATTCAGGAGCGGCAGCACGTCGGCTTTCGTGGCGTAGGTCTTGGCCAGAAAGTCGGACTCTTCAATGTAGCGATCACCCGTGTTGCTCACGATGATCTGCAGCACTTCGTCTTCGCCGATGTATGGGACTTTTGTCTTGATGGTGTGCATATCAACCTCCGTCTTGTGAGGTTAATATATAAGCAAATTGCTTAGTTTACAACACTAAAAATGAGCATATTGCTTATAAAAATGTTTTGTGATACCAAAACCGCGTCAATGTCCGGGTGCGCTGGTGGTCGCATTGGCGGTTTGTATCGGGAGACTGGGAGCGCATCGCGGGCTGGACCGCAAGATAACCAGAGGGAAGGCGTAACCGATACGGGAGTGTGATCCCGACGCCTGAGGCTTCACCGGCCAATAGAAGTCACATCATGAAGCGCGTGGTGCTATGGACCGTCATATGGTCCAGCGTGGATGCATGCGGAAACCTCAAGGTGCGTCGCAATTGAGAATACCGCGCAGTAATCCGGCAGCCAGATCACTTCTGGTTGGCTAGGGATTACTGCGTCGTTGCCTAAGGATTGAACGCATTGAGAATACAGAAAACCCGCTCTTGGGTTAACTGTTTTGGGTTGTAAGCGGTATTGTCAAACCGTACACTTCTTCTTGGGTAGGGCTCACCAGGATATGCAGGAGTGCGTTTTGAGACATTCTCCGTTAGATAATAAAACCAGTGACATAATCATAAATAGAATTGCGTGCGGCGTCGTTGGTATGCTTCCAGAGGATCGAGAAGATGCGATCCGCGTACTAAATCTGGCTCACAGTATTATGGGCATTTACAAGCCCACGGATATCAAGCAGCCAAACGAAGTCAGCAATATCACGCCGTTTTCATCTGCTCCGAAACTTCGACCAAACGAGTCTGGAGTTCAAACGGCAACGAACTCTGGTCTCCACAGTAAATCCAGTCAAGGGTAACCCTCCACCGGTTTCTGAGAATCATCGCCTTTCTAACTGAAAGCGACTTGCCGTGCTCGTGGTTGCCCCACTCGCTTGGAGTAATGCCTGAGGCCGCAGCGAATTTTGCTTGATCGCCGCGCTCGTTGCCCACGCACGCGATGCGGAGCAACACAAGTCGCTGCCTGATGTCATCGGCGCTGTTTCCGGTCGGAATCATGGTAGCCAAATACTGCAATTTTCCCAGCTAGCTATCCATGAGCGTTTTGCTTATTGACAATAATAAGCATATTGCTTATAAAATTGGCATGACCAAAGCGATTGAACTCAAAACAGTGGCAGAAATTGTGCGGCACTACGGTAGGGCGCGCGATGTCGCAGAACGGTTCGGGCAAACCGTAGGGAACGTGAATAGCTGGATCCGGCGAAAGGAAATTCCCCCACGATACTATCTGCAGCACACGGCAATCTTGGAGCGTGACGGAGTGTCCGTATCTCCGGAAGTGTGGGGCCAGAAAGCACCAACCGAGGCCGCAGAATGACCAAGGCACCCACACCCGGACCTTGGACGGTCGATAGCCCCTCCGCAGACAAAATTGGCCCCGCAGTGCGAACGAGGAAAACGCACTGCGGGGCCAGCCTCACCCATGCGGACGCCACAGACAAACGGCGGGGTGGGGTTCTTTCAACTCAATCTAATTCATTCGAGGTTTCCAGCGGACGGCAATCCGCTTCACCAAATCTCGCATTGTACCGGGGAGGCGCGCCGACCAAGCATAGCTTCCCGAATACCGACCCATAACCAAATCTCCTGTGCCTTCCTGTGTTGTTCGTTGAGAGCAACATAGGTCAGGAGAATTCACATATGCGGGAATTTTTGTCCCCAAAACGAGAAAGTCATTCAGGCAAGGAAAAGATGACAGACGCAACAGACATAGCGCGGGCATCGGAACTCATTCAGGAGGCTTTTCCTGAATCCCACGGCAGGGTCCAGCAAAGGATTACGGCGGCGGCGCGCCACCTTGGCTGGTCTTGGTCGAAAGCAAAAAAGGTCTGGTACGGCGAAACATCGCTGATCCGCGCCCATCAAATGGCGGCTTTGAAGCAGGCGCAACTCAAGGAGGCCAGACGTGCCCATGCTGAATACATCGAAAAGACCGCCCGCATTGCTGCGTTTCTTGAGCGCCAAGACCCGGATTTCCATCGCCCTTCGATTGAGGGAATACGCGGCGTCACTGGCGGAGTGGATCGCACCAGAGATAGCGGAGATTGAGTGAGCGCATATTTCAACAAGGAGAATGATCATGGCTAAATCGCAACCAAAACTGGCAGCCGTCACGCATCACGTTATCGAAAAAGGTGTGCCCCTACCGGCGAGCGTAACCGCGAAGAAATACCCATTTAGCGAAATGGAGGTTGGAGACAGCCTATTCCTCCCAGGCGAAAATAGCGCTGGGAACGTCGCTGCCTATGCGCGCTCATATGGCCAGCGTTCGGGCTGGAAATATTCGGCGCGGAATGTCGAGGGCGGCTTGCGCATCTGGCGCGTGGAATAGCCAATGACCGATACAGACGAAGACATGCCGCCGATGGAATTGGTTCATGCAAAGGGCGTTGCTGATGCGTGGACCTTCACAGGCTGGCTGTCATTGATCCTGGCTATTGGTTTCCTGCTGCTGTGGGTGCGGTTCGTATGACGGAGGCCCAAATCCACAAAGCCGTCATTGATCATTGGAAAGCCTTTGGCCGACCAGACACATTGGTTGCCACAATTCCCAATGCCCGCGCATTCGGCCAGCACGGACTCACACCGGGGCTTCACGACTTGATTGTGTTCGGGCCGGACTTCTTGGGGCTTTTAGAGCTCAAGCCGACAACCGGCAAATTGTCGGCAGCACAGCGCAATATCCATGAGCTATGCGCCCGCAACCGTATCCCTTCACGGGCTTCGTATGGCCGGGATGAGCCAATCAGAATTCTTGAGGGTTGGAATATCGTCAGGAGGCAAGCGGCATAATGTTTGTAGCCCGCCACAGCCATGTAGACCGCAATCCTGTCACACAACAGGCAATCGCCACTCAGCGCAGGAAACGGGAGCAATCAAAACGAGAGACCGAACAATTCAAGTGGCGGCAGACACTTAAAGAACGGGAAGAAGCCGAGCTAAGGGCAAAGATGGAACGCGCTGAAATGCAGCGTAGGGAACATATCGAAAGGTACATTGCCGAGCGCGAAATCTTAAGAGACATGCCAAGGCAAATTTCGGCTCGCATCGACCGGCAGCTGAGAAACAAGCACCGGCTGGAATACATCTGCAAATGGATCTGCACTGTTTTCGGTGTTTCACGAATGGAGTTGAGATCAGAGAGACGAACGGCCCGATTAGCTCATGCCAGACAGGCTTTCTTCTACTGGTCAAAGCAACTCACTCCGTGTTCATTCCCGCAGATCGGGGACTTTATCGGCAAGGACCATACGACGGTCATTCATGGTGCTCGGGTGTATGAGGAAAACCGGCACAAGAAGCGCGCAACCATTCGTAAGACAGACCCCGGAAAAACCATTTGGTGGATGACATGAACCGGGGCCAAGACTGGTACAAACGCGAACCTATTGCTTTCCTAGACGCAATCCAGGGCCTCGGCCCCGATTTGATTGGCGCATATGCGACCATATTGGATCTGGTCTACGCACGCGGTGGAGAAACACGCCGGGACGACCGTCATTTAAGCGGACTCATGGGCTGTTCAATGCGGAAGGCACAGACCCTCACAGACGCGCTCATAGAGTGCGGGAAGCTTGAATTTCATGATGGTTTCATCACCAACTCACGCGCAAAAAGGGAGGCGAAACTGCGCCGAGACGTGTCCGAAACGAGAGCGACACAAGGTCGAAAGGGTGGTGAAAAATCGGGTGAAGTGAGGAAAAACAACAAGATAGCGGAAGCAATTGGTTCAAGCAAAACCGAAGCAGAGAAGAGAAGAGAAGAGAAGAAAGAAAAAGAACTACCTAACGGTAGTTCCAAAAAGAAGGCGAAGAAGGGATCTCGCATCCCTGAAAACTGGCAAGCTTCCGAACAAGAACGGCGATACGCGGCCGATCATGGATTCAGCGCTCAGGCTATCGCCCTCGAAGAAGAAAAGTTTCGAAACTACTGGCTGGCGAAATCTGGGGCCGGCGCAACCAAGCTGGATTGGTCTGCGACGTGGCGCAATTGGGTACTCAACGCTCAAAGCCGTATGCCGCGCGGTTCTCCGGCAAACCGCAATCCCGATCCGAACGATCACAGCCTAGCCGCCGCAACGCAGCGGATCATGAACCGACGCAGGAATACAGCAAATGGACAAAATGCCGAAGCTTCACCCGGATGCGGAAGACGAGATTTTGGTAATGTTGAACTGCTTCCCACAGTCGCACAAAACGAATTTTGACGCGATGATGCACGGATACCGCATGGCCTGTGACGCATACCAGCCGGGCGCTGTTATCGAGACCGCGCGGCAATTCATGAAAGGTCGAATAGAGGGCCAATCCAGGGACTTCGCGCCGACGCCGGCAGCGTTTGCGGACGAGGTGTGCCGCGTGAACGAACTGTACAACGGATTGGAAAGAAAGTCGGTCGAAGAACAGCGAACCCGCTATCTGAAGTCGCTGGTTAAAACAAACCGGATCTCTCACCAGACTGAGAAATCATCGGAATCCAAGGCCCGCGTAGCCGCCATGGTCGAGAAGGTTCACGGCATGGGCTCCGGCGTACCCAATCTCAAAACCGGTTCTATCGAAGAACGAAAGGCCAAGGCTGAAAAGTACAACCAGGAGCGAGCGGACGCCAAAGACCGGTGGGCTCGCAAGTTGGTCGAACGTCAGCAGGGCAGGGGGTGAGTAATGCCAATATCGGCAGAGCGCATGAAACTCTATCCAGGAGGCTCAATCCATTCAAAGGAATGGAAAGCGTTTCGCGCCGAGATTTTGGAGCGAGCCGGTCACAAGTGCGAGGGCACACCGCAATATCCAGATTGTCGGGCCGAAAACTACAAGCCGCACCCGAAAACCGGCAGCAAAGTTGTCCTTACCATCGCGCATATGGATTGGGACGAAAGCCATGCAGACCCGGACCGGTGCCGGGCTCTTTGTCAGCGGTGCCACAACTCGTGGGACGCGCCGCAACGGCAGAAAAATGCCGCGATCACGCGGCGCAAGAAATTGCCCCAGATCGACATTGAAGACTACATCGACCACACCACACAAGGAGCAAGGCTGTGACGGACCAATTTCAAGACAAGGTTGAGAGTTGGATGAATGCTTGCTTTGGCCCGGAGATTTCAGCGGACATTCAAGAACGTAATCACCGGTTCATTGAAGAAGCATTGGAGCTGGTTCAAGCGAATGGCTGCACGGCAAGTGAGGCGCACCAATTGGTGGATTACGTCTATCGTCGGGATCAGGGCGATATCAATCAAGAAGTCGGCGGCGTGATGGTCACCCTTGCCGCACTCTGCTCAGCCGTTGGTGTGGATATGAAGCAGTCGGGCGAAGTAGAATTGCGTCGGGTGTGGCGAAAGATCGATCAGATCCGTGCGAAGCAGGCAGCGAAGCCAAAACACTCGCCTCTCCCCCAACCACCAAACGAGGAATAACCGATTGTGACCTACCAAGCATGGACAGCCAAACAGGTGGAGCTTCGTATACTCGAAGCCGCTGAGACTTGTTTGCGCCTTCCGCCAGTTAAGGGGCCGCAGATATACGGCAACAACATGCCGGAGCCGGTCCGCCGCCAGATAGAGGCATACGGATCGAACAAACCGAAGTACCGGCGCAATATTGATCGATCTGCAATCGCGCGCATGGAAGAAACATGGGGCTGGATCAATTCATATCTAAGCGAGGCTGACCGGCACGTGGTTTATGGATGGTCCTATGCCAAGAAGCACAAACGCCGCTCATTGGGCCGCTTTGCCCGCGAAAACCACTATTCGGTGCGGACACTCTACCGCGTGACGCGGAAAATATGTTCACAGATTGCGGAAAAACTGAACAATGTTCACGCACCGAACTTGACAATGGCCGATTTTGACCGGAAAATGCATGCAAATCAGTTAAAATCGAAGATTTCTGTTCAACCGAATCAGCTTTACTGGATGGCACCGGGCGCAAAGCCAATTGTTACGCCAGAAGTTCGCGAGAGCAGGCGGAGTCAACAGGCTCCACAATGAATTCGCCGGGTAACTCCGGCAACATGATTCCCAGCGAACGGGGCTGTTGATTGCGAGCGGTGAAAACCAGAAAGCCGTAGCGCTGGAGGCCCCTTAGTAGGGCTGCCATTGGTCGAAGCAATGGATGCAACGTCTGAGGAATGGACGCGACAGCCGGGAGAGACCGGCACGAAATACAAGGGGGGAGTTACCCGAAAGCCCCGAACTCAGTGCGAAACGCCGGGCGCGCCCGGATAGGGTAACCGAGAGGGTGGAAGGCCCTCGCTTCATTCAGCCAGATAATACTGGCAAAGAGTAGAGAGAGGAAAGACACGAGATTGTAGTTGCTGTTGGTCCAGTGGACACAGTTTCGCGGTCGCCATGCCGACAATAGCGGGCCTAACCAGCCTGCAACGATAGGCACTCTCATTCAGTTGAGAGACGGCGTAGGGCCGGCGGGGTAGCTGCCGCAGGGGTTCAATTCCCCCAGTCCGCTCCATTCAACAGCCCAACAGGGCACCGTAATCCATGGCGGAAGCACGTAAGCTTCGTGCCCCTTGTGTAGAAGGCCCGGACAGGCATGAACAACCTGTTGTCCCGTGATTGTCACGGCTCCGTGTGGGACTAAACAAGTGGTGAATTCGAAGCCGGAGATCAGCGCCCGGCCCGCCATGGATCATATAGAGGGTAAGACGGATGAGGAAATGGTCGTTTCGAAAGGTCCTCATTCACGCTGCGCTGGACTGGCGCAACCCAATCGGGGTGCTGTTGAAAGATAAGTTCATTCATCGGTGTTCGCGCGGTCAGGATTTGTTCTTTCTCAAAAGGTTTGGGTTTTGAATTTGATTGCCCCACCTGTCAGAAATGGCGGGAGCATGACGAGATATTCGACCTGTAAAGAAATCGGCGAAATCTTTACAGATCGCCAGTCACATTGAAAGAAAAGTGAAGTATCCCGTTCATCGGGCTTGCTTGAACCCGCCCCGTAACCAGAGCCCTGACAGGCCGGGAAGCTTCGTGTCACAAGCGTTACAAGGTTTGCAGCCGGTGCGAATCAAAGGACACAACCGGAATTTAATCCACTCATAGGCTACGTGCCTTTGGACAGCGGCTCCGAGAGGGGCCGTTTCTCACACCAAATCGTCAATGGAAACGTCGAGTGCGTCCGCTAGCTTTTTAAGCGTTGCAATCGATCCACTGCTTCTGCCTGCTTCAATATCGGCAATCTGTACTCGGTTCACACCGGAAGCCTTTGACAAAGACGATTGATTGAAGCCGCGCCACTCACGATAAACGCTAAGCGGGCTTTCGCCGTCTATCATACGCTCCATGAAGACAAGCGGGATGCCCTCTTTCGGATCTGCCAGATAAGCCTTGATGGCTTCCAAGTCCTCAAGGTCTTCTGCAGCCCGCATCAGCCGCTCGTATTCGTCTTTCGGGATACTGATCATTTCATTCATGGTCTCATCCTCAGTACACGCTGCCCCTAGAGGCAATCTTGATTACATCGATAACGTCACCATCCATCATGATGACGCGCCAATCACCGACCCGCAATCTGATTGCATCCGTGCCCTTCATGGCTTTGACGTTATTGGCCTGACTGGCGGGATCTGCAGCATAAGCCTTGATCTTGCCGATGATCCGTTTTGCCGTATTGGCTGGCATTTTGCGAAGGGCTTTGGATGCGGCTGATTGGAAGGTGATCTCTTTCATGAGCTATATGTAGCATTTCACTACAGTGTAGTCAATAACTACAACCAAAAAAAGGGACGTACAGCGCTCAACCCGCGTGCGATGACCTATGGCAGACAATATACAAAGGAAAAAAAAGGTGATGCCTGTCTCACCGGGCAGGCCAAAGGGTTCACCCAACAAGACAACTGCCTTGCTCAAGGACGCTATACTCAAAGCTGCTGAACAGGCCGGGGGGCAAGAGGGACTTATCGGCTACTTGAAAGAGCAGGCCACCAAAAACCCCGGCCCATTCATTTCATTGCTTGGCAAGGTGCTTCCCATGCAGGTTACCGGGCCGGACGGTGACGCGATCAAGCATAAGGTAGAAATTGAATTCGTTGGCCCCAAGCGCTGATACGGTCCGCATTCAAGCGCCCATCAAGTTTAAGCCTTTGTGGCAGCCATGCAGGTACAAGGGCGCATACGGCGGGCGCGGCGGGGGCAAGTCACACTTCTTCGCAGAAATGCTCATTGTCCAGTGCTTTACCAGCCAGACACGAGCCGCATGCATTCGCGAGGTACAGAACTCAATCAAGGATTCGGTCCGACAACTGCTGGTCGACAAGATCCAGAAAATGGGGCTGGGATATTTCTTCGACGTCCTGGACGGTGAGATACGCGGCCAGAACGGCAGCCTCATTATTTTCAAGGGCATGCAGTCCTACAACGCAGAGAACATCAAGTCGCTTGAGGGTTTCGACATCGCATGGGTTGAGGAAGCACAAACGCTATCGGCTCACTCGCTCAAGCTCTTGCGTCCAACCATTCGTAAGGAAGATTCAGAGCTTTGGTTCAGTTGGAACCCACGCCATGACAGTGACGCGGTGGACAAATTCTTTCGCGGTGGCTTCAAGCGTGCCAACTCAACACACATAGAGGTCAACTGGAACGATAATCCATTCTTCCCTGCCATTCTCGAGCAGGAGAAGGACGATGACTACACCGCAGATCCCGAACAGGCAGAGCATGTCTGGGGCGGCGGCTATGAAATCATTACCGAGGGAGCCTATTACGCCAAGCTGATCCATGCAGCGGAGAAAGCAGGGCGCATTGGGCACTTCCCATACAATCCGCGTCTGCCAGTCGTCACGGCTTGGGATCTGGGGGTGGACGATTACACAGCCATCTGGTTTTTGCAGGAGAATGGACGGCAGGTCTTTGCAATCGATTATTACGAAGTCAGCAACGAAGGCGCGGAGCAGATCGTAAGGCAGGCGTTGCCGGAGTTGAACCCGGACACCATGGAAGCGGCGGCGCAACTCATCGAGATCGGGCGCACAGAACCATATCTCTATGGCGATCACTTTGTTCCGCATGACATCAAGGTCAGAGAGTGGGGGCAGGGCGCGAAACAACGCTCTCTCACGCTCATGGGCTTTGGTGTGAAGCCTTTGCGCATCGGCGTGGCTGCAAACCCATCTGACAGGATCAACGCCGTCAGGAAGCTTCTACCGATCGTGCACTTCAACAACACGGGCCGGGTGCAGGTCGGATTGACACGGCTGCGGCGCTTTTCGCGCAAGTGGAACGACAGCATGCAGACCTACACAACGCCGCTCCACGATGAGAACAGCCACGGGGCCGACGCCTTCGGAGAGTTTGCGGTGAACTGCGGAATTATCCCGGCCAAGCCTGAACCAACGCCAGAGCCCGCACAGCCCATTGGGGCAGTTGTCCTTGAAGGCCCGCCAGAGCCAGCCAGTAAAACGAGAATTCAGCTATGAATGATGAAACAGGCTTGGCGACAGGGGACCAGCAAGAAGATCCGTATGGAGACATGCGCGCGGCCAAGACATGGCTGGACGATATCAAATCGTATGAAACCGCCTTTGCGAAATACAATGATAGCTGTGACCGGATCGATAAGCTTTATGCGGATCTGGAAAAGAGCGCAAACACGGGCGGTGAACGCGAGTTTCAAATCTTCTGGGCCAATCTTGAGGTATTGAAACCAGCGATTTATTCCCGCCCGCCTGTCCCTGTCGTCGCCAGTCGGTTCAAGGATCGAAAGGAATTGAACCGCCACGCTTCCGAGATACTGGAACGCACGCTCACCACGTCATTCGACCGCGAAGACATCGACGCGACAATGAAACTGGTCCGGGATGATCTGGCGACGAACGCACGCGGTGTGGTCTGGCTCAGGTACAAGCAGGACAGCGCAGGCGAAGCGGTTTGTTTCGACCATATCGACCGTAAGGACTTCGCTCATGAAGTCGCCCGCAAGTGGAAAGAGGTTGGATGGGTAGCGCGCCGCTCCTGGTTGACGCGCAAGAAGGGTCTGGACAGGTTTGGGGATGCATGGCTACAGGCCACCTTCACCGACAAAAAAGACAAGGATAACGATCAGGACGACCGCATGACGGTGCAGAAAGCGCCAGTGTGGGAAATCTGGTCCAAAGCTCAGGGCGTTGTCGTGTGGGTATCGCCGGGCATGGAAGACGTGCTTGACATTCAAGAGCCGTTCCTGTCGCTGGATGGCTTCTTTCCCTGCCCACGGCCAGCTTATGGCACTCTGGAGCGGTCCACACTCAAGCCTGTTCCTGATTTCGTCTACTACAAGGATCAGGTTGAGGAAATCAACGAACTGACCGCGCGCATATCGGCTCTGGCTGAGGCGCTGCGCATGAAGGGTTTTTATTCGGCTGGCGTCGAGGAACTGAGTGATGCTCTTGAGGCGGCGCTGAAAAAGACTGACAACAATGCGATCATGATCCCGGTGCCGAATACGGCGGTTCTGGGCGGCGCGGCTCTCAAGGATAGCATCGTCTGGCTACCGGTTCGCGAAGTCGCGGAAGTCATTGTCCAGCTTATCGCGCTGCGCAAGCAACTGATTGACGACGTGTACCAGATCACCGGCCTGTCCGACATCATGCGTGGTGCGACGGACCCGAATGAAACGCTTGGCGCGCAAGAACTCAAGAGCCAGTACGGCTCGATCAGGGTCAAGGACAGGCAGGAGGAACTTGTCAGGCTGGCGCGGGATGTCACGAGGCTGGCCGGCGAGATCATCGCGGAGAACTTCGATCCGCAAACCATCATGGCCATGAGCCAATACGAGGAAGCGCCACCACAGGCCAAGATTCAGGAGCAAATCCAGCAGATCGAGTCGCGCATTGCGCAGGCGGCACAGCAGGTACAATCCGACCCGCAGGCCATGGCGCAACTGCAGGGCAACCCGCAGGCCATGCAAAAAGCCCAACAGATGGTGCAGCAGGCAGAGGCGCAGGTTCAAAAGCTCAAGCAAACCGTGACGCTTGAACAGGTGTTCGAGTTTATCAAAAACGAACGCATGCGGCCGTTTGTATTGGAGATCGAGACCGATTCAACCATTCAGCCGGACGAGGAAAAGGCCAAGAAAAGCGTCACTGAATTCTTGGGTGCGCTCGCAACGACCATCGCGCAGCTTGGCCCGCTGGTTGAGCAACAGCCACAGGCAGCGCCATTTGCGGCAGAGGTTCTGAAATTTGCCATCGCTCCTTTCCGGGCAGGCCGTCCGTTGGAAGCGTCGATTGATGAGTTTGCCGACCAAATGAAGCAGGTCGCCGGGCAGCCGAAGCCAAATCCAGAGATGGAGAAATTGAAGGCAGAAACCGAACGATCGAAAGCTGACACTGCCCTTAAAGCCAAAGAGATCGACATCAAGAGCCAGACCGAGCAGAGCAAAGTGGCGCTGGAGCGTGAAAAGCTCGACAAGCAGATGGAAATGGAACGGATCAAGATCCAGACGCAGAAGGCCCCGGCCAAGGAAGGCCAAAAGGGCGGGGACAGCAAATCGGACCAAGACCAGACAAAGGCGCTGATTGAAGAGCTTCGGGAATCACGCGAGATGCAGGCTCAGTTCATGGCGATGATGGCGCAGGCGCTCACCGCGCCGAAACGTGTGATCAAGGATGAAAACGGCTCACCGATTGGCGTCGAGACGGTCCAAGAAGGAGAATTGTGATGCCATTCATCTCAGACGAGATTTTCGACCAGGGCCTTGATTACGCGGATACCAACGGCACGCGCATTGACATCTGTTCATCAGAGCCGACGACTTACACACAGGCCACGAGCACCAATACGCTTGGCAACAAAACCGGCTTGAACACGGGTGCGACACAGAACGGTGCAACAGATGGCCGGCGTGTCATTGTCCCGGCCATTACGGACGGATCAGTCACAGCGACAGGTACGGCGACACACTGGGCGCTGACTGATGGGACAAGTGAGTTGTTGGCCACAGGCGCGCTTTCGGCGTCACAGGCCGTGACCAGCGGAAACAGCTTCACGCTGGACGCCATCAGCATCACCATTCGAGACGCCGCCTGATGCCGACTAGTCGTTGGGATGTTTCGCTATGGGACGTGGCGAAATGGGATGAATTTGCCCATGATCTGACGGCCAATGACGCAGAGGCGGAGACAGAGGTCAGTAGCCCTGCTGTTGGTCAGGAGCACGCACTCACGGCCAACAATGTTGAGGCCGTTTCAGAGGTATCAAGTCCGACACTCACGCAAGTGCACGCGCTAGCGGCCAATGACATTGAAAGTGTTTCGACGGTCAGCGCGCCAGCGGTCGGGCAGGTACACGACCTCACACCAGGTGATGTCGAGGCGCAAGGTGAGGTCTCAAGCCCGGCTTTGGTCCATGTCATTGCGGGCGAACCTGAGATTAACCCGACCGGCATCGGTGCGGTTGCGGATTTTCGCGGCGAAGAAAAGAACCGCAAGGCGCAGCATGAGCGGGAGCGCCGGTCGGCGGATGATCTGACCCGGATCATTGAACGCGCGTTCGATGATGAGCCGAAAGACGAGCCCGATCCTGAGCCGCCAGAACCGAAAGAGTCACGAACTGCACAACCGGAGGCGAGGCCCGGCCCGAAGCTGACGACGGTTGAAGCGGGCAGGAAGCAGATCCCAGAGGCACCGGCAGAATCGCAAGCGGTTCGGATACTGCACCATGCGGCTGCAGCGCGTGCAGCAAGGGAAAAGCTTGAGCGCGAAAGGCTCGAAATGGAGTTTGCGGCCTATGAAGCCGAACAAACGGCGCTCAATGACCAACAGGCGCTCGAATTGCTTCTTTTGGTCGCTTGAACTGAGGACAACATGAGACAACGCTTTTGTCGTGTCTGCCGTGGCTGGCATGAGTTGGATGCATGGCCCCAAAACTGCCTGCCAACACAGGACGACGCGGCGTCCCATCTGCCCGCGCCACAGATCATGAGTGACACAATGGAGCCCGTTCAATCCCAACTGGATGGACGACTTTACGACAGTAAATCGAGGTTGCGGAGCACATACCGGCAGGCCGGTGTTGTCGAGGTCGGCAATGACAGCAGCGTGACAGCACCGAAACGAAAGAAACCAGAAATCGACCGTCAGGGCGTCAAGGCGTCCGTGGCAAAGGCATTTTCCCAAGCCGGGCTTGGGGCTTAATCCGCAACCTCTCAGACAGGTGAAAACATGACCAACGAAGCTGACGCGGCACCCGCTGCGGCTGAACCTTTCAACGCGCCCGAAGCGGACGTTCCGGCAACCGAAACGAATGCGGTTGAAGAAACTCCACGCGGCGCAATCGACCGCGCCTTCGAAGCCGTTGACGCGATGGATGATGAGGGGGCAGGTCAAAAGCCCGATGCGACAAAAGCCGAAGCCGAACCAGACGCAAAGGCAAAGGCCGACAAGCCCGGAACGGACAAACCGGAAGCTGATGGTAAGCCAGCCGGTGAGCGCGAGCGTAACCCTGATGGCACGTTCAAGGCCAAAGACGCTGACGACACGGATAAGTCCGAAAAAGCTGTCGATGGCAAAACGGAGCCCGACAAGGACAAGACAGACAGCTTCAATGAAGCACCGAACCGCTTTTCAGCCGACGCCAAGACAGCTTGGAAAGATGCGCCGTTGCCTGTCCGGGCAGAAATTCGCCGGATGGAGCGCGAGTTCGAAGCGGGGATCGAAAAGTACCGTGGCGATGCCGAGGCTTTCGGCGAATACAAGGAATTTGCGGAGCATCTGAAAACCACCGGACAGACGTTTGAGAGCGTACTGAACCACTACACCGGGATCGAAAGCCTGTTGGCGCGAGATCGGATCGCCGGTTTTGAACTGATTGCCCGGAATTTGGGCACCGATTTCCAGACCATCGCGGCAGAGTATCTCAATCGTGCGCCGGACGAAGTGTCTCAGGCTCATAATTCGCAGATCACGTCGCTTCATAATGAAATCGCGGATCTGAAAAAACAGCTTGGTGGTGTGACGACGACAATCGCCGATGAACGCAAACAAGCGGCGATGAATCAGATTGATGAATTCAGCGCCAACAATCCGCGCTTTGACGAATTATCGGCCGATATGGCGTTGCTCATGCAGAGCGGGCGAGCGTCCGGCTTGCAAGAAGCCTACGATTTGGCAGGGCGGCTCAACCCCGCGCCCGCAGCGCCCTCGACCGAAACCAACACAGCAGCGGCTCAGACCCGCGACAAAGAGACCGAAACGGCTCAAACCCGTAAAGGCCAACTTTCCGTAACAGGCGCTCCCGGTGATGGCTCAAACCCATCGACCCGCAAGCCACCTGCAACCGCCCGTGACGCCATCGACATGGCATTTGACCAAGTCGGCATCGGGTAAACCATTCAAGCATAGGAGCCAATCATGGCTATCAATACGAATGAGCGCCTCCAAGAGGCGTTCTCGTTGGCGCTTGAGGATCGCTCAAAGGGTTATCAAGACCTCGTTTCGAACTCAAACGCCATCCTCTACCTGATGAAGAAGAAAGGCGGGTTCAAGACCTTCTCCGGTCCGACGATCCGCGAACGTCTTCTTTACAATGAGTCCGGTACGTACACCCGCTACTCGGGTTACCAGTACCTCAACCCCAAGCCTGCCGAACTGTTCAACGACGCGGAATTTACGGCCAAACTCGCCGCTGTTTCCGTCACTTTGTCCGGTGAAGATATCCTGAAGAACTCTGGCAAAAACCAGTTGAAGGATGTCATGGAGGAACATATCAGCGCGGCCGAACAAGAGCTTGTTGACCGGTTCGTTGAAGATCTCCACGGCGACGGCACTGCGGAAAATCAGATCGGCGGGTTGCAGCTTGCGATTCCAACGACTGTGAATTCGGGCACCTATGGCGGGATCTCCAGGGCAGACAATGCCATCTGGCGCACCACGTCGTATGACGCGCATAGTGCGTTCACCGGCATCACGCAGGTTTCGTCTTCGACCATCAAGACGATTTTCGACAATGTGATGATCGAGCGCAGCCGGGGCACCAAGGGGCCGGACTGTATCATGTGTTCGCAGGAACACTACATCGCGTACACCGCAGCAACCACGGCTATCCAGCGCATTCAGGATGAAAACGAGCTTGGAAAGCTTGGCTTCACCAACCTGAAATATTACGGCGCCGGCAAGTCGGTGGATGTTGTTCTTGAAGGTGGAATTGGTTCGGCAATGCCTGCCGATACCACATACTTCATCGACAGCAAGGCCATGCGGTTCCGCTACCACCCTGATCGTAACTTCGTGAAGTTCGGCGGCAAGCAAACGCCGGTGAACCAGGACGCGATTGTCCAGCACATAGGTTTCTACGGGAACTTTACGCTGAACAACCCGCTCCATGTCGCGAAGCTCTACGACAGCGATACTGGCTCTTAAGGAGGGCTGATCACATGGCATATTCTATTGCTGAAAATGCCCTCGTTGGGCAAAACTTCGATGAAACCTCAACCACTCGGCAGCACACGCTTGGCCTCATTGTTCGGGCGAAAGATCCGACCTATGGGGTTGGCGAGTTCATTTACCTGCAGGGTGTCGCAAGCACTGAGGTAGGCTCTTGGGTGACCTACAATCAGGACGACAACTCAACGGCGCTGCTTGCGGCCAACGCCATTGGACCGGTGGCTGTGGCGATGTCGGCCAGTGTTGCCAACAACTACGGTTGGTATCAGATCGCCGGCAAGGCTGTCGGCAAGGCTCTCGCAAGCTTCGCTGACAACGCGAATGTCTATGCGACTGCCACGGCAGGCAGCGTTGACGATGCCGTTGTTGCCGGTGACCGGGTGAAGCTCGCAAAGGGCGCATCTGCGGTTGGCACTCCGTCTGCAGGGCTTGCCGAGTTTGAGATTGCCCGTCCGTTCATGGACGACGCACTCGCCGCGTAACGTTCACCAACACCAAACCGGGGGGCTGGCTCATGCTGGCCCCTTTTTGAATCAGCAAGGATAAATCAAATGGACTTTTCACACCTTCATGTCGAATTCTTCATGGACGCAAAGGAGAACAAGAGCGCATCCGCCACGGAAGGCCGACCGATCTTTGAGGATGTTGAGATGGTCCGCATCCGCATTGCGGGTGACCCGAAGACAATTCACGTCGCGCCGGCCAATGAGGGAAGTTCGGTGCGTGACCCGAACACCAATCAGCGCCTGACCTATGCCCAACTCCACGCAGAGCCGTACAAGGCGTTCAAGGATGGAGTGGAATATATCGGCAGCGGCACGCCGCTTGCCGAATTGCCGTTTCTGACCAAGGCCAAGGCCGAAGAATTCAAGCGGATGAACGTTCACACAGCCGAAGCGCTGGCAGGGCTGGACGGCCAGAACCTTCAAAAGCTCGGCATGCACGCGCGCCAATTCAAAGAGCAGGCCGAAGCCTATCTGGCAAAAGCCGCAGGATCTGCGGATGTCACCAAGCTGGCTGGCGAGAACGCCGAATTGAAAGAGCAGATGGCAGCGTTGCAGGCGCAAATGGAGGTCTTGCAGGGCGGGAAAGCCGAACCGACACCGGAGCCTGGCCGCCCGGAATCACCGTTCCAGTCATGGGCCGATGAGGACATCATCAACTGGATTGTTGCCTGCGGTGGCAAAAAGCCCCATCCGGCGAGCAAGCATGAAACGATTGTCCGGCTGGCCGACGAACTGAATGCTAAACTCGAAAAGCAGTCAGAGGCCGCGTAAATGACGATCCTGTCCACCATACAGGGCGTGTGCAAGGTCGTCGGGCTCACTGTGCCAACAGAGGCGCTTGCGTCCACTGAGCGAGCGCATGTGGAGCTTGTCGCACTCGCCAATGAAATGGCGGACAGGATCGCTCAAGGCCACGACTGGCAGAGTTTGAAGGTCTTGGCGACGATCACCGGCGACGGCTCGACCGAAAGCCATTCATTGCCGTCTGACTACATCCGCATGCTGAAAAAGGCGCAAGTCTGGTCATCGTCGCTGGAAACGCCGCTGACACCGATCTCTGACACAGACGAATGGTTGGGGCTGGATATCCAGGCGTTCGATTTCGTCATCAATGCGTGGACTATTTACGGCGACCAGATCCATATCAAGCCGGCGCTGGCGTCGGCGGTGACGGCGAAATATTTCTATGTCACGAACCAGATTGTCACCGCCAGCGACAGCAGCACGAAAACGACGTTCACCGCGGACGACGACACATTCCGGCTTTCCGAACGTCTGCTGACGCTTGGCATGATCTGGCAATGGCGGGCGCACAAGGGGCTTCCCTACCAGGAGGACATGGAGACCTTCGAAGCGTTGAAAGAGACGCTGATTAGCGATGATAAGGGCTCGCGTATGGTGCGGCTCGGCAAAGTCCGGCTTCCGGGTGATCTCACGACCTCCTATCCGCAGAGCATCACCCCATGAGACGCGGCTTGCGCCGTGTGGCGGTTCAGTCCCAAGCCAAGGCAAAGTCGCGCACAACCACGTTTCCACCACCTGTTCGAGGCTGGATCAGGAATGAAAACCTTGCCGCATCCAGACCGCAGGGCGCGTATGTACTGGACAACTGGTTCCCGACACAAACCGGTATTCGCATGCGGGCCGGTTCTAGGAAGCACGCAACCGTTTCGTCAGGGGCCTGCACTGGCCTCTTTACCTATAAGGTCGGCACAACCGAGAAGTTTTTCGCAGCAGACGAAACCAAGATATTCGACATCACTAGCGTGGCAGATGCAGATGTCATCCCGACAGCGGCGGTGAGCAGCCAGACCAGCGGCTATTACTCCACGGTGCAGATGGGCACGTCAGGTGGTGATTATCTCTATGCAGTGAATGGAGATGACAGCCCGCAATTGTTCGATGGCACAACATGGACAGCGATCACCGCTGTGTCTACTCCAGCCATCACCGGTGTCACAACGTCCAATCTGTCATTTGTCTGGGTGTTCGCAAACCGGCTGTTCTTTGTCGAGAAAGGCACCATGAAGGCGTGGTATTTGCCGGTTGATAGCGTTGGCGGGGCTGCGACTAGCATATCATTCAATGGCGTCTTCGAGAATGGCGGGGAACTGCTGTTCGGCGGCACATGGTCGCTCGACAGCGGTAGCGGACTGGACGACAAGTGTGTGTTCGTCTCATCAACCGGCGAGGTTGCCGTTTACGAGGGCACCGACCCAAGCAGCGCGTCAACATGGGGGCTGGTTGGCACCTATGACATCACCCCGCCTTTGGGCTTCAATGCCACGCTGCGCGCCGGCGGTGACCTCATTCTCGCAACAGAAAACGGCATGGTGCCGATCAGTGAGGCGGTCCAGAAGGACACAGCGGCTCTTTCGCTTGCGGCCATCACGCGCGCTATTGAGCCGGAATGGACAACAGAGGTGAGCGCCAGACGGTCAAAGTCATGGGACGTGCTGAAATGGCCGTCGAACAACATGGCCGTGGTGGCGTTACCAGTCGTCAACAGCACAACCGAGGCGTACTGTTTTGTCGTCAACATGGAAACCGGCGCATGGTGCCGCTACACAGGTTGGGACACCGAATGTTTGGGGCTGTTCAACTCGGTTGGGTATTTCGGCACAAGCGACGGCAAGGTCATGCAGATGGAGGCCGGTGGCAGTGATGACGGCATGCCATACGTTGCGTCCTATGTCGGGCTGTTCGACCATCTTGGCGCGCCCGGCGCGGTGAAAACTGTCCATTCGGCGCGGACCATCTTCAATGCGGCCTCTGAGATCGAGCCGCAAATATCAATCTCGAAAAACTACGCGGTCAGCCTGCCATCGCCACCTAATTCGATAGACGACTTCACTGTTTCAGAATGGGATGTCGGCCTTTGGGACGTGGCTTTATGGGATTCGGGCATCAGCCTGACCACCAAGACGCAATGGCATTCGATCGGTCAGAGCGGTTTTGCTGTTGCGCCTCAATTGCAGATGACCATGGGTATCTCACCGACACCGAAAGTGGAGCTTGTGGCGATCGATCTGATCTTTGAAATCGGTGGGGTGATGGTGTGAGTGAATATACGTTTCATCAGGTCAATGGGGTAGAGTTTCACGATCACCTTATGACGCTCTGCCGCGACCACTATGCGGAGATGCGGGAGCGCTTGGAGGCGGACGGAATAGCCGTATCGGACTTCAATCCGCGCGTTGATGTCTACATGCAGGCCATGAATGCCGGAAACCTACTCACCTACATTGTAATCCACGAGCGCGCGGTGGTCGGGTATTCATTCATTTGGCTGACAAGTGACATGCACAACGGCGATTTCATCGCTCGAGAAGACACGGTGTTTGTCGCCAAGCCGCACCGAAAGGGTGTCGGCAAACGGCTCGTCAAATTCATCCTGGACGATCTGGCCGGACGCGGTGTCAAACGCCTGCTTATCACGCCGGCAACGGATCTGCGCGTCGGCAAGATATGGAAACGGATGGGCTTCAAACCGGCCGCGGAACTCATGATCTACGAATTCAAGGAAACCGAACATGTGTGCACCTGACCCGCCCGCACCACCGGACCCGCAAGAAACGAGCGCCGCACAGACCGGTACGAGTGTTTCAACGGCCATTGCCAATGCGATGCTTGGGAACGTGAATCAGGTGACGCCGGACGGCACGCTGACATATGACCAGACCGGGACGTATGTTCATACCGACCCCTATACGGGCGAGCGCTACGACATCCCGCAGTTCACAGCCACTCAAACACTGTCGGAAGCGCAGCAAAGGCTCAAGGACGAAAACGACGCCACGGCGCTGAATCTGGCGGAAACGGCGAACCAGCAAAGCGGTTTCTTCAAAGACTATCTCGGCACGCCAGCCGATCTCAACAATGAAGAAACCGAAGCGCGACTGTATGAACTCGGCAGCAAACGCCTTGATCCAAGGTTTGAACGCGAAGAAGCAGCACTTCGCACGCAACTTTCCAATCGTGGCATTGTCGAGGGTTCGGAAGCGTTCGACCGTGAGTTAGAGTCGTTCCGGCAGTCCAAAAACGACGCCTACAATCAATTGGTCCTTGGCGGGCGGGCGCAATCGGTTCAAGAGCAGCTTGCCGAACGAAACCAGCCGATCAACGAAATCACCGCGCTCCTGTCGGGCTCTCAGGTGTCACAGCCGAACTTTTTGCCAACTTCAATGCCGACAATCCCAACGACGGACAATGCCGGGCTGATCAACAAGAATTACGATCAGCGCTTGAACGTGTGGCAGCAGAATGCGGCCAGCAGTGGAGGGTTGTTCGGGTCTATTCTTGGCGGCGTCGGAAAGCTGGCCGGTGGCTGGCTGGCATCAGATGAGCGGGTCAAGAAAGACGTCGAAAAGGTCGGCAAGCTGGATGGGCACAACCTCTACCGCTACCGGTACAAGGACGAGCCGGGCAACGCGCCGAAACATGTCGGCGTCATGGCCCAAGAGGCAGAGAAAAAGCGCCCGGACGCAGTGGCAGACCTTGGCGACGGCGTGAAGCGGGTCAACTACGGCTCTCTGTTCGGAATGGGGGGCTGACAAGTGCCGGACAGTCGCCAGCAAATCGCCGATGCGATGGTACGGAAACAATTGCCGCATATATATCGCGGACAATATGTGCCTTACGAGAAGAACCTGCTAACGGGCGAAACCACGTGGGGAAAGAGACCGCGTGTCATAGATGATTTGATTTCAGCAATGAAAATCCCCGGTGAGGTCTATCGCGGCGAAACGAAGGTGGACCCCAGTTCGGATGAATTCATGGGGCGATTGTTGGGGCTTGGTACGATAGCAATGCCCGGTACGCTGCCATCACCGGGTATGCGGGTTGTGCCCCGTCCCCCTGCATCAACGGTGCCGAATAGGCGTATACCATTACATCGCCGGTCAACGTCGGGACTTGATGAGTTTTCAAGTGAAATAGCCAGTGTTCTGGACTCTGGTGTGTCATCCAAGGGCAAACTGTTTCGTGAAGACTTAGGTGAAATCACGATTGATTTTGGTACACCGGGTGACCCGACAAAGAAATACAGGGGTGGCTGGGGCCTTAGTCACATACGGGACAAGCGCGCTTCCACCGATGCGTTGGATGGAGATCGCTTTGTGAGGGATATCCTACCGCAGATACTGCATAGAGGTAGGTTGAGCTATCAAGTAACTCCCAGGGGCCGCCGTAGCGCGGTTCTAGATCTCGGGGACTATGTGGCAAATCTCCGGCTCGACCGACACGGGCAACGGGAAACTTGGGTGGTAACCAGTTTCAAGAAAAAAGAGACGCCCCGGTGAAACAGGGGTGCATCAACACCGTCTGTCCTACGCACCGACGAATCCCCCATATGGGATAGCGTCGATGGGAGCGGGGCTCCCATTAATATATCAATTCTACTGGCCCAATTCAATATTAACATTGGACACGAACATGCAAACATTTGCATTCAATGCGGGTGATCCCGGCTCCTATGAGAGCATGAAGCGACGGCAAGCGCTGGCCGAGGCCATGCTGTTCGGTCGCCGCCGCGCGCCGCGCAACACTGCAGAAGGCATCTATTCGGCGCTATCCGATATCGGATCCGGGCTCCAGGCACGATCTGCACGAAAAGGCACCGAAGGGCTTCGGGATTCGGCCAGTGATTTTGCGCTTGGCACGTTTGGCCGTATTGATGGGGCTGGCGGTGACTTTCCACCTGTGCCGGATGCGCCGGGGGCAGTTGACGCGCCGTCATCGGGCGGGGCGGGCGCAGACCCTGACCTTGTCGCCTACATTCGTGAATCCGCGACACAGCGCGACGTTGACCCGGATATAGCCCTCAAGGTGGCCTATTCAGAGGGGCTGACAGCAGACCCCGCAGAAGCGTGGCAAAGCACAATAGTTGATGAACGCGGACGCGAACCCTCCTACACCCCGTTTCAATTGCTTGTGGGTGGTCCTGGTACTGGATTTCCGACTGGCATGGGCAATGACTTCATCAAGGCGACTGGCTTGGACCCTCGAGACCCCAAAAACGTCAAAGCCGCAATCGATTTTGCGCTGGACCAAGCTAAAAAAGGCGGATGGGGTCCGTGGTACGGTGCAGCAAAGGTCGGTGTGGGCCGATGGGATGGTCTGCGCGCGCCAAGCGACCAAGGCGCGAGCCTAGACCGGGATGTTCCCCGAAACATGGTGGCCAGCCTTGGTGACGCAGGTGTGGCCGATGCGCTCAGGGCAGCGGACGAAATGGAAGGTGTGCAGGTCGCGGATGCGTCTGGCCTGATGAAGCGCATTCAAACGTCCGATATGAATCAGTTGCAAGATTTGGTCCGGCGCAATCAGTCCACCATGACTGCTCAAGAGGTCGATGCGGCCCGCAAGCGCGCCTATGAGCTACAGGGGATGGAAGTCCCGGCTGACGCGGCACCAATTCCCGGCATCGCACCGGCACAGCCTCAGACAGCCCAACCAGCCCGTCCGATTACCCCGACGCCGCCAGCACCCGCACAGGCCGCTCCACAAGCGCCCGTTGCCCGTGGTGGCGCTTTGCCCCCGACGATCAGCCCGAGCATGGACGAACGTATGCAGGGCGCACCGCCGCTTGAAGCGCCGCGCACTATCGAAGGCCGCACGGTTGCTGGTGTCGAAAGCACGGGCAATCCGAAACTCGACCGGTTCAATGAATTCGTCAGAAAGTCAGGTTCCAAGCAACTGGCAAGCGCAGACCCGACCAAAGGGCTGCTTGGCGTCCTGACCGGCATGGCAAAGCCCGGCTGGCGGCCCGGATTCCCGCCGCGTCCCGGTGCAGGTCAGTTGACCGCAGAAAATGCGGCGGTGGCTTCCATCAATGATAATCCCTATGTGTCGGACGGCAAAAAGCGCGTTGCCGAAGCGATGCTGAACACACGCGGCGGCTCACAGCCTAGCGCCAACGTCCAGCAGTTGGCGTCTGCTATGACAGGCCAGCGCGCGCCAATGCAATTCGCCAGTCTTGACCCGGCCAATGATTTCCGCACAGCCCTTGCGCAGCCACAGGGCGCGGGAGTCTTGCAGGGTATCCCCACACCGCCCACGCCTGCGAACGACGCACAGCCCGTACAGACGGCGCAGGCACGGCAGCTTACGCCGCAGGATGTCCGTGATCTGATTCGAATCATGAACAACCCGGCTTCGTCACCCGGCGACAGGGCTACCGCGCAATACTATCTGCAACAGCATCAGGCACGGCAGATGACGCCCCTGCAGCAATTGCAGTTAGAAAAGGCGCGCCGGGAGTTGAATACGCCGCCGAAGCGCGAGACGGCCAAAGATGCCAATGGGAGATTGCGCTACATCGATACCGGCGAACTGGCGTTTCCAGACCTTGAGGTCGAACCGGAATATAGAGACCTGACACCCGAAGAGATCAAGGTGCGCCGCCTAGATCCCAATAGCGCATGGCAGATTGGTCGCGACAACAGAATCTACAAAGCCGGCGGCGGCGGTGTCACCGTTAATGTCGGTGGCGGCAAGTTTGCCGGTAAACTAGGTGAGGAGGCCGCCAAGACTGTCATGGAGCAGTACGAATCAACCCGGGACGCGGCCAGCCTTATTGGAACCATTAATGAGGGACGTGCCTTGCTGGATGAGGGGATTTTGACTGGCGCAACGGCTGATTGGCGCGTTGCAGCAACCAAATATGCTCAACTTGTCGGCATCCCCGTCGATCCTTCAATGGCTAATAACGCGGAAGCGTTCCAATCGGTCATGGCACAGGCCGTCGCGAAGATTATCAAGCAGTTTGGTGCCGGTACGGGACTTAGTGACGCGGACCGTGAATACGCAAAAAAGATGGCCGCTGGTGATGTCAATCTTAACGAGGCGGCAATTCGAAGAATCTTCGATGTCACCGAGAAAATGGCGAGAGCACGAATAAGGTCTTGGGAAGAACGGATTCCGGAAATTATGAAAGGCAATCTTGAGGAAGTTTTGTCCATTCCAGAGCCCGGCGCGTATGTCTCTCCGCTACCAGAGGGTGTCACCGAAGAGGACATTACGCACACCATGGAAGTCCACGGTCTGACCCGTGAAGAAGTCCTTGAAAGGCTCAAGTGATGCCCCGTGATCTGTTAACCGAAAAGAAGCGTGCGCCGCGCGACCTGTTGGCGGGGAAACCCAAGACCGACCGGGACAGATACTATTCATCGGGCATCTATGCGGGCGAGAACAACCCGCTTGGGCCGATAGCTCGCACTCTGGACGCCGGAGCGCGTGGCATTCAATCCGGCGCGTCCTTCAATTTTGATGACGAATTGGGGCTGTCAACGAACGCGGAAAAGGAAGCGCTTCGAAAGGAGAGCCCTATTGCATTCACCATTGGCGAGATTGCGGGCGGTCTTGGTCTTGGCGGCGCTGCGGTCAAAGGTGGACTGTCGCTGCTGAAAGGTGCGAAACCTACACTCATGAGCCTGATGGGCCGGGGCGCAGGCGAAGGGGCAACGTATGGCGCGCTGTATGGGTTGGGCGATGGCGAGGGTATGGAGGATCGGCTCAATCGGGCGGGATACGGCGCTGCTACGGGTGCTACAGCCGGGGCCGCAGGTGGCGCACTTGCGCGTGTCGGTGCAGGTCGCGTCTCTGTCAGTCAGGCACCAACTGTCGAGCAATTGAAATCCGCCGCCAACCGGGCCTACCAACAGGCGGACGATGCCGGTGTGATGTTCCGACCGCATGGGTTACGACGTATATCGCGGGACATAACAGCCAATCTGGCTGAGTTTGGATATCATCCTAAATTGCAACCGCGGATCGCGACTGCGTTGGATGAATTGGAACGGATATCAACGGGCAATGTGACGCTCAAAGGACTTGAGCAGTTTCGAAAGATTGCCAACAACGCGCGTATAAGCAACGATTCCTCAGAGCGGATGATTGGCGGAGAAATTATCGACGCTCTTGACAACTTCGTTCTGAACACACAACCGGGTGAAGTGCTTGTTGGCAACGCTCAACATGGTGGCGAAGCCCTGAAAAGAGCCAGGGCGCTTTGGCACCGGGCCAGCAAAGCAAAGACCATTGAGACAACCTTTGAAAACGCACGCCTTGATGCCGCAGCTTCGGCGTCTGGCGGCAATTTGGAGAATACAGCGCGACAAGGCATCAAACAAATTTTGAAAAGTCCATCTAGGTCTCGTGGATTTACGCCAGCGGAGAAGTCCGCAATGGAGCAATATGTTAACGGGCAAAAGCTAGCCCGGCAGATCGGGCGGCTTTCGCCGCACGGCAACGGTTTGATGGCCGCGCTTAGTATCGGAGGCACTGTTGCGAACCCACTACTTGCAATGGTTCCGGCAGCGGGCTACGCCGCGAAAACCATTGCAACTCGGGGCAGTCGGGCCAACCGTGAATTGCTTGAGGCGATGGTGCGGTCTGGCGGTAGGGTGGCAGCGCCGCAACTCAGCGGCTCGCGGAAAGCGCTGGTTGACGCTATGGTTCGTTCAGGAGTTGTCGCTGCTCCTTAGAGCAAATGTTGAGTGAGTCACACATAAATTTACTGACCGACGCGCCAGCAAATCGCCCGACAGTCAGTGCAACAACGACAACCACGACGGCCTGAATAGCGAACGCTTTAGCGTTGCGGCCCCAAAACCCTTTGGGTTGTTGTTCGTCCGTCATTGAGACTGTTCTTTCTCAATGGAATAAGAGGTGCCAAGAAGCGGGGCGGTGATGCTCACGGCCTTCCCATCCATACCCATTCCGAGCAAATAGCACGAAAGAAGAAATTTGGGATCCAGCTTCGCTAAAGCGTTGTCGGTTGGTTCGTTTGTGTATCCATCGTGGGAGAACAGTTCAGTGAAGTGTGAATGAGCGTAGACGGGTTTGCCGGTATTGGTGTCAATGCCAGCGAAAAGGCGGATTATGCGAACCCACTCAGAACAGTAAGTCTCAGCTTCGGAGTTGGTTCCCTTGAACGAGAAGCTAGATATCGCGATGATAATTTCGTCATCTTTAAAGCTATAGTTAGCGTATGCCGTGGGATATTTCGAGGGGTAATCGGAACTGTCTTTTATAGTCTTTAGGCGCAAATCCAACCGCAGCATCCCGACATCAAACATCGAGGCGGGCGTTCGAGTGAAGTAACTAGTTGTGCTGTCAGGCCCCGCAAGAGTTGGGTTTGTGAAACCGAACGTCGAAAACACAAACACGAAAACCAGAACATGGATCAGCCGCGCTAAGGCGCTATCCACGTATTCAAGCTTGTCATCATCCATGCACCGTACTTAATCGTCGGATGCTTTGGTGTCCAGATAGCCATGACCTGTGACCTGGAATACCGATTCGATATCCTGCGGGTTTTCGAAAAAGGAGAACCGCATGTCCAAAAATAAGCCAAAGGACAACGCCAGCAAACAATTCAACGATCTTTGCGACCGCCTTCTGATTTGTCATCAAACTGGTACGCTTCCAGAAAACGGATTGCCATATCTAGATAGCGGCCTCGACCCTCGTTCCTCCGCTCTGGAGGCAAGTAGGCGACGTGCTCCGAAAGCCGGTCGATCATTTTTTCACGGTCTACGGCACCTTGTTTTATCGACTCTTCGAGGACAGCCAGCAAGACAGTAAAAACCGCTTGAGCATCCGTTTCGGTCGGATAATCATCCAAAATAGCCTCCCTCAAAGATAGAGGGATACCGTCACACAACCCGGAAATGAGAGTCAATCAGGCCCTAGAAACAGGTGACCGTATTGCCGATTCTGTTACACGTTGTCGGACCGGATGAGGCGGCTGCGGCACGTTGGCGGCTGGTGTCGCGGTCATTTTCGCGTACAGCAGTCTGAATGCAATCGGTATATGCCCGCGTTCCGGGCTTGTAACCAATGATCTGACATTCAGCGCCTCGCTTCTGAACAAACTCTTGCTGTTGTTCAGGACTCATTTCACTGAACGTTTGATTGCACCCCGCCAACACCAAAGCCACAGCCGAAACCAATACAATTCTAAGCATCATCTATCCCCACAATGAAACTGTGGGCTGAACCTAAACACGCATTTGCTATGAGTCCAGACGGTCCGCCCACGCGGGCCTTTTTTATGGGAGAACCACATGCCAAGAGACGGAAGCGGCGTTTATTCCAAACCCGCGAACACAACCCCATCGGCCAATGACCTTATCGAATCGGCCAAGTTCAATACGCTGATGGATGATATAGCGACCGATCTCAACACGGATCGGCCGATTGTCGCAGGCGGCACCGGGGCATCAAACGCAGCGGATGCAAGGACGAATTTGGGTCTTGCGATTGGCTCTGCTGTCCAAGCCTACGATGCGGACCTTGCTGCCATAGCGGGACTGACAAGTGCCGCCGACAAGCTTCCCTATTTCACCGGCTCCGGGGCAGCGGCGCTTGCCGATTTGACATCATTCGCCCGCACATTGATCGATGATGCGAATGCCTCGACAGC